>OIFU01000003.1_pt1 | contig 632215 bp, 569 predicted proteins | sample 1582141 | NCBI WGS metagenome assembly OIFU01 (sample SAMN07501047, study PRJEB24779) | human gut metagenome | isolation source: stool | host: human infant | place: USA: Pittsburgh, PA
TGATATGGCTCAGTTGGTAGAGCGCACCCTTGGTAAGGGTGAGGTCCCCAGTTCGACTCTGGGTATCAGCACCACTTTATACTTAGGTTAAAGTTCGGCAAGAAGTAAAAGAATTTGTCTGGCGGCTTTAGCGCGGTGGTCCCACCTGACCCCATGCCGAACTCAGAAGTGAAACGCCGTAGCGCCGATGGTAGTGTGGGGTCTCCCCATGTGAGAGTAGGGAACTGCCAGACATCAAACAAGTAGAAAGGCCATCCGAAAGGATGGCCTTTTTGCGTTATTGCTCCAGCCAAACCAATTCCCTCATTCGATATTCCTGCTGTCGCCATTAATACCTTACGGACGTATTAAAGCGTTTTACCCTACTGAAACTGAAGTTGTGGAATGCATTATGCTGGCTCGCAGCAGCGTTAAATCAATTAAATGTTATGTACAGGTATGGGGTATAGCGGGGAGTAAGGTAGCGTATTGAATTTAATTAATATCTGATGCTATTCGTGATGAGGAATATACGTTCCTTATATCAGGGAAAAATAAAAGCGCGGCGATGGCCGCGCTTTTAGAAGCCTTATTTAGTCAGGGCGACAATACCGAGTGTCAGGCCAGCGATTGCCGCGGCGCCACCAGCAATCGCACCTGCTGTTTCCCAGTTATCCTGGGTAGTGCCCTTCATACAGGTATTGGTGTGAACCAGTCGCCCCTGATCGTCGTATACCGGTACACATGGAGAGTCGTGCGCGCAACCAGCAAGCAGCGCAGCGAGAAGTGCAACGGAAAGGAATCTTTTCATGATGTTACCTCAATATGATCGCTTATTCGCTAAAGAGCCGATACAGCAATTAACGAACTGATGATTATTTTACCACCGCACTAATACCATGCAGCACGGGGAATAATCTCAATTTGTGTGGATTGTAAAAATTATGAAGAAAAAAGCGCGGGCACTGATTATTAATGGAGGAAATGTGAAGAGGGGATGTGTTTTTACATTGTTTTCAGGAAATAAAAAAGGCACCAGAGGTGCCTTTATGATTTTCATTAATCCTTGTGCTTTGTAAACCGTCTCCGGACAACCACAAAGAAAACAGGAACAAAGAAAATGGCCAACAGGGTGGCTGACAGCATCCCGCCCATCACGCCCGTCCCGACCGCATTTTGTGCCCCACTACCTGCACCGCTGCTGATGACCAGAGGCATAACACCAAGGATGAATGCCAGGGAAGTCATCAGGATAGGACGCAGACGCATACGCGAGGCTTCAAGCGTGGCTTCGATAATCCCTTTGCCTTCTTTATCCATGAGATCCTTGGCGAACTCAACGATCAGTATGGCATTCTTGGCTGATAAACCAATTGTCGTAAGCAGACCAACCTGGAAGTAAACGTCATTGTTCAGCCCTCGCATTGATGCAGCCAGAAGCGCGCCGATCACCCCCAGCGGCACAACCAGCATGACCGAGAAGGGAATTGACCAACTTTCATAGAGGGCCGCCAGACACAGGAACACCACAATCAGTGAGATGGCGTACAGCGCCGGAGCCTGATTCCCGGAAAGTCGTTCCTGATAAGACATCCCCGTCCAGTCGTAGCCGATGCCGGAAGGCAGTTTTGACGCAAGGCTTTCCATCAACGCCATTGCCTCACCGGTACTTTTGCCAGGGGCAGACTCACCGAGGATCTCCATTGACGGCATCCCATTGTAACGTTCCAGACGCGGTGAACCGTACACCCAGTGAGAGCTGCTAAAGGCAGAGAAAGGCACCATTTCGCCGTTAGCGCTACGCACATACAGGCCGTTAATGTCTCCTGGTAGCATACGGAAGCGAGCATCAGCCTGGACATAAACTTTTTTCACCCGTCCGTGATCGATAAAGTCGTTCACATAGGTGCCACCCAGCGCTGTTGAAATCGTCTGATTGACGTCAGACACGCTCACACCCAGCGCCTGTGCCTTCTCCTGATCGACGTCCAGCTTGAACTGTGGCGTATCTTCCAGTCCGTTAGGACGCACGCGAACCAGTAAGTCAGGATATTCTCTCACCATGCCCAGCAGCTGGTTACGCGCCTGGGTTAACTGCGTATGCCCCAGGTTTGCCTGGTCAATCAGTTCAAAGTCAAAGCCTGTTGCGGTACCCAGTTCAATAATGGCAGGCAGGTTAAACGGAAATACAAGACCGTCTTTGATCTGGCTGAACGCTTTCGTCGCGCGGCTGACAATCGCCTCAACGCCGTTTTCCTTGCCCGGACGTTCTTCCCATGGCTTAAGGCTGACAAAAGCGATACCGGAGTTCTGCCCCTGTCCGCTAAAGCTAAAACCGTTTACGGTAAAGACCGATTCAACGTTCGCTTTCTCTTTCGTCAGGTAATAATCCTGAACCTGATCGAGTACCTGCTGGGTACGCATCTGCGTCGCCCCTGCCGGCAACTGAACCATCGTCATAAACACCCCCTGATCCTCTTCCGGCAGGAAGGAGGAAGGCAGGCGCAGGAACAGAACTGCCATGCCGCCGACGATGATGACGTAAACCAGCAGATAGCGGCCGGTCTTACGTAAAATGCCGCTCACGCTGTTGCTGTAATGCTCCACACTTTTATCAAAGAGCGCGTTAAACCAGCCGAAGAAACCACCTTTCTTTTCATGATGTTCGCTGGCAACCGGTTTGAGCAGCGTTGCACAAAGAGCAGGCGTTAATATCAACGCCACCAGTACCGACAAGGCCATCGCGGAGACAATGGTCAGCGAGAACTGGCGATAGATAGCCCCGGTTGAACCACCAAAGAATGCCATCGGGATAAATACCGCCGAAAGCACCATGGCAATGCCCACCAGGGCGCCCTGGATTTGCTCCATCGACTTCTGCGTCGCCTCTTTTGGCGGCAGCTTGTCCTCAACCATGACGCGTTCTACGTTCTCGACCACCACGATGGCGTCATCGACGAGCAGACCTATCGCCAATACCATCCCGAACATCGTCAGGGTGTTAATGGAGAACCCGAACGCAGCCAGTACCGCAAAGGTGCCCAGTAACACCACGGGCACGGCGATCGTCGGAATAAGCGTTGCCCGCAGGTTTTGCAGGAACAAGTACATCACCAGGAACACGAGAACAATCGCTTCAAACAGTGTCTTCACCACTTCATGGATTGAGATCTTCACGAAAGGTGTGGTGTCGTACGGATACACGACTTTCAGGCCCTGAGGGAAGAAGGGCTGCAACTGCGCCAGTTTACTCTTGATGGCGGCAGCGGTATCCAGCGCGTTTGCGCCAGTCGCCAGCTTGATCCCCAGCCCCGTTGCTGCCTGGCCATTGATTTTGGTGACCATGTTGTAGTTTTCGCCACCCAGCTCAATGCGGGCCACATCTTTCAGGTGGACCATTGAACCGTCCTGGTTCACCTTCAGCGTCACACGACCAAACTCCTCCGGCGATTTCAGACGCGTTTGAGCAATAATTGAGGCGTTCAGTTGCTGCCCAGGTACGGACGGTGTTCCGCCCAACTGGCCCGCAGCAATCTGGTCGTTCTGCGTTTTTAGCTGGTTAATGATATCCAGCGGCGTGAGCTGATATTTGTTCATCGCGTTGCTGTCCAGCCAGATGCGCATTGCATACTGGGCACCGAACAGCTGCACGTCACCGACGCCGGAAGTACGGCTGATCGCATCTTTTACATTAGAAGCGACATAGTCGGAGATATCATCCTGCGTGAGGTTTTTATTGTCCGACACAAAGCCTGCAACCAGCAGGAAGCTGCTGCTGGATTTCTCCACGCCGATCCCCTGCTGCTGCACTTCTTGTGGCAGCAGCGGCATGGCGAGCTGGAGTTTGTTCTGAACCTGCACCTGCGCAATATCAGGATCTGTACCCGACTCGAACGTCAGCGTAATGGTGACGTTACCAGCGGAATCACTGGTGGACGACATGTACATCAAATTATCGATACCGTTCATGTTCTGTTCGATAACCTGAGTGACGGTGTCCTGTACCGTCTGGGCATCAGCGCCCGGGTAGGTTGCTGTCACCGCAACCGCCGGCGGCGCAATGGTCGGATATTGCGCGACCGGTAGTTTTAAAATGGCCAGCCCGCCCGCAATCATCAGAATGATGGCGAGTACCCAGGCGAAAACAGGCCGTTGAATAAAGAAATTAGCCATGTCGTTATTCCTTAACTGGCTGGAGTCGCTGCGGTATCAGGAATAGCCACGACGGTGACGCCAGGGCGAACTTTTTGCAGGCCGCTGATAATGACGCGGTCGCCGTTTTTGAGGCCTTCCGTGATCAGCCAGCGATCGCCAATCGCCTGCGGTGCAACGACAGTGCGTGATTCCACCTGGTTTTTCTCATTTACCACAAGCACGGTGGCATCTCCGCGTGGTGTACGGGTTACTCCCTGCTGGGGAACCAGTATGGCATCAGGTTGCGTACCTTCATCGATGCGCGCACGGACAAACATACCCGGTAACAGCATATGCTGTGGGTTAGGGAAGAGGGCGCGAAGGGTGATTGAGCCGGTACTTTCATCTACCGTGACATCAGAGAACTGGAGCGTTCCTTTCAGCGGATAAGGCTGGCCATTTTCCATCAGCAACTCGACGCTGCTGGTGTCTCCCTTTTGCAGGCTCGTCTGCTGCTTCAGGCGCATAAAATCGCTGCTGGATTGCGTCACATCGACATAAATGGGATCGAGTTGCTGAACCGTCGCCAGTGCAGTTGCCTGGCCATTAGTGACTAACGCCCCTTCGGTGACGCTGGATTTACCTATACGCCCGTTGATTGGGGATGTGACTTTCGTATAGGCCAGGTTGATCCGCGCGCTTTCAACGCCAGCCTTCGCGGCAACCACGCTCGCATCCGCCTGCTGGGCAGTTGCCACCGCCTGATCGTACTCCTGCTTGCTCACATATTGCGTACCAACCAGCGGAACGTAACGTTTCACCGTCAGATGGGCGATATTCGCCGCCGCCTGTGCTTTTACCAGTTCACCTTTCGCATTGTCGTAGGCTGCCTGATAGGTGGCCGGATCGATTTGATAAAGGGATTCACCCGCTTTAACGTCGCTGCCTTCGGTAAAATTACGGTGCAGAATGATACCACTTACCTGAGGACGAACCTCCGCAACACGATACGCGTCAGTTCTGCCGGGCAATTCTGTCGTTACGGCCAGTGGCGCGCTTTTAACAATATGAACACTGACCTGAGGAGCTTGCGCATGCTGCTGTGGGTTTTCTTGCCCATCGCACCCGGTGAGCAGCGCGGCACAGACAATGAAACCGGATAAGGGTAAGCATCTGAAGTGATTCGTCATTACTGTTCCTTAAACTACCCTTGAGCCGATATTTGCCATGAATCGGTGAAAGGGTGTGAGGCAAAAAATAGAAATGTAGCCGCGTATAATAATGAGGGTGTTTAATGTTTTTTAATTTATAAGTGCTGATGGAGCTTTTAAAAGTAAAAATCGGAATCTGACACAGTGCATTCGGTATTCTTTTTCTGTCAGGATAATCAACGAAATGTTTTCGGTGAATGCTATTCATATATTTTATGAATTTTATGTATTCGATTTATTCACGTGAATTATAAATTAAATGAATTGACTTTTTTTGTGCAAAATTAACACGGGTTTTGGTTAATACTTTGACTACACGACCACGGCAATATCCTTTGATAACGTATCAATTTTATGAGTAATGAGTAGCAGGTTATGGTGCGCAAAAAAAAAGAAGAGGCTCAAAAGACCCGCCAGCAGCTGATTGAAGCCGCTATCGGGCTATTCGCGACGCGTGGCGTGTCCAGCACCACGCTTACCGACATCGCCGATGCTGCTCAACTCACTCGCGGGGCGGTTTACTGGCATTTCTCGAGTAAAGCGGAAATATTTAATGCAATATGGGATCAGCAATTGCCGATGCGTGAGATGATTCGTGACAGGTTAATACTTTCCGAAAATGACGACCCTTTGTTAATGCTTCGTGAACAATTTATTGTCGCACTACAATATATTGCGAGCGAGCCGCGGCAATATGCGCTTTTACAAATTTTGTATCATAAGTGTGAATTTCATGACGATGTGATTTCAGAATGTGAAATACGCAAGCGGATCGGTTTAAACGATGATTATCTTCGCAAGACGCTAAAGCGATGCATTGCTCGTAACGTTATCTCTTCGCAAACCAATATTGAACTGGCGCTGATTGTTTTCCACGCCTTTTTTAGCGGTGTCATTAAAAACTGGTTAATGGATAGCAACAATTTTAATCTGTACAAACAAGCACCGGCGCTGGTGGATAATATTCTGGCGACACTAAATATCACCCGAGTGGCACCAGTGGTTTACGATACAGCCTCATGACCGCGTCCGGGGTGGCGACATCTCCCCGTGCTGGCACTGTTCCATAATAGCTTGCGCGGTAATCGGTTTGCCCAGCAGGTAACCCTGTAGCGTATTGCATCCCAGTTCTGTCAGAAAGGTTTGCTGCGCTGCGGTTTCGACCCCTTCCGCCACGACCTTCAGATTCAGCGTTTTTGCCAGGGCGACAATCGCCGAGACAATCGTCGCATCTTCGCTCTCACCACTTAACTCTTTCACAAAAGCACGATCGATTTTCAACTCGCAGGCGGGGAGTCGCTTAAGATAGAGAAGGCTTGAGTAACCGGTGCCAAAATCGTCTATCGAGGCTTTTACTCCCGCATCCGTCAGCGCTGTCAGGACACGAACGCTTTCGTCCGGATTGTTCATTGCCGTGGTTTCGGTCACCTCCAGGATCAACATGCCGGGTGGTACGCTATGGCGCGTCAGACAATCGAGAACTGTTTTAACCAGCGACGGCTGTTCGAACTGCAATGTAGAAAGATTCACCGCCATTGACCAGTCCGTGTGGCCCTGAAGATGCCATTCACGCAGCTGGCGGCAGGCCTCGTCGATTACCCAGTTTCCAATCGGAATAATCAGCCCCGTTTTCTCTGCCAGCGGTAGAAAAAGATCGGGTGGGAGTAACCCCTGTTTGGGATGCTGCCAGCGTAACAGCGCTTCGAATCCGAGGACTGGCCCGGCAGGAGCGTGGAATTTAGGTTGATAAAGCAGGCGTAACTCATTACGGTCGATGGCCTGCCACAGATCATTCATCAGCTGTAGATGCGTCTGCGCCAGCGTATTCATTGACGGCTGGAAGAAGTGATAGCCGTTACGACCCATATGTTTCGTGTGGTACATCGCAGCATCAGCGTTAAACATCAGTTCACGATCGGTTTTGCCATCGTGTGGATAGAGCGCAATGCCAATGCTCAGGGTGACCATCAGTTCATAAGGATCGAGATGGAACGGGCTATCAATGACGCGCACCAGTGAATTTGCCAGTGAGGCAGCATCATCCGGAGTGGCGGTTTCGGCCAGAAGGACGAATTCATCCCCACCGATACGCGCCAGCGTATACTGACCTTTCAGCTGCAACAGCAAACGCTGAGTCACCGCAACCAGAAGCTTGTCACCGACATCATGACCATAGGCATCGTTGACGGTTTTAAAGCCGTCGAGATCCATAAACATCAGCGCGAAAGGGCTTCCTTCGCGATCGGCCTTGCTGATGGCCTGATCGAGGCGATCCTCAAGCAGAATACGATTGGGTAATCGCGTCAGCGTATCATGTAACGCCAGCTGTGCGAGTTCACGATTAGCTTCTGCCAGTGATGAGGCCAGCAGCGAGGTACGAGCCTGAAGGCGGGCATCGAACATCGACACCAGCAGCGTAATCCCCAGAATAGCGAGCGCGACCACGCTAACCAGTATCGCCAGCCAGCTCCCGTTAATGCCATGATGGTGGACCATCGTCGACATTGGAAATTGTGCTGCTTCCATGCCGGCGTAATGCATGCCAGCGATAGCGATGCCCATGGTGATCGCCGCCCCCAGCCGCATCAACGCCATTCGTGCGGCTTCCTGACGTAAACGGAACGTCAGCCAAAGAGCGGCCAGTGAAGCGGCAAGGGCAATGACCACGGAGATAGCCACCCACGTTTTATCCCAGACAATACCCGGTGTGACCTCCAGGGCTGCCATACCAGTGTAGTGCATGGCAACAATGCCCGTTCCCATCACGACGGCGCCAGGCAGCAGCCGGCGCAAACGTAGCTGCTCGCCGCTAACGAGCCACAGGGCAAACATTGACGAGCTGATGGCGATAACCATCGAAAGCACGGTCAGGACCGCGTTGTAACTCATGCTCATGGAAAGATCCATCGCCAGCATACCGATGAAATGCATCGCCCACACGCCAATCCCCATCGAAACACCGCCACCTGCCAGCCAGACGCGTGCAGCGATGCCCTGGCTTCCGGCAACGCGCGCAGCCATATTCAGCGCGGTGTAGGCGGCAAGAATGGCAACGATAAAGGAGATGACTACGAGGATTTGGTTGTATTGGCTAACCAGCATGGTCTATTCACTCGTTGTGAGACGTTAAGCAAGAGCGGTTGGAAAGGGCACAGACATTATCATCGTCAGGAAATGACGAAAAGTGATTTAAATCCCTGTTTTTATTAGGTGTTAACAGGGGTTTTACAGGATGGAAGCGGTTAGTCCAGCTCTGAGCAGTTGACCAGTTTAAGCGGGTTCACGGAATTCATATTGCGACATTTATCGGTTTCGGTGCTCATCAGTTCAATCCACTGCATCAGCAGCGCATCGAAAATGAAAATAGAGACAGCAAAAACGACCAGCCACCAGTATTTACGAATCATGTGTCATTCCGCGAAAAGAGAGCCTGTAAGTTGGTGGAAATATACACGAAAAGCGGACGTTGAAAAGTGGGGAAAGGGAAGGTTTACAAAGCGTTGACGGTTGCCTGTCCGGGCGATAAAAAAGGCGCTTCCCCATGCCGAAGAGCGCCTTTTTAAACAAGCAGTTAGCTAATCGAAATTAGTTCATGCCGTATTTTTTCAGTTTCTTACGCAGGGTACCACGGTTGATGCCCATCATCAGGGCAGCGCGGGTTTGATTACCACGGGTGTATTGCATCACCATGTCCAACAGTGGCTGTTCAACTTCAGCCAGTACCAGCTCATACAGGTCATTAACATCCTGACCGTTCAGTTGAGCAAAATAGTTCTTCAGTGCCTGTTTAACCGAGTCACGCAGGGGCTTTTGAGTCACCTGATCCTGGGAGTTAACGGTAGAAACGGTCAGTACGTCAGAATTTACGCGTTGTTCGAACATAGTTCTGTCAGCTCTTTATTTCATTACGCAAGATTTTCGAAGTATGCCTCCAACGCCTCCAGCTGTTCGCTGGCATCCTCAATGGCGTTGAATGTGCGCCGAAACTGGTCATTTGGAGCGTGCTCCTGGAGATACCAGGAGACGTGTTTACGCGCAATTCGGTACCCTTTTGCCTGGCCGTAGTGGTCATGCAGTTCCCGAACATGCGAACAAAGCAAGCGCTTAACCTCTGCCAGAGGCAGTGGGGCAAGCAGCTCCCCAGTGTCCAGATAATGCTGGATTTCCCGAAAGATCCAGGGTCTTCCCTGAGCTGCACGTCCTATCATCAGAGCATCAGCTCCCGTATAGTCAAGCACAGCTCTGGCTTTAAGCGGGTCAGTAATGTCGCCATTCGCGATAACCGGAATGGAAACTTTCTGCTTAACTGCCCGAATGCTGTCGTATTCAGCTTCACCGTTGAACAAACAGGCGCGAGTGCGTCCATGAATGGTCAGGGCCTGAATGCCACAGTCTTCGGCCAGTTGGGCAATCTCTACGCAGTTACGGTGTTCCGGCGACCAACCCGTGCGAATCTTCAACGTAACAGGAACGTCCACTGCGCTGACAACCGCCGTCAGGATTGACTTCACCTGGTCGGGGTATTGCAGAAGGGCTGAACCTGCAAGCTTGCGATTCACCTTTTTGGCCGGGCAACCCATATTGATATCAATAATCTGGGCGCCACTTTCCACGTTAATACGCGCGGCATCTGCCATCTCTTCAGGCACGCTTCCGGCAATTTGCACGGTGCGGATACCTGGTTCATCAATGTGCACCATCCGTAGGCGGGACTTATCGCTTTCCCAAACCTGCGGGTTAGACGACATCATCTCGGAAACGGTCAGGCCTGCTCCCATCTCGTAACACAGCGTCCTGAACGGCCGGTCGGTAATACCTGCCATTGGGGCTGCGATCAGGCGATTTCTGAGCTGGTGGTGTCCGATGCGCATGAGTTAAGAAATGACCATACTGTGACTGCAAGGCGGCGTATATTACGCATTTTTTGCACGAGATGAAAGGCCAAACTTTGAACAATCCTCTGTTGTAGATCAAGGAATCGCTAGTCATTCTTTTTGGATAAGATTATTCGCTATTTAAATCATTGTGTTATGAATAAATGAACATTTTGTGGGCGCTTACAATTTCCCGTAACTTCTCATCATTTCTGAATAAATGAATCAATTGTCCGGGATAATCTGCTGCTATAAGCAGCAGATTATGGCGCTTCTTTGCGATATGCGTCGCATTTCAGCACAGGATATCAGCGTAAAAAAATCGACTTATTCAACAACCAGACGGCCATGAAGCGGTTGAACCGGGCGGCTGTTTTCATGGTGCATGGTGTGAGTGAATTTTTGCAGCTGTTCAGCAGAGACGGTCAGCGGGTGCTTGAGCACCAACCATGTCACCCCTTCTGAACACGGTGGCGTGGTCAGAGAGCCGCTAAAACGCCAGTAGGTTTTATCCGTGGGCAGTAATTTATTCATATCGAGGGTTGGCTTAATCGTTACGTTCTGGTCAACCTGTCCAGGCATCACGCCCCAGAGTTTATCCAGTTCAGTGTTTGCCGCGCCCTGATCGAACATAACGGCAACGACCGTCAGTTCGCCGTCAGCGTTTTTATGGACCAGATGCATTTCCATTGCGTATTTTTTACCGTGCACCGTGTTTTCGGATGGCGCATGGAAATGGAACTGCTGTAACGTCCAGCGCTGTTTATCAAGTGTGATGCTGTCGCGTGTATCGGCATTTTCACTTGCCTGGATAGTATGGCCGTTGTTTGTCAGAATGACCGGGCCGTCGATATAGTGCGTTTCCAGCGGAGAGATGTGGGCTTTGACCGTGTTATCTATGTTGACCGGCGACTGATACATTCCGCTTTTACACGTCTTGTACGCCTCGTCCAGTTCGCCCCAATGTTCCGGTGCGCCTTCTCCCTGATAACTCCAGTGTGATGCGTAAGCCGTAGCCGAAATCATGCTCAGCGCCAGCAGCGCTGCCTTGCCTGAAATGTGTTTCATCATATTCTTCCTGTGAATTTCATTATCCAAATCAATGATTAACATTATGATTTGTGCGGTTATTTTATCGAAGAAAGGAAGAAGGCGGGAGAAAAAACCGAAGGGAAAAGGCGTGGTCAGACGACCACGCCAAACGCTTATTTTTTACGGCCGGTGATGCGACACCACTCTTCTTTCTCGACCACCGGGTCGAGCGCGAAGAGATCGGCGTAGGCTTCACAGACGCTGTCTGCCTGGCTGGCAAGGATACCGGACAGGCCCAGCAGACCGCCTTCAACCGGCAGCACGCTGATTAACGGCGCCAGCTCGCGTAACGGGCCAGCCAGGATATTCGCGACCACAACATCGGCTTTCATCGCCTCTGGCTGTGCATCGGGGAGATACAGTTCAAGGCGATCGGAAACGCCATTACGCTCGGCGTTATCACGGCTGGCCTGAATCGCCTGCGGATCGATGTCGATCCCGATGGCTTTTGCCGCGCCCAGTTTCAGCGCCGCGATAGCAAGGATCCCGGAGCCGCAACCGAAGTCGATCACGGTTTTGCCTTCCAGATCCAGGCCATCCAGCCATTGCAGGCACAGGGAGGTTGTCGGGTGGGTGCCGGTGCCGAACGCCAGACCCGGATCCAGCATCACGTTGACGGCGTTTTTATCGGGAACTTCACGCCAGCTTGGGCAGATCCACAGACGCTGACCAAACTGCATCGGATGGAAGTTGTCCATCCACTCGCGTTCCCAGTCTTTGTCTTCCAGCTGTTCAATTTTATGCGCGAAACCCACGCCCAGCAGCGGATGGTTTTCCAGAATCGCCACGACCTCTTTCATGTCGGTTTCTGCATCGAACAGGCCGATAACGTCCGTATCACCCCACAGGCGCGTTTCGCCCGGCAGCGGCTCAAAGACCGGCGTGTCATGCGTGTCCTGGAAGGTGATAGAGACCGAACCGGCCTCCATCAGCGCATCACTCAGTTCTTCGGCGTTCGCGCCGGTTGTGTTCAGTTTTAATTGGATCCACGGCATGGCAAAACTCTTTATTTGTCAGTAGAAATCAGGACAGTTTGTGGCACCGGTCGACCAAAACGGTTTCCCACCACAAACGCCAGTAAACTTAACAGTAACGAAGGCACGATCGGATGGAAGCCCAGATACTGAATTTTAAACGTGGCGAGAACAGCATACAGGACGCCCCCGACAATCATGCCGCTTAATGCACCCGCGGCATTCGCGCGTTCCCAGTACAGCCCCAGCACCAGCGGCCACAGGAAAACGGCCTCCAGCCCACCAAAGGCGAGCAGGTTCAACCAGATGATCATCTCCGGTGGACGCCACGCGGCCAGCAGCAGCAACGCCCCCAGCACCAGGGTAATCACCGCCGACATGCGCTTGAGGCGTCGCTCATTTTCGACCTGTTCAGGGCGCAAATTCAGATAGAGATCTTTAATGATCGTAGCGGAACTTTGCAGCAACTGAGCGTTGATGGTCGACATAATGGCCGCCATGGGTGCGGCGAGGAAAATCCCGGCGGCAAACGGCGGAAGCACTTTCACCATCAGGGTTGGAATGACCAGATCCGGTACGGTAAGGTCAGGGATCACCGCGCGTCCCAGCGCACCCGCCAGGTGCATACCGAACATCAGGATCGCCACCACAATTGTCCCGATAATGATCCCGCGGTGCACCGCTTTGCTGTCTTTATATGAGATGCAGCGCACGGCGGTATGCGGCAGGCCAATCACGCCAAAGCACACCAGTACCCAGAACGAGGTCATAAAGGTTGGAGAGAGGATGTCATCCGCCCCCTGCGGCGAGACCAGTTTCGGATCGATCGCTTCCAGGGTTTCAACCGCATGACTCAGGCCTCCTGCGGCATGCACGATACCTACCAGCAGAACGAGGGTGCCAATGAGCATCACCATCCCCTGCATCGTGTCGTTGAGTACGCTGGCGCGGAACCCGCCAAATGCGGTATACAGCGCGATACTCACACCGAAAATGACCAGGCCCGTCTCATAGGGGATCCCGGCTGCCGTCTCCAGCAGTCGCGCCCCGCCGATAAACTGCACCGTCATTGCGCCAATAAACGCCACCAGCAGACTCAGGCTTGCCAGCCATACCAGCAAGCGACTCTGATAGCGGGCAAACAGCATATCGTTCAGCGTTACGGCATTGTAGCGACGGGCCAGAATGGCAAACTTTTTACCCAGTATGCCCAGAGAGAGCCAGATGGCAGGCAGCTGGATCATGGCCAGCAGTACCCAGCCCAGCCCGTACTTATAAGCGGCGCCGGGGCCACCGATAAACGAGCTGGCGCTGATGTACGTGGCGGTCAGCGTCATGGCCAGCACGACGCCACCCATAGAGCGGCTCCCGAGGAAATACTCGTTCAGAAAGGTGCCGGTCGAACGTTTACGCATCGCATAAACCGACAGGCCAAACACCAGGAACAGGTAAGCGATAAGGGGCAGAATGACTTCAAGCTGCATCATCGTCCTCCAGTGAAATATCGCGATAGATGAATTTCACCATCGCCCAGCACAGCAGGATAAACACCAGCGGCAGCAGCAGGCAGGCCATTTCAAACCAGTGCGGGAGGCCGGTAATGCCAATCGCCGAATCAGGTAAGTAAGCAGTTACTAACCATGCGGCGAGATAGAGAAGGGTCAGCCACAGCGCCCAGCGCGCTTCTTTATGGGCCTGAACAAAACGTTTGTCCATTTTTTGTCCCTTGTGGATGAAGAAAGCGGGGATTGTACATGAAGGGGCTTAGCGATCCCCAGAAATAAAAAAGGCCGGATAATCCGGCCTTTTAGCAACACTGGTCTCTTACTTCTCGTTCAGACCGAGTTTTTTCTCCAGGTAGTGGATGTTAGTCCCACCATTCTGGAAGTGCTCGTCGCTCATAATGCGCATCTGGAGATCAACGTTGGTTTTGATCCCGTCGATGATCAGCTCCTGAAGGGCGTTCTTCATGCGGGCAATGGCCACGTCACGGTTTTCGCCGTAGCAGATCAGCTTACCGATCATTGAGTCATAATACGGCGGTACGGTGTAACCGGCGTAGATATGGGACTCCCAGCGCACACCAAAGCCACCCGGCGCGTGGAAACGCGTGATTTTACCCGGGCTTGGCAGGAAGGTATTCGGGTCTTCGGCGTTGATACGGCACTCTACCGCATGGCCTTTAACCACAACTTCTTCCTGTTTGATGGACAGCGGCTGACCGGCTGCGATACGCAGCTGTTCTTTGATCAGGTCAACGCCGGTGATCATTTCGGTAACCGGGTGTTCAACCTGAATACGGGTGTTCATCTCGATGAAATAGAACTCGCCGTTTTCGAACAGGAACTCGAAAGTACCCGCCCCGCGATAGCCGATATCGACACACGCTTTAGCGCAACGCTCGCCGATGTAGCGACGCAGCTCCGGCGTAATGCCCGGCGCTGGCGCTTCTTCGACCACTTTCTGGTGACGACGCTGCATGGAGCAGTCACGTTCTGCCAGATAGATCGCGTTGCCCTGACCGTCAGCCAGCACCTGAATTTCGATGTGGCGTGGGTTTTCCAGGTATTTTTCCATGTACACCATGTCATTACTGAAAGCCGCTTTCGCTTCCGCTTTGGTCATGGAGATGGACTGCGCCAGTTCAGCATCGCTGCGTACAACGCGCATACCGCGACCGCCGCCGCCGCCGGACGCTTTGATGATCACCGGGTAACCAATGCGTTTAGCATGGGCGCGGTTAGCATCCATATCGTCGGTCAGCGGGCCGTCAGAGCCCGGTACGGTTGGCACGCCGGCTTTTTTCATCGCGGTGATGGCAGACACTTTGTCACCCATCAGGCGAATGGTGTCGGCTTTCGGGCCAATGAAGATAAAGCCAGAGCGTTCAACCTGCTCAGCAAAGTTGGCGTTCTCAGAGAGGAAACCATAACCCGGGTGAATCGCGACCGCGCCAGTGATTTCGGCGGCGCTGATGATCGCCGGGATGTTCAGATAGCTTTTTACGGACGGAGCCGGACCGATACAGACCGTCTCATCCGCCAGCAATACGTGTTTTAAATCGCGATCCGCGCTTGAGTGCACGGCCACGGTCTTGATGCCCAGTTCTTTACAGGCACGAAGAATACGCAGTGCAATCTCGCCACGGTTGGCGATAACAATTTTATCCAGCATGTTCGCCTCGTTACTCGATGACGACCAGCGGCTCGTCAAATTCTACCGGCTGACCACTTTCGACCAGGATCGCTTTCACAGTACCTGATTTGTCTGCTTCGATCTGGTTCATCATTTTCATGGCTTCAACGATGCACAGGGTATCGCCTACGTTGACTTTCTGACCCACTTCGATGAACGCCTTCGCGTCCGGGCTCGGGGTGCGGTAGAAAGTACCAACCATTGGGGAACGTACGATGTGACCACTGATTTCTGTTGCAGCCGCAGGTGCCGCTTCTGCTGCCACTGGCGCAACGGCTGCGGAGAGCGCAGGCTGCTGCACTGGCGCAGCGTAAGCTTGCTGCATTACCGGGAAGCTAGCGGCCGGGGCTGCACGGCTGATGCGTACAGACTCTTCGCCTTCAGAAATTTCCAGTTCGGAGATGCCTGATTCTTCAACCAGCTCGATCAGTTTTTTAATCTTACGAATATCCATGAGTGGGTTCCGTACTCTTGTTTAGTGTGATTGTGACAAGCGTTTTACCGCTGTCTGTAAAGCGTATGAATAGCCGTCTGCACCCAGCCCACAAATCACGCCAGCGGCGATATCTGACAGGTAGGAATGGTGGCGGAACGGCTCTCGGGCGTGCACGTTACTCAGGTGGATCTCGATAAACGGGATACTCACCGCGAGCAGTGCGTCGCGTATAGCAACACTGGTGTGCGTAAACGCGGCCGGATTGATCAGGATATAGTCCACAGTGTCTTTAGCCTGATGAATACGGTCGATGATTGCGTACTCCGCGTTTGACTGAAAATGGTCCAAATCCACATTCAGCGAGGCTGCTTCCGTACTCAGACGGTTAACAATTTCGCTCAATGTCAGCGTGCCGTACTTCTCTGGCTCACGGGTGCCGAGCATGTTCAGGTTCGGACCGTTCAATACTAAAATTTGGAATTTGTCAGCCATTGTGCCGCTATCTCCTGCGATTTTCGGGTAAAAAACAACATATACCCTCAAAGCGCAATTGTCACCCTTTCAGAGGCCTAAAACCCCTGTCCGGAAAACCGAAGTCGCACATTATAACGATTTCGTAGCATTTGGCAGCTAAATACTGGTCTTATCAGGGAAGATTATCAACCGCTATCCGAAAAAGATTCGCGGTTGATAAATAATCTGCGGGAAAACGCACAGTTTCGTGAACTATCGCAACCACTGGCGGAACTTCTTGTAACGCCACGCTAAAAGGGCCAGGGCCAGCAGCGCGTAGATGACCGGCTGAGGGGATAAAATCTTCACCGACCACAGGTAATGAATCGGGGCGAGGATCGCGACAAGATAGACGAAGTTGTGCAGCAGTTGCCAGCGTCGACCCAGTTTTCGCTGCGCATACTGCGTGGATGTCAGCGTCAGCGCCAGTAAAACCAGCCAGCTTACGATACCCAGCGTCAGATAGGGACGCGTCACCAGTTCGCTGCCAAGGAGTGCCAGGTTGTTAATGCCCAGTTCCAGCAGGGCGTAGCTGGTGAGATGCAGCGTCGCCCAGGCAAAACACCATAGCCCTAAAAGCCGACGGGTGCGTATCAATAATGGCTGTTTAGCGTAGCGCGCCAGCGGTGAGACGAGCAAGGTCGCCAGCAAAAATTTCAGAGCCATCCGACCCGTAAAATGCTGAATATCTTTCGCCGGATCGGCACTGAACTGTCCCTGGCTGGCTGCCCAGAAGAGCCAGATAAAGGGGAGCAATCCTGCTAAATGCAGGAGTACCTTCAGCCAGGTTATCTGCTTTGCCGTTAAACGCACTTAGAAGTTCTCCCGTAAATTCAGCCCACGGTAGAGGGATGCCACCTCATCCGCATAGCCGTTAAACAGCAGCGTTGGCTGGCGTTTAACATCCAGCGCGCCGCCGGAGCCGATAAAACGTTCCGTTGCCTGCGACCAGCGCGGATGGTCAACGTGCGGGTTAACGTTAGCAAAAAAACCATACTCCTCAGGCGCTGCCAGGTTCCAGGTGGTGGGGGGGCGTTCACGGGTGAGCTTAATGCTGACGATCGATTTGATGCCCTTGAAACCGTATTTCCACGGTACGGTCAGGCGAATGGGCGCCCCGTTTTGCGGCGGTAGCGCTTTGCCATAAACCCCGACGGTGAGCAGCGTAAGCGGATGCATGGCTTCGTCGAGACGTAAACCTTCAACGTAGGGATACTCCAGCCCGCCGCCGATAAACCGATCCTTCTGGCCTGGCATCTCGTCCGGGGCGTAGCGCGTCTGGAAGGAAACATACTTCGCGTTGCTGGTGGGCTCAACCAGCGCCAGCAGTTTATGCAAAGGGAAACCTACCCACGGCACCACCATCGACCAGGCTTCCACACAGCGCATACGGTAAATGCGTTCTTCAAGTGGGAAGCGGGTGGTGAGGTCATGATGATCCAGCGTCAGCGGTTTTGCCACCTCGCCATCTATCTTCAGCGTCCAGGGATCGGTTTTCATGCTCCCGGCGTTGGCGGCAGGATCGGCCTTATCGAGACCAAACTCATAGAAGTTGTTATAGCCGGTGACTTTATCTTCCGGCGTCAGCGCCAGTTTATTCTGCCACTGCGCCGGTTTGGTGAAGTTAAGCGGTGCGCCGGAGGGGGCTTTCGGGCGATCGTTGCCCTTAAACCAGTCGAGCAGATCGGCATGGGCCGCAGGGGTGAGCGTCAGGGCGGTGGCGCTGATGCCAAGCATCTTCAGGATCTGGCGGCGCTGTAGCATAAAGACAGATTCAGACGTTACGTCGGCTTCCGTCAGTTTTCGGGTTTTCATGGCATCCTCCGTCAGGCGTTTTTCTAAGCATGACGGAGGAGGAGGGTTAGCGCGAATATGTCACGAAAATTTGAAGATTAGGCGATTTTAACCAGCGCACGACCGTGGAACTGGTTGTCCATGATTTTACTGGCGAACTCTGGCGCCTGGCTCAGGGTAATCTCAGTGGCGCTCTGGTCAAAGAATGAGGCTGGCAGATCCTGCACCAGACGTTCCCAGGCCTCAGCTCGCCGCTCGGCTGGGGTCATGACCGAATCGACACCCTGAAGACGCACGTTACGCAGAATAAATGGCATCACCGTCGTCGGCAGGGCAAAACCGCCCGCCAGACCACAGGCCGCCACGCAGCCGCCGTAATTCATTTGCGCCAGCACCTTCGCCAGCACTTTGTCGCCGACGGTATCTACTGCGCCAGCCCAGACCTGTTTTTCCAGCGGGCGGGTCTCGGCGAATTCGTCGCGGCTCAGAATGCGGCTTGCGCCCAATTGACGTAGATAATCATGCGTACTTTCGCGGCCTGAGACGGCAGCGACCTGATACCCCAACTTGTGCAGCAGCGTGACGGCCGTGCTGCCCACGCCGCCGCTGGCGCCGGTGACGACAATTTCGCCAGAGTCAGGGCGGATCCCGGCCTCTTCCAGCGCCATCACGCACAGCATGGCGGTGAAACCTGCCGTGCCGATGATCATCGCCTTACGACCGTCCAGGCCTTTCGGCATCGGGACCAGCCAGTCACCTTTTACGCGCGCCTGCGCTGCCAGTCCGCCCCAGTGGTTTTCACCTACGCCCCAGCCGGTGAGCAGCACCTGCTGTCCGGCGTGAAAACGTGGATCTTCACTGGTATGTACGCGGCCTGCAAAGTCGATTCCTGGCACCATCGGGAAATTTCGGATGATTTTACCTTTTCCCGTAATGGCCAGCGCATCCTTATAGTTCAGGCTGGACCAGTCGATATCTACGGTCACGTCGCCCTCCGGCAGGCGGCTCTCCTCGATGGCTTGCACTGAGGCAACGGTTTTGCCGTCCTGCTGTTCTAAGATCAAAGCCTGCATACTGGGTCCTCACTAGGTTTGATGATGGGAAAATATGTTCTGATGACTATACTCGCTCAATGAAACGCAGTGCCGATTTAACGCAATAAATTGCCAGATACGCCAGGTTTGGTAGTATGCCGCATTTGAAATGCAAGTTAGTGCTCACTTGCACCCCCCTTCAACCCACGGAGTAATCTCAAGGATGCGATTAACGACGAAGTTCTCAGCTTTTATCACCTTGCTGACGGGGCTGACCATATTTGTCACGCTAATCGGCTGCTCGCTGAGCTTTTACAATGCCATCCAGGATAAGCTGGTTAACCGGGTTGAATCGGTTGCATCGGTTATCGACACTCGCCTGATTGCAACCTCCTTCCCGGCGCTTTCGCGTGAGCTGGATGAGTTAATGGTGCCTGTGGATATCGTGCAGATCGACATTAAACAGGGGAAGCAGACCGTTTTCAGCCATACCCGCCAGGGCAGCTATCGTCCTGCCGGCACGGTAGATCAGTATCGGGACGTCACGGTTAATTCACTTAAACATCCGGGTATGACAATTCATCTGATGTACCAGGATCCGATGAGCAACTATTTACGCTCGCTTATGACCACCGCGCCCTTAACCATCGCCGTTGCCTTTATCGTACTGCTGATTTTCCTCGCCGTTCGCTGGCAGCGTCGTCAACTTTCCGGCCAGGAACTGCTGGAAACACGCTCCGTGCGGATACTGAATGGCGAACGGGGTCCACAGGTGCGGGGATCGGTTTATGAATGGCCATCACGCACCAGTAGCGCCCTGGACGTGCTGCTCTCCGAAATCCAGTTTGCCAGCGATCAGCGTAGCCGTATGGACACGTTGATTCGCTCTTACGCCGCGCAGGATAACAAAACGGGCCTCAACAACCGTCTCTTCTTTGATAATCAGCTGGCTACCCTTCTTGATGACCCCGAAAAGGTGGGTACGCATGGCGTGGTAATGATGATTCGCCTGCCCGACTTCGATCTGCTCCGTGATACCTGGGGTCAGCGCGTGGCGGAAGAGAACCTCTTTACGCTGATTAACCTGCTGTCCACCTTTATTATGCGCTACCCCGGCGCGTTACTGGCACGCTACCACCGCAGCGATTTTGCCGTCTTGCTGCCGCATCGCACCTTAAAGGAGTCCGAGAGTATCGCCAGCCAGCTGCTGAAAGCCGTCGATGCGCTGCCCCAGAGCAAAATGCTCGACAGAGACGATATGGTGCATATGGGCATCTGTGCCTGGCGCGGCGGTCAGTCGACGGAGCAGGTGATGGAACATGCGGAAGCGGCCACGCGTAACGCCGTATTGCAGGGGGCGAACGGCTGGGCAGTCTATGATGATACGCTGCCGGAGAAAGGGCGCGGCAACGTGCGCTGGCGAACCCTGATTGAACAGATGCTGAGCCGGGGCGGACCGCGCATCTATCAAAAACCGGCGGTCATGAAGAATGGTCATGTTCATCATCGTGAGCTGATGTGCCGTATTTTTGATGGCACTGAAGAGGTTATCTCCGCGGAATATCTGCCCATGGTGTTGCAATTCGGATTGTCCGAAGAGTATGACCGTCAGCAAATCACCCGTCTCATTCCGTTTTTATCGTACTGGCCTGAAGAAAATCTGGCTTTACAGGTGACCGTCGAATCGCTGATCCGTCCGCGTTTCCAGCGCTGGTTACGTGACACGTTAATGCAATGCGAAAAATCGCAACGCAAACGCATTATTTTTGAACTTGCAGAGGCAGATGTAGGTCAACACATCAGCCGGTTGCGCCCGGTAGTGCGTTTAATCAATGCGCTTGGGGCTCGCGTGGCGGTAACCCAGGCGGGTTTGACGCTGGTGAGCACCCGCTGGATCAAAGAGCTGGATGTTGAATTATTGAAGCTGCATCCGGGTCTGGTAAGGAATATTGAAAAACGCACGGAAAACCAGCTGCTGGTACAAAGCCTGGTGGAAGCGTGCAAAGGAACGCAAACGCAAGTATTTGCCACAGGCGTACGTTCACGTAGTGAATGGCAGATGTTGACAGAGCGCGGCGTGACGGGCGGTCAGGGGGATTTTTTTGCCGCCTCTCAGCCGCTTGACACCAATGTGAAAAAATATTTGCAAAGATACTCTGTTTGACCTGCCGTTTACTTTGTTTTCACGTAGAATATCGCGCCTGTAGCTTTGAGTAAGACGAGCATAAAAGCCAGTGAACGACCTTTAGTGGGTTACAAGTGAAAGTGAGGGACGCTGCTGTTTACTCAGCCCTGAGGGATTCAGGGGATGAATTTGTAACAAAGGAAACGTGCTGCACTAATTTTCACCGTAGCAGGCGATTTTTGCGCCTTGTCGCTGCTGCGTGTGGTTGGTAAAGTAAGCGGATTTTGTTTTCCGCCCCAGCTTTCAGGATTATCCCTTAGTATGTTGAAAAAATTTCGTGGCATGTTTTCCAATGACCTGTCCATTGACCTGGGTACCGCGAATACCCTTATTTATGTAAAAGGACAAGGCATCGTATTGAATGAGCCTTCCGTTGTGGCCATTCGTCAGGATCGTGCCGGCTCGCCAAAAAGCGTGGCCGCAGTAGGTCATGATGCGAAGCAGATGCTGGGCCGTACGCCGGGCAACATCGCCGCGATCCGCCCTATGAAAGACGGCGTTATTGCTGACTTCTTCGTGACCGAAAAAATGCTTCAGCACTTCATCAAGCAGGTTCACAGCAACAGCTTCATGCGCCCAAGCCCGCGCGTGCTGGTGTGTGTGCCGGTTGGCGCAACCCAGGTTGAACGCCGTGCGATCCGTGAATCCGCTCAGGGCGCAGGTGCGCGTGAAGTGTTCCTGATTGAAGAACCGATGGCTGCGGCAATTGGTGCGGGTCTGCCGGTTTCTGAAGCTACCGGTTCTATGGTGGTGGATATCGGTGGCGGTACCACTGAAGTGGCCGTTATCTCCCTGAACGGTGTGGTCTACTCCTCTTCCGTGCGTATCGGCGGCGACCGTTTCGACGAAGCCATCATCAATTACGTTCGCCGTAACTACGGCTCTCTGATCGGTGAAGCAACCGCAGAGCGCATCAAGCATGAAATCGGTTCTGCCTATCCGGGTGATGAAGTACGCGAGATCGAAGTTCGCGGTCGTAATCTGGCTGAAGGCGTGCCACGCGGATTCACCCTGAACTCCAACGAAATCCTGGAAGCGTTGCAGGAGCCGCTGACCGGCATCGTGAGCGCGGTGATGGTTGCGCTGGAACAGTGCCCGCCAGAGCTGGCTTCCGATATCTCCGAGCGCGGTATGGTTCTGACCGGTGGTGGTGCGCTGCTGCGTAACCTCGACCGCCTGTTAATGGAAGAGACAGGTATTCCTGTCGTAGTTGCAGAAGATCCACTGACTTGCGTCGCCCGTGGTGGTGGCAAGGCGCTGGAAATGATCGACATGCACGGCGGCGACTTGTTTAGCGAAGAGTAGTCGGGTGTGAGAGGGTAGCAATTCGCTACCCTTTCTCTCTGACGCGAGAATACGCATAGCCTATGAAGCCAATTTTTAGCCGTGGCCCGTCGCTACAGTTTCGCCTGATCCTGGCGGTTCTGGTTGCGCTCGGGGTCATTATTGCCGATAGCCGCCTCGGTACGTTCAGCCAGATCCGAACGTACATGGATACCGCCGTCAGTCCTTTCTACTTTATTTCAAATGGTCCCCGTGAACTGCTCGACTCCGTGTCGCAAACGCTCTCATCGCGTGACCAGCTCGAACTCGAAAACCGTGCGTTACGCCAGGAACTGCTGCTGAAAAATAGCGAGCTGCTGATGCTGGGGCAATATAAGCAGGAAAACGCCCGTCTGCGCGAACTGCTCGGCTCGCCGCTGCGCCAGGATGAACAGAAAATGGTCACCCAGGTGATCTCCACCGTAAACGATCCGTACAGCGATCAGGTGGTGATTGATAAAGGCAGCGTGAACGGCGTATACGAAGGTCAGCCTGTCATCAGCGATAAGGGCGTCGTGGGCCAGGTTGTGGCGGTTGCCAAACTGACCAGCCGCGTGCTGCTGATTTGCGATGCCACCCATGCACTGCCGATTCAGGTGCTGCGTAACGATATTCGCGTGATTGCCGCCGGTAATGGCTGCACGGACGATCTGCAACTGGAACACCTGCCTGCCAACACGGATATCCGCGTGGGCGACGTGCTGGTGACGTCCGGTCTGGGCGGTCGTTTCCCTGAGGGCTACCCGGTTGCGGTTGTCTCTTCCGTGAAGCTCGACACTCAGCGTGCCTACACCGTGATTCAGGCGCGTCCAACGGCCGGCTTGCAGCGTTTGCGCTACCTGTTGCTGCTGTGGGGCGCCGATCGTAACGGCGCTAACCCGATGACCCCGGAAGATGTGCATCGCGTGGCCAACGAACGCCTGATGCAGATGATGCCGCAGGTGCTGCCTGCGCCGGATGCGATGGGACCACCTGCACCCGTACCGGCTCCGGCGACGGGGTTAACGCAGCCGCTGCCGGATGCGCCCCCACCGCCGCAAGTCTCGGGTGGAGGGCAGTAGTGGCCAGTTATCGTAGCCAGGGGCGCTGGGTAATCTGGCTCTCATTCCTCGTTGCACTGTTGCTGCAAATTATGCCCTGGCCGGACGACATTCTTGTTTTCCGGCCAAACTGGGTATTGCTCATTTTGCTCTACTGGATCCTTGCCCTGCCGCACCGCGTAAATGTCGGCACAGGTTTTGTGATGGGTGCCATACTGGATCTTATCAGTGGCTCTACGCTTGGCGTCCGCGCCTTATCCATGAGCATTATTGCGTATCTCGTCGCACTCAAATTCCAGCTCTTTCGTAACCTTGCGCTCTGGCAACAGGCGCTGGTAGTGATGTTGTTGTCGCTCGCTGCGGATATCGTTGTTTTCTGGGCAGAGTTTTTAGTGATCAACGTCTCTTTCCGACCGGAAGTGTTCTGGAGTAGTGTAGTAAACGGTGTGCTCTGGCCGTGGCTGTTCCTGCTGATGCGTAAAATTCGCCAGCAGTTTGCCGTGCAATAAAAGGTTTCTATGACGTCTTTGTATCTTGCCTCCGGTTCTCCGCGTCGCCAGGAACTGCTCGCGCAGTTGGGTGTCTCCTTCGAACGCATCGTTACCGGTATCGAAGAAAAACGTGCTGAGGGTGAAAGCGCTCAGCAGTATGTCTCTCGTCTGGCGCGTGAAAAAGCGCAGGCGGGCGTGGCATGCGTGCCGCGTGACTTACCGGTGCTGGGTGCGGATACCATTGTTATTCTCAATGGTGAGGTGCTTGAGAAACCCCGCGACGCAGACCATGCGGCGCGGATGCTGCGTAATATGTCCGGACAAACCCATCAGGTGATGACGGCGGTAGCGCTGGCAGATAGCCAGTACGTTCTGGATTGCCTTGTGGTAACGGAAGTGACGTTCAGAGTCCTCACCGACGAGGAGATCGCCGGCTATATCGCCAGCGGTGAACCTATGGATAAAGCAGGTGCATACGGTATTCAAGGGTTGGGTGGCTGTTTTGTCAGGAAGATAAATGGCAGCTATCACGCCGTAGTCGGCTTACCGCTGGTGGAAACGTATGAGTTGCTGAGCAATTTTAACTCACTGCGTGAGGGAAGGGATAATTATGACGGCTGAATTGTTGGTAAACGTAACGCCATCGGAAACCCGTGTGGCCTACATTGATGGTGGCATTCTCCAGGAAATTCATATTGAGCGTGAAGCGCGACGCGGAATCGTAGGCAATATCTACAAAGGTCGTGTCAGTCGTGTCCTGCCGGGTATGCAGGCGGCTTTTGTAGATATTGGGCTCGATAAGGCGGCGTTTTTACATGCCTCCGATATCATGCCGCACACCGAATGTGTGGCAGGCGAAGAGCAAAAGCAGTTTGCCGTGCGCGACATCTCTGAGCTGGTGCGTCAGGGCCAGGATCTGATGGTACAGGTGGTAAAAGATCCGCTTGGCACCAAAGGCGCGCGTCTGACCACCGACATCACCCTGCCTTCACGCTATCTGGTCTTTATGCCGGGGGCGTCGCACGTCGGCGTGTCACAGCGCATTGAGAGCGAAAGCGAGCGTGAGCGCCTGAAAAAGGTGGTCAGCGCCTACTGCGACGAGCAGGGCGGGTTTATTATCCGTACCGCGGCGGAAGGGATCAGCGAAGAAGATCTGGCCTCGGATGCGGCCTATCTGAAGCGCGTCTGGACCAAAGTGATGGAGCGTAAAAAACGCAACCAGACCCGCTACCGGCTGTACGGTGAGCTGGCGCTCGCTCAGCGCGTATTACGTGATTTCGCCGACGCCCAGCTTGACCGCATCCGCGTGGACTCCCGTCTGACGTACGAAGCCTTACTGGAGTTCACCGCCGAGTACATCCCGGAAATGCCGGGTCTGCTGGAGCATTACACCGGACGCCAGCCAATATTTGACCTCTATGACGTTGAAAACGAAATCCAGCGTGCGCTGGAGCGTAAGGTTGAGCTGAAATCGGGTGGCTATCTGATCATCGATCAAACCGAAGCGATGACCACCGTCGACATCAACACCGGCGCGTTTGTCGGCCATCGCAACCTCGATGACACCATCTTCAACACCAACATAGAAGCGACGCAGGCCATCGCGCGTCAGCTTCGTCTGCGTAATCTGGGCGGCATTATCATCATCGACTTTATCGATATGAACAATGAAGATCACCGCCGTCGCGTGCTGCACTCACTGGAGCAGGCGCTGAGTAAGGACCGCGTGAAAACCAGCATCAATGGCTTCTCGCAGCTCGGTCTGGTGGAAATGACCCGGAAACGGACCCGCGAAAGCGTGGAACATGTCCTGTGTAATGAGTGTCCAACCTGCCATGGACGCGGAACGGTAAAGACGGTGGAGACGGTCTGCTACGAAATCATGCGTGAGATTGTCCGTGTCCATCATGCCTACGACTCAGACCGTTTTCTGGTCTATGCTTCCCCTGCGGTGGCGGAGGCCCTGAAAGGGGAAGAGTCGCACGCGCTGGCAGAAGTGGAAATCTTTGTCGGCAAACAGGTAAAAGTGCAAATTGAGCCGCTCTATAACCAGGAGCAGTTTGACGTCGTCATGATGTAAACGCAGTTCGCTGCGAGATTTAAGGCTGACAAGGAGAGACGCGTGAGGCGATTGCCGGGGATTTTACTGCTTACAGGGGCAACGCTGGTCGTGATTGTCGCGTTGCTCGTGAGCGGGCTGCGTCTCGCCTTGCCGCATCTGGACAGCTGGCGGCCGCAGATCCTGGCAAAAATCGAATCCGCCACCGGCCTGCCGGTGGACGTGAGCCATATCGAGGCAAGCTGGCAGAACTTTGGCCCGACGCTTGATGCGCGCGATATCCGCGCCAGCCTGAAAGATGGCGGCCACCTCGAAATCAAACGCGTCACCCTGGCGCTGGATGTCTGGCAAAGCCTGCTGCATCTGCGCTGGCAGTTTCGCGATCTCACTTTCTGGCAACTTCAGCTGATGACTAACACGCCGCTGCGAAGCGGCGACAGCGATCGAGGGCTGGAAACCAGCCGTATCAGCGATCTGTTCCTGCGGCAGTTCGATCATTTCGATCTGCGCGACAGCGAAGTGAGCTTTATTACTCTTTCCGGCCAGCGCGCTGAGCTGGCGATCCCACAGCTGACCTGGTTAAACGGGAAAGATCGCCACCGCGCCGAGGGGCAGGTGAATCTCTCCAGCCTGAACGGGCAGCACGGCGTTATGCAGGTGCGGATGGATCTGCGTGACGACAATGGCTTGCTGAACAACGGCAGGGTGTGGCTACAGGCGGACGACGTGGACGTGAAGCCGTGGCTCGGTGAGTGGCTACAGCAGAACATGCAGCTGGAGACCGCGCGCTTCAGCCTGGAAGGCTGGATGACCCTGACGAACGGGACGTTCGCCAGCGGCGATATCTGGCTTAAGCAGGGGGGCGCGAGCTGGAAAGGGGAAAACCATCAGCATCAACTTTCCGTCGATAACCTCACCGCACACGTGACGCAGGATAAAGGCGGCTGGCAGTTCGCTATTCCGGATACGCGCATCTCCATGGATAACAAACCCTGGCCGCGCGGCGCGCTGACGCTGGCGTGGATGCCGGAGCAGGACGTCGGCGGGATAAACGGTAAACGCAGCGACGAGCTGCGTATCCGCGCCAGTAACCTGGATCTGACGGCGATCGAAGGGCTGCGTTCAATGGCCGCAAAACTCTCCCCGGAGCTGGGCGAAATCTGGCTGGCGACGCAGCCGAGCGGGCAGATAAACCGGCTGGCGCTGGATATTCCGCTCCAGGCTACGGAAAAGACGCGTTTTCAGGCGGCATGGAAAAATCTCGCATGGAAACAGTGGAAACTGCTGCCGGGTGCCGAGCACTTCAGCGGTAAACTGGAAGGAAGCGTGGAAAACGGCAGGCTGACGGCAGAAATGCAGGACGCGAAAATGCCGTACGAAACGGTCTTCCGTGCGCCACTGGAGATCGAAAAGGGAAATGCCACCCTCAACTGGCTGAAGAATGACAAAGGTTTTCAGCTCGATGGCCGCGATATCGATGTGAAAGCCAAAGCGGTACATGCCCGCGGTAATTTCCGTTATCTACAGCCTGAAGGCGATGAGCCGTGGTTGGGTATTCTGGCGGGCATCAGCACGGATGACGGTTCGCAGGCGTGGCGCTACTTCCCGGAAAACCTGATGGGGAAAGCGCTGGTGGACTATCTCAGCGGCGCTATTCAGGGCGGCCAGGCGGATAACGCCACGCTGGTCTACGGCGGCAACCCGCACCTGTTCCCGTATAAGCACAACGAAGGCCAGTTCCAGGTTCTGGTGCCTCTACGCAACGCCACCTATGCCTTCCAGCCGGACTGGCCGGCGCTGAAGAATCTGGATATTGAACTCAACTTCCTGAATGACGGCCTGTGGATGAAGACGGACAGCGTTGCGCTGGGCGGCGTAACGGCAAGCAACCTGACGGCAAACATCCCGGATTACTCCAAAGAGAAACTGCTGATTGATGCGGATATTAAGGGGCCAGGTAAAGTGGTTGGCCCGTACTTTGAAGATACGCCGCTGAAAGACTCCCTGGCAGCCACCCTTCAGCAGTTGCAGTTAGATGGCGATGTGAATGCTCGCTTACATCTGGATATCCCGCTGGACGGTGAAATGACCACCGCCAAAGGCGACGTTCGCCTTAATAACAACAGCCTCTATATCAAGCCGCTGGACAGCACGCTGAAAAACCTCAGCGGTCAGTTCAGCTTTGTTAACGGCACGCTGAAAAGTGAGCCGCTGAAAGCGACCTGGTTCAATCAACCCGTCAATATCGATTTCTCCACCACCGAGGGCGATAAAGCCTACCAGGTGGCGGTCAATATGGACGCGAACTGGCAGCCGTCACGCATGGATGTTCTGCCGAAGCCGATTGAAAATGCGGTGGACGGCGCGGTGTCATGGAATGGCAAGGTCGCCATCGACCTGCCTTATCATGCCGGTGCGCGCTATAACGTCGACATTACGGGCGATCTGAAAAACCTCAGCAGCCAACTTCCCGCGCCGCTGAATAAGAAAAGCGGTGAAGCATTGCCCGTCAATGTTAAGGTTGCGGGCAACCTTAACAGCTTCGATTTAACCGGAAACGCTGGTGGAACAAACCACTTCAACAGCCGCTGGCTGCTTAACCGCAAGCTGACGCTGGACAGAGCGATCTGGACGACGGACAGCCGTACCACGCCGCCGCTGCCGGAGCAGGCGGGCGTTGAACTGAATCTCCCGCCGATGGATGGCGCAGAGTGGCTGGCACTGTTCCAGAAAGGTGTCGGGCAAAACGTCGACCAAACGGCGCAGTTCCCACAGTCCATTACCTTGCGCACGCCTGCGCTGACGCTGGGCGGGCAGCAGTGGAACAACCTGAGTATTGTCTCCCGGCCGACGGTAAACGGCTCAAAGGTCGAGGCGCAGGGGCGTGAGATTAACGGTTCGTTGACCATGCGCGATCACGCGCCATGGCAGGCGGCTATCCGTTATCTCTATTACAATCCGACCTTTACGGCGTCTAAAGCAGAGTCGACAAGCGCTTCTCCTGTCAGTGGCAGTGGGACGTCGCGCGTGGATTTCAGCGGCTGGCCCGATCTCCAGTTGCGCTGTGCGGAGTGCTGGCTGTGGGGGCAAAAATATGGCCGTATCGACGGTGATTTTGCTATTCAGGGCAATACGCTGAGCCTCTCTGGTGGGCTGGTGGATACCGGCTTTGGCCGCATGACTGCCGCTGGCGAATGGGTGAACAAACCGGGTGAACAGCGCACCTCGCTGAAAGGCGATATTAAAGGCAACAAGCTGGACGCCGCAGCTAACTTCTTCGGCATTAGCACGCCGCTTCGCGGATCGTCCTTCGATGTGAATTACGATCTGCACTGGCGCGCAGCGCCATGGACACCCGATGAAGCTTCGCTTAACGGCATCCTGAAAACCCACTTCGGTAAGGGTGAGATTGCCGATGTGAGCACGGGGCGCGCCGGGCAGATCCTGCGTCTGCTGAGTTTTGACGCGCTGCTGCGCAAGCTGCGCTTCGACTTTAGCGACACCTTCAGCGAAGGTTTCTACTACGATTCCATTCGCAGCACGGCGTGGATCAAAGACGGCGTTCTGCACACCGACGACACGCTGGTGGACGGCCTGGAAGCGGATATCGCGATGAAAGGGTCAGTGGATCTCGTGCGCCGCGAGCTGGATATGGAAGCCGTAGTGGCGCCGGAGATTTCCGCAAGCGTGGGCGTTGCGGCAGCCTTTGTGGTCAATCCGATCGTCGGGGCGGCGGTGTTTGCGGCCAGTAAAGTGCTGGGACCGCTCTGGAGCAAAGTCTCGATTCTGCGCTATCGCATTACCGGGCCGGTTGATAAACCACAGATTAATGAGGTGCTGCGCCAGCCGCGCAAAGAAGCACAGCAATGATTTGACGTGGGCAGGTAATTGCCTCACTCTCAATAAATACGATCTTTATACCGCCACGGGCGGCAACGAACGAGTAGCAATAGATGAGTCTGAACCTGGTAAGTGAACATTTGCTCGCAGCGAACGGCCTGAGCCATCAGGACCTGTTCTCCATTCTTGGTCAACTGACCGAACGCCGCCTCGACTACGGCGATCTCTATTTCCAGTCGAGCTATCACGAATCCTGGGTTTTAGAAGACAGCATCATTAAAGATGGCTCTTATAACATTGACCAGGGCGTCGGCGTGCGCGCCGTCAGCGGCGAAAAAACCGGTTTTGCCTATGCAGACCAGATAAGCCTGGCCGCGCTGGAGCAGAGCGCGCAGGCGGCGCGAACCATTGTGCGCGATACGGGCGACGGACGGGTGAAAACGCTGGGTGAAGTGCAGCACGCTGCGCTCTATACCAGCATCGACCCGCTGCAAAGCATGAGCCGCGAAGAGAAGCTGGACATCCTTCGTCGCGTGGACAAAGTGGCTCGCGCGGCGGATAAACGCGTGCAGGAAGTCTCTGCCAGCCTGACCGGTGTTTATGAACTGATCCTGGTGGCGGCGACGGACGGTACCCTGGCGGCGGATGTTCGCCCGCTGGTGCGTCTCTCTATCAGCGTGCAGGTTGAAGACGACGGCAAGCGCGAGCGCGGCTCCAGCGGTGGCGGCGGTCGTTTTGGTTATGACTGGTTCCTGGGTGATGTCGACGGCGAAGCCCGCGCGGATGCATGGGCAAAAGAAGCCGTGCGCATGGCGCTGGTCAACCTGTCTGCCGTGGCTGCACCCGCCGGTACGTTGCCGGTGGTACTGGGCGCAGGCTGGCCGGGCGTGCTGCTGCACGAAGCGGTCGGTCACGGCCTGGAAGGTGATTTCAACCGTCGCGGGACGTCCGTATTCAGCGGTCAGATGGGGCAGCTTGTCTCCTCCGAGCTGTGTACCGTGGTGGATGATGGCACCATGCTCGACCGTCGCGGCTCGATTTCTATCGACGATGAAGGTACGCCGGGTCAGTACAACGTGCTGATCGAAAACGGCGTACTGAAAGGCTACATGCAGGACAAGCTTAACGCGCGCCTGATGGGCGTTGCGCCGACGGGTAACGGCCGTCGTGAATCCTACGCACATCTGCCGATGCCGCGCATGACCAATACTTACATGCTGCCGGGCCAGTCCACGCCGCAGGAGATTATCGAATCCGTTGATTACGGTATCTTCGCGCCAAACTTTGGCGGCGGTCAGGTGGATATCACCTCCGGCAAATTTGTCTTCTCTACCTCAGAGGCGTATCTGATTGAGAAGGGCAAAGTGACCAAAGCGGTGAAGGGCGCAACCCTGATTGGCTCCGGCATTGAGGCCATGCAGCAGATTTCCATGGTCGGTAACGATCTGAAACTGGATAACGGCGTGGGCGTTTGCGGCAAAGAGGGCCAGAGCCTGCCTGTGGGCGTCGGTCAGCCTACGCTGAAAGTGGATAATCTGACGGTGGGCGGCACGGCCTGATATTAGGATGCTTAAAAAAGGCGCTACAGATGTAGCGCCTTTTTTTTAACGTAAGTTACCCAGCGGTATCTCTGGATCAGGCTCGTGAGTAATGCGGTTACGCAAGTCACGACGAATGATTTCGATCGACCAGAACCAGACCAGATGCCCCACGATCTCTGACACGTGTTCATACCACGGCAACTCAAGCAGCGGTGGCGTCAGACCCATCAGCGGGAAGGAGATCATATGCACAAAAAGCTGGGCTAACGCACCCGCCAGCAAACCCTGCCAGAGTTTAATTTTCGGAAAGACTTCCGCAACAACGCAATACCCCACAGCGAAGACGATTGAGAAAATAATATGGGTCACACCGACCCAGTTAAATATATGTCCGGCAAATGTATAAACGGCTGCGTTAGGATCAGCAACGCCCAGCCAGTCGCGTAAAAATACATAGGGAGGGTTTAAAAAATTGCGGGAGCAGTCAATCTGGCTTGCGGCTCTTATTAATTGCTCAGGTCCGCATGCGCCGGTGAATAAATCGGTGGGACTGCGTGGCGGAAGTGGCACTTCGGCTCCCCATTTGACAAAAGCGGAGACGATCCCTGCAATTAAACCGATGAACGCGGCGAGTCCATAGCGCCTGCGTGAAGGCGGTGTTTGTTCGAATATATTCATCTCTTTTCCTTGTTTAACGTCATCCTGCGAAATACATTTTATTATTCATATTGGTAACAAATATATAACAGTCTGATGTTCAGACTGCTTATAAGGTAAATGGCGGGTGGCGGGAGTGTCAATTAGCCATTCCTGAGAGGAGGGCGGAAATATTCCTGGATGAATGTGAGTGCCATCCGGGGAATATTCATGCCAGATATGATTATAGCGATTACTTTATTACTCCTTTCTTCTGCCGCGCATCCCCTGAAACAGCTCCGCCACTTCGACAAAATACTCGGTCAGATAGTTAATACACACCTGTACTTTGAGAGGCAGTTTGTCCTTCTCGGTATACAGAGCGTAGACCGGACGTGGATCGGACTGGTAACGCGGGAAGAGGATCTCCAGTACGCCGCTGTTGATCTCATTGATCACCCACATCAGCGGTACGTAGGCGATCCCGGCTCCGGCCACCAGCCAGCGTGAGATGGTCATCGGATCGTTGGTCACGAAGCGGCCTTCAGGCAGCAGTTTAGTGGAAAGCCCTTCCGGCGCGATCAGTTCAAATTCGTTATCTGGCCGAACGCTGTATTCCAGCCACGAGTGGTTGCTCAGGTCGGCAGGTTTTTCCGGCACGCCATACTGTGCCAGATAGCTTTTCGAAGCGCAGACCACCATCGGCATGCTGCCCAGTCGACGCGAGAACAGGCTCGAGTCCTGCAACGCGCCAACGCGGATCACCACGTCTAACCCATCGGCAATCAGGTCCGGTGCCGGAATGCCCGTTACCAGATTAACGGTTAAACCGGGATACTCTTTAAGCATTTCCGCCGTCATGGCAGCGAGAACATTTTGTGCCATAGTTGAAGAACAACCGATACGCAGCGTGCCGATAGGCGTGTTGTTAAAGGCATAGAGCTGCTCGTGAACATCCTGCACCTCATGCAGCATTCGACGGCAGCCCTGATAGTAAATTTTACCCGCTTCCGTCAGCCCGATGCTGCGGGTGCTGCGGTTGAGCAGCTTCACCTGGAGCTCATCTTCCAGTTTTGACACTGTCTGGCTAATGGATGAGACGCTCATTTGTAGCTGACGTGCTGCGGCGGTAAAAGAGCCTTGCTCAACCACTTTCGCAAAGACGGACATGCGTTTTAGACGTTCCATTATTCACTCTGGCTTAAAAGTGATTTAGATCACATATGATAGATAACAGCATAACAGTTACGTTAATATATTATTAATTACATAACGGCTGCGCCACTCTCGCCCGGCAATTCTTGCTCTCCTGCGGCGGCGCGAGCTTAAAAATCCAGTAACCTGCACTCTCTTTAATCAAGGTCAACATGAGTCTGTTTCCCGTTATCGTGGTGTTCGGTTTGTCGTTCCCACCGATATTTTTCGAGCTTCTTTTATCACTGGCGATCTTCTGGCTGGTGCGCAAGGTGCTGGTCCCTACCGGGATTTATGATTTCGTCTGGCATCCTGCATTGTTCAATACCGCGCTGTATTGCTGCCTGTTCTATTTAATATCGCGCATGTTTGTCTGAGGTTGATGTGAAAACGCTAACAAGAAAAATCTCCCGCACTGCCATCACTATGGCGCTGGTCATCCTGGCGTTCATCGCTATTTTTCGCGCCTGGGTTTATTACACCGAATCCCCGTGGACGCGCGATGCGCGTTTCAGCGCGGAGGTGGTCGCGATAGCGCCCGATGTCGCCGGTCTCATTACGGCGGTCAACGTCCACGATAACCAACTGGTGAAAAAAGATCAGGTGCTGTTCACCATCGACCAGCCGCGCTATCAAAAAGCGCTGGAAGAAGCGGAAGCCGACGTGGCGTATTACAACGCGCTGGCCGCTGAAAAACGCCGTGAAGCAGGTCGCCGTAACAAGCTGGGCATCCAGGCTATGTCCCGGGAAGAGATTGACCAGTCTAATAACGTGCTGCAAACCGTGCTGCATCAGCTGGCAAAAGCGCAGGCGACGCGCGATCTGGCGAAGCTCGATCTGGAACGTACCGTTATCCGCGCGCCGTCCGATGGCTGGGTGACCAACCTCAACGTCTATGCGGGTGAGTTTATCACGCGCGGCTCAACTGCCGTGGCGCTGGTGAAACAGAACTCCTTCTACGTCCTCGCCTATATGGAAGAGACCAAGCTGGAAGGCGTGCGTCCGGGCTATCGCGCCGAAATCACGCCGCTCGGCAGCAACCGGGTCCTGAAGGGAACCGTGGACAGCGTGGCCGCGGGGGTGACCAACTCCAGCAGTACCAATGATACAAAAGGGATGGCGACCGTCGATTCTAACCTCGAGTGGGTTCGCCTGGCGCAGCGCGTACCGGTACGCATTCGTCTGGATGAGCAGCAGAGCAACCTCTGGCCCGCAGGCACCACCGCGACGGTGGTGATCACGGGTGAAAAAGACCGTGATGCCAGCCAGGATTCTATCTTCCGTCAAATCGCCCATCGCCTGCGCGAGTTTGGTTGATCGCTATGGGCATTTTTTCCATCGCCAGCCAGCACATCCGCTTCGCCGTGAAGCTGGCATGCGCCATTGTGCTGGCGCTGTTTGTTGGCTTCCATTTCCAGCTTGAAACGCCGCGCTGGGCCGTTCTGACCGCCGCGATCGTCGCCGCCGGTCCAGCCTTCGCGGCGGGTGGCGAACCTTACTCCGGGGCAATTCGCTATCGCGGGATGCTGCGTATTATCGGCACCTTTATCGGCTGTATCGCCGCTCTGACCATTATCATCCTGATGATCCGCACGCCGCTGCTGATGCTGATTGTGTGCTGTATCTGGGCAGGTTTTTGCACCTGGGTCTCTTCGCTGGTGAAGGTGGAGAACTCGTACGCCTGGGGCCTGGCGGGATATACCGCGCTGATTATTATCATCACCATTCAGAGTGAACCGCTGCTTGCTCCGCAGTTCGCCGTCGAACGTTGTAGCGAGATTGTCATTGGTATCGTCTGCGCGATTGTCGCAGATCTGCTCTTCTCTCCGCGATCCATCAAGCAGGAAGTCGATCGTGAGCTGGACGCGCTGATTGTTGCTCAGTACCAGCTTATGCAGCTGTGCATTAAGCACGGTGACAGCGAAGAGGTCGACAAGGCCTGGAGCGCGCTGGTGCGCCGCACGCAGGCGCTGGAAGGGATGCGCAGTAATCTCAACATGGAGTCTTCCCGCTGGGAGCGGGCCAATCGTCGTCTGAAAGCGATCAATACCGTCTCGCTAACGCTGATCACCCAGGCGTGTGAAACCTACCTGATTCAGAACACCCGCCCCGAAGTGGTAACGGATACTTTCCGCGAACTGTTTGATGAGCCCGTGGAGACGGTGCAGGACGTGCATCGACAGCTTAAACGCATGCGTCGTGTGATTGCCTGGACAGGAGAACGGGATACGCCAGTCACCATTTATACCTGGGTTGGCGCCGCAACGCGCTACCTGCTCCTGAAACGCGGCGTGATTAGCAACACCAAAATCAGTGCGGCGGAAGAAGAGGTATTGCAGGGCGAAGTGGTGATCAAACCGGAGTCCGCCGAGCGCCACCATGCGATGGTTAACTTCTGGCGTACCACCCTGGCCTGTATACTCGGCACGCTGTTCTGGCTGTGGACCGGCTGGACGTCCGGCAGCGGCGCGATGGTGATGATTGCCGTCGTCACCGCGCTGGCGATGCGTCTGCCCAACCCGCGCATGGTCGCGATCGATTTTCTGTACGGCACCATTGCGGCGTTACCCATTGGCGCGCTCTACTTCCTGGTGATTATCCCCTCGACGCAGCAAAGCATGCTTTTGCTCTGCATCAGCCTGGCGGTGATGGCGTTCTTTATCGGGATTGAGGTACAAAAACGCCGTCTGGGATCGTTGGGTGCGCTGGCGAGCACGATTAACATCATCGTGCTGGATAACCCGATGACCTTCCATTTCAGCCAGTTCCTGGATAGCGCATTAGGTCAGCTGGTGGGCTGTTTCCTGGCGATGATGGTGATCCTGCTGGTGCGGGATAACTCTCAGGCGCGGACAGGGCGTGTGCTGCTGAATCAGTTTGTGTCGGCCGCCGTATCGTCATTGACTACCAACACCGCGCGGCGCAAGGAGAACCACCTGCCGGCGCTCTATCAGCAGCTGTTCCTGTTGCTGAATAAATTCCCGGGCGATGTCGCCCGCTTCCGCCTGGCGTTAACCATGATTATCGCGCACCAGCGTCTGCGGAACGCGCCAGTGCCGATCAACGATGATTTGTCCGCCTACCACCGCCAGCTACGGCGAACGGCGGACCATGTGATATCGGCATCGAGTGATGACAAACGTCGCCGCTACTTTAAGCAACTGCTGGAGGAACTGGATATCTACCAGGAGAAACTGCGGATCTGGGAAGCGCCGCCGCAGGTTACCGAGCCGGTAGAGCGGCTGGTGTTTATGCTGCACCGCTACCAGAATGCGCTGACAGACAGCTAACGAAGAGAAAACCGACGCCAAAAGCGTCGGTTTTTTTGTGGCTATACTTATTCTTGCAGGTTCAAACATTCAGGAAGGGAGGACACATGACAACCCAGGCTCTTCAGGACAGTATTCTTTTTCAGACCGGGTATCTGGTTAACGGTATCTGGAAAACACTCGACACCACGTTTGATGTGCTAAACCCGGCCACGGGCGAGGTGGTCGCGAAAGTGGCGAAAGCAGGGAAAGCCGAAACCGAAGAGGCCATTGCGGCCGCGACGAAGGCCTTTCCCGCATGGCGCGCAAAAACGGCAAAAGAGCGTTCCGCGATCCTCTATCGCTGGTATGAACTGATTATCGAGAACAAAAGCTGGCTCGGGCGGCTGATGACTACCGAGCAGGGCAAGCCGCTGAAAGAGGCTGAGGGTGAGGTGGACTACGCTGCCAGCTTCATTCAGTGGTTTGCCGAGCAGGCCAAGCGCGCCAACGGTGAAATCATTCCTCCGGTTAAACCCGGCTCCCGTATTCTGGCCACTCGTGAACCTGTCGGGGTGGTTGCTGCTATCACGCCATGGAATTTCCCGATGGCCATGCTCACCCGTAAGCTCGGCCCGGCGCTGGCAGCAGGATGTACCGGCGTCATCAAGCCTGCAAACAACACGCCGCTGAGCGCCTTTGCGCTGCTGACGCTGGCGAAGCAGGCCGGTGTGCCGGATGGTGTGCTGAATGCGGTCGCGGGGAGCACCTCAGAAATTAGTGACGCCATTATGGCCAGCCATGACGTGCGCAAAATCTCGTTTACCGGATCAACCGCCGTCGGGAAAACGCTGGTTCGCAATTCCGCAGAGACCATGAAAAAGGTATCGATGGAGCTGGGCGGTAATGCGCCATATATCGTTTTCGAGGACGCGGATATTGAGGCCGCCGTCAAAGGCGCGATCGCCAATAAGTTCCGTAACGCCGGGCAGGTCTGCGTCAGCGTAAACCGTTTCTATATTCAGGAGACGGTCTATGACAAGTTTGTCAATCAACTTGCCGATGCGGTGAAGGCGCTGAAGGTGGGTAACGGTCTGGACGAGGGCGTCGTTGTCGGCCCGCTGATTGAGCCTTCGGCTGTCGAAAAAGTCCGTGAGCACGTCGAAGATGCGGTAGCGAAGGGCGCCACGGTGCTGGCTGGGGGTAAACCGCACGAACTTGGCGGCAACTTCTGGATGCCAACCGTACTCGGTGACTGCCATGAAGGCATGAAGCTGGCAGAAGAGGAGACCTTTGGTCCCGTTGCCGCTTGCTTCCGCTTCACGTCGGAAGACGAAGTGGTTATGCGCGCTAACAATACGCCTTACGGGCTGGCAGCCTACTTTTATACCCAGAATCTCTCGCGCGTGTTCCGCGTCTCGCAGGCCATTGAGAGCGGCATGATCGGAATTAACGAATGTGCTGTCTCGACCGAACTGGGTCCGTTTGGGGGCGTAAAAGAGTCCGGGCTGGGCCGCGAAGGGTCCGTGCTGGGGCTGGAGGAGTTTCTGGAAGTCAAAACCCTGCATATCGGGGGATTATAATAGACAGGGCGGCATTTGCCGCCCGCCTGTACCGGGTGGCTGGCAATGAAAATTTATACCTTTGATTTTGACGAAATTGAGAGTCAGGAAGACTTCTATCGCGAGTTTATTCGGGCGTTCGACCTGGAGCGGGGCAGCGTAAGCAATCTTGATATGCTGTGGGATGTGGTTACCGGCGATCGTCTGCCGTTACCGCTGGAAATCGAATTTACCCATCTGCCTGAAAAACTACGCAGACGCTTTGGTGCATTGATTTTATTGTTTGATGAAGCGGAGGAGGAGCTGGAAGGGCAACTGCGTTTCAACGTGCGCCAGTGATAAAAAAGCCCCTGACCGGGAGGTCAGGGGCAAGTCGTATGATGAGATACGACGAGGGTTTATTTGTACAGTTCTGCGGTAGCGTGCCAGTGGTCGCCACTGCGCGCTTCGATGATGCGATAGGATGACGCACCCTGTTCTTCCGCTTTTTTGTTCAGCATTTCGTGCATGTCCATCGGAGACGTACCGATGGCGCCAACAGAAACAGTACCGATAGCCTGACGGGATTGTGCCTGTTCAGCATTAATGGTGTCGGCTGCAAACGCACCGAATGACAGGACTGACAGTACGCTCAGGGCAGCTACAGTGGTTTTAATTTTCATGATTATTTACCTCGTCAATTATTTTACTGGGGTCTTTGTTCTGTGACCCTCATCACAAAATCAAGTATACACTAATCACCCAAAAAATTAATACCAGACTAATGGTTTCGTCTGTTATTACGCGTTAAAAAATTCATTTTTTATAACGAGAATGCATAAAAAAGGGCAGCACAATGCGAGGTTTGTGGTTTTTTCTTGAATAAATCAAAGGGATAGGACAATTTGATTTTTAGTGCGATTTTGCGGCAGACCATTCACTGAATGAATGTTAACAGGCGGTAAAAAGCACTATTTGCAAAAGTAGCAGGCAGAGAAAAGCAGGGTAAAACGCGGTAAAAGCAGAATGATCCCCGCAGCCAGGCGCTACGGGGCAGACAATTACAGCTCCTGTTCGAACAGGACCAGAATCGCTTCGTAGAGGTCTTTCACCGAGAAACCATTTGCCGGGGTGGTAAAAATGGTGTCATCGCCGGCGATGGTCCCGAGGATCCCCTCTGCTTTACCCAGCGAGTCCAGCAGGCGGGCAATCAGCTGGGCTGCGCCCGGGCTGGTGTGGATCACGACCACGGCATCGTTATAGTCGATGTCCAGAACCAGGTTTTTCAGCGGGCTGGAGGTCGTTGGCACGCCAAGTTCAGCAGGCAGGCAATAAACCATTTCCATTTTGGCGTTGCGCGTACGCACCGCTCCAAACTTGGTTAACATGCGAGAGACCTTCGACTGGTTGATGTTGTCGAAGCCTTGTTCCTGCAACGCCTGAACAATTTCTCCCTGAGAACTGAATTTCTCTTCTTTGAGTAGCGCTTTAAACGCCTTTACTAATTCTTCTTGCTTAGACGAGCTTCGCATAAGTCACCCGGAATATGACGATAGAAACAACATTATTATGCATGTGGATGAATTTTTATGCAAATTATCTACCTGGCACCAGGCTGAAATAATGTTATGAAAGGGAGAGATTTTATCAGATTTCGTTATCGGAAAACATGCCTGGGTCACGCCGCGCAAATAAGCTTAAAAGTAAATTAAATGTTATCAAAATGATGTTGTTTTGGTGGCGTGGCAGGGTGTATTGTAACCCCCTCTTAATTCGTTGTTGCCTGCATCCCGATAGTATTCAGGTGAAGGCGAAAGACGTGCGACCTCAAATTCTTTAGCGATGAAAATTGTAATTAATGACGTGCTGAATTATGGTCGCCGCAACGGAGTTACAGATACTTAAGTTAACCATAATAAGGAGTTTAGGATGAAAGTCGCAGTCCTCGGCGCTGCTGGTGGTATCGGCCAGGCGCTTGCCCTACTACTGAAAACCCAACTGCCTTCAGGCTCAGAACTCTCCCTGTACGATATTGCTCCGGTAACCCCAGGTGTGGCGGTTGACCTGAGCCACATCCCGACAGCTGTGAAAATCAAAGGCTTCTCCGGTGAAGATGCGCGTCCTGCGTTGCAGGGTGCCGACGTGGTGCTGATCTCCGCGGGTGTTGCACGTAAACCGGGTATGGATCGTTCAGACCTGTTCAACGTCAACGCGGGCATCGTGAAAAACCTGGTTCAGCAGATCGCTGAAACCTGCCCGAAAGCGTGCATCGGGATCATCACCAACCCGGTGAACACCACCGTTGCTATCGCAGCAGAAGTGCTGAAGAAAGCGGGCGTTTACGACAAGAACAAACTGTTCGGCGTAACTACGCTGGATATCATCCGCTCCAATACCTTCGTGGCTGAGCTGAAAGGCAAGCAGCCAACGGAAGTGGAAGTACCGGTTATCGGCGGTCACTCTGGCGTGACCATCCTGCCTCTGCTGTCGCAGATCCCGGGCGTGAGCTTCACCGAGCAGGAAGTGGCTGATCTGACCAAACGTATTCAGAACGCAGGCACCGAAGTGGTGGAAGCGAAGGCGGGTGGCGGTTCTGCAACCCTGTCTATGGGCCAGGCGGCGGCACGTTTCGGCCTGTCTCTGGTTCGCGCGTTGCAGGGCGAAAAAGGCGTTGTTGAATGCGCCTATGTTGAAGGCGACGGTGAACACGCGCGCTTCTTCTCTCAGCCGCTGCTGCTGGGTAAAAACGGTGTTGAAGAGCGTAAGTCTATCGGCACGCTGAGCGCGTTTGAGCAAAACGCGATGGAAGGCATGCTGGATACGCTGAAGAAAGACATTACGCTGGGCGAAGAATTCGTTAACAAGTGATCTTATCCCGGTAAAAAAAACGGAGCGTTAAGCTCCGTTTTTTTATGCCCGTCAGTTAGTGGCCGGGTATTCCTGGATGGTGACCTGAATCGTCAGCTTCTTGTCATTACGCATGACTTCAACAGGGATGATGGAGCCCGGGCGAATCTCAGCCACCTGGTCCATGGTTTCCAGCGCAGAGACCGCTGGCGTACCGTTGACGGAAAGGATAACGTCGTTCACCTGGATACCTGCGTTGGCCGCCGGGCCGCCAGGCGCCACTTCGTTGACCACAATCCCCTGGATCTGATCGATACCACCGCCCTGCGTATGCATCGGCGCGATTTCACGCCCGCCAATACCGATGTAGCCACGGATCACGCGGCCATCACGGATCAGCTTGTCCATGATCTTGGTCGCCAGCTGGAACGGAATAGCAAAGCCAATCCCTTCCGGCGTTTCGCCGTCGTTGCTCTTGTCGAATGAGAGGGTGTTAATGCCCATCAGTTCGCCCAGAGAGTTCACCAGAGCACCGCCGGAGTTACCGTGGTTGATTGAGGCATCGGTTTGCAGGAAGTTCTGCCGCCCTGACGGGTTCAGGCCGATACGACCGGTCGCGCTGATGATCCCCTGAGTGATGGTCTGGCCCAGGTTGTACGGGTTACCGATCGCCAGCACCACATCGCCGATGTGCGGGGTGCGTTTGCGATTAATCGGGATTGTCGGCAGACCGCCCGTGGCGTTGATCTTCAGCACCGCCAGGTCGGTAAGGCTGTCCGACCCCACCAGCAGGGCTTCAAACACGCGGCCATCCTGTAAGGCGACGATAATCTGGTCGGCATCGTTAATGACGTGTTTATTGGTGATGATGTAGCCCCGGTCATCCATGATCACACCGGAACCGAGCGTGCGGATCTCCAGCTGGTTATGAGCGGAACTGTTAAGCCCGCGGTTATAGACGTTAACCACGGCGGGGGCGGCACGGCGTACCGCCTGATTGTACGTCGCAGGCGTTTCATCCGTGCTGTCGAACTGAGGAGCCGACAGTTTGTTGAACTGGCGTAAAGATGGCATAGCCACCAGCAGCAGACCGGCAACGATCAAACCAATGACAATTGAACGAAAGAGCTTTAAAAGCATGATGCGTGTGTCGTTAAAAAAGGAACGGTTTGCAGCATAACATGAGTTATCCGGACATCACACGCAGCGGCGATGTCCGGAGTCGCAAATGGTTAACGCAGTAAAATGTAGAGGGTGTCGTTGCCTCGGATAATTTGCAGGGCAATGACCGCCGGTTTACTCTCCAGCACCTTACGCATTTCGGCAATAGACTGCACGCGAGTGCGGTTCACGCCCACGATCACGTCGTCCTGATGTAAACCTGCCTGCGCGGCCGGGCTGCTCTTCTCAACGGTAGTGACGGTAATGCCTTTCGTGCCGTTTTTAAGCTGACCGTCGCTCAGCGTAGCGCCCTGTAGAGCAGGGGAGATCTGTTCTGCGCTGGCGGAAGAGGAGGTGCTCTTGTCCAGCGTCACTTCCACGGTCAGCGGTTTGCCCTCACGGATCAGGCCCAGCTTCACTTTAGCGCCCGGCTCCGTGGTGGCAATACGTGACCGTAATTCAGCGAAGCTGCTCAGCGGTTTATCGTTCAGGCTGACAATAATGTCGCCGGATTTCACGCCCGCTTTCGCAGAGCCTGAGTTGGGCAGCACTTCGCTGACGAACGCCCCGCGCTGGACGTTGAGCTTAAAGGCTTTGGCGATATCGGCGCTCATCTCCATGCCTTTGATGCCCAGCAGACCGCGCTTAACCTCGCCAAACTGAATCAGCTGTTGAGACAGGGTTTTCGCCATGTTACTCGGAATGGCAAAACCAATCCCGATGCTACCGCCGCCTGGCGCGAGGATAGCGGTGTTGATGCCGATCAGCTCACCGTTCAGATTAAGCAGCGCACCGCCGGAGTTGCCCCGGTTGATGGAGGCATCGGTCTGGATGAAGTTTTCCAGCCCTTCGAGATTCAGGCCGCTGCGCCCCAGGGCGGAGACAATCCCGGAGGTGGCGGTCTGGCCTAAACCGAACGGGTTACCGACTGCGACGGCAAAATCACCGACGCGCAGCTTATCGGAATCTGCAATGGCGATCTGGGTCAGGTTGCTGGGGTTTTGCACCTGTAGCAGGGCGATATCACTCTGATCGTCCCCGCCGATCAGTTTGGCGTCAAACTCCCGACCATCGTTCAGCTGAACGCTGATTTTATCGGCCTGGCTGATCACGTGGTTATTGGTCAGAATATAGCCCTTAGCCGCGTCGATAATCACCCCTGAGCCCAGGCCTTCAAACGGCTGAGCCTGCTGATCCGGCGCGTCTTCGCCAAAATATTTCTTCAGCTCTTCAGGAATACGCTGGCTTTGGCGTGCCGTCCCTTCCACCTGAACGCTGACTACCGCAGGCAGGACTTTTTCAAGCATCGGCGCAAGGCTGGGAATGGCTTCTTGTCCAGGCACCTGCGAAGGCAGTGCCGCACTGGCGGGGAAGGACGCCGAGAGAGATAACCCGACACTTAACGCTAAGGCGCTCAACAGCTGGTTTTTTTTCTTCATTGATGCTGACTCTCGTATCCTGGAATGAAAAAGAACGGCCCCAAAAACATCTTGATGTTATTGAATTTTCAACCGCTGAACAATGAGGTGTTTGACTAAATAATAGCTGGGGACGGGAAGAAAGGATGGGCGCATAAGGTGCGCCCGTAAAATTTATTCAGGTTGTGCGATTAATCGCGTTTTACGCCACCGCGCAGCAGGCCGGACGCGCCGTCTGAATAGTCGCGTGGCATCTGAACCGGAGCCTGATCGTTACCGGCTTCAGAATCAGCCAGACGATTGCGGAAGGGGTTGGTCTCCGCGGTCATTTCCGGCAGCAGGCTGCTGGAGCTTTTCGCCATGTGCTGGTAGAGCCGGCGATAATCTGTCGCCATGTTGTCCAGCAGCTCAGCGCTACGGGCAAAGTGGCTGACCAGCTCTTCGCGATATTCTTCCAGTTCGGCTTTGTTCTTTTCCAGTTCGTATTGCAGTGACTGCTGCTGACGCAATTTGCGGTTACCGAAACGCATGGCCACAGCACCAATGATGATGCCGACGACTAAACCGATTAGCGCATATTCCCAGGTCATGAACTTCTCCCGTTGTCTTGTTGTTCCGTAGGGTGTTGGCTCGGCTCCTGCCTGTGCCTGATTATGCCACTATAACCGCTATTTCCGCAGAAGTGGAATCCTGACGTATCATCGCGTAGTGTAGAACGGCCTTTTTTTCATCAGCCACGCGCGCTGGTGAGGTTTAACTAAAGGAATAACAACAACATCATGCAAAACCTGTCCCCTTCATCGCGTTACCAACTGGCCCTGAGCGAGGGCACACACCAGCCGGATGATGTCCAGCGTGAAGCGGTTAACCGCCTGGACACGATTTATCAGGAACTTCTGGCGAAACCCGCCGATGCGGTGCAGAGCAGTGGGCTGAAGGCGGCATTCGGCCGTTTACTGGGCAAAAAAGAGCCCACGGTAAACGCACCGGTTCGTGGCTTATATATGTGGGGCGGCGTTGGGCGGGGTAAGACCTGGCTGATGGACATGTTCTACCAGAGCCTGCCCGGCACGCGTAAGCAGCGCCTGCACTTTCACCGTTTTATGCTGCGGGTCCATGAAGAGCTGACGGCGCTCCAGGGCGAAACCGACCCGCTGGACATTGTGGCCGATCGCTTTAAGGCGGAAACGGACGTGCTCTGCTTCGACGAGTTCTTCGTTTCCGATATTACGGATGCCATGCTGTTGGGGGGCCTCATGAAAGCGCTGTTTGCGCGTGGGATCACTCTGGTGGCGACCTCCAATATCCCGCCGGATGAGCTTTATCGCAATGGTCTCCAGCGGGCGCGTTTCCTGCCGGCCATTGATGCTATCAAACAGCACTGCGACATCATGAACGTCGATGCCGGCGTCGATTATCGACTGCGCACATTAACGCAGGCACACCTGTGGCTTTCGCCGTTGAACGCCGACACAGCCCGCGAGATGGATAAACTGTGGCTGGCGCTGGCGGGAGCGCCGCGGGATAACGCGCCAGCGCTGGAGATTAATCATCGTCCGTTGCCGACGCTTGGCGTAGAAAACCAGACGCTGGCCGTCTCGTTTGCAACGCTCTGCGTGGACGCCCGCAGCCAGCATGACTACATTGCGCTTTCGCGTCTGTTCCATACCGTTATGTTGTGGGATGTGCCCGTTATGACCCCACTCATGGAGAGCGAAGCGCGCCGCTTCATCGCGCTGGTAGATGAGTTTTACGAGCGCCACGTTAAGCTGGTGGTCAGCGCCGAGGTGCCTTTATATGAGGTTTATCAGGGCGAGCGCCTGAAGTTTGAGTTCCAGCGCTGCCTGTCGCGCCTGCAAGAGATGCAGAGCGAAGAGTACCTCAAGCGTGAGCATATGCCATAATAAATGCTCCCCTCTCCCCGTGGGAGAGGGGCTGGGGGTGAGGGCACCAGACCGCACAATACCTGACCCCGAAAAACCCATTCCAAATCACATTTAAGGGTCGATCTTTGACCTCAACTTCTCTATAATCTTGCGACCCCACGTTACGAGAAGGTTTTTTTCCCGAAACTTTCTATGTGTCGGCATGTGCTATTCGAAGGGGTAGGTTTGCCGGACTTTGTCGTGTGAACCTCAACTGACTAAACGTTTGGGTGTTCACCAACGTGTAACTTATTATTTGGGTAAGCTTTTAATGAAAACTTTTACAGCTAAACCAGAAACCGTACAGCGCGACTGGTATGTTGTTGACGCGACCGGTAAAACTCTGGGCCGTCTGGCTACTGAACTGGCTCGTCGCCTGCGCGGTAAGCATAAAGCGGAATACACTCCGCACGTTGATACCGGTGATTACATCATCGTTCTGAACGCTGACAAAGTTGCTGTTACCGGCAACAAGCGTACTGACAAAATGTACTACCACCACACCGGCCACATCGGTGGTATCAAAGAAGCGACCTTTGAAGAGATGATTGCCCGCCGTCCTGAGCGTGTGATTGAAATCGCGGTTAAAGGCATGCTGCCAAAAGGCCCGCTGGGTCGTGCTATGTTCCGTAAACTGAAAGTTTACGCAGGCAACGAGCACAACCACGCGGCACAGCAACCGCAAGTTCTTGACATCTAATCGGGATTATAGGCAATGGCTGAAAATCAATACTACGGCACTGGTCGCCGCAAAAGTTCCGCAGCTCGCGTTTTCATCAAACCGGGCAGTGGTAAAATCGTAATCAACCAGCGTTCTCTGGAACAATACTTCGGTCGCGAAACTGCCCGCATGGTAGTTCGCCAGCCGCTGGAACTGGTTGATATGGTAGAAAAACTGGATCTGTACATCACCGTTAAAGGTGGTGGTATCTCCGGTCAGGCAGGTGCGATCCGTCACGGTATCACCCGCGCGCTGATGGAGTACGACGAATCCCTGCGTTCTGAACTGCGTAAAGCTGGCTTCGTTACTCGTGACGCTCGTCAGGTTGAACGTAAGAAAGTGGGTCTGCGTAAAGCACGTCGTCGTCCACAGTTCTCCAAACGTTAATCCATTCTGCTTACGCAGAACGATTGGCGAAAAACCCGCTTCGGCGGGTTTTTTTATGGATAATGCGCAGGTTATCCACAGTAACATTTCATATATCTTCTCTTTTTCCACATTTCCGGAATCCCCTCACCACAAAGCCATCAAAATCTGGTAAACTATCATCCAATTTTCTGCCCAAATATCGGTGAATACTCGATTTTTGTTCGATTCTTGAACAATGTGTCTTCTCTGAGATGGGCGATACATCATCTGGCTGGCCCCGTTGGGCTGGTAGCAGTAAAAATTCTGAATATACCTGGAGGTTTTCATGGCTGTCGCTGCCAACAAACGTTCGGTAATGACGCTGTTTTCTGGTCCTACTGACATTTATAGCCATCAGGTTCGTATCGTGCTGGCCGAGAAGGGTGTCAGTTTTGAGATCGAGCATGTGGAAAAGGATAACCCGCCTCAGGATCTGATCGATCTCAACCCGAGCCAAAGCGTACCGACGCTGGTGGATCGCGAGCTGACCCTGTGGGAATCCCGTATCATTATGGAATACCTGGATGAGCGTTTCCCGCATCCGCCGCTGATGCCTGTTTATCCTGTTGCGCGTGGTGAAAGCCGCCTGTACATGCAGCGTATCGAGAAAGACTGGTACTCGCTGATGAATGTTATCGTCAACGGTTCCTCTTCTGAAGCGGATGCTGCACGTAAACAGCTGCGTGAAGAGCTGCTGGCAATCGCGCCAGTCTTTGGTCAGAAGCCTTTCTTCCTGAGCGATGAGTTCAGCCTGGTGGATTGCTACCTGGCTCCGTTGCTGTGGCGTCTGCCAACCCTGGGCGTAGAGTTCAGCGGCCCTGGCGCGAAAGAGCTGAAAGGCTATATGACTCGCGTCTTTGAACGCGACTCTTTCCTGGCATCTTTAACTGAACCGGAACGTGAAATGCGTCTCGGCCGAGGCTAATGACTGTGGAAATGTCACAACTTTCACCACGCCGTCCGTATCTGCTGCGCGCCTTCTATGAATGGCTGCTGGATAACCAGCTCACGCCGCACCTGGTTGTGGATGTGACGTTGCCGGGCGTGCTGGTTCCAATGGAATACGCGCGCGACGGACAGATTGTACTGAATATTGCGCCACGCGCAGTGGGTAACCTGGAGCTGGCGAACGACGAAGTGCGCTTTAATGCGCGCTTCGGCGGCGTGCCGCGTCAGGTTTCCGTGCCGCTGGCAGCTGTGCTGGCTATCTACGCCCGTGAAAACGGTGCGGGCACCATGTTTGAGCCGGAAGCGGCTTATGATGAAGAGGTTGCCAGCCTGAATGATGATGAGGCATCCGATGAACGCGAAAGCGACACGGTAATGTCTGTCATCGATGGCGATAAACCCGATCATAATGACGACACCGATCCGGATGACGAGCCACCACCACGCGGTGGTCGTCCCGCACTGCGCGTTGTGAAATAAACAAACAGGCCCGACGGGCCTGTTTTGCTTTCGGTCCCTTTTCGCCCCCTCTAATTTCCTGTGTTATGATGAACTGTTTTCCTTCAATGGCACCGGACTGCAATGAAACCGACTGATCTTAAAGCTGAAAACTCTGATGAAACCATTGGTCGCAGCCTGCGCCGTCGGCCGCTGGCGCGCAAAAAACTGTCTGATATGGTGGAAGAAGAGCTGGAGCAGATGATCCGTCGGAAGGAATTTGCCCAGGGAGAGCAGTTACCCTCCGAGCGCGAACTGATGGAGTTCTTCAACGTGGGTCGCCCATCGGTGCGCGAAGCGCTGGCGGCGCTAAAGCGTAAAGGGCTGGTGCAGATTAACAACGGTGAACGTGCCCGCGTAACCATGCCGTCTGCCGATACCATCATCAGTGAATTGTCGGGAATGGCGAAAGACTTTCTGACCCAGCCCGGCGGTATTGCCCATTTCGAGCAGCTTCGCCTGTTCTTTGAATCCAGCCTTGTTCGTTATGCCGCAGAATATGCCACTGACGATCAGATTGCGCAGCTCACAAAAGCCCTGGAGATCAACAGCCAGTCCCTGGATGACAACACGCTATTTATTCGTTCCGATGTCGATTTTCACCGCGTGCTGGCGGAGATCCCCGGCAATCCGATCTTCAATGCGATCCACGTTGCGCTGCTTGACTGGTTAATTGCGGCGCGTCCTAAAGTGCCGGACGCAGAGCTTTATCAGCATAATGAAGTCAGCTATCGCCAGCATATCGCAATTGTGGATGCGATCCGCCGCCGCGATCCCGATGAAGCGGATCGGGCGTTGCAAACTCACCTTAACAGCGTCTCCGCCACCTGGCACGCTTTCGGCCAGCATTCAAAAGCCAAAAAATAACGATCCTTTAGTGAAGCAGATCGCAATATAAGCGTTCTGTATTCTACTGCTGCTTAATTGATCTGGTATAACAGGTATAAAGGTATGTCGTTATAATAAACACACGATCGATTGAGGTAACTATGGCAACGCAATTACGCGGCGTAATGGCCGCACTCCTGACCCCGTTTAACTCTGAGCAGATGCTGGATAAAGAAAGCCTGCGCCGTCTGGTGCGGTTCAATATTGAACAGGGTATCGATGGGCTGTACGTCGGCGGTTCAACGGGAGAGGCCTTTGTACAGAGCCTTTCGGAACGAGAGCAGGTGATGGAGATTGTGGCGGAAGAGGCGAAGGGGAAAATCACGCTCATCGCCCATGTTGGCTGCGTCAGCACGGCGGAAAGCCAGCAGTTAGCCATGGCCGCCGCCCGCGTCGGTTTTGACGCTGTGTCCGCCGTCACACCGTTTTACTATCCCTTTAGCTTTGAAGAACATTGCGATCATTACCGTGCAATTATTGATTCGGCGGATGGGCTGCCGATGGTGGTTTATAACATCCCTGCGCTAAGCGGCGTGAAGTTAAGCCTGGATCAGATCAACACGCTGGTAACGCTGCCTGGCGTCGGCGCGCTGAAGCAAACCTCCGGCGATCTCTTCCAGATGGAGCAGATCCGTCGCGAACATCCGGATCTGGTGCTCTACAACGGCTATGACGAGATCTTCGCCTCCGGCCTGCTGGCCGGCGCGGACGGGGGGATCGGCAGCACCTACAACATTATGGGCTGGCGCTACCAGGCGATCGCTAAAGCGGTTCGTGAAGGGGATAACGCCACCGCACAGCGCCTGCAAAGCGAATGCAACACGGTGATCGATCTGCTGATTAAAGCCGGGGTGTTCCGTGGTCTGAAAACGGTTCTGCACTATATGGACGTGGTATCCGTGCCGCTGTGCCGTAAGCCGTTTGCCCCTGTGGATGAAAAATTCGTGCCAGCGCTGAAAGCGCTGGCGGAGCAGTTAATGGCGGAAAAACGCTAACACAGCGCCGGGGGCGCAGCCGCCATCCGGCAAAACGACAGAGAAATCGTCGGGAGAGTGAAATGAGTAAGTCTACCCAAAGCATCCCGTGGTACCGCCATCTTACCCGTCCTCAGTGGCGCGCCTTCTCCGCCGCCTGGCTGGGATATCTGCTTGATGGCTTCGATTTTGTATTGATAGCCTTAGTCCTGACAGAAATAAAAAGCGAGTTTGCCCTGACGACAGTGGAAGCGGCGAGCCTGATTTCGGCGGCCTTTATATCGCGCTGGTTCGGCGGCCTGCTGCTGGGCGCCATGGGCGACCGCTATGGCCGCAAGCTGGCGATGATCACCAGCATCGTGCTCTTTTCCTGCGGTACGCTGGCCTGCGGTTTTGCGCCGGGTTACGTCACCCTGTTTATCGCCCGCATGGTGATAGGCATGGGGATGGCGGGGGAATATGGCTCCAGCGCAACCTATGTGATTGAAAGCTGGCCAAAGCACCTGCGCAACAAGGCGAGTGGTTTTCTGATTTCCGGTTTCTCCGTCGGCGCCGTGGTTGCGGCCCAGGTCTACAGCCTTGTCGTGCCCGTCTGGGGCTGGCGGGCGCTGTTCTTTATCGGCATTCTGCCCATCGTCTTTGCCCTATGGCTGCGGAAAAATATTCCGGAAGCTGAGGACTGGAAAGCGAAGCACGAAGGCAAAGCCCCGGTGCGCACCATGGTTGATATTCTGTATCGCGGCAAATACCGCGTCATCAATATGGCGATGACGCTGTTTGCCGGTACGGCGCTGTGGTTCTGTTTTGCAGGCGAACTCAACAACGCGGGGCTGGTCGTTATTCTCGGCCTGCTGTGCGCCATCGTCTTTATCAGCTTTATGGTGCAAAGCAGCGGTAAACGCTGGCCGACGGGCGTCACGTTGATGGTTGTCGTGCTCTTCGCCTTTCTCTACTCCTGGCCGATTCAGGCGCTATTACCCACTTATCTGAAAACCGACCTGGCCTATGATCCCTCAACGGTGGCGAAGGTGCTGTTCTTTAGCGGCTTCGGCGCGGCAGTAGGCTGCTGCGTGGGCGGTTTTCTCGGTGACTGGCTTGGCACCCGCAAGGCCTATGTCTGTAGCCTGTTGGCCTCACAGCTCCTGATTGTCCCCGTCTTTGCGATCGGCGGCGCCAATGTCTGGGTGTTGGGCTTGTTACTCTTTTTCCAGCAGATGCTGGGGCAGGGGATCTCCGGGATCTTACCCAAACTCATCGGTGGCTATTTCGATACCGACCAGCGTGCGGCGGGTCTGGGCTTTACCTACAACGTTGGCGCGTTGGGCGGCGCGATTGCCCCGGTGATTGGCGCGCTGCTGTCGCAGGATATGGCGCTGGGCACGGCCCTGGGATCGCTCTCTTTTGGCCTGACGTTTGTGGTGATCTTGCTTATTGGTCTGGATATGCCCTCCCGCGTTCAGCGCTGGATCAGGCCAGAAGCCCTGCGTACGCATGACGCTATTGACGGTAAACCTTTCAGCGGAGCCGTCCCGTTTGGCGGCGATAAAAGCGCTTTAGCGAAAAGCAAAAGTTAATCCGCTTGCCCGGACCTGTACCGGGCACATTCGTAAGGGATGAAGTATGTCACAACGGGATAAAAACATTTCCGAGCGGGGCGGTGCTATGACGACACTGGCGATAGACATAGGTGGAACTAAACTTGCCGCCGCCCTGGTGGATGACGGTTTACAGATCCACGCGCGACGCGAATGCCCTACGCCCGCCAGTAAGACGCCTGACGCGCTGCGTGAGGCGCTGGCTGAGCTGGTCAAGCCGTTACAGACCCAGGCAACGCGTGCGGCCATTGCCTCAACCGGAATCATTCAGGACGGCAATCTGCTGGCGATTAACCCGCAAAATCTCGGAGGATTGCACCATTTTCCGCTGGTGCAGACGCTCGAAGACATTGCTGGTTTGCCGACCCTGGCGATCAATGATGCTCAGGCTGCGGCATGGGCGGAATATCACGTTAGTGCGAAGGAAATTAAAGACATGGTATTCCTGACTGTTTCAACGGGCGTGGGGGGCGGCGTAGTCAGTAACGGGAAACTCGTGACCGGAAGCGGCGGACTGGCAGGGCATCTTGGGCATACGCTCGCCGATCCAAACGGCCCGCAATGCGGCTGTGGTCGCGTGGGGTGCGTGGAAGCCATCGCGTCTGGTCGCGGTATTGCCGCCGCAGCCAGGGGAGAGCTTGCAGGATGCGATGCAAAAACGATTTTTGCGCGCGCGGCAGAGGGAAATAAACAGGCGGCGGAACTGGTCCAACGTTCTGCACAGGTACTGGCGCGGCTTATTGCCGACACGAAAGCGGTGATGGACTGCCAGCGCGTGGTGATTGGCGGCAGCATCGGGCTGGCAGGAGGGTATCTGGCGCGGGTCCGCGCGTATCTTGAGGAGCATCCTTCTGTTTATCACGTTGAATTAACCGCCGCGCACTATCGACACGATGCGGGCTTACTGGGCGCGGCGCTGTTAGCTCAGGGAGAAAGATGATGTTTTTTGGTGAGATTCGGACGCTTCCCTCCACGGGGTTGCATCCCGTTCTTCTGGAGGCGCTAACCCTCGCGCTGGCTGCCCGTCCGCTGGAAAAAGCGGCAGGACGTTATGAGCTTCGCGGTGAGGATATCTTCATGAACGTGATGACGTTTGCCACGCAGTTTCCAGACCAGAAGAAAGCGGAACTGCATGAGCAATATATTGATATCCAGGTGTTATTGACGGGAGAAGAGCGCATCCTCTTTGGCGTGACGGGCTCGGCACGCCAGCGTGAAGATTTTCATCCTGAAGAAGATTATCAGTTGTGCAGTGAGATTGCAGGTGAACAGTGTGTCACCCTCCGGTCGGGGATGTGCGCCGTATTTATGCCGGGAGAGCCACATAAGCCAGGATGCGCAATCCTTGAGCCAGGCGAGATAAAGAAAGTCGTGGTGAAGGTACGCGCCCGCTTGCTGGATACGTAGTTTATAGGCCTGATGGCGCTTCGCTTATCAGGCCTGCGGGCATAACGTAATTTGCAGGCCGGATAAGGCGCAGCCGCCATCCGGCAATGTTATTCGATATTCTGGCGCTTAAACGTCACCGCTTCCGGCTGCGTCAGGTGCAAGGTTGTCTGGCTGGGCACCGTCTCGGCAATCACCTTGCCGTGGCGAACAGAGTATCGTGCCGGCGTCTGGCGACGAACTGCATCAAACCCATTCTCTGCCGGGAGAATCACCAGGTTTGCTGTATTCCCAACGCGCACGCCATAGTCCTGCAAATCGAGCGTTTTCGCGCTGTGGGTAGTGATCAGGTTAAGCCCATCATTTATTTGCCCGTAACCCATCAGTTGGCAAACGTGCAGCCCCATATGCAGAACCTGAAGCATATTCGCGGTTCCCAGCGGATACCATGGATCGAAAACGTCGTCATGACCAAAGCAGACGTTGATCTCCGCTTCCAGCATTTCTTTGACGCGTGTGATGCCTCGGCGTTTGGGATAGGTATCGAAACGGCCCTGCAAATGCGTGTTAACCAGCGGGTTTGCCACGAAGTTAATGCCTGACATTTTTAACAGGCGGAACAGTCGGGACGTATACGCGCCATTATAGGAGTGCATCGCCGTGGTATGGCTGGCGGTCACGCGTGAACCCATTCCGTCACGATGTGCCAGTGCGGCAACGGTTTCAACGAAGCGCGATTGTTCATCATCAATCTCATCACAGTGGACATCGATCAGTCGGTCGTACTTTCTGGCCAGGGAAAACGTTTTATGCAGCGACTCAACGCCATATTCACGCGTAAATTCAAAGTGGGGGATTGCGCCGATGACATCCGCCCCTAAACGCACGGCTTCCTCAAGCAGTTCTTCACCGTTCGGATAAGAAAGAATGCCTTCCTGCGGGAATGCCACAATTTGCATATCGACCCACGGGGCGACTTCCTGCTTCACCTCCAGCATGGCTTTCAGTGCCGTAAGGGTGGGGTCCGAGACGTCAACGTGTGTACGTACGTACTGAATGCCGTTGGCGATTTGCCACTTCAGGGTCTGCATCGCGCGAGTTTTAACGTCTTCGTGGGTAAGCATCGCCTTGCGTTCGGCCCAGCGCTCGATTCCCTCGAAAAGCGTGCCGGACTGGTTCCAGTTCGGTTCACCCGCCGTTTGCGTTGTATCCAGATGGATATGCGGCTCGATGAAAGGAGGGATAATCAGCCCGCATTCGGCGTCCAGCACCTGACCGACTGGCGCAGAGGCGGTTTCCTGAGGATCGATACGGCTGAAGCGTCCGTCCTCAATCGTGATTTGCCATAAACCCTCTTGCCCCTGCAAACGGGCCTGACGGATAGTGAGGGAATTATTCTGCATGGGAAACCTCCGAAGGATTAGCAAGGGTACGTTTGGCGAATGGGTTTAACACCAAATAGCTGAAGACGCCACCCAATACTGCGTTAACGGGGACAATTCCTGGAATGTAGTGCCCGGCAGCAACACCCAGGGCAACCGAGAAAATGGCAATCCAGTTAACGGACACAAATTTTGCGTGGTCGAAGCTGGCATAGCGGCGGCGATTAATCAGGTAGTCGGCGATAATCACCCCGCCAATCGGCGGAATCGCTGCCGACAAAAAGGTCAGCCAGCCAACGAAGTTGTTGTATAGCCACAGCGCGCACAGCGTACCGATAATGCCATTAACCACCGACAGCGTACGGCTGGAAAGGCCAGTAATATTGGCGAAACCCAAACCAGAGGCGTACAGCGCGTTGTCATTGGTGGTCCAGATATTCAGGCCAAGAACGACAATGGCCGGCAGCAGCAGTCCCTGGGCGATCATCACGTCAGAAATATCGGCCTGTCCTACGGCGGCAGCGCCTGCCGCACCGAAGATAAACATCAGCGAATTGCCAAGGAAAAATGCCACCATCGCCACCAGAACGGCACCTTTGGCATTGCGGCCAAAGCGGACGAAGTCGGCGGTCAGCGTGCCTGCGCTGATAAACGAGCCTACGACCAGCGCCAGCGCGCTGGAAAAGTTGAGCGGCGTCTGCGGCACAATGGATTTGAGGTGGTCCAATCCTCCCACGCCGTCCACCGCCAGCCAGACGGAGTAGCTACCCAGGATGACGATAGCGGGTACGGCGATGATGGATAAAATCGTCAGTGCCGAGATGCCAAAAAAAATGGTTAACGTCATCAACAGGCCGGAAACCGCTATCAGGATGTTCACGTCGATGCCCGTGGCTTTACTCACCGGGATGGCAAACATCGCTACGCCGACGCCAAACCATCCTACCTGCGTACCGCCTAAAAGCATGGAGGGAAGCCAGGAACCTTTTATACCGAACGAGTAACGCGCAAGAAGATGGGTTGAGAGGCCGGTTTTTGCGCCAATGTAGCCAAGAAAAGCAGTGTAAATACCGAGGAGGAGATTGCCGAAGAGAACTGCGAGGAAGAAATCATTATAGGAAAGACCGGTACCGAGCGTGCCTCCGGTCCACATGCTGGCGGAAAAAAACGTTAGCCCTAACATCACAAAAGTGAGTGGAACCTCGCCTTTCCGCGCCGCCAGAGGGACGGGGCCCTGGCTATAATTGTTATCTTGCGACACAACGCCTCCTTGAATTTTGGCCAAAAAATCCGCCGCATAATATACATTTTTTTCATGAAAGCAAACGTTTACGTCGGGATTTACGCTGCTTTTTTGCTTAAAAAGGCACCATTAACTTAAGGGTAGGCTACTGAAAACAGGCTCCCCAGCGTTCCGCTTTATGCTTCTGCCGGGGAGTCAGAGGGGCTTACACTTCCAGGAAGTTCATGATCCCGTCAGCCGCTTTACGGCCTTCAGCAATCGCCGTGACCACCAGGTCAGAGCCGCGAACGATGTCGCCACCGGCGAAGATTTTCGGGTTGCTGGTCTGGAACGCGTTATCGCTGCCTTCTGGCGCAATGATGCGGCCTTGAGAGTCCAGCTCTACGCTGTGCTTCGCCAGCCACTCCATGCTGTGAGGACGAAAACCAAACGCCATCACCACGGCGTCAGCCGGGATCACGTGTTCAGAACCGGCCACGATCTCCGCGCGACGACGGCCTTTCGCATCTGGCGCACCCATCTCCGTGCGCGCCATCTTCACTCCGCTCACTTTACCGTTGGCATTCACTTCAATACCCAGAGGCTGGATGTTGAACTGGAACTCGACGCCCTCTTCACGTGCGTTTTTCACTTCGCGCTTAGAGCCCGGCATGTTCTCTTCGTCACGACGGTAGGCACAGATGACATGCGCCGCATTCTGGCGAATGGAGGTACGCACGCAGTCCATCGCGGTATCACCGCCGCCCAGCACCACCACGCGTTTGCCTTCCATGCTGACGAACGGCTCATCGGCGGTCTCGCCGTAGCCCATTAGCTGTTTGGTATTCGCAATCAGGAACGGCAGCGCGTCGTACACGCCTGGCGCATCTTCGTTCTCCAGACCACCGCGCATGGACTGATAAGTGCCTACGCCCAGGAACACGGCGTCGTAATCTTTCAGCAGGTCGTCGAGCTGCACGTCGCGGCCCACTTCGGTGTTGAGTTTGAACTCAATGCCCATGCCGGTGAAGATTTCGCGGCGGCGGGTCATCACCTCTTTCTCCAGCTTGAAGGCCGGGATACCGAAGGTCAGCAGGCCGCCAATCTCCGGGTGGCGATCAAAGACCACCGCCTTCACGCCGTTACGGGTCAGCACGTCCGCACAGGCCAGGCCTGCCGGGCCCGCGCCGATAATCGCTACGCGCTTGTCGGTTTGACGCACACCGGTCATATCCGGGCGCCAGCCCATCTCGAACGCTTTATCGTTGATATAGCGTTCGATGTTGCCGATGGTTACCGCGCCAAACTCGTCGTTCAGCGTACAGGAGCCTTCACACAGACGATCCTGAGGGCACACGCGGCCGCACACTTCCGGCAGGGTGTTGGTCTGATGAGACAGCTCGGCGGCTTCAAAAATACGCCCTTCGTTGGCCAGCTTCAGCCAGTTCGGGATGTAGTTATGGACCGGACACTTCCATTCGCAGTAAGGGTTACCGCAGGACAGGCAGCGGTCTGCCTGTGCTTTGGCCTGGCCTTCTGAAAACGGCTCATAGATTTCAACAAATTCAATTTTACGGATCTTCAGCGGTTTCTTTGGCGGATCAACACGCTGAAGGTCGATAAACTGGTAAACGTTCTGGCTCATCTGAATTCCTTACTGCGCCTGCACGCGCAGCTCTGCTGCGCTACGACTACGGTGACCCAACAGGGCTTTAACATCGCTGGACTTCGGCTTCACCAGCGCGAATTTCGCAGAGAACGCCGGCCAGTTGGCCAGGATCTCTTCGCCGCGCGAAGAACCGGTATGCTGCACGTGTTCGGTAATTAAACCGCGCAGGTGTTCTTCGTGGATGGCCAGCGTATCAACGTCCAGCACTTCCACCAGCTCCGGGTTCACACGTTTGCGGAACTCACCGTCTTCATCCAGGACGTAGGCAAAACCGCCCGTCATGCCCGCGCCAAAGTTCACGCCGGTTTTACCCAGGACGCACACAATTCCGCCCGTCATGTATTCACAGCCGTTATCGCCGATGCCTTCCACCACGGTGATGGCGCCGGAGTTACGCACCGCAAAACGTTCGCCCGCACGGCCCGCGGCAAACAGACGACCGCCGGTTGCGCCGTACAGACAGGTATTGCCGATGATGCTCGCTTCATGGCTGCGGAAGGCTGAACCAACCGGAGGACGCACCGCCAGCAGACCGCCCGCCATGCCTTTTCCGACGTAGTCGTTGGCATCGCCGGTCAGGTATAACTCAACTCCGCCTGCGTTCCACACGCCGAAGCTCTGACCCGCGGTACCGCTGAAGTGCGCGGTAATCGGATCCGACGCCAGACCCTGGTCACCGTGCGTTTGCGCGATGTAACCGGAGAGGGACGCACCCACGGAACGGTCGGTGTTGCGGATATCAAACCAGAACGTTTTGCTCTGCTTCTCATCCACATACGGCTTCGCCTGTTGCAGCAGCTGTGCGTTCAGAACGCCGTTGTCGAACGGCGGGTTGTTCTCGGTACAGTAAACCGCTTTGCCAGGATGCGGCTGAGCGGTTTCCAGCAGCTTAGACAGCTCCAGCTTCTGCTGCTTGGCCGTGAAGCCCTCAAGCTCTTTCAGCAGGTCGGTACGGCCAATCAGGTCTACCAGACGCTTCACGCCCAGCTGCGCCATCAGCTCGCGGGTTTCACGGGCGATGAAGTCAAAGTAGTTGGTCACTTTGAACGGCAGGCCGTGGTAGTGATTTTTACGCAGCTTTTCGTCCTGGGTAGCAACGCCCGTTGCACAGTTGTTCAGGTGGCAAATACGCAGGTATTTACAGCCGAGCGCAACCATCGGGCCGGTACCAAAGCCGAAGCTTTCCGCTCCCAGAATCGCCGCTTTGATGATGTCGAGGCCGGTTTTCAGTCCGCCGTCCACCTGCAAACGGATCTTGTGACGCAGGCCGTTAGCGACCAGCGCCTGCTGGGTTTCCACCAGGCCAAGCTCCCACGGACAACCCGCGTATTTCACGGAGGAGAGCGGGCTTGCGCCGGTGCCGCCGTCGTAACCGGCGATGGTGATCAGATCCGCATAGGCTTTCGCCACGCCGGTGGCAATGGTGCCAACGCCCGGTTCGGAAACCAGCTTCACGGAGATCATCGCTTTCGGGTTGACCTGTTTCAGGTCGAAAATCAGCTGCGCCAGATCCTCGATAGAGTAGATATCGTGGTGCGGCGGCGGGGAGATCAGCGTCACGCCCGGCACTGAATAGCGAAGCTTAGCGATGTATGGGGTGACTTTATCACCCGGCAGCTGACCGCCTTCACCCGGTTTCGCACCCTGCGCGACTTTAATCTGAATCACGTCGGCGTTAACCAGGTACGCAGGCGTTACGCCAAAGCGACCAGACGCCACCTGCTTAATACGGGACACTTTATTGGTGCCGTAGCGGGCCGGATCTTCACCGCCTTCCCCGGAGTTGGAGTTGCCGCCGATGCTGTTCATGGCTTCCGCCAGCGCTTCGTGCGCTTCCGGGCTCAGCGCGCCGATAGACATCGCCGCGGTGTCGAAACGTTTGAACAGCTCAGACGCGGGTTCAACCTCGTCAATGCTGACCGCTTCATCACCCGGATTGAGGGCAATGAGATCGCGCAGCGTCGCTGCCGGACGGTTGTTCACCAGCTCTGCATACTGCTGATAATCGCTGTACTCGCCGCTCTGCACTGCCTGTTGCAGCGTGCGCACCACGTCCGGGTTATAAGCGTGATACTCACCCCCGTGGACATATTTCAGCAGGCCGCCCTGTTCCAGCGGCTTACGTGCCAGCCAGGCGCGTTTCGACAGGTTCACCAGATCCTGCTGGAAGTCAGCAAAACCGGCGCCGCCGATACGGCTGATCACGCCCTGGAAGCAGAGGTTGGCGACGTCGTCATGCAGGCCGACCGCTTCAAACAGCTTCGAGCAGCGGTAAGAGGCGATGGTCGAGATGCCCATTTTGGACATGATTTTGTACAGACCTTTGTTGATGCCGTTACGGTAGTTCAGCATCACGGCGCGGTAGTCTTTGTCGATCGCGCGGGTATCTACCAGGCGGGCCAGCGTTTCGTAGGCCAGATACGGGTAGATTGCCGTGGCGCCAAAGCCTAACAGCACCGCAAAGTGGTGCGGGTCGCGCGCGCTCGCGGTTTCAACGATGATGTTGGCGTCGCAGCGCAGGCTCTTGTCCACCAGACGCGTCTGGATAGCCCCCACCGCCATGGGTGCAGGCACCGGCAGACGGTTTTTCGCGATGTTGCGGTCAGACAGCACCAGCAGAACGGTGCCGTTACGCACCATCTGCTCGGCTTTATCGCACAGCGCGTTCACCGTCTCTTCGAGGCTCGTTTCGGTCACGTCGAAGGTGATATCGAGCGTGTCGGCGCGATAGTGCTCCTCGGTCATGGTGGTGAGCTGTTTGAAATCGGAGTACAGCAGGATCGGTGATTTAAAGGTCAGACGGTGCGCCTGGCCTTCAGCTTCACAGAAGACGTTCATCTCACGGCCGATGCTGGTGGCCAGCGACATGACGTGGGCTTCGCGCAGCGGATCGATTGGCGGGTTAGTGACCTGCGCAAACTGCTGACGGAAGTAGTCATAAATAATGCGTGGCTGGCTGGAGAGCACGGCAAACGGGGTATCGTCACCCATTGAGCCGACCGCTTCCTGGCCGTTTTCACCGAGCACGCGGATAACCGAGTCCAGCTCTTCCGCGCTGTAGTTAAACTGCTTCTGGAAGCTCGCGAGGGTGTCATCGTCCAGCTCGCGGCTGCCCACTTCTTCGTCCGACAGATCTTCAAACGGCACCAGACGACGCACGTTTTTCTCCATCCACTCTTTGTACGGATGGCGGCTCTTCAGATCGTTGTCGGTTTCGGCGGAATGCAGAATACGCCCACCGCGGGTGTCGATCACCATCAGCTCGCCCGGTCCGACGCGGCCTTTCTCGACCACTTCGTCTGGCTGGTAATCCCAGATCCCGACTTCAGAGGCACAGGTGATGAGCTTGTCTTTGGTAATAACGTAGCGCGCCGGACGCAGACCATTACGGTCCAGGTTACAGGCGGCAAAACGACCGTCGGACATAACGATGCCCGCCGGGCCGTCCCACGGCTCCATGTGCATGGAGTTAAAGTCGAAGAACGCGCGCAGCTCAGGGTCCATATCCGGGTTGTTCTGCCAGGCCGGTGGCACGAGCAGACGCATGGCGCGCACGATGTCCATCCCGCCCGCCAGCAGCAGTTCCAGCATGTTATCCATGGAGCTGGAGTCCGAGCCGGTTTCGTTCACGAACGGCGCGGCATCGTGCAGGTCCGGGATCAGCGGCGTCTGGAATTTATAGGTACGGGCGCGGGCCCACTGGCGGTTGCCGGTGATGGTGTTGATCTCGCCGTTATGCGCCAGGTAGCGGAACGGCTGCGCCAGCGGCCAGCGTGGAACGGTGTTGGTGGAGAAGCGCTGGTGGAACAGGCAAATGGCCGATTCCAGACGCAGGTCCGCCAGGTCCAGGTAGAAGCGCGGCAGGTCAGCCGGCATACACAGACCTTTATAGATGTTCACAAGGTTAGAGAGGCTACAGACGTAGAACTCTTTATCATCCTGAAGACGTTTTTCAATGCGGCGGCGGGCGATAAACAGACGGCGTTCCATATCACGCGGACGCCAGCCCGCAGGCGCGTTGACAAAAATCTGTTCAATACGAGGCAGCGAGGAGAGGGCGATTTCACCGAGCACCCCTTCGTTGGTTGGCACATCGCGCCAGCCGACAATCGACAGGGTTTCACGCTGAAGTTCTTCTTCAACGATGCGGCGCGACGCGGCAGCTTTTTCAGGATCCTGATTCAGGAACAGCATACCGACAGCGTAGTTTTTGGCTAAACGCCAGCCGCGCTCTTCCGCTACGATACGGAAGAAACGATCCGGTTTTTGCAGCAGCAGGCCGCAACCGTCGCCGGTTTTACCATCGGCAAGGATGGCGCCACGGTGCTGCATACGGGCCAGTGCGTGAATAGCAGTACGCACTACCTTGTGGCTAGGTTCGCCTTCTATGTGGGCGATCAGGCCGAAACCACAGTTATCCTTCTCAAGGGATTTATCGTACAACATATCAGTGAACCTCCCCAGGCTCGTCGGGCTTCCCACTGAACTTTACCGTGGCGCACAGGCGCAGAAAGAGCATGGCGACGGGGTTAGCGTTTCATACGCGGACCTCGCATTCGCCCTCTTTTTCATCCTTTCGCGCAGGTAAACAAGTTTGAGGACTTGCTTCAGAGGGAATCTCAATTACTGCATAAATATGATGAGCAGGCCGCTCATCCAGAAAGCTTCCAGCGGATTTCCAACTTATCGGGAATTGGTACACAGGTCAAATGGCAATCTTATTTATACAAAAATGTGCTAAAGCGTAGTTATCTTTTTGTTTTTAATATGTATTTAACTATTTTTACAACCACTTAAAGCACCGGGGAGGTGCAGGGGAGTGTGATCTGACTCACTATATGAAAGCGGTATTATCGATGCAGCGTGCTGAAATGCAGATTTATAGCAGAATATTAATCTGGTGTTGCATTCAAACCCGCATAAAATCACTGTTTTTCAGTCCTGGCGCTATAAATGAAAAAAACCATCAGAACATAAGGAAAAGTAATTACGTACAGGGTGAATGAAATCTCGGTAATCGTGATTATTTATTCAAGCAGATAAAGGCCGTCCAGGGCGATTGATCCAGGTCATCGCCGACAGAGGCTAAAAATGGCAGGCTTGTCCCCTTTCTTCGGGACGGTCTATCAGATTATGCAGTTACAGAAATTAGTCAATATGTTTGGTGGGGATCTTTTGCAGCGCTATGGGCAAAAAGTTCACAAACTGACGCTGCACGGCGGCTTTAGCTGTCCGAATCGCGATGGCACTATCGGGCGTGGTGGCTGCACTTTCTGTAACGTGGCCTCGTTTGCTGACGAGGCCCAGCAGCATAAATCTATCGCTGAACAGCTCGCCCATCAGGCGAGTCTGGTGAATCGCGCGAAGCAGTATCTGGCCTATTTCCAGGCCTACACCAGCACGTGGGCTGAGGTGCAGGTGCTGCGCTCGATGTATCAGCAGGCGGTTGCTCAAGCGAACATTGTCGGGCTGTGCGTGGGGACGCGTCCGGACTGCGTGCCGGAGGCCGTGCTGGATTTACTTAGTGAGTACAAAGAGAAGGGCTACGAGATCTGGCTGGAGCTGGGCTTGCAGACCGCGCATGACAAAACCCTGCACCGTATCAATCGCGGGCATGATTTCGCCTGCTACCAGCGCACCACGCGTCTCGCCCGTGAGCGTGGATTAAAAGTCTGCTCGCATCTGATTGTCGGCTTGCCAGGAGAAGGGCAGCAGCACGGGCTGGAAACGCTGGAAAAAGTCGTCGAGACCGGCGTGGATGGCATTAAGCTGCATCCGCTGCATATCGTGAAGGGCAGCATAATGGCGAAAGCCTGGGAAGCGGGGCGGTTAAGTGGTATCGAACTCGACGACTATACGGTGACGGCGGGGGAGATGATTCGCCACACGCCTCCGGAGATTGTTTACCACCGCATCTCGGCCAGTGCCCGCCGCCCAACGCTTCTGGCACCGCTCTGGTGTGAGAACCGCTGGACGGGGATGCTGGAAATCGACCGCTATCTACAGGAGAACGGCGTACAGGGGTCGGCGCTTGGCTGCCCGTGGGTTCCCCCGCTACCGGCGACGGCCGCCTAGCAGACTTCCCAGCATGCCGCGTACTATCTGGTTGGTAATCTGACGCGTCGCGCTTTTTGCCATGGTCTGAACCACGCCATCGCGTTTGCCGCCGCGTGGCCCGGTGCTGCCGAACAGAATATCTTTCAGCCCGCCGAGAATGCCGTCGTCCACGGCAACAGATTGCCCTTTTGCGGCAGGGGCATCCTGCGATTCGGCAGTCGCCTGCACCCCTTTTTGCAGCATTTCGAATGCAGATTCGCGATCTACTTCGTCTTCGTACTTTCCGTACACCGGGGAGTGATTAATCAGGGCGTTGCGTTCATCGTCCGTTACCGGCCCCATGCGCGAGCAGGGCGCAATCACCATCGCACGCTCGACAACTGTCGGGCTGCCTTTTGCATCAAGGAACGAAATCAGCGCTTCACCGGTACCCAGCGCCTGAATGGCGGTTTCGGTATCAAAGGCCGGATTGGCGCGCATGGTTTGCGCCGCGGCTTTCACCGCTTTCTGATCTTTCGGGGTAAAGGCGCGCAGGGCGTGCTGCACGCGGTTACCCAACTGCCCCAGTACGTTGTCCGGAATATCCGACGGGTTTTGCGACACAAACCAGACCCCGACGCCTTTGGAGCGGATCAGGCGGATAACCTGTTCAATTTTATCCAGCAGCACCTGCGGCGCGTCGTTAAACAACAGGTGCGCTTCGTCAAAGAAGAACACCAGTTTGGGTTTTTCCAGATCGCCTGCTTCCGGCAGTTGTTCGTACAGTTCAGAGAGCATCCACAGCAGGCTGGCGGCGTAAAGCTTCGGCATCTGGTAGAGCTTCTCTGCGCTCAGAATGTTGATGATGCCTTTGCCGCTGCTGTCGGTACGCATCCAGTCTTTGATATCCAGCATTGGCTCGCCGAAGAAGTGTTCGGCACCCTGTTGCTCCAGCGTCAGGAGCCCACGCTGAATGGCGCCCACCGAGGCGCTGCTGATATTGCCGTACTGGTTCTGGAAGGATTTGGCGTTATCGCCAATGTACTGGGTGATGGCGCGCAGATCTTTGAAGTCGAGCAGCAGTAGCCCCTGATCGTCGGCGATACGGAAGATAATGTTCAGTACCCCGGACTGCACGTCGTTGAGGTTAAGCAGACGGGCCAGCAGCAGCGGGCCGAGGTCGGAGACGGTGGCACGCACCGGATGGCCTTTTTCGCCGAAGATATCCCAGGCCACCACCGGATTACCGTGCGGCGTCCAGTCCGTGATGCCGATACTTTTCAGGCGCTCAAGCAGTTTTTCTGACGCTGCACCTTCCTGAGCCACCCCGGTTAAATCGCCCTTCACGTCAGCCATAAAAACCGGCACGCCAGTCTCTGACAACGACTCAGCCAGCTTTTGCAGGGTAACGGTTTTTCCCGTCCCGGTCGCGCCGGTGATCAGGCCATGACGGTTCGCCATCGCGGGCAGTAAAAACAGCTCTTTTTCCAGCGTCCTGGCGATTAACAATGGTGTACTCATGATGCACGTCCTCTCGTAGTCCTGGGTGGAGTATAGGCAACCTGACGGCAAAATGTCTGCGTAAATTCCTCACTTTGCGGCGCAATATCCAGTGCGGACTATGCTTTTGCATACGGTAAACAAAATTTTGGGAAACTATGTCCAGATTCTTTTTTAACGACCGCAAACAGCTTGTCAACGATGCCATTGAAGGCATACTTCTCTCCGCGCCGCACGGTAATCTCGTCAAACTGGATATCGATCCGGCCATCCGCGTGGTGGCTCGCGGCGACTGGGATAAAAGCCGCGTGGCGGTGATCTCCGGTGGCGGCTCCGGCCATGAACCGGCACATGCCGGGTTCGTCGGTAAAGGCATGCTTACCGCAGCGGTGTGTGGCGATCTGTTCGCTTCCCCAAGCGTCGATGCGGTCCTCAATGCCATTGTGGCGGTGACGGGCGATCGTGGCTGCCTGCTGATTGTGAAAAACTACACCGGTGACCGGCTTAACTTTGGCCTGGCGGCGGAAAAAGCCAAACGCTACGGCCTGAAGGTCGAGATGGTTATCGTGGCGGATGATATCGCCCTACCGGATAACAAGCAGCCGCGTGGTATCGCGGGAACGGCGCTGGTGCATAAGATTGCGGGATATGCGGCAGAACAGGGGAAATCGCTAAACGACGTGCGGGATATTGCGCAACAGGCCTGCGATAACCTCTGGAGCCTGGGGGTTGCGATGCAAACCTGTAACCTGCCGGGTAGCGATGATGAAGAAGGACGCATCAGGCAAGGCCACGTGGAGCTGGGGCTCGGGATTCACGGCGAGCCGGGGGCATCGGTGGTGGATACGCAGAACAGCAGGGCGATTATCGATACGCTGGTGACGCCGCTAAAAGCCCAGGCGGGTGACGGGCGCTTTGCGGTGCTGATCAACAACCTCGGCGGCGTGTCAGCGCTGGAGATGGCTCTGCTCACCAAAGAGCTGGCGCATTCGGCGTTGAAAGAGAACATTGCGTATCTGATTGGCCCGGCGCCGCTGGTGAGTGCTCTGGATATGAAAGGCTTTTCGCTAACGCTGTTAAAGCTCAACGATTTCTTCGAGAAGGCGATTCACGCCGAGGTCGAGACGCTGGGCTGGCAGAAGCCCGTCGCGTTCGCGCCCCTGCGTACCGTCCCCCATAGCGCCCTTCATGATCGCGTGGAATATACCCCGTCGGACAATCCGCAGGTGAGCGAGGCCGTCGCCTCGGTAACGAAAACATTGATCCAGCTGGAAAATCGCCTTAACGCGCTGGATGCCAAAGTAGGCGATGGCGATACGGGCTCCACCTTTGCGCAAGGGGCGCGGGATATTGCGCAGCGACTTGAGGAGAACAACCTGCCCCTTAACGACGTGCCGAAATTACTCCTGCTGGTGGGGGAGCGGCTGGCAACGGTGATGGGCGGATCGAGCGGCGTATTGATGTCGATCTTCTTCACGGCGGCAGGACAAAAGCTTCACGATGGACAGTCGCTACCTGAAGCATTGCTGAGCGGACTGGCGCAGATGAAGCAGTATGGCGGTGCAGATCTCGGCGATCGTACGCTGATCGATGCCCTGCAACCGGCGCTGGAGGCGTTACAGAAAGGCAATATTCAGGCGGCAGCGCAGGCCGCGCAGCAAGGGGCTGAAGCAACGGCGAAAATGGCGAAAGCCGGCGCGGGACGCTCGTCGTACGTGAATAAAGAGAATCTGGACGGGGTGATGGATCCGGGGGCGGTCGCGGTGGCGGAAGTGTTTAAGACCATGGTAGATGCAAAACGGTAACAACCGTTACCGTTTTTAGTGTTTGCGCCCTCTCCCTGTGGGAGAGGGTTGGGGTGAGGGCATCAGGCCGCACATTCCCCGGCAATCTCACATCAGAAATCCGCTTTCAACACCACGCGGTAGCGGGCTTTGCCGTCGCGCACGTGCTGGATCGCTTCGTTGATTTTTGACATCGGATACAGCTCGGTGGTGGGTGCCACTTTTGTGCGTCCGGCAAACTTCATCAGCTTGCGCAGCTCGTACGGTGTACCGGTCGCGGAGCCTGACACGCTGCGATCCCCGCCGATCAGGGTAAACGCCGGAACCGGCAGCGGCTTCATCACCGCACCCACGGTGTGGAAGTTACCGCCGTAGGCCAGGGCTTCAAAGTACGGCTGCCAGTCGAGATCGACGTTCACGGTGTTGATGATCAGGTCAAACTGGCCTGCCAGAGCGGTGAGCGCCTGGGGATCGCGACTGTTCACCACTTTATCCGCACCCATCGCCAGCACTTCCTGCTCTTTCGCCGGGTTAGAGCTAAACGCCGTGACTTCACAGCCCATCGCGTGCAGCAGCTTGATGGCGATATGGCCCAGACCGCCAATCCCGATCACGCCCACGCGGCTGGTGGCGGTGACGTGATGCATCAGCAGCGGTTTAAAGACGGTGATACCGCCACACAGCAGCGGACCGGCGGATTCGATATCAATGCTGTCCGGCAGCGGGATAACCCATTGCCAGTCGGCGCGCAGCTTATCGGCGAAACCGCCCTTGTTCAGGATGGTCGGCGTTGCGCCCTCAAGGCAGTTGATCTGGTTGCCGCTGATACAGGCGTCGCAGTGGCCGCAGCTGCGTGCCGTCCAGCCGATACCCACGCGCTGGCCCACTTTCAGCCCTTTGTCCTGCGCGGCGCTGCCGAGCGCCACGACGCGGCCAATGACTTCGTGCCCGGCCACCAGCGGATAGCTGGAAAAGCCCCATTCGTTATCGATCATCGAGAGATCTGAGTGGCAGATCCCGCAGTAATCAACCTGTACTTCGACGTCTTCCGCTTTTAGTTCGCCCGCATCGTACTCGTACAGCTCAAGTTCTGCACCCGCCTGCGGTGCGGCGTAGCTTTTTATCTTCGACATCGCATTTCCCCTGTTTTGGTGTGAATTGTGAGTGTAGAGCATTCAGTTTACAGACGCTTAACAGAAGACGGCAGGAACAAAACTTACAGATTTTTCAGCATCCTGACTTCGCAGTCCACGTGGCCCGTGCAGCCCAGTGGCGCATCGATATGCTCAAAGCCGAGATGTTCATACAGGCCAATGGCCTCTTTAAGGAAAGCGGTGGTTTCAAGGTAGCAACGTTTAAAGCCCTGTGAGCGTGCATGTTCAAGGGCGACCAGCGCCAGCTTTTTCGCCAGGCCTTGTCCGCGTATCGTTGGCAGGAAATACATTTTCTGGAGTTCACAGATATCCGGCTCGCTGCAAAGCAGTGGGGCAATGCCGCCGCCGCCCACGACCTGGCCGTCCTGCTCGATGACCCAGTAGGCATGGCCCGGCTGGCTGTACAGCTGAAAAAGTTCGTCCAGATTTGGGTCGGCCACGGTGTAGCCTTTGTCGGCGGTCAGGCCATATTCGGCAGAAACCGTGCGGATAACGGCGGCGATAGCCGGGTTGTCCTGCTCAGTGATCCGACGCATTGTCGTCGCGACGGGGGTAATCACGCTCATAGCATTACTCATGACAAAAATTGACACACAACTGCTGTTAATAGCACCGCAGAAAGGGGAGTGCAAGCGAGGAGTTTTCAGGAAGGATACCCCTTACGCCCTGAAGCGTAAGGGGTAAAAGCATTACAGCGCCGCGATAACCGCCTGCTGCTCGATCAGTTTGGTCTTCGCATCGGCGAAGGCAACCAGACGCTCACGCTCTTTGGCGATGACCGCTTCCGGCGCGCGGGCCACAAAGCCCTCGTTCGCCAGTTTGCTTTCGATTTTGCCAATTTCCACGTCGACTTTCGCCACTTCTTTCGCCAGACGCGCCAGCTCCGCATCTTTGTCGATCAGGCCCGCCATCGGGATCAGCAGCTCCGCGCCGTCGATGATTTTGGTCACGGAAACCGGACCTTTGTCATCGGCAGGCAGCACGGTGATGCTTTCCAGACGCGCCATGGTTTTCAGGAAGGTGTTGTTCTCGGTGACGCGACGAACGGCAGCTTCGCTGCAACCGCGCAGCAGCAGCTCCAGTGGTTTACCCGGAGCGATGTTCATTTCCGCGCGGATGTTACGTACCGCAACGATCGCCTGCTTCAGCCACTCGGTATCCGCAGACGCGGCTTCATCCACTTTCGCGGCGTCGAATGCCGGGAACGGCTGGAGCATGATGGTATCGGCATTAATACCGGCAATCACCTTCACGCGCTGCCAGATGGTTTCGGTGATGAACGGAATGATCGGGTGCGCAAGGCGCAGCAGACCTTCCAGAACGGTAATCAGCGTATTACGCGTGCCGCGCAGTTCCGCTTCAGAACCGCCGTTCATGACCGGCTTCGCCAGCTCCAGGTACCAGTCGCAGAACTGGTTCCAGGTGAATTCGTACAGAATGCCTGCCGCGATGTCGAAGCGGTAGCTGTCCAGCGCGTCGCGGAATGCTTTCACCGTCTGGTTAAATTCCGCCAGGATCCAGCGGTCTGCCAGAGACAGGGTCATTTCGCCGCCGTTAAAGCCGCAATCCTGATCTTCGGTGTTCATCAGCACGAAGCGGCTGGCGTTCCACAGCTTGTTACAGAAGTTACGGTAACCTTCCAGACGCTTCATATCCCAGTTGATGTCACGACCGGTGGAGGCCAGCGCCGCCAGGGTGAAGCGCAGGGCGTCGGTACCGTGAGATTCGATCCCGTTCGGGAACTGCTTCTCGGTACGCTTGCGGATTTTCTCCGCCAGCTGCGGCTGCATCATGTTGCCGGTACGTTTTTCCAGCAGCTCTTCCAGAGAGATACCGTCCACCATATCCAGCGGGTCGATAACGTTACCCTTGGATTTGGACATCTTCTGGCCTTCATCGTCGCGGATCAGGCCGGTCATGTAGACGGTATGGAACGGAACCTGCGGCTTGCCGTCTTCGTCTTTGATGAAGTGCATGGTCATCATGATCATGCGGGCAATCCAGAAGAAGATGATGTCGAAGCCGGAGACCATCACGCTGGTTGGGTGGAACTGACGCAGCGCGTCGGTGTTTTCCGGCCAGCCGAGGGTAGAGAAGGTCCACAGTGCGGAGGAGAACCAGGTATCCAGCACGTCTTCGTCCTGGCGCAGGGCAACGTCAGCGCCCAGGTTGTTTTCCTGACGCACTTCCTCTTCGGTGCGGCCAACGTAGACATTGCCTTCGTTGTCGTACCACGCCGGGATACGGTGACCCCACCACAGCTGACGGGAAATACACCAGTCCTGAATATCGCGCATCCAGGAGAAGTACATGTTTTCGTACTGCTTCGGCACGAACTGAATGCTGCCGTTCTCAACCGCTTCCACAGCCGGTTTCGCCAGCACGTCGGCACGCACGTACCACTGGTCGGTCAGCATTGGCTCGATAACCACGCCGCCACGGTCGCCGTACGGCACGGTCAGATCGTGAGGTTTAATCTCTTCCAGCAGGCCGAGTGCGTCAACGGCGGCTACGATGGCTTTACGCGCGGCAAAGCGCTCCAGCTTCTGGAACTCAGCCGGGATGTCGCTGGAATAAACGTCGGATTCGTTGCCTTTGGTGTCATACACTTCTGCGCTTTCGCGGATATCGCCGTCGAAGGTCAGAATGTTGATCATCGGAAGTTGATGACGACGACCGACTTCATAGTCGTTGAAGTCATGCGCCGGGGTGATTTTCACGCAGCCGGTGCCTTTTTCCATGTCGGCGTGTTCGTCGCCCACAATCGGAATACGGCGGTTCACCAGCGGCAGCACCACGAATTTGCCGATCAGATCTTTATAACGCGGATCTTCCGGGTTAACGGCCACGCCGGTATCGCCCAGCAGGGTTTCCGGACGGGTGGTCGCCACCACCAGGTAATCTTTACCGTCGGCGGTTTTTGCGCCGTCGGCCAGCGGATAGCGGATGTGCCACATGGAGCCTTTAGACTCGCGGTTTTCCACTTCCAGGTCAGAGATGGCGGTGCGCAGTTTCGGGTCCCAGTTGACCAGGCGCTTGCCACGATAAATCAGGTCTTCTTTGTACAGGCGCACAAAGACTTCTTTCACGGCGTTGGACAGGCCTTCATCCATGGTGAAGCGCTCGCGCTCCCAGTCTACGGAGTTGCCGAGACGGCGCATCTGACGGGTAATGGTGCCGCCGGATTCTGCCTTCCACTGCCAGATTTTGTCGATGAACGCGTCGCGACCGTAGTCGTGGCGGGTTTTACCCTCTTCAGCGGCAATTTTACGCTCAACCACCATCTGGGTCGCGATACCCGCGTGGTCAGTCCCCGCCTGCCACAGGGTATTTTTGCCCTGCATGCGCTGGTAGCGGATCATGGTATCCATGATGGTCTGCTGGAAAGCATGCCCCATATGCAAACTGCCGGTGACGTTCGGCGGCGGGATCATGATGCAGAAGGACTCTTTGCTTTCGTCGCCGTTAGGCTTGAAATAGCCCTGCTGTTCCCAGTGCTCGTAAAGCGGCTGTTCGATATCGCGTGGGTTATATGTCTTTTCCATTATTTCCAGGTTGCCGTATTCAGGTTAAAACCGGCCAGGCGGTACGCTTTGTAGCGTTCGCGCGCCAGTTGTTTCAAGGATTCTTCGTAAGGGACAAAGTCTACCACTTCTGTGAAAGCGGTGGCAAAATCTGCAAAGTCTGTCCGCAGGCTAATGAGAATGTCGCGCGCGCTGCTGTTGCGTTTTTGCGGCCAGGCAATCTCCACCGGTGCCCCGCCGCGTGGACCTTCGCCCGACAGGTTATGCGGAACAAAACTCTCCGGCGGGCGCGCCCATAGCGCTTCATCCAGGCGAATCGCCTGCTGCTCATCTTCACAGGCAATCAGGACGCGTTTACCTGCGCGCCAACGTTCTGCGGCAATTTCACACACCAGCTGTTCAACGGCGCTGAGGCCATCCTGATGGGTGTCATTGTCCAGAAGGTAGAACGTTGCATTCTTCATATATGGGGCTTCTTGTCGTGGATTTAAATGCAAAGCCGGGTGGCGCTTCGCTTACCCGGCCTACGGTTGAGTGGCGTGTAGGCCGGGTAAGGCGTAGCCGCCACCCGGCGTTTTACATCACTCGTCGCCGTTAAAACCCGCACGATTGAGCAGGAACTGCGACAGCAGTGCCACCGGACGTCCGGTCGCGCCTTTGGCTTTACCGGAGCGCCATGCGGTCCCCGCGATGTCCAGGTGCGCCCAGTTGTACTTGCGGGTGAAACGCGCCAGGAAGCAGCCTGCGGTGATTGCTCCGCCAGGACGACCGCCGATGTTCGCCATGTCTGCGAAATTAGACTCCAGCTGTTCCTGGAACTCGTCCCCCAGCGGCAGACGCCACGCGCGGTCGCCGGCCTGTTCGGACGCGCCGATCAGCTCATGCGCCAGCGGGTTGTGGTTCGACATCAGGCCGGTGATGTGATGGCCCAGCGCGATCACGCAGGCGCCGGTCAGGGTAGCCACGTCGATAACCGCTTCAGGTTCGAAACGCTCAACGTAGGTCAGCACGTCACACAACACCAGACGGCCTTCGGCGTCGGTGTTCAGCACCTCAACGGTCTGGCCGGACATGGTGGTCAGCACATCACCCGGACGATAAGCGCGGCCGCCAGGCATGTTTTCGCAGCCCGCCAGCACGCCGATCACGTTGATGGGCAACTGAAGTTCCGCGACCATGCGCATGACGCCGTAAACCGCCGCCGCGCCGCACATGTCGTACTTCATCTCATCCATGCCTTCTGAAGGCTTGATGGAGATACCGCCGGAGTCGAAGGTCAGCCCTTTACCGACGAGCACGATGGGTCGCGCATCTTCTGACGGATTGCCCTTGTACTCAATGACCGACATCAGGGATTCGTTCTGGGAACCGTTACCGACCGCCAGATAAGAGTGCATCCCCAGCTCTTTCATCTGCTGTTCGCCGATAACGCGGGTGATGACGTTCTTGCTGTATGCGTCAGCCAGCTGGCGCGCCTGAGACGCCAGGTACGCGGCGTTACAGATGTTTGGCGGCATATTGCCAAGATCTTTTGCCGCTTTAATACCGGCGGCAATGGCCAGACCGTGCTGAATGGCGCGCTCGCCGCTGGTCAGCTCGCGACGGGTTGGCACGTTAAAGACCATTTTACGCAGCGGGCGACGCGGCTCGCTTTTGGTGGTCTTCAGCTGATCAAAGCTGTAGAGGCTCTCTTTTGCGGTTTCGACGGCCTGACGCACTTTCCAGTACGTGTTGCGGCCCTTAACGTGCAGCTCCGTCAGGAAGCAGACGGCTTCCATCGAACCAGTATCGTTCAGTGTATTAATGGTTTTCTGAATAACCTGCTTGTACTGGCGCTCATCAAGCTCACGTTCTTTACCACAGCCAATCAGCAGAATACGCTCGGACAGGACGTTCGGAACATGGTGCAGCAACAGGGTCTGCCCTGGTTTGCCTTCCAGTTCGCCACGGCGCAGCAGGGCGCTGATATAACCGTCGCTGATTTTATCGAGTTGCTCGGCGATCGGGGAGAGTCGGCGTGGTTCAAAGACGCCCACAACGATGCAGGCACTCCGCTGTTTCTCCGGGCTACCGCTTTTTACACTGAACTCCATGCACTACGCTCCTGAATCTTAAAGACAACGGCGGCGGCTACGGATAGAATTGAAACCTTTCGTAACTCATGTCCGCCGTTGTGGTGACTTCGTGTTAATCTTACGTTACTACGGTTTCGACACGTCAATAAATGTCATGAAGCGCGAATCCGCCGGGTTTTTTAATCTTAGCGATGATTTCGACGACTCAAGAGAATAAATGACGTTTAAGCCATGAAACAAGCTAAATTCCTGCATAAGACGAGTTTTAACGGGCGTATTTAAAGTGATAATCATAAGATATCTGGTTCGGGAGACGCTGAAGAGCCAACTGGCGATCCTCTTTATCCTCCTTCTGATCTTTTTCTGTCAGAAGCTGGTCAGGATCCTCGGCGCGGCGGTTGATGGCGAAATCCCAACGAATCTGGTGCTTTCCCTGCTCGGGCTTGGCGTGCCGGAAATGGCGCAGCTTATCCTGCCGTTAAGCCTGTTCCTTGGTCTGCTGATGACCCTGGGTAAGCTCTATACCGAAAGTGAAATCACCGTGATGCATGCCTGCGGCCTCAGTAAAGCCGTACTGGTAAAAGCAGCCATGGTGCTGGCGCTGTTTACGGGCATTGTTGCCGCGGTTAACGTCATGTGGGCGGGGCCGACCTCCTCTCGTCATCAGGATGAGGTGCTGGCGGAAGCAAAAGCTAACCCGGGGCTGGCGGCGCTGGCGCAGGGGCAGTTCCAGCAGGCTACCGACGGTAACTCCGTGCTGTTTATCGAAAGCGTCGATGGCAACCGCTTCAATGACGTGTTTCTTGCTCAACTGCGCCCGAAAGGTAACGCTCGGCCTTCTGTGGTGGTGGCGGACTCCGGTCAGCTGTCTCAGCGTAAAGACGGCTCTCAGGTTGTCACGCTGAACAAAGGAACGCGTTTCGAAGGCACGGCTATGCTGCGCGACTTCCGTATTACCGATTTTCAGAACTACCAGGCCATCATTGGCCATCAGGCCGTCGCGCTCGATCCCACGGATACTGAGCAGATGGATATGCGCACCTTAATGAATACCGATACCGATCGTGCGCGTGCTGAACTGCACTGGCGTATCACGCTGGTCTTCACCGTATTTATGATGGCGCTGATGGTGGTTCCGCTGAGCGTGGTAAACCCGCGTCAGGGCCGCGTGCTGTCGATGCTGCCAGCGATGCTGCTGTATCTGGTGTTCTTCCTGCTGCAAACCTCAATCAAGTCTAACGGCGGGAAAGGAAAAATTGACCCGATGCTCTGGACCTGGGTCGTGAATGGTTTGTATCTGCTGCTGGCAGTCGGACTCAACTTGTGGGACACGGTGCCTGTGCGTCGTCTTCGTGCCCGGTTTACGCGTAAAGGAGCCATCTAATGCAGGCGTTTGGCGTACTTGACCGCTATATCGGTAAAACGATTTTCACCACCATCATGATGACCCTGTTCATGCTGGTGTCGCTCTCGGGCATTATCAAATTTGTCGACCAGCTGAAAAAAGCCGGGCAGGGGAGTTACGACGCGTTGGGCGCCGGGATGTACACTCTGCTCAGCGTACCAAAAGATGTGCAGATCTTCTTCCCGATGGCGGCCCTGCTCGGTGCGCTGCTGGGCCTGGGGATGCTGGCTCAGCGTAGCGAGCTGGTGGTGATGCAGGCATCGGGTTTTACCCGTATGCAGGTTGCGCTGTCGGTGATGAAAACCGCGATCCCGCTGGTGCTGTTGACCATGGCGATTGGAGAATGGGTCGCGCCGCAGGGCGAACAGATGGCGCGTAACTACCGTGCTCAGGCTATGTACGGCGGTTCACTGCTCTCCACGCAGCAGGGATTATGGGCGAAAGATGGTCAGAACTTTGTCTATATCGAACGCGTGAAAGGGGACGATGAACTGGGCGGCGTGAGTATCTATGCCTTCAATAACGATCGTCGTTTACAGTCGGTGCGTTATGCCGCCTCCGCTAAATTTGATGCGAACAACAAGCTGTGGCGGTTATCCCAGGTTGATGAATCTGACCTGACGAACCCGAAACAGATCACCGGTTCGCAGACCGTTAGCGGTACCTGGAAAACCAACCTGACGCCGGACAAGCTTGGGGTGGTAGCGCTCGATCCCGATGCGCTCTCCATCAGCGGTCTGCATAATTACGTGAAGTATCTGAAATCGAGCGGACAGGATGCGGGGCGTTACCAGCTCAACATGTGGAGCAAAATCTTCCAGCCGCTGTCCGTGGCCGTGATGATGCTGATGGCGCTATCGTTCATCTTTGGACCGCTGCGTAGCGTGCCGATGGGGGTTCGCGTGGTAACCGGTATCAGCTTTGGTTTTGTGTTCTACGTCCTCGATCAGATTTTCGGTCCGCTGACGCTGGTGTATGGCATTCCGCCAATTATCGGCGCACTGTTGCCGAGCGCCAGTTTCTTCCTGATCAGCCTCTGGATGCTGCTAAAACGCTCCTGATAAACCTTCTTCCTCGCTCCCGGTTGCCCGGGGGCGAGGCTAATCTCCTGTTTCACCCCGCACTTTTTCTCACAACCTTCAACGCCTCGCCGTGAATTTGAGTATTATTGAGCGATAAAGTCGTGAAGGGATCCTCTATGAAGCAAATTCGAATGCTGGCCCAGTACTACGTCGACCTGATGATGAAGCTCGGGCTGGTGCGTTTTTCCATGCTGCTGGCGCTGGCGCTGGTCGTTCTGGCCATCGTCGTGCAAATGGCCGTGACCATGGTTCTGCATGGTCAGGTCGAGAGCATCGACGTGATCCGCTCTATTTTCTTTGGCCTGCTGATTACCCCTTGGGCGGTCTATTTTCTCTCCGTGGTGGTTGAGCAACTGGAAGAGTCCCGACAGCGTTTATCGAAACTGGTGGATAAGCTGGAAGAGATGCGCGAGCGCGATCTCAAACTCAACGTCCAGCTCAAGGACAACATTGCCCAGCTGAATCAGGAAATTTCAGACCGTGAGAAGGCGGAAGCCGAGCGTCAGACCACGCTTGAGCAGCTAAAAGTTGAGATGAAAGAGCGTGAAGTGACGCAGATCCAGCTTGAACAGCAATCCTCTTTCCTGCGCTCGTTCCTCGATGCGTCGCCGGATCTGGTGTTCTACCGTAATGAAGATAAAGAGTTCTCCGGCTGTAACCGGGCCATGGAACTGTTGACCGGGAAAAGCGAAAAGCAGCTGATCCACCTGAAACCTCAGGATGTCTATTCCGAAGAGGCGGCAGCAAAAGTGATGGAGACGGATGAAAAGGTCTTCCGCCATAACGTTTCGCTGACCTATGAGCAGTGGCTGGACTATCCTGACGGGCGCAAAGCCTGCTTTGAGATCCGCAAAGTGCCTTATTACGACCGGGTGGGGAAACGTCATGGTCTGATGGGCTTTGGCCGCGATATCACCGAGCGTAAGCGCTATCAGGATGCGCTGGAGCGCGCCAGCCGGGATAAAACAACCTTCATCTCCACCATCAGCCATGAACTGCGCACCCCGCTGAATGGCATTGTGGGGCTGAGCCGCATTCTGCTGGATACCGAGCTGACCAGCGAGCAGGAAAAATACCTGAAAACGATCCACGTCTCGGCGGTCACGCTGGGTAATATCTTCAATGATATTATCGACATGGATAAGATGGAGCGCCGTAAAGTTCAGCTCGACAACCAGCCGGTTGATTTTACCGGTTTCCTCGCGGACCTGGAAAACCTGTCAGGTTTACAGGCTCAGCAAAAAGGGTTGAGCTTTGTGATGGAGCCAACGCTGCCGTTGCCGCATAAAGTGGTGACGGACGGCACACGTCTGCGGCAGATCCTGTGGAACCTCATCAGCAACGCCGTGAAGTTTACCCAGAAGGGGCAGGTTGCGGTGCGCATTCGCTATGACGAAGGCGACATGCTGCACTTTGAAGTTGAGGACTCGGGTATCGGCATTCCTCAGGAGGAGCAGGATAAGATCTTCGCCATGTATTATCAGGTTAAAGACAGCCACGGCGGTAAACCGGCGACCGGTACGGGCATTGGACTGGCGGTGTCGAAACGTCTGGCGAAAAGTATGGGCGGGGATATCACCGTTGCCAGCCAGCCGGGTAAAGGCTCCACCTTTACGCTTACCGTCCACGCGCCTGCCGTGGCGGAAGAGGTGGAAGATACGTTTGAGAACGACGATATGCCGCTGCCAGCCCTGCACGTCCTGCTGGTGGAAGATATTGAGCTGAACGTCATTGTCGCCCGGTCGGTACTGGAAAAACTCGGTAACAGCGTGGATGTGGCGATGACCGGGAAAGCCGCGCTGGAGATGTTCACGCCGGGCGAGTATGACCTGGTGCTGCTCGATATTCAGCTACCGGACATGACCGGGCTGGATATCTCCCGCGAGCTGACGCGCAAATATGCTCCTGACGAGCTGCCGCCGCTGGTGGCGTTGACCGCAAACGTGTTGAAAGATAAAAAAGAGTATCTCGAGGCCGGTATGGACGATGTGCTCAGCAAGCCGCTGGCGGTACCCGCCCTGACGGCGATGATCAAGAAGTTCTGGGATACCTGTGATGAAGAGGAGAGCACCATGACGTCTGTTGATAGCGCTAAAGCCCAAACGATACTGGATACCGCCATGCTGGAGCAGTATATCGATCTGGTGGGACCAAAACTGATCACCGATGGCCTCGCCGTGTTCGAAAAAATGATGCCGGGCTATCTGAACGTGCTCGAATCCAACCTGACGGCGCGTGACCAGAAGGGCATCGTCGAAGAGGGACATAAAATCAAAGGCGCGGCAGGATCTGTCGGGTTACGCCATCTCCAGCAGCTGGGCCAACAGATTCAGTCTCCTGATTTACCTGCCTGGGAAGATAACGTAGGTGATTGGGTCGAAGAGATGAAACAAGAGTGGCAAAACGATGTGGCAGTGCTGAAAGCCTGGGTGGACGCCAGAAAAAAATGACCCCGGCTATACCGGGGTGCGCGAATACTGCGCCAACACCAGGGAAATCGTGGCTGCGCCTGATTTTTGTGGGTTGTTTTCGCATGGACGCCGCCTGAAAATTGAGGCCGCACGCAGATAAGATAGCAAATCTTAAACAGTTTGTTACATGAATCAGTGAAATGTGTGAAGCATAGCGTTTTAATCAGAATTTTTAATGTGCTTCAGCGAGTTGCATAGAAGGATCGTCAGAATGAAAAAGATTGGTGTCGTGCTGAGCGGATGTGGTGTTTACGATGGTTCAGAGATACATGAAACCGTATTAACGCTGCTGGCATTATCGCGCCAGGGAGCAGACGTTATCTGCTTCGCCCCGGATAAAACCCAGGCAGATGTGATTAATCATCTTAACGGCGAGCCAATGGCGGAAAGCCGTAACGTGCTGATTGAAGCGGCGCGTATTGTGCGCGGCGATATTCACCCGCTGGCACAGGCCGATGCCGCTGAACTTGATGCGCTCATCGTGCCGGGCGGTTTTGGCGCGGCGAAAAACCTGAGCACGTTTGCAACGGAAGGCACGGCGTGTCATGTCGATCCCGATTTGAAAGCGCTATCGCTGGCGATGCATGCGGCAGGTAAGCCGCAGGGCTTTATCTGCATTGCGCCGGCCATGCTGCCGAAGATTTTTGATTTCCCGCTGCGGCTCACGATCGGAACCGACATTGATACCGCTGAGATTGTCGAGGATATGGGCGGCGAACACGTGCCATGTCCGGTAGACGACATTGTGGTGGACGAGGACAACAAGATCATCACCACGCCAGCGTATATGCTGGCGCAGAACATCGCCGAGGCTGCCGCAGGCATTGAAAAGCTGGTGGACAGAGTGCTGGTCCTGGCCGAATGAGTCGTAAATTCTCCCCCGGCGGGTGGTTAAAAAGGATCCTGCTGCGTATTGTGCTGGTCCTGGCTGTGTTCTGGGGCGGCGGTATTGCGCTGTTCAGCATCCTGCCCGTCCCGTTCTCGGCCGTGATGGCAGAGCGGCAGATTAGCGCCTGGCTCTCTGGGGATTTTGGCTATGTTGCCCATTCTGACTGGGTCAGCATGGATGCAATCTCGCCGTGGATGGGGCTGGCGGTCATTGCGGCAGAAGATCAGAAATTCCCGGACCACTGGGGTTTTGACGTGGCGGCTATCGAGAAGGCGCTGGATCATAATGAACGTCATGAAAACCGCGTCCGCGGCGCATCGACGCTTTCTCAGCAAACGGTAAAAAACCTGTTCTTATGGGACGGTCGCAGCTGGGTGAGAAAAGGGCTGGAGGCCGGGCTGACGCTGGGCGTCGAGACGGTGTGGAGCAAAAAACGCATTTTAACCGTCTACCTGAATATCGCGGAATTTGGTGACGGCGTATTTGGTGTCGAAGCGGCATCGCAGCGCTATTTTGGCAAGCCCGCCAGCAGGCTGACTATGTCCGAAGCGGCACTGCTTGCCGCCGTGCTGCCGAACCCGCTGCGTTTTAAGGCCAGCGCCCCGTCAGGCTACGTGCGAAGCCGCCAGGCGTGGATTATGCGTCAGATGCGCCAGCTGGGTGGGGAAGGGTTTATGGAGCGAAATAATCTTAGGTAGGGCGGGTAAGCGCAGCGCTACCCGCCGACATGGCGAACGTTAGTCTTCGTCAAACCCGGCGTTGAACAGGGCAATCACTGCCGCCAGCGCTTCTTCTTCCTGCGGGCCGGTGGCTTCAACTTCAATCTGACGGCCTTTGGCAGAATCCAGCATCAGTAGCGCAATCACGCTGTTGGCTTCTGCCTCGGTTCCCTCGTCGTTGCGCAGCAGCACCTCAGCATCAAAACCCTGCATCAGTTCAAACAGCTTCATCGCCGGGCGCGCATGCATGCCCAGCTTGTTGGTGATTTCGACGGTCTGTTTTACGGTCATGTTTTGCGTTTTTCCAGCGTGCGATGACGGGACTGAACGTTCTTCCCGCGTGAGCGGAAGTAATCGGCCAGCTGTTCGGCAATGTAGACCGAACGATGTTTACCGCCGGTACAGCCAATCGCCACCGTCAGGTAGCTGCGATTGTTTGTTTCCAGCATAGGTAACCATAGCTCAAGGTAGCTTCGCGTCTGGTAGATAAAATTGTGTACTTCTGTGTGTCGATCGAGGAACGCTGCCACCGGCTTATCCAGACCGGTCATCGGACGCAGTTTCGGATCCCAGTGTGGGTTCGGCAGGAAACGCACATCAAAAACGTAATCCGCATCGATAGGTATGCCGTGCTTAAAGCCGAAGGATTCAAACACCATCGTCAGTTCGCGCTCGCGCTTGCCGAGTAAGCGCGTACGCAGCATTTCCGCCAGCTCGTGGACGGACATTTCGGAAGTGTCGACAATCAGGTCGGCCCGGGAACGCAGTGGCTCAAGCAGATCGCTCTCTTTATCGATGGCGCTTTCCAGCGAAAGATTTTTACTGGAGAGCGGATGCAAACGACGTGTATCGCTGTAGCGACGGATCAGCGTGTTGCGGTCAGCGTCCAGGAACAAGAGCTGAGGCGAGAAGCATTCCGGCAGGCTGTTCATTGCCTGCTCGAAGATTTCCGGCGATTCCGGCATGTTACGCACGTCAATACTGACGGCGGCAGAGATTTGCCTGTCCGCCAGCGTCCGCGCCAGATCGGGTAACAACACTACCGGCAGGTTATCTACACAGTAAAATCCCATGTCTTCCAGCGCGCGCAGGGCCACGGACTTCCCGGACCCCGAACGACCGCTGACGATCATCAGCACCATGTTCCGTTTCTCCTCAGGGCAGCCGTTCTGAAGGCCCTTTCCCGATTATGCCTCATCCTGATTGCCTTCTGCTTCAGTGATAATTTGATAAAGCTCTTCATCACTTTGGGCTGAGCGCAGTCGACGACAAATGGTTTTATCCGCCAGACGTTTGGCAACCAGCGACAGCGTGTGCAGGTGGGTTTTGGTCTGATCGGCAGGAACCAGCAGCGCGAAAAGCAGATCCACAGGCTGGTTATCGATGGCGTCAAAAGCGATAGGCGTTTCCAGTTGCACAAACACCCCCACGGCACGCAGCGTATCTTCTTCCAGCTTGCCATGCGGGATCGCAATGCCATTGCCGATGCCAGTACTGCCCATTTTTTCACGGGTCAGAATGGCTTCAAACACGATCTGCGGCGGCAGACCCAGCTGTTTTGCGGCCAGCTCACTGATGATTTCCAGCGCACGTTTTTTGCTCTGGCAGTGAACGCCACTGCGGGTACAATCCTGGTTAAGGACATTGCTCAGTTGAAGAGCGGAATCGTTGTTTATCATAATTTCACCTAAGCGCTAACTGTACAAATGGCCTGTTGTGTTTCACAACAGGCCGTCCTGCACCCGTTAACTGCCCGGACAATTAGTGTTGTTTCAGTTTATCTTTATGTTTATTGAGCTGTCTCGCAAGCTTATCAATTAAGCCGTCGATAGCCGCGTACATGTCTTGCCCTTCCGCACTGGCATGGAGTTCCCCTCCGTTGACGTGCAGGGTCGCATCCGAGATATGCGTCACTTTCTCCACTTTCAACACAACATAGACCTGGTTGATCCTCTCGAAATACTGCTCGAGTTTCGCAAACTTAGTGTTTACAAAATCGCGTAAAGCCTCAGTAATCTCGACGTTATGTCCGGTGATATTGAGCTGCATAGTGTCTTCCTTATCGGTTGTGTCAAACCAGTTGTTTACGCTGGTTAGACGGCGGAATGGATAAAGACTCTCGATACTTCGCGACAGTACGACGTGCCACCATAATACCCTGATCGGACAGCATGGTGGTTAACTTACTGTCACTGAGTGGCTTCGCGGGGTTCTCCGCGGCGATCAACTTCTTCACCAGTGCGCGAATAGCCGTTGACGAGGCTTCGCCGCCGCCTTCGGTGTTCACGTGGCTGGAGAAGAAATACTTAAGCTCAAAAATACCGCGTGGGCTGTGCAGATATTTCTGCGTGGTCACGCGGGAAATGGTTGATTCATGCATCTCGACGGCCTGGGCGATGTCTGCCAGCACCATCGGTTTCATAAACTCTTCGCCCTGCTCAAAGAACGCCTGCTGCTGTTCGACAATACAGCGGCTGACGCGCAGCAGCGTGTCATTACGGCTCTCCAGGCTCTTGATCAACCAGCGTGCTTCCTGAAGGTTGCTGCGAATGTATTGATTATCAGCGTCGTTACGGGCGCTGGTGCACATGGAGGCGTATTGCTGGTTGATTTGCAGGCGAGGAATGCTGTCGGCGTTCAGTTCAACGACCCACCGGCCATTGTGTTTTCTCACCAGCACATCAGGAATGACATATTCCGGTTCGCTGGTCTGGATCGACTGCCCCGGACGCGGATCGAGCGACTGGATCAGATTCACCGCTTCCTTCAGCACCTCTTCTTTCAGGCGTGTGACGCGCATCAGGGTGCGGAAGTCGTGATTCGCCAGCAGATCCAGATGATCGCTGATGATGAGCCGGGCTTCGTCAATCCACGGTGTCTCTTTGGCAAACTGCGAAAGCTGGATCAGAAGGCAGTCGCGCAGATCTTTCGCGGCGACACCTATCGGGTCGAAACGCTGAACGCGTTTCAGAACGGCTTCGATCTCTTCCAGTTCAATCTCGTCATCGCCGATGCTTTCCAGAATCTCGTCCAGCGTCACGGTCAAATAGCCCGTGTCGTCAACGGCATCGACAATCGAGGTGGCAATGGCGCGATCGGTATCGGAGAAAGGGGTCAGCTCTACCTGCCACATCAGGTAGTCCTGAAGCGACTGGGTGGTTTCGCCCTGGTAGACCGGGAGTTCATCGTCCTGGTAGTCTGCGCGCGTCCCGGAAGGGGTACCCGCGGTGTAGATTTCATCCCAGCTGGCATCCAGCGGCAGTTCGTCCGGCATCTCTTTCTGTTCAAGCGCATCTACGGAGTCGAGCGTTTCTGTGTCCTGCGTCTGCTGGGCGTCTACCTCGTCATGAAGATCGGTTTGCTCCAGCAGCGGATTGCTGTCCAGCGCCTGCTGGAGCTCCTGCTGGAGTTCTAACGTGGACAGCTGCAACAGACGGATTGCCTGCTGTAGCTGCGGCGTCATGGCCAGTTGCTGGCTGAGCCGTAATTGCAAACCTTGCTTCATGTTCAGAGCGTTTTTCTCCGGTTCGGCGTGACTTAACCTCTACCCTATCAGAGTCTGAAGTCTTCCCCAAGGTACACGCGCTTAACATGCTCATCTTCGAGGATTTGCTGCGGCGTACCGTGGGCAATCAGATGGCCCTGGCTCACTATGTAGGCGCGCTCACACACGGCCAGCGTTTCACGAACGTTGTGGTCCGTGATCAGTACGCCAAGCCCGCTGTCGCGCAGGTGCTCAATGATACGTTTGATATCGATAACGGAGATGGGGTCAACGCCCGCAAACGGTTCATCCAGCAGGATGAATTTTGGGTTTGCTGCCAGCGCGCGCGCAATCTCAACGCGGCGGCGTTCACCACCGGACAGCGCCTGGCCGAGGCTGTCACGCAGATGTTCGATATGAAACTCTTCCATCAGCTCGTTCGCACGGTCAGTGCGCTGCTCGCTGGTCAGATCGTCACGGATCTGGAGCACGGCCATCAGGTTGTCGAACACGCTTAAGCGGCGGAAGATAGACGCTTCCTGCGGCAGATAGCCGATGCCACGACGCGCGCGGGCATGAAGCGGCAGCAGGCTGATATCTTCATCATCGATGATGATGTTGCCGGCGTCACGCGGGACGATGCCCACCACCATGTAGAAGGTCGTGGTTTTACCCGCCCCGTTAGGGCCAAGCAAACCCACGATTTCGCCGGAGTTGACGGTCAGACTGACATCTTCGACGACGCGGCGGCCCTTATACGCTTTTGCGAGGTTTTTTGCAGTTAAAGTTGCCATAACGAATTAGTTACTCTTTTTCTGTGCCGGAGCCTGACCGTTGTTCTTGTCCTGCAACTGCGAAGGCACAAGCACGGTCGTGACGCGTTTGCCTTTTTCGCTGGAGGCCTGCATTTTCTGCTCTTTCACCAGATAGGTGATCTTGTCGCCTTTGATGTTGCTGTCCAGCTGTTCCAGGTAAGCATTACCGGTCAGGATGACCAGATCCTTCGCCAGTTCATAATGCATATGCGAGGCATGGCCTTTCACCGGCTTGCCGTTGTCCTGCATCTGGTAGAAGGTGGCCGGGTTGCCATAACCATCGATAATCTCTTTGCCCTGCTCGCCGCCCGGACGGGTAACGACCACTTTGTCGGCGTTGATTTTAATTGTGCCCTGGGTCATGACGACGTTGCCGGTAAAGGTGACGACGTTACCCTGCATATCCAGAGACTGGGTATCGGATTCAATATGAATCGGCTGTTCGGTGTCGCCAGTCACAGCAAGCGCGGGAAGACTGGCCGCCAGCAGCGCGCTGGCGATAACAACTTTAAGGCTGAGTTTGTTTGTTTTGAATTTCATAGGAGGTTCTAACCTTTTCAATCAGCTCGGCGTTTTTGCTGCGTAAGTTCCCGCGCATTCTTAAACCGCTGGAATTAAATGTTGTGCCATACAGGGTGACGAGATCCTGCGACGTGACATCCTGGGTGACCAGGTTGATCTGGGCGTTATCCGTCGTAATTTTTCGCAGTTGCGCGTCAGCGGTCAGGGCGTTGACTTCAACGTGACCATACAGGTAAAGCATACGGTCATTTGTCAGTTTTGCCCGGTCAGACTTGATAGACCACGTCGGCACTTTGTCCGTATCAAAGGTGGTCATGACCGGTTGGGTAAACCACGAGGTACCGTCATCTGAAAAATATTCTACATGTTGAGCAACGAGGCGATAGTTCAGCGCGCCTTCCGGGCTATAGACCACGGTGTCGCTGTGATCGCTTTTATAGGTCGGGTCGCTCGTGTTAACCACTTCCGCTTGCGTATCATCGCGGTCAGCGAGGTTGACGCCAATCAGTACCAGGGCGACAAGCGCAAGCAGAATGATAACCCAACGTCTGGTTTTACTCATATCGATTGCCCTTTCGCCTCATCAAGCTTGCCCTGCGACAGCAGAAGCAGATCGCAGACTTCACGGACGGCGCCGCGGCCACCGTGAATATGGGTAACGTAATCAGCACGCGGGATCAGCAGCGGGTGCGCGTCAGCCACGGCGATGCTCAGACCCACCTCCGCCATCACTGGCCAGTCGATCAAATCATCCCCGACGTATGCCACATTCTCTGGTGCAATGGCCAGTTTTCCCAGCAGATCCCGGAAAGCTACCATCTTATCAGACTGCCCCTGATAGAGATGGGTAATGCCCAGCGTTTCACACCGATCTTCTACCAGTTTAGCTTTCCGCCCGGTGATGATTGCAACTTCAATTCCGGACGTGAGCGCACAGCGGATACCGTAACCGTCGCGAACGTTAAAGGCTTTCAGCTCTTCGCCGTTATTGCCCATATAAATCAGACCGTCGGAGAGCACACCATCCACATCGAGGATCAACAGGCGGATATTTTCCGCCTTTGCCATCATGTGGGCGCTCACCGGGCCATAACAGGTTGCAAGGGATGCACCCGCATTACTCATTGTCTTATCCTTCATTACACTACGCCAGCGCGCAGCAGATCATGCATATGTACCACACCCAGCAGTTGGTCGCCATCGGCAACCATCACTGAGGTAATATGACGGGACTGCATCAGGTTCAGCACATCTACCGCCAGCGTGCCCGGACGGACGCGGATCCCGCCTGGCGTCATCACATCAGCAATGCCCAGCGTTCGGACATCCACACCCATATCGAATACCCGGCGCAGGTCGCCGTCGGTGAAAATGCCCTGAATCTTCATCAGATCGTCGCAGATAACCGTCATGCCCAGGTTTTTACGGGTGATCTCCAGTAACGCGTCGCGCAAAGACGCCTCTTTGCTCACGTGCGGGATCTCATCTCCGGTGTGCATAATATCGTTAACCCGCAGCAGCAGTTTGCGCCCGAGCGCGCCGCCGGGATGAGACAGGGCAAAATCTTCAGGCGTAAAACCGCGGGCTTCCAGCAGCGCAACGGCAAGGGCATCGCCCATCACCAGCGCGGCGGTTGTGCTGGAGGTCGGCGCCAGCCCCAGCGGACAGGCTTCTTTAGGCACTTTCACGCACAGGTGAATATCCGCCGCACGCGCCATGCTGCTTTCCGGTCGGCTGGTCATGCAAATCAGCGGTACGTGCAGACGCTTCAGTACCGGGATCAACGCCAGGATTTCATTCGATTCCCCGGAGTTGGACAGCGCAATAACCACGTCCTGCGGCGTAACCATGCCGAGGTCACCGTGCGCGGCTTCACCGGGATGAACGAAGAATGACGACGTGCCGGTACTGGCAAAGGTCGCCGCCATTTTGCGTCCGATATGGCCGGATTTGCCCATCCCCATCACCACGACTTTGCCGGCACAGTAGAACATCTTCTCACAGGCCAGACTAAAATCCTGATTAATGTACTGATCTAACTGCGCCAGACCTTCACGTTCAATCTCCAGAACGTCTTTGCCTGCTTTCTGAAAGTCAAAACCCGGCTGCAATTCTATTTGCGACATAATGCGTTTCCGTTTACCCAGAGAGAAGAGGCGAAAGCCAGTACAGCATCGCCAGCCATACGATAAATCCACCCGTCAGCAGCGCGCCTGCGCCTTTGCCGATCTGCTCTTTTCGCCGCCAGCAGAGCAGGGCGAAAATCACGCTGACCAGCAGCATCACACCGTAATCGCGCGTGAAAACCATAGGGTTAAACGGCCCCGGCGAGATTAGCGCCGGCAGCCCTGTCACGATTGCGATATTGAAAATATTCGAGCCGATGATATTGCCGATGGCGATATCATCTTCCCCTTTACGCGCCCCGGCGATGGCGGTGGCCAGCTCTGGCAGGCTGGTGCCGATGGCGATTACCGTCAGACCGATTGTCAGTTCGCTCATCGCAAACGCGTTCGCCAGCACCGTCGCGTTATCGACCACCATCCGCGTGGCCATTGGCATGATGATTAGCGCGACGCCCAACCACAGCAGGGCGACGGGTAAGGTTCCTTCCCGGGGCAGCTCGGCGAGATGCTCACGCGTGAGGCTATCGTTACCCTGTTTTTCCGCCAGACGTGCGATCTTCACGCTGTAAAGCAACCAGATCACGGCCAGGGCGAGCAGGAATATACCGTCACCGACGCTCAGCACCCCGTCATAAAGTACGTAGCCTGCCAGCAGACTGACGACTAACATTAACGGCAATTCCCGGCGCAAAACATCAGAATGCACGCGAAATGGATGCAGTAATGCGGCTAAGCCTAAAATCAGTAAGATATTGACGATGTTAGAGCCAATCGCGGTGCCGATAGCGAGGTCGACTTGCCCATGCAGCGAGGCTGAAACAGAAACGATGATTTCAGGAAGCGATGTGCCTACACTGACCACCGTCATGCCGATAATGATGGGCGGCATGCCAATGAGTCGACAGAGAATGGATGCGGCAAAGACCAAACGGTCAGCACTGTAGACCACCAACAGTAAACCAATTATTAACAGTGCTGTTGCTAAAAGCATCAAAAGTCCTTTCTTCAGGTATACTCGCTGGTCCACTGCGCACGAATGTTGGCGCCAGATGAAGTCTGAGACGTAACGAATTCCTAATTTTGACTTTATGCGCCGGAAAAGTAAAACAAATGCCAGCTTTCGCTAACCCCAATAGTGAATATTCTGTAAAAATGCGGGGTTTAGGGCTGATTTACGCTTCATGCCAGCCGTGAAGCAAGGTAAGTAAGGAACCATAAATGAGCCAAACGATGGCGAATATAGTCGATGTCCGGGGCGTCAGTTTTTCTCGCGGCCACCGGTTAATATTTGATGATATTTCGCTGACCGTGCCGCGCGGTAAAATCACCGCCATCATGGGGCCGTCAGGGATCGGTAAAACCACGTTGCTGCGTCTTATCGGCGGGCAAATCCCCCCTGACAGCGGCGAAATTCTCTTCGACGGCGAAAATGTCCCGGCGATGTCTCGCTCGCGCCTCTACACGGTTCGCAAACGGATGAGCATGCTCTTTCAGTCGGGCGCGCTGTTCACGGATATGAACGTTTTTGACAACGTGGCCTATCCGTTGCGTGAGCACACCCATCTTCCTCCTGAGCTGTTGCACAGTACGGTGATGATGAAGCTTGAAGCCGTGGGGCTGCGGGGGGCTGCGAAACTCATGCCGTCCGAACTCTCGGGTGGGATGGCGCGCCGCGCCGCGCTGGCGCGTGCTATTGCCCTGGAACCCGATTTAATCATGTTCGATGAACCGTTCGTCGGGCAGGACCCCATCACCATGGGCGTGCTGGTGAAGTTAATTTCGGAGCTGAACAGCGCCCTTGGCGTCACCTGCGTGGTGGTTTCCCACGACGTGCCGGAAGTGCTGAGTATCGCTGATTACGCCTATATTGTGGCTGACAAAAAGATCGTCGCCCACGGCAGCGCGCAGGCGTTGCAGGAGAATGGCGATCCGCGCGTGCGGCAGTTCCTGGACGGTATCGCAGATGGGCCGGTGCCTTTCCGCTATCCGGCGGGCGACTATCATGACGATTTACTCGGAATAGGGAGTTAAGCCACTCATGCTGTTAAATGCGTTGGCGGGTCTTGGACACCGTGGCCTAAAAACCATCAGTACGTTCGGGCGTGCCGGATTAATGTTGTTCAACGCGCTGGTCGGCAAACCGGAGTTCCGCAAGCATGCGCCGTTATTGTTACGGCAGCTTTATAACGTCGGCGTGCTGTCGATGCTTATCATCATCGTGTCGGGTCTGTTTATTGGCATGGTGCTGGGGTTGCAGGGGTATCTGGTGCTGACAACCTACAGCGCGGAAACCAGCCTTGGCATGCTGGTGGCGCTCTCGCTGCTGCGTGAACTCGGGCCGGTGGTTGCCGCGCTGCTGTTCGCCGGGCGTGCCGGGTCAGCGTTGACGGCGGAAATTGGCCTGATGCGCGCCACCGAGCAGCTCTCCAGTATGGAGATGATGGCAGTCGATCCGCTGCGCCGGGTAATCTCGCCGCGCTTCTGGGCCGGGGTTATCTCCTTGCCGTTACTGACTATCCTCTTTGTGGCGGTAGGTATCTGGGGAGGCGCGCTGGTTGGCGTTAACTGGAAAGGCATTGATGCCGGATTCTTCTGGTCTGCCATGCAGGACGCCATCGATCTGCGGATGGATCTGGTGAACTGTCTGATCAAGAGCGTGGTTTTCGCTGTGACGGTTACCTGGATTGCGTTGTTTAATGGTTACGATGCCATTCCGACGTCGGCGGGCATTAGCCGTGCAACGACGCGTACTGTCGTACATTCGTCGCTGGCCGTTTTAGGTCTGGATTTTGTGCTCACCGCACTGATGTTTGGGAATTGAGTTCATGCAAACGAGAAAAAATGAAATTTGGGTTGGCGTGTTTCTGCTTCTGGCGCTGCTGGCCGCGCTGTTCATCTGCCTGCGAGCGGCGGACATCACCTCTGTTCGCGCCGAGCCGACGTATCGTGTCTACGCGACTTTCGATAACATCGGCGGCCTGAAAGCGCGCTCACCGGTGCGTATTGGTGGCGTCGTTATCGGACGTGTCGCTGACATTACGCTTGATGAGAAAACCTATCTGCCGCGCGTCGCGATGGATATCGAAGAGCGCTATAACCACATTCCGGACACCAGCTCGCTTTCTATCCGCACCTCTGGCCTGCTGGGGGAGCAATATCTGGCCCTTAACGTTGGTTTTGAAGATCCTGAGCTGGGAACGACTATCCTTAAAGACGGTAGCGTAATCCAGGATACCAAGTCAGCGATGGTGCTGGAAGATATGATTGGTCAGTTCCTTTACAACAGTAAAGGGGATGATAAAAAGTCTGACGATGCCCCTGCGCAGAGTGAAGACCACACCAACGTCGAACCGACGCCAGGCGCGACGAATTAATTTCAGGAGAAGTTATTCATGTTTAAACGACTGTTAATGGTTGCCATGCTGGTCATTGCCCCTCTTACCGCGGCGCACGCTGCGGATCAGAGTAACCCGTACAAACTGATGGATGAGGCCGCGAAGAAAACCTTCGACCGTCTTAAAAACGAACAGCCAAAAATCCGTTCTAACCCTGATTATCTGCGTGATGTGGTGGATCAGGAACTGCTGCCGTATGTGCAGATCAAGTATGCGGGCGCACTGGTACTGGGCCGTTACTACAAAGACGCGACCCCGGCACAGCGCGAGGCTTACTTTGCGGCGTTCCGTGAATACTTGAAACAGGCTTACGGCCAGGCGCTGGCGATGTACCACGGGCAGACCTATCAGATTGCCCCTGAACAGCCGCTGGGCGATGCCACTATCATTCCTATTCGCGTGACGATTATCGATCCAAACGGTCGTCCACCGGTTCGTCTGGACTTCCAGTGGCGTAAAAACAGCCAGACCGGAAACTGGCAGGCGTACGACATGATCGCTGAAGGCGTCAGCATGATCACCACTAAACAGAACGAGTGGAGCGATCTGCTGCGCACTAAAGGCATCGATGGCCTGACGGCTCAGCTTCAGTCCATCTCTCGTCAGAAAATTACCCTGGACGAGAAGAAGTAATGTCACAGCAGCTTAGCTGGGCGCGTGACGGCGAGACGTTGACGCTGACGGGAGAGCTGGATCAGGATCTGCTTAACCCGCTGTGGGACGCTCGCCATAACGCGATGCAGGGCGTGACGCTGATTGATCTCCATGGCGTTACGCGGGTAGATACCGCCGGTATCGCCCTGCTGGCGCACCTGGTGGCCACGGGCAAAAAGCAGGGGAGCAGCGTTACCCTGACGGGGGTAAGCGATAACGTGATTACCCTTGCACAGCTTTACAATTTGCCCGAAGACGTATTACCTCGCTAATTTTTTCAGTACGTTACTTCTGAAAGCCCCGACAGTTTACGCGTCGGGGCTTTTTGCTTGTTTAAGACCGCGCCACTTTGCTCTAAGATGTTGAGCTTGTTTTCACTATCAGATGATGTAGACCCCATGGAAAATAATGAAATCCAGACTGTGCTGATGAATGCACTCTCCCTTCAGGAAGCCCACGTCTCTGGCGATGGCAGTCACTTCCAGGTTATTGCTGTGGGTGAGATGTTCGACGGAATGAGTCGCGTGAAGAAACAGCAGGCTGTGTACGCGCCGCTGATGGAATACATTGCGGATAACCGCATCCACGCCCTGTCGATTAAAGCGTTCACCCCACAGGAGTGGGCACGCGATCGCAAACTAAACGGTTTTTGAGCTGAGGGCGAAACGCCCGCAGCACGGTTGAATTTATAAGAGAGCAAACGATGGATAAATTTCGTGTACAGGGACCCACGCGTCTCCAGGGCGAAGTCACAATTTCTGGCGCTAAAAACGCCGCGCTGCCCATTCTTTTCGCTGCGTTGCTCGCAGAAGAGCCGGTAGAGATCCAGAACGTACCGAAGCTGAAAGATATCGACACGACCATGAAGTTGCTCGGCCAGTTGGGCACCAAAGTGGAGCGTAACGGTTCCGTCTGGATCGATGCCAGCAACGTGAACAACTTCTCAGCGCCGTATGAGCTGGTGAAAACCATGCGTGCTTCCATCTGGGCGCTTGGTCCGCTGGTGGCGCGTTTCGGTCAGGGACAGGTTTCACTGCCGGGCGGATGCGCTATCGGCGCGCGTCCCGTTGACCTGCATATCTTCGGCCTGGAAAAACTCGGCGCAGAGATCAAGCTGGAAGAGGGTTACGTTAAAGCGTCCGTCAATGGTCGTCTGAAAGGCGCGCACATTGTCATGGACAAAGTGAGCGTGGGCGCAACGGTCACCATCATGTCGGCTGCTACGCTGGCAGAAGGCACTACCATCATCGAAAACGCCGCCCGTGAGCCGGAGATCGTGGATACCGCGAACTTCCTGGTCGCGCTGGGGGCGAAGATCAGCGGGCAGGGCACAGACCGTATCACCATCGAAGGCGTTGAACGTTTGGGTGGCGGTGTGTATCGCGTACTGCCAGACCGTATCGAAACCGGTACTTTCCTGGTGGCCGCGGCCATTTCTGGCGGTAAGATTGTCTGCCGTAACGCCCAGCCGGATACCCTGGATGCGGTGCTGGCGAAACTGCGCGATGCGGGTGCGGACATTGAAATCGGTGAAGACTGGATCAGCCTCGATATGCACGGGCAGCGTCCTAAAGCCGTTAACGTGCGTACTGCGCCACATCCGGCATTCCCGACGGATATGCAGGCACAGTTCACGCTGTTGAACCTGGTGGCCGAAGGCACGGGCTTCATCACGGAAACTATCTTCGAAAACCGTTTCATGCACGTACCGGAACTGATCCGTATGGGTGCACATGCTGAGATTGAAAGCAACACGGTAATTTGCCACGGCGTTGAAAAACTGTCCGGTGCGCAGGTGATGGCGACCGATCTGCGCGCGTCTGCGAGCCTCGTACTGGCAGGTTGTATTGCGGAAGGGACTACCGTTGTCGATCGTATCTACCACATCGATCGTGGTTACGAGCGTATTGAGGACAAACTGCGCGCGCTGGGTGCAAATATCGAGCGTGTGAAGGGCGAGTAATCGTTCCGGCACCCCCCTGCCATAACAGGCCGGGGGATTGCTGTTCCTGTCAATCCTGGTGCATCAGTCCTGATGTGCTTTCTTCGTTTTGCCCTGGCGCATCATGCGCGTTCTGTCGATAAATTCATGGGTAATAGGATCGTGGTAGCGTGACGGCCATATCACCCACGGATGCGTATCCAGCGCCGTCGCGATAATCAGTTCCCCCTTCGGCCATGGGCGGGTCAGGGCGTTTGCCAGCGTCGACGAGCTTAGCCCATGACGACGTGATTCGGCAGCCAGCGATGTTCCTTTTTTACGCAGTGCCGCAATAATGTCAGCAGAATGCCAGTCGATGAATTTTGTATCCATAATGCTGTCCTTGTGTTCGTTATCGTCCACGTCGTTTCGTGTGAAAAGACAGCATTACTATACTCACTTCGAACATGTGTTCTAAAAAGTTCATGTTACGAGAAGCAATATTCAGAATAAGGTACGGCTTTATACATGCGGCCTGTAACCCGATGGGCTTACGCGGAAATGTAATTTATTGGTGTGTACTGGAATCTCCCTGCGTGGGCGCAGGGAGATGAGGAGGGGATTATCGGTCGCGCTGGACGGCGATGTGCGCGAGGCCGATTAGCGCATCACGCCATGGGCTGTCGGGAATGACCTGAATGGCGGCGATGGCTTTGTCCGCTTCTTCTTCAGCGCGCTGACGCGTCCATTCCAGGGAGCCGCAGATAGCCATTGTTTCCAGTACCGGTTCCAGAAGATGGCGTCCATTTCCCTGCTCGATAGCCTCCCGGATCATTTTCGCCTGCTCTGGTGTGCCATTGCGCATCGCGTGGAGCAGCGGCAGCGTTGGCTTGCCTTCGTTCAGGTCATCGCCGACATTTTTACCGAGCGTTTCGCCATCCGCGCTGTAGTCCAGCAAATCATCAATCAGCTGGAACGCGGTGCCGAGGTAACGGCCATAGTCCTGAAGGCCCTTTTCCTGAGCTTCGCTACAGCCTGCCAGAATGCCGGAGCATTGCGCGGCGGCTTCGAACAGACGTGCGGTCTTGCTGTAAATCACCCGCATATAGTTTTCTTCGGTGATGTCCGGGTCGTTGACGTTCATCAGCTGTAGGACTTCACCTTCAGCGATAACGTTCACGGCTTCTGACATCACTTCCAGCACCTTCAGCGAGCCAAGGCTGGTCATCATCTGGAAGGCGCGGGTATAGATAAAATCGCCTACCAGAACGCTTGCCGCATTACCAAACGCGGCGTTGGCGGTGGCTTTACCACGACGCATGTCTGATTCATCCACAACATCGTCGTGAAGCAGGGTGGCGGTGTGGATAAATTCGATCAGCGCCGCGATCGTGACGTGGGCATTTCCCTGATAGCCAACCGCGCGTGCGGCCAGAATGGCAATCATCGGACGAATACGTTTACCGCCGCCGCTGACGATGTAATAGCCCAACTGATTGATCAGCTGAACGTCAGAGTTGAGTTGCTCCAGGATTGCTGCATTCACACCCGCCATATCTTGCGCGGTTAACTCATTGATTTTTTCTAAATTCATCGCAAAAGCCGGGCTTTTTATCCTGTTTATCCCACACGAGATGGGTACACAAAGGGTTTCGGTTTATAAATAGTATTGCTGATTGTACTGAAAAAACGGCTCAGATAAACGTTACCGTACGTGTTGTGTTTTTTTTCTTCATGTATTGATGGTAGCACTTGTCAAAGGCTCGCGTTTTGCGTAATATTCGCGCCCTATTGTGAATATTTATAGCGCACTCTGAATCATACGAGGATGTGCGCGGAAGCGGAGTTTATATGTACGCGGTTTTCCAAAGTGGTGGTAAACAACACCGAGTAAGCGAAGGTCAGACCGTTCGCCTGGAAAAGCTGGACATCGCAACTGGCGAATCTGTTGAGTTCGCTGAAGTTCTGATGATCGCAAACGGTGAAGAAGTCAAAATCGGCGTTCCTTTCGTTGATGGCGGCGTTATCAAAGCTGAAGTTGTTGCTCACGGTCGTGGCGAGAAAGTTAAAATCGTTAAGTTTCGTCGTCGTAAACACTATCGTAAGCAGCAGGGCCACCGTCAGTGGTTCACTGATGTGAAAATTACTGGCATCAGCGCCTAAGACCTGAGGAGAGATTTAAATGGCACATAAAAAGGCTGGCGGCTCCACACGTAACGGTCGCGATTCAGAAGCTAAACGCCTGGGCGTTAAGCGTTTCGGTGGCGAATCCGTTCTGGCGGGTAGCATCATCGTTCGTCAACGTGGCACCAAGTTCCACGCGGGTACCAACGTAGGTTGCGGTCGTGACCACACTCTGTTTGCTAAAGCAGACGGTAAAGTGAAATTTGAAGTTAAAGGCCCGAACAACCGTAAATACATCAGCATCGTTGCTGAGTAAGGTTTTCTCGGTCCGGTAACGGATTAAAGCCCCGCAACGTGTTGCGGGGCTTTTTACATTGGAAACCCGGAAAATTTTCTGTAGGGAAAACGGGCATGAAGCAGCAGGCCGGCATGGGTATTCTTTTGGCGCTCACTACCGCAATGTGCTGGGGTGCGCTGCCAATTGCAATGAAGCAGGTACTGGAAGTCATGGAGCCACCGACGGTGGTGTTTTATCGCTTCCTGATGGCAAGCATAGGCCTGGGCGCCATTCTGGCCGTCAAAGGTAAGCTGCCACCGCTGCGCATCTTCCGAAAACCGCGTTGGCTGGTGTTACTGGCTATCGCGACGGGCGGTCTGTTCGGTAACTTCATTCTGTTCAGCTCTTCCCTGCAATATCTTAGCCCTACAGCGTCGCAGGTGATTGGTCAGCTTTCACCGGTCGGCATGATGGTCGCCAGCGTATTCATCCTCAAGGAGAAGATGCGCGGCACGCAGATCATCGGGGCAAGCATGCTGCTTTGCGGGCTGGTGATGTTCTTTAACACCAGCCTGATTGAGATTTTTACCCGCCTGACGGATTACACCTGGGGTGTCATTTTTGGGGTGGGTGCAGCAACGGTCTGGGTGAGTTATGGCGTCGCGCAAAAGGTGTTATTGCGCCGTCTTGCCTCACAGCAGATCCTCTTTTTGCTGTACACTTTGTGTACACTGGCATTATTGCCTTTAGCGAAGCCGGGTGTAATTACCCAGCTCAGCGACTGGCAACTGGCGTGCCTCATTTTTTGTGGGCTGAATACGCTGGTCGGTTATGGCGCTCTGGCTGAAGCCATGGCGCGCTGGCAGGCAGCACAGGTGAGCGCCTTAATCACGCTTACCCCGCTGTTTACGCTGTTATTTTCAGATTTGTTATCAATGGCCTGGCCCGATGTCTTCGTCAAGCCGATGCTCAACCTGTTGGGTTATCTCGGTGCGTTTGTCGTGGTTGCGGGCGCGATGTATTCCGCCATTGGTCATCGTCTTTGGGGGCGTTGGCGCAAAAATGAAGCGGTTGTAATAGTCCCCCGCTCAGGCGAATGAGTTACGGAGAGTAAAATGAAGTTTGTTGATGAAGCGACGATTCTGGTCGTGGCAGGTGATGGCGGTAACGGTTGTGTAAGCTTCCGCCGTGAAAAATATATTCCTCGTGGCGGTCCTGACGGCGGTGACGGTGGGGACGGTGGCGACGTGTGGCTGGAGGCGGATGAAAACCTCAACACGCTGATCGACTACCGTTTCGAAAAATCTTTCCGCGCCGAGCGTGGCCAGAACGGCCAGAGCCGCGACTGTACCGGTAAACGCGGTAAAGACGTGACGATCAAAGTGCCGGTGGGTACGCGTGTCATCGATCAGGGCACGGGCGAAACCATGGGTGATATGACCAAACACGGTCAGCGCCTGATGGTGGCGAAAGGCGGCTGGCATGGTCTGGGTAACAGCCGTTTCAAATCTTCCGTTAACCGTACCCCGCGTCAGAAAACCATGGGTACCCCGGGTGATAAGCGCGACCTGCAACTGGAACTGATGCTGCTGGCGGATGTGGGGATGCTGGGTATGCCAAACGCCGGTAAATCGACGTTTATCCGTGCGGTCTCTGCGGCGAAACCCAAAGTAGCGGATTATCCGTTTACGACGCTGGTGCCGAGCCTGGGCGTTGTCCGTATGGATAACGAGAAGAGCTTTGTGGTCGCTGACATCCCGGGTCTGATTGAAGGGGCAGCAGAAGGCGCCGGTCTGGGTATTCGCTTCCTTAAGCACCTTGAGCGTTGCCGCGTACTGTTGCACCTCATCGACATCGATCCAATCGACGGTTCCGATCCGGTTGAAAACGCCCGTATCATTATTGGCGAGCTGGAGAAATACAGTGAAAAACTGGCGCAAAAACCGCGCTGGCTGGTATTCAACAAGATCGACCTGATGGACAAAGCTGAAGCTGAAGCGAAAGCTAAAGCGATTGCCGAAGCGATGGGTTGGGAAGATAAGTACTATCTGATCTCTGCCGCCAGCCAGGTTGGCGTGAAAGATCTCTGCTGGGATGTGATGACCTTTATAATCGAGAATCCGGTTGTTCAGGCAGAAGAGGCGAAACAGCCTGAAAAAGTCGAATTCATGTGGGATGACTACCACCGCCAGCAGCTCGAAGAGCTGGAAGCGGAAGAAGATGATGAAGACTGGGACGATGACTGGGATGAAGACGACGAAGAAGGCGTCGAGTTCATCTACAAGCACTAACCCCTGTATAAAGCCCCTTAACGGGGCTTTTTTTTATCCTATTTTCGTCGGTAACCAACAGCTGGCGATGAGGCCGCCCTCAGCGCCGTTCTCCAGCGTTAAATGGCCATGATGGAGCTGTACGATACGCTGTACGATGCTCAGCCCAAGGCCGCTGCCGCCGTAGCGCTGGTCGAGACGTCGGAAAGGTTCGGTGATCGACTGGCGGTGCGCCTCATCAATTCCCGGCCCCTGATCGGTAACGCTCACCCGGGTACCGCCCTCCGTCGCTGTTAATGCCACTTCAATGGTTGTGCCTGCCGGGCTGTAGCGGGCGGCATTCTCCAGAAGGTTCCTTAGCATCAGACGTAACAGGACGGCGTCCCCCTGTACCGTCAGCGCGCTGTGGGCCGGCCATATTACCGTATGCTCTTTGGCTTCATGCTCCAGGCTGAGCGGAGCAATGATCGTCTCTGTCCAGTTCACGGTATCGTAATGGCCGCTGGCCATCGCCTGTCCGGCACGCGCCAGCATCAGCAGCTGTTCCACTGTGTGCATCAGCTGATCGATCCGGCTTATCAGTGGCGTGGCCTGCGGGGAACCGGACTGAGCCATCAGTTCCAGATGGAGCCTGATCCCCGCAAGCGGCGTACGTAACTCGTGTGCCGCATCGGCGGTAAACAGGCGTTCCTGTTGAACAGTGTGGTCCAGCCGGGCGAGGAGTTGATTGAGCGACGCGGTCACAGCGCCTATCTCTTCCATATCGGAATACATCGGCAGGGGAGTCAGATTATCCGCCGAGCGGTTCGCAAGGCTGGCGCGAAGTTTGTTGAGTGGTCGGGTGATCCAGGTGACTGCCCAGAATGAGAAGAGCAGGGTAAAACCGACCATCACCAGAGAAGGGACCAGCAGGGAGGCAATGGCTTCGCGGATCTCTTTTTCGACATGGTTGTTGCGCGCTTTGGCGGACAACGTTTCGTTCACCAGAAAACCGATCTGCTCGCGGCTCTCATGCCACAGCCAGACAACGCTAATGAGTTGAAAAAATAGCAGAATAACCGCCAGCAACACCATTAATCGCCGGCGCATACTGTTCATTTCTGGCTCTCCAGACGGTAACCCACGCCGCGTACGGTTTTGATGCGATCTTTACCGAGCTTGCGCCGCAGATTATGAATGTGAACTTCAAGCGTGTTTGATCCTGGATCGTCCTGCCAGGAGTAGATGTCCTGTTGCAGCGTTTCACGGTGCACGGTCTGCCCGCTGCGCATGATCAGGCGCGTCAGCAGAGCGAACTCTTTTGGCGTCACTTCCACAGGCTGAGACTGGCGCAGCACCTGCTGAGTTTGCAGATTGAGGGTGATATCTCCGTCCGTCAGCAGGTTGTCGCTGTGGCCCTGATAGCGGCGGATCAACGCCCGAACGCGAGCCTGTAGCTCGGCAAGGGCGAAGGGTTTTACCAGATAATCGTCAGCGCCAGAATCCAGCCCGTTAATTCTGTCTTCAATGGCATCGCGGGCGGTGAGAATCAATACGGGATTCTCCACCCCGCGACGACGCCACTGGCAGAGCAGCGTCGCGCCGTCTTTATCCGGCAGCCCCAAATCCAGGATCACCAGGCTGTATTCACCGCTCTGGATCAGGGCATCTGCTTCAGCGGCCGTGGCGGCACAATCCAGGGCGTAGCCTTCATTCCCCAGCGCCAGCGCTAACCCTTCCTGCAATAACAGATCGTCTTCAACTATCAGTAGTTTCATCGCTAGTTATTCTGGTAGATGTCCTTATAGAGCCTGCTTTCGAAACGCACCAGTGGAATACGGCGATTGCGCTGGTCAGCCGGTTCGACGGCATAGCCGGAAAGATACTGCACAAATGCCATGCGTTGTCCGCTGGCGGTCGTGATAAAACCGGCAAGGTTGTAAACGCCTTGCAGGGAACCCGTTTTGGCTGACACTTTGCCATCCACGCCCGCAGCGTGAAGGCCCGCGCGGTACTGAAGAGAGCCGTCATGTCCGGCAAGCGGCAGCATCGTAATAAAGTTTAGCTCAGCGTCATGCTGAGCAATGTACTGCAACACCTGCATCATGGTGGCCGGCGAGATCAGGTTATGGCGCGATAAACCGGAACCATCGACGGCGATCGTATTGCCCAGATCGATACCCGCCTGCTGGCGCAGGATCTGACGTACGGCATCAGAACCGGCCCGCCAGGTGCCCGGCACACCAAAGCGCGCGTGCCCGATCATGCGGAACACGGTGTCGGCAATCATGTTATCCGACTTTTTCAGCATAATCTTAAGCAAATCATGCAGTGGCGCGGACTGTTTGCTGGCAATTACCGTGCCTGGCTCATTTACCTGCGTCTGGCGCAGCAGCGTTCCGGTATAGGTTATGCCCGCCTGCTTCAGTTCATCTTTAAAAATGGCACCGGCGTAGCCTGCGCCATCCTGAATGGCAAAGGCCAGCGGGAGGGGATCGGCCCGCTGGGTCAGGCAGCCGGTGAGCGTATAGCGATTGAGATCGCCCGGTACCACGTCCAGCTCGCAATACTGTGCCTCCGGGGAGCCTTTCGCCAGCGTCCGCACCTGGCTGAACATCGTGACCGGGTAGTAAGACGCCACGCGGATAAAAGCTAAGTCATTTGGTTTTGGCGCGCTGTAAAGCGATACGGAGAAGCAGTTACGGTCAACGATGGCGGCGGCTGGCGGGGCGCTAAAGCACTGCGTCATGTCGTTCCACGGCCAGCCAGGCGCTTTATCGTGGCTGGCGAAAATGGAGGTGTCGATCAGCACGTTGCCATCAATTTTTGTTACGCCGGATTTTTTCAGTACCGCCACCATATTGCGGACATCCTGGCGCTTAAAGGTGGGATCGCCACCAAAACGGGCGATAAGATCGCCTTTCAGTTCGCCACCCTCAACGTTACCTCTGGTTTCAAGGGTGGTAGTAAAACGGAAGTCAGGCCCGAGCTGGAGCAGGGCGGCGAGGGCAGTGATCACCTTCTGGGTACTGGCAGGCAGCGCCATCTGTTGACTGTGATAGTCAATTTCGGGAGCCTGCGCGCCAACCTTCTGCACCATCAGGGCAAGGCTCGCTCCGGCGGGCAGTTGATTAATGTACTCATCAACATTCGCGGCCTGAACGGTGAACGTTATACTGGTAGTCAATCCGATGATAAAACTGGAAAATCGCATAATCTCGCGCTAACAACCCGAAAACAAACCGTCATACTACGGTGCATGGCACTGTAAAGTAAACGATGACCCATAGTGAACTTCGCGGTAAAATGCGTATCAAATTGAAAAATTGCTGCTGACCTGGGGCGTTGCTCCCGGGTCGGTTTTCTTTTTGCTTCTGGCCTGTTCAGGTGGGCTGGAGCAGGGAACACTGCTCCCAACAGGAATGTTTAAGAGGTATAACAAATGCAAGCTATTCCGATGACCTTACGTGGTGCCGAAAAACTGCGCGAAGAGCTGGATTTTCTCAAATCCGTGCGTCGCCCTGAAATCATCGCCGCTATCGCGGAAGCGCGTGAGCATGGCGACCTGAAAGAGAATGCTGAATACCACGCGGCGCGTGAGCAGCAGGGTTTCTGTGAGGGGCGCATTAAAGATATCGAGGCGAAACTGTCTAACGCGCAGGTTATCGATATCACCAAAATGCCAAATAATGGCCGTGTGATCTTCGGTTCTACCGTCAGCGTCCTGAATCTGGACAACGACGAAGAGCAGACCTATCGCATCGTGGGTGATGATGAAGCGGACTTCAAACAGAACCTGATTTCGGTGAACTCGCCGATTGCTCGTGGCCTGATTGGCAAAGAGCAGGACGATGTGGTCACCATCCGCACCCCTGGTGGTGAAGTGGAATACGAAATTATTAAGGTTGAATACCTGTAATTCGCTTCTCTACTAAGATGTTGATACATTGTAAAGAAAAGAAAAAGGCCGCATAGCGGCCTTTTATCAACTCAAGGAGCATGGCATTTTGCTCGCCTGCTGAAAGAAATCCCTCGTTTCACACAGAAAATGTGTTCGATTCAGGATATCCTTAACGTGGCAGCGAGATTTTGCGCTCTTTAGATGGGCGATAGAGCACCAGCGTTTTACCGATGACCTGTACATTACAGGCGCCGGTTTCGCGCACGATGGCTTCCACGATCAGGTTTTTAGTGTCTCTGTCTTCAGAGGCGATTTTCACCTTGATCAGCTCGTGGTGTTCCAGCGCTTGTTCAATCTCGGCAAGCACCCCTTCGGTCAAACCATTGTTGCCAAGCATCACTACAGGCTTGAGCGGATGTGCCAGACCTTTAAGGTGCTGTTTTTGTTTAGTACTCAGATTCATCGTATATTTTTGCTTACGTTGGGATTGAAAACGGTTCATTCTACCGCCATCTCCCTAATATCGCCAAATAGCTGCGTAGAAATTTACGTCACAGGCAAGCAACGATGAACCAGGACGGAAATGTTAAATGACAGGTAAAAAGCGTTCTGCCAGCTCCAGCCGCTGGCTTCAGGAACACTTTAGCGATAAATATGTTCAACAGGCGCAGAAAAAGGGGTTGCGTTCCCGCGCCTGGTTTAAACTTGATGAAATACAGCAAAGTGACAAACTTTTTAAACCGGGAATGACGGTGGTCGACCTCGGTGCGGCACCTGGCGGATGGTCCCAGTATGCGGTTACGCAGATCGGCGGAACGGGCCGAATCATCGCATGCGATCTTTTACCAATGGATCCCATTGTCGGTGTCGACTTCCTTCAGGGCGACTTTCGTGATGAATTAGTGCTTAAAGCACTACTTGATCGTGTAGGTGACAGTAAGGTCCAGGTTGTCATGTCGGATATGGCGCCAAATATGTGTGGAACACCGGCGGTGGATATCCCCCGCGCCATGTATCTGGTGGAACTAGCGTTAGAAATGTGTCGTGATGTACTAGCGCCTGGTGGTAGTTTTGTTGTGAAGGTGTTTCAGGGCGAAGGTTTCGAGGAGTATCTTAAGGAAATTCGCTCCCTGTTTGCGAAGGTCAAAGTTCGTAAGCCGGACTCTTCCCGGGCCCGTTCCCGTGAAGTGTATATTGTAGCGACCGGGCGAAAATGATAACCGGTAGATTTCAGGCGAAAGTTTGAATGAAACTGGATATAGAGTATCCTGACGCTGTTTTTAACACAGTTGTAATATGAGGTTAATCCCTTGAGTGACATGGCGAAAAACCTAATACTCTGGCTGGTCATTGCCGTTGTGCTGATGTCAGTATTCCAGAGCTTTGGGCCCAGCGAGTCGAATGGCCGCAAGGTGGATTATTCTACCTTCCTGCAAGAGGTCAATCAGGACCAGGTTCGCGAAGCGCGTATCAACGGACGTGAGATCAACGTTACCAAGAAAGATAGTAACCGTTACACGACTTACATCCCGGTGAACGATCCTAAGCTGCTTGATAACCTTCTGACCAAAAACGTCAAAGTGGTAGGCGAGCCGCCGGAAGAACCAAGCCTGCTGGCTTCTATCTTCATTTCCTGGTTCCCGATGCTGCTTCTTATCGGCGTCTGGATCTTCTTTATGCGCCAGATGCAGGGCGGTGGTGGCAAAGGTGCCATGTCGTTCGGTAAGAGCAAGGCGCGTATGCTGACGGAAGACCAGATCAAGACCACGTTTGCTGACGTAGCAGGTTGTGACGAAGCAAAAGAAGAGGTGGGTGAACTGGTTGAATACCTGCGCGAGCCGAGCCGTTTCCAGAAACTGGGCGGTAAGATCCCGAAAGGCGTCCTGATGGTCGGCCCTCCGGGTACCGGTAAAACCCTGCTGGCAAAAGCCATCGCGGGTGAAGCGAAGGTGCCGTTCTTTACTATTTCAGGTTCTGACTTCGTTGAAATGTTCGTGGGTGTCGGTGCATCTCGTGTGCGTGACATGTTCGAGCAGGCTAAGAAGGCAGCACCGTGCATCATCTTCATCGATGAAATCGACGCCGTAGGCCGCCAGCGTGGCGCAGGCCTGGGTGGTGGTCACGATGAACGTGAGCAGACCCTGAACCAGATGCTGGTTGAGATGGACGGCTTCGAAGGTAACGAAGGTATTATCGTTATCGCGGCAACTAACCGTCCGGACGTACTCGACCCTGCGCTGCTGCGTCCAGGCCGTTTTGACCGTCAGGTTGTGGTCGGTCTGCCGGATGTTCGCGGTCGTGAACAGATTCTGAAAGTGCATATGCGACGCGTACCGCTGGCGCCAGATATCGACGCGGCAATCATCGCGCGTGGTACTCCAGGCTTCTCCGGTGCGGATCTGGCTAACCTGGTCAACGAAGCAGCACTGTTTGCCGCTCGCGGTAACAAGCGCGTGGTGTCCATGGTGGAATTCGAGAAAGCGAAAGACAAAATCATGATGGGTGCGGAACGTCGCTCCATGGTGATGACGGAAGCGCAGAAAGAGTCCACGGCATATCACGAAGCGGGCCACGCGATTATCGGTCGTCTGGTGCCGGAACACGATCCCGTACACAAGGTGACGATTATTCCGCGCGGTCGTGCGCTGGGTGTGACCTTCTTCCTGCCTGAAGGCGACGCGATCAGCGCCAGCCGTCAGAAGCTGGAAAGCCAGATTTCAACCCTGTACGGCGGTCGTCTGGCTGAAGAGATTATCTACGGTGCGGAACATGTTTCCACCGGTGCGTCGAACGATATTAAAGTGGCGACAAACCTGGCGCGTAACATGGTGACTCAGTGGGGCTTCTCCGACAAACTCGGTCCGCTGCTGTATGCAGAGGAAGAGGGCGAAGTATTCCTGGGCCGCTCTGTGGCAAAAGCGAAACATATGTCCGATGAAACGGCACGTATCATCGACCAGGAAGTGAAAGCGCTGATTGAACGTAACTACGCTCGCGCCCGTCAGATCCTGAACGACAATATGGACATCCTGCATTCGATGAAAGATGCGCTCATGAAATATGAGACCATCGATGCACCGCAGATTGACGACCTGATGGCGCGCCGCGAAGTGCGTCCGCCGGCAGGCTGGGAAGACCCAGGCGCGTCTAACAATTCTGACAACAATGGCACCCCGCGTGCGCCGCGTCCGGTCGATGAACCGCGTACGCCAAACCCGGGCAACACCATGTCAGAGCAGTTGGGCGACAAGTAAGTCACTGCTGTTGAAGCGTTTGTCTGTATCTCAAACCCTGGAGCTTGCTCCGGGGTTTTTCTTATCTGTTTAACCACATTAATCCCAGGGACTTCACCATGAAACTATTCGCCCAGGACTCGCATCTCGACCTTTCACATCCCCATGTGATGGGGATCCTGAATGTCACGCCTGATTCCTTCTCTGACGGCGGCACGCATAATTCGCTTATCGACGCGGTTAAACACGCGAATTTAATGATTAACGCGGGTGCCACCATCATTGACGTTGGAGGGGAGTCAACGCGGCCTGGCGCGGCGGAGGTTTCGGTGGAAGAAGAGCTGGCGCGCGTGGTGCCGGTGGTGGAGGCTATCGCCCGGCGCTTTGAAGTGTGGATCTCCGTTGATACCTCCAAACCCGAAGTGATCCGTGAAGTGGCGAGAGTGGGCGCTCACATTATCAATGATATCCGCTCGCTGACCGAGCCGGGAGCGATTGAAGCCGCCGCAGAAACCGGGCTACCGGTGTGTCTGATGCATATGCAGGGTCAGCCTAAGACAATGCAGGAGGCGCCAAAATATGAAGATGTGTTTGCCGACGTCACCCGCTTCTTTATTGAGCATATCGAACGCTGTGAACGTGCGGGTATCGCAAAAGAGAAATTGCTGCTCGACCCGGGCTTCGGTTTCGGTAAAAATCTCTCACACAATTACGCGTTGCTTGCGCGCTTATCAGAGTTTCATCAGTTCGGCCTGCCACTGCTGGTGGGAATGTCGAGAAAATCGATGATTGGTCAGTTGTTGAATGTCGGGCCGAGCGAACGTCTGAGCGGCAGTCTGGCCTGCGCGGTGATTGCCGCGATGCAAGGTGCACACATCATTCGCGTCCATGACGTAAAAGAAACAGTAGAAGCCATGCGTGTGGTGGAAGCCACACTGGCAGCGAAGGAAAACAAACGCTATGAGTAATCGTAAATATTTTGGTACCGATGGCATCCGTGGGCGCGTAGGCGATGCGCCAATTACCCCTGACTTTGTCCTGAAGCTGGGCTGGGCAGCGGGGAAAGTGCTGGCGCGTCATGGCTCCCGTAAGATCATTATTGGGAAAGATACCCGTATTTCGGGTTATATGCTGGAGTCCGCGCTGGAAGCCGGGCTGGCGGCGGCGGGGCTTTCAGCTTCCTTTACGGGGCCAATGCCGACCCCTGCTGTTGCCTATCTGACCCGCACCTTCCGTGCGGAAGCGGGCATCGTCATTTCAGCTTCCCATAATCCGTTCTATGACAACGGTATCAAATTCTTCTCCATCGACGGCACCAAACTGCCGGATGACGTGGAAGAGGCGATTGAAGCGGAAATGGAAAAAGAGATCACCTGTGTTGACTCCGCTGAGCTGGGTAAAGCAAACCGTATTGTCGATGCCGCAGGCCGCTACATTGAATTCTGCAAAGGCACTTTCCCGAATGAGCTGAGCCTGGCACACCTCAAAATTGTGGTGGACTGTGCCAACGGTGCGACTTACCACATTGCGCCGAATGTGTTCCGCGAGCTGGGTGCCAAAGTGATCACTATCGGCTGCGAGCCGGACGGTCTGAACATCAACGAAGAAGTCGGCGCGACAGACGTGCGTGCCTTGCAGGCGCGTGTGCTGGCTGAAAAGGCCGATCTGGGTATTGCCCTGGATGGCGATGGTGACCGTGTGATCATGGTTGACCACGAAGGTAACAAGGTCGATGGCGATCAGATCCTCTACATCATTGCCCGTGAAGGTCTGCGTCAGGGGCAACTGCGCGGTGGCGCGGTGGGCACGCTGATGAGCAATATGGGCCTGGAACTGGCGTTGAAACAGCTGGGCATCCCGTTTGTTCGTGCGAAAGTGGGTGACCGCTACGTGCTGGAAAAACTCCAGGAGAAAGGCTGGCGTATTGGCGCGGAAAACTCCGGCCACGTGATCCTGCTCGATAAAACCACCACCGGTGACGGTATTGTGGCGGCGCTTCAGGTTGTTGCCGCGATGGCGCGTAACCATATGAGCCTGCACGATCTGTGCAGCGGCATGAAAATGTTCCCGCAGATTCTGGTCAATGTGCGTTTCACCGCGGGTAAAGGCGACCCGCTGGAAAATGATAACGTGAAAGCGGTGATGGCAGAGGTGGAAGCGACTCTTGGCAGCCGTGGGCGCGTCCTGCTGCGTAAGTCGGGTACCGAGCCGCTGATCCGCGTGATGGTGGAAGGCGAAGACGAAGCGCAGGTAACTGAATTTGCGCACCGCATTGCGGATGCAGTCAAAGCTGCATAATCTTTCAGAATAAGTGTTTAAAAAGGCGGCGTTTGCCGCCTTTGTTTTAAGCAATGAATGGCTTTTTGCTGTTTTTTTCCGCAGTTGATACAATGCCTCGAAAATGCCCTTGCGAAGGTGATTCGCTTTGGTTAGTATTCACACCCGCTTCAGTGGGAAACAAAATCCTGCTAATTGGTCGAAGCATTGGTATGCGGCAAATCCGCAAGGAACAGGTTGATTATGTACGAAGCTCTTTTAGTTATTTTCCTTATTGTAGCCATCGCTCTCGTAGCGCTGATTATGCTACAGCAAGGTAAAGGCGCTGATATGGGAGCCTCCTTCGGAGCAGGCGCTTCCGGTACGCTGTTCGGTTCAAGTGGTTCTGCGAACTTCATGACCCGTACGACGGCGATTCTGGCTACGCTGTTCTTCATCATCAGTCTGGTGCTGGGCAATATCAACAGCAACAAGACCAGTAAAGGAAGCGAGTGGGAAAATCTGAGCGCGCCAGCAAAAACTGAGCAAACTCAGCCAGCTGCACCGGCTAAGCCAACCAGCGATATCCCGCAGTAAGTATTCCGTACCGAGGTGGTGGAATTGGTAGACACGCTACCTTGAGGTGGTAGTGCCCTAACGGGCTTGTGGGTTCGAGTCCCATCCTCGGTACCAATATTCCAGAAGAAAGACGTCGCAAGACGTCTTTTTTTTCGTCTGTACATTGTGGTGTCGGGCTAAATGGCGGGTGGCGCTGCGCTTACCCGCCCTACAAATACCAAATAAAAAAGGCGCCCAATGGGCGCCTTTTGCATGACTTGCTGTCGATTATTTCTTATCGCTGTGTTCCAGGTTCTCAACCTGAGGGAGGCCATTACCGGAACTGGCGGAGAGCAGGCCATTCTCAACATAGTTGAACAGCTTCTCACGGGTATCGGTGATGTCCAGGTTACGCATGGTCAGCTGGCCAATACGATCGTCCGGAGAGAACACTGACTCACCTTTCTCCATGGTCAGACGCTCTGCTTTATAGGTCAGGTTGTCAGACACGGTATTGAGGATGGAGTAATCATTGCCGCGACGCAGTTCCAGGGTCACTTCGCCGGTGATTGCGCTTGCCACCCAACGTTGCAGGGCGTCACGCAGCATCAGCGCCTGTGGATCAAACCAGCGACCCTGATACAGCAGTTTGCCCAGCTGACGGCCATGAGAGTGATACTGCTCGATGGTGTCTTCGTTGTGAATACCGGTCAGCAGACGCTCGTAAGCGATGTGCAGCAGCGCCATCCCCGGCGCTTCGTAAATGCCACGGCTTTTCGCTTCGATGATACGGTTTTCGATCTGATCGCTCATACCCAGACCGTGACGACCGCCGATGCGGTTTGCTTCCAGCATCAGTTCAACATCGTCGGAGAAGGTTTTACCGTTCAGGGCAACCGGATGACCACGTTCGAAACGCACGGTCACTTCTTCCGCCGGGATCTTCACGTTCTCATCCCAGAACTTCACGCCCATGATCGGGTTAACAATTTTTACGCTGGAGTTCAGGAATTCCAGGTCTTTCGCTTCGTGCGTCGCACCCAGCATGTTGGAGTCGGTTGAGTAGGCTTTCTCAACGGACATCTTGTAGTCAAAGCCGCAGGCAATCATAAACTCAGACATTTCATGACGGCCACCCAGCTCGTCGATGAAGTCGGTATCCAGCCACGGTTTGTAGATCTGCAACTCGGCGTTGGTCAGCAGGCCATAACGATAGAAACGTTCAATATCGTTGCCTTTATAGGTGCTACCGTCCCCCCAGATGTTCACGCCATCTTCTTTCATGGCGGCGACCAGCATAGTGCCGGTGACGGCACGACCCAGCGGGGTGGTATTGAAATAGGTCAGGCCGCCGGTCGTATTATGGAAAGCACCGCACTGGATCGCGGCAATCCCTTCGGCAACCAGCTGCTTACGGCAGTCGATCAGACGTGCGTTCTCTGCGCCATATTCCATGGCACGACGAGGGATCGCGTCATAATCTTCCTCGTCCGGCTGACCCAGGTTCGCAGTATATGCATAAGGAACCGCTCCCTTCTGGCGCATCCACAGCAGTGCAGCGCTGGTATCCAGGCCGCCAGAAAAAGCGATGCCAATACGTTGTCCTACCGGGAGATGCTTGAGAATCGTCGTCATATAATAAAACCCTGCTTGATTGACTGATTAGAGACCGCTTTCGCTCTCGATGCATGTTTATGCAAAATAAGTGAGTATTCATTTAATCATCTTTTATCGACGACCGAAAGAGACGTGTGCGTTTTTTGTAAAAATTTCCCTTTTATTGCCCTGGCTGAAGTTGGGTTGACAGGTGGGGTCAACTATCAATATACTGAACGCCGATTTTACGTCCCGTCTTCGGTACCAAATCCCAGCATTATTTGCAAATTCTGTCCAAAACGCGTAGAATTTGCCACGTTTCAGGCGCGGGGTGGAGCAGCCTGGTAGCTCGTCGGGCTCATAACCCGAAGGTCGTCGGTTCAAATCCGGCCCCCGCAACCACTTTCCCATAAAGTTCTTTTTCAAATATACTGTGAAGACTTAGAGCCTTCGTAGCTGGATTTGAAAAAATGCTTTCGGAGAGTGCTCCAGGCCACAGTTGTGGCTATAGGGTTCAGTTATCTAAAGCCCCGATTTATCGGGGTTTTTTGTTATCTGACTACAGAATAACTGGGCTTTACGCCCTTTTTTTATGTCTTGGGGGTGGGCTTGTCCACATTAGAGCAAAAATTAACAGAGATGATTACTGCGCCGGTCGAAGCACTGGGCTACGAACTGGTCGGCATCGAATTCGTTCGCGGCCGTACATCCACACTGCGCATCTATATTGATAGTGAAGATGGCATCAATGTTGATGATTGTGCTGATGTCAGCCACCAGGTGAGTGCGGTTCTTGATGTTGAAGATCCGATTACCGTTGCGTACAACCTGGAAGTTTCCTCACCTGGCCTCGATCGTCCGATGTTCACGGCCGAGCACTACGTGCGCTTTACCGGTGAAGAAGTGGCTCTCGTTCTGCGTATGGCCGTACAGAACCGCCGTAAATGGCAGGGAATTATCAAAGCCGTTGATGGTGAAATGATCACGGTGACAGTCGAAGGCAAAGATGAAGTGTTCGCGCTGAGTAATATCCAGAAGGCGAACCTGGTTCCCCACTTTTAACAGTCTGGATTGAGGTGAAAAGCCCGCGATGAACAAAGAAATTTTGGCTGTTGTTGAAGCCGTCTCCAACGAGAAATCACTGCCGCGTGAGAAGATTTTCGAAGCGCTGGAAAGTGCACTGGCTACAGCAACCAAGAAAAAATACGAACAAGAGATCGATGTTCGCGTAGAAATCGATCGTAAAAGCGGTGACTTCGATACATTCCGTCGTTGGGTAATCGTAGAAGAAGTGACCCAACCGACCAAAGAGATCACCCTGGAAGCGGCACGTTTTGAAGACGAAAGTCTGAACGTGGGTGACTACGTTGAAGATCAGATTGAATCTGTTACCTTCGACCGTATCACCACCCAGACCGCGAAGCAGGTTATTGTGCAGAAAGTGCGCGAAGCCGAGCGCGCGCTGGTTGTCGATCAGTTCCGCGATCAGGAAGGCGAAATCATCACTGGTGTGGTGAAGAAAGTGAACCGCGACAACATCTCTCTGGAGATCAAATCCGAAGGGCTGCCGGGTAACGCTGAAGCCGTGATCCTGCGTGAAGACATGCTGCCGCGTGAAAACTTCCGCCCAGGCGACCGTATTCGTGGTGTGCTGTATGCCGTACGTCCTGAAGCGCGTGGTGCACAGCTGTTCGTGACGCGTTCTAAACCAGAAATGCTGGTTGAACTGTTCCGTATCGAAGTGCCGGAAATCGGCGAAGAAGTTATCGAAATCAAAGCGGCGGCCCGCGATCCGGGTTCCCGTGCGAAAATTGCGGTGAAAACCAACGACAAGCGTATCGACCCGGTCGGTGCTTGCGTCGGTATGCGTGGCGCACGTGTTCAGGCGGTTTCTACCGAACTGGGCGGCGAGCGCATTGATATCGTTCTGTGGGACGATAACCCGGCGCAGTTCGTGATCAACGCAATGGCACCGGCTGATGTGGCGTCTATCGTTGTTGACGAAGACAAACACACCATGGATATCGCTGTAGAAGCGGGCAACCTGGCGCAGGCGATTGGCCGTAACGGTCAGAACGTACGTCTGGCGTCACAGCTGAGCGGCTGGGAACTCAACGTGATGACCGTTGATGACCTTCAGGCCAAGCATCAGGCTGAAGCCCACGCGGCGATCGATACCTTCACCAAATACCTGGACATTGACGAAGACTTCGCCACTGTGCTGGTTGAAGAAGGTTTCTCTACGCTGGAAGAACTGGCCTACGTGCCAATGAAAGAGCTGCTGGAAATTGACGGTCTGGATGAACCAACCGTTGAAGCCCTGCGTGAACGCGCTAAAAACGCACTGACCACCCTGGCGCTGGCTCAGGAAGAAAGCCTTGGCGATAAGAAGCCGGCTGATGACCTGCTGAATCTGGAAGGTCTTGATCGTGCGATTGCGTTCAAGCTGGCTGCCCGTGGTGTTTGTACGCTGGAAGATCTCGCTGAGCAAGGCGTTGATGACCTGGCCGATATCGAAGGTTTAACCGACGAGAAAGCCGGCGAACTCATCATGGCCGCACGTAATATTTGCTGGTTCGGCGACGAAGCGTAATAAACTGTAGCAGGAAGGAACAGCATGACTGATGTAACTGTAAAATCGCTGGCTGCTGAGATTCAGACCTCCGTGGACCGCCTGGTACAGCAATTTGCTGATGCAGGGATCCCGAAGTCCGCTGATGACTCGGTGACCGCGCAAGAAAAACAAACCTTGTTAGCGCACCTGAACCGTGAACACGGCTCTACGCCTGACAAGTTAACGCTACAGCGTAAAACGCGTAGCACGTTGAACATCCCTGGTACCGGTGGCAAAAGCAAGTCGGTACAAATTGAAGTCCGCAAGACGCGCACCTTTGTAAAACGTGATCCGCAAGAGGCAGAACGCCTTGCCGCGGAAGAGCAGGCACAGCGTGAAGCGGAAGAACAAGCTCAGCGTGAGGCAGAAGCCACTGCCAAACGTGAAGCAGAATTAAAAGCTGAACGTGAGGCCGCAGAAAAAGCGAAACGCGACGCCGGTGAAAAAGCGAAGCGTGACGCTGCGGAAAAAGACAAAGTGAGCAATCAACAGACCGACGAAATGACCAAAACTGCCCAGGCTGAAAAAGCCCGCCGTGAAAATGAAGCTGCCGAGCTGAAGCGTAAAGCGGAAGAAGAAGCCCGCCGCAAGCTTGAAGAAGAAGCTCGCCGCGTCGCCGAAGAAGCGCGTCGCATGGCAGAAGAAAACGAGAAGAACGGTGTGAATACCGCTGAACCAACTGAAGATACCAGCGATTATCACGTCACCACGTCTCAGCATGCGCGTCAGGCAGAAGACGACAACGACCGCGAAGTTGAAGGTGGTCGTGGCCGTACTCGCAGTGCAAAAGCTGCGCGTCCTGCGAAAAAAGGTAACAAACACGCTGAATCAAAAGCTGACCGTGAAGAAGCGCGTGCAGCGGTTCGCGGCGGTAAAGGCGGCAAGCGTAAAGGTTCCGCTCTCCAGCAGGGCTTCCAGAAGCCTGCTCAGGCCGTTAACCGTGACGTTGTGATCGGCGAAACCATCACCGTTGGCGAACTGGCTAACAAGATGGCGGTGAAAGGCTCTCAGGTCATCAAAGCGATGATGAAACTGGGCGCAATGGCCACCATCAACCAGGTCATCGACCAGGAAACCGCACAGCTGGTTGCCGAAGAGATGGGCCACAAAGTTATCCTGCGTCGTGAAAACGAGCTGGAAGAAGCAGTAATGAGCGACCGTGATACGGGCGCAGCGGCTGAACCGCGCGCACCGGTCGTGACCATCATGGGTCACGTTGACCACGGTAAAACCTCTCTGCTTGACTACATTCGTTCTACTAAGGTTGCCTCCGGCGAAGCGGGTGGTATTACCCAGCACATCGGTGCTTACCACGTAGAAACCGAAAACGGCATGATCACCTTCCTGGATACCCCAGGCCACGCAGCGTTTACCTCAATGCGTGCTCGTGGTGCTCAGGCAACGGATATCGTTGTTCTGGTTGTTGCTGCCGACGATGGCGTGATGCCACAGACCATTGAAGCTATCCAGCACGCGAAAGCGGCGCAGGTGCCTCTGGTTGTCGCAGTTAACAAAATCGATAAGCCAGAAGCCGATATGGATCGCGTGAAGAACGAACTGTCCCAGTACGGCGTTATGCCGGAAGAGTGGGGCGGTGAAGCGCAGTTCATCCCTGTATCTGCAAAAGCAGGTACCGGTATCGACGACCTGCTGAACGCTATCCTGCTTCAGGCTGAAGTTCTGGAGCTGAAAGCGGTTCGTAAAGGTATGGCGAGCGGCGCGGTAATCGAATCCTTCCTGGATAAAGGTCGTGGTCCGGTTGCAACCGTTCTGGTTCGCGAAGGTACTCTGCACAAGGGCGACATCGTTCTGTGTGGTTTCGAATACGGTCGCGTTCGTGCGATGCGTAACGAACTGGGTCAGGAAGTGCTGGAAGCGGGTCCGTCCATTCCAGTGGAAATTCTCGGCCTGTCCGGTGTTCCGGCTGCCGGTGACGAAGTCACCGTGGTACGTGACGAGAAGAAAGCGCGTGAAGTCGCTCTGTATCGTCAGGGTAAATTCCGTGAAGTGAAGCTGGCTCGTCAGCAGAAATCTAAACTCGAGAACATGTTCGCCAACATGACCGAAGGCGAAGTTCACGAAGTGAACATCGTTCTGAAAGCGGACGTTCAGGGTTCTGTGGAAGCGATCTCCGACTCCTTGCTGAAACTGTCTACCGACGAAGTGAAAGTGAAGATCATCGGTTCTGGCGTAGGTGGTATCACCGAAACCGACGCAACCCTGGCAGCAGCGTCCAACGCGATCCTGGTTGGCTTCAACGTTCGTGCTGACGCATCTGCGCGTAAAGTGATTGATGCTGAAAGCCTGGATCTGCGTTACTACTCCGTTATCTATAACCTGATTGACGAAGTGAAAGCAGCGATGAGCGGCATGCTGTCTCCTGAGCTGAAACAGCAGATCATCGGTCTGGCTGAAGTACGTGACGTGTTCAAATCACCGAAATTCGGTGCGATCGCGGGCTGTATGGTTACCGAAGGGACCATCAAGCGTCACAACCCAATCCGCGTACTGCGTGACAACGTGGTTATCTACGAAGGTGAGCTGGAATCCCTGCGCCGCTTCAAAGATGACGTTAACGAAGTCCGTAACGGCATGGAATGTGGTATCGGCGTGAAGAACTACAACGACGTTCGCGTTGGCGATATGATCGAAGTGTTCGAGATCATCGAAATTCAGCGTACCATCGCGTAATCTTCGTCAACTGAAGAGTAATTAGCGTAGGCCGGGTAAGCGAAGCGCCACCCGGCAGTAATTTTAAAAAGGGGCTTAAGCCCCTTTTTTGTCTGGAGAATTTATTATGGCGAAAGAATTTGGTCGCCCACAGCGCGTCGCGCAGGAGATGCAGAAAGAGATCGCTCTCATTCTGCAACGTGAAATCAAAGATCCACGCGTGGGTATGATGACCACCGTGTCTGGCGTGGAAATGTCCCGCGACCTGGCGTACGCCAAAGTGTTTGTTACTTTCCTGAATGACCAGGATGAAGACGCCGTGAAGAACGGCATTAAAGCGTTGCAGGAAGCCTCTGGTTTCATCCGCTCTCTGCTTGGCAAAGCAATGCGCCTGCGTATCGTGCCAGAGCTGACCTTCTTCTACGACAACTCGCTGGTTGAAGGTATGCGTATGTCCAACCTGGTGACCAGCGTGGTGAAACATGACGATGAGCGTCGTGTTAACCCGGCGGACGACAGCAAGGAGGACTGATGAGTCGTCCTCGTCGTCGCGGTCGTGACGTGCATGGCGTGCTGTTGCTGGATAAACCACAGGGCGCATCCAGCAACGACGTGCTGCAAAAAGTGAAGCGTATTTATAACGCCAACCGTGCAGGACACACTGGCGCGCTGGATCCGCTGGCAACCGGCATGCTGCCGATCTGCCTGGGGGAAGCGACAAAGTTTTCCCAGTACCTGCTGGATTCGGATAAGCGCTACCGCGTGATTGCCAAACTGGGCCAGCGCACGGATACCTCTGATGCAGATGGCCTGGTGGTGGAAGAGCGCCCGGTGACCTTCAGCGCGGAGCAACTTGATGCGGCGCTGGACAGCTTCCGTGGTGATACGCTACAGGTGCCGTCGATGTATTCGGCGCTGAAATATCAGGGCAAAAAGCTCTACGAATATGCGCGTCAGGGCATTGAGGTTCCGCGTGAAGCTCGTCCGATTACCGTGTATGAGTTGCTGTTCATTCGCCACGAAGGTGATGAACTCGAGCTGGAAGTACACTGTTCGAAAGGGACCTATATCCGCACCATCATTGATGACCTCGGTGAAAAGCTGGGCTGCGGCGCGCATGTGATTTATCTGCGTCGTCTGGCGGTCAGCAAATATCCGGTCGAACGCATGGTGACGCTTGAGCATCTGCACGCCTTGGTTGAGCAGGCGCAAGCGCAGGGCGTTGCGCCAGCCGATCTGCTGGACCCGCTGCTGATGCCAATGGACAGTCCGGCAGTGGACTTCCCGGTTGTTAATCTTCCTTTAACATCGTCCGTTTACTTTAAGAACGGAAACCCGGTTCGCACATCGGGGGCGCCGCTTGAGGGCCTGGTACGCGTGACGGAAGGTGACGAAGGGAAATTCATCGGTATGGGCGAAATGGACGGCGAAGGGCGTGTGGCGCCGCGTCGTCTGGTCGTCGAATATCCGGTCGAAGCGTGACGGTGATAACGCCTCACCTTGCGATAAGCAGGGGAGACGAGTAGAATATCGCCGCTTAACGCCTGGTAAATTGTTTAACAATCTGCGGGGCGTACATGGGATAGCTGAATTAGAGATCGGCATCCTTACATTCTTTATACTTTGGAGTTTGAAAATGTCTCTAAGCGTTGAAGCTAAAGCTAAAATCGTTTCTGAGTTTGGTCGTGGTACTAACGACAGCGGTTCTACCGAAGTTCAGGTTGCACTGCTGACTGCACAGATTAACCACCTGCAAGGTCACTTTGCAGAGCACAAAAAAGATCACCACAGCCGTCGTGGTCTGCTGCGTATGGTTTCTCAGCGTCGTAAACTGCTCGACTACCTGAAGCGTAAAGATGTTGCACGCTACACCGCGCTGATCGAGCGTCTGGGCCTGCGTCGCTAATTCTTGCGAGTTTCAGAAAAGGGGGCCTGATGGCCCCTTTTTTCAACCAGACGGCAGCAATTCAATGGAAACTATTGTATTGTTGCTATAAATGATCTTCATTGCAGAGGTTCGCGCGGCTAATGAGAGGCTTCACCCATGGGGGTGTCGGTTGTCATTAGTCGCGAGGATGCGAAGAAGGTCGGGTTAAATCGTCAGCACACCTGAGGTGTGCTTTCAAACATTTAAGAAAGGACAGAATTTTGCTGAATCCGATCGTTCGTAAATTCCAGTATGGTCAGCATACCGTCACGCTGGAAACCGGCATGATGGCGCGTCAGGCTACTGCTGCCGTTATGGTAAGCATGGATGACACCGCTGTATTCGTTACCGTAGTTGGCCAGAAAAAAGCTAAACCAGGTCAGGACTTCTTCCCTCTGACCGTTAACTACCAGGAGCGTACCTACGCTGCCGGTAAAATCCCGGGTGGCTTCTTCCGTCGTGAAGGCCGTCCAAGCGAAGGCGAAACCCTGATCGCGCGTCTGATTGACCGCCCGGTTCGTCCGCTGTTCCCGGAAGGCTTCGTAAACGAAGTTCAGGTTATTGCGACCGTTGTTTCCGTTAACCCACAGGTTAACCCGGACATCGTTGCTATGATCGGCGCATCTGCGGCCCTGTCACTGTCTGGTATTCCATTCAATGGCCCAATCGGTTCCGCGCGCGTTGGCTACATCAACGACCAGTACGTACTGAACCCAACTCAGGAAGAGCTGAAAGAGAGTAAGCTGGACCTGGTTGTTGCCGGTACTGAAGCAGCGGTTCTGATGGTTGAATCCGAAGCTGAACTGCTGAGCGAAGATCAGATGCTGGGCGCTGTGGTATTTGGCCACGAGCAGCAGCAGATCGTTATTCAGAACATCAACGACCTGGTGAAAGAAGCCGGTAAACCACGTTGGGACTGGCAGCCAGAAGCGGTGAACGAGGCGCTGAACGCACGCGTTGCTGCACTGGCAGAATCTCGTCTGAGCGACGCATACCGCATCACCGACAAACAGGAGCGCTATGCTCAGGTTGATGTGATCAAATCTGAAGTGACCGCGACCCTGGTTGCCGAAGACGAAACGCTGGACGCTAACGAGATTGGCGAAATCCTGCACGCCATCGAGAAAAACGTTGTTCGTAGCCGCGTCCTGGCAGGCGAGCCGCGTATCGATGGCCGTGAAAAAGACATGATCCGTGGTCTGGACGTGCGTACTGGCGTACTGCCACGTACTCACGGTTCTGCGCTGTTCACCCGTGGTGAAACGCAGGCGCTGGTAACCGCGACCCTGGGTACCGCACGTGACGCACAGATCATCGACGAACTGATGGGCGAGCGTACTGACAGCTTCCTGTTCCACTACAACTTCCCTCCGTACTCTGTGGGCGAAACCGGTATGGTTGGCTCACCGAAGCGTCGTGAAATTGGTCACGGTCGTCTGGCGAAGCGCGGCGTGCTGGCAGTGATGCCAGAAGCAGACAAATTCCCGTACACCGTACGTGTGGTGTCTGAAATCACCGAATCCAACGGTTCCTCTTCTATGGCTTCCGTGTGTGGTGCCTCTCTGGCGCTGATGGATGCAGGCGTGCCAATTAAAGCCGCCGTTGCGGGTATCGCAATGGGTCTGGTGAAAGAGGGCGACAACTACGTTGTTCTGTCTGACATTCTGGGCGACGAAGACCACCTGGGCGATATGGACTTCAAAGTAGCGGGTTCCCGTGACGGTATCTCTGCCTTGCAGATGGATATCAAAATTGAAGGTATCACCAAAGAGATCATGCAGGTTGCTCTGAACCAGGCTAAAGGTGCGCGTCTGCACATCCTGGGCGTGATGGAACAGGCGATTAATGCGCCGCGTGGCGACATTTCTCAGTTCGCTCCACGTATCCACACCATCAAGATCAATCCAGACAAGATCAAAGATGTTATCGGTAAGGGCGGTTCTGTTATCCGTGCACTGACCGAAGAAACGGGCACCACCATCGAAATCGAAGATGACGGTACTGTGAAAATCGCAGCAACCGACGGCGAGAAAGCGAAATACGCTATCCGTCGTATCGAAGAGATCACGGCAGAAATCGAAGTGGGCCGTATCTACAATGGTAAAGTGACCCGTATCGTTGACTTTGGCGCATTCGTTGCCATCGGTGGCGGTAAAGAAGGTCTGGTACACATCTCTCAGATCGCTGACAAGCGCGTTGAGAAAGTGACCGATTACCTGCAAATGGGTCAGGAAGTACCGGTGAAAGTTCTGGAAGTTGACCGCCAGGGCCGTATCCGTCTGAGCATTAAAGAAGCAACCGAGCAGTCTCAGCCTGCTGCGGCACCGGAAGCCCCGGCTGCTGAACAGCAAGGCGAGTAAGGTTGCCATTTGCCCTCCGCGCAGGCGGAGGGCTTATTATCAGGCAGGACGCCTTGTTAAGCCGCCGGGGGACAGGACGTTCATCAATAGTTGTCTTCGGGAGTGGGAAATGAAGCCTTTTTTGCGCTGGTGTTTCGTTGCGACAGCTTTAACGCTGGCAGGATGCAGCAACTCTGCCTGGCGTAAGAGCGAAGTCCTCGCAGTGCCATTGCAACCGACTTTGCAGCAGGAAGTCATTCTGGCACGCATGGAACAAATACTTGCCAGTCGGGCTTTAACCGATGACGAACGCGCACAGCTTTTATATGAGCGCGGAGTGTTGTATGATAGTCTCGGTCTGAGGGCACTGGCGCGAAATGATTTTTCACAAGCGCTGGCGATTCGACCTGATATGCCTGAAGTATTCAATTACTTAGGCATTTATTTAACGCAGGCAGGCAATTTTGATGCTGCCTATGAAGCGTTTGATTCTGTACTTGAGCTTGATCCAACTTACAACTACGCGCACTTGAATCGCGGTATCGCATTGTATTACGGCGGTCGTGATAAGTTAGCGCAAGATGATCTGCTGGCGTTTTATCAAGACGATCCTAATGATCCTTTCCGCAGCCTGTGGCTTTACATCGTTGAGCAGAAGCTCGATGAGAAGCAGGCCAAAGAAGCACTGAAACAGCGCTTCGATAAATCGGACAAGGAACAGTGGGGATGGAACATTGTCGAGTTCTACCTGGGCAACATTAGCGAAGCAACGCTGATGGAACGCCTCAAGGCGGACGCAACGGATAACACCTCGCTCGCTGAGCATCTCAGTGAAACCAACTTCTATTTAGGTAAGTACTACCTAAGTCTGGGGGATATGGACAGCGCTACGGCACTGTTCAAATTAGCGGTTGCTAACAACGTACATAACTTCGTTGAGCACCGTTATGCATTGTTGGAATTATCGCTCTTGGGCCAGGAGCAAGACGACCTGGCAGAATCGGACCAGCAATAGCTGACGACATAAACATCAGCCCGTAATCTTTTGATTGCCATCACCTTCACTGGTGAGGGCGTTGTTGTTCGTCAATACACCTAATTTGAGCCGGTTCACACTTTTCAATGAAAATTGCTAATCATTTTCACGATGAGCTAAGTAGACTGGCCGCCATTAATATCGAGGCACTTGTACTACATGGCTGAATTCGAAACCACTTTTGCAGATCTGGGCCTGAAGGCTCCTATCCTTGAAGCCCTTAACGATCTGGGTTACGAAAAACCATCTCCGATCCAGGCTGAGTGTATCCCACACCTGCTTTCTGGTCGTGACGTGCTGGGCATGGCCCAGACTGGTAGCGGTAAAACCGCAGCATTCTCGCTGCCGCTGCTGAACAACATTGATCCGGACCTGCGCGCGCCGCAGATCCTCGTCCTGGCTCCAACCCGTGAACTGGCTGTTCAGGTTGCTGAAGCTATGACGGAATTCTCTAAACATATGCGCGGCGTAAACGTGGTAGCCCTGTACGGCGGCCAGCGTTATGACGTGCAGTTACGCGCCCTGCGCCAGGGTCCACAGATTGTTGTCGGTACGCCGGGCCGTCTGCTGGATCACCTGAAGCGCGGTACCCTGGACCTCTCTAAACTGAGCGGTCTGGTACTGGACGAAGCCGATGAAATGCTGCGTATGGGCTTCATCGAAGACGTAGAAACCATCATGGCGCAGATCCCGGAAGGTCATCAGACCGCTCTGTTCTCTGCAACTATGCCAGAAGCGATCCGTCGCATTACCCGCCGCTTCATGAAAGAGCCGCAGGAAGTGCGTATTCAGTCCAGCGTGACCACTCGCCCGGACATCAGCCAGAGCTACTGGTCTGTATACGGCATGCGCAAAAACGAAGCGCTGGTACGTTTCCTGGAAGCGGAAGATTTTGATGCGGCGATTATTTTCGTTCGTACCAAAAACGCGACCCTGGAAGTGGCTGAAGCCCTGGAGCGTAGCGGCTACAACAGCGCAGCGCTGAACGGCGACATGAACCAGGCCCTGCGTGAGCAGACTCTGGAACGTCTGAAAGACGGTCGTCTGGATATCCTGATTGCAACCGACGTGGCAGCACGTGGCCTGGACGTTGAGCGTATCAGCCTGGTTGTAAACTACGATATCCCAATGGACTCCGAGTCTTACGTTCACCGTATCGGCCGTACCGGTCGTGCGGGTCGTGCAGGCCGTGCGCTGCTGTTCGTTGAGAACCGCGAGCGTCGTCTGCTGCGTAACATTGAACGCACCATGAAGCTGACCATTCCAGAAGCCGAGCTGCCAAACGCAGAACTGCTGGGCAAACGCCGTCTGGAAAAATTCGCCGCGAAAGTACAGCAGCAGCTGGAAAGCAGCGATCTGGATCAGTACCGTGCGCTGCTGTCCCAGATCCAGCCTGTCGCTGAAGGCGAAGAGCTGGACATGGAAACCCTGGCCGCAGCACTGCTGAAAATGGCGCAGGGCGAACGTAGCCTGATCGTGCCACCTGATGCGCCGATGCGTCCTAAGCGTGAGTTCCGTGACCGTGACGATCGTTTCGAACGTCGTGGCGACCGTAACGACCGTGGTCCACGCGGTGACCGTCCAGAGCGTGGTGGTGAAGACCGTCCACGTCGCGAGCGTCGTGACGCTGGCGAAATGGAACTGTATCGCATTGAAGTGGGCCGTGATGATGGTGTTGAAGTTCGTCACATCGTTGGCGCGATCGCTAACGAAGGCGATATCAGCAGCCGTTACATCGGTAACATCAAGCTGTTCGGTTCCCACTCCACCATCGAGCTGCCAAAAGGCATGCCGGGCGAAGTACTGCAACACTTTACTCGCACCCGTATCCTGAACAAGCCGATGAACATGCAGCTGCTGGGCGATGCACAGCCACGTCCTGACCGTGGCGGCGAACGTCGTGGCGGTGGTCGCGGTTTCGGTGGCGAGCGTCGTGAAGGCGGTCGCAGCGAAGGACGCGGTGGTGAAGGCCGTCGTTTCTCCGGTGAGCGCCGCGAAAACCGTGGTCCACGCCGTGAAGAAGGCGCCAGCCGTCGTCGTTTCGGTGACGCGTAAGCCTTTCGCTTCTAACGTAAAGTAAAATATACAGCCCCGATAGTTGCTATCGGGGCTTTTTTTATTCCTTTTGTACTCTTGTACTGGTACAGTGCAACACACTAAAATGCAGAACCACATTTTTCACTGGAGATAAGGCCGCATGGCAACACTAACCACCACCCAAACGTCACCTTCGCTGCTTGGCGGCGTGGTGATCATCGGCGGAACCATCATTGGTGCCGGGATGTTTTCCCTGCCTGTGGTCATGTCCGGTGCGTGGTTCTTCTGGTCGCTGGCGGCGCTGGTTTTCACCTGGTTCTGCATGCTCCATTCCGGGCTGATGATCCTTGAAGCAAACCTGAACTACCGCATTGGCTCCAGCTTCGACACCATCACCCGGGATCTGTTGGGCAAAGGCTGGAACCTGGTGAACGGGCTGTCCATCGCGTTTGTACTCTATATCCTGACCTACGCGTACATTTCAGCGAGCGGGTCGATTCTGCATCACACCTTCTCAGAGATGTCGCTGAACGTTCCGGCGCGTCTGGCGGGTCTCTGCTTCGCGCTGGGCGTGGCGTTTATCGTCTGGATGAGCACCAAAGCGGTCAGCCGCATGACGGCGATCGTGCTGGGCGCAAAGGTCATCACCTTCTTTCTGACCTTCGGCAGCCTGCTGGGGCACGTCACGCCGGCCACGCTGTTTAACGTTGCGGAAGTGAACACCTCCTACACGCCGTACCTGCTGATGACGCTGCCATTCTGTCTGGCGTCGTTCGGCTACCACGGCAACGTACCGAGCCTGATGAAATACTACGGCAAGGATCCGCGCACCATCGTGAAATGCCTGGTTTACGGCACGCTGCTGGCGCTGGGGCTGTATGTGATCTGGCTGCTGGGGACGATGGGTAACATCCCGCGTCCGGAATTTATCGGCATTGCGCAGAAGGGCGGTAACATTGATGTGCTGGTACAGGCGCTGAGCGGCGTGCTGAACAGCCGCAGTCTGGATCTGCTTCTGGTGGTCTTCTCGAACTTTGCGGTGGCGAGCTCATTCCTCGGCGTGACGCTGGGCCTGTTTGACTACCTGGCGGATCTGTTTGGTTTTGATGACTCTGCTATGGGGCGCTTCAAAACCGCGCTGTTGACCTTCCTGCCGCCGATTGTGGGCGGCCTGCTGTGGCCGAACGGTTTCCTGTACGCCATCGGCTATGCGGGACTGGCGGCCACCATCTGGGCGGCGATTGTACCGGCGCTGCTGGCGCGCAAATCACGTAAGCGCTTCGGCAGCCCGAAATTCCGCGTCTGGGGCGGAAAACCGATGATTGCGCTGATTCTGGTATTTGGTATCGGCAATGCGGTGGTGCACGTGCTGTCGAGTTTTAATCTGTTGCCGGTATATCAGTAAAACGTGCGGTCTGAACCCCTCACCCCGGCCCTCTCCCCATGGGAGAGGGAGAAAAGAATGTAGGCCCGGTAAGCGAAGCGCCACCGGGCAAAGCAAAAAACTACCCCACCAACTCCTCTTTCACCTGCATCGCCAAATCAAACGAATGCAGACGCGCCTGGTGATCGAAAATCTGGCCGTTAACCATGATCTCATCCGCCTGGGTTTCACGCAGCACCGCCTCCAGCCCGTGACGCACTTTCGCCTTATCACCCACCAGCGACATACTCAGAGCCTGCTGCACGCCATACTGCTCGGAGGCCGACCACAGCTGATGCATATTCTCTACCGGCGGTGGAAGCTGGCCCGTCTCACCGCGACGCAGCTTCACAAACGCCTGCTGCATAGAGGTAAACAGGAATTCCGCGTCGCGGTTGCTGTCGGCGGCAATGATATTGATACACACCATCGCATACGGCTTCTCCAGACGTTCAGACGGTTGGAAGTGCGTACGATAAAGATGCAGTGCCTGATGCAGCATATCCGGTGCGAAGTGGGAAGCGAACGCGAACGGCAGCCCCAGCTGAGCGGCGAGCTGCGCGCTGTACAGGCTTGAGCCTAACAGCCATACCGGGATCTTTTCCCCGTACCCCGGCACAGGACGCACGTGCGGGTTCGGATCCCGCGCGTCAAACCAGTCCACCAGCTCGGCCACATCGCGCGGGAAGTTATCGATATCGCCGCTCATATGGCGACGCAGGGCGCGCATGGTCGGCTGGTCGCTGCCCGGCGCGCGGCCAAGCCCTAGATCAATACGGCCCGGATAAAGGGTATTCAGCGTCCCGAACTGCTCGGCAATCACCAGCGGGGCGTGGTTCGGCAGCATCACACCGCCGGAGCCCAGGTGCAGAGTGGTGGTATTCGCCGCCAGATAGCCAATCAGCACCGAGGTGGCGGCGCTGGCGATGCCCACCATATTGTGGTGCTCCGCCAGCCAGTAGCGGTGATAGCCGCGCTTTTCGGCAAGCTGAGCAAGATCGAGAGAGTGCGTGAAGGCTTCTCTGGCCGAGGAGCCTTGTGGGATCGGCGCCAGATCCAGCACCGAAAACGGAATGGTTTTGTCAGTCATAACAGCTCACTTTGTCGACGGTCAATCTTTAATACTGCATTAAAAAATGATAACCGTTGTTAACAAAGTGAGCCTTTTTTACGCCTGCAATTCCAGCCCGGCGAGACGTCGCCAGTAACCGTTGCAGTCGCTGTTTGCGGTCAACGGTAGCGGCGAGGCGCCGTTTTCGTTGGCGCGGAAGGCGTCCAGCATCGCGAAAACACCGGTATCAAGCGGCGAAAGACGCACCATATCCACCAGCCCGTGCATTGACGCCAGTTCGTTGCCGAGGTTATAGACGTAACCGCTCATGGTCTGAATGCCGTTGAGGACAAACACCTGCTGGTTCTCCTGCGACAGCATACTGCGGCCGTTCGGGTACTTAATGCAGCAGGTTTCGCACTCGTCTTTCGGGCGATCTTCGGAACGTGCGGTGAAGCAGCGGGCAGAGTAGGCCAGCGGCAGATGGCCGTAGCTCAGGACTTCTACTTCAAACTTGTTGCGAATGCCCAGCTCTTCGCACTGTGTGAGCAGGTTGGCCAGCCAGTCGCGGGAGAGCTCTACTGGCATGCACCAGCGGGTCATCCCCTGTGTGAGCAGCAGGCGCAGGGTCACGGCGTTATAGCAGTTCAGCGCATGTCCGGCGACAAAGGGCAGCTTACGCTCGGCGCACAGGTTTACCACGCCCAGGTCGCTCGCCTCCAGCAGGAACTCACCGTTTTCGACGTAGCGCTTCAGCTCGCCCAGTTCAGAGGACGCCTGTACCAGCGCCAGCGTCGAGAGCACCACCTGCTTGCCGCTGCCGGCCAGGTTTTTCGCCATATCCAGCCAGTCGCCCACTTTGGTGGCGCGGCGCTTGCTGCACACCGCTTCGCCGAGGTAAATCACATCGGCGCTGCTGTTAGCCGCCTGCTGGTAAAAATCTTCCAGCGTCTCTTTTGGCCAGTAGTAAAGCACCGGCCCTAATGAATATTTCATGATTATCTCACTGCCATTTACGGTGGTACGCGCCGAGCGTAGTTTGGGTGCCTTCAGACATCGCGCCGAGCGTCTCCATCCAGGCCGCTTGTGGAGCATAGTTTTGCGGGTCCGCCATGCAGCGGTCGATGGCCTGACGCCACACCTTCGCCACCTGGCTCACGTAGGCCGGGCTGCGCTGGCGGCCTTCGATTTTCACCGAGGCAATATTGGCGGCCAGCAGTTCCGGCAGCAATTCCAGCGTGTTGAGGCTGGTGGGCTCCTCCAGCGCGTGGTAGCGCTCGCCGTCCACCAGATAGCGGCCCTTACACAGTGTCGGATACCCCGCGTTTTCACCGTCTTGATAGCGGTCAATTAACACGTCATTCAGGCGTGACTCCAGTCCCTGCGGCGTTTGCTGCCAGCGAACGAAGCGGGCAGGCGAGCAGGCGCCGACGGTATTTGGCGATTCCCCGGTGAGATAGGAAGAAAGATAGCAGCGGCCTTCAGCCATGATGCACAGGCTGCCGAAGGCAAAAACCTCCAGCGGCACTGGCGTGACGCGCGCCAGTTGCTTAACCTGATGAATAGAGAGCACGCGCGGCAGCACCACGCGGGCTACGTCAAAGTGTCGATGATAAAAACGCACGGCCTCTTCATTGGTGGCCGATGCCTGAACAGAGACGTGGCGCTCAATATGCGGATAACGTTCTGCCGCATACTCAAGCATGGCGAGGTCAGCCAGGATCAGCGCATCGGCGCCCAGCTGGGCCGCCATATCCACGGCGCGCTGCCAGCGGGCATAGCCATCAGGATGGGCAAAGGTATTGATGGCGATGTGCAGTTTGCGCCGGTGCTGGTGAACGAAGTTAACGGCTTCCTGAAGCTTTTTCTCCGTAAAGTTAAGACCCGCAAAATGGCGGGCGTTGGTATCATCTTTCAGCCCGATATAGACCGCATCGGCCCCATTTTCGATGGCCGCCTTAAGCGCCGGAAGGTTTCCGGCAGGGCAGAGCAGCTCCATAATTTATCCCGATGTTGTCGATCGCAGGGATCGTAAAAAATGTTAACGAGCTGGGATTTTAATTAACCCATACGCGACAATTTTTGATTTAAGGCAGCTAATGGCGTATTGATGGCACCAATAATGAGGTATACCGGACAACGGTTTGTTGATTTACGCCGCTATCTTCTTGTCGGGATATGGCAAAATAGCAGGACTATAGCTATCAGGGAGTAAAGCTCGTGCTGGATAAACTGCGTTCACGTCTCGTACAATTTGGTCCATCAATGCTGAGCGTGCCGGTAAAACTGGCGCCGTTCGCGCTTAAACGCCAGGTGCTGGAACAGGTACTGAGCTGGCAGTTCCGCCAGGCGCTACAGGACGGTGAGCTGGAGTTTCTGGAAGGCCGCTGGTTAAAGATTGAAGTGCGCGATATCGGGTTGCGCTGGTTTACTTCCGTTGAGAACGATCGGCTGATCGTCCGTGAAACCGCCGAGGCGGATGTCAGCTTTAGCGCGGATGCCAGCGATCTGCTGATGATCGTCGCGCGCAAACAGGATCCGGACACCCTCTTCTTCCAGCGTCGTCTGGTGATTGAAGGCGACACGGAGCTCGGTCTGTACGTCAAAAATTTAATGGATGCCATTGAGCTGGAGCAGATGCCGAAAGCGCTGCGTATGATGTTGATGCAAATGGCAGATTTCGTTGAGGCCGGGCTAAAAACCCCGCCGGACAGTAAACACACTTCAGTAGGTGAGCCATGCTGATTCGAGTCGAAATTGGGATTGATGCGCCGGGTATCGATGCGTTGTTACGCCGCTCTTTTGCAGGCGACGCCGAAGCCCAACTGGTTCACGATCTTCGCGAAGATGGCCTGATTACGCTGGGCCTGGTTGCCACCGACGATGAAGGGCAGGTGGTCGGCTACGTGGCCTTCAGCCCGGTGATTGTGCAGGGTGAAGAGTTACAGTGGGTCGGCATGGCGCCGCTGGCTGTGGATGAAAACTACCGTGGCCAGGGCCTGGCGCGCCAGCTGGTCTATGAAGGGCTGGATTCACTGAATGAATTTGGCTATGCCGCTGTCGTCGTTCTGGGCGATCCGGCGTTCTACGAACGTTTAGGTTTTAAGCCAGCGTCCAGATACGATCTGCGCTGCCACTGGCCGGGCACGGAAACATCTTTCCTGGTGCATCCTCTGGCGGATGATGCGCTCGACGGCGTTACCGGTCTGGTGGAGTACCACGATCATTTCAATCGTTTTTAAGCAGGCTTTCGCGTAGCGCCTCGAAAGAGCCGTCCCCGTTGACGAGACGCTCTTTCTGGCGCTTCGTCAGCTGCTTGATGCGGTATTCCAGCCTGAGCGCCAGGGATCTGTCGCCCACGGCGGCTGAAAACGCTAACTGAAGTTCACCTTTCCCCCGCAGCGCCTTCGCCCCTTTCCCCGTTTGATGTTGTAAAAAACGCCGTGCCACATCGGTAGTGATCCCGGTGTAGAGTGCGTTATCAGCGGTTCGGACAAGATAGAGAAACCAGCACACGGTAAACAGATTCAGTATGTTAAGGTGAACGCACCATAGCATGAGAGAGAGCGAAAATGGAAACACTGGCCGCCATTAACCGCTGGCTGGCAAAGCAGCATGTCGTGACCTGGTGCGTCTGTAAAGACGAGGAGATGTGGTGCGCAAATGCCTTTTATTACTACGATCCCGAGCGAGTGGCCTTTTACGTGATGAGCGAAGATAAAACGCGGCATGCGCAGATGACGGGCCAGCGGGCAAAAGTGGCGGGCACGGTAAACGGTCAGCCTAAAACCGTTGCGCTGATCCGCGGGGTCCAGTTTAAAGGCGAAATTCGTCGCCTGGAAGGTGAGGAGAGCGACGCGCAACGTAAACGCTATACGTGCCGCTTCCCGGTGGCCGCGGCGCTAAAAGCCCCGGTGTGGGAAATCCGCCTTGATGAGCTGAAATTTACCGACAACACCCTGGGCTTTGGCAAGAAGCTGCACTGGTTACGCGCCGAGCAGGCGTAGCGCTTCACGGTTAAACGCTGGCAGATCGTCCGGTGTACGGCTGGTGATCAGCAGATCGTTATCGTTCACCACTTCCTGATCGTAGAACTCGGCTCCCGCGTTTTTCAGATCGATAACGATCGGCTTCACCGCGGTGAGCTTACGCCCGCGTACCACCTCGGCGCTGATCAGCAGCTGCGGACCGTGGCAAATGGCAAATACCGGTTTACCGGTGCCGACGAAGTCACGGGTAAAGGTGACGAAACGCTCGTCTCCGCGCAGGGAATCCGGTGAATGACCGCCCGGTAACAGCAGGGCGTCGAAATCCGACGGGCTGACGTTATCAATGGATTCGTCAATGGTCACGCTGGCTTCGCCCTTATGGCCCTTCACGGTTTTACCCGCTTCTTTCTCGATGGTGACCACCTCGTGGCCCGCCTTGCGGAATGCCTCTGCTGGCGACGTAAATTCTGAATCTTCAAACTCGTCGGTAATCAAGACTGCGATTTTTTTACCCATGCTTCCTCCGTTGTTTTCGCTTCAGACTGTTTTTTTCCCGTTTGTGGTAAATACTTACCGGTAACAGACTTTTAAGTGTGGTAGAGCAGGCCCAGAACGCAAACGGACAATTCTGTAAAGGGGATAAGATGAGTCAGGTACTGATTACCGGCGCAACCGGGCTGGTGGGTGGACATCTGCTGCGGCTGCTGATCCAGGATCGGCATATCAATTATATCGCCGCCCCGACGCGTCGCCCGCTGTTGGATATCACCGGCGTCTATAACCCGCACGATCCACAGCTCACCGACGCGCTGGCGCAGGTGCAGGATCCCATTGATATCGCCTTTTGCTGCCTTGGCACCACCCGACGGGAAGCGGGTAGTAAAGAAGCTTTTGTCCATGCGGATTACACACTGGTGGTGGATACCGCCCTGACGGCGAAAAAGCTGGGCGCAAAACATTTCCTGGTGGTCAGCGCGCACGGCGCGAACGCAGGCTCGCCGTTTTTTTACAACCAGGTGAAGGGCAAAATGGAAGAGGCGTTAATCGCGCAGAAATGGGAGCGCCTGACCATCGCGCGGCCTTCCATGCTGATGGGGCACCGTGACGAACGTCGTTTTAACGAGTCTTTTTTCGCTCCGCTGTTTCGCATTCTGCCGGGTAACTGGAAGTCCATCGAGGCGCGGGATGTCGCGCTGGCGATGCTAAAAGAGGCGCTGGCTCCGTCGCAGGAGGGGGTTAATATTATCCCTTCGGCAAAACTGCGTGAAATCGCGCAGGGCGAGGCGTAAACTTCCCCGGCTTATTAAATAACACCTTCCGGGGAATGGTATGACTGGTCAGTCTTCATCTCAGGCGGCAACACCTGTTCAGTGGTGGAAGCCCGCACTCTTCTTTCTCGTGGTCATCATTGGCCTCTGGTATGTGAAATGGCAGCCGTACTACGGTAAAGCCTTCACCGCCGCCGACACCCACAGCATCGGTAAATCGATTCTCGCGCAGGCCGATTCCAGCCCGCTACGCGCGGCGTGGGATTACGCCATGGTCTATTTTCTTGCCGTCTGGAAAGCGGCGGTATTGGGCGTATTGCTGGGCTCGCTGATTCAGGTACTTATCCCGCGTAACTGGCTGGTGAAAACCCTGGGACAGCCGCGCTTGCAGGGCACGCTGCTGGGGACGATTTTCTCCCTGCCGGGCATGATGTGCTCCTGCTGCGCCGCACCGGTGGCGGCGGGTATGCGCCGACAGCGTGTGTCGATGGGCGGCGCGCTTGCCTTCTGGATGGGTAACCCCCTGCTGAACCCGGCAACGCTGGTGTTTATGGGCTTCGTTCTCGGCTGGCATTTTGCGTTTATCCGTCTGGCGGCTGGCCTGCTGACGGTGGTGCTTGTCGCTACGCTGGTGCAGCACCTGGTGAAAGACAACGAGGCCGGGCCTGCCTCCGTTGAGCTGGACGTCAGCGAGCCGCAGGGCAGTTTCTTTGCTCGCTGGGGCAAAGCGCTGTGGCAGCTTTTCTGGAGCACCATTCCGGTCTATATCCTGGCCGTACTGGTGCTGGGGGCGGCGCGCGTCTGGCTGTTCCCGCATGCGGATGGCGCTATCGACAACACGCTGATGTGGGTGATTGCGATGGCGGTGGCCGGGTGCCTGTTTGTGATCCCAACCGCGGCGGAGATCCCGATTATTCAGACCATGATGATGGCTGGTATGGGGACCGCACCGGCGCTGGCGCTGCTCATCACGCTGCCGGCGGTGAGCCTGCCGTCGCTTATCATGCTGCGTAAGTCATTCCCGGCGAAAGCGCTGTGGCTGACTGCGGGGCTGGTGGCGTTGAGCGGAGTGATTGTGGGGAGTATGGCGCTTGTGTGAAAAAAGCCCGGCGGCGCTAGCGCTTACCGGGCCTGTAGTCAGGTGGTAATTACTTAATGTAAGTAAAGGCGGTGGTGACGTGTTTCACGCCGCTCACCCGGCTGGCGATATCCGCCGCCGCTTTCCCTTCACGTTCCGTCACCAGACCCAGCAGGAATACTTCGCCGTTCTCCGTGGTCACTTTCACGTTTGAGGATTTCACCTGGTCGGTACCCAGCAGCTGGGAACGCACTTTGGTGGTGATCCAGGTATCAGATGACGCGGTGCCGAGACCAATCGGCTGGCCCTGGCGGATCTCGTTAAACACTTCCGCCGTGCCTTCCACACCCATCGCGATCTGTTTGGCGCGCGAGGCGAGTTCAGGATTTGGCGCCTGGCCTGCCAGCAGCACTTTGCCCTGATAAGCCGTCACGTTGATGCGTGCTTCCTTCTTGATCTGCTCGTCTTTCGACAGCGCACTGTTTACGCGCAGCTCAAGCGTACCGTCATCCACCTGCGTCCCAACGGTGCGCGGATCGGTCGCTGCTTTGGTGCCGACCGCTGCGGTGCCGACTACAGCGGCAGCGATGCATCCCTGAAGCAGTAATGCAGACATCACGACTGCAAGGGCCGATAAAACCTTCATGAGAACTCCTTAATCATCCTGGTGAGGGAAAAGCGTGTTATCGATCAGATCGCATAAGCAGTTCACCGTGAGCATATGCATCTCCTGGATGCGGGCGCTACGGTGCGAAGGAATGCGGATCTCCACATCCTGCGGCCCCAGCAGGCCAGCCAGCTCACCGCCGTCGTAACCGGTCAGGGCGACAATCGTCATATCCCGGGTCACTGCCGCTTCAACCGCTTTAACGATATCCCGGCTGTTACCGCGCGTGGAGATCGCCAGCAGCACGTCTCCGGCATGGCCTAAGGCGCGCACCTGCTTGGCGTAGATTTCGTCATGCAGACGATCGTTGGCAATCGCAGTTAAGACCACGTTATCGGTGTTTAGTGCAATGGCAGGTAAACTCGGGCGCTCGGTTTCGAAGCGATTGATCATGCTGGCAGCAAAATGCTGTGCGTTGGCGGCGGACGTGCCATTGCCACAACAGAGGATTTTGTTGCCGTTGAGCAGCGACTGAACCAGCGTCATCGCTGCACGCGAGATCGCGTCCGGGAGGGCTTCCGCCGCGGCAATCTGCGTTTGAATGCTTTCTGTGAAGCACACTTTAATTCGTTCGAGCACGGTATCCCTTTAAAATCTTATTTATGCGTCTTCGCCAAACGCGTTTTTAAGCCAGTCGATCGCATTTCCGGTGAAGGCTACCACATCGAAACGGCAATCCACAGTATCAAAACTCCCATTATGGCGGGCAAGCCACAAGTGGGCAGTCTGTAATAATTTTTGTTGTTTGGCGAGCGTCACGCTGGCGGCAGCACCGCCAAAACGGGACGACTGTCGGAAGCGAACTTCAACAAACACGATGGTCTGACCGTCTTTCATGATCAGGTCAATCTCGCCGCCGCGCCCGCGAACGTTGGCGGCGACAAAGCGCAGTCCTTTGCCTTCAAGCCAGCGTCGCGCCTTTAACTCCCACGCGTCGCCGGTCTGTTTACGGCTTAACTGGCCGGGACAATCTGCCCCTGCTGGTATTTGAGCCATGATAACTTCCTGTTAATCACACAATCCTGATCGGCGGTCAGATCGCCGGTATTCCCGTTAAGCTCGAAGCCCGGTACCTGACGCATCTGGGTGAAGTGGTTTGCCAGCGCCCAGGCATCGACGCCCATCGCGTACAGACGCGCCAGGGAATAGTCATTGCGCACCGCGCCCAGCGCCTGCTGCATCAACTGCGGGTTGCTGCCTGCCAGCATGGGGATCTCGCTGTATTGCAGTCCTTCCATTTCCAGACGGAAATCCGGGCCTGCGGTACCCTGTGCGCTGCGTGAGCTGGCGTAGAGCGTTGCACCGCTCTGGCTGCCGTTACGCATGGCGATCATCGGTTTGATAAAGGCGATCTCTTCCGGCGTAGCGACGATGTACGCCGAATCCACTTTACCGCCGCCGCTGATTTGCGCGTCGGTAGGTGGTGCCGGGATCGTCAGACCGCCGATGGTGACGCTCTGCTGCTGCGGCAGGCTGGCGGATACCGGGCTACCGTTGAGGGCAATACCTGCCCCGCCGTTCACGCCCGCTCTCAGTTCGGAAGCTGAGCCAAATTTCTGCTGCAACACCACGCCACCGCCAAGGGTCTGCCACTCTTGCGCAAACGCGTTGGCAACGCGATCGCCCAGCGTGCTGCGTGGGATCAGCAGCAGCGGCGCCTGCTTGCCCTGCTCGTGAATATGGCGGGCCGCATCGCGGGCTTCATCCTCCGGAGAGAGGGCGAAGTAACAGATATTGGCGCGGTTCTGAACCTGCTCAGGCTGGTTAAGCGCCAGCACGTTCAGCGTGGTGTTGCTCTTCATCAGCGCTTCCACGTTGTTTTTCAACAGCGGGCCGACAACGATGCTGGCCCCGTCCTGCTGAACCTGCGCCAGCACCTGGTCAAGCGGCTGGGCGCTGGTGTCGTAGATTTTCAACTCTGCACCAGGATTAGCGCTGGTGGTGGCCACAGCCTGCGGCTGGGTTGCTGGCTGCTGTTCCGGCTGCGCGGTTTGCGACTGAGGTTGTTCTGCCGTCGCGGGCGCCGGTGTTTCAGCCGGGGCCTGTGTTGCCGCAGGCGCTGGGGTAGCAGGCTGCGTCGTTGGGGCGGTAACCGGATTCTGCATGGTGCCCTGCGCAGGGGTTTGCGCGGTGGTCAGGTCGCTGGTTTCGGCGGCGGACGGGCTGACAACGTCATTCACATTCGCCGCCTGTGCAGCCTGCGCCGGAACCGCGCTGCCGCTGACGGCGGTGGTGCCGTTTTTCGCGGCTTCAAAACCTTGCTGAATGGCGCGACCAAACACCGCTGCCTGACCGTTTAACGGCAGCAGCAGGGCAATTTTGCTGGTGGAGGCGGGCTTAAAGTTTTGCACGTTCACCAGCTGCGTTGGCAGCATTTTCGCTCCCGGGTTTTGCGGGTAACGCTTTTGCCAGTCGGTAATGCCGGCTTTCAGCATGTTCGGATCGCTGCGGTTGTTGAACCACATCTGTTGCAGATCCAGCCAGCCTTGCAGGACATTTTCATCGGCGTTGATTACCAGCGCCTTGGCCTGATCCTGGGTCATGGAGGCGAGCGCCTGCCAGGTTGCGTCAATATTTTTTTGCTTGTCCGCACCCGCGAGCAGAGGCTCCTGGGCAATCAGCGCGCGGAGTAGCGTCAGGGAAGGGCGACCCTGCTCAGCGGTGATACCGGCCTGCCAGAAACGGGCCTGCTGGTTTTTATCCAGCGTGCTGAGATCGATGGTGCCGAGGATCTTCTTCGCGCCGTCGTAATCTTTTTGCGCGACCTTCAGTTCTGCCGACAGCAGCGTCTGCTCATGGCGCTGAGTGTCGTTAAGATCCTGCGGCAGCTGGCTGAACAGCTCGGCGGCCTGCTGGGTTTTCCCTTCTTTCAGCAGTGCACGAATGGCGAGTAATTGCCAGTTGATCCTGGTATCATTTGTACTCTGCGACATTTGTTGCAGATAAAAGCCAGAATCAGCCTGAGCGGATCCCTGCATATGAGCAGTGCTCTGGTCAGGTGCCTGGGTGCCGCAGCCGGTAAAGATCAGGGCTGCCAGCAGGAGGGGCACGCTGTGCGCGGCTTTTTTTCGAAGAAACGTTAACGGTACCATACTGTATCCAGTGATTTTTTTACGCAATGCTCAATATTAAATCGGCAATACGGACGAAACAATGAAACAACACGAAACGGCAGATAATTCTCAAGGCCAGCTTTATATTGTACCTACTCCTATCGGGAATTTGTCTGATATTACCCAACGTGCGCTCACCGTATTGCAAGCTGTTGATTTAATTGCGGCTGAAGACACCCGTCATACCGGTTTACTGCTACAACACTTTGCCATCAACGCCCGTTTGTTTGCCCTGCACGATCACAATGAGCAACAAAAAGCCGAAACGCTGGTGGCGAAGCTTAAAGAAGGGCAGAACATCGCGCTGGTCTCCGATGCGGGAACGCCGCTGATCAACGATCCGGGCTTCCATCTGGTACGCACCTGCCGGGAAGCTGGCATCCGCGTTGTGCCGCTGCCGGGGCCGTGCGCGGCGATTGCGGCGTTAAGCGCTGCGGGTCTGCCGTCCGATCGTTTCTGCTACGAAGGTTTCCTGCCAGCTAAATCCAAAGGCCGTCGCGATGTGTTAAAGGATCTGGAAGCTGAACCGCGTACGTTGATCTTCTACGAATCAACCCACCGTCTGCTGGAAAGCCTGGAAGATATGGTGACCGTCTGGGGTGAAGCCCGCTATGTGGTGCTGGCGCGCGAGCTGACCAAAACGTGGGAAACCATTCACGGTGCGCCGGTTGGCGAACTGCTGGCGTGGGTGAAAGAGGATGAAAACCGCCGCAAGGGCGAAATGGTGCTGATTGTTGAAGGCCACAAAGCGCAGGAAGACGCCCTGCCTGCCGATGCGCTGCGTACGCTGGTCCTGCTACAGGCTGAACTCCCCCTGAAAAAAGCGGCGGCGCTGGCGGCGGAGATCCACGGCGTGAAGAAAAATGCGCTGTATAAATATGCGCTGGAGCAGCAGGGGGAGTAAGCCCCTGCCGCCTGTTTTGCCGGGTGGCGGCTTCGCCTTACCCGGCCTACACCGTGTCAAAGCCTCACTATTTCTCCGGCATCGCCTCAAACACCAGCGTTTCCAGCGGTTGCAGCGTAATCACCACAGCGTTTTTATACTCCTCTGGTACGGTCGAATTACTGCCGTACACGGCTTTCAGGGTAAACTGCGAACGCTCTCCTGCCGGGATCTCAAAATCTTTGGTTAAATCCAGGAAGTAACGTTGCGGCTTATCCGATGGGTTGCGTAAGCCAAAAATCGCTTTGTCTTTACTCCATGAGGCCCAGCCGTAAACCTCAAGCAAAGTTGGGTCACCGCCAATCCAGTGAGTATCCACCAGCACGCTGGCATTCTCACGCGACCATTTCGCCGCCTGCGCCAGGGTATCCCACTTCGCCTTATTCAGCATGGACGGCGTAATGTACAGCTCCTGAAGCTGAGTTCCGGTTGCGAAGTAGCTCCAGACCTGATCGGCAAAATCGCTGTCTGTTTGCACTTTCTCGAGTCCATAGTAAGCGTTCTCTGCGCTGACGATCCCGTGGTACATCAGTGAGTTAAGCGGGAACAGCGGACCTTTACGCACGATGGATCGCCAGGTTTCGGCATCGCGGTAGGTCATCCACTGCTGCACTGGCGTGCCGGGGCCGTACAGGTTGATATCATCGCCCTGACGCCAGATTGAATCAGCATAGAACAGCCAGGACGGGCTGGCGTCGGTGCCGGTGGTCAGGTTGATAAACAGGTTCGGGTTTGCGCTGCGCATGTTGTGCAGCAGGGCAATGGACGCGTCAAAATCCGATGCAAATGGGCTGCCCTTGATATGCGAATTGGCATTACCCATTCCGTCGAGCTTGAACGAGGTAATGTGCTCGTTTTTGATCAGCTTGATGATCTGATCGTTAAAGTTTTTAAAGTAGTTCGGCCCCGACAGCGCCAGCTTGCCGTCTACGGTTTCGAAACCATACTCTTTTGCATGCGAGACGCGAATATCGCGCGGCTTGTTGTAACCGCCCCACGGTGAAAGCCACAGCCCAACCGAGCTATGCAGGCTGTCGGCTTTTTCCCTGACTTTGCCAAAACCGTTGCTGAATGCCGGGCCAAACAGCCAGCGTCCGGTGCGATCGTCCCAGCCATCGTCCAGCAGGAACGCGTCCAGCGCCACCCCGCGTCCGGCAATAAATTCTTTATTCCATTCGTCCATCCGCCCAATGACATCCTGCTCGGAGTAAGGGGTAAAGAAGCCGATGTCCATCCAGCTGTTGTAGTGCAGGTAAGGCTTATAAGGCCGTGGACGCACGGCATCGATAAACTGGTTTACGCTGCGGCGCAGCTGATTAGTTTCCGGGAAAGTGCCGAACCAGGTGGTAAAACTAACCGGTGTCTCAGGCAGAATTGGCGTTTTTAGCTCCACGTTGAGGTTCGTGGTGGCTTCATAAGCGTAAGTATTCACAATCGGTTTGTCTGGCAGGATGAAGAACGAGTCGGCCACGATTGGCGAGCTGTTAATCGCCCCGTCAACGTAAGGTGCCTGAGACTGCTTCTTCGTCGGGAAGAAGGTAATTTTCGCTACGTCCCGGGGCTGCCCGACGGCGGCGATGGTGTAGCCGATGCTGGCGTATTTTCCCTTCACCAGGTTCAGTTTCACCGTTACGTTAAAATCCGGATGCGTAAAGTCGATGACTATCGCATTGTCCTGCTTTTCGACGTGCCTGATTTTGAAATCAGCGGTGTGGATTTTTGTTTCATCCGGTAGCGTCAGAAAGAACAACTCCTGGGGCGTGAGCGGATGGTTAGCTTTGCTGTCCGTTACCACTACCGTTGCATTTGCATCATCAAACGAAAGGGCAATATTGTCGTTACTGAGCGCGTAGTTTGCTGCCGCCGCACCATGAGAAACACAGAGAGTCAGCAGCGAGAGAGTGAGCATTTTTTTCATCGGGGTAAGATCCTTATCAGTAATGCTTCAGCATTCGGTTGATGGACTGTTCCAGCCAGTAGCGCTGGGTGCCGAAGTTAATACGCAGGTAGTTTTCGCCGTTTTGTACGTAGTGGCTGCCATCTTCAATGACCACGCCAGCCTGTTTTGCGAAATGTTGAGTTAGCGCCGTCGCACTGCGATCGTCCGCACTGACGTCTATCCAGGCGAGATACGACGACTCCGGGTTCATCATCTTCCATGCAGGAAAATGGGTCTGGATGGCATCCGCAAGGTAGCGGGCATTGCCGCGCAGATAACCATTCAGCGCGTCGAGCCATGGCAGACCTTGCTGATAAGCCAGAATAATTCCCCACACGCCGAAGATATTGGGCGAGGTAATGGAGTTCTTCTCCAGCTGCTGGCGGAAACGCTGGCGCAGCGAATCGTCTGGAATCATTGAGTAGGATGTTTTTAGCCCGCCAAGGTTGAAGGCTTTATTGGGGGAGGTCAGCACAATCAGGTTGTCCTGGGCGGCACAGCCCGAAGTCAGACAACTGACGAATGTACCGTCCAGAATGTGCTCGGCGTGAACCTCATCAACCACCAGAATCGTGCCGTAGCGCTTACAGAGATCGGACACCTGACGTATCTCATCCGCGCGCCAGATTCGGCCCGAAGGGTTATGCGGCGAGCAGAAGAACCACAGTTTTGGACGGTGAGTTTTGAGCTGAACTTCAATCAGATTAAAATCCAGCTGATAGCGGTTTTCCTTCACGCTCAGCGGATTTGCAAGCACCCGCACGCCCTGTCGCTGTGTCGCCATCGCAAACGGGTCATACACTGGGGTATTCATCATCACGCAGTCCCCGGGTTTGCAGAACGCCTGAACCGTATAGTGCAGCGTGGAAACGGTGCCGTAGGTCAGGGTGATCCATGACTTATGCACCTCAACCTGATGACGGGTGCGCTGGAAGGCGATGACCGCATCGTAGAATTCGTCGAAGCACCAGGTGTAACCGAAGGTGCCATGCTCCACGATGCGCTGGAAGCCTTCAATCACGGCGGGTGGCGAGGTGAAATCCATATCTGCTATCCACAGCGGGATAAATCCCTCCGGGACATCACCGAAACGCGAGCACACAAACGCATGATCCCATTTACGGCATTTATCGCTTTTACGCTCAATGATTCTGTCGAAATCAAACACAACGTCCCCCTGTTAAATTAAGGCTTCAATGCCGGATTTGACGCTCTGCACCTGCGGGCCGATGATCACCTGAACGCTGTGGGCATCAAGCACCACTACTGACAAGGCGCCCGCGGCCTTCAGCGCCTGCTGGTCGATAAGCCCCATATCTTTTACCACCAGACGTAAGCGGGTGATGCAGTTGTCGAGCGACTCAATATTCTCTTTACCGCCAAGCGCGCGAAGAATAAGCCCATGATCGTATTTCGATTTTCCACGTGCCCGGGTATTGGCTTCCACCGCCTGGAGCGCACCCTGCGCGTCAACCTCACGGCCCGGCGTTTTAATATCGTGCCTGAGGATGTACCAGCGGAAGACGAAGAAGTAGATAGCAAACCAGGCAATACCCACCGGGAACAGCAGATACCATTTGGTCGACATCCCCTGCATGACGCCGAAGATCAGCAGATCCAGAATGCCGCCGTCGGTGTTGCCGATGGTGACGCCGAGCAGCGCCATCACCATCAGCGCCAGGCCAGACATAACGATATGAAACGCGTAAAGCACAGGGGCAATAAACAGGAACAGGAACTCAATCGGCTCTGAAATACCCGTGACAACTGAAACCAGCACGCCTGAAAGCAGCAGCCCTTTAATCACCGGACGGTTTTCCGGGCGCGCGGTGCGGTAGATAGCGTAAGCCACGGCAGGCAGGCCGAAGATAAAGGTCGGCATAAACCCTTGCGATAAAAATGCCGTAACGTGCGGGCTAAACGGCAGGCCAGCTTTCAGCTCGGCGTAGAAAATGTTCAGCGCACCGGCCACTTCCTGGCCGGTAACCATCTCAATGCCACCCGCCGGGGTGAAGCGCACCATCGCCAGCAGGATGTGGTGCAGGCCAAAAGGTTTGAGCAGCAGTACGCCCACGCCATACAGGAACGGCCCAAAGACGCTGGTGCTCTGGATGATATGACCAATCCCGGCAATGCCCATTGCCACATATTCCCACAGCAGGGGGATAAACAAGCCGACCAGCGACAGGGTGAGGGCGGTAATGATGGGCACAAAACGAATGCCGCTAAAGAAGGCAAACGCGTCGTGCAGCACCGTGTCCTGGAAGCGTTCGTGCAGGAAGTAGGTGATCACCCCTACCACAATGCCGCCGAGCACGCCCATCTCCAGCGTTTGAATGCCAAGCACAATGGATTGTCCCACCTGTCTCATGGTGGCGGCATCCGCAAGCTGGTGGGTGGCGGTCAGGTAGTAGTTGATGCTCATGTTCATCAGCATGTAGCCAACGAATCCGGCAAAAGCGCCAACCGCTTTATTACGTCTGGCAAGGCCCATCGGGATCGCCATGGCAAACATCAGCGGCAGATAGGTAAAAGCAAAGCCGCCGACCATGGCGATAAAACCAAAGGTGAGCTGCGTTAACTCGCCGCCCAGAAAGGGAAAACTTTTGATGGTGGAAGGGCTGGTGACAGAACTACCGATACCTAACAACAACCCCATAAAGGCCAACAGTGAGACCGGGAACATAAACGTCTTTCCCAGGCTCTGGAAAAACTCCCACGCTTTCGATTTAAACGACTTTTCCTGTGTCATGTAGGGACTCCTCGGTTTTTTAGGATAATGGAAGGCGCTGTCCGGCTTAAGGACGCGCCTTCATATTTGCGAGGCTTATAGTTATTTTTTTAGGTACTAACGTTATGCGCGATGGGTTCAGGCTTCAGTCGCAAGCAGCAGCCGGTTCGCCGAGCCGCAAACGGTGATTTTGCTTCTGACCACCTCTTTCATGGCATCCATGCCGACGCGCATGTAGAAGCGCGGATCGTTGCCCTGTGGGTTCTCGGCAAACCAGGCTTTGACTGCGTCAGAGAAGGCGATTTTCAGCTCTGTTGCGACGTTAACTTTGCAGACGCCCAGCTCAATGGTGCGGCGCACATCCTCATCCGGCACATCACTCGCACCGTGCAGCACCAGCGGCACTGTCACTACCTCGCGGATCTCGGCCAGCCGCTGGAAGTCGATTTTTGGGCGTTTGGTATAAAGACCGTGCGCGGTACCGATGGCAACGGCGAGGCTGTCCACGCCTGTCAGTTCGACAAAGCGTTTTGCTTCCTGCGGGTCGGTCAGGAACGCGCTTTCGGCGTCGACGCTCATGTCATCTTCCACTCCGCCCAGTCGGCCCAGTTCGGCCTCGACGCTACAGTCGTTGAGGTGGCAGAAATCGACGACCGATTTCACCAGCTTGACGTTTTGTTCGAAGGGGTAATGGCTACCGTCGATCATTGCGCTACGTACGCCGGCATGGACTTTGCGGCGAATGTCGTCCAGCGATTCGTGGTGATCGAGGTGTAGCGCCAGCGGCATGTCATAAGTAAGGGAATATGCGCTGCACAAGGCGTAGATCTCTTCCAGCGCAATATGTTTAAACGTCCCCGGCGTACCCGCGAGGATCACCGGCGATCGCATTTCGCTACAGACTTCGAGGATCGCCTGGATCGTCTCGGCGTTATGGATGTTAAAGGCCGGAACGGCATAGCCCTTCGCCTGTGCGTCCTGCAAAAGATATTTGGTAGAAATAATACTCATGAGCCTGTCCTCTTAAGCCTGCCACGGATGAATAACGACGCCCTGGACCACACGGTTAACCGTACCGCTGGCGGATGGCGTATCCGGCGTATTGCCAACGTGCAGAGACTGGGTCAGTGCGAAGACCTGGGCGTACATCAGGAAGCAGAACGCCTGCTCCATATCGTTAAATGAACGGGAAGGCGGCAGCAGGATATGCGGGCCAGCTTCAATGACCGGATCCGTTTCGGCTGCAATGGCTACCACGCGCATGGCCTGACGATCGCGTCGCAGTTCGGCGAGCAGATCCAGATCGTACTGACGCGTATACGGATGGCTGGAGACAAACACGACGACCAGCGTTTCGTTGTCTACCAGCGACTTAGGCCCGTGACGGAAACCCGTTGGCGAATCGTAGAATGCCGCCAGCTTGCCGGCGGTCAGCTCCAGCACCTTCAGCGCAGACTCCCGTGCGGCGCCCTGTAATCCACCGCTGCCCAGATAAACAATGCGTTTCCACGGTTCGTTACCAAAGACGCCGGGACTGAAATCGCCAAGCGATGTGAGGATCGCCTGACAGCGATCGGACACGTCGCGGAACGTTTTGCTGTTGATCGTTTCCGGTGCGAATACCGCCAGGCAGCTCGCCATCATGGTGGTGATGCTGCTTGTCATCGCGAACCCGCGATCGTGCGTTTCGGCTGGCATGAGCAGAGCGCAGGCGTTATCGCTGTCGACGGCATTCTGGTACAGGCTGCCTGCTTCATTACAGGTGATCGACAGGTGGTAGCACTCCGGTACAAACTGATTCGCCAGCTCAACGGCGGCGACGCTCTCCGGGCTATTGCCAGAACGGGCGAAAGAGACCAGCAGCAGCGGGTGCGAAGGGCTGAAATAATCCATCGGGTTGGTGACCAGATCGGTCGTAGGTATCGCGGTGATGTTTTTCCCCGTGTGGCTGGCAAGCCATGGCGCAATGATGTCGCCGATAAAAGCAGACGTACCCGCGCCGGTCAGAACGATCCGCAGATCGGGCTTGCGCAACAGTGGCGTCAGAAAACTGTCGATCGACGCGCGCAGATTATCAATATTGTTGAGCGAGCGAAGCCAGCTGGCTGGCTGCTGGCGGATCTCTTTTTCGGTCCAGGTGCCGGTGGTGGCGATAGTGGTTTGTGGCATAACTCAGTCCTTAGTCGTGTGAATTCCACATCAGACGCTGGCAAATGTGTCGCTATCTTTCGTTTCGTTTCACTTGTTCACTTTAGCAGTTAAAGAAAATTTATAGAAAAGAAATCGAAAGTTCAATGGCGAAAAAGAAATAAAACGAAAAGTGTGATCGCGAAAGGAAAGGTAAAAGTCAAGAAAAGGAAAAGAAAGGCCTTACGATCGTCTTCCGTAAGGCCAACAGGGCACACTGTGAAGGGGCTACAGGGAAAGAGCCTGACCCTGGATCCAGATCTGCCGGAGGTGTAAACCCGCATCCAGCGCAAGAACATTGGCGCGTTTGCCTGGCGCTAACGTTCCCAGCAGGTGATCCATACCGAGCAGACGAGCAGGATGCAGCGAGGCCATATGGATTGCGTTTTCTGGGGCGATCCCCGTATGCTCCACCATATTTCGCACGGCGGCATCCAGCGCGAGCGTGCTGCCCGCCAGCCCGCCTGAGGCCGTGCGGACAACGCCGCCCTGCATCTCGACATTTTCACCACACAACGTATAGCGCCCATCAGGCATACCCGCCGCCTGCATGGCATCGGTAATCAGCACCGTACGATCCTTCGCGCAGCAACAACATAGCCGCATGGCTCCAGGATGAACGTGATGCCCGTCGGCAATAAGCTCCAGCCACGCGCGTGGGTCCGTAAGCCCGGCGCCAACCATGCCGGGCTCCCGGTGGTGTAACCCCGTCATGCCGTTGTAGCAGTGCACCAGCCCGGCTGCGCCTGCATCAAATGCGGCGAGGGTTTGCGCGTATGTAGCGGCACTGTGGCCCAGCATGACGCGTATCCCTTTTTGCTTGAGGTGATGGATCGCCTTCAGGGCATCCACTTTTTCCGGAGCAAGCGCCACCACCCGCAGCGTGTTCTGCGAAACCGCAATCAGCTCATCAAGTTCCGCGAGATCCAGTTCGCGAAACAGTTCTGGCGGGTGCGCCCCTTTGTTCTGCGGTGTAAAGTACGGGCCTTCCAGATAGCTGCCCAGGATCTGCGCGCCGGGGCCACCGGCATGACAGCGTCGGGCAATGCGCCGTAACGCGCCATGGATCGCCTCCAGCGGAGCGGTGACGGTGGTAGGCAGAAACGCCCCCACGCCTTCACGCGCCTTGTGCATGGCTAACCGGTCCAGCACGTCGGGCGCATCATCCATCACATCCACACCCGCGCCGCCGTGGACGTGAATATCAATGTATGCCGGGCAAAGCAGGTCTGCCTCGCGGGTATTAACCCCTGCCGGAATCGGCTCGATGGCGGTGATGACGCCTCTATCCATACGCAGCTGTTGGTCATCCAGCCAGCCCTGCCCGGTAAGCAGACGACGCGCGCGCAGCAGTTGCCTCATATCCCTTCCTCGGCGGGCGCTTCCTCGCGACAGCGTGCAAGTTCATCCACCAGGCTGGTCAGGCCGCGATGGCCGCACTCCAGCGCCTGCAAACGAAAGGCTTCACTGCTTAACCCGTCGCGCTCCAGAACCATCTCCAGCAAAAGCTGGAGATTGGTGCCGGTGATCACTTCGCTGCCGGGGCGCTGCATCGCGAGGGTAGAGGCCACACGAAACGGCGTACCGCCGAGAAGATCGGTGAGAAACACGATATCGTGCTCTGCATCCAGTTCATTCACTGCCTGCTCAAGCTGCGCGGTCAGCCGCGCAGTGGTGGAGCTTTCCGGAAAATCGATGGCGATAAACTGCGGCTGTTCGCCGAGGATTTGCTTCATCGCCTGTTCCAGCCCGCTGGCAAAACCGCCGTGACCCGTCAAAATAATGCCTAACATCGCAACCTCTTTGCTTATTACAGGAAGTGACAGAATTTACCGACAACGCCCAGCACCACGGTGATACCAATCAGGCGCAGCGGGCTCCAGCCACGGCGTACCAGCCAGAACATGGTCAGGGTATAGACCAGCGGCAGAAAGGCGGGCATCAGTTTGTCGATCACATCGGTTTGCAGTTTGACGACTGCATCCCCGGCTTTAATCTCGAGTGTGGTATTCAGGCGCACGTAGGTAGCGACCAGCGCGCCGATCACTGTCATCCCGACAATGGACGCAGCATGACCAACCTTTTTGGTGTTGGCCTTGATCAGCGGGATCGCGGCGACACCCATTCGGTACGCATAGTGCGCCAGACCAAAACGCAGGCCGAGATGCACCACGTTAAACAGCACGATAAAGACCACCGCGCCAAGAATGGAGCCCTGTAGCGCAAGGCTGGCGCCAATCCCCCCGCAGATGGGCAGCAGGGTCAGCCAGAACATGGCGTCACCAATGCCACCGAGCGGTGCGCCGACGGCAATTTTAGTGCTCTGGATGCTGTTCACATCCTGCTTGGAACGCTCCATTGCCAGAATAATGCCGATGACGAAGGTCACCAGGAACGGGTGGGTGTTAAAGAAACCCATATGACCTTTCATGGCGCGCGCCAGGTCCCGCTTATTGGTGTGGATCTTTTTCAGCGCGGGCAGTAGCCCATACAGCCAGCCGGAGGCCTGCATACGCTCGTAGTTAAACGAGGCCTGTAGCAGCATGGAACGCCAGGCGACACGGTTAATATCCTTTTTCGTTAGCTCAGCGCCAATACTCTGGTCTTCGTAGACGTTTTCATTCACGCCGGTCAGCAGTGTCTCTTCACTTTCAGACACGCCCGGCAGGGTGGTGTGATTAGATGCCATCTTCAAATTCCTCTTTCTGGGCCGCAGGCGCCGTGGGTTCAGGCGATTTGCGCAGCAGGTCGATCAGCGCCATCGCCAGCGCAGCCGCGGCAATCGCCAGCACCGGGAGTTTCAGCCAGGCCGCGGCGACAAAGCCGATAATGAAGTAAGGGATGTAAACGTTTTTCATCATGATCTTCAGCAGCACGGCGAAGCCGATCGCTGGCATGATGCCGCCCGCGACGCCGAGACCGTCGATCAGACGTTCCGGCAGCACGTCAATGGCGGTTTTCGCATGTTCAGCCCCGAAGTAGATGGGCAGAAACGCGCACAGGAAGTAGAAGACGCCGAGCGCCAGCAGTGCCAGATAGTTGACCCGTTCAATACCACGGGTGTCTGCGTTAGCCGCCATGCGATCGCAACGGGACATCACGCCGGACATCACCGAGAAGAGGAAGGTGATCCCCATCTGAACCGCCACGGCAAACGGCACGGCGACCCCAACGGCGACATCCGGCTTCACGCCTGTAGTAATGGCAAATGTGGTGCCAACGATGGTGCCGATAATCACGTTTGGCGGCTGCGCGCCCGCCAGCGGCGCGAGTCCCATCCAGACCAGTTCTAACGTACCGCCGGTCAGAATTCCGGTGTGCAAATCGCCCAGAATCAGGCCAACCAGTGGCCCGAGTACCACCGGACGGTGCATGTGTGTTAAGCCGTTAAACATATCCAGGCCCGCTATAAAGGCGAGAAGCCCCAGCGCGAAAGCCTGCAACAGACTGATTTCCATTGTGAATCCCTCAGAGCAGTTTAAAGAGATCCAAAGCAGTCTCTGTTGGAACGCCCTGAACGAAGCATTCCACTCCGGCCGCCTTCAGGCCGTTAAACGCGGCGATATCGTTCGCGTCTACAGATACCGTTTTGGCAATTTGCTGTTTGCCACTGGCGTAATGCATATTTCCGACGTTAATACGGGTGATGGGCACGCCGCCCTCGACCAGCGTTAAAAAATCAGCCGGTGTTTTACAGACCAGCAGAATTTTCTGCCGGTCGGCGGCGCGATGAATGTTGTCGATCACTTTTTGCAGGGACCAGAAACGCACGGCGATGCCTTCCGCAAGCACCATCTCCATCAGGTTTTGCTGAACCGGATCGTCTGCAACCTCGTCATTTGCCACCAGCACCAGGTTCGCCCCCGCAAACCCCACCCACTGTACGCCCACCTGACCGTGGATCAGGCGTTCATCAATGCGGCATAAGACAATGTTTGGCATAGCGTTTTCCTCTTTTTAATTATGCGTGTTGAGTCGTTACGCCTTCGCAGGCGGCATGGTACTGCTGGAGTATGTCCTGAATGTGGTCGAGGATGAGTTCCCGTGGTGTGGACCTGAGAGCGCCATCGCGAACTTTGCTGTACTGCAACGGCAGATACTGGCTGATCAGCGGCAGCGGGATCGGTTCATCCGCCAGGTTGCGTACCAGCCGCTCAAAGGCGTCGTCAATCTGGCTGTCTGGCCAGTAATAGCGCACGCGGTCGGAATAGCTGTAACCGCGCGCCAGGCGACGGGCATTGCCGTCGCCGTGATAGTGGCTTTGCCAGTATTCCGGGCGATCGAGCATCACGTTTTCCAGGACTTGACGCAGCCCTGAGCAGGCTTTTGCCGGCAGCAGCTCTTCTTCAATTGCTGCCAGTGAGAACAGCGCTTCGCGCAGCGCGAAGGTTAGCGCAGGGCCGACTTTCAGAATGGCGAAGTGATCTTTCACCAACTGGCGCAGCGCCTGCGGCGTCTGGTAATCGGTAGAGTGTGCTTCAAATACAAGCGTGTCGTAGGCTTCAACCATCTCGCTCAGCGCGACGGCTTTATGCGGTTGATAGTCACAAACCTGCGCATGGTCGAACTCAACGCCAGGCTGAACCACCAGGCCAATAATGCGCGGCCAGATGTCGCTTAACCCTTCCTTCTCGAATGCGTGGCGGTGTGCCTCAAGCGTGGCGCGTGCCGCCTCTGGCGTGGTGACCTCAAGCTCGGTCAGCGTCTCGTGTGCCCCACCGGGAACCGGAACTTCCGTGCCGATAACGTAGACCAGATCGGCTACGCCAAATTGCTCGAGACAGGTGGTTTCGGCAATTTTAGCCAGCCGAGCGGCACGCCCGGCAACGATTGCATCGCTTAACGGAACCGGGTCGTCTTCGCAGGACATGCTGCAATCGAGGTGAATTTTTTTAAATCCGGCCGCCACGTAGCTTCTGATCAGATCGTCGGCGTTCGCCATCGCCTGCGAAGCCGGCAGGTTTTGCCAGCGGTTTGGACCTAAATGATCGCCGCCAAGGATCAGCTGCGAGGTGGGGAAACCAAGAGATCCCGCCAGCTTGCAGACAAACCCATAAAAATCGGCGGGCGTCATACCGGTATAACCGCCAAACTGATCCACCTGGTTTGAGGTGGCTTCTATCAGCAGGGGCGTCTGTTGTGAATGGGCGTAACGTAGTGCAGCTTCAAGTACCAGTGGATGTGCGGAACAGACGGCATAAATCCCGTTTGTATTCCCCCGTTTATGTTGTTCCACCATTTCTGTCAGATGTTTCACTTTCCTCTCCATTTCGGATGGTGTTGGTATTCATCTTTCGTTTTGTTTCATTTGATACTGCATTATGGTGAGGTAAAAATAAAACGAAAGATAATAGTTTTCCGATCTGTTTCACAAAAGAAACATAATGAAAGGTTTCAGCGGCGATTAAGCTTGCGTCCGCACACCATACAGGGCTTGCATTCCCTCAAAAGAAAGGCGTTAATAAGCAAAACGAAATGAAACGAAAGTGTATTTACTAAGGAGCTCGTATGAGCAGCACCGATTCATCCGCAGAGAAGCGCATCACCGGCACCAGTGAAAGGCGAGAGCAGATCATTCAGCGGTTGCGGGCGCAGGGAAGCGTGCAGGTTAACGATCTTTCTCTTTTATTCGGCGTGTCGACGGTGACGATCCGTAACGATCTGGCCTTTCTGGAAAAGCAGGGGATTGCCGTTCGCGCTTACGGCGGCGCGCTGATTTGCGAAGGCAATGCCCCCGGCGTGGAGCCGTCCGTTGAGGACAAAAGTTCCCTTAATACGGCAGTGAAGCGCAGCATCGCGCAGGCGGCGGCTGAACTGGTGAAGCCGGGTCACCGCATTATTCTGGACTCCGGCACCACAACCTTTGAAATTGCCCGCATGCTGCGCCAGCACACCGATGTCATTGCCATGACCAACGGGATGAACGTGGCAAACGCGCTACTGGAAGCGGAGGGCGTGGAGCTGCTGATGACCGGCGGGCACTTGCGCCGTCAGTCGCAGTCCTTCTACGGCGACCAGGCGGAGCAGTCCTTACAGAATTATCATTTTGACCTGCTTTTCCTGGGCGTCGATGCCATCGATCTCGACCGGGGGGTGAGTACGCACAACGAGGATGAAGCCCGTCTGAACCGCAAAATGTGCGAGGTGGCGGAGCGTATTATCGTTGTCACTGACTCCAGCAAGTTTAACCGTTCAAGCCTGCATAAAATCATTGATACTCAGCGGATCGACATGATTATCGTTGATGAAGGCATTCCGGCGGAAAGCCTTGAAGGATTACGCAAAAGCGGGATCGATGTGGTGCTGGTCTAAAGAGGCTTTTCCCCTTACCCTAACCCTCTCCCTCAAGGGAGAGGGGGCCGTCTGTGCAGGCATTATTTTGTGGGGAACCCTCAGCCCCATAGGGGAGAGGGGACTGCCCTGTGCGGTTTTTTACCCTCTCCCCGGTGGGGAGAGGGTAGGGTGAGGGGCCATCAGGTCACCGGCGCCGGGTTAAACACCGCCAGCGAGTTATGCAATCCCCATTGATCGGAGAAGGTTTTCTTCCGCCCGCTTGCCACATCCAGAATGAAGTGGAACAGCTTCCAGCCCACTTCTTCAATACTCTCTTCCCCGGTGGCGATGGTGCCCGCGTTGATATCCATTAAGTCATACCAGCGGTTTGCCAGCTCGGTGCGGGTCGCCATTTTGATCACCGGTACCGCCATCAGGCCGTACGGCGTGCCGCGCCCGGTGGTAAAGACCTGTACCGTAATGCCGGACGCCACCTGCTGGGTGCCGCACACGAAATCACTGGCAGGCGTTGCCGCGTAGATCAGACCGCGTTTGGTTGGTCGCTGGCCAGGGGAGAGCACTTCCACAATCGCGCTCTGGCCGGATTTGGCAATCGACCCGAGGGCCTTTTCCACCACGTTGGCCAGGCCGCCTTTCTTGTTACCCGGAGACGGGTTGGCGCTGCGGTCGGTTTTGCCCATGTCGAGATAGTTATCGTACCAGGCCATCTCCTCCAGCAGGCGTTTGCCCACCTGTTCGTTGACGGCGCGCGGCGTGAGCAGGTGGATAGCATCACGTACTTCGGTGACTTCGGAGAACATCACCGTGGCGCCGCAGCGCACGAACAGATCGGAGGCATAACCGACTGCCGGGTTGGCGGTGACGCCGGAAAACGCATCGCTGCCGCCACACTGTGTCCCAACGACCAGTTCAGAGGCCGGGCAGGTTTCACGCTGGCGTTTGTTCAGCTTCTCCAGATGGTGCTCTGCCACCTGTAAAATGTCGTCGACCATCGATCTGAAGCCGACATGGTGTTCATCCTGAAGTCGCACAACACTGGCATCGTCAACCGGAATGGCTTTCACATCCTCAGTACCCTGCAACAGGCGTTCTGGCTGCAATTTTTCACAGCCGAGACCAATCACCATGACCTCACCGCCAAAGTTTGGGTTAAGGGCGATATTGTGAATCGTGCGGATCGGCACGACCGCTGCGGGCGCGTTGATCGCCACGCCGCAGCCGTACAGGTGGTTAAGACCCACCACGCCGTCAACGTTGGGGTATTTCGGCAACAGATCGCGCTCAATAATTTTCACCACATAATCCACTACGCCCGCCACGCAATGCACGCTGGTGGTGATGCCAAGCAGGTTTTTGGTTCCCACGCTGCCATCCGCGTTGCGGTAACCCTCGAAGGTATAACCCTCCAGCGGAGGCAACGGCTCAGGGACGCGGGTAGCCAGCGGCAACGACTCCAGCGGCGGGGCGGTGGGCAGCTCAACCAGCGACTCCTCAATCCAGCTACCCTGCGGGATAGCGCGCACCGCATAGCCGATGACTTCGCCGTAGCGCACGATTTCGCCCTGCGCCGGGATATCGACCAGTGCGACTTTATGCCCCTGCGGAATGTGCTCAATCAGCTCCAGGCCATCCGGAAAGCGGGTGCCAGCTTTTAAGCCATTGTCGTTGACAATAATCGCCACGTTATCGGTATCGTGCACTTTTATATAGAACGCCGTCGGCGACGCCTGTCGAATTTCAATATCGGCCATTGTTCACTCTTCTCCAGCAAAATATCTGATACTAAATATAGCCAGATGGTTAATTGTTTCTTATTGAGGAAATAAAGAATGCCAGGAGAGGAAAGGTGAGAATGTGATCCCGATCGCTCCCGAACCACTAATCGTTGATTCTGTGCATCAGCGCCCACTGTGTTGGGCATATGCTCAAAATAGCGTGCCACTCCCGTTGGAAAATTGAGCATTGAGACAATGTGCTGCCGGGTGGTGACGATTATACTGAATGACGATTTTATAACGCCAAAATTCAGTCAGGAAAATAAATATAACGCTGACGCTGAGTCGGAATAAATAAGAAAAGCTACTGGCTAAAACTGCGGAATTAAAAAAGGTATAAGTAATGAGTAACGACATCTTCCCGAATAAATTTAAAGCGGCCCTCGCGGCGCACCAGATTCAGATTGGCTGCTGGTCTGCGCTGGCCAACCCCATCAGCACCGAAGTGCTGGGCCTGGCCGGGTTCGACTGGCTGGTGCTGGACGGCGAACATGCGCCAAACGATATCAACACGTTTATTCCGCAGCTGATGGCGCTGAAAGGCAGCCACAGCGCGCCGGTGGTGCGTGTGCCCACCAACGAGCCGGTGATCATCAAGCGTCTGCTGGATATCGGCTTCTACAACTTTCTGATCCCGTTTGTTGAAACGGAAGAAGAAGCGGTGCTGGCCGTGGCGGCGACCCGCTATCCACCGGAAGGGATCCGCGGCGTGTCCGTCTCGCACCGCGCCAACATGTTTGGCACCGTGCCGGACTATTTCGCCCAGTCCAACAAGAACATCACCATTCTGGTTCAGATCGAGAGCCAGCAGGGGGTCGATAACGTCGACGCCATTGCCGCGACGGAAGGGGTAGACGGCATTTTCGTCGGCCCGAGCGATCTGGCGGCCGCCTTTGGTCATCTGGGCAACGCCAGCCATCCGGACGTGCAGCGCGCAATTCAGCACATTTTTGCCCGTGCCAAAGCGCACGGTAAACCGTGCGGCATTCTGGCGCCAGTGGAAGCCGATGCCCGCCGCTACCTGGAGTGGGGCGCAACGTTTGTTGCCGTCGGCAGCGACCTCGGCGTATTCCGCGCCGCCACGCAGAAATTAGCGGACGCTTTTAAAAAATAACCATCATTGAGGAAACAGATTATGACGCTGAAAGTGGGTTTTATTGGCCTGGGTATCATGGGCAAACCAATGAGCAAAAACCTCATCAAAGCAGGTTACTCACTGGTGGTTTTAGATCGTAATTCAGACGCGGTGGCAGAGGTGATTGCGGCTGGCGCAGAAACGGCGACAACCGCAAAAGCGATTGCTGAGCAGTGCGACGTGATTATCACCATGCTGCCAAACTCCCCGCACGTGAAAGAGGTGGCGCTGGGTGAGAACGGCATTATCGACGGCGCGAAGCCGGGTCTGGTGGTGATCGACATGAGTTCTATCGCACCGCTGGCAAGCCGCGAAATCAGCGAAGCGCTGAAAGCGAAGGGCGTGGAGATGCTGGATGCGCCGGTCAGCGGCGGCGAACCGAAAGCCATCGACGGCACCCTGTCGGTGATGGTGGGGGGCGATAAAGCCGTGTTCGACAAATACTACGACCTGATGAAAGCCATGGCCGGCTCCGTGGTGCACACCGGTGAAATTGGCGCAGGCAACGTCACCAAGCTGGCAAACCAGGTGATTGTGGCGTTGAACATTGCGGCTATGTCGGAGGCGCTGACGCTGGCCACCAAAGCGGGCGTTAATCCGGATCTGGTCTATCAGGCCATTCGCGGTGGTCTGGCGGGCAGCACCGTGCTGGATGCCAAGGCGCCGATGGTGATGGATCGTAACTTCAGGCCGGGCTTCCGCATCGATCTGCACATTAAGGATCTGGCGAATGCGCTGGATACCTCCCACGGCGTGGGCGCGCAGCTGCCGCTGACTGCCGCCGTCATGGAGATGATGCAGGCGCTGCGTGCGGACGGTCTGGGCACCGCCGATCACAGCGCGTTAGCGTGCTATTACGAAAAACTGGCGAAGGTTGAAATTGCTCGCTAATGACGTCCTGCCCGGTGGCGTTACGCTTACCGGGCCTACGGCTCAGGCATACAACTATGAAAATCGTAATCGCGCCAGACTCTTATAAAGAAAGCCTGTCTGCCACCGAGGTGGCGCAGGCGATAGAAAAAGGATTTCGGGAAATTTTCCCCGACGCTCATTACGTGTCTGTTCCCGTTGCTGACGGCGGAGAAGGTACGGTTGAAGCGATGATCGCTGCGACGCAGGGCACCTGGCAGCAGGCTGTCGTCACCGGCCCGTTAGGGGAAAAGGTGAAGGCCAGTTGGGGGATCTCGGGCGACGGTACCACCGCGTTTATCGAGATGGCCGCCGCCAGCGGCCTGGTGCTTGTTCCTCCCGCGCAGCGTAACCCGCTGGTCACGACGTCGCGCGGGACGGGGGAGCTGATCCTCAGCGCGCTGGATAAAGGCGCGCGCAACATCATTATCGGTATCGGCGGGAGCGCAACCAACGATGGGGGCGCGGGTATGATGCAGGCGCTGGGCGCGAAGTTTACGGATGCGAACGGGACGGAGATCGGCTACGGCGGCGGCAGCCTGATGGCGCTTAACCGGATTGATATTTCCGATCTCGATCCGCGTCTTCAGGGATGCGCAATCCGCGTCGCCTGTGACGTGACGAATCCGCTGGTCGGTGAAAGCGGCGCGTCGCGTATCTTTGGCCCGCAAAAAGGCGCCACGGAGGAGATGATCCTCGAACTCGACGCCAATCTTAGCCACTACGCCGGGGTGATCAAAAAATCGCTGCGCATTGACGTCAACCGGGTTCCGGGGGCTGGCGCCGCGGGCGGCATGGGCGCGGCGCTGATGGCCTTCCTGGGCGCTGAGCTGAAAAGCGGCATCGAGATTGTCACTCAGGCGCTCAATCTTGAAGAACATATTCACGATTGCACGTGGGTGCTGACCGGGGAAGGGCGCATCGACAGCCAGAGCATTAATGGCAAAGTGCCCGTCGGCGTGGCGAGCGTCGCCAAAAAATACCATAAGCCGGTGATCGGGATTGCCGGAAGTCTGACGCAGGATGTGGGTGTGGTGCATCAGTACGGCATCGACGCGGTGTTCAGCGTACTGACCAGTATCGGTTCACTGGAAGAGGCGTTCCAGGGAGCATATGACAACATTTACCGCGCCTCGCGGAATATCGCGGCCACATTGCAGGTAGGCATGCGTAGCCAGGGGTGACAGCGGCGCGCAAACCCTCTATACTGCGCGCCGAAGCTGACCAGACAGTCGCCGCTTCGTCGTCGTCCCTTTCGGGGGAGACGGGCGGAGGGGAGGAAAGTCCGGGCTCCACAGGGCAGGGTGCCAGGTAACGCCTGGGGGGGAAACCCACGACCAGTGCAACAGAGAGCAAACCGCCGATGGCCCGCGCAAGCGGGATCAGGTAAGGGTGAAAGGGTGCGGTAAGAGCGCACCGCGCGGCTGGTAACAGTCCGTGGCACGGTAAACTCCACCCGGAGCAAGGCCAAATAGGGGTTCACATGGTACGGCCCGTACTGAACCCGGGTAGGCTGCTTGAGCCAGTGAGCGATTGCTGGCCTAGATGAATGACTGTCCACGACAGAACCCGGCTTATCGGTCAGCTTCAACTTCTTACGAAACCCCGCTTCGGCGGGGTTTTTGTTTTCTGAAGGTTGCAGGCCGGGTAAGCGAAGCGCCAAACGACATCAATTCTCAATTTTGCGACGCTAAGCACATTTCACTATTTGCCTGACTGTGCGTTCCTCTCATCTGCTGCGCATGATCGTAATCACAAAATTTAACGCTATAAAATTAGAAAATTTTAGTGTTGATAAGATGTTGTAAATGTTTAGTCAGTGATGCCGAATGTTATTCATTTGATAATTTAATATTGAATCTAAAAACATTCTTCTGGTGAATGTGTGATATATCCCACTCTTTAACCGGAAAGTGAATAAATATTCCTGGTAAAGTTGATAAACCACAAAAATGTTTTAAAGGAATAATGGTGTTTTATTAACCTTTAATTGCCTGAAAGATAGCCTTTATTAATATTTTTAAGGCAAAAAAATTCACGCTGGTTATTGCCATAAAATAAATTTATTACCGCGTTTTTTATTGATCAATATCAGCGTAAATGTGTATTTTTATTGTAATAAGCATTTGATTTATAAAGACATAAATAGATTTTGGGTGCGGTTGAAAACAGAGCGTCCTGGCAAATTGTGAGTAACAGCACATACCCCCTGAAACAATATTGGGTAGAATCCGCTGCGTCATAGGGAAATAAGCGCAGAATATTATGAATACTATTATTCTACCGAAAACACAGCACCTCGTGGTATTTCAGGAAGTCATCAAAAGTGGCTCCATAGGTTCTGCTGCAAGACAACTGGGGCTGACGCAACCTGCCGTCAGCAAAATCATCAGCGACATCGAATCCTACTTTGGGGTGGAAGTGATGGTGCGTAAGAACACCGGCGTAAAACTCACTGCCGCCGGTCAGGTGCTGCTGTCCTACGCTGAGTCGATCACCCGCGAAATGAAAAACATGGTGAGCGAGATTAACAGCCTCAGTTTCAGTACCGTCATGGACGTCTCTTTTGGCTATCCGTCGCTGATTGGCTTCACCTTCCTGTCCGGGATGATCAAAAAATTCAAGGAAGTGTTCCCGAAAGCGCGCGTCTCAATGTATGAAGCGCAGCTCTCTTCATTCCTGCCCGCCATTCGCGATGGCCGGCTGGATTTCGCCATCGGCACGCTGAGCGACGGGATGCAGCTTCAGGATCTTCACGTTGAGCCACTGTTTGAATCCGAGTTTGTGCTGGTGGCGAGTAAATCACGAACGTGCACCGGCCCGACCAGACTGGCATCGCTCACGCACGAGCAGTGGGTGATGCCGCAAACCGATATGGGCTACTACAACGAACTCCTGACCACCCTGCAAGACAACCACATCAGCATTGAAAACATCGTCCAGACCGATTCCGTCGTCACCATCTATAACCTTGTCCTCAATGCCGATTACCTGACGGTGATCCCCCGTGACATGATTGCGCCATTCGGCTCGGACCAGTTTATTGTTCTGCCGGTGGAAGATGAATTACCCGTGGCGCGTTATGCCGCCGTGTGGTCAAAAAATTACAGTATTAAAAAATCGGCGTCAGTATTAGTTGAACTGGCAAAACAATATTCGTCGATGAATATCGAAAAACGACGATAGAAATAATGATGATTTAAAACACCCGGAGCGACGCTTTTTAACGCTCTGATACCCTGACTTTGCCTGAAAACAATGAATTATTATAACGAGGATATTATGCACATTACTTACGATCTCCCGGTGACCATTGAAGATATTCAGGACGCCAGAAAAAGACTGGCGGGAAAGATCTATAAAACCGGTATGCCGCGCTCGAATTATCTGAGCGAACGGTGTAAGGGTGAGATATTCCTGAAATTTGAAAATATGCAGCGTACCGGTTCGTTTAAAATACGTGGGGCGTTTAATAAATTAAGCTCGCTGACCGATGCGGAAAAACGCAAGGGCGTGGTGGCCTGTTCCGCAGGGAACCACGCGCAGGGGGTCTCTCTCTCCTGCGCCATGCTCGGCATCGACGGCAAAGTGGTCATGCCGATGGGCGCGCCGAAATCCAAGGTTGCCGCCACGCGCGACTACTCCGCCGAAGTGGTGCTGCACGGCGAAAACTTTAACGACACCATCGCCAAAGTGAGCGAAATCGTCGAGATGGAAGGGCGCATTTTTATCCCGCCTTACGACGATCCGAAAGTCATTGCCGGCCAGGGCACCATCGGCCTGGAAATCCTCGAAGATTTATATGACGTGGATAACGTGATTGTCCCCATCGGCGGCGGCGGTTTAATTGCCGGTATTGCGACAGCAATTAAATCCATCAACCCAACTATCAATATTATCGGCGTGCAGTCTGAAAATGTGCACGGAATGGCGGCATCGTATCAGGCCGGAGAAATAACCAGTCATCGTGTTACCGGCACATTAGCTGACGGCTGCGACGTGTCTCGCCCAGGTAATTTAACCTTCGAAATTGTTCGTGAATTAGTCGATGACATTGTGCTGGTCAGCGAAGACGAGATTCGCAACAGCATGATCGCGCTTATTCAGCGAAATAAGGTGGTCACGGAAGGTGCCGGTGCGCTGGCGTGCGCGGCGTTATTAAGCGGCAAGCTGGACCACTATATTCAGGGCCGAAAAACCGTCTGCATTATTTCCGGCGGCAATATCGATCTCTCCCGTGTTTCCCAAATTACCGGCTTCGTTGACGCATAAAGGATGACTTATGAGCAACACAGAAAGCATTATCGTTGGCCAGACAAAAACGTCCACCTGGCGTAAATCGGATACCACCTGGACGCTCGGCCTGTTTGGTACCGCCATTGGCGCAGGCGTGCTGTTCTTCCCCATCCGTGCAGGCTTTGGCGGCCTGATCCCTATCCTGCTGATGCTGGTACTCGCGTTCCCGATTGCCTTTTACTGCCACCGCGCGCTGGCGCGTCTGTGTTTGTCCGGCAGTAACGTCTCCGGCAACATCACCGAAACGGTGGAGGAGCATTTTGGTAAGACCGGCGGGGTGGTGATCACCTTCCTCTACTTCTTTGCCATTTGCCCGCTGCTGTGGATTTACGGCGTCACCATTACCAACACCTTTATGACCTTCTGGGAAAACCAGCTCCAGATGCCCGCCCTGAACCGCGGCGTGGTGGCGCTATTCCTGCTGCTGCTGATGGCTTTTGTTATCTGGTTCGGTAAAGACCTGATGGTGAAAGTGATGAGCTACCTTGTGTTCCCGTTCATCGCCAGCCTGGTGTTGATTTCTCTCTCGCTGATCCCGTACTGGAACTCGGCGGTGATCGACCAGGTTAACCTGAGCGATATCGCCTTCACCGGTCATGACGGCATTCTGGTCACGGTGTGGCTGGGGATCTCCATCATGGTCTTCTCCTTCAACTTCTCGCCTATCGTCTCCTCGTTTGTGGTCTCCAAGCGCGAAGAGTACGAACCGGAGTTCGGGAAAGAGTTTACCGAGCAGAAATGTTCCAAAATCATCGGTCGCGCCAGCCTGCTGATGGTGGCGGTGGTGATGTTCTTCGCCTTTAGCTGCCTGTTTACGCTCTCTCCGCAGAACATGGCGGACGCCAAAGCGCAGAACATTCCGGTGCTCTCTTACCTGGCGAACCACTTCGCGTCGATGTCAGGCAGTAAATCCACGTTCGCCACGGTGCTGGAATACGGCGCCTCCATCATCGCGCTGGTCGCTATCTTTAAATCCTTCTTCGGCCACTATCTGGGCACGCTGGAGGGGCTGAACGGTCTGATCCTCAAGTTCGGTTACAAGGGCGACAAGAAGAAAGTCTCCGTGGGCAAGCTGAACACCATCAGCATGGTCTTCATCATGGGCTCCACCTGGATTGTGGCCTACGCCAACCCGAACATCCTGGACCTTATTGAAGCCATGGGCGCGCCAATTATCGCCTCTCTGCTGTGCCTGCTGCCGATGTACGCCATCCGCAAGGCGCCTGCGCTGGCGAAATACAAAGGCCGGACCGAGAACATCTTCGTAACCGTGGTCGGCCTGCTGACCATTCTGAACATCGTGTACAAACTGTTTTAAACCAAAGCTCAGGAAGAGCGGAGCCATACCATGATTGAGTTTCCGGTAGTACTGGTCATTAACTGCGGATCGTCCTCTGTTAAGTTCTCGGTGCTGGACGCCGCAGGCTGCGATGCCCTGATGACGGGCATTGCGGACGGCATCAACACAGAAAAAGCCTTTATTTCCGTGAATGGGGGGGAGCCGGTCAGACTGGCTCACCAGGACTACGAAGGGGCGCTGGCCGCCATCGCCCTGGAGCTGGAGAAACGCAACCTGATGGGCAGCGTGGCCTTGATTGGCCATCGCATTGCCCACGGCGGCGACCTCTTCAGCGAGTCGACCCTGATCACGGAAGAGGTGATGGCGCAGATCCGCGAGGTCTCCCCGCTGGCGCCGCTGCATAACTACGCCAACCTGAGCGGCGTGGAAGCCGCCGGGCGCCTGTTCCCCGGCGTGCAGCAGGTGGCGGTATTTGATACCAGCTTCCACCAGACCATGGCGCCGCAGGCGTATTTGTACGGCTTGCCGTACCGCTATTTTGAAGAGCTGGGCGTGCGCCGCTACGGTTTCCACGGCACCTCTCACCGCTACGTGTCGGCGCAGGCGCACGCGCTGCTCGGGCTCTCTCCCGATGACAGCGGCCTGGTGATTGCCCATCTCGGCAACGGGGCGTCCATCTGCGCGGTGCGTAACGGCGTAAGCGTGGACACGTCCATGGGGATGACGCCGCTTGAAGGACTGGTGATGGGCACGCGCTGCGGCGACGTGGATTTTGGCGCGATGGCGTGGATTGCCCGGCAGACCGGCCAGTCGTTCGAGGATCTGGAGCGCGTGGTCAACAAAGAGTCCGGGCTGCTGGGGATCTCTGGCATCTCCTCCGATTTGCGCGCGCTGGAGAAAGCCTGGCATGACGGCAACGAGCGGGCGCGGCTGGCAATAAAGACCTTCGTCCACCGGATTGCGCGACATATCGCCGGTCATGCCGCGTCCCTGCACCGTCTGGATGGCGTGGTGTTTACCGGCGGGATCGGTGAGAACTCCGTGCTTATCCGCGCGCTGGTGGTGGACCACCTGAAGGTGTTTGGCATCATCCTCGACGAGTCCAAAAATGCCCTGCCGGGCAGCGCGGGCGAGCGCGTGATCTCTACCGAGTCGTCCCGCGCGGCCTGCGCGGTGATCCCTACCAATGAAGAAAAAATGATCGCGCTGGACGCCCTCCGTCTTGGGAAGGTTACTCCGGCTGCGGCTTACGCCTGATAAAGCGAGAATCTGATGAAAGTAACAATCGATACGGGCGTCGCGCCTTACAGCGACGCATGGGCCGGGTTTCGCGGTGAAGAATGGAAAAACGCCATTAACGTGCGCGATTTTATTCAGCATAACTACACCCCTTATGAAGGCGATGAAGCTTTCCTCGCGCAGGCGACGCCAGCAACGACGGCGCTGTGGCAGAAGGTGATGGTCGGCATTCGTCAGGAGAATGCTACTCACGCCCCGGTGGATTTTGACACCAACATCGCCACTACTATTACCGCGCACGGGCCGGGCTATATTGATCAGGAGCTGGAGACGATCGTTGGCCTGCAAACCGACAAGCCGCTCAAGCGCGCCCTGCATCCGTACGGCGGGATCAACATGATCCGCAGCTCGTTCGAAGCCTACGGTCGCGAGATGGATCCGCAGTTTGAATATCTCTTCACAGACCTGCGCAAAACCCACAACCAGGGCGTGTTTGACGTTTACTCCCCGGAGATGATGCGCTGCCGCAAATCGGGGGTGCTGACCGGTCTGCCGGACGGCTACGGGCGCGGACGCATCATCGGCGACTACCGTCGCGTGGCGCTGTACGGCATCAGCTATCTGGTGCGCGAGCGTGAACTTCAGTTCGCCGATCTCCAGGGGAAACTGGAGCGCGGAGAAGATCTGGAGGCCACGATCCGCCTGCGCGAGGAGCTGGCGGAGCATAAACGTGCGTTGCTCCAGATCCAGCAGATGGCGGCGAACTATGGCTTTGATATTTCACGTCCGGCGATGAATGCGCAGGAAGCGGTGCAGTGGGTCTACTTTGCCTACCTTGCCGCAGTGAAATCCCAGAACGGCGGGGCGATGTCGCTGGGGCGCACGGCCTCGTTCCTCGATATCTACATTGAACGCGACATGCAGGCAGGACGGCTGAATGAGGTGCAGGCCCAGGAGCTGATCGACCACTTCATCATGAAGATCCGCATGGTACGCTTCCTGCGCACGCCGGAGTTCGACACGCTCTTCTCCGGCGATCCGATCTGGGCCACGGAAGTGATTGGCGGCATGGGGCTGGATGGCCGTACGCTGGTGACCAAAAACAGCTTCCGCTACCTGCATACCCTGCACACCATGGGGCCTGCGCCGGAGCCAAACCTGACGATCCTCTGGTCCGAACAACTGCCGATCGCGTTCAAGAAATACGCCGCGCAGGTGTCGATCGTCACCTCCTCGCTGCAATACGAGAACGACGATCTGATGCGCGCCGACTTCAACAGCGACGACTACGCCATTGCCTGCTGCGTCAGCCCGATGGTGATCGGCAAGCAGATGCAGTTCTTCGGCGCACGCGCCAACCTGGCGAAAACGCTGCTGTATGCAATCAACGGCGGGGTGGATGAGAAGCTGAAGATCCAGGTGGGGCCGAAAACCGAGCCGCTGCTGGATGAGGTACTGGATTACGACACCGTAATGGCGAGCCTCGATCACTTCATGGACTGGCTGGCGGTACAGTACATCAGCGCGCTGAATCTCATTCACTATATGCATGATAAATACAGCTACGAAGCCTCGCTGATGGCGCTGCACGACCGGGACGTCTACCGCACCATGGCCTGCGGCATTGCCGGGCTGTCGGTGGCGGCGGATTCCCTGTCGGCCATCAAATACGCCACGGTAAAACCGGTGCGCGACCACACCGGTCTGGCGGTCGATTTCGTCATCGAAGGCGACTATCCGCAGTACGGCAACAACGACGATCGCGTGGACAGTATCGCCTGCGATCTGGTTGAGCGCTTTATGAAGAAAATCCAGGCGCTGCCGACGTACCGCAACGCGGTACCGACGCAGTCGATCCTGACCATCACCTCCAACGTGGTTTACGGGCAGAAGACCGGCAACACGCCGGACGGACGTCGCGGCGGCACGCCGTTTGCGCCTGGCGCCAACCCGATGCACGGGCGCGACAGAAAAGGGGCGGTGGCGTCGTTAACCTCGGTCGCCAAGCTGCCGTTCACCTATGCCAAAGACGGGATCTCCTACACCTTCTCCATCGTGCCGCAGGCACTGGGCAAGGACGAACCGGTGCGCAAAACCAACCTTGTCGGGCTGCTGGACGGGTATTTCCATCATGAAGCGGCCATCGAGGGCGGGCAGCATCTGAACGTCAACGTGATGAACCGGGAGATGCTGCTGGATGCCATTGCCCATCCGGAGAACTATCCGAACCTGACGATCCGCGTTTCAGGTTATGCGGTGCGGTTTAATGCCCTGACGCGCGAGCAGCAGCAGGACGTGATTTCGAGGACGTTTACGCAGGCGATGTAATACAGGCTTCATCTTCAGCCTCCTCAAATGGGGAGGCCTTTAATTTTGTGAACGTCGTCAATTTTAGAAAACTTACTCTCCTTTCTGCTATCCCGAAGTAATATTATTCTCTCGCTTTAGAAAAACCCTATAAAAGTTGTGACTTTTTTCTCCCGCGCTCCGGATATGATCTTCCCATATCAATAACTCACACCTGCACCCTCTGACTCGCAATCGCTGGCGATCGGAACCTTATAAAAACAACCAGTTACCCTACAAAATAAGCGAGTGCCCAATGAATATGGCAACAAACAGCAGTGTGATTGTGAGTGATTCCCCTGCGGCAAGGCGGGCGGGAATGAGCGAAAGCGAATGGCGAGAGGCGATCAAATTCGACAGCACCGATACGGGCTGGGTCATCATGAGTATCGGGATGGCTATCGGCGCGGGTATCGTTTTTCTTCCGGTGCAGGTCGGGTTAATGGGGCTGTGGGTGTTTTTACTCTCGTCGATAATTGGTTATCCGGCTATGTACCTGTTCCAGCGCCTGTTTATTAATACGCTGGCGGAATCACCGGAATGCAAAGATTACCCGAGCGTCATTAGCGGTTATTTAGGTAAAAACTGGGGCATCTTATTGGGTGCGCTTTATTTTGTGATGCTGGTGATCTGGATGTTTGTCTATTCCACGGCTATCACCAACGACAGCGCATCCTACCTACACACCTTCGGCGTAACCGACGGTTTGCTGTCGGAAAATCCGTTCTACGGCTTATTCCTGATCTGCATTCTGGTCGCCATTTCGTCGCGCGGTGAAAAACTGCTGTTTAAAGTCTCCAGCCTGATGGTGCTGACCAAATTATTTGTGGTGGCGGCGCTGGGGCTTTCGATGATTGGCCTCTGGCATTTAGCCAACGTCGGTATGCTGCCACCGATGGGCCTGCTGATTAAAAATGCCATTATTACGCTGCCTTTCACCTTAACCTCCATTCTGTTTATTCAGACATTAAGCCCGATGGTGATTTCCTATCGTTCACGGGAAAAATCCGTTGAGGTGGCGCGTCATAAAGCGCTGCGGGCAATGAATATCGCCTTTGGCGTGCTGTTTGTGACGGTCTTTTTCTACGCGGTCTCCTTTACGCTGGCGATGGGGCACGACGAGGCGGTAAAAGCCTACGAGCAGAATATTTCCGCCCTGGCAATCGCAGCACAGTTCATCAGCGGTGATGGTGCGGGCTGGGTCAAAATCGTCAGCGTGATCCTCAACATTTTTGCCGTGATGACCGCGTTCTTTGGCGTCTATCTCGGCTTTCGTGAGGCGACGCAGGGCATCGTGATGAACATCCTGCGCCGCAAAATGCCGGCGGAGAAAATCAATGAAAGCACCGTCCAGCGCGGGATTATGCTGTTCGCTATCCTGCTTGCCTGGAGCGCGATTGTGTTAAACGCGCCGGTGCTGAGCTTCACCTCCATCTGTAGCCCTATTTTCGGGATGGTGGGCTGCTTAATTCCGGCGTGGCTGGTCTACAAAGTGCCCGCACTTCATAAATATAAAGGCGTATCGCTGGTGATTATTGTGATTACCGGGCTGCTGCTTTGTGTTTCTCCTTTCCTCGCCTTTTCATGAGGTTAAATAAGGTCGTAACGATGTCTGAGCAAATTAATCCTTTATGGAACCATTTTATTCGCGCTGTGCAGGAAGAGGTAAAGCCTGCGCTGGGCTGTACCGAACCCGTCTCGCTGGCGCTGGCGTGCGCGATGGCTGCCGGACAGCTTGACGGTGAGGTGACGCGTATCGAGGCGTGGGTATCGCCGAACCTGATGAAAAACGGGCTTGGCGTAACGGTGCCCGGCACCGGTATGGTCGGTTTACCCATCGCGGCCGCGCTGGGGGCGACAGGCGGTAATGCACACGCCGGGCTGGAGGTGTTGAAAGACGCGTCGGCCGAGGCGCTAACGCGCGCCAAAGCACTGCTGAACGCGGGTCTGGTGCAGGTGAAATTGCAGGAGCCGTGCGAGGAGATCCTCTATTCACGCGCCTGCGTTTACGTCGGTGAATCCTCGGCGATGGTGACCATCGCTGGCGGGCACACTCGCGTGGTGGAGGTAGTTTGTCAGGGCGAAACGCGCTTCAGGCTTGACGATTGTCAGAGCCAGAACAACGACGATCCGCTGGCGGTACTCTCGACCACCACGCTGTCGCAGATCCTTGAGTTTGTAGAGCAGGTGCCGTTCGACGCGATCCGCTTTATCCTCGATGCGGGGCGGCTGAACGATGCGCTCTCCCGCGAAGGTTTGCGTGGCAACTGGGGGCTGCATATTGGCGCGACGCTCAATAAACAGCGCGCACGCGGCTGGATGGCGCAGGATCTGGGTTCAGACATTATTATCCGCACCAGCGCAGCCTCGGATGCCCGCATGGGAGGCGCGACGCTGCCGGCGATGAGCAACTCGGGTTCCGGGAATCAGGGCATCACCGCCACCATGCCGGTAGTGGTGGTGGCTGAGCACGTTCAGGCCGATGACGAACGGCTGGCGCGGGCGCTGATGCTCTCGCATCTGTCGGCTATCTATATCCATTACCAGCTTCCGCGCTTGTCCGCGTTATGCGCGGCGACAACGGCCGGAATGGGGGCAGCGGCGGGGATGGCGTGGCTGATGGGCGGATCTTACCAGACCATTGCCATGGCGATCGGCAGTATGATCGGCGACGTGAGCGGGATGATCTGCGATGGGGCCTCTAACAGCTGCGCAATGAAGGTCTCGACCAGCGTCACCAGCGCCTGGAAAGCCGTGATGATGGCGCTGGATGATACTGCCGTGACGGGTAACGAGGGGATTGTGGCGCACGACGTGGAACAGTCTATCGCTAACCTGTGCGCCCTGGCGTGCCGCGCAATGCAGGCGACGGACCGGCAGATTATTGAAATTATGGCGAGTAAGGTGTTGTGATTTAATCCAACCCGTTACCCCTGACCCTAACCCTAACCCTCTCCCATAGGGAGAGGGAACCGATCGAGCGAGGGGGCGTGTTGATCTTAAACCGGCAAATCAATCAGCAGCGCCCGCAGCGGCGTATCGGCAACCAGGGTGATATTCGCTTCGTCACGAATAAACGCCCCGTCACCGCAGGTGAGCGCTTCTTTCTCTTCAGTATGCGTGACCGCATGCACCGTTCCGTGAATGGACTGCAAATAGGCACGCGGGCCATGAAGCTGGAAGCTCGCCTGTTCACCTTTTTTCAGTTCGATATGGTGCAGCCACACCTGCTGGCGCAACTGCAAGCTGCCTTTGCTGCCGTCTGGCGAGGCAATCAGCTGCTGTTTACCGCCCTTCAGATCGATTTTTTGCACCAGCGGATTTTCCCGCTCCGGACAGGCATCCAGCCACAACTGCATGCGGGTCAGCGTTTTATCTTTGCTGAGGTTATGCTCGCTGTAGCTAATACCTGGCTGCGTGGAAATTAACAGCGCCTCGCCAGCCTTTGCCTGGACATGATTGCCCTCGCTATCGCGGTATTCTGCCTCGCCTTCCAGGATCAGGTTCAGGATATCGACTTTAGGGTACGTGCGCGGCTGGAAGGACGCGCCCGGGGCGAGCACTTCCTGATTCAATACGCGCAGTGAAGCGTAACCGAGGAGTTTAGGGTCAAAGTAGTGTCCAAAGGAAAAGGTGTAGCGGGCCTGCAACCAACCGAAATCGGCTTGTCCGCACTGTTTCGCTGTTCTTGTCGTAATCATAAACTTGACCTCTCTTTACACTAAATCAATGGTAAAGGTATGGACGCTGCATTGTTAGCCAGATATTCTGCCTGGTATGTTCAAATTTCCTGAATGAGAACGAGATGGCTAAAGAGAGAGCATTGACGCTTGAGGCGCTTCGCGTCATGGACGCGATTGACAGGCGCGGCAGTTTTGCCGCGGCGGCAGATGAACTGGGGCGCGTTCCGTCTGCCCTGAGCTATACCATGCAAAAGCTGGAAGAGGAGCTGGATGTTGTGCTCTTTGACCGTTCCGGTCATCGAACAAAATTCACCAACGTTGGGCGGATGCTGCTGGAGCGCGGCCGCGTATTGCTGGAAGCGGCGGATAAGCTGACGACGGATGCCGAAGCGCTGGCCCGCGGCTGGGAAACCCATCTGACGCTGGTGACCGAAGCGCTGGTGCCCACCGAGGCGCTGTTCCCGCTGGTGGACAGACTGGCCGCGAAAGCCAATACCCAGCTGTCGATCATCACTGAGGTGCTGGCCGGGGCGTGGGAGCGTCTTGAGACGGGCAGGGCGGATATCGTGATTGCGCCGGACATGCATTTCCGCTCATCGTCAGAAATCAATTCGCGCAAACTGTACAGCGTGATGAACGTCTACGTCGCCGCCCCGGATCACCCGATCCATCAGGAGCCGGAGCCGCTCTCTGAGGTCACGCGCGTGAAATACCGCGGCGTGGCGGTCGCGGATACCGCCCGAGAGCGCCCGGTGTTAACGGTACAGTTGCTGGATAAACAGCCGCGACTGACGGTAACGTCGCTGGAAGATAAGCGACAGGCACTCCTGGCGGGGCTGGGCGTGGCGACTATGCCGTATCCGTTTGTCGAAAAGGACATTGCAGAAGGGCGGCTGCGCGTCGTCAGCCCGGAATACACCAGCGAAGTGGATATCATTATGGCGTGGCGTCGCGACAGCATGGGCGAAGCCAAATCGTGGTGTTTGCGTGAAATTCCCAAGCTCTTTGCCCACCACAACAAATAAGCGTAGGCCCGGTAAGCGTATGCGCCACCGGGCAGAATTTACGCGCTTGCCTTAGGATCCGGACCAAAGCGGTTTTCGCCCGGCGTCCCGCTCTGACAGTTGAAAATCAAAATCACGATCCAGCCGATAAGCGGGATCAACAGCAACAGCAGCCACCACGCCGAACGATCGGTGTCGTGGAGACGACGAAACAGTACGGCCCATGAAGGCAGCAGAACTAACACACCATAAATGGTGGTGAGAATGCCTTCACCCCCCTCGCGTTCCCAGCCGAGGATCTTGTCCACAATGCCCAGCACCATAATCAGGACGAAGTTCACCAGAACGAACATCCAGTACTCTTTACGGCGGGCACGGCCACCAAATCCAACGTAGTTGCGCAGTACTTTTAAATACCAGTCCATTTTTCCTTGCCTCTTAATCAGTCAATCACTTGTTTTCTAAGCGATCGAGGTAAGGATAGATGTATGCTGTGAATTAAAAAAGGGAATCAATTGATTCCCTAAATAATTATCCGAAACGCACGTCGCGCCCGTGCGGTTCATCCAGGTCCTGCCACGGGCCAATGGAGATAATGCCCGTTGGGTTGATGGTCTTATGACTGCGGAAATAGTGGGTGCGAATATGGTCAAAATTGACCGTCTCCGCAATCCCCGGCATCTGATAGATGTCGCGCAGGAAACCGTGCAGGTTCAGGTAATCACTGATGCGATGCTTGTCGCACTTGAAGTGGGTGACATATACCGGATCAAAGCGGATCAGCGTCGTCCACAGGCGGATGTCTGCTTCGGTGAGGCGATCGCCCGCTAAATAACGATGCTGGCCGAGGATCTGCTCCAGGCGCTCCAGGGATCCAAACACGTTGCCGACCGCTTCGTCGTACGCTTCCTGACTGGTGGCAAAGCCCGCTTTGTAGACGCCGTTGTTGACGTTGTCGTAGATCCAGCCGTTCAGCTCGTCAATTTTCTCGCGCAGCTCAACCGGGTAGTAATCCCCGGCGCGTGCACCGTGAGCGTCAAACGCGGTATTGAACATGCGAATGATTTCAGCGGATTCATTGCTGACGATCGTCTGGTTTTTCTTGTCCCACAGCACAGGCACCGTTACGCGTCCGGTGTAGTGCGGATCGGCGCGCAGATAGAGCTGATACAGGAAATCGTGATGATAAAGCTCATCACCCGTCGCGGCCGGGAAGCCACTGTCGAACGTCCAGCCGTTTTCCAGCATCAGCGGGTTGACCACCGAAACCGGAATTAACGATTCGAGACCTTTAAGTTTGCGCACAATCAGCGTGCGGTGCGCCCACGGACAGGCGAGAGAAACATACAGATGATAACGATCTTTTTCCGCCGCAAAGCCCCCTTCGCCACTCGGGCCGGGTGCGCCGTCGGCGGTCAGCCAGTTACGGAAGGCCGAAACAGAGCGCTTAAAGCGTCCACCGGTGGATTTGGTGTCATACCAGACATCCTGCCAGACGCCGTCTACGAGTTGTCCCATTTTTTACTCCTCCGTCAGATAGCAAAAGCGAGGAGATGTCTCCTCGCTTTGAATGTAATCAGTATAGCCTGCTTACCACTTCTTATTCAGAAGACGGTCGATGCTGTAGGCGCCCGGACCCGTGATAGCCAGCAGCAGGAAGCCGCCCGCGATGGTCAGGTTTTTCATGAACATCAGGGAGTTCACGCCTTCCGCAAAGTTGCTGTGGAAGATGAACGCGGTCAGCAGGGTAAAGCCTGCGGTGAACAGCGCCGTAGTGCGGGTCAGGAAACCGAACAGCACTGCCAGGCCGCCGCCGAACTCAAGCAGAATGGTCAGTGGCAGCAGGAACCCCGGCACGCCCATCGCTTCCATATACTGCTGAGTGCCCGCATAGCCGGTAATTTTGCCCCAGCCTGCGGTGATGAATAGAACAGGCATCAGAATACGCGCTACCAGTACACCAACATCTTCTAATTTTTTCATTTTACTCTCCAGGAAACCACATCAGCGGCTAAACGTTATTTGCTTGCAAATTCGGGTAGATACCGCGTCTTTGCTGTCGATGGAGAGGAGTGTAAACGGGGCGGATGGCAAATGTTAGCAAGGAAAACTGTTAATCTTCTTCAAAGATATTGAGTAAGGGAGGGGGTTTTGCCGGGTAGCGGCTACGCCTTACCCGGCCTACACGCAATCGTAGGCCGGGTAAGCGCAGCGTCACCCGGCAAGAAGGCTAGCGCAACTGCTGTTGTCGCAGCGTGGTTTTCACCAGCCGCCAGGCGCTCCAGGCGCCAAAGCCGCGGCGTGCCCAGCGGATCAGCATGTTAGGATGCCGAACCGACCAGATCGCCATCACGCTGCTGCCGACCAGCGCCCATGAGCGCAGGCTCAGGACCGTGTTCCAGCCGCGGTCAAACCGATGCGTGGCTTCAACCCAGTCTCGACGGCTGGCAGACAAATCCAGCCGCTGCTGCTGGATTTGGCTCAACAGATACGCTTTCCGCTTTTGACGTTCGGCTTTGTCGCTCACGACTTATCATCCTCCAGCAGGGCGCGGTCGTTGGCCAGCTCCTGGCGCGTATGGCGCAGGAAGGTCGACGTGCGCGCTTTATGCAGGGTCCAGATACCGCCTATCAGCGCCGCCACCAGCAGAACCACGGTAGTCGCAATCATCGCGTTCAGACGATACTGTGGATCGATAGCCCAGATGATTAACACCATCAGGCTCATCAGACCAAACGCGGCAAAGAGCATCGTAAGCCCAAGCATGAGCAGCATCTGGAAGAGGTTGGCTTTCTCCTCTTCCAGCTCCACTACCGCAAGCCGGACGCGCGTTTCGGCAATCCCGACCAGCGTCGTAAGAATACGCTGGCCGATGCCGAGGACGTTTTTAGCAGGCCCTTGTGCGTGACGTGGATCTTCCATAATCAACGACGCGTCAGCAGGACACCCAGCACCACACCCACTGCGGCGCCAATACCTACACCCGTCCATGGATTATCACGTACATATTCGTCTGCGCGCGCTGCCGCTTCGCGGGTTTGTTTCGCCAGCGCATCACCGGTTTCGCCCAGACGGTAACGGCTCTCTTTCAGTGCCTGCTCCGCTTTGCTGCGCAGTTTACTTACTTCTTCTTTCGATTTATCCGCAGAAGAGTTCAGCACCTCTTCCAGGGTGTCCGCCAGGGATTTCAGTTCAGCGCGCAGATTTTCTGAAGTTGTATCTTTTGACATGATTCTCTCCTGTTGAGATTTCCGTTAACTCAATAATCGCGAGCTTCCAGCGCTTTCAGTTCGTCCTGCGCCTCTTGCAACTTCCTCTCGCGCTTGGCAATTTTTTCCGCATCACCTTTCTCTTTCGCTTCCTGTAGGTCTTGACGGCGCTCGGCTATCTCGTCCTTCTGTTCAGCGATTTTTTCCTGATGATCGGCACGCAGCTTGCTGTCCGTACAGTTGTCTTTCACTTCGCTCAACGCTTTTTTCAGCCCGTCAATCCGGTGCTGATTGTTATGCTTTTCGGCATAACTGATTTCGCGTTGGATATCCTGTTCTTTCTCCTGACAAAGAGACATAGCGAAGGAAGCTGTGCTTAAAGAAAAAAGGGCCAGAGCCAGAGTGATGCGGTATTTCATTATAGAAACCTTCCATTGTGTTACGGCGTAAGCCGTGTTCCAGAACTATGCGGAGAACATCTGAGGGGTGCTCCGCGTACTTAAGCATAGTAAGTAAACGGGAGTTTCACCAAAGTAGGTGAAAATATTCGGAATCTTAGTCGTTAACCAAATCGATGCGACGTGTCGCGTAACCGTGACATCCAGGAGGCTACGTGGCTGTCATCATCCTGTTGCGCAATGATGTAACCCTGCGGCAGCGTGCGGTCCAGCACGGCTTTCGCCGCGGCGCTTTGCGCACTGGAGTCAAATTTTATCAGCAGCACATCGTCTTGCGGCGTGATGCTCTTAAAGCGGATCCCGTTTGCGTCCAGATGATGCCAGATGGAAAAACCATCCGGCACGCTGGTTCCCTGGCTCACAGGACGGATAGCCAGCGTCGACTCCTGATGCTGTAGCGCAGACCACAGCAGGATAAGAGCGCTGAACATCATCAGCGCGACGATAGCGTAAGAGAAGCGGCGCAGCGCGAGCGGGGAGATAACCATCGTTAACCCCTGGCTCCGTATTTCTTCTTCCACAGTACGACAAGGGACCCGACCAGGCCAAACACCAGCAGAACGACGGGCAGCAGCATCAGGCAAGACATCAGCTGATCTTCATATTTCATAAAGACCGGCGTTTTACCCAGCGCGTAGCCGAGCGTGGTCAGGATCAGCACCCACAGCAAGCCGCTCATCCAGTTAAAGAACTGGAAGCGCGTACTGCTCAGGCCGGACAAGCCCGCAATGGTGGGCAGCAGGGTGCGTACGAATGCGATAAAGCGGCCGATCAGTAAGGCGGAAAGCCCATGCTTATGGAAAAGGTGGTGCGCTCGCTGGTGGTAATGGGCCGGAAGGTGCGAAAGCCAGTTCTGAACGATTCGCGTGTTACCCAGCCATCGCCCCTGAATGTAACTCACCCAGCAGCCCAGGCTGGCGGCAATGGTCAAAAGCAGGACCGTTTGCGGGAAAGCCATCGCCCCTTTTGCACAGAGCACCCCGACCAGCACCAGCAGGCTGTCGCCGGGTAAAAAGGCAGCAGGCAGCAGACCGTTCTCAAGGAACAGGATCATAAATAACACAAAGTAGAGCATGCCAATCATGGACGGGTTGGCCAGCGTTTCGAAATCCTGAGCCCAGAGGGCGTTCAGTAGTTGGGTCAAAAGTTCCATTCAGTGTTCCTGGAAATCGGTTAACGTCACGCCTGTCATTCGGGAAAACAGCACGGCGACATTGTTATGATTTCATTATGGTCGCTCGCGGACACATTGATGTGTGGCCAACACTGTTCCCTGTTAATTGGCTGGTTAGCAAGCACTAACTTACAAAATAACGAAGTGAATCCAATTGTAACAAAGCCCGACGTTCTGCGTCACAGAATTTGAGGGGAAACACGATTTTGGCGTAAGCCACGGAGGGGAGCGAGAAATTTTACAAAGGCTGACACTATAGAGGTTTTCTTACCCTGTCTGGCCGGAAGGCGCGGCGGTGCGCCTGCCAGCAGTTCGGGGAGTTATTTTGCGAGATTGGTCGCGGTATCGAGGTGAACGACCGGATTATCGGCAAAAAGATAGCGGTCAGCGTTAAATTCAAAGTCATCACTTGTTTCATTAAACAGCATCTGTTTGGTGTTCTCCAGGTGCTGCCACATTGCCAGTTTCGCCGCATGCGGATCTTTACGAATCAGAGCCTTAAGAATCTGGTCGTGGTCGTCACACCAGTTATCTACCGTGCGGGAATCAATGTGATCGTGCAATTTCTTCCAGTACGGGTTGTGAACGCGCTGAGTCCACATTTTTTCAACGATTGCCGCCAGCGCCGTATTCTGAGTCGCAAGGGCGACCTGGACGTGGAATTGCAGGTCCCATTCGGAATCGCGGAAACATTTTTCTTTACGCGCATGATCCTGGATTTCCATCAGCTTCATGATGTCTTGCTTGGTCACCTGCGTCGCAGCAAATTCCGCAATGTTGCTTTCAATCAGCTGGCGAGCCTGGAGAAGCTCAAACGGACCGTAGCTGGCAAACTCCAGACTTTCGTCCGGGGTGGGGGAGTGTTTCGCCTGGCTGGAAATCACATGAATGCCGGAACCTTTGCGTACCTCAACATACCCTTCCACTTCCAGCATGATGATGGCTTCGCGGACCACCGTACGGCTGACGCTTTTTTCATCCGCAATGAAACGCTCAGCGGGAAGTTTATCACCGACAAGATAGACCCCTTGCTCGATGCGATCTTTCAGCTCGGCGGCAAGTTGTTGATATAAACGACGTGATTCGGTGATTTCCATATGCGCTCCAGGCAGGGTACGGCGAATGATTTGTTATACCACTTTTGCGTGCCACTCTCCAGATTTCGCCATGAAAAAAGCCGCCCGGAGGCGGCTTTTGAGAAGATTTAGCCGGGTGGCGCTTCGCTTGCGCGGGCCTATGGGTTTTGTAGGCCGGGTAAGGCGTAGCCGCCACCCGGCACAACAACGCTAACTCTGCGTCGCCGGTCCCCCAAGGGACTCTTTCGCCAGTTCATCGGCGGATTTGCTCTTCAGCACCGTCCAGATAACCACCGCACCCATCAGGTCGAAGATAGCCAGTACCGCGAACAGCGGGCTAAAGCCAATGGTATCTGCCAGCGCGCCGACCACCAGCGCAAACAGGGTACTTGCGGTCCAGGCGGCCATCCCGGTCAGGCCGTTGGCGGTAGCGACTTCGTTACGACCAAACACGTCGGACGAGAGCGTAATAAGCGCACCGGAAAGAGACTGGTGAGCAAAGCCCCCGATACACAGCAGGGCGATAGCCACGTAAGGGCTGGTGAACAGGCCGATCATGCCCGGGCCGATCATCAGCAAGGCGCCCATGGTGACCACCATCTTACGGGACACAATCAGGTTCACGCCAAACCAGCGCTGGAACAGCGGTGGCAGGTAGCCGCCGATGATACAGCCCAGGTCTGCAAACAGCATTGGCATCCAGGCGAACATCGCGATCTCTTTCAGGTTAAAGCCGTAAACTTTAAACATGAACAGCGGGATCCAGGCGTTAAACGTACCCCAGGCCGGTTCTGCCAGGAAGCGTGGCAGGGCGATACCCCAGAACTGACGGGTGCCCAGGATCTGCCAGACGGACATCTTTTTGCCGTTGTCGGTCTGATGCTGAGATTCCTGACCATTAATAATGTAGTCACGTTCTTCGTCAGACAGCTTTTTCTGATCGCGCGGGTGTTTATAGAAGATCAGCCACGCCATGGCCCAGGCAAAGCTCAGCACACCGGAGATGATGAACGCCATCTGCCAGCTGTGCATCACAATCGCCCACACCACCAGTGGCGGAGCAATCATCGCCCCGATGGAGGAGCCTACGTTGAAGTAACCGACAGCGATTGAACGCTCTTTTGCCGGGAACCATTCAGAGCTGGCTTTCAGACCCGCGGGGATCATCGCCGCTTCGGCAGCACCTACCGCACCACGCGCCAGCGCCAGTCCGCCCCAGCTGCCGGCCAGCGCGGTCGCCCCACAGAAGACGGCCCAGGCTACAGCGAAGAAGGCATAACCAATTTTTGTACCCAGAATATCAAGAACATAACCTGCAACAGGCTGCATTACGGTGTAAGCGGCAGAGTAAGCCGCAATGATGTAAGAGTATTGCTGCGTGGAGATATGTAACTCTTCCATCAACGTTGGCGCCGCTGCTGCCACGGTGTTACGTGTCAGGTAGCCCAGCACGGTGCCGAGCGTCACCAGTGCGATCATGTACCAACGTAACCCTTTAATTTTACGCATGTAAAACCTCATCGTTATGTTATTTCCGTGTCGGGACACGGCAACAACTCAACCGTTGCCGGGAGTTGTTCTGTAACGGGAGGGGCGTAACCGGGAACCTGTCCCGGAACGGCCCGAACCTTGCCATAAGTAATCGTGCTAAGTCGGCTTCCGTACCGTTAAATCCGATGTCTCAAACACCGGTAATGCATTCCGTCGGCTTATAGTTTGCGACGGCGAAAAGATAACTTGTCATACAACTTTAAAAGGTGAGTGACATCACAAAAGTGTGAATCTTTGTAGGGACATTATGCGGCGCGCGCAAAGCCAGAACTGGCGCGGTCTGCGAGAGGGTTTACCCCTTTGAGGGTAATTTATTTGTCGACGTTTATTGATCTAACTCACGAAAAAAACGTCGGACTCTGGAAATTGGTGTGATAACTTTGCAGCATCTGAACATAAGCTTTCTGACGCTCCCGTAATGAGGAAGACGATAATGACACCGTTTATGACCGACGATTTTCTGCTAGATACCGAATTTGCTCGCCGCCTGTACCACGACTACGCAAAAGACCAGCCGATTTTCGACTACCACTGCCATTTACCGCCGCAGCAGGTTGCCGAAAATTACCGTTTCAAAAACCTGTATGATATCTGGCTGAAGGGTGACCACTATAAGTGGCGCGCAATGCGCACCAACGGCGTGGCCGAGCGCCTGTGTACCGGCGACGCGACCGATCGCGAGAAGTTTGACGCCTGGGCCGCTACCGTTCCTCACACCATCGGTAACCCGTTATACCACTGGACGCACCTCGAACTGCGTCGTCCGTTTGGTATCACCGGCAAGCTGCTCTCTCCCGCCACGGCGGATGAAATCTGGGATCAGTGCAACGAACTGCTGGCGCAGGATAGCTTCTCGGCGCGCGGCATCATGCAGCAGATGAACGTGAAGATGGTGGGCACCACCGACGATCCGGTCGACTCTCTGGAACATCACGCGGTTGTCGCGAAGGACAGCACGTTTGACATCAAAGTGCTGCCAAGCTGGCGCCCGGATAAAGCCTTCAACATCGAGCTGCCGACCTTTAACGACTACATGGCGAAGCTGGCGGAAGTTTCGGATACCGACATTCGTCGCTTTGGCGATCTGCAAACCGCGCTGACCAAACGTCTGGATCACTTTGCCGCACACGGCTGTAAAGTGTCTGACCACGCGCTGGACGTAGTGCTGTTCGCGGAATCCAGTGAAGCTGAGCTGGACAGTATTCTGGCGCGTCGTCTCTCCGGCGAAGCCCTGAGCGAGCACGAAGTGGCGCAGTTTAAAACCGCGGTGCTGGTGTTCCTCGGTGCGGAATATGCCCGTCGCGGCTGGGTTCAGCAGTATCACATCGGCGCGCTGCGTAATAACAACCAGCGTCAGTTCAAACTGCTGGGCGCGGACGTAGGCTTTGACTCCATCAACGACCGTCCGATGGCGGAAGAGCTGTCAAAACTGCTGAGCAAACAGAACGAGCAAAACCTGCTGCCAAAAACCATTCTGTACTGCCTGAACCCGCGCGATAACGAAGTGCTGGGCACTATGATCGGCAACTTCCAGGGCGAAGGGATGCCGGGCAAGATGCAGTTCGGTTCCGGCTGGTGGTTTAACGATCAGAAAGACGGCATGGAGCGTCAGATGACGCAGCTGGCGCAGCTCGGCCTGCTGAGCCGCTTCGTTGGCATGCTGACCGACAGCCGCAGTTTCCTCTCCTATACCCGCCATGAATATTTCCGCCGCATTCTGTGCCAGATGATTGGCCGCTGGGTGCACGCGGGCGAAGCGCCAGCGGATATCCAGCTGCTGGGCGAAATGGTGAGAAACATCTGCTTTAACAATGCGCGTGACTACTTCGCCATTGAACTGAACTAAGGCCGTTTGAGGTTGATATGCAATACATCAAAATCCATTCGCTGGATAACGTTGCCGTCGCGCTGGCCGATTTAGCCGAAGGGACGGAAGTGACCTTCGACAACCAGTCGGTGACGTTACGCCAGGCCATTGGACGTGGACATAAGTTTGCCCTGATCCCCATCGCGAAAGGGGAGAACGTGGTGAAGTACGGTTTGCCCATCGGTCATGCGCTGGCGGATATTGCGCCGGGTGAATACATTCATTCCCATAATACCCGCACCAATCTCAGCGATCTGGACGAGTACAGCTATCAACCTGACTTCCAGGCAGAAGAAGGACAGGCGGCCGATCGTGAGGTGCAGATCTACCGCCGCGCCAGCGGGGAGGTGGGGATCCGCAATGAACTGTGGATCCTCCCGACCGTCGGCTGCGTGAACGGGATCGCGCGTCAAATTCAGACGCGTTTCCTGAAAGAGACCAACAATGCTGAAGGCACCGACGGCGTGCATCTGTTCAGCCATACCTACGGTTGTTCCCAGCTGGGCGACGACCACATCAATACCCGCACCATGCTGCAAAATATGGTGCGTCACCCGAACGCGGGGGCGGTGCTGGTGATTGGCCTCGGCTGTGAAAACAATCAGGTCGACGCCTTCCGCGACACGCTGGGCGAGTTCGATCCTGAGCGCGTGCACTTTATGGTGTGTCAGCACCAGGACGACGAAGTGGAAGCGGGCGTTGAACAGCTGCACCAGCTGTATGAGGTGATGCGTCACGACAAGCGCGAGCCGGGCAAGCTGAGTGAACTGAAGTTTGGCCTGGAGTGCGGCGGATCTGACGGGCTTTCCGGCATTACCGCTAACCCGATGCTGGGCCGCTTCTCAGATTACGTGATTGCCAACGGTGGCACGACAGTGCTGACCGAAGTGCCGGAGATGTTCGGCGCAGAGCGCATTCTGATGAGCCACTGCCGCGACGAAGAGACCTTTGAGAAGACCGTCACCATGGTCAACGATTTCAAACAGTACTTCATCGCCCATAACCAGCCGATTTATGAGAACCCGTCGCCGGGTAACAAGGCGGGCGGGATCACCACGCTGGAAGAGAAATCCCTGGGCTGCACCCAGAAAGCGGGCGCCAGCCAGGTAGTGGACGTGCTGCGCTACGGTGAACGGCTGAAAACGCACGGTTTGAACCTGCTGAGCGCACCGGGCAACGATGCGGTCGCCACCAGTGCGCTGGCGGGAGCGGGCTGTCACATGGTGCTGTTCAGTACCGGGCGCGGCACGCCGTACGGCGGATTTGTGCCAACGGTGAAAATCGCCACTAACAGCGAGCTGGCGGCGAAGAAAAAACACTGGATCGACTTTGATGCCGGCCAGCTGATCCACGGCAAAGCGATGCCGCAGCTGCTGAGCGAATTCGTGGACACGATTGTGGAATTTGCCAGCGGCAGGCAGACCTGCAACGAGAAGAACGACTTCCGCGAGCTGGCGATCTTTAAGAGTGGTGTGACGCTATAAGTGCTTTGTCGGGTGGCGCTAGCGCTTACCCGACCTACTAAATCCTGTAGGCCCGGTAAGGCGTAGCCGCCACCGGGCTTGTCTTTTTAACTGCGCAGGGCGTTCTTCGCTAAACGTGCATCTTCCGCCTGACAGGCCGCTGCGGTAAACAGAACGTCGGTAGAGGAGTTCAGCGCGGTTTCGCAGGAATCCTGCAATACGCCGATAATGAAGCCGACCGCGACAACCTGCATGGCAATCTCGTTCGGAATACCGAACATGTTACAGGCCAGCGGGATCAGCAGCAGCGAGCCGCCCGCCACGCCGGATGCGCCACAGGCACACAGTGATGCAACGACGCTCAGCAGCAGCGCGGTTGGCAGATCCACCGGAATGCCCAGCGTATGCACCGCCGCCAGCGTCAGCACGGTGATGGTGATCGCCGCACCTGCCATGTTCACGGTTGCACCCAGAGGAATCGACACCGAATAGGTATCGCGATCCAGATTCAGCTTCTCCGCCAGCGCCATGTTGACCGGAATGTTTGCCGCCGAGCTGCGGGTGAAGAAGGCATACACGCCGCTTTCACGCAGGCAGGTCAGCACCAGCGGATACGGGTTGCGGCGGATCTGCCAGAACACCAGCAGCGGGTTGATCACCAGCGCCACCAGCAGCATACAGCCGACCAGGACGACCAGCAGCTGCGCGTAGCCCCACAGTGCATCGAAACCGGTGGTTGCCAGCGTGGAGGAGACCAGGCCGAAAATACCGATTGGCGCAAAGCGAATCACCAGCTTCACCATAAAGGTGACAGCGTTGGACATATCGTTCACCAGGTTTTTCGTGGTCTCGTTACCATGACGCAGCGCGAAGCCCAGACCGATCGCCCAGACCAGGATGCCGATGTAGTTCGCGTTCGTCAGCGCGGCGACGGGGTTAGAGACCATGCTCATCAGCAGACCGCGAAGCACTTCCACAATCCCGGACGGCGGGGTGATATCACCGGCCGCGCTGGTCAGGTGCAGCGTGGACGGGAACAGGAAGCTAAACACCACGGCCGTTAAGGCAGCAGAGAAGGTTCCCAGCAGATACAGGAACAGAATAGGGCGAATGTTGGTTTTTTGTCCGTGCTGGTGGTTGGCAATCGACGCCATCACCAGCATCAGCACCAGTACCGGGGCGACGGCCTTCAGTGCGCCAACGAAAAGGGTGCCGAGCAGCCCCGTCGCTTCCGCGGCAGGTTTTGACACCATCGCCAGCAGAATACCCAGTACCAACCCGACCAGAATTTGTTTTACAAGACTGCCCTGCGCCAGGCGCGCGAACAGACCGCGTGATTGTGTGCTCATACGTTATTCCTGAGTGAAATTGCGTTCCATCCTGGATGTGCTCTAAGTCACATTTGTGTCCGGATGTAAGTATTTGTTTGCCTGGTTGAGTATCAGGGAAAGCAGCGAAAGGCGGAAGCGTAAAATGCTGGATTTTACGTGTTGCGTCATGTTTTTTAACTATTGGTTAACGAAAGTGCCGGGTGGCGCTACGCTTACCCGGCCTACATTGCATTTCCCCCTCTCCCTGTGGGAGAGGGTTGGGGTGAGGGCATCAGCCCGCACCGAACGTTGCACTAAGCCTGCTGCTTCTTATCGTGCTGGCGGTTAACCCAGGTATTGATAATCAGCGTCACCAGCAGAATGCCAAACACCACGCCGAGCGAAATGGCGATCGGAATATGGTAGAAATCGACGATCAGCATCTTGATACCGATAAACACCAGAATCACCGACAGACCGTACTTCAGCATTGAGAAGCGCTCTGCCGCACCCGCCAGCAGGAAGTACATCGCACGCAGGCCGAGGATGGCGAACAGGTTTGAGGTCAGCACGATGAACGGGTCGGTAGTGACCGCGAAGATAGCCGGGATACTGTCCACCGCGAAAATCACGTCGCTCAGTTCGACCAGAATCAGCACCAGCAACAGCGGGGTGGCGAACAGCAGGCCGTTCTTACGCACGAAGAAATGCTCGCTCTCGATCTTGTCCGTCATGCGCAGATGACCCCGGATCCACTTCACCAGCGGCTTATCACCGATACCGGTATCGTCTTCTTTCGCCAGCGCCATTTTTACCCCGGTAAACAGCAGGAACGCGCCAAATACATACAGCAGCCATTCGAACTGGGTAATCAGCCAGCTACCGGCGAAGATCATGAGGGTACGCAGGACAATAGCGCCCAGCACACCGTACACCAGCACGCGACGTTGCAGAGCCGCAGGTACGGCGAAGTAGCTGAACAGCATCAGCCAGACGAAGACGTTATCAACCGCCAGCGCTTTTTCAATCAGATAGCCGGTGAGGAAGGCGAGTGCCTGAGGATCGGCCACCGCGCGGCCTTCGGTTGAGGCCAGATACCACCAGAAGGCGGCGCAGAAGAGGAGTGAGAGGGTAACCCATACCAGCGACCAGACGGCGGCTTGCTTGACGCTCATGCCGTGCTCGCCGCGACGGCCCTGCAAAAAGAGGTCGATTGCCAGCATGATGAGCACGACAACCGCGAATCCGCCCCACAGCATTGGAGTGCCGACAGAATGCATACTATTTTCCTTACACATAAAAAACAAAAACGGCCATGGTCAGAAGACGATAGCCGTTAGCTTTTTATGCATAGACCTCGCCTTCCGGCAAGGTCTCACTTACAACCACGAAGGTTGCCCGGCGACCGGATGCGGTTTTGCACGCATCGTAATGACGATCCACCGGCGAAGAAGTTACTCCCCTTTGCAGGTAACAAATTATGTCAGACCATCGGTTTCGTCAATGGTCTGCACGATTTCATTACACAGTTTTACGCGACGGCTTCCACATTCACGCCGTCTGCGGGGAAGATCACGCCAGTCTGTCGGCGGATCTCCGTTTGCAGCTTCGCCGTGGTGCGGCTGATCGCCAGCCCCGGGTGGTTCACTTCGTTGTCTTCTACCAGACGGGCGAAGACCTCTGCCTCATAGAGCATAGTGTTAATATGCTGAGGCTGCGTCAGCTCCTGCGCTTTGCCGCCGCGGGGAACGATGCTTAGCTTCTGGCATTCGGAGATTTTTTCGATCACCAGCGAGCCGTCTTCGCCCTGAATTTCGCTTGGCAGTACGGAGTCACTGACCTTCGAGTGCTGCAACGTCACGCTAAAATCACCGTAGTCCAGCACCACAACGCCGTGTGCATCCACGCCGCTTTCCAGCAGGCTGGCGGTGGCGGTTACGCCGTGCGGTTCACCCCACAGGGCGACCGCAGAGGCCAGGCAGTAAAAACCGATATCCATAATCGAGCCATTCGAGAAGGCCGGGTTAAAGGTGTTCGGGTTTTCGCCGTCCAGGTAGCGCTGGTAGCGCGAGGAATACTGGCAGTAGTTGATAAAGGCTTTACGCACTTTGCCAATTTTCGGCAGCGATTGCTGCAACAGCAGGAAGTTCGGCAGACTGGCGGTTTTGAACGCTTCAAACAGTACCACCTGGTTTTCGCGGGCAAGCGCAATGGCGGCTTCCACTTCCTCAATATTCGAGGCGAGCGGCTTCTCGCAGATCACATGCTTTTTGTGGCTGAGGAACAGCTTCGTTTGCGGGAAGTGCAGAGAATTCGGGCTGGCGATATAGACCGCGTCAATGGCGTCGCTTTGCGCCATCTCATCGAGCGAGGTGAACAGATGTTCAACCAGGTAGTCATTCGCAAAACTCTGCGCCTGCTCAAGGCTGCGGGAATAGACTGCGGTGAGCTTATATTTGCCGGTTTCGTGGGCGGCGTCGACGAACTGGCGCGTGATCCAGTTCGTACCGATGACTGCGAAACGTATCATAAACGGTTACGTACTCCGTAGCAGGGAACCTAAAGCCACTGTAGCACGTCATCATGACATTTCGCGTGCGCTACTGCGCATTACTCTTTAACGATAAATGCGTCAGCCACAAACGGGTATCAAACTCCAGCTGGTGGTACTGCGGCTCCATATGGCAGCACAGTGAGTAGAACGCTTTGTCGTGCTCTTTCTCTTTCAGGTGCGCCAGCTCGTGCACCACGATCATCCGCAGAAAGGCTTCCGGCGCATTGCGAAAGACGGTCGCGACGCGGATCTCCGCTTTGGCCTTCAGCTTGCCGCCCTGTACGCGGGAGATGGCGGTATGCAGGCCGAGCGCGTTTTTCAGCACGTGGATCTTATTGTCGTACATCACCTTGTTGATCGGCGGAGCGCTCTTAAGATACTGGTTTTTCAGATCCTGCGTATACTGCCAGAGGGCTTTGTCAGTCGCGAAATCATGCGTGCCCGGGTAGCGTTTTTCCAGCACCGCGCCGAGCTTTCCCGCGGCAATCAGGTCACGAACCTGGGAAAGTAAATGCTCCGGATAGCCCTGGAGATAAGTCAGCTGGTTCATCAAAACCCCAAAATAGTGTGAAAACGGGTATACTCACGCACCCTTTTCAGGGATACGCCAAATTTTACCATTCAGGAGGGCCGATGAGCCACTTAGACAACGGTTTCCGTTCACTCAACCTTAAACGTTTCCCGGAAACGGACGACGTTAACCCGCTTCAGGCGTGGGAAGCGGCGGATGAATATCTGCTGCAACAGTTGGATGGGACTGAAATCAGCGGCCCGGTTCTGATCCTGAATGACGCGTTTGGCGCGCTGGCCTGCGCGCTGGCGGAACATGCGCCTTACAGTATCGGCGATTCTTACTTAAGCGAGCTGGCGACGCGTGAAAACCTGCGTCACAACGATATCGAAGAATCCAGCGTGAAGTTCCTCGACAGCACCGCGGACTACCCGCAGGCGCCGGGCGTGGTGCTGATTAAAGTGCCCAAAACCATGGCGCTGCTGGAGCAGCAGCTTCGCGCGCTGCGTAAGGTCGTGACGCCGGATACGCGTATTATCGCGGGTGCCAAAGCGCGCGATATTCACACCTCGACGCTGGAATTGTTCGAGAAAGTGCTCGGCCCAACCACCACTACGCTTGCCTGGAAAAAAGCGCGCCTGATCAACTGTACCTTCAGCGCACCGGCGCTGGCCGACGCGCCGGAGACGCTGAGCTGGAAGCTGGAAGGCACCGACTGGACCATCCACAACCACGCGAACGTTTTCTCCCGTACCGGTCTGGATATCGGCGCACGCTTCTTTATGGAACATCTGCCGGAAAACCTGGAAGGGGAAATCGTTGATCTCGGCTGCGGTAATGGCGTGATTGGCCTGACGCTGCTGGCGAAGAACCCGGAGGCCAGCGTGGTGTTCAGCGACGAATCGCCGATGGCGGTGGCCTCCAGCCGTCTGAACGTGGAAACCAACCTGCCGGAGGCACTGGATCGCTGCGAGTTTATGATCAATAACGCGCTGTCGGGCGTAGAGCCTTTCCGCTTCAACGCGGTATTCTGTAACCCGCCATTCCACCAGAAGCACGCCCTGACGGATAACGTCGCGTGGGAGATGTTCCACCACGCGCGCCGCTGCCTGAAAATCAACGGCGAGCTGTATATCGTGGCGAACCGCCACCTGGACTACTTCCACAAGCTGAAGAAGATTTTCGGCAACTGCGTCACCATTGCCACCAATAACAAATTCGTGGTGCTGAAATCGGTGAAGCTGGGGCGTCGTCGGTAAGATTGGGTATGTGCGGCCTGATGCCCGGTGGCGCTTCGCTTACCGGGCCTACAATGGCCTCGAACCCGTAGGCCGGGCAAGCGAAGCGCCGCCCGGCAATGCCCTAGATCGCCAGAGCTAACTTCGTCCCCTGCGCAATTGCCCGCCGCGCATCCAGCTCCATCGCCACATCGCACCCGCCGATCAAATGCACCGTTTTTCCCGCCTCACGCAGCGGATCCGCCAGATCCCGCTTCGGCTCCTGCCCGGCGCACAAAATCACATGATCCACGCGCAGCAGTTGCGGTTCGCCGCCGATCAGCACGTGCAGCCCGTCGTCGTCGATCTTCTGGTAGCTCACCCCGGGGATCATCTTCACCCCGCGCGAGAGCAGGGTGGCGCGGTGGATCCAGCCCGTGGTTTTTCCCAGACCTTCACCCGGCTTGCTGGCTTTACGCTGGAGCATCACAATCTGACGCGGGCTTTTCGGCAGCTGCGGACCTTCCGGGCGTAAACCACCGGACTGACTGAGGCTGGTATCAATGCCCCATTCCACGCAGAACTCAGCGATGTTCTGGCTGGTGGCTTCGCCCGGCTGGCTTAAATACATCGCGGTATCAAAACCGATCCCGCCGCAGCCGATGATCGCCACCTTCTCGCCAACCGGCGCTTTGTCCCTTAATACATCCAGATAGCTCAATACCTTCGGATGATCGATGCCTTCGATCGCAGGCGTGCGCGGGGCGATCCCACTCGCGAGGATCACCTCGTCGAAACCGATCAGATCCGCCGCGCTGACAAACTGTTTAAGCCGCAGATCGACGCCCGTCACCTCGATCATCCGGCGGTAATAGCGCAGCGTTTCGTAGAACTCCTCTTTGCCGGGGATCTGTCTGGCGATAGTAAACTGCCCGCCGATTTCCGCCAGCGCATCAAACAGCGTCACGCTGTGCCCGCGCGAGGCGGCATTGACTGCAAACGCCAGGCCCGCCGGCCCTGCCCCCACCACGGCCAGACGCTTCTTGTTGACCGCCGGAACGATCGGCATTTTGGTTTCATGGCAGGCGCGGGGGTTAACGAGGCAGGAGGTGACCTTGCCGACGAAGATCTGATCCAGACACGCCTGGTTACAGCCGATACAGGTATTAATCTCGTCCGCACGGCCGCTTTGCGCTTTGGAGAGCAGTTCGGCATCCGCGAGGAACGGGCGCGCCATCGATACCATATCGGCATCGCCGCGTGAGATCACATCCTCCGCCACCTGCGGATCGTTAATGCGGTTGGTGGTGACCAGTGGAACGGAGACTTTGCCTTTCAGCTTGCGCGTTACCCAGCTGAACGCCGCGCGCGGCACCGGCGTAGCGATGGTCGGGATGCGCGCTTCGTGCCAGCCAATCCCGGTGTTGATGATGGTGGCGCCAGCGGCTTCAATCGCCTGCGCCAGCTGCACGGTTTCGTCGAAGGTGCCGCCGCCCTCCACCAGGTCAAGCATCGACAGGCGGAAGATGATAATAAAATCCGCACCCGCACGTTCACGCACCGCACGCACCACCTCCACGGCAAAACGCATCCGGCGGGCATAGGCGCCACCCCATTCGTCGTCGCGCTGGTTGGTGCGTGCGGCGAGGAATTCGTTGATCAGATACCCTTCCGAGCCCATCACCTCCACCCCGTCGTAGCCCGCTTCCCGCGCCAGCGCCGCGCAGCGGGCGAAGTCGTCAATCAGGGCCAGGATCTCGTCGTGGCTGAGGGCATGGGGAGTAAAGCGGTTAATCGGCGCCTGAATAGCCGAGGGTGCAACCAGGTTCGGCTGATAGCTGTAGCGTCCGGTATGCAGAATTTGCAGGGCGATTTTGCCGCCCTCGCGGTGGACCGCGTCGGTCACAATGCGGTGATGCGGCAGCTGTGACGCATCGTTCAACACTGCGCCGCCCTCCATCGTCACCCCGGAAGGGGCAGGGGCTACGCCGCCGGTGACAATCAGCGCCACCCCGTGGCGCGCGCGCTCGGCATAGAAGGCTGCCAGACGTTCAGCCCCGTCCGGACGCTCCTCCAGCCCGGTGTGCATCGAGCCCATTAACACGCGGTTTTTAAGGGTGGTAAACCCCAGATCGAGCGGGGCGAATAACGACGGGTAGCGGCTCATAGTCTCTTCCAGTGTAAAATTATTGTTATGTGGTCGGATGAGTTACTAATTTAGCCAGCGGGGAGTAAAAGGGAAAAGGGGAATGCAGTGAATGTGATGGGATTCAAATATTGGTGTGGCCTGATGCCCTCACCCTAACCCTCTCCCACAGGGAGAGGGGACTTAATCTCCCTCTCCCTTAGGGAGAGGGCCGGGGTGAGGGGGATGCCCGCACCAGCCCCGGTGCCTGCCACATCGACGTCGTCAGCCCGCTGTCCACCAGCCCAAGCTGGTCGGCATACACCGCCTGCCATTTCTGCATCATGCCGTCGTACAGCTCGCGGTGCTGCGGGTTCGGCGTGAACTCGCGGCTCCACTTCACCAGCCGCTCGCCCGTCGAGGCCATATCCGCAAACAACCCCGCGCCAGCACCTGCCGCAATAGCGCAACCCAGCGCCGTTGCTTCCTTCACTTCCGGCACGCGCACCGGCAGCCCGGTAACGTCGCTTAAAATCTGGCTCCACAGGGCGCCTTTGGCCCCGCCACCCGCAAACACCAGGCTCTCAAACGTCACGCTGGAGAAGCGCGAAATCTGCGCCAGGTTGCAGGCCGAGACGATGGCCGCGTTCTCTTCCAGCGCGCGGAACAGCGTCGCTTTGTTGCACTTTTCCGGGTCGATGGAGAGGTTAATAAACGACGGCGCTGCGTGATACCACTGCTTAAAATGCATCGCGTCGGAGAAGATCGGCATCACGCCGTGGGAGCCAGCCGGGACGCGGCTCGCCATCTCTTCGAGCAGGGAGTAGGTGTCCATTCCCATTCGTTCGGCAATCAGCTTCTCTTCGGCGCAGAAGGCGTCGCGGAACCAGCGCATGGTTAGCCCGGTAAAGAAGCTGATCGACTCCGCCTGCGCCATGCCGGGGATGACGTGCGGGTTTACGCGGATGTTCATCTCAGGGTCGGTGCGCACCTGCGGCAGATTCACCACCTGCTGCCAGAAGGTGCCGCCGAGAACCGCCGTTTGTCCGGCGCGCACCACGCCCAGCCCCAGACAGCCCAGCTGCACGTCGCCGCCGCCCATCACCACCGGTGTGCCTTCGCGCAGGCCGCTCTGCTGCGCGGCCTGTCTGGTAATCGCCCCCAGCACGGTGCCGGTCTCTTTCACCGGGGAGAGGATATCGGCGCGCAGCCCGGCCATGTCGAGCAGCGCCGGACGCCAGTCGCGGGAGAAGAGATCCAGCATGCCGGTGGTGCCCGCATTGGACGGATCGACCGCCAGCTCACCGGAGAGCTTCGCCGCCAGCCAGTCGCTGATCATGGTGATGGTGGCGGCTTTACGATAAATATCCGGACGATGGTGCGCCAGCCACAGCAGGCGCGGCATGGCGCTGAGGGCAAGCGTCTGGCCGGAAACATCATACACTTCGGATTCAAACCGGTAGTCGTGGATCTCTTTGAGTTCAGCCACCTCGCGGCTGGCGCGGGCGTCGACGTTGGCGCAGGCCCAGATAGCCTCGCCGTTGCGGTCGTACAGCACAATCCCTTCGCGCATCGAGCAGCAGGCGACGGACTGAATATCCGCCGCGCTCAGGCGTGCGCGCTCCAGCGCCTGATGAATACACCGGCAGGCCAGCCGCCAGTTGGTGTCGAGGTCGAACTCCATCGAGCCCGGCACGTTCTCCACGCTCAGGTGCTTCCACTCGGCCTGGCCAACGGCAATCTGGTTGCCCTGTAAATCAAAAATCACGGCGCGAACGCTGCCTGTCCCTGCATCTAACGCTAAAAGGTAACTCATGAGCTTGCCTCGTGTCAGGCGCAGGGCTGCTCTTATCCGGCCAGAGCCAGCACCGCGCGGGCTGTCGTCTCTTCCGTCACCAGGCCATTAATACGGCGACCTTTCAGTGCGGCATAAATCGCATCGGCTTTCTCTTCCCCTCCGGCCACGCCTACGATGGTGGGCAGCTGCGCCAGTTCATCGAGCGTGACGCCCAGTAATTCTTTGTGGATCTCCAGCTCCTCGACGCATTCCCCTTCGGCATTGAGGAAATAGCCAAGGATATCGCCCACCGCGCCTTTACGGGCGTACATCAGCTGTTCACCTTCGCTGATATAGCCGGAGCGCAGTATCGTCGCGTCACGGCGCTGGTTTACCGAGCCAATCCCGACCACCGCCACGTCAGCCGCGGTGGCGGCGAGGATCACGTCCCGCACGCTGGTTTCGCGCTTTAAGATCCCGGCGACTTCAGCGGATGACACGCGAAGCGGGGCGGGGATCATGCTGACGCTACAGGCCGCATCCAGCTGGCCGATACCGGTCATATACGGCCCGACGCCGCCAGAGAGCGTCACCAGGCGGATCTGCTGCGAGCTGATAAAGCCGCTTAAGTGTTGCAGACTGCTCATGGTGGTTTCACCGAAGCCCACCGCTAACAGCTGGCCGGGTTGCAGTACGCCCATCAGCGACTGTGCCGCGCCAATGCCCAGCCGCACGTTCATCGGCGGCGTATTCAGGGCGGGCATCACGCGCACCAGCTTCAGGCCAAATCGTTGTTGCAGCTCGGTTTCCAGCGCCAGGCAGCCCTCGTAGCGGGAGTTGATCTGCACGCGGATCACCCCGGACTGACGGCCTTTCTCCAGCAGGCGGGAGATCTTCAGACGCGGCAGCCCGAGCCGTTCGCCGATGTCGTTCTGGGTCAGCCCGTCGTGGTAGTAGCACCAGGCCACGCGCGCCACCAGCTCCTCTTCCGCCAGTGCCAGCCCGGCAAACCGTCCTTCTTCCGCAGTGCGTTTATCGCTCATAATTGAACTCTTATAAAAATTTAGATCATATGTTCGTGATGGTGCGACGTGAAAATGTGAGCCACGCGACAAAACGGATCTTTTCGATCGTTTCCGCTTTATCTGAATCTCAATCGATAAAACTGTGATCCCTGCACGGTTGTAAATATAGTTCACCGTCTACGCTTTTGAACATTATTAAATCTAAAAATCATTTGTTCAATAGCGGAGCGATGATGACACCACTTCTCGACGCGCGTGATATCAGCAAGCAGTTTTCAGGCGTACCGGTCTTAAAAGGCATTGATTTCACGCTGCTTGCGGGGCAGGTGCATGCGCTGATGGGCGGTAACGGCGCGGGAAAATCGACGCTGATGAAGATCATCGCCGGGGTAGAAACCCCGGATAGCGGTGAACTTTCGGTGGCGGGTGAGTCTTTTGCACGGCTTACCCCGGCGCAGGCGCACAGGTTAGGCATTTATCTGGTGCCGCAGGAGCCGCTGCTATTTCCCAACCTGACGGTGCGGGAAAACATCCTGTTTCGTCTGCCGCGAGAGCGCGATCGGGAAAAACGCCTGGCGGAAAAACTCCGACAGCTGCAATGCCAGCTTAACCTCGACGCTACCGCCAGCACCCTCGAGGTGGCGGACCAGCAGATGGTGGAGATCCTGCGCGGGCTGATGCGCAACGCCAGAATTCTGATCCTTGATGAACCCACGGCCTCGCTGACGCCCGGTGAAACCGAACGGCTGTTTCGCCAGATCCGCGCCTTGCAGGATCTTGGCGTCGGGATTGTTTTTATCTCGCATAAGCTGCCGGAGATTCGACAGCTGGCGAGTCACGTCTCAGTGATGCGCGACGGCGCGGTGGTGCTCAGCGGCGAAACCGCGCAGTTTGACGATAACGCCCTGATCGCCGCCATGACGCCGGTAAGCCGGGAGACATCCCTGAGCGATACGCAAAAGCTGTGGCTGGCGCTGCCGGGCAACCGCCGCACCCAGGCGCAGGATTTTCCCGTGCTGCGCGTGGAAGCGCTCACCGGGGAGGGCTTTATCGATCTCAGCCTTGAGATTTACGCCGGGGAGATCGTCGGTCTGGCCGGGCTGGTGGGGTACGGGCGCACCGAGTTTGCCGAAACGCTCTACGGCCTGCGTCCGGTTCGCGGCGGGCGGGTGTGGCTGGAGAGCCAGGAGATCACCGCCGATCCGGTCAGTTCACGCCTGCAAAAAGGGCTGGTCTATCTGCCGGAAGACAGGCAGGTGTCCGGCCTGTTTCTCGACGCGCCGATCCGCTGGAACACCGTGGCGCTGAACGAGCCGTCGCTCTGGCAGCAGCGAAAGCGGGAGTCTGCGGTAGTGGAACGCTATCACCGGGCGCTGGGGATCAAGCTCAACCATGCGGATCAAACCGTGCGCACGCTCTCCGGTGGTAATCAGCAGAAGGTGCTGCTGGCGCGCTGTCTTGAGGCCAACCCGCTGCTGCTGATCGTCGATGAACCGACGCGCGGCGTGGACGTATCGGCGCGCGCTGATATTTATCAGCTGCTGAAAAGCGTGGCGGCGCAGAACGTGGCGGTGCTGATGATCTCAAGCGATCTCGATGAGTTTCCCGGCCTTGCGGATCGGGTGCTGGTAATGCATCAGGGCGTGCTCAGCGGCGAGCTGCCGCGCCACGCCGTCACCCTCGACCGGATGATGGCGCTGGCGTTTGGAGGGCAATCATGAAGATCTTACTGAAAAACCGCGAGCTGAGCGCATTTCTCGCCATTCTGGCGCTGTTCGCCGTGCTGGTGGCGCTGAACCCGTCCTACCTGAGCTTACAGACGCTGGGGATGATATTCGCCAGCTCGCAGATCCTGATCCTGCTGGCTATCGGCGCGGCGCTGGTGATGCTGACCCGCAATATTGACGTCTCCGTCGGCTCCACCGTCGGGCTTTCCGCTATTGCCGTCGGCGTGGCGCTGAACAGCGGCTACAGCCTGCCTGTTTCCATTCTCTTCGCGCTGTCTATTGGCGCTTTGGCCGGGGCGTTCAACGGGTTTCTGGTGGTGGGACTGCGCATCCCGGCGATTGTCGCCACCCTCGGCACGCTGGGGCTGTATCGTGGGGCGATGCTGCTGTGGACCGGCGGGAAGTGGATAGAAGGGCTGCCGCCGGGGCTGAAATCTCTCTCTGAGCCCGCCGCCGTCGGCATTTCGCCGCTCGGCATGCTGGTGTTGATTATCGCGGCCACCGGCGCGTGGACGCTGTCGCGCACCGCCTTTGGACGGGATTTTTACGCCGTGGGGGATAACCTCGCCGCCGCGCGCCAGCTGGGCGTGGCGGTGAACCGCACCCGCATGATCGCCTTTACCCTCAACGGCATGCTGGCGGCCTGCGCCGGAATTGTGTTTGCCGCGCAGATTGGCTTTGTACCCAACCAGACCGGCAGCGGGCTGGAGATGAAAGCCATCGCCGCCTGCGTGCTGGGTGGCATCTCGCTGCTGGGCGGCACCGGCACGCTGGTCGGCGCCTTCCTCGGCGCGTTCTTCCTCACCCAAATCGATACCGTGCTGGTGCTGTTCAGGCTCCCGGCGTGGTGGAACGACTTTATCGCCGGGCTGGTGCTGCTGGGTGTGCTGGTGCTCGACGGGCGGCTGCGTCAGGCGCTCTCACGGCATCAGAGGGCGCTGAAATACAGCCGTTTCCAGCCGGGTAACAAAGGGGGAAAGCACGTTACCCCGTTTCCGAAACGCAAAAAAGAGGTGGCGTAAATGAGGCTTAACTGGGAAAGCGCGCTGCTGATTTTACTGGTGCTGGAGATCCTGCTCTTCGGCGCCATCAACCCGCGCATGCTTGATATCAACATGCTGCTGTTCAGCACCAGCGACTTTATCTGCATTGGCATCGTGGCGCTGCCGCTTACGCTTGTGATTATCAGCGGCGGGATCGATATTTCCCTCGGCTCAACCATCGGCCTGTGCGCCATCGCGCTGGGGGTGATGATGCAGGCAGGGTGGCCGATGGCGGTTGCCATCCCTCTGACGCTGCTGCTCGGCCTGCTGTGCGGGCTGGTGAATGCGGCGCTGATCCACTACACCGGCATCAGCCCGTTGGTCATTACCCTCGGCACGCTCTACCTCTACGGCGGCGGGGCGCTGCTGCTCTCCGGCATGGCGGGGGCGACGGGCTACGAGGGGATCGGCGGCTTCCCGGACAGCTTTACCACCTTCGCTAACCTCACGGTGGTGGGCCTGCCGATCCCGCTGGTGCTGTTCGCGGTGATTACCGCTTTCTTCTGGCTGATTACCCACCGCGGGCGCTTTGGTCGGCATCTGTTTTTAACCGGCCAGAATCCGCGTGCGGCGCGCTATGCGGCGCTGTCGGTGAACGGCATGCCGTACGCGCTGTACGGCCTGGTGGGGGTAGCCTCGGCGGTTGCCGCGCTGGTGATGGTTTCCTATTTCGGTTCCGCGCGCTCGGATCTGGGGCGCGATTTACTCATGCCCGCGCTCACCGCCGCCGTACTCGGCGGGGCAAATATCTACGGCGGGTCAGGTTCGGTTGTCGGTACGGCGCTGGCGGCGCTGCTGGTGGGCTACCTGCAGCAGGGTTTACAGATGGTCGGTATCCCTAACCAGGTGTCGAGCGCGCTGTCAGGGGCGCTGCTGGTTGTGGTGGTGATGGGACGTTCGCTGAGTCTGCACCGCGAATGGGTGCGTTCTCTCTTCAGAAAACTATCCGGAGCGTAAGATGAAAACAAAACTATTCGTCCTGGCAATGGCCCTCAGCTTCGCTTCGGCGCAGGCGGCGGACCGCATTGCCTTTATCCCGAAACTGGTAGGCGTGGGATTCTTCACCAGCGGCGGCAACGGCGCGAAAGAGGCGGGGAAAGATCTCGGCGTGGACGTGACCTACGACGGCCCGACCGAGCCGAGCGTCTCCGGCCAGGTGCAGCTGATCAATAACTTCGTCAACCAGGGCTATAACGCCATTATCGTCTCCGCCGTGTCGCCGGACGGCCTCTGCCCGGCACTGAAGCGCGCGATGCAGCGCGGCGTGAAGGTCCTGACCTGGGATTCCGACACCAAACCGGAGTGCCGCAGCATCTACATCAACCAGGGAACGCCGGAGCAGCTCGGCGGCCTGCTGGTGGAGATGGCGGGCAAACAGGTCACCAAACCGAACGCGAAAGTGGCGTTCTTCTACTCCAGCCCCACCGTTACCGACCAGAACCAGTGGGTGAAAGAGGCAAAGGCCAAAATCGAGAAAGATCATCCTCAGTGGCAGGTCGTCACCACCCAGTTTGGCTATAACGACGCCACCAAATCTCTGCAAACCGCCGAAGGGATCTTAAAAGCCTATCCGGATCTGGATGCGATCATCGCCCCGGACGCCAACGCCCTGCCAGCCGCGGCACAGGCGGCGGAAAACCTGAAACGGGAAGGGGTGGCGATTGTCGGCTTCAGCACGCCGAACGTGATGCGCCCGTACGTTGAGCGCGGCACGGTGAAAGCCTTCGGCCTGTGGGATGTGGTGCAACAGGGCAAAATTGCGGTCAATGTCGCCGATCGTTTACTGAAAAAAGGCGATCTTAACCCTGGCGACAGCGTCGACGTGAAAGATATCGGGACGCTGAAGGTCGAGCCGAACAGCGTGCAGGGCTACCAGTATGAGGCGAAGGGCAACGGCATCGTGCTGCTGCCGGAGCGGGTGGTGTTCACCAAAGAGAACATCAACAAATACGATTTCTGACGGGGGAGCAAATGGCTGATTTAGATGACATCAAAGACGGCAAGGATTTTGGCATCGGCACGCCGCAGCAGAATGTGCCGTACACCCTGAAGGGCTGCGGCTCGCTGGACTGGGGCATGCAGTCGAGGCTTGCGCGCATCTTCAACCCACAGAGCAACCGCACGGTGATGCTGGCCTTTGACCACGGCTACTTTCAGGGGCCGACCACCGGCCTTGAGCGTATCGATCTCTCCATCGCGCCGCTGTTTGGTGAAACCGACGTGCTGATGTGCACCCGCGGCATCCTCAGGAGCCAGGTGCCAGCCGCCACGAACAAACCGGTGGTGCTGCGCGCCTCCGGCGGTAACTCGATTCTGGGCGAGCTGTCCAACGAGTGCGTGGCGGTGGCGATGGAGGACGCGCTGCGCCTGAACGTCTGCGCGGTGGCGGCGCAGGTGTATATCGGAAGCCCGTTTGAGCATCAGTCGATCAACAACATCATCAAGCTGGTGGATGCGGGGGCGCGCTACGGCATGCCGACGCTGGCGGTGACGGGCGTCGGGAAAGAGATGGCGCGTGACGCGCGCTATTTCTCGCTTGCCAGCCGCATCGCCGCCGAAATGGGAGCGCAGTTCGTCAAAACCTACTACGTGGACGAGGGCTTTGAAAAAGTGACCGCCAGCTGCCCGGTGCCGATTGTTATCGCCGGGGGCAAAAAGCTGCCGGAGCACGAGGCGCTGGAGATGTGCTGGCGGGCGATTGACCAGGGCGCATCCGGCGTGGACATGGGGCGCAACATCTTCCAGTCCAGCGCGCCACTCGCCATGCTGAAGGCGGTGAAGAAAGTCGTTCACGAGAACATGAGCGCCCGGGAGGCGTTCCAGTTCTGGCAGGAAGAGAAACAGGGAGAAGCAAAATGAACGTGACGCTGGTGGAGATTAATATTAAACCCGAGCGGGTGGACGAGTTTCTGGAGGTATTTCGCGCCAACCACGAGGGGGCCATCAAGGAGCCGGGAAACCTGCGCTTTGATGTCTTGCAGGACCCGCGGGTGAAAACCCGCTTCTTTATCTACGAAGCCTATAAAGACGAAGCGGCGGTGCTGGCGCATAAGCAAACGCCACACTATCTGGCGTGCGTGGATAAGCTTGAAGAGCTGATGTCAGAGCCGCGCAAAAAACGCTGTTTTGTGGGGTTGTTGCCGGAGTAGCGGCTTTGCCCGGTGGCGCTGCGCTTACCGGGCCTACGGGGGATGGTGCGGTGTTTGCCCGGTGGCGCTGCGCTTACCGGGCCTACATATGCAGTATTTGTAGGCCGGGTAAGCGAAGCGCCACCCGGCGTTGTTCACGCCAGCTCCAGCAACTGAATACGCGCCGTCGCGCCCGGCATCAGCTTTTGCAGATTGCTCACCAGCTCATCGCCAGCTTCCTGTAATGCCGCCAGCGGCATCGACGGCAGGCTTTCGAGAATAAACCACATGGATTGCGCCTGGCTGTCCAGACGCGTGCGTACCCCCTGTCGCCAGTTCCAGCGGCGGCAGGTGACGCCGAGATCGTCACGCCAGATAACTTCGCCTGGCTCCGGATTTTCTACAACCGGCTCACCTTCTTTAAAGGTATCAAACGGCTCGCTGCCGTCGGCCAGCGTCAGGCGCGGCGCTCCCGAGTAAGCCGCCAGATTTTCTCCCCCTACCGGAATAGCGTAGCGGATACTGATGGCATTATAGACATCCACCACCGGGTCGAGCGGCGGCAGCGAACCGTCTCTCATCACGCGCTTGCGCAGGGCCGAGGCCGAGCAGGGCGTACGTTTGGGTTTTGCACCAAAGGCTTTAAACACCTCATCCCAGGCGGCGAGATGATTTTCTGCCCAGGGCACATCATCATTGAGCATCTGCTGGCAGGCCTGCGCCAGCGCAGCGGGCGCAACCTCCGGTTGGGTAATCGGGGCAGCTTCAACCAGAATGCTCAGTGCCCGAAAGCCGGGCGCGATCCCGACAAGTCGCGAATCTATTGACGGTGTTAGAAGAGACATAAATAATCCTGTATTGACTGTTTTATACCATGGTAGTGACCAATGACTGATAAAGTCAATATAATGACCGATGCGGGCGCCGATGTTGCCCAGGTAAGCCTGGCCGTGGCGAACCGTATCCGCAGCTGGCGGAAAGAGAAAAAGCTGTCGCTGGACGAGCTTTCCCGCCGCGCCAGCGTCAGCAAAGGCATGCTGGTGGAGATCGAAAAAGGGACTGCCAACCCCAGCATTGCCATTCTGTGCAAACTGGCCGCCGCGCTTGGCGTCTCGGTGGCAGACATCGTTAACGTCTCCAGCGAGCCGCAGGTACACATTATTCAGGAAGAGGCGATCCCGGTTCTTTGGCAGGGCGCACAGGGCGGTTATGCCAGATTGCTGGCAGGCACCGCAGGCCCGGACATGATTGAGCTGTGGCAGTGGGAGATGCATCCGGGAGAGACTTTCACCTCTCCGGGACATCCCGCGGGAACCTTTGAGCTGCTGCACGTGAACGAAGGCATGTTAACCCTGACGGTGGACGAGACGGTGGTACAGGTTAATGCTGGCGCGTCGGCGGTAGCGAAAACGGAAGCGGCGCACGGCTATGCCAATGAGGGAGAAAAAGTGCTGCGCTTTACCATGACGGTAGCGGAGTTCCACCGATAAAAAGCAGCCCGGTGGCGCTACGCTTACCGGGCCTACGTATGCAGTATTTTGCAGGCCGGGTAAGCGTAGCGCCACCCGGCGTTTTTTACGCCTCTTCCACGCTTACCCGCAGCGCCGCCAGCGCTTTACGCGCCGCCTTCAGCACCTGCTCACACTGCTCAATGGTAAGCGTCAACGGTGGCTCAATGCGGATGGTTTTCGAGTTGTTAAGCGTTCCCGCCACCAGTACCCGCTGGCGGAACATCTCGCTTGCGAAGCTATAACCGGTTTCGTTATCAACGAACTCAATCGCCATCAGCATCCCTTTCCCGCGCGCATCCTGTACCAGATCCGGATATTCCCGGCCCAACTGACGGAAGCCGTCCAGCAGCATGTCGCCTTTCTGCTCCGCTTGCGCGGGCAGGTTTTGCTCCAGCAGCACGTTGATGGTGGCCAGCGCCGCCGCACAGGCCAGCGGGTTACCGCCAAAGGTGGTGGTATGTAAGAACGGGTTATCGAACAGCACCGAGAAGACCTCCTCAGTGGCGACCGTTGCGCCAATCGGCATCACGCCGCCACCGAGCGCTTTCGCCAGGCACAGAATGTCCGGCTGAACGTTCTCGTGCTCGCAGGCGAACATCTTGCCGGTGCGCCCCATCCCGGTCTGCACTTCGTCGAAGATCAGCAGCGCGCCAAACTCATCGCACAGCTGACGCACGGCGGGCAGATAGCCCTGCGGCGGGAGGATCACGCCGCCTTCACCCTGAATCGGCTCCAGGATCACCGCCGCCACGTCGTCGCCGGTTTTACGGCATTCACTCAGCACGATGCGCATGGCGTTGATGTCGCCAAACGGCACGTGGCGGAAGCCCGGCAGCAGCGGCATAAACGGCTTGCGGAAGGTAGATTTAGCGGTCGCCGACAGAGCGCCCAGGGATTTCCCGTGGAACGCGCCGCTGGTGGCGATAAAGGTAAATTTCCCGCGCGGTGACTGGTACGCCTTAGCGAGCTTGAGCGCCGCTTCGACCGATTCGGTGCCGCTGTTGCTGAAGAAGCTGTATTTCAGCTTACCGGGCGTTAAGGCTGCCAGCGTTTTCGCGAGCATGGCGCGAAGCGGATCGAGCAGTTCCTGGCTATGGAGAGGTTGTTTCGCAAGTTGATTCTGTACGGCGGAAACCACAACTGGATTACGGTGCCCCACGTTGAAAATACCAAAACCACCCAGGCAATCGATAAACTCCTGTCCCTGGGTGTCGACAAGCGTATTCAGACTGCCCGCTTGCCACTCTACGGCTCCGTAATCCCCGCCGGCGGTAACAGATTTGCGATACTCCAGAAAACCTGGATTCACATGCTCCTTAAAGTAATCAATGACCTCACGGTTAAGTTGTTTCATCTCCTCATGATCAAGCGTTCGCTTCTCAATGAGATTCAGTGCGTGCGCGGTACAGGCAAGAGCCGAGGCGCTGGAAGGTAACCTGTTCAAAATATGCTCCCGGGGATCGCGTATCACATGATACTGAGTTAAGTATTGCAGGGATTACGCCACCTCAGATGCCTTAACAAAAATCGGGATAAACGCCAGGTGAAATCAAAGTTGCACAATATTTAATCATGCCATCGCGCGCCGCACGGGATAAGGGATAACGAGCCGGGGATGGGGTGTCGTCAATTGCACTGCTCCAGGGCAGGGAATGCGCCTTAAGTGTGCACCGGGGTATCATGCTTTGTAGGTAGTTTCATGCCGAAAGTATTTTAAATCAATTAATTAGAAAAACGTACGAAAAGTGCGGTTTAACCGAGATTTGCGATCTCAATCATATTTAACAACTAAAGATAAATTTTTTATCGCCGAAAAAACATAAGCCACAAAATTAACATTCAAATAACCTGCAAGGGATGCTCACTATGTCCTCTCCTGACTATGTCACCCAGAATGAATATCCGCTGGACGATGACACCACGCTTATGTCGACCACCGACCTCCACAGCTACATGACCCACACTAACGACACCTTTGTGCAAGTGAGCGGCTTTACGCTCCAGGAGCTGCTCGGGCAACCGCACAACATTGTGCGTCATCCGGATATGCCGAAAGCGGCTTTTGCCGACATGTGGTACACGCTGCAAAAGGGCGAACCCTGGAGCGGGATTGTCAAAAACCGACGTAAAAATGGCGATCACTATTGGGTACGCGCCAATGCGGTACCAATGGTGCGTAACGGCCAGATGACGGGCTATATGTCCATTCGTACCCGCGCCACCGAGGACGAGGTCGCCGCGGTGGAGCCGCTTTATAAGGCGCTCAACGAAGGACGCTGCAAAAAACGCATTCATAAAGGGCTGGTGGTGCGCAAAGGCTGGCTCGGCAAACTACCGGCGATGCCGCTGCGCTGGCGCGTGCGTAGCGTAATGGCGGTACTTTTCGCGGTGATGGCCGCAACGCTGGTTGCCAGTGCCGCGGGCTGGGCTTCGCTGGTGGCGGCAGCCGTGGTGATGCTGCTTGGCACCCTGGTGTTTGAGCAACAGATTGTCCGCCCGGTGGAAAACGTCGCACGGCAGGCGCTCAGGGTCGCTACCGGAGAGCGTAACAGCGTGCAGCATCTTAACCGCAGCGATGAACTGGGGCTAACGCTGCGGGCCGTCGGACAGCTGGGGCTGATGTGCCGCTGGCTGATCAACGACGTCTCCAGCCAGGTGGTGAGCGTGCGCGACGGCAGCGACAGGCTGGCGCAGGGCAATGAAGATCTCAACGACCGCACGCGCCAGACCGTGGCTAACGTGCAGCAGACCGTGGCAACAATGAACCAGATGGCGGCGTCGGTGCAGAGTAACTCTGAGACCGCAGCCGAAGTCGACAAGCTATCGATGGCCGCCAGCAGCGCGGCCACGCAGGGGGGCACCGTGATGCAGACCGTGGTGAAAACCATGGATGACATTGCCGACAGTACCCAGCGCATTGGCTCTATTACCTCGCTTATCAATGACATCGCCTTCCAGACCAATATTCTGGCGCTGAACGCCGCGGTTGAGGCGGCACGCGCAGGTGAGCAGGGGAAAGGCTTTGCGGTGGTGGCGGGCGAAGTGCGTCATCTTGCCAGCCGCAGCGCGAACGCGGCTAACGATATTCGCAAGCTGATCGACGCCAGCGCCAGCAAAGTGCAGTCGGGCGCCGAGCAGGTCCACGCCGCGGGACGTACTATGGATGATATTGTCGAGCAGGTGAAAAACGTCACGCAGCTCATCGCGCAGATCAGTCACGCCACCTCAGAGCAGGCGACAGGCCTGACAGAGCTGACCCGTGCTGTGGCAGAGCTGGACAGCATTACGCAGAAAAATGCTGACCTGGTCGAAGAGAGCGCGCAGATTTCCGCGATGGTTAAGCACCGGGCCGGACGCCTTGAAGATGCGGTTACCGTGCTGCATTAAGAAATGCATGCTTCGATAAAGCCGTTTATTCCTACTGGGTAAACGGCTTTTTTGTTTTTCAGAATAAGTTATGTTGTTAATGAAATATTAAGTAACTAAAAAAAGCGCCCGGTTTTTAATTGTTACGATCCAGATTTATTGAGAGTGAAAAATAAAAAAACGATCAAAGTCATAAAGTTAGCGTGTTTCCTGTCGATAACAGCGATCGTCTGAGAAATAATCACATCGATGGGGTAAATATGTTCATACATGACGTAAAGATCGGCACGAAATTATTTCTGGCGTTTGGATTATTTATTGTCCTGATGGTCGTCAGCGCAAGCTTGTCTCTGATGAGCCTGAATCGGGCAAACAATGGAATGCAAACCATCCTTACCAGCGACTATCCAACGACGGTAAAAGCGAACCAGTTAATCGACAACTTCCAGGAATTTATAAGCACGCAGCAGCTCATGCTGCTGGACGAACAGGGAACGTACACGGCGCAATCAGAGCAGCGTCTGAAGGCGATCAGCGAGCGCATCTCCGCAATCCTGAGCGAGCTGGACAACGCTCTCAAGGATAAAAAATCCCAACAGGTGCTGGCCGATATCCACGGCGTACGCCAGCAATATCTTGACTCGCGCTACCGCATTTTGCAGGCCGTGCAGAATAACGACCGTGCGGGCGCGATAAACGAAATGATGACCAACACCCTGAATCTGCAACAGTCCTACAAAGCGAAAGTGCAGGCGCTGATTGCGATCCAGGACCATGAAATGCAGAGTGCGGGCGAGCAGGTGGAAGGCGATTTCCGCACCAATCGTCTCCTGCTGGTCCTGATTACGCTTTTCAGCGTCGCGGCAGCCAGCCTGACTGGCTGGTTCATTGTGCGATCCATTACCCAACCGCTGAACGACGCGGTGAATTTTGCGGAGGCCATTGCCGATGGCGATCTCACCGGCAGCATTACCTCGCACGGTAAAGATGAAACCGGACTGCTACTCACCGCACTGATGGAGATGAAAACGCGCCTGCTGGAGATTGTGCAGCAGGTGCAAACCGGATCGGAAAACATCTCCAGTGCCGCCGCGCAGATTGTCGCGGGAAACCAGGATCTGGCTGCCCGCACGGAGGAGCAGGCCAGTTCCGTTGAACAAACGGCCGCCTCGATGGAGCAGATCACCGCTACGGTGAAGAACACCGCGTCCCACACCGGAGAAGCGACGAACCTGTCTGCCGATGCGGCTGCTGTGGTCAAAAACAACGGCGAGATGATGAAGCAGGTCACCAGCAAGATGCGCCTGATTAACGAAACATCGAACAGGATGTCCGACATTATCGACCTGATCGACGCCATTGCCTTCCAGACTAATATTCTGGCGCTGAATGCGGCGGTCGAAGCGGCGCGCGCGGGTGAGCATGGTCGTGGCTTTGCGGTGGTGGCGGGCGAGGTACGCCAGCTCGCGCAGAAAAGTGCAACATCTGCGAGTGAGATCCGCCAGCTGATTGAAAGCTCCACAAGCCAGACGCAGGACGGCATGAACCTTGTGGAGAAGGCCAGCGGGCTTATCAACGGCATGGTCGGCAACGTAGAGGAGATGGACGTAATCCTGCGTGAGATTCGCCAGGCCAGCCACGAACAGACGGAAGGCATCTCGCAGATCAACAGCGCGATTGGCCTGATAGACGCCACCACCCAGCAGAACTCCGCGCTGGTGGAGGAGTCCGTTGCGGCGGCGGCATCCCTTAACGAACAGGCCATGCACCTGAAAGAGCTGGTCCGCGTGTTCCGCGTGAGCGACGGCGTGCTGGCTTAATCCAGCTGGGAGATCTCCAGCGCCGCGCGGTCAATCAAGCCGATAATCTGTTTCAACTGCGCGTCGCTGAGCTCTCCCTGATTAACCTTCAGATCCAGTACCGCTTTGAAGTTATCCAGCGCCCGCTTCATCTGCGGGTTTTTGCGCAGCTGGAAACCGACGGAGCGCGCCTTGATACGCGTCTGGATCTGCTCCAGCTGTTCCCGGTTATTTTCCAGCCACTGTTCTCCGGCGGCATTAATCGCAATCCGCTTACGGCCGTTCTCTTCTTCGGTAATGGTGATAAGCGCCTGATCCTGCAAGTAATCCAGCGTCGGATAGATCACGCCAGGGCTTGGCGTGTAATGTCCCTGCGTCAGGTTTTCGATCTCTTTGATCAGTTCGTAACCATGGCTCGCGTTGCGGGTCAGGATATCCAGGATCACCAGCCGCAAATCGCCATGACCAAAAAATCGTGGCCGGCGTCCGCCGCCGTCGTGTTCGTGTCGCATGTTTTTCCCTCAATTTGATATATCTAAACTATATCTAAGATATATTCAGATGTAATCTAAAAAATCTTGATTTCTTGGTTAATAGCAATCATTATCATTAAAAATTCATTCCGATATATCGTATTCACCTGAGAAGGGCATCAACATGGCATCTACCCGTTACCCTCAACGTGTCCGCAATGACCTGCGTTTTCGTGAGCTGAACGTGCTGCGCACTGAGCGAGTCAGCGCAGGATTTCAGCGCATTGTGCTAGGCGGCGAGGCGCTGGAGGGCTTTAGCTCTCGCGGCTTTGACGACCATACCAAAGTCTTTTTCCCGGCACCGGGCACCACTTTCGTGCCGCCTGTGGTGACCGATGAAGGCATCGACTGGGGCGACGGCGCGCGTCCGCAGGCACGTGACTATACCCCGCTGTACGATGACGAAAAACATGAGCTGGCGCTCGATTTCTTCGTTCATGATGGCGGCATTGCCAGCAACTGGGCGGTGGAGGCTAAGGTGGGCGACAAGCTGACCATCGGCGGGCCGCGCGGTTCGCTGGTGGTGCCGGAAGATTACGCCTGGCAGCTGTACGTGTGCGACGAGTCGGGGATGCCCGCGCTGCGCCGCCGTTTAGAAGGCATCGCAAAACTGCCTGTTCGCCCGGCGATCCACGCCATCGTCACCGTGGACGATGCGGCGTATCAGGACTATCTGGCGCACCTGAGCGGGTTCAACATCACCTGGGTTATCGGCCACAACGAGCAGGCGGTGGCCGACCATCTTGCCGCGCTGGCCGTGCCGGAAGAGGATTACTTTATCTGGCTGACCGGGGAGGGGAAGGTGGTGAAACGCCTGAGCCGTCAGTTTGAAAACGACGCAATTGACCCGCAGCTGGTGCGTGCCAGCGCGTACTGGCACGCCAAATAATCAGGCAGCGGGATCCAGCTGCGCTTCGCTCACCTGATGTTCGAGCGAGGCGCATACCTCTTTCAGCGCTTTCTCCTGCTGGGCAAAGTAGGCTTCCATATTGCTGAGCGACGAGACGAGCAGCCAGGACTCTTCCTTCTCCAGCTCTGCCAGCTCGTTCACCAGGGTGTCGATTTGCTCACGCACCTGCGCCATCTTTTTACGAATACGTTCCAGGTCGTTCAGCCTGTCGCTTGCCATCATCGGTTCGAATCCTTGTTGCAGACGGGCGACCAGCGAGCGAATGGCCTTCACGTCGCCGCGTTGTTTGGCCTGGTTGAGTTGCACCATCATCCTGTTGGCTTCCTCTTTTAAATCATCGGCAACCAGATCCGGGTGGCATAGCTTGCTCGCCTGACGCCAGAGCCGCTTCAGCTCGTTCCGATCCTCTTCAGAGAGATCCTTGCCTTTACGCAGGCGAACTTCGGCATCATGATGCTGTTCGCGATACTTCTTGTACTCTTCGTTGGCCTCATCGCGCGCCTGACGTGCCGGCTCTTCTTCACGCGTTAAACCGGTCTCCAGCTCCATTGCTTCGGCCAGCAGGTTGGCAATCAGATTGCTTTGCTGCTGAAGATGTTTGCGCGCCTCTGCCGCCTGAACGGAATCCGCAGGCAGATCTCGCCAGCGCCGGGTGAGCGTTGTCAGAACCTCTACGGCCTGCGCCATATAGTCCTGGCAGCGGCGGTAATCCTCTTCCCGACGACGCGTCTCCGCCTGCTGACGACGCAGGTTAAGCTCCGCCAGCGTTTTACGCAGGGCGAGGATCTGCTGCATCAACGGCCCGAGGCGGGAGAAATAGAGATCGTTGAACTCATCTAGCTGCTGTACCCGGGCGTTACGGCGATCAATCAGATCGCGCAGACGCTCTTCCAGGGCTTTCAGCTCCAGCTTGCTGGCCGCCAGCTGTGGGTCACGCCACGGGGTAACGGCGCGCTGGCTTTGCAGCCAGGCGGTGATAGCGCGAAGGGCTGCGGTATAATTTTTCTGCTCAAGCGCCGCGACGATGGACAGGAGTTCATCGTCAAAGGCTTCCTCTTTGAGACGTTTCAGCTGGCTCCGGATGATGTCGTCATCTTCCAGCTCAATGGCATTTTTAATGATTTCTAGCCGTTTGATCGGTGTGCTCATGATGCCTTTCGCTCTGGAGCTTAAGTATTTGAGTTAAGGTTAGTTGTTGTAAAAGCTACAGGAAATAATACACACGGATGATGATCGGCGCGATGGGGGATTTCTTTAGTTTTTAGGGTTTGTGAAAGAGTGAGAGTTATTGAATCTTCCTTCTGGAACGGGGAGCACGGGGTTAAATGTGACCTTAGAGTTCACTTTTGAATGCGTGAACCGAGAAACTCGAAAATTTGGGGTTCTGGAGGCGTGCAGCGGCAGCGGTACGCCGCAATAACTGCCAGAGAATGCTTAACAGCATTAAGCATGATTAAAATATCCCAAATGTATAAGAAGTGCGGAGAGCTGGAACCGGGTTATCTTGCCGGTGTTGTTATCGGTCGGAACTAACAAGCCGTGACTAAAAGAGAGGATCTCTATACTACCTTCTCTATTTTGAACATTCACAGATCCCTTAATCGGGTTGCCGCCATCATCCTTAAGCCATAGATAAGCAGGAATAGCCATTTTTAAAACTCCATTTCCATTGAGGGTAAACCCTCATTAATGACTAAATACGGATCGCAGGTGATACAAATTGTGTTATAGGTTCGTGTTATTTAATTTCGTTACTTATTGATGTTGCAAATAAAATTAATAAATTGATCTTCAGCAGTACGCATTACCGTTATTGCTCTTATGTTGCCCTTTTTGCCTGGCAGAAAGGAAGAACGATGGCATGTATACCGATTTATCCACCCCGCGGGCTGGAGATGTTGCGCGAACACATAAGGCTCGCGCGGGCGCGTCACGAAGTCCAGAATATGGCCGCCCCGCTTACGTATACGTGGTTTTATGAGCGAGTAAGAAACGGCGGGCCGTGGGATTACAAACAACATAAACGGGCTTATGCTGACTTCGGGAATTTCCATTACGGCGCTGTGGGTTATGCAGCGTGCATCCCTGCAAAGATTTTGCTTATTGCTGCCGGCGCGGCGCAGTGGAAAGCCGGCACATCAAGACCCGAATGGGGTAATTTCACGGGGACCCCGCCGTTTGGTGATGATCCGATTGACCAATTTTGGATAAAGCAAGGCATCGACTATGTTAAACAGCATCACTTTTAGGACGCTGCACTGGATCGCCACTATTCTTATGGCCCTGGCGGTCGCGGGGTACTGTTATTTCCAACATATACAGCGTTTAACTGTTAGTGATCGGCTATATCAAGTTCGCCAGCTCACGCCCCGGACCTGGTTATACATTACTGAGTATGACGGCTCGAACATGACCACCGGGGAAGTGTATCGTTATTTTTTAGCGAGTAAGATTGACGGTGATCCGCTGGTGGCTCTCGAAAAACAACATATCGCGCCCACGCTTACAGCGAATACCGCCCGCGCAAAAGTTGAAGGCATAGGCAACAATATCTCATTTACTGTTCACGGCACTGTGTACAGCTTTACAACGTCCGCATTTTTTTATGATGCTGAGGGAATAGCGGCCGCGCCGTCAATTGACTTAACGGCCCGTGGCGAGAGCTGGGACAAGGGGAAATTTAGTCGATAGATAAATATTTATTTAAAAATCCCTTGCGGTCGGGTCAATGATCCGATGAGCCGCGTGTAAGTTTTCACGGCGTACCCGTAGCCGTTCATGGGGCAGAAGTACATTGTGGTTGTCCACCGGGTTCGAACAGGGTGATTGCCCCGCCCGGCCAGTGGCTGGGACGTGGACGTGACCCGGTTGATGTTGCCAGGGAAGAACACGCCGCAAAGCTGGCAGCAGAACAGCCAGCATAAGCATTATTGAGGGGGGCAAGCAGAACCGAAGCAGTGATGAAGATCCGTTTCATTCATACCCTTGCAATAGTGGTTACTGCATGAAGGTGATTAGATCCAGGAGTGTATGAACGGTAATAAATTAACTATAAAACACTATGGTTAATTTTTTGGAATATCCCCGGCATATCCCTGGAAAAAAGAGGCTGGTGGGTAACTCCCCGCCAGCCCTTGCTGTATTTGGTGGCCCCTGCTGGACTTGAACCAGCGACCAAGCGATTATGAGTTCCTACCTGAACAACCGAAAATCAGTAATTTTCCTTTAAAATCAAACTATTGAATTGTCATTGATTATCACCAATTGTCTGGATTTCTTCATTTCAACCGCCATTTTGTATAAGAGTAACTATTTGTTTTCAGTGGGGTTGATCCGTTCTTTCTCTGGCCTCATATCTTCAGTGACCGATTTGCTACCCCGGTCTGTTAGAAGGTGTAAAGGCGGCTTCCTTCATATCCTATTTTGGAGATTGGATATGAAAAAGAAGCTTAAAACCCACCAAGCTACACGAAATAAGACTGCATGTTGTTGTAAAGATGTAAATGAAAATTTGTTGCTACGTGCCGCACGCTACGTTCCGGCTATGTACTATTTGTACAAATTTTCCAACGATTTACATCCTCAATTCTGGTCAGCGATTGGCAGCGCTGATTGGCATGCAATCAAGGAGGTCATTAGCGCGATACTTTAACTGAGCTAACTTGAACTTGAACGTTAACTTTTTGTTTACATGGGGGTTATATGAATAATCACCTTAACATTAACGGTAAATCTGCACTGATTTAACACCTCTTTCATTTGGAGGAAGCGCCATTTCCTCCGGAGCGCTTATGGATAATGGAGCAGCGTTACTCGTAAGTAGGGTAGTGATGTAAAAGGAGTTTCGATTGAAGCTGGACATCAACGATCTAGATATTTCAGATGAGAAAATGTTGCAGGCGATAGAGTCAGCTTTTGGTGACCTTTCGTTGGCAGATGTCATCCCTCAAACTTTGAAAGATGCGTTTGTTCAAGCTGGTTTACAGGCTGTGCGGCAAGAAGAGCCAAACCCAGAACCGCCCTCGAAGAAGGAGGTTTTGTTAAGCTCATATCTTGAATACGCAATGCACGTCATCCTTGAACGTGCGACAGAAAGATACAATTTCCATCCTGTACTACCCCGAGTTAGTAACTTGGTCACTAACGTAAAAAATCCTACAACAGCAGGATTTTTACCTTTCCTTTTACTTGAAAAATTTCTGCTACATGTGCTGTTTAAGAGGATACGAGCTCCCCCTTTGATGCACATAAAGGGTTGAATCTTACAGCATCCTCTAGATGGTCAGGCGCAAAATGCGCATAACGCATTGTCATCTTTATATCAGTATGTCCAAGTAATGATTCGGGGATATTCCAGTTTCCGCCTGAAGGGACGCTGGTCGAAATCGCTTTTACTGGCGGACGGCGGATAAGCCTTTTGTATGGCAGACCGTGCCGGACGGAACCAGCCTCCCGGATATCCAGCCTGGCGAACAGCTGCAACAGCAGCGCGCGGAAGTGACGCAGACAGACCAGACGATCAGTGAAACCTCTTTGCCGCGGGTGGTTAAGGCCGATATAGAACAGCGTGAGCTGGTCAGCCGGGAAACCACAGTTAAAGCTACGGATAAAATTACCGTGCTGGGCACGTCCACATTGCTGGCCGGAGCCATTCAGCAGGTGTGTACGGGGGATTACAGCCAGGCAGTCAATAACCGCGTGGCGAGTATCGGCGGCAATGATGAAACAGACATAGCTGGGAAGCAGACAGTCACAACGGGTAAAGACCTGATCGAGAAAATTGGCCGGATACGTAAAAGCGTGGCGGCCGTGCAACAGCAGATTACTGCCCCGGTGGTGTGGATTGGCTCTGGAACTATCAACGTGGCACAGCTGATGCTGGACACGCTCGACGTGGTTAAGGGGCTGGCAGGGCAAACGGCAAGCCACACGCACAGCAATACGGGGACACCGACCAACGCGGGAGCAATCCGGAACACCGGAGCGAAAGCGGACACGCTGAACGGCAAATAATCCCCGGTGATTGGCAAGTAAACCTGTCCAGAACATAACCCGAGAAAGCGGGTTTTTTATGTCCTACATCCCCGGGCGGGGATATCTCTTTTCTTACCTCTTAAGCAGCTATCGCTACGCGCTGTCAGCGGCGCTCTGGCGCGTTCAGCCTTTTCGCACACTCAGAGCCATTCTTGAAACAGATCATGCCCACAGCGGGGCGCTGGCGCGTCACAGCACAGCCAAAAAAATCTTTCGCAGACCAAAATCGCACTACACCGCACCCGCCTGCGGTTTTTGGATCGTAGAAATTTTTCAGTTTTATTTTTCTTCAAACCAGACCGCCAGACAGCGCCAGTGCTGGTGGCTTTGCGAAAAAACAGAACTGAAAAGATTGAAAAGAATTTCAGTGTTTTTCATTTTCATGAATCTGCTGAGAATCGGGTGTTTTGTATAAGTGACAGATAAATAAGGAAAAATGATTTTTTATGTTAGTTTTAAGGATCGTTTTTATTAAATGCAGCAGATATTTTTTTCTGCGCTAAGCCAGCGCTGGTGCAGGATGCAGAGAAAAGTAATGATTATTAGGTCTGAAAAACGCTGATTCAGATAGGCCTAACTTTTTAGCAGTCCACGTAAGGGAGGAGCAAAAAATTGCACAGATGGCGCATGTTCATCTTCTGAAAACACGGGTTTATTTGTCACATCAATCCTACTTCACAATCTTAGAAAATCGGTGTAATAACCAGTGTGAGTGGGGAGTTACTATACAGATTCCGCAACTATGTCATGCTTACAGAGGACTTGTCATGCCATTGAAACTAAATAGCAATATTGATCAGTTGAAAAAGAATTTGGAAGAAATCAGTAAAACTAACCAACTCCGTTTTGATGAGCTTTTTAACGCTGAATTTCTTTCTGAGCATACATCATTCACGTCCCTAGATGATATGTTCGAAAAATCAGGCTTTAAAGTCGAATCAGCAGATGATTTTAAGGCGATTCCCGATCAGGAATGGGAGGATTTTATTATTGCTAATACTTCCTTTGAAAGCTGGGAAGATATGCAAAAAGCAGCGGCCGTGGCAGTGTTGAGTAAACGGATGCATCAAGGATTAAAGTGATAAATTTTGCAGTTAAGTCCCTCTGAGTATCAGGGGGATTTTTTTTATGGGGCCAAAAGTTAGCAGTGAGGGGACGAAAAGGGGGCATCACACAATGCTAGAATAAAAAAACCACTCGATAGAGTGGCTTAATTATATGATTTTAAAGCTAAAATTTGGTGGCCCCTGCTGGACTTGAACCAGCGACCAAGCGATTATGAGTCATAAAATCGGCATGCTTCTAATCGTTCGCTATTGACGCTTATTGTATTTTTAATTGTCTATAATCAATCAGTTATGATGTTGTTTTTGTTTCTGATTGGTTGTCTCGTCTCCTCATTGTACTATCGTTACCTGACCCATTACCTGACCCAAAATGGGCATCGGGTCAGGTAACGCTTATCCTTAGAAAGGTAACCTCATGGCCGCTAATCTTACTGAGACTGCTATACGCGGATTGAAGACAAAAAGCACGTCGTACTACGTGTGGAGCAACAGTGCTCAGCGTGGTACCGGCAGGCTTGGCGTTAAGGTTCAGCCTTCAGGCAGCAAAGTTTTTTATTTCCGTTACTACGTTGAGAAAGGAAAGAAAGAGAGATTCATTCAGTTAGGTATCTGGCCTGAGATGAAATTGGTGACCGCCAATGAGCTGGCGAAAAAGTACGGGGCCTGGCTTGTTGAAGGAAAAGAACCTCAGCAAGAGCTTGAGCAACAACGCCTGGCTGAGCAGCACATCATGCAGCTTCACCGTTCTCAGGGATCGTTTAAAGAGCTGGTACATGGTTACGTTAACAAGATGAAGCTCGACAATAAGCGGACTTGGGCCGATGTACTGAAGCGACTTGAAAAAGAGTGCTATTCAGTCATTCCTCGAGAGACCAAAGCGAAGGATGTCACGCCCTTACAGATCAAAACGATCTTGTCTGGCATTATCCAGCGAGATGCGGTGGTCCATGCAAACCGAATTCGTTCCTACCTGATGGCGGCATTTAACTACGGTCTTAAAGCCGACAACGATCCGATGAATAGCAGCGTGGGGATTACGTTTGGGCTTGAGGTTAACCCGGTATCGGCCATACCAAAGCAATCCTCGGCGGAGAAAGTTGGTGACACATGGTTAACGCTGGAAGAGCTACGTATTGTCATGGAGCAGTTCGACCAGGCAACTAACGTTGGGCCGTTGATGCAGCACCTTATCCGCTTCTGCGTTTATGCTGGCGGGCAGCGACCGTTTGAAATGATTGCCAGCCAATGGAGCGCGATTGACTGGCAGCAAAAGACGTTACTGGTCATAGCCGATGTATCGAAAAACAAACGGGAGCACCTGATCCCATTGACTGAATCGGCATTAAGTGAATTAGCCTCAGTGAAAGAACTGACTAAGGAAAGTAACAGCCCCTATATCTTCCCGCTCTCGACCAACGGCGAACGACCGGTACGTACCGATAGCCTGGCCCGTTCCATCATGTATTTCCGGGCTTTTAATCCTAAGTTTAAAGTTTTCACAGCGCGAGATTTACGTCGCACATGTAAAACGCTGATGGGGGAGGCGGGGATCAGCAAAGAGATCCGCGACCGTATCCAGAATCACGCTTTGAATGACGTCAGCTCGAAACACTATGATCGTTATGATTACTTGCCTGAAAAGCGCAGGGCGCTTGAGATCTGGGAAGATAGGGTCAACAACTATCAGCGACAGCAGGAAAACAACGTGGTAAGTCTCTTCAAAAGAACATAGTAAGTTATACTCCCGAGTAGTGAAATATAAGATGGATCACTTTTTAGGGGCGATTGCTGTGTCAGGCGACACTTAATTTGTTATTATCGACAAATGATAAGTGTCTGCCTGATGGGAGAGAGGGATGAATTCTAATTTTTTTTCGTTGTCAAAAATAACTGATCAGCATATCGTTCAGAAAATACTGGATGCATGGTTTTCTAAACGTATACAACTTTTTTTGTATTTTGGCGGAAATGGCAAAAAATGTAGATTGTCACGCTGTATTTCGCCTTCGCTACATATAGGCGGAGAGCAGCTTATTAGTAATGGGGATGAATTTTACCTGTCAGAAGACAGTAAGGCACATTCAATTTTAAAATTCATCCCTGACCTGCCGCTAAAATCGCACTTGAAGATAACTAAAGGTTTTAAAATATCAAGATCAATTCAAGGTGAGTATTTCAACTATGAATACGCAGGGACTGCATTGGGATATTGGGTTGTTGTCCCGACTAAACTAGCAGCCTTTAATAATGGTAATTATATTCTCACTGATAAAGAGTCATTTAGTCTTAAGGCTGATTCATCTGGTGCGGTATATGTCTATAGTGTTTACGATGAGGACTATTTGATTTTTGACGGTGATAACGGCATCAATAATGATGATCTCTATATCGATGTTAATGTGCTAAAGTCCGTCTTTCCTTCATTCAACCCTGATGATAAATTTAATGGCGTAACAGTTGAGAAAAAATCAAAAGAGGCTGTTTTTGAAACTAAAAAAGAGAATTTTGCTGTTTGTTTGCTTATGCATGAAACTGTCGTGAGGAACAATGGCGTTCCTGTTGTCAGTAAATTTAAAGTTGATTATGATGAAATGTGGAAAGCAAATATATCAGAAAGTACACTTCTTGAATGGTTTGAAAAACCAGCTGCATTTACAGATAGAAGGCAAAGAATTAAGGGCGAAAAAATAAAAGGTCTATATTTGTTTATGACTATGTTCAGTCAAAAATATGGAAGTGGCTCCAAAAGTAAAACCGCTATAATTGCAGATGAACTCAACAAATTGGCGGCCTCGGACGATTTTCAGTTCCCGGTCGCATTCACTACAAGTGATGTCAGAAAGTGGCTTAAGAAACCCAAAAACTAAGCGCTTACTAAGCGCATCTCCAAAAGTGCATCACTTTCCAAATCTCCCGTCCTGAAACATGATTGTCTCCATCGAAACCACAGGAGGCAATCATGCACAATTCTTTTACTCAACCTACCCCCGAGCAGCGTTTACAGGCTTTACAGAACTATGGCGAGAGGTCAGATCGTCTGGTTCGTGAACGTGAACGCCAGCGTATCACATCAGTATCACGATCTACAGCATGGAAACTTGAACGAGCAGGCCGCTTCCCTTTACGTAAGTCGATTGGGCCAAAATCTTGTGCCTGGCTGCTGAGTGATCTTCTTTGCTGGATCAGCATTCGTTAATCAAAAAGTCGTGTTTTCGGTTCGTTTTATCTTTAATGAACACGGTTTCATCTTGCTATTTCCGCTACTAATAGCGGAATAGCCGCTAAGGTGAAATAAATTTATCCTTAATCTATACAGAGGTTTTCATGCTTATTAGTCGTCCGTTCCCTGTACAAGTACTGCCATTGATTATCAGAAATGCGGTTTATGAGGTAACTCAAAATACACAGGCACCATTAGCGCTAGTTGCCGCATCTGCCCTTGGTGCTATTTCCCTTGCCAGTCAAAACGGGATTGATGTTTGCCGGTTTAATCATTTGCGTAGTCCCGTATCTTTATTTTTGCTGACACTGGCTGATTCTGGAGAAAGGAAAAGCAGTGTGGATAAAGCATTAATGAAGCCGCTGTACGATTTGGAGGAACAAAAGTTTATACAATACATGAGGGATTATGAAACCTGGGAAAATAACATGCAAGTGTTTAATACCCAACAAAAGGCGTTAACATCAAAGCTGAAATCGGAGATCAGGCGAAATAAAGATTCTTCCGCGACTGAAGCACAATTAAAAGCTCTTATGGAAAACCGCCCGGAAGAGCCAGTAAGGTACAAGTTGATGTTTAATGATGCCACTCCGGCGGCGATTAAACAGTTTCTCTGTGGTCAATGGCGGGCTATTGGCATAACTTCCGATGAAGCAGGCACCATATTTAAAGGTCATACACTAAATGATCTGCCTTTCATCAACAAAATGTGGGATGGCTCAACATTTTCAGTGGAAAGGAAATGTAGCCCGGAACAATTTATTAAGGATGCCAGAGTTACTCTGTCTGCAATGCTACAACCTGTTATTTTTAGAGCATATCAGGAGTCTAATGGAGAGATGGCTAAAGGGATAGGTTTTTTTGCCCGCGCCTTGCTCTGTCAGCCAGACTCAACCCAGGGTTACAGGAAAATTACCAGCCCAGTGACTTCAACCGAACATTTGCCAGTATTCCACCAACGATTGATGGAGATCATCACTGAAAATATGATACGACATGATGAAAATAAACGGGAATGCCTCTTTTTTTGTCCTGAGGCGGAACAACGAATGATTGAGTTTTATAATAAAGTTGAATCTGAGATGGGGATGCTTGGTTTTCTTTCTGACTTCAAAGACTATGCTTCTAAGGTCACAGAGAATATGGCGAGAGTAGCTGCTTTACTGCACTACTTCGAGGGGAGTGGCGGAGATATTTCACTCATTGCTGTTGAAGCAGCCATACAGATAATTTCATGGTACGTGGACGAGTATGTAAGGCTTTTCTCAAAACAGCAAGAATCGACACTTGTAGGCTCAGAGGCTCACGATCTTTACTGTTGGATAAAAGAATATTGCGTGAGAAATACGATCCCTTATCTCAGAAAAAACACGATATTGCAGTATGGCCCCAATCGGTTCAGAAACAAAGCGACAGTGAGCGAATTACTAAGCACTCTTTACTCACAGCGTAAGATAATGGCTGCGAAGCGAGGTAAAACTATATTTATCCAGCCTGTGGAGACCACTGATTTGGTTTGATTCCATCAGAAATATTATTTTTTCTCGAAGCTAATTGCAGAGTGACTTTTAAACAGCCATCACAGGCTGGGGCTACCTTCGTCTCAGATTTAGATGTTGGATAGGTATTATAATGGCGTTGTATACCCTTACTACCTGTATTAGCCAGTATTAATCAGTAAGAGTAGTAATCAGATCAGTATGTCCGTACTAAAATCTGATACCAGTATATACCGACAACAGTGACCATGAATAGCCCTACCTGTATGGCATCCCTATACGGTCTGCTATAGACCGTAGGACCAACTACAGGTATATATTATGAAAACATATCAAGGTACTCATGGAGTACATATCCTCGAATATCAGAGTAAGATTAATAAATTATTATGTTATTTGACTAACCGGTATCCTAGGTTAATTGCTGTACGTGTCGATCTCCACTATCCGAAGATAGTTGATGACGGTGACAATATTTGTTGCTTCCCTAACCTGGAACCTGGGGTGATATCCCGGATGCGTGAATCCCTCAGAGCTAAGCTGGAGGCTGACCGTACCCGTAAGGTGCGTGAGGATAAACGCATCTACCGTTGCCCTTTATTTATTATATGGGCGAAAGAGTATTCTGAATCAGGTAAATGCCACTATCACATTTGCCTGTTGTTCAACAAAGACGCTTACTACCACCTCGGGGATTACGATCAGGACGATAACCTTAGAGGGATGATCACAGGAGCCTGGTACAGCGCCCTGAGACTGGAGAGAGACGATCACCCTGGTCTGGTCCATTTTCCTGAAAACTGTAAGTATGTGCTAGACACCAATAGTACTGACTTCCAGCAGAACTACCAGGCGCTGTTAACCCGACTGGACTACCTGACCAAAGTTGAAAGCAAAGTGTTTGGTGAAGGAGACCGTAACTTCGGCTGTAGCCAAATCGAACTGTAAGTCGGTAATGGCCTTCTCAGTGAGAAGGCCTTATTTGTATTGTTTCAAAAAATTACTAAAATGCAGTTTCGTTACGCAATTTTCTATAGATTACTGATAGTCATCAGCAAGTCCGCTACTAAATAACGTTTCTGCATTTTCAGCGGTAGCAACAGCATCCTGCACATCCTGCCGTTTCAAATCTAACACTCGTAATTTACCCTTTACTTCGGCGACAGATTCGATTCGCCTGTAAGCATCAGAATGATGTTCGGCATATAGCGCAAGTCCTTTCAGTTTGGGCAAAGCATCAGCCAGATGTAGGCTATGTGGATCTACCAGGTCCACAACCATTTTGCCATCCTGTTCGGCAAAGAACAGGAAATCGGGACGAACAATCTTGTACTGTTCAGCTTCAACATAAGCGATTCCCAGTGACGACTGCCCTGTGTACTGTGGATTACGATACCAGAAAGCAAATCCTTCACGTTTGGTTTCGATCTCAAAAACCTTGGTTTCCCAATGGTTCAACAGAGCCGGATAGATCCCGTTTTCGTCACACAACAAATGGTGTTTCCAGACTGGAAGGTCAGCTTCCTTTTCACCTTCACGCACCCTGGTCATTTCAAACTTGTTCGCCGGCCTGACCAGATCCACATCCTGCGGTTCGGTACTCATTTCGACGATTTGACGATAGGCCTCTTTACGCTCATCTTTCAACGACTTGATTTGCGGTGTGTACTCGGCCAGCCACGCCTTCGCCAGTCTATCGGCCTCGCCATCGAAGTAATCCTGCACCTCCATCACCAGCCCCATGCCAGCAACGGTAACACGAGCCTCCATGATTGCTTCCAGATATTCCTCTGCATCCTCTTCTCGATCCGCAACCTTACCGGCCAGATATTCGACATAGGTACGTGAAACATCCGGGCTGAAAATTCGGGCTGCACGCCGGTAGGCGTCATCAATCACCGTTACGTCCGCCTCCTCCCAGAATTCGTTGAAGGTCATTGCTTTGTTCTTGAGGCTGGCAACCACAGCCTTACCATCTACGACGAGCACTGCATTGCGTTTGTTTTTGATTTTCTCGGCATTTTCTATCTGGAACTTGTCCAGAACAGCGTGCAAAGCAGCATGGGATTTCCTGACTGCCCCATCAAGAATGCCGTCATCAACCAGTTCCTGTGCCAGCGCGGTCAGACGTCTGGCGGGTCTGGCTCCTTTCTGTGGTCGGGTTTGAGAAGGTAGCGCTTCAAATGCTTCCCATACTTCAGCTGAAGCAGCCGGGTTAGGTTTCATCTCCACAGGGTTAACCAGGATGCGTCCGCTTGGAGGAGAGGTATCATCGCCCTTAAACAAGGTATTGACGACATCTCTCACGGTATTGGTATTAAACTTGGGCAACAGGCATTCTACAGAGTTTAAACGCTCATTACCCGGAATACGTCTCGCCAATGGAGTACGCACCATACGCCCCAACAATTGCGTAATATGCGTCCTGTGGCTGGCTGCGCGGAAGGAAACCATCACTTCGGCACGTGGGCAATCCCAGCCAGTGCTGATGGCATCTTTAGCAATCAGTACTCGCATCCAGGTTGATTCCTGCACCCGCTGCGGTTCAATATAAGGCACCTGATGTTGGCCGAAACGTTGTGTGGTGTGTTCACCGAAGACATGAGCAACACTGTCAATGGACAATTCAGGATAACGGGAGAATAACGTATCCAGCCAACGCCCCACCTCATTCGGGTCAGGCGTATTAGGTACCTGGAATACCATTAGCGGCACTACTTCGCGCACGGTTTCCTGCTGTCTTGCGTACTCTGCCCAGGCATCGGTCGCTTCCCTGAGTTTGTCGGCAGCACGGCGTACCCACACGGTATCGAAGTCACCAGCTTCATCAGGCACACCCAGAATGATATCGTCCTTGATAAGTCCAGATTCCTGCACTTTAGCGGGGTCAACCACCACATTCGGCAGTTTGACATGATGACCAGCATTGGCAATGGCTTTGTCGAAACGTTCAACTGTGGCGGAAATACCCCACACTACTGGAATACCCTTCACTCCAGCCGAACCATTGATAAGCCGTTGTACAATAGTACTCTTAGCAGCTTCACTGGAAGCCGTTGACGAGCCCATCCCTCTGTGCGCTTCATCCAGCACTAAGTAAAGGGTCAGATCCGGGTCTTCGAAGGTGTTCTGGATGGTATCCCACAGCGTATAAGCCTGTGCATCAGGGGCTGCTTCGAAAAGGCCGCCTTTATCATCGAACCCGCGCACCAGGAGGCTTTTTTTGCCAAACTTCTGCGTGTTAAGGAAATAGATTTTTCCAGCCTGAAACTTACGCCGACTGAAGGGATGTTCAACTACCACCATATCGTTGTAGTTGATACGGTCACTCGCCTCCATCAGGCGAAAACGGGTTTGCTCATTCAGTGCTGGATCATCACTGAACCAGATCACCACCGCGCCGGGATCTGCATCGAAATTAAATTCGTCGTCACCATGAAACAATGCTTCAAATGCAGCAGCAGCCATGACGGTCTTACCCGCACCGGTTACAGCCGTTAAAGAGAAGGCGCTTTTGTCGCTCTCGTTGTGCCAGTAACGTCGAGCCTTCCTGAGATTCGCCAGAGCATCATGTACCGCATCGCGCTGATAGTCCTTGAGAGTAAATTTCATTCTGTCCATTCCCCACTGGTGAAGCTGAAATTGGTCAGGTACGACTCGTATAACCGCACTGGTTCAACATCTTTTGGCAAACGTTTTGTTACAGACTGGAAGTGACGGTCATCATCAGTAACGATGAAAGCCACGCACACGCCACTGGAGGTATCAATGGCTTCAATGAATGGGGTTGCTTGGTCTACATCTAGCAGTAGACCGTACGCATCGGTCACTTCCCATCCTTTAGTAGGTATTTTGGGTAAGCGGATTAAATGGTTGATCTTACCTTTGCATGAGAGTGAGACAGACCGGCATCTCATCGGATTATCTGGTTGATGCTTCACCTACTGCTGGTGCATGTTTCCTTCGCTAATTCCAGCAAGAACCCCACACGCCTCAACTTCCCGGTCATCGTTGCAACTCGCTCTCAGTGAAACGAGTTGTTTCTCAAGCGCTTGCAGAGCGGTTATCTGCGACCGCACATGAGAGATGTGATCATCGAGCAAGGCGTTGACGGCGGTACAAGGCTGATGAGGGTCGTCCTGATAGCTCTGTAGTTCGTGAATCTCAGCCAGTGACAGGCCCAGGATTCTGCAGCGACGGATGAAGGCCAGCCCCTCACCATGCTTCTCGGTATAGACACGGTAACCGTTGTCCTGCCGATCAGGCGGCGGCAACAAGCCCTGCTGTTCATAGAAGCGGATCGTCTGTGTTTCGACCCCTACCAACTGCGCCAACTGACCAATGCGCATCAGCCTCCTCCCCAACGGATTCTTTACTCTATTGACCTTATAGTAGCTTTATAGTTTTAAATGGTACCACAACATTGTTCAAGTGGAGTCGTATCATGAGCAAATCCTGTGGTGGCGCCTGTGGCGGTGATGCAACGTCCGCAGCGGATACCGATATACAGGCCTCCTCCGAGGCGCCAGGGAGATGGGTCAGTGTTTATGCCGTGCCGAAGATGGACTGTCCATCAGAAGAACGAATGATTCGCCTAGCCCTGAACGGCTTTGAGGAGATTCGGGCGCTGTCCTTCGACTTGTCGAACCGCCGGCTGAAGGTCGTGCATGACGGCGAGGTCGAGCCCGTCACCTCGAAACTGAAGACCTTGGGGCTAGGCGCCTCGCTTCAGGAAACCGTCGCTGCAAATCCGGAGACCATCAAGGCCGCCGAGTTTTCGGCAGCTTCTGCTAAGCAAGAATCCGGGACCCTGCGCTGGTTGCTCGGCATCAATGCACTTCTGTTCGTGGTGGAAATGACTGCCGGTCTGATCGCCCGGTCCACCGGCCTGATTGGAGAATCCCTGGACAATTTTGCCGATGCGGCGGTGTACGGGCTTGCCCTTTATGCGGTTGGACATAGCGTGAAAATGCAGGTACGTGCCGCGCATCTTGCTGGTGTACTGCAACTGATCTTGGCTGTGGGCGTGCTCGTAGAGGTGGTGAGACGCTTTGTATTCGGTAGTGAGCCTGAATCGCTGGTGATGATGGCTATCGCATTCGTCGCATTGATTGCCAATACCAGTTGTCTGCTGCTCATATCCAAACATCGGGAAGGCGGGGCGCACATGAAGGCAAGCTGGATATTCTCGGCCAACGACGTGGTGATCAACCTGGGGGTCATCACCGCCGGCGCCCTGGTCGCGTGGACCGGTTCCAATTATCCGGATCTGATTATCGGCACCATCGCGGGGGGCATTGTACTTAACGGTGCCAGACGCATTTTGGCGTTGAAGGGTTAAATAATGCTCATTATTGGCAAAAAGCTCTCGCCGTATGCCCTATTGTCCATATCGGGCCTGCTGGCAGCGTCTGATCAGGCTGTAAAGTGGCTGGTGCAGCAATCAATGGCCTATGGCGAGTATGTTTCGGTGACCCCGTTCTTTAACTGGGTGCACCTATGGAACACCGGTGCCGCATTCAGTCTTTTTGCGAATGGTGGAGGCTGGCAGCGCTACTTTTTTATCGGAATCGCGGTAGTGGTCTCGATTTTTCTGATCAAGCTGATCCTTGAAAATCGTCATAAAGGAGAAGCCATCGCTTACAGTCTTATCCTCGGTGGCGCCATGGGCAACCTGATTGACCGGGTCTTTCGCGGCTATGTTGTGGATTCCTTTGATTTCTATTGGCGAGACTGGCATTGGCCGGCCTTCAACCTGGCTGATATTGCAATTGTCCTCGGTGCCTTACTTTTCGTTTCCAGCAGCTTGTTGGGTAAAAAAGCAAACACCAATGCCGAGTCGGATGGATCTGACTGACACCTACGCCTATACAACACCATGACCGAACTTCCCGACAACATCCTTCACCTGCCGCAATACCAAGTACTGGGCTGCAAATCAACCGACGACGAAATGCACTTCCAGGTGGACGTGCCCGATCCCATCGCCTGCGAGGAATGCGGCGTGCAGGGTGAGTTCGTACGGTTCGGCAAGCGTGACGTTCCCTATCGTGATCTGCCCATCCACGGCAAGCGGGTCACTCTCTGGGTGGTCCGCCGCCGATACACCTGCCGGGCCTGCAAGACAACATTCAGGCCCCAGCTACCGGAGATGGTGGACGGATTCCGTATGACACTGCGGCTGCATGAGTACGTGGAGAAGGAATCCTTCAACCACCCCTACACCTTTGTGGCGGCACAGACCGGCCTGGACGAGAAGACGGTGCGCGACATCTTCAACGCCCGCGCCGAGTTCCTGGGGCGCTGGCACCGCTTCGAGACGCCCCGCATCCTGGGCATTGACGAGCTATACCTGAACAAGCGCTACCGCTGCATTCTGACCAACATTGAGGAGCGAACCCTGCTCGACCTGCTGGCCACCCGCCGCCAGGACGTGGTGACCAACTACCTGATGAAGCTGAAAGACCGGCAGAAGGTCGAGATCGTCAGCATGGACATGTGGAACCCCTACCGGGCAGCGGTCAAGGCTGTGCTGCCCCAGGCCCGTATCGTGGTCGATAAGTCCCATGTGGTGCGCATGGCCAACGATGCCCTAGAGAGAGTGCGCAAGGGCCTCAGAAAGGAGCTGAAACCGTCCCAGAGCCGGACTCTCAAGGGAGACCGGAAAATCCTGCTGAAACGCGCTCACGAAGTCTCAGACCGGGAGCGCCTCATCATGGAGACCTGGACAGGCGCGTTCCCGCAACTGCTGGCCGCCTACGAGCACAAGGAGCGCTTCTACGGCATCTGGGACGCCACCACACGGCTCCAGGCAGAAGCCGCCCTGGACGAGTGGATAGCCACCATCCCGAAGGGCCAAAAGGAAGTCTGGAGCGATCTGGTCAGGGCAGTGGGAAACTGGCGCGAAGAGACCATGACCTACTTCGAGACGGACATGCCCGTCACCAACGCTTACACGGAGTCCATCAACCGACTGGCCAAGGACAAGAACCGTGAAGGGCGCGGTTACTCCTTCGAGGTGATGCGGGCACGAATGCTCTACACCACGAAGCACAAGAAGAAGGCACCGACTGCGAAGGTCTCTCCTTTCTACAAGAAAACCATCGGTTACGGACTGCCGGACTTCGCAGAGGAACTCAACTACGGAGTCGATCTATCAACCATCTGAGGGTGGTATCAGATTGATGGGGTGAAGGTGCCCCATCAACCATTAAATCCGTATACCCGGTATTTTTTCAATACGTTCGCCGCGCGCACCCGCGCGTAGCCATAGCAACGGCGCAATGCGAACAAAGGCCAAGTTGTGGCTAACCGACTTCTCAGCTTCGTAGGTCAGAGTGAAAAACTCGGCATTTTCCTCAAAACCGTCAGACATTGGGAACTCGTCTGTAAACCTATAATTGCCCTTAATCGGTTGTTCATTCGGCGTTTTGCCTGTGATAGCAGCTTGTACACGTGGTTTGGTGATATAATCACAGATCCCCCACTTTTCCCAATCAGGATCTCCAGGCCTTAAGCCCTGTTCGCGCAATTTTTTCTGTTCGTCGGCAGCGACTTCGTTGTTAGTGACGGAGATGCACTGGCGACGACCACCACCTCCGCCGCGACCGTGGCGGCGTCCGCACCCTGTTCGTGGTGATGTTTCTGGTGACAGCCTGCGTGGCGATGCTCTTCACTTTTGCAGCAGCCTGCATGGTGCTCACTGTGGCGGCTTTCGTGGTGATGTCCTTCACCCTTGCAGCAGCCTTCGTGTTGGTGCTCTGTATGTTTACAGCAACCTTCATGATGGTTTTGCATCATCGTCTCCTGATGTTATTTAGATATATCTAATTTATATCTAAAGTTTATCGACTTGCAAGTCTATAAAATAATTTTTGTTTAATTTGATGATTATTAATGGTTTTTATGGGTTGCTGATAGCTGTTTAATCTCAAGCTGACTATATCAAAAAAGTGCTTGCAATCTTTTTGATTAGCAATCATTATCATTTAAAAATAAATTTAGATATATCGTATTATCTTCACGAAGGCGAAAAAATGACAAAAAACACCTCACGCTACCCACAGCGCGTGCGTAACGAACTACGTTTTCGCGAATTAACCGTGCTGCGCGTTGAGCGTATCGGCCAGGCGTTCCAGCGGATCGTGCTGGGGGGCGAGGCGCTGGATGGCTTTGTTTCACAAGGTTTTGACGACCACACCAAACTGTTTTTCCCGCAGGCGGGCAGCGTATTTACGCCGCCGGAAGTGACCGACGAAGGCATTAACTGGGGCGAGGGCGTGCGCCCGGCTCGCTGGTGGTGCCGGAAGATTACGCCTGGCAGCTTTATGTCTGTGACGAGTCGGGCATGCCGGCGCTGCGCCGTCGCCTGCTGGGATTACGTCAGCTGCCGGTGACGCCGCAGGTGACGGCCATCGTCACCGTCGCGGATGCTTCGTATAAAGATTATCTGGCGGATCTCGACGGCTTTAATATCGAATGGGTGGTAGGCCACAACCCGGCGTTCGTCGCCGAGCGGCTGGCTCAGGTCAAGGTGCCGTCAGAAGATTATTTTATCTGGCTGACCGGAGAAGGCGGCGTGGTGAAATCGCTGCTGGCGCGCTTTGAGGAGCCGAGTATCGATCAGCAACTGGTGCGTTCGCAGGCGTACTGGCATAGCAAATAATCGGCAGTGTGGTAAACCCGGATGGCGGCGCGTTGCGCCTTCTCCGGGCTACCTTTCAATGGTGTTATGTCGCCCCGGTAAGCGCAGCGCCACCGGGTGAGGCTTAGCGTTCCGCCAGCGCCTTAAACACCATCGCCACCGCGTGGGCGCCGGGGTCCATATTGCCGAGCAGGCTCTCGCTATTGAGATAGGAGGCGCGTCCGGCGCCGGCTTTGCTCGACTGGCAGGTGCGATCCGCGCCGGCCTGCGCCGCGGCGAAAGCGGCCTGCAGATTATCCGGTTCGGCCAGCAGCGCCGCCAGCGCCGGCTGTAGAGCGTCAATCATCGTCCGGTCGCCCTCATCGGCGCCGCCGTAAAATTTCATCTGCCCCAGACCGGCGTTCAGCGCTTCCGCCATGCTGGCGCCTTGCTCCAGCTTCTGCCCGGCGGCGGTGAAGAAAATCGACATCAATACGCCGCTGGAGCCGCCCATCACCACCGTCAGGCGTTCGCCAATTAGCGCGAACAGCGTGGGTAAATCATTGAGCGGCAGTTGCTGGCGTTGCAATAGAGCGGCAATCGCACGCGCGCCAGCGGCGAAAGTGGAGCCGGTATCGCCGTCGCCCACTTTGGCGTCAAGCGCGTTGAGATGGGTTTCGAGGCCGGAGAGGGTGCTGGTCACCTGCGCCACGTAATCGCCCACCTGCGGGTTGGCCGATGGCGTAAAGGCGACGCGTGCGCTGGCGAGCGCGGACGGCATGATATTAACAGCCCGCGGCTGCACCGGCTTCTGCCAACTGGCGGTTTCGACATCCGACAGCAGCGCCTTTTCAATGCTCTCTTCCAGCACGATAGTGGTCAGCGAGAAGCCTTTCATATCCAGCGCCGTTACCAGCGAAGCCGGGCCAATCAACCAGTCAACGCGCGCATGGAGTGGGGTGTTGGCCAGCTCGCGGGTCAGAATCGCCATCTCGGCCACCGACACGCCGCCGAGATTATTGAGCATCACCGCCAGGCGGCCGGTTTCAGGTAGGGCGGCGGTCAGCTTCTCTACCATAATCTGCATGATTTCCGCGCTGTTATGGGTCGCGATCGTCGAGGCTCCCGGTTCGCCGTGGATGCCCATCCCCAGCTCGGCGTGGCCGGGCTGATGGCGCGGCGCGCTTTCCGCTTCCTGCGGCAGATGACAGCTGGAAAGCGCAACACCCAGGCTGAAGGTGTTGTTGGCTGCGTACTGCGCTTCACGCAGGACGGTGGCGAGGTTGAAGCCGCGCTCGGCGAAATAGCCCGCCACCTTATGCACAAGAATAGTCCCGGCGATACCGCGCGGCTGTTTGTTATCCGGCAGCGAAATATCGTCGCCGACGATCAGCATCTCTACGTTATAGCCAAGACGGCGCGCTTTCTCCGCCGCGAGGCCGAAGTTAAGCCGATCGCCGGTGTAGTTTTTAACGATCAGCAGACAGCCCGCCTCGCCGGTCACCGCCTGAATCGCGGTGAGTACCGCATCGACGCTCGGCGAGGCGAACAGATCGCCGCAGACCGCGGCGGTCAGCATGCCTTTACCAATAAAGCCGACGTGCGCCGGTTCATGGCCGGAGCCGCCGCCGGAAATCACCGCCACGTTGTTTTTATTCAGATCGCGGCGTACCACTACACGGATCGCCGGGTCGCTCTCCAGGCGGGCGAGGTTGTTCCACGGGCTGGCAATAATGGTTCCCTCGATCACGTCGTTAACGAGGCTGGCGCGCTGGTTAAAAAAGAATTGAGACATAGTGGTTCCTGATCAGTAAGCGAAAACTCACCCTCCGGAGGCGGGCCCCCGGAGTGGTAACGGTCAAAGTGGATTTAGCGACGAATAAGACGTTGCAGACGCATATCGAGCGTGATGGCTTCGCCAGGCTGAATATCATTCAGCGCTTCGCCCTGCTGGCATAGCCAGGCGATCCCCGCCGCGCGGGCGATAATCGCGCCGTGGGACTGTTCGCTGCCGTCGCGCAGGCACAGGCCGGTGACCTTGCTGGCATCCAGTTGGAGTACAGTCGAGGGATAAATATTGTCGGCGATAATAATCGTCGGCTCACTGGCGAATGGCAGCGTCTCCTTAATACCCTGCAGATGGCGCAGCGTGCGCTGCAGAATATCGTCGACATCGATATAACGGGCCTGCAGATAGGCGTCATCCAGCTGACGATACTGCTGGCTGAGCTCCATCAGCACTTGATGCCACGCCCATTCCGCCGAGCACTGTTCGGTGAGCAGGCGATCGTTGGCGGCATCAAACAGATCTTCATCGTCGAGCAAGGTGTGATGACCGGCGAAGATCGCCGCGATATCGGCGTTAAATTTGTGTTCCGCCAGCTCGGTGAGCGCATTGAGATCGGCCAGCGTCTGGTCGATCGCCTGGCGCAGGCGCTGCTGCTCGCGGGCGATGTCGGCGGCGGCGGGGAGCGCCGGTTGGATCGGCGCCAGCGGATAAAGCATCGCGGCGCCTTCAACACGCGCAGGTATGGCGGGTTCCGCTGTCGGCTGCGCCTCCGGTGACTCGCCGAAGTTATCGGCGGCCAGCGCCTGAAACGCCGCCAGCGCCGCATCGGCGTCCGGACCGCGGGCCAGCAGGCGCAGCTTATCGTGGCGGCGCACCTGTAGCAGAGCGATTTGATTCAGACTGTCCGGGGTGACGCATTTGCCGTTTTTCTCCAGCACCAGGTCGGCGTTAAAACCCGCCAGCGCGGCGACCAGCTTTGATGCCGGACGCACGTGCAGGCCGTTGTGATTGTTAATAATGACTGAAACCGATTTAGCATCGCCGTCGTCAGCAAGCGTTGGGGCGGCGGCGTCAGGCGTGTGCGAAGGTAAACCCAGCTGAACCCGCTTGGCTTCCAGGGCGTTCATGGCATCGGCGATAACTTTGTCGATCCCGGCGCCGGAGGCGGCGCTGACGGTGGCCGCCAGCGTCCCTTCGACCAGCGGCGCGGCGCACAGCCGCACCTTTGCCGCCATCGCCGGATCGAGCAGATCGAGGGCGGTTTCGGCGCTGAGCAGGGCGCTGCCGATATCCATCATCACCAGAACATGGTCGGTATCGGCGACGGATTCGATCGCCTCCATGACTTTAATCGGATCGGTGCCGATCGGGCTGTCGGGATCGTCGATCCCGGCGGCGATCGCCAGCTTACAGCCATCGTTCATTAACATCTGCCGGGCCAGTTCTCCGACACCTTCGCCCAGCCGGGCGCTATGAGAAACAATAACCAGGTTTACCATCGCGATTTCCTTACTCTTTGGCGGCGGCAGCCAGCATCTGAACCATAAACAGCACCGAGGTCGCGCCGGGATCCTGATGCCCGATGCTGCGCTCGCCGAGATAGCTGGCGCGGCCTTTACGCGCCTGCATGGTGATGGTGGCGTGGGCGGCGCGCTCGGCCACTTCGCAGGCGGCATCCAGCGCGGCAGGGATAGACAGATGTTGCTCGCTGGAATGACGCAGGGATTCCACCACCGGCAGCCAGACGTCGCACATCGTCTTATCGCCCGGCTCCGCTTTACCACGGTTGACGACGCCGTCCGCGCCTTCGCGGATCATCTGATAAAGCTCGTCGAGGGTCAGGCTCTGATGCGCCTGGGTGACCTGGGCGGCGCGGATAAAGAAGGTGCCGAACAGCGGGCCGCTGGCGCCGCCGACGTTGGAAAGCAGCGTCATCCCGGTATTCTTGAGAATAAAACCGATGTCTTTATCGGCGATCGACGGCAGCTTTTCGACCACTTTGCTGAAGCCGCGATGCATATTGAGGCCGTGGTCGGCGTCGCCGATCTCTTTATCAAGGCCGGTGAGAAAATCGCTCTGTTTGGTGAAAATGTCGCCACAGCGGTACAGCCAGTCGACGATTTGCGTTCTGTTCAGTGACATGTCGTGCTCCTTATTTTCCCCAGTTCAGCGCTGGGGTATGGACCGGGGCGTCCCATAACGCCAGCGTGTCATCATCCGCTTTCAGCAGGGTGATGGAGAAACCCGCCATATCCAGCGAGGTGCAGTAGCTGCCGATGAGGTTGCGTTCAATCACAATGCCGGACGCTTCGCAGCGCTGGGCAAGGCGGTTGTAAACGCCGTACAGTTCGGAAAGCGGGGTGGCGCCGAGGTTATTGACCAGCGCGATAACCCGATCGCCGTTTTGCAGCGCGGTTTTGCTCTGTTTCACTTCCTGCCACGCTCCCTTGACGTTATCCCACTGGCGCAGCGTGCGGCTGTATGCGCCGTTTTCCAGCAGGGTATCGAACATCTCATCGACGGTTTGGTCGAGCGAGCTGAAGCGGCGGCGGTCGATACCCGGCTCGCCATGGATGCCGACGCCGAACTCCATCTCATCATCTTTCAGGGTAAAGGAGGGCTGTCCGGCGGCCGGTACGGTGCAGGCGCCCAGCGCGATGCCAATCGAGTGACCAAGGTTATTTAAACGGCGGCCCAGTTCAGCGCAGGCTTCCAGCGAGTCGCCGCGTTCGGCGGCGGCGCCGACCAGTTTTTCAATCAGCACGGTATTGGCGACGCCGCGGCGTCCGGCGGTATAGAGGCTGTCTTTTACCGCCACGTCGTCATCCACCACGACGGTGGTAACCTTAACGCCACTTTCGTGCAGCAGCTCGGTGGCGGTCTCAAAATTCAGGATGTCGCCGGTATAGTTTTTGATAATCAGCAGGACGCCTTCGCCGCCGTCAATCTGCATCGCGCATTCGAACATTTTGTCCGGCGTCGGCGAGGTGAAAATTTCCCCCGGACAGGCGCCGGAGAGCATGCCCTGGCCGATGTAGCCGCAGTGCATCGGTTCGTGTCCGCTGCCGCCGCCGGAGAGCAGCGCCACTTTGCCGGCGACCGGTGCATCAGCGCGGGTGACATAGACCGGGTCCTGGTGCAGCGTCAGTTCAGGATGCGCCTTCGCCAGGCCGATAAGCTGTTCACTCAGTACATCTTCCACACGGTTAATCAGTTTTTTCATTGTTTATGCTCCGTAGGGTAGGGGGAGGTCGCCTGTCTATAAGGGTAGCCCGGCGATGTAGTGATTCTGGCTGAGCGGGCGCAAAATAAAATGCCGTCAAAATTGATTCCATAACGGAACGTAGAAAAGAATTTTTGTTCCTTTATGGAACATTAATTGCCGATAAACAGGAGAAATGCGAGCCAGCGCTAATAATTTGTCCGTTTTTTTCTGCTATGGAAGGTGCGAATAAGCAGGTCATTTCTTCCCAAGCTGACTCGCTGATTAAAATTTCGCGGATCTGGGCCGATTTTTTTCCCGCAAACACATCGAATCAGCCTATTTAGGCTATTTTTTCCACCATTTCTGGCGTTATTTCCGGTTTTTACTGAGATCTCTCCCACTGACGTATCATTTGGTCCACCCGAAACAGGTTGGCCAGGGTGAATAACATCGCCAGTTGGTTATCGTTTTTCAGCAGCCCCTTGTATCTGGCTTTCACGAAGCCGAACTGCCGCTTGATGATGCGAAACGGGTGCTCCACCTTGGCACGGATGCTGGCTTTCATGTATTCGATGTTGATGGCCGTTTTGTTCTTGCGCGGATGCTGCTTCAAGGTTTTTACCTTGCCGGGACGCTCGGCGATCAGCCAGTCCACATCCACCTCGGCCAGCTCCTCGCGCTGTGGCGCTCCTTGGTAGCCGGCATCGGCTGAGACAAATTGCTCCTCTCCATGAAGCAGATTACCCGGCTGATTGAGGTCATGCTCGTTGGCCGCGGTGGTGACTAGGCTGTGGGTCAGGCCACTCTTGGCATCGACACCAATGTGGGCCTTCATGCCAAAGTGCCACTGATTGCCTTTCTTGGTCTGATGCATCTCCGGATCGCGTTGCTGCTCTTTGTTCTTGGTCGAGCTGGGTGCCTCAATGATGGTGGCATCGACCAAGGTGCCTTGAGTCATCATGACGCCTGCTTCGGCCAGCCAGCGATTGATGGTCTTGAACAATTGGCGGGCCAGTTGATGCTGCTCCAGCAGGTGGCGGAAATTCATGATGGTGGTGCGGTCAGGCAAGGCGCTATCCAGGGATAATCGGGCAAACAGGCGCATGGAGGCGATTTCGTACAGGGCATCTTCCATGGCACCGTCGCTCAGGTTGTACCAATGCTGCATGCAGTGAATACGCAGCATGGTCTCCAGCGGATAGGGCCGTCGGCCATTGCCCGCCTTGGGATAAAACGGCTCGATGACAGCGGTCATATTCTGCCATGGCAAAATCTGCTCCATGCGGGAGAGGAAAATCTCTTTTCGGGTCTGACGGCGCTTAGTGCTGAATTCACTATCGGCGAAGGTGAGTTGATGGCTCATGATGCCCCTCTGGGATGCGCTCCGGATGAATATGATGATCTCATATCAGGAACTTGTTCGCACCTTCCCTTGGTAAATGCTTCGCTCCGAGCTTATGACAACTGCCCCGCAGCGAGTTTTTCACATTTCCTATCATCGTGTTTACCCAGTTGAATGCCGGATGATCCAGCCAGTCCAGGTTGCCCCTGGTGACAACACCCAGGTGCTCACAATTGGCCTCCTTGACCGCTTTGAAACAGGCCAATCCATCGGATATCACCGCGCTACCACTGGCAATATGCCGTTTTGCCCAATCAGCAACGGACTTGGTTTTGAAACCATCGACCACCGTCATCCGCATCTTGATTGGATGTCCTTCCTTGTTCAGGGCCACTGCTGCCACAAACGGCGTCTTGCCTGCCGCGCCCCGACCCCGTTTGCCACCACGGCGCTCGCCACCCCAGTAGACATCATCGAGCTGAATGATGCCGCTGATGGGCTGCTTGTCATCGGACTCTTTCATGGCTTGCAGCAGCTTGTGCTTGAGCATCCAGGCGGTGTCATATTTGACGCCCAACTGGCGCTTTAGCTCCATCGCTGACAAGCCTGTTTTGGTTTGTGACAACAGGTGCATTGCCAGAAACCACTTGGTCAGTGGGAGCTTGGTGTTTGCGAAAATCGTGTTTCCAGTCAATGACATCTGGTGACGGCAGTGATTGCATTGCCACACACGTGGCCGCCTTCTCAGGCGACAACAGGTCTTGTTGGCACATTCAGGGCAGACAAAGCCGTTAGGAAAACGCCAAGTGAACAGCGCGTTTTCGCACTGAGCCTCAGTGCCATAGTCCTTGAGAAACTCAAACAGGCTGTAGCCTTTCTGGAATTGGATTTTGCTTTTGGCCATGATCTCGCACCTCGATAACTGTACGTAAGATCAGTATAGTTCGTGGTAACTGACTGCTAATCATGGGTAATCAGGTAAAGTTATGTAAATGTAAATCGTTTAAACTTTGCAATTATTGTAAGTGCTAGTGATTATCATTTATTGTACGCGAGCCAAAGGAACGATCCCCCCGCTCGGTTCACTGTACGTTCCAATTACTCTGGGATATAAACGATGAATTCTCTGCCTCGCGCCGGACTGCGCCGTATCACATTTGCCTCTGTCCTGGTCTTCTCAGTTAGCCTACCGGCGTTCGCTCAGGAAACGTTAACGCTCTATACCACCCGTGAACCGGGTCTGATCCAGCCTTTGCTTGATAGCTGGACCAAAACCAGCGGCATCAAAGTCAGTACGGTCTATATCAAGGACGGTATGCTTGAGCGCGTTAAAGCTGAAGGTAAAAATTCACCTGCCGACCTGCTGATGACCGTCGATGCCGGTAACCTCATTGATTTAGTGGAAGCGGGTGTAACTCAGCCTGTAGAGTCAGAAGCACTAAAAACCGCTATTCCGGCTAATCTGCGCGGCGCAGATAATCAGTGGTTTGCGCTGTCGATGCGTGCCCGCGTGCTGTATGCCGAGAAGTCACTGCCAATCGATAACTGGCATTACGAACAACTCGCCAGCCCTGAGTACAAAGGTAAAGTCTGTATTCGTTCCGGACAGCACCCGTATAACACGGCGCTGATCGCCGCAATGATTGCTCATCACGGTGAAGCAAAGACCGAAGAATGGCTGCGCGGTGTGAAAGCTAACCTGGCGCGTAAAGCTACCGGTGGCGACCGCGATGTTGCTCGCGATATTCTCGGCCGAATTTGCGATATTGGTCTCGCCAACTCCTATTACGTCGGCCATATGAAAAACGCCAAAGAAGGCAGTGATGCACGTCAGTGGGGCGATGCGATTAAAGTCGTTAAACCCACCTTTGAAAATGGCGGTACACACGTCAACATCAGTGGCGCAGCTGTAGCCCGCTATGCGCCAAATAAAGCCGATGCCGTTAAGCTGATGGAATATCTGGTTTCCGCACCTGCCCAGCAGCAGTATGCGAAAGCGAACTTCGAATACCCGGTACTGAAAGGCGTGACGCTTGATCCGGTTATCAGCGCAACTATTGGTGAAATCAACGTCGATAAAACGCCGTTAACCGAAATCGTTAAATATCGTAAACAAGCTAGTCTGCTGGTAGATAAAGTTGGATTCGATCAATAAACCTCTGCAGTTTCCGACGTTACGCGGCCTGGTTTCCGGGCCGCAGTCATTATTAACGCCGCTACATCTTGGCGCACTGTGCGTAGCGCTTGGCGTTCTGACACCGATCATTGCGCTAATTTGGCAGGCTACCCAGGCCAATTTATCTCACTGGGATAATCTCCTGACGTATGTACTGCCTGCCGCACTAAAAAATACCGTGCTGTTATTAGCCGGTGTCGCGGTGATGGTCGGCGTGATTGGCGTAGGCAGCGCATGGGCGGTAACGGCATGGGATTTTCCTGGACGTAAAATTCTTAGCTGGGCGTTACTGTTGCCGCTGGCAATGCCAACCTACATTGTGGCCTTTGCGTGGCTCGATCTGCTGCATCCGATTGGCCCCCTGCAAACCTTTATCCGTTTTTTACTGGGCTTTGACAGCCCAAGACAGTTCCGGCTGCCAGATTTACGCTCACTTTCCGGCGCAATCATCCTGCTCGGATTAGTGCTTTACCCATACGTGTATCTGACAACCCGCGCTATGTTTATCAGCCAGCCCGCCCATTTACTGGAAGCCGCACGCACGCTGGGATGCAGCGCAACCGGAACCTTTTTTCGTGTTGCTTTGCCCATGGCCCGTCCGGCACTGGCCGTTGGGATCAGCCTGGCACTGCTGGAAACGCTCAACGATATTGGCGCATCGGAGTTTCTCGGGGTACAGACGTTAACCGTTACCGTGTACACCACATGGATCTCGCGTTCTGATTTATCTGCTGCGGCGCAAATTGCCTGCATGATGCTGATGTTTATATTCCTGATTCTGACACTGGAATTTTATGGTCGCAGAAAACAAGGATTCAGCAGCCGCAGCCTGCGGGAAATTCAACCTTCGCGCGTGCAGGGCTGGCGCGGTTGGCTGCTCGGTGGCGTTATTTCACTGCCGGTTGTACTGGGTTTTCTGGCACCGGTACTGTTTTTAATGTGGGAAAGCGCCAAACGCATAGGCGATGAGAACCCCCTTTCCTCTTCGTTACTGTCAGCATTGCAAAATACGCTATCGCTGGCAGCGGGAACCACGCTGGTGGTGGTTTGTGTCAGTATGCTGGTGGCCTGGAGCGCCCGCCATAGCGCCGCAGACAACGCCATGCCGGGATTTCGTCGCGGCGTGATGCGTCTGGCCTCTTTAGGCTATGCGGTTCCCGGCACAATTCTGGCGATTGGTTTTTTACCCCCCGCCATGGCTGTCGACCGCTGGCTGGCCGATTTACTGGATGTTCGCGGCCTGCCGCTGATGTCCGCAGGGATCCTGCTGGTAATTTGTTGTGCCATGCGATTCCAGGCGATTGCCATTGGCGCGCTGGATTCTGGTCTGGGCCGCATTCCACCTTCGCTGGAACAGGCGTCTCGTCTGTTGGGCGAGAATGGTGCGGGGACGTTTGCACGAGTCCATTTTCCCCTGCTGCACCCGGCATTAGTCAGCAGTGCCCTGCTGGTTTTTGCTGATGCCATGAAAGAGCTGCCAACAACGTTGCTTTTGCGCCCGGTCAATTTTGAAACGCTGGCAACGTTACTGTATGCGGAAGCCGCACGTGGAACCTATGAAGAAGGTGCTATCGCCGCGCTAATGATTGTTTTAGCTGGCACGCTACCGGTTATTTTGTTGGTGCGTCACCAAATGACTCGCCGTGGTTAAGAGAGCAACAATGTCAGAAATTGCATTACGACTCCAGGATGTACACGTTGCTTATGGCAACAGCCAGCAATCGGTACTGAGCGGATTTTCAATGTCGGTACGTAAAGGTGAAATTGCCTGTCTGCTGGGTGCCTCAGGCTGCGGAAAAACCACGGTACTACGCGCAGTTGCCGGATTTGAACGCCTGCAAAACGGAGAGATCTATGTGTCACAGCGACGTGTTGCCGGTCCCGGCGTTCATCTGCCACCGGAAAAACGTCATGTCGGCATGGTCTTCCAGGAGTATGCGTTATTCCCCCATCTGACCGCGCAGCAAAATGTGGCCTTTGGATTGCGTCGCATGCCGCGTGAGGAACAACAGGCCAGAGTGACTGAGCTGTTGAAAATGGTGGAGTTACACAGCCATGCCAACCGCTATCCGCATGAGCTTTCCGGCGGGCAACAACAGCGTATCGCCCTTGCGCGCGCGTTGGCGCCACATCCGGAAATCCTGTTGCTGGATGAACCCTTCTCCAGCCTGGATAAGCGCACACGTGAGCGTCTTGGCAACGAGGTACGGGATATTTTGCGCGCCGCCGGGCAAACGGCGCTGTTGGTTACCCACAGTGAACACGAAGCCCAACTAATGGCTGACCATATTGGCGTGGTAAAAATGGGGCAGTATCAAATTAAAAAAGCGACCCATCCGACCTGAAGGTCAACAAAGTCGCCCTGAAAATTAATAATGCTTCTGTACCAGGCTGATGTTCACCGGCATACCGGAGCGCCTTTCCAGTGCCTGGCTCCCGCGGCTCACATCCACGTCATTCCCGCTGATAAAGGTGCGCAAAGCGGGAGTGACTGACAAAGGCACCTTTCTGTCAGACTCGTATTCCGAACGGTTTCGTGACAGCGGCTCATGTACTTCCACCCAGCGACTACCGTCCGGCTCTTCGCTGTATTTCACCGGTCGGTCAATTAATTGTACACGCGTCCCTACAGGCACCGTATCAAACAGGTGCTTGATGTCATCATTCCGCAAACGGATGCACCCCTGACTTACCCGCAAACCAATACCGAAATTGGCATTTGTCCCGTGAATGGCATAAAGCCTGCCAATATAAATTGCATACAGGCCCATCGGATTTTCTGGCCCGGCAGGAACAAAAGCCGGCAAGCTTTCACCGCGAGCGGCGTATTCACGTCGGGTATTTGGCGTCGGCGTCCAGCTTGGTGCTTCCTGCTTACGTTCGACCGCCGTCACCCAGTTACGCGGCGTTTCTCTACCCGCCTGACCAATGTCAATGGGTAAAACCTCAACCGTATTGCTGCCAGCAGGATAATAGTAAAGCCGCATCTCGGCGACGTTGATGACAATCCCCTCGCGCACGGTATCCGGAAGTATCAGTTGCTGCGGCACAACCAGCGTTGAACCCGATTTAGGCAGAAAAACATCGACGCCCGGATAGCCTCGAAACAGTGCAATGCTGTCCAGAATACGCGTGACCTGAACGCCTGAAATCCCAAAGGCAACAGTGACCGTCAGGCATTCCTTTGTGAAATCATCGACGCAGGTAAGACACTTGATCCTGCGACCGGTGGAAAGTGCGTCCATGACGAAATCCATCGACCAGGTCAGATTGGGCGCCGCCGGACGGAGCAGCGGCAGACGTTCTGTTGCCAGCCCTTTACGACGTCTTCTGCGTTTTACGCCCAGGCCACTGAGGTGATAAAGCCGGTACACGCGCTTATGATTAACATGAAGCCCTTCACGGCGCAGCAACTGGCAAATACGACGGTAGCCAAAACGCCTGCGCTCCAGTGCCAGCTCAGTGATGCGCCCTGATAAATGCGCATCAGCAGCCGGACGGTGAGCCTCATAGCGGCAGGTCGACAGGGATAAACCTGTAAGCCTGCAGGCACGACGTTGCGACAGACCGGTCGCATCACACATCAACATCACGGCTTCCCGCTTCTGGTCTGTCGTCAGTACTTTCGCCCAAGAGCCACCTGAAGCGCCTCTTTATCCAGCATGGCTTCGGCAAGCAGCTTCTTGAGTCTGGCGTTCTCTTCCTCAAGCGACTTCAGGCGCTTAACTTCAGGCACCTCCATACCGCCATACTTCTTACGCCAGATGTAAAACGTGGCATCGGAAATGGCATGCTTGCGGCAGAGTTCACGGGCGGGTACCCCAGCTTCGGCTTCGCGGAGAATACTGATGATCTGTTCGTCGGAAAAACGCTTCTTCATGGGGATGTCCTCATGTGGCTTATGAAGACATTACTAACATCGGGGTGTACTAATCAACGGGGAGCAGGTCAGACAGCCCGCCTCGCCGGTCACCGCCTGAATCGCGGTGAGTACCGCATCGACGCTCGGCGAGGCGAACAGATCGCCGCAGACCGCGGCGGTCAGCATGCCTTTACCAATAAAGCCGACGTGCGCCGGTTCATGGCCGGAGCCGCCGCCGGAAATCACCGCCACGTTGTTTTTATTCAGATCGCGGCGTACCACTACACGGATCGCCGGGTCGCTCTCCAGACGCGCCAGGTTATTCCACGGGCTGGTGATAATTGTACCGTCGATCACGTCGCTAACGAGATGGGGGCGTTGATTAAAAAAGAATTGAGACATAACGGCTCCTCGAGGTTGAGTGTAAGACAACCCCCCGAATGCATGTTCATGGTGCGGAGGCGATAGAGAGATTCTGGCGAAGTCAGCATGGAAAAAAACAACACGAAAATGAGTTTCATTACGAAACGTGATTGCTGTTTTTTGTTCCGAAATGAAACTTAATTAGGCGAGAAATCATCACAATGCGAACTCGCTCGACTTTTTCCTCCTGCGATCAGAGCAGGCCACACGGCGCAGTCAGTCTTTTTTGCGGGGCTTTACCCAGGATGGCGCGTAATTGGGGAAATTTATCATCGTGTTTGTCGGTAATTTCGCGGTAACGGAACGGATCGAGATCGCAAATCTCATTATTTTTGTGGTTAAGCGTTCCAATATGAAACGCATGTCATTTTTATCTGTTCCATATCAGAACAAAATGACGAAAGATTTTTTTGTACACGCCTCGCCATACAGTTATTACATCGCTCCGGTACGTCCGCTTTCGCCGTCAACATCAGGCTAAACGGGTTAACGCCAGGGCTCACCATGTAAAAACATGTACTTATTTGAGGATGAAAGGAATGCTAAAAGTTATTCAATCTCCAGCCAAATATCTCCAGGGTCCTGACGCTTCTACCTTATTTGGTCAATACGCTAAAAATCTGGCGGACAGCTTTTTCGTGATTGCGGACGACTTCGTCATGAAGCTGGCGGGAGAAAAGGTACTCAATGGCCTGCACAGCCATGACATTAGCTGCCACGCGGAACGCTTCAACGGTGAATGCAGCCATGTTGAAATTAATCGCCTGATTGCCATTCTGAAAAAACACGGTTGCCGCGGCGTGGTCGGGATCGGCGGTGGTAAAACCCTCGATACCGCGAAGGCGATCGGTTACTACCAGAAGCTGCCGGTGGTGGTGATCCCGACCATCGCCTCGACCGATGCGCCGACCAGCGCGCTGTCGGTGATCTACACCGAAGCGGGCGAGTTTGAAGAGTATCTGATCTATCCGAAAAACCCGGATATGGTGGTGATGGACACGGCGATTATCGCCAAAGCGCCGGTACGCCTGCTGGTCTCCGGCATGGGCGATGCGCTCTCCACCTGGTTCGAGGCCAAAGCTTGCTACGATGCGCGCGCCACCAGCATGGCCGGAGGACAGTCCACCGAGGCGGCGCTGAGCCTCGCCCGCCTGTGCTATGATACGCTGCTGGCGGAGGGCGAAAAGGCCCGTCTGGCGGCGCAGGCCGGGGTAGTGACCGAAGCGCTGGAGCGCATCATCGAGGCGAACACTTACCTCAGCGGCATTGGCTTTGAAAGCAGTGGCCTGGCCGCCGCCCATGCAATCCACAACGGTTTCACCATTCTTGAAGAGTGCCATCACCTGTATCACGGTGAGAAAGTGGCCTTCGGTACCCTGGCGCAGCTGGTGCTACAGAACAGCCCGATGGACGAGATTGAAACGGTGCTGGGCTTCTGCCAGCGCGTCGGCCTGCCGGTGACGCTCGCGCAGATGGGCGTCAAAGAGGGGATCGACGAGAAAATCGCCGCGGTGGCGAAAGCCACCTGCGCGGAAGGGGAAACCATCCACAATATGCCGTTTGCGGTGACCCCGGAGAGCGTCCATGCCGCTATCCTCACCGCCGATCTGTTAGGCCAGCAGTGGCTGGCGCGTTAATTCGCGGTGGCTAAACCGCTGGCCCAGGTCAGCGGTTTTTCTTTCTCCCCTCCGGCAGTCGCTGCCGGAGGGGTTCTCTATGGTACAACGCGGAAAAGGATATGACTGTTCAGACTCAGGATACCGGGAAGGCGGTCTCTTCCGTCATCGCCCAGTCATGGCACCGCTGCAGCAAGTTTATGCAGCGCGAAACCTGGCAAACGCCGCACCAGGCCCAGGGCCTGACCTTCGACTCCATCTGTCGGCGTAAAACCGCGCTGCTGACCATCGGTCAGGCGGCGCTGGAAGACGCCTGGGAGTTTATGGACGGTCGCCCCTGCGCGCTGTTTATTCTTGATGAGTCTGCCTGCATCCTCAGCCGTTGCGGCGAGCCGCAAACCCTGGCCCAGCTGGCTGCCCTGGGATTTCGCGACGGCAGCTATTGTGCTGAGAGCATTATCGGCACCTGCGCGCTGTCGCTGGCCGCGATGCAGGGCCAGCCGATCAACACCGCCGGCGATCGGCATTTTAAGCAGGCGCTACAGCCATGGAGTTTTTGCTCGACGCCGGTGTTTGATAACCACGGGCGGCTGTTCGGCTCTATTTCGCTTTGCTGTCTGGTCGAGCACCAGTCCAGCGCCGACCTCTCCCTGACGCTGGCCATCGCCCGCGAGGTGGGTAACTCCCTGCTCACCGACAGCCTGCTGGCGGAATCCAACCGTCACCTTAATCAGATGTACGGCCTGCTGGAGAGCATGGACGATGGGGTGATGGCGTGGAACGAACAGGGCGTGCTGCAGTTTCTCAATGTTCAGGCGGCGAGACTGCTGCATCTTGATGTTCAGGCCAGCCAGGGGAAAAATATCGCCGATCTGGTGACCCTCCCGGCGCTGCTGCGCCGCGCCATCAAACACGCCCGCGGCCTGAATCACGTCGAAGTCACCTTTGAAAGTCAGCATCAGTTTGTCGATGCGGTGATCACCTTAAAACCGATTGTCGAGGCGCAAGGCAACAGTTTTATTCTGCTGCTGCACCCGGTGGAGCAGATGCGGCAGCTGATGACCAGCCAGCTCGGTAAAGTGAGCCACACCTTTGAGCAGATGTCTGCCGACGATCCGGAAACCCGACGCCTGATCCACTTTGGCCGCCAGGCGGCGCGCGGTGGCTTCCCGGTGCTGCTGTGCGGCGAAGAGGGGGTTGGGAAAGAGCTGCTGAGCCAGGCTATCCACAATGAAAGCGAACGGGCGGGCGGCCCCTACATCGCCGTCAACTGCCAGCTATATGCCGACAGCGTGCTGGGCCAGGACTTTATGGGCAGCGCCCCTACCGACGATGAAAATGGTCGCCTGAGCCGCCTTGAGCTGGCCAACGGCGGCACCCTGTTTCTGGAAAAGATCGAGTATCTGGCGCCGGAGCTGCAGTCGGCCCTGCTGCAGGTGATTAAGCAGGGCGTGCTCACCCGCCTCGACGCCCGGCGCCTGATCCCGGTGGATGTGAAGGTGATTGCCACCACCACCGTCGATCTGGCCAATCTGGTGGAACAGAACCGCTTTAGCCGCCAGCTGTACTATGCGCTGCACTCCTTTGAGATCGTCATCCCGCCGCTGCGCGCCCGACGCAACAGTATTCCGTCGCTGGTGCATAACCGGTTGAAGAGCCTGGAGAAGCGTTTCTCTTCGCGACTGAAAGTGGACGATGACGCGCTGGCGCAGCTGGTGGCCTACTCATGGCCGGGGAATGATTTTGAGCTCAACAGCGTCATTGAGAATATCGCCATCAGCAGCGACAACGGCCACATTCGCCTGAGTAATCTGCCGGAATATCTCTTTTCCGAGCGGCCGGGCGGGGATAGCGCGTCATCGCTGCTGCCGGCCAGCCTGACCTTTAGCGCCATCGAAAAGGAAGCTATTATTCACGCCGCCCGGGTGACCAGCGGGCGGGTGCAGGAGATGTCGCAGCTGCTCAATATCGGCCGCACCACCCTGTGGCGCAAAATGAAGCAGTACGATATTGACGCCAGCCAATTCAAGCGCAAGCATCAGGCCTAGTCTCCTCGATACGCGCCATGGAGAACAGGGCATCCGACAGGCGATTGCTGTAGCGTTTGAGCGCGTCGCGCAGCGGATGCGCGCGGTCCATGGCCGTCAGCAGGCGTTCGAGCCGACGGGACTGGGTGCGCGCCACGTGCAGCTGGGCAGAGGCGAGATTCCTCCCCGGGATCACGAACTGTTTTAACGGGCCGCTCTCGGCCATATTGCGGTCGATAAGCCGCTCCAGGGCGGTGATCTCCTCTTCGCCGACCGTCTGGCTCAGGCGGGTCAGGCCCCGCGCATCGCTGGCCAGTTCAGCCCCCAGCACGAACAGCGTCTGCTGAATATGGTGCAGGCTTTCCCGGAGCCCGGCGTCGCGGGTCGTGGCGTAGCAGACGCCCAGTTGGGATATCAGTTCATCGACGGTGCCGTAGGCCTCGACGCGAATATGGTCTTTCTCGATGCGGCTGCCGCCGTACAGGGCGGTGGTGCCTTTATCCCCGGTGCGGGTATAGATACGATACATTCAGTTTCTCTCACTTAACGGCAGGACTTTAACCAGCTGCCCGGCGTTGGCGCCGAGCGTACGCAGATGATCGTCGCTATCGGTGACGTGTCCGGTAGCCAGCGGCGCGTCCGCCGGCAGCTGGGCATGAGTGAGGGCTATCTCGCCGGACGCGCTGAGCCCGATACCCACCCGCAGGGGCGAGCTTCTGGCCGCCAGGGCGCCCAGCGCAGCGGCGTCACCGCCTCCGTCATAGGTTATGGTCTGGCAGGGGACCCCCTGCTCCTCCAGCCCCCAGCACAGCTCATTGATGGCGCCGGCATGGTGCCCGCGCGGATCGTAAAACAGGCGTACGCCTGGCGGTGAAAGCGACATGACGGTCCCCTCGTTAACACTCAGAATGCCTGGCGGAAAATCGCGGCAATCTCCTGCTCGTTGCCTTTACGCGGGTTCGAGAACGCATTGCCGTCTTTCAGAGCCATCTCCGCCATGTAGGGGAAGTCGGCCTCTTTTACTCCCAGATCGCGCAGATGCTGCGGAATACCGATATCCATCGACAGACGCGTGATAGCGGCGATGGCTTTTTCCGCCGCGTCGAGAGTGGACAGTCCGGTGATATTTTCGCCCATCAGTTCAGCGATATCGGCGAATTTCTCCGGGTTGGCGATCAGGTTGTAGCGGGCCACATGCGGCAGCAGGACAGCGTTGGCCACGCCGTGCGGCATGTCGTACAGGCCGCCCAGCTGGTGCGCCATGGCGTGCACGTAGCCGAGGTTGGCGTTATTGAAAGCCATCCCGGCCAGCAGAGAAGCATAGGCCATGTTTTCCCGCGCCTGCAGATTGCTGCCGAGGGCCACGGCCTGGCGCAGGTTGCGGGCGATGAGGCGGATCGCCTGCATGGCGGCGGCGTCCGTCACCGGGTTAGCGTCTTTGGAGATATAGGCCTCTACGGCGTGGGTCAGGGCATCCATCCCAGTCGCCGCGGTCAGGGCGGCCGGTTTACCGATCATCAGCAGCGGATCGTTGATAGAGACCGACGGCAGGTTGCGCCAGCTGACGATCACAAACTTCACTTTGGTTTCGGTGTTGGTCAGGACGCAGTGGCGGGTGACCTCGCTGGCGGTGCCGGCGGTGGTATTGACCGCGACGATAGGTGGCAGCGGGTTGGTCAGGGTCTCGATTCCGGCATACTGGTACAGATCGCCCTCATGGGTGGCGGCGATGCCGATGCCTTTGCCGCAATCGTGCGGGCTGCCGCCGCCCACGGTGACGATGATGTCGCACTGTTCGCGGCGAAACACGGCGAGGCCGTCGCGCACGTTGGTGTCTTTCGGGTTCGGCTCGACGCCGTCAAAGATCGCCACCTCGATCCCGGCCTCCCGCAGATAATGCAGGGTTTTGTCCACCGCTCCATCTTTAATTGCCCGCAGGCCTTTGTCGGTGACCAGCAGGGCTTTTTTCCCCCCCAGCAGCTGGCAGCGTTCGCCGACTACGGAAATGGCGTTGGGGCCAAAAAAGTTAACGTTTGGCACCAGATAATCAAACATACGATAGCTCATAATATACCTTCTCGCTTCAGGTTATAATGCGGAAAAACAATCCAGGGCGCACTGGGCTAATAATTGATCCTGCTCGACCGTACCGCCGCTAACGCCGACGGCGCCAATTACCTGCTCATTAAAAATAACTGGCAGGCCGCCGCCAAAAATAATAATTCGCTGTTGGTTGGTAAGCTGCAGACCGTACAGAGATTGTCCTGGCTGGACCGCTGGCGTAATTTCATGGGTACCTTGCTTCAGGCTGCAGGCGCTCCAGGCTTTATTCAGGGAAATATCGCAGCTGGAGACGAAGGCCTCGTCCATCCGCTGGATAAGCAGCGTGTTGCCTCCGCGGTCAACTACGGAAAACACCACCGCCACGTTGATCTCAGTGGCTTTTTTTTCCACCGCCGCCGCCATTTGCTGGGCGGCGGCCAGGGTGATTGTCTGAACTTGTTGGCTCTTGTTCATCATTCTCTCCCGCACCAGGATAACGCTGGCGCGAATAGTCAGTAGGGGGCGATAGTAAAAAACTATTACCATTCGGTTGGCTTGCTTTATTTTTGTCAGCGTTATTTTGTCGCCCGCCATGATTTAGTCAATAGGGTTAAAATAGCGTCGGCAAAACGTAATTAAGGGCGTTTTTTATTAATTGATTTATATCATTGCGGGCGATCACATTTTTTATTTTTGCCGCCGGAGTAAAGTTTCATAGTGAAACTGTCGGTAGATTTCGTGTGCCAAATTGAAACGAAATTAAATTTATTTTTTTCACCACTGGCTCATTTAAAGTTCCGCTATTGCCGGTAATGGCCGGGCGGCAACGACGCTGGCCCGGCGTATTCGCTACCGTCTGCGGATTTCACCTTTTGAGCCGATGAACAATGAAAAGATCAAAACGATTTGCAGTACTGGCCCAGCGCCCCGTCAATCAGGACGGGCTGATTGGCGAGTGGCCTGAAGAGGGGCTGATCGCCATGGACAGCCCCTTTGACCCGGTCTCTTCAGTAAAAGTGGACAACGGTCTGATCGTCGAGCTGGACGGCAAACGCCGGGACCAGTTTGACATGATCGACCGGTTTATCGCCGATTACGCGATCAACGTTGAGCGCACAGAGCAGGCAATGCGCCTGGAGGCGGTGGAAATAGCCCGCATGCTGGTGGATATTCACGTCAGCCGGGAGGAGATCATTGCCATCACTACCGCCATCACGCCGGCCAAAGCGGTCGAGGTGATGGCGCAGATGAACGTGGTGGAGATGATGATGGCGCTGCAGAAGATGCGTGCCCGCCGGACCCCCTCCAACCAGTGCCACGTCACCAATCTCAAAGATAATCCGGTGCAGATTGCCGCTGACGCCGCCGAGGCCGGGATCCGCGGCTTCTCAGAACAGGAGACCACGGTCGGTATCGCGCGCTATGCGCCGTTTAACGCCCTGGCGCTGTTGGTCGGCTCGCAGTGCGGCCGCCCCGGCGTGTTGACGCAGTGCTCGGTGGAAGAGGCCACCGAGCTGGAGCTGGGCATGCGTGGCTTAACCAGCTACGCCGAGACGGTGTCGGTCTACGGCACTGAAGCGGTATTTACCGACGGCGATGATACTCCGTGGTCAAAGGCGTTCCTCGCCTCGGCCTACGCCTCCCGCGGGTTGAAAATGCGCTACACCTCCGGCACCGGATCCGAAGCGCTGATGGGCTATTCGGAGAGCAAGTCGATGCTCTACCTCGAATCGCGCTGCATCTTCATTACCAAAGGCGCCGGGGTTCAGGGGCTGCAAAACGGCGCGGTGAGCTGTATCGGCATGACCGGCGCTGTGCCGTCGGGCATTCGGGCGGTGCTGGCGGAAAACCTGATCGCCTCTATGCTCGACCTCGAAGTGGCGTCCGCTAACGACCAGACTTTCTCCCACTCGGATATTCGCCGCACCGCGCGCACCCTGATGCAGATGCTGCCGGGCACCGACTTTATTTTCTCCGGCTACAGCGCGGTGCCGAACTACGACAACATGTTCGCCGGCTCGAACTTCGATGCGGAAGATTTTGATGATTACAACATCCTGCAGCGTGACCTGATGGTTGACGGCGGCCTGCGTCCGGTGACCGAGGCGGAAACCATTGCCATTCGCCAGAAAGCGGCGCGGGCGATCCAGGCGGTTTTCCGCGAGCTGGGGCTGCCGCCAATCGCCGACGAGGAGGTAGAGGCCGCCACCTACGCGCACGGTAGCAACGAGATGCCGCCGCGTAACGTGGTGGAGGATCTGAGTGCGGTGGAAGAGATGATGAAGCGCAACATCACCGGCCTCGATATTGTCGGCGCGCTGAGCCGCAGCGGCTTTGAGGATATCGCCAGCAATATTCTCAATATGCTGCGCCAGCGGGTCACCGGCGATTACCTGCAGACCTCGGCCATTCTCGATCGGCAGTTCGAGGTGGTGAGTGCGGTCAACGACATCAATGACTATCAGGGGCCGGGCACCGGCTATCGCATCTCTGCCGAACGCTGGGCGGAGATCAAAAATATTCCGGGCGTGGTTCAGCCCGACACCATTGAATAAGGCGGTATTCCTGTGCAACAGACAACCCAAATTCAGCCCTCTTTTACCCTGAAAACCCGCGAGGGCGGGGTAGCTTCTGCCGATGAACGCGCCGATGAAGTGGTGATCGGCGTCGGCCCTGCCTTCGATAAACACCAGCATCACACTCTGATCGATATGCCCCATGGCGCGATCCTCAAAGAGCTGATTGCCGGGGTGGAAGAAGAGGGGCTTCACGCCCGGGTGGTGCGCATTCTGCGCACGTCCGACGTCTCCTTTATGGCCTGGGATGCTGCCAACCTGAGCGGCTCGGGGATCGGCATCGGTATCCAGTCGAAGGGGACCACGGTCATCCATCAGCGCGATCTGCTGCCGCTCAGCAACCTGGAGCTGTTCTCCCAGGCGCCGCTGCTGACGCTGGAAACCTACCGGCAGATTGGCAAAAACGCCGCGCGCTATGCGCGCAAAGAGTCACCTTCGCCGGTGCCGGTGGTGAACGATCAGATGGTGCGGCCGAAATTTATGGCCAAAGCCGCGCTATTTCATATCAAAGAGACCAAACATGTGGTGCAGGACGCCGAGCCCGTCACCCTGCACGTCGACTTAGTAAGGGAGTGACCATGAGCGAGAAAACCATGCGCGTGCAGGATTATCCGTTAGCCACCCGCTGCCCGGAGCATATCCTGACGCCTACCGGCAAACCATTGACCGATATTACCCTCGAGAAGGTGCTCTCTGGCGAGGTGGGCCCGCAGGATGTGCGGATCTCCCGCCAGACCCTTGAGTACCAGGCGCAGATTGCTGAGCAGATGCAGCGCCATGCGGTGGCGCGCAATTTCCGCCGCGCGGCGGAGCTTATCGCCATTCCTGACGAGCGCATTCTGGCTATCTATAACGCGCTGCGCCCGTTCCGCTCCTCGCAGGCGGAGCTGCTGGCGATCGCCGACGAGCTGGAGCACACCTGGCATGCGACAGTGAATGCCGCCTTTGTCCGGGAGTCGGCGGAAGTGTATCAGCAGCGGCATAAGCTGCGTAAAGGAAGCTAAGCGGAGGTCAGCATGCCGTTAATAGCCGGGATTGATATCGGCAACGCCACCACCGAGGTGGCGCTGGCGTCCGACGACCCGCAGGCGAGGGCGTTTGTTGCCAGCGGGATCGTCGCGACGACGGGCATGAAAGGGACGCGGGACAATATCGCCGGGACCCTCGCCGCGCTGGAGCAGGCCCTGGCGAAAACACCGTGGTCGATGAGCGATGTCTCTCGCATCTATCTTAACGAAGCCGCGCCGGTGATTGGCGATGTGGCGATGGAGACCATCACCGAGACCATTATCACCGAATCGACCATGATCGGTCATAACCCGCAGACGCCGGGCGGGGTGGGCGTTGGCGTGGGGACGACTATCGCCCTCGGGCGGCTGGCGACGCTGCCGGCGGCGCAGTATGCCGAGGGGTGGATCGTACTGATTGACGACGCCGTCGATTTCCTTGACGCCGTGTGGTGGCTCAATGAGGCGCTCGACCGGGGGATCAACGTGGTGGCGGCGATCCTCAAAAAGGACGACGGCGTGCTGGTGAACAACCGCCTGCGTAAAACCCTGCCGGTGGTAGATGAAGTGACGCTCCTGGAGCAGGTCCCCGAGGGGGTGATGGCGGCGGTGGAAGTGGCCGCGCCGGGCCAGGTGGTGCGGATCCTGTCGAATCCCTACGGGATCGCCACCTTCTTCGGGCTAAGCCCGGAAGAGACCCAGGCCATCGTCCCCATCGCCCGCGCCCTGATTGGCAACCGTTCAGCGGTGGTGCTCAAGACCCCGCAGGGGGACGTGCAGTCGCGGGTGATCCCGGCGGGCAACCTCTACATTAGCGGCGAAAAGCGCCGCGGAGAGGCCGATGTCGCCGAGGGCGCGGAAGCCATCATGCAGGCGATGAGCGCCTGTGCTCCGGTACGCGACATCCGCGGCGAACCGGGCACTCACGCCGGCGGCATGCTTGAGCGGGTGCGCAAGGTAATGGCGTCCCTGACCGGCCATGAGATGAGCGCGATATACATCCAGGATCTGCTGGCGGTGGATACGTTTATTCCGCGCAAGGTGCAGGGCGGGATGGCCGGCGAGTGCGCCATGGAAAATGCCGTCGGGATGGCGGCGATGGTGAAAGCGGACCGTCTGCAAATGCAGGTTATCGCCCGCGAACTGAGCGCCCGACTGCAGACCGAGGTGGTGGTGGGCGGCGTGGAGGCCAACATGGCCATCGCCGGGGCGTTAACCACTCCCGGCTGTGCGGCGCCGCTGGCGATCCTCGATCTCGGCGCCGGCTCGACGGATGCGGCGATCGTCAACGCGGAGGGGCAGATAACGGCGGTCCATCTCGCCGGGGCGGGGAATATGGTCAGCCTGTTGATTAAAACCGAGCTGGGCCTCGAGGATCTTTCGCTGGCGGAAGCGATAAAAAAATACCCGCTGGCCAAAGTGGAAAGCCTGTTCAGTATTCGTCACGAGAATGGCGCGGTGGAGTTCTTTCGGGAAGCCCTCAGCCCGGCGGTGTTCGCCAAAGTGGTGTACATCAAGGAGGGCGAACTGGTGCCGATCGATAACGCCAGCCCGCTGGAAAAAATTCGTCTCGTGCGCCGGCAGGCGAAAGAGAAAGTGTTTGTCACCAACTGCCTGCGCGCGCTGCGCCAGGTCTCACCCGGCGGTTCCATTCGCGATATCGCCTTTGTGGTGCTGGTGGGCGGCTCATCGCTGGACTTTGAGATCCCGCAGCTTATCACGGAAGCCTTGTCGCACTATGGCGTAGTCGCCGGGCAGGGCAATATTCGGGGAACAGAAGGGCCGCGCAATGCGGTCGCCACCGGGCTGCTACTGGCCGGTCAGGCGAATTAAACGGGCGCTCGCGCCAGCCTCTCTCTTTAACGTGCTATTTCAGGATGCCGATAATGAACCAGACTTCTACCTTAACCGGGCAGTGCGTGGCCGAGTTTCTTGGCACCGGATTGCTCATTTTCTTCGGCGCGGGCTGCGTCGCTGCGCTGCGGGTCGCCGGGGCCAGCTTTGGTCAGTGGGAGATCAGTATTATCTGGGGCCTTGGCGTCGCCATGGCCATCTACCTGACGGCCGGTGTCTCCGGCGCGCACCTTAATCCGGCGGTGACCATTGCCCTGTGGCTGTTCGCCTGTTTTGAACGCCGCAAGGTGCTGCCGTTTATTGTTGCCCAGACGGCCGGGGCCTTCTGCGCCGCCGCGCTGGTGTATGGGCTCTATCGCCAGCTGTTTCTCGATCTTGAACAGAGTCAGCATATCGTGCGCGGCACTGCCGCCAGCCTTAACCTGGCCGGGGTCTTTTCCACGTACCCGCATCCACATATCACTTTTATACAAGCGTTTGCCGTTGAGACCACCATCACGGCAATCCTGATGGCGATGATCATGGCCCTGACCGACGACGGCAACGGAATTCCGCGCGGGCCGCTGGCGCCGTTGCTGATTGGCTTGCTGATCGCCGTGATCGGCGCGTCGATGGGGCCGCTAACCGGCTTTGCGCTGAATCCGGCGCGCGACTTCGGCCCAAAACTGTTTACCAGTCTGGCCGGGTGGGGCTCGATCGCCTTTACCGGTGGGCTGGCGATCCCTTACTTTCTGGTGCCGCTGCTGGCGCCGGTGGTGGGGGCGATTATCGGGGCGTTTTTGTATCGCAAGCTTATCGGCCGCCTTCTGCCGTGCGAATGCGGTATCGATGAGTAAAGCGGGACCCGCCGCAGCGCGGCGGGTTTCCCCGGCCTGATGCCGGGGGGGTTATTTTTTGATGACCGCGCTGAGATCGCCAAGTTTAGCGGCGGGGTTCTTGTGGCACTCCTGCAGCATTTTCGGTACCGAAACGGTCTCGACTTCATGCCAGTCAACATAGTCGCCGCCGCTAAAGTCGGTGTTGCGATTCACTACCCAGAAGGCCACCGGGGTCATGCTTTTTGGGTTCATATCCATAAATTCCTGACAGGTCATATTCTGCGGCGTGGTTTCCTCAACCGCGAACGCCGGGCTGGTCATCAGACAGAATGTGGTAGCCGCCACGGTCAATACGAGTGCTTTAGGGAAGGTGCGAACAAGTCCCTGATATGAGATCATGTTTGTCATCTGGAGCCATGGAACAGGGTTCATCATGAGTCATCAACTTACCTTCGCCGACAGTGAATTCAGCAGTAAGCGCCGTCAGACCCGAAAAGAGATTTTCCTCTCCCGCATGGAGCAGATTTTGCCATGGCAGAATATGGTGGAAGTCATCGAGCCGTTTTATCCCAAGGCTGGTAATGGCCGGCGGCCCTATCCGCTGGAGACCATGCTGCGTATTCACTGCATGCAGCATTGGTACAACCTGAGCGATGGCGCGATGGAAGATGCCCTGTACGAAATCGCCTCCATGCGTCTGTTTGCCCGGTTATCCCTGGATAGCGCCTTGCCTGACCGCACCACCATCATGAATTTCCGCCACCTGCTGGAGCAGCATCAACTGGCCCGCCAATTGTTCAAGACCATCAATCGCTGGCTGGCCGAAGCAGGCGTCATGATGACTCAAGGCACCTTGGTCGATGCCACCATCATTGAGGCACCCAGCTCGACCAAGAACAAAGAGCAGCAACGCGATCCGGAGATGCATCAGACCAAGAAAGGCAATCAGTGGCACTTTGGCATGAAGGCCCACATTGGTGTCGATGCCAAGAGTGGCCTGACCCACAGCCTAGTCACCACCGCGGCCAACGAGCATGACCTCAATCAGCTGGGTAATCTGCTGCATGGAGAGGAGCAATTTGTCTCAGCCGATGCCGGCTACCAAGGGGCGCCACAGCGCGAGGAGCTGGCCGAGGTGGATGTGGACTGGCTGATCGCCGAGCGCCCCGGCAAGGTAAGAACCTTGAAACAGCATCCACGCAAGAACAAAACGGCCATCAACATCGAATACATGAAAGCCAGCATCCGGGCCAAGGTGGAGCACCCGTTTCGCATCATCAAGCGACAGTTCGGCTTCGTGAAAGCCAGATACAAGGGGTTGCTGAAAAACGATAACCAACTGGCGATGTTATTCACGCTGGCCAACCTGTTTCGGGCGGACCAAATGATACGTCAGTGGGAGAGATCTCACTAAAAACTGGGGATAACGCCTTAAATGGCGAAGAAACGGTCTAAATAGGCTGATTCAAGGCATTTACGGGAGAAAAAATCGGCTCAAACATGAAGAAATGAAATGACTGAGTCAGCCGAGAAGAATTTCCCCGCTTATTCGCACCTTCCCTTGGTCAGGTTACTATTCATTGATCCTCACATCGCAAAGTATAGGCACATTCAAATCAGTATCTTTTTTCCTGTGCTGTTCTGAGGTGAGTATATCACCTCAGAACAGGTGGCCAAATTCAGTGTGTCACTTCACTATGCCTTCACCAGTTTCGCAGACATGGGGTCATAAACATACCCAATGATGCTACCATCCTTAATACGTGCAACAGCCTCATCGATAACGAATAACGGAACGAGAAACCATTCCTCGGGCTGTACTGGATGGCCGAAACGGTCGTTAATGGTAATGTTAAGCCTTGCGGGTGCAAACAACCTGTGAAACAGGTTTTCCATCCGGGTGCGGTTGATGCCTGCAAGCTTGTATGAAGCTACCACCTCGACCTTCGCTAACAGATAGGTGGAATCGTGTTCCGCATTGGCAATACGCGCCTCAACTTTGCCGCCAGTAACTCCAATCTTGTGAATGACATCACGATGTTCAGCTACATAAGGGTTATCAGATAGCGAACGCAACACATAAATGGTGCCACTTTCTAGATCGCTCTCTTCTAGAGCATCGCTGAATAAAGGCCCCATGTCTGGATCGGTAATTCGGCGTGCTGTTTCGTCTTTATACAAAGCACGAACCAGTGACAGCCGAAGTAGGTTGCTTTCCGTACCATTCGAGTAAATGACACGCAGCCGAGCATCTTTCTTCCCCTGTGGCGAATCGAACTCTTCACCTTCCTCAGCCACATAAGCCGTTTGACCATCCAGGATGAACCAATGGCCCACTTCAATCGTTGCATACTGTCCAAAAGGTCGGGTCACTCTTAACCCTGAACTTAGATCACTGCGCACCTGTTCAAATAGCGGTTTGAATGTATCAAAATCCTCGCACGGCTTGCGATCCGCGATCCCTTGTACAGCACGCTTTTCGGCGCTAGCACGAACATGACGCAAGACTGTGATATCGTCCTCGCTGGTAACATCCGCCAGTTCGGCAGCCAAATTATCGATATCGATAAATTCGTCCGCTGACTCCGCTCCATCCCCCCCTCCGGCCAACAAGCCCTGATAATCCAGCGGCTCTAGCAAGGCACGGCAGTCTGGGAGACTGCGTAGCCGGTCGAGCCGCACTGCATAGAGGCGCTCAAAGATCTCACGCTCTTCGCCGTGTTGCGGCGCACGTCCATGTTGGTCAGCGAAGCGCTGGATTTCCTCAAAACCTGCGATGATGCGTTCCTCGCTGGCTGGACGTCCTTTTTTCTTCTCCGGTGGTGCAAATTCAGCAAGTTCTGCCGCCAAATCGTCTAAATCAGAATTACTCATAACGTCCCTCCGCCCTAAAACGCATAAACGCGGCTGCACCTTCTGCAAGGTGCTTTTCCCAGGCATCCGCCGAAGTTAACGATGGGAGTCGCCCACGTTCACGTTTAAATTCAGCAGCACGCTTGGCGATCACTTTGGCATCTTCAGGCGTGATCGAGGTACGCTTGGCCGAGATGGCCGCCGCGACCTGCTTCAAGCTATCTTCGCTCATTGTCTTAGCAAGTATGGCGTAGGCTTCACCAAAGGGATTGATGCGGTCGATAAGGTCTATGTCTAAATCGCGTACGTCCATCGCAAAGCGACGCACTCCGTCAATAAGGGCAGTATTGAGCGTCCCATCGTTCTCGCCGTTGACAATACGCTTGGCCTGCTGCGTGAGGTTAAGGGCGGCGATAGCATGCTGACGTACAGCCTCCTGATCTTCAGCATCAAGTTCAGGATACTTTTCTTTGATGATCTTACCCATACGAACCTGTGTTAACTCTTCAGGGATCAGCTCTTCATCGAACAGACCTCGTTCGATGGCGGGCTTATCCTGCACAAAGGCCGCGATCACTTCGTTTAAATCTTCCTGGCAGATGCGTGCCGCTTCTTTGCTCTTGGGCTCGGCAAGTCCCTTAATCTCGATTTGATACGTCCCTGTCTGCTCATTAACACCAAAATTGCAGCTATCCGGGTCATATCCTCCATCACCATAATCAAAGCCTGGAGTCGGGCCGCTTTCTGGATTCTTGGGCTTAAACTCGAAGCGCGGAGCCAGTACCTGCTCCATCAACAAGCTCGCCGCGATAGCTTTCAAGGTATCGTTGACTGCCTCAGTAACTGCGCCCTCTACAGCGTCCGGCTCGGCGATCAAGTTAGTAAATCTCGCGCGGGTTTTACCCGGAGCGTCACGAGTGGCGCGACCGATAATCTGCACGATCTCAGTCAGGCTAGCACGGTAGCCCACAGTCAGCGCATGTTCGCACCAGATCCAGTCGAAACCTTCCTTCGCCATACCAAGTGCAATAATGATGTCCACATAATCACGGTCTGTCTTCATTTCTACAGCTCGAAGGCTTTCCTGAATCTTGCCTTGGCTAGTTGGGTCCACCAGATCAGCGATACGCAACATTCGGCCATCGCGGCATTTGACTAACTGGAAACCTGTCGCAGGATCCGCACCTTGCCAATCGCCAAGCGCGCCAAGAATATGTTCCACTTCCTTAATTTTATCCTTCGTGCTCTCGCGCGAATTGACGTTGGGTATATGGATAATGGTCTTCTTGTCAGGATCGAGGACATTAAGGATGTCATCGACGTAGGAGCCACTGTAGAAGAAGTAGCCGATGTCAAGTTGCTTGAGGTATTCGTAACCGTTGAGTTGTTCGTAGTAGGTATAGGTGACGGTATCGAACCTGGACTCATCCTGAGGAGCCAAAACGGCCTCCGCATCACCCCGGAAGTAGGAGCCGGTCATGGCAACGATGTGTGTCTTGTCACGCGCGATGAACTGCCCCAGATGCTGACCAAGCTTGTTATCCGGGTTAGCTGACACATGGTGGAATTCATCGACGGCGATCAGGCGATCGTCAAACGCTTCTACGCCGTAGGCATCGACCGCGAAGCGAAAGGTTGCGTGTGTGCAAACAAGCACCTTGTCGCTACTTTCAAGAAAAGAGCCGAAAGCTCTTACCTTGCCACCGTTGTCGTTACCGGGCGCGTTGCATAGGTTCCACTTAGGTTCGACATGCCAATCAGCCCAGAATCCAAACTGCGATAGTGGTTCATCGTTGAAGCTCGCGCCAATAGATTTTTCCGGCACGACAATGATTGCCTGTTTGATCCCCTGGTTTGCGAGTTTATCGAGTGCGACGAACATCAGCGCACGACTCTTGCCAGAGGCGGGCGGCGACTTTATGAGAAGATATTGTTCTCCGCGCTTCTCATAGGCCCGTTCTTGCATAGGGCGCATCCCAAGGGCATTAGCCTTGGTCGATGCTCCGTTGCGTGCATAAGTAACGGAAACGGATGGTACTGAATTGATCTTGACGCTCATATGTTGGCTCCTTCTTAACTCTTTTTTCCCTTAGCCGGTACAGCCGAGGTGGCCGTCTTGATATAGAGGTCGAACAGCTTCTCAAGCCTCTCGGTATCATTCTTAAAGCGACGGCCGATGTAGATGCGTTCAAGCACTTCGTCGTTGCGAGCATGCGCGGCACGTAGATCAGCGGGCATATTTTCGGGGTCATACAGCTCTGCAATTGTTGCTGGGAAATGATGTTCTCGCGCCAGCAAAATGTCCTCGGCACAGCGTGTTAAGTCTTCCTTATTCTTATCTGTAAGCATTGGCACCGGAAAAGTGTTCCAACCCATTTTGTTTGAGTAACTAAATCGTGTTTCTAGCTTTCCACAGACGGTGCTAATCCAGATTAGATGCAATCTTGATGCTATTAGTGCCAAATTAAACAAAGATCCATCATAGATCGAATAAGCAAGGTTATTTACTGTAGTCCGCTCATCGAATAGAGCCACGGGAAGGTATTCCCGATTCTCAGAACTCCGGATTGGAACAATTATTACCGACTGATTTCCACACTTCATCTCACAAAACTGATGCGGTCGAGTGGCCATAGAACGCGTTGCCTGCCGCTCGCTCTTTAAGCGCCATTCTTTGACTTTATTGATCTGCGCTGAGACTGCTGGAAACGATGTGGCCAGCGCAAAATTCTCATTCTCAATCCAGAGACAGTATCTCTCGCTACCGTTAATTACCTCGCTCGAACCTAAGATTTTGCGCGTGATCGTCTCTCGAACATCCTTTGGGATGCAAAGGGCTTCAATCCCCTTACTATCGAAAATTAGATGACCGCCTTCGTATGGCTGATTACCAAGTACCATCGGGGCGCAGCCAGGAGGAGGATCAGATTTCTTGTTTATAAAGATGTCTGCATTTGGAACCAAGTAGGCATTGATATTATCTACCTCTCTCTCGACTATTCCCTCACCTTGATGCTCAAATAATCTACACTTCGTTCCAAAACTACGCGTCAACCCAATTACAACGACTGTTACACCAGCATTGTGGGTTGCAAGGTTAGACCATTTGAAAGATGTGTACGCGAACGAGATCCTGACACCTAGTCCCATTATCAGTGGCCACAGCACAGGAACTTGGTTCCCTTGACAAATCGAGTTTGTACTGACGAAAGCGGCTGCTCCATTTACATGGGAGAGGTACTCCGCAGTTTTCACGAACCATGCGCTCACGTAGTCGAGCACTTTGAAAGTTCCAGGATATTTAGAAAAGACAAACAATAGATCTGCCTTCTGTTCAGCGGATTGATTTTTGGTTCCTTTATAAGGAGGGTTTCCACAGATATATGTTTCGCTGCCTTCATGTTCAAACTCGATTTCAGCTTGATCAAGTGGAGTTTGCAGGATATCGTCTGAAACCACCTTAACTCCTGAGCCACTCACATCCATTAAGCTATACCAATCGATCCGCAGCGCATTTCCACAAGTGATCCAATTCTCGCTGCGTAGTGGCAAGAATTCGGCCAAGGCCAACTTCTGCCCACGATAGAGTACATCACACTGGTATTCTGCGATAATCAACGCAAGGCGGGCGAGCTCTGCCGGGAAGTCGCGCAGCTCAATGCCACGAAAATTTGTGACCGGAATATCAGATGGGCGATCAGGTTCGCCTCGCCTCCAGTTAATCTCAGCTTCAATGGCACGCATTTCTTTATAAGCAATGACCAAAAAGTTGCCCGAACCACAGGCTGGATCAAAAATGCGTATACGGGCGATACGCTTGCGCAAATTGAGCAAAGCGCGTGGATTTTCGCCCGCATCTTCCAGCTTTGAACGCAGTTCGTCGAGGAATAGTGGGTTCAGTACCTTCAGGATGTTGGGAACACTAGTGTAGTGCATCCCTAATTCACCGCGCTCTTCATCTTCGGCAATTGCTTGAATCATCGAGCCGAATATGTCCGGATTTATTCTGGTCCAGTCCAGATTGCCAACGTGAAGCAGGTAGGAGCGCGCGATACGGCTGAAGCGCGGCACCTCTTCCGTACCTGAGAACAAAGCGCCGTTAACATATGGAAATTCTGCAGCCCAGCGCGGAATACCTACTGCGGCACGCTCATAGTCTGGAGTGTTCATAGCACGAAAGAGCGTGCCGATGACCTCGTGCATATTAGAAGCATCGCGCTCACTCATCTGTGCAATGGTGTCAGTAAAGCGCCCCTTGCCTATGAATATGTCAGTATCTTCAGCAAAAAAACAGAATATTAGACGCGCCATGAACTTATTCATGTCATGACGACGCTCCGCAGTACCCCATTCAGGGTTGTCTTTCAGCAGTTCAACGTAAAGGCGGTTCAGGCGGCTTGTAGCCCGGATGTCAAAGGCGTCTTCGCTGATCTGCCGAACAGTGCTGATACCTGCCAGTGGCAAAAAGAAACCGAAGTGATCGGGAAAGTCTTTAAAGGCACAAGCGACAGTCTGGCCGCTGATGAGGTCTTCAGCTTCGAAGTCTTTTCCATCTGTGGCGAGGATGAATTTGGCCTTGGCCTTGCCTGTTGCCGGGCTGGCCTTGAGTGAAGCAAGCATTTGTGTTACTTGCCCTTCTTCACTAGCCAAAATGTGAATGTTATTGGTCTGAAGAACGCCGCCCAAATCGGACTTATTCGATGCTCCGGCTCGCAAGCGTTTGATAGTCGTTTCCTTGTTACCAAAGGCTTCAAGGAAAGCATAAGGAAACTCTATGGGATCAAAGGGTTGCTCTGCAAGATCCGTGATGGCTTGTTCAATTTCTACGGCGTTCATTTGCTTACAGTTCTCCATTGGCATGTGACCGCCCTGCTGCTACTGGTGTGCAGTGAACTCATGTCATATCCTAGGTTTTCTTGGAAATTTTTGACCGTAAGTTTAACAGAATAGAACCCAGCGCTGTAGCTGATTCAGTCTCAGATCCACGTTTCAGAAAGCCCTATTATGTATTTATGGCGAGAATTTTAGCATTGAGATATTTTCGATAAAATATACATATTTTCAGCCAATTAAAGACTGCTAAATTCATGGTATATGAGACGCTCGCATGTGAGTAACTTCCGTTCTTATTTCTGGTTTTCTTAAAACGTATTAAGGTTGCACCGAATATGGTTTTCCCCGCTGACCCTGACCCGGTTGACTGTTCAGTCAGCTATGACGTCAAGCACATGACGAAGGTAGCTTTCTGGATCCACGCCGTTTAGTTTGCACGTCCCGATCAGACTGTACATCAGCGCTACACGCTCACCTCCGTGGTCTGAGCCGAAGAACAGCCAGTTTTTTCTCCCCAAACTGACCATCCGCAGCGCCTTTTCAGCGATGTTGTTATCGGCTTCTGTCCAGCCATTGCCTGCATAGTGCGTCAGGGCCGGCCACTGGTTAAGGGCGTACGCGAACGCTTTCGCCAGCTCTGAGTGTCGTGACAGGGTGTTCATCTTTTCACGCAGCCAGCTTTCCAGGGATTTCAGCAGCGGTTTCGCTTTCTGCTGACGTTCAGCAAGACGTTGCTCCGCCGGCATTCCCCTTATTTCCGCCCCGATGGCATACAACCCGCCGATACGCTTCAGGGCATCCTCCGTCAGCGCCGACGGCGTGCGGGCGTACACATCGTGGATTTTACGGCGGGCGTGAGCCCAGCAGGCGGCTTCCGTTATCTGGCCACCGCGGTACAACTCGTTGAATCCTGCATACGCATCCGCCTGCAGCACTCCCCTGAAGCCGGCAAGATGGGTCTGCGGGTGGATGGCTTTTCTGTCCGGGCTGTAAGCGAACCACACCGCCGGTGCGACTGCTGACCCGGCGTTGCGGTCATCACGAACGTACTTCCACAATCGCCCGGACTTCGTCTTCTTATTGCCCGACAGCAGCATCTGGACCGGGGTATCATCGACATGGAGTTTGCCGTCGCTCAGGACATAGCCCCGAAGCGCCTCCTCCAGCGGTGACAGCAGCCTGCAGCATGCATCCACCCAGCCCGACAGGAGGGAGCGGCTCAGTTCCACACCCTGGCGGCTATATATTTCAGACTGGCGGTACAGCGGGGTATGCTCTGCATACTTTGAGCCCAGTACCCGGGCCAGCAGCCCCGCTCCGGCGATACCCCGCTCGATGGGACGTGAAGGCGCGGGGGCCTGCACGATAGCGTCGCATTTTGTACAGGCGTGTTTTTCCCGCACGGTCCGGATAACACGGAAGGCGCTGCGCATCAGCTCCAGCTGTTCAGCAGTATCTTCACCCAGCCAGCGCAGTGAATCGCCACAGTCCGGGCAGCATGATGCCGCCGACAACAGCCGTTTTTCGTCACGAGGGAGTGATTCGGGGAACGGTTTACGGGTGCGGGTCTGGCGAAGCGACCACGCTCCAGCCGTTTGGTCAGCAGACACAGCCTGTCGCCGGTAGACCACAGCAATTTTACCTGACTGCCACTGCAGCCCCAGAAGATGAAGACTTGGCCGGACATCGGGTCGTCTTTCAGTGCCGTCTGCACTTTTGCCGCCAGCCCGTTGAAGCCGTTGCGCATGTCGGTGATACCGGCAACCAGCCAGATTTTAGTGCCTGCAGGAAGATTTATCATACAGTCCCTCGCATCAGTTCGCGCAGGACAGTGGTGATGAGTTCAGTTGAGGGATGAGTCAGTGTTATATCTCCGCCCCGACATTTTATGTGACAGGCAGTCTGAGGTGAACAGGATGGCGGTTCGGGCGTTGGGGGAGATGGCTCTGCCCGAAATTGCACGGGTATGAGAGCAGGAAGCGACGATGCGTTTTTCCGTGGGTGGCAGACCCGCCCTTCACGTTGCCAGAGCCTTATCCATTTAAAGAGCAGGTTGTCATTGACATCATGTTGTCGGGCCAGCGCAGCAACACTTCCTTCTTTTTCAAGTGCCAGCCTGACCAGTTCCATTTTAAACTCAGGGGAATATCGTTTTCGGGGAAGTCTTTCTTTGGCGCGCATTAGGTGTCCACCTGCAAATTAAGCGGGGGCTTAAGTTACAGGATAGTGGTTTCAGAGCCAGACGTTTTTGAGACAACGCTTACTCTAAACCCAAGCGTAAATGTCTATTATTGGCAAAATACCACCAGCCAACATGAGCTGTGATGTAAAGTTGACACTGCTACAGTTACATGAGCCTGCTTATATTCTAAATAAATTCAGATAGATATTATCTCCGTGAATCCCCCGCCTCCCTGACCGGAGCGCGGGAATTTTTGTTTTTCACGCTGAGAACCCTGTATGAATAAAACTGATGGCCTTCAGGCCCTGGAAAAACCGCTGGCGTCGCTTCCCGATACGCTTCGCCAGCTTATTCTTGAACGTATTCAGAATCTGACCCACTACGAGCCGGTGATTGGCATCATGGGCAAGAGTGGTGCCGGTAAGTCGTCGCTCTGTAACGAACTCTTTCGGGGGAAAGTCTCCGCCGTCAGTGATGTGAACGCCTGCACCCGCGACATACTGCGCTTCCGGCTGCGCAGTGGTCGTCACAGTCTGGTGATTGTTGATTTACCGGGTGTGGGAGAAAACGGGCAACGGGACCATGAATACCGTGCCTTGTACCGGCGTATGCTGCCGGAACTGGACCTGGTGCTGTGGGTCATTAAAGCCGACGACCGGGCGCTGTCGGTGGATGAACATTTCTGGCACGGGGTGATGCAACCTTACCAGCAGCAGGTGCTGTTCGTGCTGAATCAGGCCGACAAAATAGAACCCTGCCATGAATGGGAGGCTCGCACCAGCACGCCTTCTGCACAGCAATGGACTAACCTTCAGGAAAAGCAGGCTGCCATTAGCGCGATGTTTAAACCGCATCATCCGGTCTGTGTGGTATCTGCCTGTAGCGGCTGGGGTACTGAAGAGATGGTGGCGACCATGATGCGCTGTCTGCCGGACCGCGCCACCAGCCCGGTGGCGACACAGCTGCACGGGAGGCTCTGCACGGAGCCGGTAAAGTCGCAGGCCCGTGATGGCTTCGGTGAGGCCGTGGGCCGGGTGTTTGATACGGCAGAATCATCATCGTTTCTGCCTGCGCCGTTGAAGACTGTGATTCGTACCGTGCGTGATACTGTGGTGTCGGTGGCCCGCGCGGTCTGGGACTGGATTTTCTTCTGAATGAGTAAAAGGTTATCAGGTTAGTGGTGGATTACTCTGTTTATTCACCACCCGGTAGATGATTTTTATGTGGCAGACATAACCTGTCTGCACCAGCAAAAGATACCACCAGTCATAAGCACGTTACTGCTGCCGACAGGGCATCCATACGGCCTTTTCGCGCCAGGCGTTTCGCTACGTATAACGGACACAACCTGTCAGTCTCATCCTTTACAGTAATACCTTCTTAATTAACTACTTACCCGACACGGAGATAATACATGTCTCAGGCTGAGCGTCGTTATGACCGCCTGTCTGTCCGGCTGTCGCTGATTATCAGCCGTCTGCTTGCGGGGGAAACGCTGAATATGCGCAAACTGGCGGCGGAGTTTGGCGTCTCGGAGCGTACCCTACATCGTGATTTCCGCGAGCGTCTGATTTATCTCGACCTCGAATATCAGGATGGCTGCTGCCGTCTGCTGACCGGAGGCCGTCAGGAGATTCAGGAGGAGGCCGCAATGCAGTTTGCCCGTCAGTCAGGCACTGGCGCGTTGTTTCCTGATATGGATCACCATCTGGTCAGTTCATTGCTGAGTAGCAAGGACTCCTCGCCATGCCTTATCTGGCATCAGGGGGCATCCGTACCGTCTTCCCGGCCAGGCATCTTCACGCGACTGGTCAGGGCAGTATCAGAGCAGCGGAGGATAACCCTGCTGGCTGACGGATGCCGTTGCGACAACCTTGCCCCCTACCGGCTGATTTTCAGCGGCGGTGAGTGGTTTCTGGTGGGGGAACACCTTGCCCGGATAACCGTTTTTGCACTGCACACAGTTCACTCCGTGACGTTTCACGCGGAAACCTTCACACCAGACGGACATTTCACCCGCATTCTGTCACACCCGGATTTTTTACAGGCGTTACCTCATTTTCATGTTTTTCATTCACTACTCGCTGACGGCAGTTACGGGCAGCTTACCCATAAGGAACAGGCATGAAATTACTCACCTCGGCGGCGCTGGCCGCCAGCCTCTGCATTACCTCTGTGACCCCGGCCATCGCAGAAAATATCGTGGGTTCAGTTAAGGCCTGGCAGTACATGCAGGCAGATGGCTGGACATCCGCTGATGGATACGATGATAACCATATGCATAACGCACTCTATCAGGCGGTTGTACTCGACAATTATCCCTGGACGAATCACTTTTTTCTTCGCAGCAGAGATGGAGGCTCGCTTTATCTGGCAGACAAAAAATCCCTGACGGTCAGATACATTGATATAAAACCCCGTGACGAATATCCGCTACATCTCCGGATTATTTATCAGGGCAATAATGAAGGTCAGGGCTGTTATTTCGCTGTCGTTGATGACCGGATGGCTAACTACTGGACAGCCGTTGAAGACAAGCTGCTCTACCAGTATCCCGCCGTTGAAAATGTTGATGAAAAAGCGGCTGAACTCAAAAAACAGTTCACGCCGGAAGTCATGATGATGGTAAAGGACAATTGTGTTAACAAACGGCAGCAGGCAGCGCTTGCAGCCCGGCGTACTGAAAAAGACAGGGAACTGCAACAGTGGGTGGCACAGCAGAGTCTTGCTGAGCTATGCCGTCGTACCGGTAACTGCTGACGCAGTCAAAACGATATTATCAGCAAGGGATCAACGTCATGAAAAAAACATACCCGCGTATTGTTGTCACTGTTCTGGCCGTTATCAGTGCTATCAGTGTTTCCGGTTGTGACAGCAAGGAAGATGCTGGCGTGAAAGCGATAGCCAGGTTTAAGGACCTGACTCCACCACCGTTCAGCAAGGTTGTCTCGCATAAATCCGATATTGCCCGGGAATGGGTAAAGAAGGATGCCTTTGGTACACCGCAATATACGGTGATGAAAACCCGCCAGTCACCGGAAGGCTGTGAGTCAGGCAATTATTACTACATTGCTGACATGCAGCAGAAAACAGTACAACCACTGATGGCAGCCCTGTGCCTTGCGGACAATATCACCCTGAGTTTCAGGATTGAAACCGACAGCTATACGGGTGAAAAATCGGTGGTGTATTCGCACGATGGCAAGGAAATGGGAAAACTCTATCTGCCGGAGAATCAGGAGAAAAATCCATGAAGAAGCTGAAAGGCGTTATCTCAGTTTTCGCTCTGAGTCTTTGTCTGCTGTCACCGGCTCAGGCCGAAGAACAGCGTTACATCAGTATCCGCAACACAGACATGGTCTGGGTGCCAGGCAATGTCTGCGTCTGGCAGTTTCGCCTGGACAACGGCGGAAGTGGTGAAGGATTCGGGCCTTTGACACTTTCCCTGCGTCTGAAAGATAAAGGGGGGAACACGCTGGCGATGGGGAATATGGCAGTGGCTGCATTTGGCGACAGCGATGCCACTCGCTCTCAGGAAGCCTCGCTGGAGAACGAATGCGTGGAAAACGTCAGTTCCGTCGAAATCATGAAGGCAACGGAAGCCTCTGATGGTTACCAGACTGACCTGCCGCTGTCAGTGTTTGATCCGCAGTATTATCACCCACTACCGGTGTCGGTTGCCGGAGGTAAGACATCCTGATGCCATCATTACTCGTCCGTTTCAGCCCCTGTCGCTTATGCCACAGGGGCTTTTTGTTTTAAGGAGCCAGTATGACTGAACTTACTGAATTACCTGAGGGGCCATTTACGCGTCAGCAGGCAGAGGTGGTTGCGTCTCAATATACCAGTGTTGCTATAGAGGATTAGCAAGGGGACACATTTCCGTCTGGTTATCCGTCATGAGTGTCGCATGGTCTGGCGAGCCTGGAACTTTGAGTCGGATGCCGGTTACTGGCTGAACCGGTATATCACTCGTGATGGCATCCGCAAATTTCCTGCATAACCACCACCAGCACATCATCGATATAAACAAAGTCAGGCCACACCTCCTTCGGGAAGTGTGGCCTTTTGTCTTTTTACCCACTGCATAAGGAGTTACCCATGCGATTAGCCAGCCGCTTTGGCCGTATAAACCAGATACGTCGTGACCGGCCTCTGACCCACGAAGAGCTGATGAGTCATGTTCCCAGCGTGTTCGGGAGTGACAAGCATGAATCTCGTTCAGACCGTTATACCTACATCCCGACCATCACCATCCTCGAAAGCCTGCAGCGTGAAGGCTTTGAGCCGTTCTTTGCCTGCCAGACAAAGGTTCGCGACCAGAGCAAGAGGGAGCACACCAAACACATGCTTCGCCTGCGTCGTGCCGGTCAACTTACCGGCCATCAGGTGCCGGAAATCATTCTACTTAACAGCCATGACGGCTCATCAAGCTACCAGATGCTGCCGGGGTTATTTCGCGGCGTCTGTACCAATGGCCTGGTCTGCGGTCAGTCATTCGGAGAAGTGCGGGTACCGCATAAAGGGAATGTTGTTGAGAAGGTGATTGAAGGGGCTTACGAAGTGCTCGGTGTGTTTGACCGGGTGGAGGAGAAGCGTGATGCAATGCAGTCTCTGGCGTTACCAGCCCCGGCCCGTCACGCGCTGGCAAATGCCGCACTGAAGTATCGATTTGGTGAGGAGCACCAGCCGGTCACGGTATCGCAGTTGCTGACCCCACGTCGCCGGGAGGACTACAGCGATGACCTGTGGACCGTATACCAGCGCGTGCAGGAGAACCTGATGAAAGGTGGATTGTCGGGGCGAACCGCTCAGGGGAAAAGCAGCCGCACCCGTGCTGTTACCGGTATTGATGGCGATGTGAAGCTTAATCGCGCCCTGTGGGTTATGGCAGAAAACATGCTCGATTTTTTCGGGCGTTAAACAACAGTTCCGGCATAAGGAGATAGTTTAATGAATACACAAAATCATCAGTTTGCGGAGCATACCGCAATTACTGCCTCGGTGGTCCCTGACGAGTTACGCATCGGCTTCTGGTCGCAGTACTTCGGCAGCATACCGCAGTGGATAATCCTTGAACCCACCGTTTTCGCGTGGATGGACCGCTTCTGCACGGACTACAGCGGCGGCATCTGGAATTTTTACACGCTGAGCAACGGCGGCGCGTTTATGGCCCCGGAAGTGGAGAACGATGAACTCTGGTCGCTGTTTAACACGATGAACGGCAACGGCGGTGACATGAGTGCCGAAGCTGCAGGGATTGCGGTCTGTCTGATGGCTTACAGCCACCATGCCTGCCGTACCGAATGCGACGCCATGACGGAGCACTACTACCGCCTGCGGGACTTCGCGCTCAACCACGCGGAATGCAACGCCATCATGCACATCATCGACTGAGGTCAGCCGCTATGGAGCAACAGTTACCGTTGTTTGCCCGTGAATTAGCCCTTGCCGACCAGCAGACAGTCTGGAAAGCCTTATCTCTGCTGGAGTGCCAGCTACGTGAAACCGGCGCATCATTTACTTCCAGCCATGCCGTCCGCGACTGGCTGCGCCTGCAGCTCGCGTCACTGGAGCGGGAAGAGTTTACCGCGCTCTTTCTCGATAACCAGCATCGCCTGATAGCCCACGAAACGCTATTTACCGGCACCATCAACCATACGCAGGTCCATCCCCGCGAAGTGGTGAAGGCCGGTCTGAAGCATAACTGCGCCGCTGTTATTGTCGCCCATAGCCATCCCTCCGGGGAGGCTGAACCCAGCAAGGCAGACCGTCAGGTCACTACGCGTATTCAGCAGGCGCTGGACCTGGTTGATATCCGCCTGCTGGACCACCTGGTGGTCGGCGGCATGGAGATCACCTCGTTTGCAGATCGTGGCTGGCTGTAGCACAACAGGAGAATAACCCAATGAAAATTATCAGTAAACGTCAGGCGATGGCGATATACCGCCAGTATCCGCAGTCCCGGTTGTTTCCCTTCTGCACGGGTAAATACAAATGGTCTGGCAGCATCTGCCACTACGCCGGACAGGAGGTTCAGGATATCAGCGGTGTGCTCGCGGTCTTCGCTGAACGCCGTCAGAGCCGCAACGGCCCCTATGTCGTATTACGCAGCGTCACGCTGAATTAACACACGTTTAAGGAAGGCTAAAATTGTCGAATGAAATACCGACAGTAAACCACGATATCACTGAACCCTGGTGGGGGCTTAAACGCAGTATCACGCCCTGTTTTGGCGCACGGCTGGTACAGGCGGGCAACCGTCTGCATTATCTCGCTGACCGGGCCAACATCACCGGACAGTTCAGCGACGCTGATTTACGGTATCTCGACCAGGCATTTCCACTGCTGCTCAAACAGCTTGAACTGATGCTCACCAGCGGTGAACTCAATCCCTGCCATCAGCACTGTGTCACGCTCTATGCAAAAGGGCTGACCTGCGAGGCCGACTCCCTCGGCTCGCATGGTTACGTATACCTGGCGATTTATCCGACACCAGCGGCAACCGCATAAAGCTTCTTACTACTTACCCTCGTTTTACCCATCAACAAAGAGATCCCACTATGCAAACCCAACCACTATCCTCAACTCAGGAGGCTACACCACGCCCGTCACCGGTGGAGATCTGGCAACGGCTTCTGAGCCACCTGTTGGATCGTCACTACGGTCTGACACTCAACGACACTCCGTTCGGCAACGATGGCGTGATTCAGGAGCATATCGACGCCGGTATCTCACTGTGCGACGCGGTGAATTTTATCGTGGAGAAATACGATCTGGTACGAACCGACCGTCGCGGTTTTAACGCAGAAACACAGTCGCCTCTTCTCAGCAGTATCGATATTCTCCGCGCCCGCAAAGCCACCGGACTGATGACCCGAAACGATTACAGAACGGTGACCGACATCACCACCGGTAAATACCGGGAGGTGCAGCCATGAAGCTGTCCCTGACGGTAGAAGCCGATACCCTCAACGTACTGGCTCTGAATGCGGGCCGGATCGCCGTGGATATTGATGGCATTGAACTAGCTGCGCTGATTGATGTGGTCTGTGATAACGGGTATTCCCTGCGTGTTGCTGACGAGCCCAGAAAGCTGGTTGTTGAAGATCCGCTGCCACCCCTCGCGCGCGTTAATGGCATCCAGTGCAGCACCGCGCATATCACGGCGGAAGACAATGCTCTGCTGTTTACCCTTGCACACCAGCATGAAGACTTTGGCGAGTCGGAATGGATTAGCTATACCGGCTCGGGTTATCTGCTCTACCTTGGCGCATGGTCGTTTCCGGTCTTGCATCTCAAACGTCTCGGCCTGTCGAAAGCATGCCGCCGGTTAGTGGTGACGCTTATCCGTCGCTACGCCGTTGGCATTGTTCATCTGGATGCCTTTGGCGAAGTGCTGCCGGGCTTTGCCACCTTCGACTGGTAACCCCACCTCAATCACCGCAAGGTTTTCACATGCCGGAATTGACCACTGAAACCGCTCTCGATATTTTGATTCGCTGGCTGCAGGACAACATCGATTGCGGCAGCGAGATTATCTTCGACAACGACGAAGACAGGACGGATTCGACAGCGCTGCTGCCATGGATTGAAAAGGCGCTTAAAGATGTCAGTGACCTCCGTCATCTTCAACTTCTGCAAGACGCAAAGACGAAATAACCCACCATTTCACACACTACCTGCATATGCGCCAGCCCGTAAACCGGCTGGTGTTGTGCATTTATGGAGTCCCTGAATATGAGCACAATTGAACCTGAGGTATTAACCGATCACACTGATGTTATTTGCTCCACCAGCATTGAGCGCATTGTTACCGGACGTAATGCAGCGTTGAGCCTGACAGAAATCCTTATCCATCAGCTTAGTGATATTTCTACACTAACCGACAGTATTGGCGGGGGCAAATCGAATGAATGGGGAGTGCGGCAATACCGTTACGACTGCTGGCTGATGGAGAAACCTGAAACCGCGATGAAGGCGATCACCCACAATATTGATCGTGGTATCTGGAAAGACCTGATGAAGAAATCGGGGATGCTAAGCCTGATGGATGCTCAGGCCCGTGATGAGTGGTACAAAAACCTTGAAGGGGAGGATATTCCGGCTGTTAGCGAAGCCAACATTCTGAGCACATTTGAGCAACTGCATCAGAGCAAAGGTGAGGTGTTTGAGCGAGGAGTAATCAATGTATTTAAGGGGCTATCCTGGAACTATAAGACCAATAGTCCCTGCAAATTTGGCACAAAAATCATTGTTACGGGACTAGTCAAATGTGACAGATGGGGATTTGGGCTGAACTGGGGCTGGCAACGGGATCGGTTAGCCGACCTTGAGCGCATGCTGATGCTCCTTGATGGTCAGCCCATTCCCGACAACCGCGCCGACGTCACACGTCGTCTTAGTGATCATATTCATACAAACCGACACAGTAATCGTTACGAGGATGAGATGTTTGCAATCAAGTATTTTCAGAAAGGAACCGCGCACATCAACTTTAAGCGGCCTGAACTGCTCGATAAACTGAATGACATCATTGCCCGGCACTATCCGGGAGCGCTGTCAGCGAGATGAAGAGCGCTGAGAGGCAATTCCTTACCTGACCCATTACCTGACCCAAATCACATCCAAAGAAAAAGGAGTCAGACGATTTCTCATCTAACTCCTTGTTTTATTTGGTGGCCCCTGTTGGGTTTGAACCAACGACCAAGCGATTATGAGTCGCCTGCTCTAACCACTGAGCTAAGGGGCCGTGGCGGTGAATTATAAAGTAACTCCCCTCAGCAATCCAGCCATTCACACCTGCCTGCTGTTTTTATAAACAACGCATAATCAATCCTTTATACTTACCTTAAGATGCATAGACAGGAGTAGAGATGATCAACGATATTCTGGCCCCTGGCCTGCGGGTGGTGTTCTGCGGTATCAATCCGGGTAAGTCATCGGCGCACACCGGTTTTCACTTTGCTCATCCGGGAAATCGCTTCTGGAAGGTGATCCACCAGGCCGGTTTTACCGACAAACAGCTTAAGCCGGAAGAAGAGCAGCAGCTGCTGGATACGCGCTGTGGCATCACCATGCTGGTCGAGCGACCCACGGTACAGGCAAGCGAAGTGAATCTGCATGAGCTGCGCGCTGGCGGACGTGAGCTGATCGCGAAAATTGAAGACTATCAGCCCGCGGCGCTGGCGATCCTCGGCAAGCAGGCCTACGAGCAGGCGTTCAGCCAGCGCGGCGCCAGCTGGGGTAAGCAGAACATTACCATTGGCGTAACGCAGGTGTGGGTGCTGCCGAACCCGAGCGGGCTGAACAGGGCGACGCTGGACAAGCTGGTGGAGGCGTATCGGGAACTGGATGAGGCGCTGGTGGTGAGGGGGCTTTAGCTCCTCTGCGGTTTGATGCCCTCATCCTGACCCTCTCCCACAGGGAGAGGGAATAAACAAAAAAAAAGCTCCCGATTGGGAGCTTTTTCATTTCAGGACCGATTAATCGTCCAGGAAGCTACGCAGCACTTCAGAGCGGCTCGGATGGCGCAGCTTACGCAGCGCCTTCGCTTCGATCTGACGGATACGTTCGCGGGTAACGTCAAACTGTTTACCCACTTCTTCCAGCGTGTGGTCGGTGTTCATGTCGATACCGAAACGCATACGCAGCACTTTGGCTTCACGGGCGGTCAGGCCAGCCAGCACGTCGTGCGTAGCGGCACGCAGGCTCTCGGTGGTGGCAGAGTCCAGCGGCAGCTCGAGGGTGGTATCCTCGATGAAATCACCCAGATGCGAATCTTCATCATCACCGATTGGCGTTTCCATGGAGATTGGCTCTTTAGCGATTTTCAGCACTTTACGGATCTTGTCTTCCGGCATCAGCATGCGTTCAGCCAGCTCTTCCGGCGTCGGCTCGCGGCCCATCTCCTGCAACATCTGGCGAGAGATACGGTTGAGTTTGTTGATGGTCTCAATCATATGCACCGGAATACGGATGGTGCGCGCCTGGTCTGCGATAGAGCGGGTGATCGCCTGACGGATCCACCAGGTAGCATAGGTGGAGAACTTGTAACCACGACGGTATTCAAACTTATCTACCGCTTTCATCAGACCGATGTTGCCTTCCTGAATCAGATCCAGGAATTGCAGGCCACGGTTGGTGTATTTCTTGGCGATAGAGATAACCAGACGTAAGTTCGCTTCAACCATCTCTTTCTTAGCACGGCGGGCTTTCGCTTCACCGATGGACATACGACGGTTGATGTCTTTCACCTGCTCGATGGTCAGGCCGGTCTCTTCTTCAATCTGATGCAGTTTTTGCAGGCCGCGCTGTACGTCTTCTTTCACGTCGTGCAGCTTTTCAGACCACGGCTTGTTCATCGCGATAGCGGCGTTGAACCAGGTTTCGCTGGTTTCATTGCCGGTGAAGAGGGTAATGAAGTTCTTCTTCGGCATTTTGCACTGTTCAACGCACAGCTTCATGATGATACGTTCCTGGGTACGTACGCGATCCATCATCACGCGCATGCTGTTCACCAGGTAGTCGAACTGTTTTGGCACCAGGCGGAACTGTTTGAACACTTCAGACAGCTTCAGGATCTCTTCCTGAGCGGCGGCATGGCTGCGGCCTTTCGCTTTGATGGTGTCACGCGTCACTTCGTACTGGGTACGCAGCTCGGCAAACTTCTCACGCGCCAGTTCAGGGTCGATGCTGTTGTCATCGTCGCTGCTGTCGTCCTCTTCTTCTTCATCTTCGTCTTCGTCGTCATCCATCTCTTCCTGAGACAGCTCAGAACCGACGTGAGTGGCGGTTGGCGCCATATCTTCTTCAGCGTTCGGGTCGACAAAGCCAGTGATCAGATCGGACAGACGCGCTTCTTCCGCTTCGACGCGATCGTACTGCTCCAGCAGATAGGTAATCGCTTCCGGGTATTCGGCAACAGAGCACTGAACCTGGTTGATCCCGTCTTCGATGCGTTTTGCGATGTCAATTTCGCCTTCGCGGGTCAACAGTTCAACGGTACCCATTTCGCGCATGTACATACGGACCGGGTCAGTGGTACGCCCGATTTCAGATTCCACGCTGGACAGGACCTGTGCAGCAGCTTCTTCCGCATCTTCGTCAGTGTTGTTGGAGGTTTCAGCCAGCAACAGATCATCGGCATCCGGTGCTTCTTCCATCACCTGAATGCCCATGTCATTGATCATTTGGATGATATCTTCGATCTGATCTGAATCGACGATATCTTCCGGCAGATGGTCATTGACCTCGGCATAGGTCAGATAGCCTTGCTCCTTACCGCGTTGGACAAGAAGTTTCAGCTGTGACTGCGGGTTTTGCTCCATAAGACGGTATCCACACTTAATTCGTTTGATTGGTGTCGGCGATGGGCTGCCAACCTTTAAAGCGAGGGCGTACTTATATTTTTGCCGCTGCCTCTCAGTGCGGCTGCCGGGGGCTTCCCGATCGATATTCGGCACTTAAGCCGTTAAATTTTTTATTTCTTCGCCAGTTCCTGGTTAATCATCCAGAGCTCCCGGCGTTCTTCGCTGCTCAGGCCATGGGTGCGCTCGCGAGCTATCAACTCTTCCTGGCGCAACTCAAGCATCGAATCAAACATATGGTTGAGCGAGTCGGTGAACGTTTTTTCTGCGATATCCTTATCTGCTATATCGTCCCACATCGACAGTTTTTCAAGGGTAGCGGCCTCTTTTGTGCCGCGATAATGCTCTAAAAGTTGTCCGGTGGTCAGACCTGGCTGAGACAAACAAGTGTTGACCAATTCTGAAAATAAGCCAAGCCCGGGCAATTTTTCGTGGTTCAAACCCGCCAGCGACGGCACTTGCGGAGCAAGTTCGGGGTTTTGCACCAGCAACCCTATCAGTATACGCATGGTTGTGCGTTTTAGCTGAGGCGCGGGGCGTACCGTGCCGTTTTCAGCCTGTTTCGGCATTAAACGTTCAAGCTGGCTGTCATCCAGAATGCCGAGCTTGTTGCCTAACTCCTGACGCAGATAGATGCGCAGCGTTTCGCCGGGCACCTGGCTGATTAACGGCAGCGCCAGCGTGCTGAGCTGCGCGCGCCCGTCAGGGGTACTCAAATCAACCTGCGGCATCAGGCTGTTAAACAGAAACGTGGAGAGCGGCTGAGCCTGCTCCATCCGCGCTTCAAACGCCGCTTTGCCCTCTTTACGCACCAGCGTATCCGGGTCTTCACCGTCGGGCAGGAACATAAAGCGTAGCTGACGCCCGTCGGTCATATACGGCAACGCGGTTTCCAGCGCTCGCCAGGCGGCGTCGCGTCCAGCGCGGTCACCGTCGTAACAGCAAATCACGTTGTTGGTGACGCGGAACAGCAGCTGGATATGGTCCGCCGTGGTGGACGTTCCCAGCGACGCAACGGCATAGTTAATGTCGTACTGCGCCAGCGCAACAACATCCATATAGCCTTCGACGACCAGAAGACGCGGAGGTTCCGCATTATCCTGCTGTGCCTCATAAAGACCGTAAAGCTGGCGGCCCTTATGGAAAATATCGGTTTCCGGGGAGTTAAGGTATTTCGGCAGGGCATCACCCAGCACGCGACCACCAAAACCTATCACCCGGCCACGCTTGTCGCGGATCGGGAACATCACCCGCTCACGGAAGCGGTCGTAGCTTCGTCCCTGGTCGTTGGTGACCAGCATGCCTGCGTCGATGAGGGATTTACGATCTTCGCTATTGCCGCCAAAACGCTTTAACACGTTGTCCCAGCCGGGCGGGGCGTAACCAATAGCGAAACGCGCAATCACATCGTCACTCAGTCCGCGCTTGTTCAGATACTGACGCGCAGGCTCAGCCGCAGAGTGCTTAAGAGACTGTTGGTAAAACGAATTCAGGCCATCCATCAGTTGGTACAGCGTTTGCCGCTGATGGCGCTCGATCTGACTTGGCCCACTGCCTGCTTCATACGGCACTTCAAGGTTATGCATCGCCGCCAGCTCTTCGACGGTTTCAACGAACTCGAGCTTGTCGTAGTTCATCAAAAAATCGACGGCATTACCGTGTGCGCCACAGCCGAAGCAATGGTAGAACTGTTTTTCACCGTTTACGGTGAAAGAGGGGGTTTTTTCGTTATGGAACGGACAGCACGCATGGTAGTTCTTGCCCTGCTTTTTTAGCTTCACCCGCGCGTCGATGAGATCGACGATGTCGGTTCTGGCAAGCAGGTCATTGATGAAAACGCGTGGGATTCTTCCGGCCATATGCCCCAAAAATTTAAGCGACTTATAAACGAAAACAAGCCGCGCATTCCTTCCGGAAGCACGGCCTTACGACTACAACTCTGTCTGTCAATTGAGGGCTGTGGCCCTCAACAGATTAGTACAGACGAGTACGGCGTGCGTTTTCGCGAGCCAGTTTCTTCGCGTGACGTTTCACAGCGGAAGCTTTAGCGCGCTTACGTTCGGTCGTTGGTTTTTCATAAAACTCACGACGACGAACTTCAGCCAGAACACCTGCTTTCTCGCATGAACGTTTGAAGCGACGCAGTGCTACGTCGAACGGCTCGTTTTCACGTACTTTAATTACCGGCATGTAACTCTCACCTTTAATAAATTCGGTTTGCCGCTGGCATCAACGCCAGCTTATTTCAAAATGGTGCGGAATTTTACTGCAAATGCTGCTGCTTTGTAAAGCACCGATGCGATTTTGAAAGGGACTTTAATAAGGGTGAGGAGTATACACGAGGCTTCTTCCTGGGGCGAACAAAGTTTTACAACAATCCGCCCAGGCTCTACACTGCGCGGTATTGAAACGAGGTAAAACAAGTCATGCGTGTACTGGGTATTGAAACATCCTGCGATGAAACCGGCATCGCGATTTACGACGACGAAAAAGGGCTTCTGGCCAACCAGCTGTATAGTCAGGTGAAATTGCACGCTGACTACGGCGGCGTCGTGCCTGAACTGGCCTCTCGTGACCACGTGCGTAAAACGGTTCCCCTGATTCAGGCGGCGCTTAAAGAGGCCGGGTTGAGTGCAAAAGATATTGATGCCGTGGCCTATACCGCAGGGCCGGGCCTGGTCGGCGCGCTGCTGGTCGGCGCAACGGTAGGGCGTTCGCTGGCCTTCGCGTGGGATGTTCCGGCCATTCCGGTTCACCATATGGAAGGGCACCTTCTGGCGCCGATGCTGGAAGACAATCCGCCAGAGTTCCCGTTTGTGGCGCTGCTGGTTTCCGGTGGGCATACCCAACTGATTAGCGTAACGGGCATTGGCAAGTACGCGCTGCTGGGCGAGTCGATCGACGATGCTGCCGGTGAAGCCTTCGATAAAACCGCCAAGCTGCTGGGGCTGGATTACCCGGGTGGCCCGATGCTGTCGAAAATGGCGTCGCAGGGAACGGAAGGGCGCTTTGTCTTCCCGCGGCCGATGACCGACCGTTCGGGGCTGGATTTCAGCTTCTCTGGCCTGAAAACTTTCGCGGCCAATACTATCCGCAATAATGACGACAGTGAGCAGACCCGTGCCGATATCGCCCGTGCGTTCGAAGACGCGGTGGTGGATACGCTGATGATCAAGTGCAAGCGCGCGCTGGATCAGACCGGCTTTAAGCGCCTGGTGATGGCCGGTGGTGTCAGCGCTAACCGCACGCTGCGCGCGAAGCTTGCTGAGATGATGCAAAAGCGTCGCGGGGAAGTGTTCTATGCGCGTCCGGAGTTCTGTACCGATAACGGGGCGATGATCGCCTACGCCGGGATGGTGCGTCTGAACGCCGGCGCAACGGCTGACCTGAGCGTGTCCGTGCGTCCGCGCTGGCCGCTGGCGGAACTGCCTGAGGCGTGAGTTTCTTTGCCCGGTGGCGCTGCGCTTACCGGGCCTACAAGATCCACGTGTGCTAACGTGCAATAAACCACCCTACACCCGCAACATTCCTTTCTCTTCCAGAAACGCAATAATCGTCGCTAAACCGTCACCCGCTTTCAGGTTGGTAAACGTCCACGGACGCTCGCCGCGCATGCGATTAGTGTCGCGTTCCATTACCTCCAGCGACGCACCGACGTACGGCGCGAGGTCGGTTTTGTTGATCACCAGAAAATCGGATTTGGTGATCCCCGGCCCGCCCTTGCGCGGGATTTTTTCCCCTTCGGCCACGTCGATGACGTAGATGGTGAGGTCCGCCAGCTCCGGGCTGAAGGTCGCGCTCAGGTTATCCCCGCCGCTTTCCACGAAGATCAGATCCAGATTGCCGAACTTCTCGCTCAACGCTTCCACCGCCGCCAGGTTCATTGAGGCATCTTCGCGGATGGCGGTATGCGGGCAGCCGCCCGTTTCCACCCCCTCGATGCGCTCTGGCTCCAGCGCACCCGCCTCGGTCAGGATGCGCTGATCCTCTTTGGTGTAGATATCGTTGGTCACCACCGCCAGGTGATAGGTGTCGCGCATCGCCTTGCAGAGCGCTTCCAGCAGGGCGGTTTTGCCCGACCCTACCGGGCCGCCCACGCCAACGCGCAGGGGATGTTTGTAATCAGCCATGTTGACTCCTCAGGAACGGAATAGTCGTGAATATTGGGTTTCATGGCGCGCGGAGGCGATGGCCGACAGCGGCGTAGCGGCCCCCAGCGCGTCGTCGCCACGTAAAAATGCCTGTTCAAACCCGGCGGCAAAATGGTCGCTCAGGTCGATAATCAGCTGTTGTGCGGCCTGCTGCCCAAACGGTACCAGCTTGACGCCCGCCATCACCGCGCTCTCTATCCAGCTGTAGCCCAGGCTCAGCGCCAGCTCGCGCGCGTTAATGCCCCAGCGCACGCCGAGCCACGCCATGCCGCCGAGCTGGCTTCGCATCAACAGCGGCAGCCATTCTGGCGGGCAGGCGGGTTCCCAGCTTTTAATCAGGCGCGTAAAGGCCGCGCCACGGTTGCGTTCTTCATCGCGCAGCTCGCGCGTTTCCCGGCAGGCGAGCAGGTATGCCGTCCAGCGTTTTGCTGTCGCGACGTCCTGCTTCTCGCAGGCACGATACAGGCGGATAAACAGCGGAAGGTCGACGCAGAAAAAGCTCTGCTCCATCTGCTGGATCTGCCAGCGCCTGAAGGCCTCAGCGTCCGTGACCCAGCCCGCCTCAACGGCCCACTCCAGCCCCTGCGACCAGGTAAACGATCCGACCGGCAGGCTACTGCTGGAGAGCTGCATCAGGCGCAGCCGCTGGCGGGCGTGCTCCATCAGCTCATCAGCGCCAGCAGGGCGGAGACGATCAGCCCGCCGCCGAAGGTTTTACGCAGGCCGTCGTGACGGCGCAGCAGCAGCCCTGCCGCGAAGCTGGCACACAGCACCGTGGCGCTGGCTAACATAAACCCGCTGGTGAAGAGCCAGAAGCTGTGGCCGGACATCTCCACGCCGTGCGCCCAGCCGTGGAACATCGCCAGGGCTGGCACCGCCAGCAGCAGGCGATTTTCAGTCTTAAACATCATCACGCCGCAGACCGCCAGCGAGGTGATAATCAGCATCTCCATGCCGCTAAAGCCGCCGAGCAGGCTGCCCGCAACGGCACCAGCAAGCATCATGCCGAGCGTCGCTAACGGCAACAGCAGCTTGCGGCCGCTCAGGGCGGAGAGCACGCCAGCCCCCGTCAGCATCAGCAGGTGATCCAGCCCGGTCAGCGGATGGAGAAATCCGGCCTGGAAGCTGTCGGTCCCGTGGCCGGGATGTGCGAGCGCGGGAACGGAAAAAGCCAGCAGTAACAGCGGTAAGTACTTGCGCATGATGAGTCCTTAATGTGAATGAGTGTGAGAGTGGCTATGACTGTGGGCATCGCTGGTGTAAGCGCCCGCTTCCGGTTCAAATGGCAGGTTGGCGAAGGTCACCTCCAGCCCGAACTGACGCAGCATATCGTCGAGGACGTGGTCGTGGTGGTAGCGCAGTTCGCCAGGCATTATTTGCAGCGGTACGTGACGATTGCCCAGGTGATAACAGGCGCGGGCGAGCAGGAACGGGTCGGCGCAGCGCACCACGGAAACCGACTCCGGGGCGGCGATCACTTCGATCACCTCGCTGCCATCGTCGGTAGTCAGCAGGTCGCCCCCGCGCAGTAGCAGGCCGCGCGGCAGCATTAGCCCGGCTTCGCGGCCGTCGTTCAGCGCCACGCGGGCGCGGCTTTTTACCCTCACATCAATCGGTAGCGTGACGCTGGCGGTAATCGGATGCGCATGGTCCAGGCGTTGGGTTAAATAGATCATCATGACTCCTCAAAACAGAAAATAGCGTTGCGCCATCGGCAAAACCTCTGCCGGTTCGCTGGTGATCAATTCGCCGTCGACGCGTACCTCATAGGTTTGCGCGTCAACGGTGATATTCGGCTGTAAATCGTTGTGGATCATGTCGGCCTTTTTCACCGACCGGCAGCCTCTCACCACCGCGGTGGCGCTTTGCAGTCCGAGCCGTTGCGGAATGCCGCTGGCATCAGCAGCCTGAGAGACAAACGTCAGCCGCGTGGCGTGGCGTGCGGCACCAAGGGCACCAAACATCGGGCGGTAATGTACCGGCTGCGGCGTGGGGATCGAGGCGTTGATGTCGCCCATCGGCGCGCAGGCGATCATCCCGCCTTTGACGATGGTGGCGGGTTTGACGCCAAAGAAGGCGGGGGACCAGACCACCAGATCCGCCAGCTTGCCCGCCTCAATAGAACCGACCTCATGGGCGATGCCGTGGGTCAGCGCCGGGTTGATGGTGTATTTGGCGACATAGCGCTTCACGCGGAAGTTATCGTTATCGCCGGTCTCTTCCGGCAGTGCGCCGCGCTGCACCTTCATGCGGTGCGCCACCTGCCAGGTGCGGATAATCACTTCCCCCAGGCGGCCCATTGCCTGTGAATCTGACGAGGTGAGCGAGAACGCGCCGATATCGTGCAGCACGTCTTCGGCGGCGATGGTCTCCCGGCGAATGCGGGATTCGGCAAACGCCACGTCCTCGGCGATATCCGGGTCGAGGTGATGGCAAACCATCAGCATGTCCAGGTGCTCGTCGATGGTGTTGACCGTGTAGGGCAGCGTCGGGTTGGTGGAGGAGGGCAGAATATTCGGGTGCGCGCAGGCGGTGATGATATCCGGCGCATGGCCGCCGCCCGCCCCTTCGGTGTGGAAGGTGTGGATGGTGCGCCCGGCGATGGCGGCCAGCGTGTCTTCGACAAAACCGGACTCGTTCAGCGTGTCGCTGTGCAGCGCCACCTGAATATCCATCTCTTCAGCGACCTCCAGTGAACAGTTGATGGCCGCAGGCGTCGCGCCCCAGTCTTCGTGGATCTTAAGCCCGATGGCACCTGCCGCGATCTGCTCGCGCAGCGCGTCCGGGTTGGAGCCGTTCCCTTTACCCAGCAGGCCAATATTCACCAGTAGCGTATCGGCTGCCTGCAACATGCGGGCGATATACCACGGCCCCGGCGTGCAGGTGGTGGCGTTTGTGCCTGCCGCAGGCCCGGTGCCGCCGCCGATCATGGTGGTGACGCCAGACACCAGCGCCTCTTCCGCCTGCTGCGGACAGATCCAGTGGATGTGGGTGTCGATCCCGCCTGCGGTGACAATCTTCCCTTCGGCGGCGATCACCTCCGTTGCCGCGCCAATCGGGATTGTCACGCCGGGCTGAATGTCCGGGTTTCCGGCTTTGCCGACGGCGAAGATCCGCCCATCTTTTACGCCGATATCCGCTTTCACGATCCCCCAGTGATCGACGATCAGCGCGTTGGTGAGCACCAGATCCACGCAGTCGTCGGCGGTCATCTGCCCCTGTCCCATACCGTCGCGGATCACTTTTCCGCCGCCGAATTTAACCTCTTCGCCGTAGATCGTGAGATCGTCTTCCACTTCGATCCACAGCTCGCTGTCGGCCAGCCGCACTTTATCCCCGGTAGTGGGGCCGAACATATCGGCATACGCCTGGCGTGAAATCTCAGCCATGTTTCACCTCGCCCATGACCTCGCCGCGAAAACCGAAAATGCGCTGTGCGCCCGTCACCTGCACCAGCGTCACTTCCCGCTTCTGGCCGGGCTCGAAGCGCACGGCAGTGCCGGCAGGGATGTTCAGCCGGTAACCTCGGGTGGCTTCGCGATCGAACTTCAGCGCCGGGTTGACCTCGTAAAAGTGGAAGTGCGATCCGACCTGGATCGGCCTGTCGCCGTGGTTTTCCACTATCACACTTCGGGTTTCGCGCCCGACGTTGAGAGCAATGTTGCCGGACTGGATCCGGTATTCGCCTGGGATCATCACGCGCTCCTTACACGATCGGGTTGTGGACGGTGACGAGCTTGGATCCGTCCGGAAAGGTGGCTTCCACCTGGATATCCGGGATCATCTCCGGCACGCCTTCCATCACCTGATCGCGCGTCAGGACGTGGCGGCCGGCTTCCATCAGCGAGGCGACGGTTTCGCCATCGCGCGCGCCTTCCATAATAAAGGCGCTGATCAGCGCGACCGATTCCGGGTAGTTGAGCTTTACCCCGCGCGCGAGGCGGCGTTCGGCAACCAGCGCGGCGGTGAACAGCAACAGCTTGTCTTTTTCTCTGGGAGTCAGTTCCATAGCGTTTCTCTTATGTTTGCCAGATGCGCGGCGAACAGGCGGTTTTGGAAGTTAAAAGCGGGCGAAGCGACTGCCATATATCGCGCATCACCCGCTGACAAATCAGGTTGTCGTGGGAGAGAAAACGCACCGACAGCAGATCGTCGGTGAGCGTCGCCCCGCCAAAGTTTTCCAGCGGGGCGAGAAGCGCACGCACCGCGTCGAGAAGTGCTTCCCGGGCCGGATAGAACAGCAGCGTGCCGACCCACGGATGGTCCGCGACGGGCGTCAGATCGCCACCGCTGAGATGCAGTCGCTCAATCAGACGCGGCTCGCCATCCACCCACACCTCAAGGCGGTTCTCCAGCGTGCCGTGGCTGAAGGTTTCGTTTATCACCGGACGGCCCAGACAGTACAGTTCCCACGCCAGCAGCGTGCTGGTGGCGTGCAGGTGAAAGACGGAACGCAGCGCGGCGTTAGCGCCGGGGAAAATAATGGTGTCCTGCGGCAGCCACTCCAGCGTGGCCTCTTCGTCGAGGTAAAAATGCTGACTGAGGCAGGCCAGCGGGCCGTTGCTGCGATAGAACTTACTGGCGCCGGGCATGGTGATGAGGGCATGGCTTTTGGCGTCGAGCCGCACGGAAATATCCAGCGTATCTCCGCCCACAATTCCGCCTGGCGGGTGCAGCAGGTAAAGGTGGCAGGTTTCCCCTTCGGGATAAAACGGACGCTGAACGGTGAGCGGCCCGCTGTGACGCGCGGAATGGAGGAGTGTTTTCTCAGGGGTATGACAAAACTGGAGGGCAAGCGAGGCCTGCCAGCCTTTGTATGAATTATCAGTGACCTGAGTTGCTAACATGGTGCTTCCATTTCCACACTATCGGGGTACGTTTCAGTATGCCCTGGCGGAAATGAAGGCTGTCATATGAGTCGCTTATGGATAAAAAAACCGGCTCATGTGAGCCGGTTTCAGTAATGTAGGCCGGGTAAGCGCAGCGCCACCCGGCAAGAAAGGCTACCGATAATCCTCTGCATCCACATCATACCCCGACGGCTCCCAGCGGATCGCCAGCAGCGACGCCAGACCGATAAACGGCGCCAGCGCAATCACCCAGAACACGGCGGTATCCAGCGAGGCGACCAGCAGCGGGAACAGAAACAGTGACAGCGTTGAACTGCTGCGCATCAGCGTCTGGTTAAGCCCCACACCCACGCCGCGCAGCGAGGTCGGGTAGCTCAGGGATGCAAACGTCATGGTATGCGCACCTGGACCAAAACCCTGACCAAACAGGAACAGCGCCAGCATCGCGACGGCGAACACGCCTTCCGTGGCCCCGTCAGGCCGGCCAATCAACGCCAGGCCGAGCAGTGCCGCAAGCTGGCACGCATAACCCGCCAGAGACATCCGCCATGCGCCGAAGCGCGGAACATAGCGCACCGCCAGCAGCCCGCCGACAAAGGCGAACAGCAGGTTAAGCGCCAGCGAGATCAGAATGGTGGTCAGCATCGACTGCACAAAGAAGCTGGAGATGATCACCGGCAGGCCAAAGGCTACGGCGTTATAGGCGAACGAGGAGACCACTGACAGCAGCGTGGCGAGCGTGGTACGCCGCAGATAGATACCGCGGAACAGGTTCAGGTAGTTCGACCATTTTGCCTTGTTCACGACAGGCGCGGGCTGGTCGAGCGCATCCTGCGGTACGTGGGCATTAATATTGTAAGACTGCCGCAGGATGGACGCCGCCTCCTTCAGATTGCCCTGATTCGCCGCCCAGACCGGGGATTCGCTCATATAGCGGCTGCGGATGGCGATAATCACCAGCGCGGGCACCGCGCCAAAGCCAAGGATCAGACGCCAGAGCCAGTCGCTATGGCTTTCCGGCAGCACGGCGTAAAAGAAGAGCACCAGAAGATAAGAGATGCTGATGGCCGCGTACCAGGTGGGGCACCACATTGCGACGCTGGAGGCTTTATTCCCCGGGCCTTTCAGCCTGGCGAACTCGCTGAGAAACGCCATCGCGACGGGAAGGTCGATCCCAACGCCAAGACCCATCACAAAGCGCGCGCCCGCAAGCACATATTCGTTCGGGGCCAGCGCACAGGCGATAGCGGCAACGACAAAGAACACCATGTCGGCCATAAAGACGCGGTAGCGCCCGATTTTATCCGTAAGATAGCCGCCGAGCAGCGCCCCGACAATCGCGCCAAAGGTAATCGCCGAGGCCACCATGCCGGTACCGGCGGGCGTCAGGTTAAATTCGCGGGTGATGTCTTTGATGCCGAATGCCAGCGCGCCGAGATCGTAGGCATCGAGGAAAATTCCCCCGAGCGCGATACCGACCACGATGCGGGCATTGGCCCGGCCCTGAGAGCCGTCATTAACGAGACGTGAAACGTCCGATGCGCTGCGCACCCACTTGATGTCGCCATCCGGGGTATTTCCTGCCGTTGGAAGGGGAGTTGAATCTGTGATTTCTGCCATTTTCTTTTTGTGTGGTTGTGTTGTGTCTCTAACAGTTACCACAGGCAGAAGGTGACAAAAATCACATTTGGTTATAAGGCATAACGAACAGTTTACTGAGCGTCTTTCTTTTTACGCCTGAGCTTCGTCCAGATCTTCGTTTCCTTACGCCGCCACAGGCGCTGAATGTTGTCGTGGTGGCGCAACAGGATCAGACACGAGAGCATCGACACCGGGAAGGTAAACTGCGGTTTAAACCACCAGACATAAAACGGGGCGATCAGTGCGCTGACGATGGCGCCCAGCGACGAATAACCGCTCAGCAGGATGGTCAGCAGCCAGGTGCCCGCCATCACGCCGGTGAGATCCCAGCCGATCGGCGCAATCGCGCCAAACGCGGTGGCAACGCCTTTACCGCCTTTAAAACCAAAGAAAACGGGCCAGATGTGGCCGACGCAGGCGGCGATGGCAATCAGCCCCAGCCAGAAGGGTGTGACGCCGAGCGCATACGCGCCCCAGACGGGAAGCATTCCTTTCAGAACATCAAAAATCAAAACCGCTACGGCTGCTCCCTTGCCGCCAATTCGTAGTACATTGGTCGCCCCCGGATTCCCGGAACCACTTTCACGCGGGTCAGGCAACCCGGCGATGCGGCAGACCAGAATGGCGCTGGAGATTGAGCCGCAAAGGTAGGCGAGGATAATCATTCCAGGCGCGATTGCACTCATAACGCTGTTCCGTTTTGAAAATGTATCTGTATTCTCAGCATCTGTGGATAATACGCATAATTCGCCGGAAGTGGTATCCGGTTTAGCCAAAAAGCAGGCAGGTCGTGATGGATATTGTATTTATAGAGCAACTTTCGGTAATCACCACAATTGGTGTTTACGACTGGGAACAGACCATCGAGCAGAAACTGGTGTTCGATATCGAAATGGGCTGGGACAACCGCAAGTCAGCAAAAAGCGATGATGTGAATGACTGTCTGAGCTACGCCGACATCAGTGAAACGGTCATCGCCCATGTGGAAGGGCAACGTTTTGCGCTGGTAGAACGCGTGGCGGAAGAGGTAGCAGACCTGCTGCTGAGCAGATTTAACTCCCCATGGGTGCGCATTAAGCTAAGCAAGCCGGGAGCGGTGGCGCGCGCCGCCAATGTAGGCGTGATCATCGAGCGTGGCACAAATCTGAAAGGAAAGATTTAACGTCATAATAGCTAAACCATTTTAGGTTATATCGGTCTTAAAGCTGTATCTTTCACGGTTGTCCGCGTGGGACACCGTTTTTTTATATCTTTTTAGGGGTTTATAGATGAGCGATATGCACTCGCTGCTGGTGGCGGCAATACTGGGTGTGGTCGAAGGATTGACGGAGTTTTTGCCGGTGTCCAGTACGGGCCATATGATTATCGTTGGCCATCTCCTGGGCTTTGAAGGCGATACCGCAAAGACGTTTGAGGTGGTTATTCAGCTGGGCTCTATCCTGGCGGTGGTCGTGATGTTCTGGCGACGTCTGTTTGGTCTGATCGGTATCCACTTCGGGCGTTTGCCGCAGCGTGAAGGAGAGGGCAAAGGGCGCCTGACGCTGATTCATATTCTGCTCGGGATGATCCCGGCGGTGGTGCTGGGGCTGGTGTTCCACGACACCATTAAATCGCTCTTCAACCCGATTAACGTGATGTACGCGCTGGTTGTCGGCGGCTTCCTGCTGATTGCCGCCGAAGTGCTGAAGCCAAAAACCCCGCGTGCGGAAGGTCTGGACGATATGACGTATCGCCAGGCGTTTATGATTGGCTGCTTCCAGTGTCTGGCGCTGTGGCCGGGCTTCTCCCGTTCAGGGGCAACCATTTCCGGCGGGATGCTGATGGGCGTGAGCCGTTACGCGGCGTCTGAGTTCTCGTTCCTGCTGGCGGTGCCGATGATGATGGGTGCCACCGCGCTGGATCTCTACAAAAGCATCGGCTTCCTGACCGTCGGCGACATTCCGATGTTCGCCGTGGGCTTTATCACCGCCTTTATTGTGGCGTTGATCGCCATCAAAACCTTCCTGCAACTGATTAAGCGTATTTCGTTTATTCCGTTCGCGATCTACCGCTTTATCGTCGCGGCTGCCGTGTACGTGGTCTTCTTCTGATGACCGACCGCCCTCAGTCTTTCGGCTGAGGGCAACGTTTTTCCTTCCACGCTGCAACCGCATCAATCCGCCGCTTCGTCAGCTCTTCGCGGATCGCCGGGCCTTTAAACCCTGCCTCCACCACCTCTTTCGTTGGCACCGCTTTCGCTACGTCCCACGCCTCACGCAGCAAACGACCCTGCGGATAATCGGACGCTTCAAACCCGGTGCGGCCGCGCACGTCGGCTTCGCTGGTCAGCGCAATTTGCTCCACGCGCTGCGGTTTGCGCCAGGCGTCGATGTTATCAAACAGCCTGACGATGGTGGCGGCTTTCAGGATCGGGAAGGTGTGGATCAGGTCGTGAAACTCGGCCACCAGTTTTGCCAGATCGCGAATGTCATTCGGCACGCGCAGGCGCTGGCAAAGCCCTTCAACCAGCTTCACGCCAGCCGGACCGTGCCCGTGGTGGCGTGGCCACAACTCCTTTGGCGTTAACCCTTTGCCGAGGTCATGGCAGAGGGTGGAAAAGCGCACGTCCACCTCCGGGCTGAGCATGGCGGCCATGCTCAGCGTCATCAGGGTGTGAATGCCGGTATCAATTTCCGGGTGCCATTTCGCCGGGGCGGGCACGCCAAACAGCGCGTCTATTTCCGGGAACAGCACTTTCAGCGCCCCGCAGTCGCGCAGAACCTGGAAAAAGACCTGCGGATTACGGGTAGTCAGGGCGTTTTCGGTCTCTTTCCAGACGCGTTCTGGCGTCAGGTGTTCCAGCTCGCCCGCGTCGGTCATGGCCGTCATCAGCGCCATCGTCTCGTCGGCGATGCGGAAGCTGAGATGGGCATAACGGGCGGCAAAACGCGCCACGCGCAGTACGCGAAGCGGATCTTCAGAAAAGGCGGGGGAGATATGGCGTAAAAGACGGTCACGCAGATCGTTCTGGCCGCCGTAGACATCGATAATATGGCCGTTTTCGTCCTGCGCCAGGGCATTAATGGTGAGATCGCGGCGCAGTAAGTCCTGCTCCAGCGTCACATCCGGCGCGGCATAGCAGGTGAAGCCGGTATAACCGGAACCGGATTTCCGTTCGGTACGCGCCAGGGCGTACTCTTCCCGGCTTTTCGGATGGAGGAACACAGGAAAATCGCGGCCTACCTGCTGGTAGCCCGCGTCAATCATCGCTTCGGGCGTGGCACCGACCACGACCCAGTCTTTATCTTTGACCGGCAGACCTAATAACGCATCACGTACCGCACCACCGACCAGATAACTCTTCACGCCAACACTCCCGTTTTCTCTTTTCGCAAGATGATACGTAAGTGTGGCAGAGAAGACGAGTTAGTTCATCCAGCGGTCTTTACGTTTACGGCTTGGAATAAGGTGAGGAAGCACCAGACCCAGCACCAGACCGACGCCCAGCACCCCGCCGCCATACATAAACCACTGCATGATGATGGTGCGTTGTTTGTCATCCAGCTGTAGATTCGCGGCGTTCACTTTCTTCTGCGCGACGATGAGCTCATTTTTCAGCTTCTGATTTTCATCTTTCAGACCGGCGATCACACTGTCGCTTTGCGCCACTTTCTGCTGCATCTCTGCGGTGCGCTGGTTCCAGGTGCCGTCAATGTTGTTCAGCTTATCGGTCAGGGTTTTCACCTGATTTTCCAGATCCGGCACGCGGGTGCGCAGGCTCGGCACCGTGCTCAGCTCTTTCAGCGGGATCCATGAGGTGCGGCCAGAGCTGTCACGAACCTGACCGTAATTGGTGTCTGCATTGGTTTGCAGCAGAGTCACTTCCTCGCCGGCATTTACCGTACCCACGAGGCGATAATTGTCTCCAGGGCCGCTGCGTACCCAGGTATTCAGTTCATCAGAAACGTAACGTTTCTCTTCAGCGTGGACCGCGGTTGCGGCGCTAAAAGCGAGTAAAGTAAGTCCAATCAGGCGTAATTTAAGCATATCAGTCGTTATTTTCATAAAAAGTGGAACGATAGTAGTGGTATCAGTGTCGCTACGCAAAGGATTCATCATCAATCGGAATCATCTGTGTCATGATTTCCACCGCTTTAAACTTTTACGCCCGTCAAATTGCTCATTGCGTGGCAATTTGGCGCAAAATACTATGTACTGACAAACAAATGGCGAGGAAGTTCGCCTTCATCGACGCGTCTGTGACGCACGCAAAAGTACAAGGCTATGGCACAAGAGATCGAATTAAAGTTTATCGTCGAAAAAGACAGCGCTGACGCGCTCCGCCAGCATCTGAATACGCTGTCCGGCGAGCACCATGAACCCGTACAGCTGCTCAACATCTATTACGAAACGCCGGACAACTGGCTGCGCAACCACGATATGGGCCTGCGCATCCGGGGTGCGAACGGGCGCTACGAGATGACGATGAAAATCGCCGGTCGCGTGGTGGGCGGTTTGCACCAGCGTCCGGAATACAATATCGACATCAGTAAGCCAGAACTTGAGCTGGATCGTTTTCCGGCGGAAGTGTGGCCGGAAGGGACGCTGCCCGCAACGCTGTCGGCAGAGGCGCAACCGCTGTTCAGCACCGATTTCTGGCGCGAAAAATGGCTGGTGTCGGAAGGCAAGAGCCGCATTGAGATCGCGTTTGATCGGGGTGAAATTAAGGCGGGTGAAGAGCAGGAGCCGATCTGCGAATTGGAACTCGAACTGCTGGAAGGCGAGGCGAGTGATGTGCTGAAGCTGGCGCACAAGCTGGTGAACCAGCCTGGCCTGCGTCAGGGCAGCCTGAGTAAAGCGGCACGCGGCTATCACCTGGCCGCCGGGAATGCGCCGCGCGTGCTGCGAGAAACCCCGATTCTGCGCGTTGTGCCGAAAGCCTCCGTTGAGCAGGGCATGGAAGCGGCGCTGGAGCTGGCGCTCTCTCAGTGGCAGTACCACGAGGAGCTGTGGGCGCGTAACGTGAAAAATGCCAAAAAACAGGTGCTGGCCGCTATGGGGCTGGTGCGTCATACCCTGACGCTCTTTGGCGGCATTGTACCGCGTAAAGCCAGCACTCACTTACGTGATTTGCTCACTCAAACCGAAACGCTGATGCTTTCCGACGTGTCGGCACAAACGGCGATCTACAGCCCGCAAAACGCCGGCGCGAAACTGGCGCTGACCGAGTTTCTGGTGACGCGCGGCTGGCGCACGTTCCTCGATGCGAAAGGGCAGACCAAAATCGCGGAAAACTTCAAACGTTTTGCGGATATCCACCTCTCCCGTCACGCGGCCGAGCTGAGAACCACCTTTGCGCATCCGCTGGGCGACCAGTATGGCGATCAGCTTCCCCGCCTGGCGCGTAACATCGACAGCATGTTGCTGCTGTCAGGTGCGTATGAGGGCGTGAAGGCGCAGGCCTGGCTGGAGAACTGGCAGGGGCTGAAGCATGCCATCGAGACCCGTCAGCAGATCGAAATCGAGCATTTCCGCAACGAGGCCATTTCGCAGGATCCGTACTGGCTGCACAGCGGAAAACGTTAATTCTGGCAAGGAACCCCTGATATGCCGCTTTCTTCGCAGTTACAGCAGCACTGGCAGACCGTTTGCGAACGCCTGCCTGAGTCGTTACCCGCGTCATCGTTAAGCGAGCAGGCGAAAAGCGTGCTCACGTTCAGTGATTTTGTGCAGGAGAGCGTCAGCGCCAACCCGGACTGGCTGGCAGAGCTGGAAAGCGCGCCGCCGCAGGCTGACGAGTGGCGGCATTATGCTGGCTGGCTGCAAACCGCGCTGGAAGAGGTGGCAGACGAAGCCACGCTGATGCGCGTACTGCGTCAGTTCCGCCGCCGGGTGATGGTACGCATTGCCTGGGCGCAGGCGCTGGAGCTGGTGAGCGAAGAGAGTACCTTGCAGCAGTTGAGCGAGCTGGCGCAGACGTTGATTGTCGCCGCGCGGGACTGGCTCTACGCCGCCTGCTGTAAAGAGTGGGGCACGCCGTGCAGCGAAGCCGGGGTTCCGCAACCGCTGTTGATTCTGGGGATGGGCAAGCTGGGCGGCTGCGAGCTTAATTTCTCCTCAGACATCGACCTGATTTTTGCCTGGCCGGAGAACGGCTCCACGCGCGGCGGTCGTCGCGAGCTGGACAACGCCCAGTTCTTTACTCGCCTGGGGCAGCGGCTGATTAAGGCACTGGATCAGCCCACCCAGGATGGTTTTGTCTACCGCGTGGATATGCGTTTGCGTCCGTTTGGCGACAGCGGTCCGCTGGTGCTGAGCTTTGCCGCGCTGGAAGATTATTACCAGGAGCAGGGTCGCGACTGGGAGCGTTACGCGATGGTCAAAGCGCGGATCATGGGTGACAGCGACGATGCCTGGGCCAACGAGCTGCGCGCCATGCTGCGCCCGTTTGTGTTCCGCCGCTACATCGACTTTAGCGTGATCCAGTCCCTGCGAAATATGAAAGGGATGATTGCCCGCGAGGTGCGTCGCCGTGGCCTGAAGGACAACATCAAGCTCGGCGCGGGCGGTATTCGTGAGATCGAATTTATCGTCCAGGTCTTCCAGCTGATACGCGGCGGGCGTGAACCTTCTCTGCAATCCCGCTCGCTGCTGCCGACGCTGAGCGCTATCGAGCAGCTGCATCTGCTGCCGGAAGGCGATGCGCAAACGCTGCGTGACTCTTATCTCTTCCTGCGTCGTCTGGAAAATTTGCTGCAAAGTATCAACGACGAACAGACCCAGACGTTACCGGGCGACGAGCTGAACCGGGCGCGTCTGGCCTGGGGGATGCGGGTGGATGACTGGGCGGCGCTGACGCAACGGCTGGAAGCGCATATGGCGGGCGTGCGCCGCATCTTTAACGATCTGATCGGCGACGACGAAAGCGAATCGCAGGACGATGCGCTCTCCGAGCACTGGCGCGAGCTGTGGCAGGACGCGCTCCAGGAAGATGACACCACGCCGGTGCTGGCGCACTTAAGCGACGATGCCCGCCATCGCGTGGTGGCGCTGATTGCCGATTTCCGCTTCGAACTGAACAAACGCGCCATTGGCCCACGCGGTCGTCAGGTGCTGGATCATCTGATGCCGCATCTGCTGAGCGATGTCTGCTCCCGCGAGGATGCGCCGGTGCCGCTGTCGCGCATGATGCCGCTGCTGAGCGGGATCGTCACGCGTACCACTTACCTTGAACTGTTAAGCGAGTTTCCCGGCGCGCTGAAGCACCTGATTTCTCTCTGCGCCGCCTCGCCGATGGTGGCGAACAAGCTGGCGCGTTATCCGCTGCTGCTGGACGAACTGCTCGACCCGAATACGCTGTATCAGCCGACGGCGACGGACGCCTACCGCGACGAGCTGCGTCAGTATCTGCTGCGCGTACCGGAAGAGGACGAAGAGCAACAGCTTGAGGCGCTGCGTCAGTTTAAGCAGGCGCAGATGCTGCGCGTGGCGGCGGCAGATATCGCCGGCACCCTGCCGGTAATGAAAGTGAGCGATCACTTAACGTGGCTGGCGGAAGCGATCATCGACGCGGTTGTCCATCAGGCGTGGGTGCAGATGGTGGCCCGCTACGGGCAGCCGAAACACCTTGCAGAGCGCGAAGGCCGCGGTTTTGCGGTGGTGGGTTACGGCAAGCTGGGCGGCTGGGAGCTGGGCTACAGCTCCGATCTGGATCTGATTTTCCTCCACGACTGTCCGGCAGACGTCATGACCGACGGCGAACGTGAGATTGACGGGCGGCAGTTCTACCTGCGTCTGGCCCAGCGCATTATGCACCTGTTCAGCACCCGCACCTCATCCGGCATTCTGTATGAAGTGGATGCGCGTCTGCGCCCGTCCGGCGCGGCAGGCATGCTGGTCACCTCGACGGAGGCTTTCGCCGACTATCAGAAGAACGAAGCCTGGACGTGGGAGCATCAGGCGCTGGTACGCGCCCGCGTGGTATACGGCGATCCGCAGCTCAAAACGCAGTTCGATGCGATCCGCAAGGCGGTCATGACGACCCCGCGCGAGGGCAGTACGTTGCAAACCGAAGTGCGGGAAATGCGGGAGAAGATGCGCGCGCACCTTGGCAACAAACATCGCGATCGCTTTGATATCAAAGCCGATGAAGGCGGCATTACCGATATCGAGTTTATCACTCAGTACCTGGTGCTGCTGCACGCGCACGATAAGCCGAAGTTGACCCGCTGGTCGGATAACGTGCGCATACTGGAACTGCTGGCGCAGAACGACATTATGGATGAGCAGGAGGCGCAGGCATTAACCCGCGCCTACACCACGCTGCGTGATGAGTTGCACCATCTGGCCTTACAGGAACAGCCGGGCCATGTGGCGCTGGACTGTTTCACCGATGAACGCGCGCAGGTGACCACAAGCTGGCAGAAGTGGCTGGTGGAACCGTGCGTAACAAAACAAGTGTGATATTATCGCGCGCAAATTGTGAACCTTTCTGGAGTCAGGAATGAAAGTAACACTGCCAGAGTTTGAACGTGCTGGAGTTATGGTTGTCGGTGATGTGATGCTGGATCGCTACTGGTATGGGCCGACCAGCCGTATCTCTCCGGAAGCGCCGGTGCCGGTAGTTAAGGTCGACACCATTGAAGAGCGTCCAGGCGGCGCGGCAAACGTGGCGATGAACATAGCCTCGCTGGGCGCGCATTCGCGTCTGGTGGGCCTGACCGGCATTGACGATGCGGCGCGTGCCCTGAGTCAGTCGCTGGCGGACGTGAACGTGAAGTGCGACTTCGTTTCTGTTCCGACCCACCCAACCATCACCAAGCTTCGCGTCCTGTCGCGTAATCAGCAGCTGATCCGCCTCGATTTCGAAGAAGGATTCGAAGGCGTTGATCCTGAGCCGCTACACGAGCGTATTAGCCAGGCGCTGGGTAATATCGGCGCGCTGGTGCTGTCTGATTATGCCAAAGGCGCGCTGGCGAGCGTGCAGACCATGATCCAGCTGGCGCGTAAAGCCAGCGTACCGGTGCTGATCGATCCGAAAGGCACCGATTTCGAGCGCTATCGCGGCGCAACCCTGCTGACGCCAAACCTCTCTGAGTTCGAAGCGGTGGCGGGCAAGTGCAAAACTGAAGAAGAGCTGGTTGAGCGCGGCATGAAAATCATCGCTGATTTCGAGCTGTCTGCGCTGCTGGTGACCCGTTCCGAGCAGGGCATGACGCTGCTGCAACCGGGCAAGGCGCCGCTGCATATGCCAACCCAGGCGCAGGAAGTGTACGACGTGACCGGTGCCGGTGATACGGTGATTGGCGTGCTGGCGGCGACGCTGGCGGCGGGTAACTCCCTGGAAGAAGCGTGCTACTTCGCGAACGCCGCGGCGGGCGTGGTCGTTGGTAAACTCGGGACCTCCACCGTTTCGCCAATCGAGCTGGAAAACGCGGTGCGTGGGCGCGCGGATACCGGCTTTGGCGTCATGACCGAAGAGGAGCTGAAAGTGGCCGTTGCTGCTGCGCGCAAACGCGGTGAAAAAGTAGTGATGACTAACGGCGTGTTCGACATCCTGCATGCGGGTCATGTCTCGTATCTGGCGAATGCGCGTAAGCTGGGCGATCGCCTGATTGTGGCGGTCAACAGCGATGCCTCAACCAAACGTCTGAAGGGTGAAACGCGTCCGGTGAACCCGCTGGAGCAGCGCATGATCGTGCTCGGCGCGCTGGAAGCGGTGGACTGGGTGGTCTCATTTGAAGAAGACACCCCGCAGCGCCTGATTGCCGGAATTCTGCCTGACCTGCTGGTGAAGGGCGGTGATTACAAACCAGAGCAAATCGCAGGTAGCGAAGAGGTCTGGGCAAATGGCGGTGAAGTGATGGTGCTCAACTTTGAGGACGGGTGTTCAACCACCAACATCATTAAGAAGATCCAGAAAGACAGTCAGTAAAAAACGGGCCAGTTGGCCCGTTCGTTTTTCACCCTCTCCCTGTGGGAGAGGGCTGGGGTGAGGGCATCAGGCCGCACTTATGCCTGGTCATCCACCGGTGGAATAGCTGGCGCTGGCTTCACTTCTTCCGGCGCATTGCGGCTCTCCAGCTCGCTCAGACGCTGTTCCAGCAGCGCCAGCTTCTCGCGGGTGCGCAGCAGCACCTGAGTCTGCACATCAAACTCTTCGCGGCTGACTAAATCAAGGCGAACCAACTGTGCCTGCAACGTCTGGCGGATTTTCTTCTCAACGTCATCACCAAACTCACGAATACCTTTCGGCATGGACTCATGAACCTGACGCGCGATCTGCTCAATTTTCTTTGGGTCAATCATTGTCGTTTCCCTTGATGAAAAGGTGTTAGTGCCTATTGTAGCGCGTCATGCCGTGGGTTAAACAAAATTGTTTGAAGCTTATGCATTGCCCAGGGTAATCAATAGCGTTATAGTTATCTCGCTTATTCTCAGGGCGGGGCGAAATTCCCCACCGGCGGTAAATCAGCTTAACGCTGAAAGCCCGCGAGCGCTTTGGGTGAATTCTCAAAGGTCAGCAGATCCGGTGTAATTCCGGGGCCGACGGTTAGAGTCCGGATGGGAGAGAGTAACGATCCAGTCGGGCATGGCCCGCTCACGTTATTTTTTTGCCGCTAGTACGGCGCTCCTAAGACTGCCCTGATTCTGGTAACCATAAAGTTAATGAGGTTTTTTTACCATGAATCAGACGCTACTTTCCTCTTTTGGCACTTCAACTCAACGTGTTGAACATGCACTGGATGCACTGCGCGAAGGCCGCGGTGTGATGGTGCTTGACGATGAAAACCGTGAAAACGAAGGCGACATGATTTTTGCCGCCGAGAACATGACCGTTGAGCAGATGGCGCTGACCATCCGTCACGGTAGCGGCATCGTATGCCTGTGCATCACCGAAGACCGTCGCAAGCAGCTTGATCTGCCGATGATGGTTGAAAACAACACCAGCGCCTTTGGTACCGGCTTCACCGTGACCATTGAAGCAGCGCATGGCGTAACCACCGGTGTGTCGGCGGCTGACCGCCTGACTACCGTGCGTGCAGCGATTGCTGATGGTGCGAAACCATCCGATCTGCACCGCCCTGGTCACGTCTTCCCGCTGCGCGCGCAGCCGGGCGGCGTGCTGACCCGTGGTGGTCATACCGAAGCGACCATCGATCTGGTGACGCTGGCTGGCTTCAAACCCGCAGGCGTGCTGTGCGAACTGACCAACGATGATGGCACCATGGCGCGCGCGCCGGAGTGCATCACCTTTGCGCGACTGCACAATATGCCAGTGGTGACGATTGAAGATCTGGTTGAGTACCGCCGGGCGCACGAGCGCAAAGCCAGCTGAACATGCTGATGTGAAAAAGCCGGGTAAACCCGGCTTTTTTGTTTCTAGTGGTAGTTAATTTTGAACAATACTACGGTTTCGAACGGCCCGGACTGAATCGCTTTCCCTTCTTCCCGTGAAAGTTCAGCCGTGTAGTTTTGCTCAACATTCATAGTATCGCCTGTAAAATCGGCGTACTCCTTATACTGGTTGAAGGTGTGAGGCTCCGTTCCGTTAAGAATACGCAGCTTTAACCCATTCCCTATCAGTACCGCGGTGTCGTCTGCGCTAAGCGTTTCGGTTGTGTAAAACGACGAGTCCATCTTAAATCCGTCCGAGCACTGGGCATCCTGCACTTTGGTGGTTCGTATTGAAAACGTGCGCATACGCGTCTGCTGATTCACAATGTCGCGCGCGCTGAAGGCGCCGAAGTCGATCTCCTGATTTTCAGGGAAAATGCTAAACGTCGCTCCACAATCAAGCACCGTAATGTTTTGCAGTCCGTTGATGTGATACTTGAGGTTCTTCGCGTCGGCCATCTGATTAACGCCACCCTTACCGTCAAACTGCACAACGATGTAATCGCTGAGCGAACTGACATAACCATGTGGCGGCATAGTCTTAATTCTCACGAAAAGTCGTAATCGGGTGACGAACGTGCGTGAAATATGGATATCATCCGGATTGCCGGAGCAGATGCGATCCTCCCAACCCATCTGGCGGATTTGATCCGAGGTGTAAATGGTGATGTTATTGTTGTCCAGGCACTGGCGGGTATCCACGCCGTTGGGCTGGCCTGTAGCATCGTAATCTATGCCTTCATAGGTTACGCCCAGTTCATAATAGGGATCGGTTGCGGCAGGATAAGGGGTCACCCATGCAAAGACATCTTCCGGCTCAAAACTGCTCGTGACGTTGTTGTCACACGTCACCGGAATTCTAATGTCGTCAGACTCCCATATTTTTTGGCCAACCTGAGCGTTGCTGGGGATCGCAAAAGGGGTGATCGTTTTTGTCTCCTCGACGGGGCCGCCAGATCCACCCAGATAGCAGTTAAGCGCCAGCGCGTCTTTCAAAGGCAGCGCTGAAAGCAGCAGTGTAAACAGCAAACTAGCGAGCTTTTGCATCTTTATCGATTTTCCGTTCGGTAAGTTTACATTGCGCCATTCCGGTGCACTGCACGTCGACTTTTTTTAGGGCGCCGTAATCGTCGATATAGCCGATGCTGTAATAACTACCGTGGTAATTACCGGTAGAGGCGGTTGCCGTGGCGAAAGGCGCAATCATCAGACTGTCAAAACCCGGCAGCATGGTTTTGGCATTTTTGCTCAGCCACGCCAGCGTGATGTAATACGGCGTAGGGTTGTGGACCGTGAGCCCTTTCGCGTTGGCGGTAATTTCCATTCGCATTTCAGCCAGTTCGCCGGATTTTTTGCTAATCGCTTCCGGACGCCAGAACAGCTTAATTCGGCTTTGCATGGCAACCTGCATCACGCTGCGCTCCTCGCTGGCGCTGATGCTTTTTGGCGGTACTTCACGCAGGTTGAAATAAAACAGCGATTCCCTGTCTTTTGGCAACTGGCGGGTGGCGGCTTGTTTAACAATTCTTACCTGCGACGAGGTGCCCGCTTCGATACGTTGAATGGGGGGAAGAGCCATAAAGTGCGTATCTTCTTTTTGCCCCTTTTCGTCTTCAATCCAGGAGAGCGCCAGATAAGGTAAAGCCTTGCTCTGGTTGTCCACTTTCAGGCTGCTGGCCTTGTCGCTTTCTGGAAAAACAATGCGCGTGCGGTCCAGATTAATGGCCGCATGGGTGGTAAATGCTGTGCTGATTAGCATCAGGCACAGGCTTTTAATCGGCGTTAATTTCATGATGATTTCTTACTGACACGGCAGTATCAACTGCATACTGTTTTCTAAGTGAGAAGGTAACGAGAAGCGACACTGTTGGTTGTCGCCCCATGTCACGCGAAACTGCTGTTCTGGCTCAACGGCGCCGAGCCAGACGTGGCCTTCATCGGCCACCATCCCAACCTGCAAATCGTTTGCTTCCAGGCGAACAATCGCCCCGAGCGGTGGCGTTCCTGATGACATCCGCAGAACACCTGCCACGTCCCGACCTGCACGCGTGGCAATCTGACGAAAACCAATGGCCCCCTCAGTCCAGGTTGAGGTCACGACGCGGTTGTCCACGTCCACGCCATCCGGAAGGTTGTTCATATTGATCTGCACGCTGGAGGGGGAATAGCTGGAGAATGACGGTAAAACGCCGATGCCAAAATGGTTGGTCTCATCTCGCGACATGTTCAGCGGGATATTGCCTACCCCGTCGGTGCTGACCATTACGCGGGGTTCATTACCGTAGCTGCGCCGGTGCAGCGCGGCGCCTTTCACCGTTGAGGTGAAGGAACCGCTCCAGCTTGCGCTGAGGGAGTTATATTCGTCAGCTTTATAGCTGCCGGAGAGATTAAGATCGCCGTACGCAGAATAATGCTGATAATTCCCGCTGAACTGCGCCCCGGAGTCTGGCTTCCCGCTCTCCGCGCCCGCGGAAACGCCCCAGGTGTTATTGCGATCCGACGTGTCGTACCACGACACGTTATGGCTCAGCGTGTCGCGGTTACGCAGGTCATAGTTAAGTCTATGATCGGGATCGAGCGGTACGCTGAGCGAGAGATAGAACTGAGTATCGTCACTTTCGTCTTTCTCATCGTAATGCGTTTTACTCCAGGACAGGGTTACGCCAAGGTTCTTCCAGCGGCCCATATCAAAGTTGTAGCCCGCCGTGATACTGCCGGTCGTGGAGGGTGAATCATTCCACCATGTCTGACGCAGCATATTGACGTACAGGTTCAGGGATAACGCCGAAATGTACTGGCTTGCCGTCACGCTCAGGGTTTGTTTTTCCGACTGGCGGTCACCGTCGTCATAATCAAGGTAGCGGGCGTAGCTCAAAAACTGTGGATCTGAGTAGCGGTAGCTGGCGAGCGTAAGCTGACTGCCGGTGGTATCGAAACGCTTGCTGTAGTTAATGCGATAGCTGTAACCCGTCTGGCTGCGCTGGTGTGGCAGCTGGCTGGTGGCCTGCGTGACGTCAAAAGAGAGCGCCCCCAGCCAGGCCATATTCTGGCCGATCCCGGCAGCGAGGGAACGATAGCGGTCGCCATCGGCCAGCGTACCGCCATACAGGGAGGTGTGCGACAGCATGCCCCAGGAAAATTCGCCGCTCATGAAGGCGTTATCTTCAACGTCATGGGAGGCGCCCTGGCGCGCTTTACCCGCCGCGAGCTTGTAGCGCACCTGACCCTTGCGCGTTAAAAATGGTACGGATTCGGCCGAGACCTGGAAGGTGCTGACGCGTCCATCCTCTTCCGTGACTTTGACGTCCAGCGTGCCCTGAACCGACTGGTTAAGATCCTGAATAACAAAAGGACCTGGCGGCACTTTACTCTGGTAAATCACGCGATCGGCAAGGCTTACGGTTACCGTGGCGTTGGTTTGCGCTATCCCGGTAATCTGCGGGGCATAGCCGCGCAGCGACCATGGCAGCATACGTTCATCGCTGATTAGCGATGCGCCGGTGTAGGTAAAGGCGTCAAAAATTGCGGACTGGAAATCCGTTTCACCCAACGTCAGTTTCCCACCGATCGAGGGCAGAGGGCGGAACATATACACGCGTGAAAAACGTCCATTATGCTCCGAGCCTGCGTCAGTATGGCTTTGCGTGTACTGGTAATCGCTGCGTAGCCGCCACGCGCCCATGTTCGCACCGGCGGTGCCATAGGTATTGGCGTTGTCATTGTTGCTGCCGCTATTGGGCTGATAATGGCTGGCAAAAAGATTGTAATCCAGCAGTACGCCCGGCACGCCGATGTCCCAGGTGGATGGCGGCATCCAGTCAACCGCACGGTATTGCAGCCACGCCTGGGGGATGGTCACTTTCAGGGTCTGGCTGCCTTGCTCAAAAGTAAATTTGATGTCTGGTCTGGCGGCGAAATCAACGCATCCCTCTTTCTCCGGCAAAGCGTGACGAACGTCATCCTGCAACGCAAAGGTATCGACCAGCTCGGGGGGAATACAGACCTGAACGGCGTTATTTATTTCTCGCCAGCGAAGCTGCCAGCCATTTGCCAGCGGAATATCATTGACGGCAACCGTAACGAAATAGCTTCCCGGCGTAACCGATATTTGATCTTTAAACAGTGATAAATCGACGCTGCCGCGCTGATCTTTATCGATGGCGTTTATATTAAACTCGGTGGCAGAGGCAACTTTCGTCATTAACAGGGACGCAATGATGATTATCCATTGTAATTTGTATGTCATCATCCTGTTACTCGAGTAAATAGAGAGTGCCGACCAGTATGAATTACCAGTCGGCTGGTGCCGTGACGTAACAGAATTATTTGTACATCAGGACGTAGTTAGCCGTGGCTTCAACCTGGCCTGCCGTCGCAGTTTTACCTGTAGGGACTTCCATAACCGCTTTGAAATGCAGCGTCTGGGTGGTTGAACCCGCCAGCAACTCAACCTCGTTGGCCTCTCCCAGCGTGATAGCAGACTCCGCGTTATCCAGCAGACGCACCCCCACGTTCTGCGCACCGCTTGCATAGGTGTTGCTCATCAGGCTGGTATCCGCCGCGTCTGTCGCTGCGCTGGTAAAGGTCACATCCACTTTGGTAATTGGCGTGTCGGTCTCGTCTGCCGGATCGTCAAGCTGGCAGTTCTCCAGATTGATATCGACCGGAACCGGGGTAGATTTTTTGTTGGCGTTGATAACGGCCGTGGTCACTTCACCCAGATCGACTTCTTTATCAACGCTGTCTGGTGCGATACTGCACGGTGCGTCAATAACAATACCTTTGAATTTGATTTTTCCTGAGCCTTGATCATCTGCAAAAGCAGCACCCGATACAATGACTGCCATAGCCGTCGCTAACAGTAGTTTTTTACCCATATACATGAAAATATCCTTTTTCAGAGTGATTCATAATGTGAATATTAATTTCAGAATACTCGCGAAGTATACGAATTGGGGTGGGGAGACGCGATTAACATGACTTAAATATATTTTTAGATGGTTTTAATTAATATTTGCAGGCTATTTTAAGAGGCGTGGTTTTTCAGGGTTTTAACAGGTTTATATTTGCGGTTTATTATAGGTGAAATATATAGGATTGTTTTTTTGAATAATATAAAGCCTCCGTATAAAACGGAGGCATAAATTCTTAGCCAATACCGGCCGTTTGCAGCAGTACCAGACTCATCCCCATCACTGACATTCCACACAGTACGCCGTAGCTGGGGTTATTGTTGGGATCGATCTCTTTCGCCAGCGGCATCAGCTCATCGACAGAGAGCGCGACCATAATCCCGGCCACGGCAGCCATAATCGCAGCCATCACAATCGGGGAGACGAGGCTACCGAGGATCAGCCACGCCAGCACGCCGCCGAGAATTTCAGCCATCCCGGAGATACCCGCCCAAAAGACAGCCGCACGTTTTGAACCCGTGGCGGCATAAACGGGCCCGGCAACGGCAAGTCCTTCAGGAATATTGTGCAAAGCCACGGCCAGCGCCACACCAAAACCCATTTCCAGGTTGCTGCTGGCCGTGACATAGGTGGCGATACCTTCCGGAAAGTTATGCAGGCTGATACCCAGCGTCAGCAGAATGGCCGTGCGTTTGATATTGCCCGGGATGGGGGTAACGCTTTTTTGCATTAAATCCTGCGGGTGCGCGTGAGGAAGAATACGGTCGAGCGCAAAATAACCCAGCAGTCCAATGATAAACATGCCATAGCCCAGAACAGGCGACATACCTTCGGTGTGAAGCGCGGCGGGCAGCATCTCCATCAGCGAGATAAGCAGCATGATCCCGGCGGCGAAACCCAGCGAGAAGGCCAGAAGGCGATTAGAGGGTTTTTGCCCGAGTACCCCGAGGAACGCACCGATAAAGGTTGCGGCGCCCGCGAGTAAGGTCAAAATCAACGGTACTGACATGCATTCTCCTTAAGCGATATCTGACATTCAAATTTCCTGATGATGATCTTCACGGTTATCTGCGTTCATCTTCACCTGAATGCGCGTAATGTAGGCCCATCACATTGACACCTTCTCTAAGGATATCACCATGTCTTCTTCTCGTATGCCAGCACTGTTTTTAGGCCATGGCAGCCCAATGAACGTCCTGGAAGATAACGTCTATACCCGTGCCTGGCGTCAGCTGGGTGAGACGTTACCGCGTCCGAAGGCAATTGTGGTGGTCTCTGCGCACTGGTTTACCCGGGGTACCGGTGTGACGGCTATGGAAGCGCCAAAAACGATTCATGATTTTGGCGGCTTTCCGCAGGCGCTGTATGACACGCATTATCCTGCTCCGGGCTCCCCCGAGCTGGCGCAGCGGCTCGTTGATCTGCTCGCCCCTGTTCCGGTTGCGCTGGACAAAGAAGCCTGGGGCTTTGACCACGGCTCATGGGGGGTGTTGATCAAAATGTATCCGGATGCCGATATCCCGATGGTGCAACTGAGTATCGACAGCACCAAACCGGCAGCCTGGCACATGGAGATGGGGCGTAAGCTGGCTTCGCTTCGTGATGAGGGCATCATGCTGATTGCCAGTGGCAACGTGGTACACAATCTGCGGACGGTACGCTGGCACGGTGAAAATACGCCGTACCCCTGGGCAACAGCCTTTAATGACTATGTAAAAGACAACCTGCCCTGGCAAGGGCCGGCCGAACGACACCCTTTGGTGAACTATCTGGATCATGACGGCGGTTCGCTCTCTAACCCGACGCCGGAACACTTCTTGCCATTGCTGTATGTATTAGGCGCGTGGGATGGTCAGGAGGTTATTACAATCCCGGTCGACGGTATTGAGATGGGGAGCTTGAGTATGCTGTCGGTGCAGGTGGGGTAAAACATGTCGGGTGGCGGCTTCGCCTTACCCGACCTACATATTGAGCGTAGGCCCGGTAAGCGTAGCGCCACCGGGCAAGTCTTACTCGACGAAAATATGCGGGTAGAAACGCGACAGATCCTGCGTAATCAGCGCGCGATCTTCGCGAATGCCAATCCCGGCAGGCTGATCGTTAATAAGCCAGCTGCCGATCAACGTATAGCTGTCGCCAAACTTCGGCAGTTGATAAAACGCCTGGACGATCATCCCTTCTTCACCGTACGGCCCTTCAACCGCTTCCAGCGTTTTACCGTTTTCGATAATCGAGACGTTTGCCCCTTCACGGGAGAAAATTGGCTTAACGACGTATTTCTCCATCGGTGGGAAATCATCTTCAGCAAAGTAAGCAGGCAGCAGGTTCGGGTGATTCGGGAACATCTCCCACAGCATCGGCAGCAGGGCTTTATTGGAGATAATGCTCTTCCAGGCCGGTTCCAGCCAGCGCACGCCGGCGTCTTCCAGTTTGGTAGAGAACATTTCCCGCAGCATGTATTCCCACGGATAGAGCTTGAACAGGTTGCTGATGACCTGATCCTGCATGTCCGTAAACTGACCTTTTTCACCTAAACCGATATCTTCGATATAGAGGAATTCCGTCGCCACTTCCGCTTCGGCTGCGCAGTCCTGCAAATACTGAACCGTACCGCGATCTTCTTCGGTATCGCGGCAGCAGGCGAGGTGCAACAGGTTGAAACCGTGCTGTTCACGCAGTTCGACGAAACGCTCAATCAGCTTTTCCTGAAGGCTGTTGAACTGGTCGCTGCCTTCGGGCAAGTTTCCGGCATTCGCCTGATCTTCCAGCCAGATCCACTGGAAGAACGCGGCTTCGTACAGAGAGGTTGGTGTATCCGCGTTGTTTTCTAAAAGCTTCGGTTCACCCACGCCATCCCATGCCAGATCGAGGCGAGAGTAGAGCGAAGGCTGGTTCGTTTTCCAGGACTGACGAACAAAACTCCAGGTGTGCTTCGGAATGCGGAATTTGGTCATCAGCTCATCGCTGTCGATGACTTTTTCTACTACCTTCAGGCACATCTGGTGCAGCTCTGCGGTTACCTCTTCAAGCTTTTCGACCTGAGCGAGCGTGAGCTTATAGTAAGCATCTTCACACCAGTACGGCTCGCCGTACATGGTGTGAAAGTTGAAACCGTATTCGGTGGCTTTTTCGCGCCAGTCCGGGCGCTCAACAATACTGACTCGTTCCATGATCAGCCGCCCATTGAGCGAGTTGAGGAGCCGGTCGCACTACGCTGCATGGTGGTTTGTTTGGCAACAGACTCACCAAAGCCGCCACGGGTAATGGTGCTGGTGGTGGCTGGTTTCGGCGCCATTGCGGTTTTCGGTACGGTCATCGTACGGCCTGGCGTTGCAGCACCGTAACCCTTGCCGGTGGCATCGGTGTATTTACCGTAGGCCGGGCTGTTCGGGTTTTTGGAGCTAAACAGCGGCTGCTGCTGGTAGCCCGCACCGCCGCTCATCAAACGGCCCATCATATAACCCGCCATCAGCGGCATCCAGAAGCTGCCGCTGGACTGTGCCTGCGCCTGGTTTTCCGGTGCCATACCCGCCTGAGCAGGTGCCTGCTGGCACTGGCCTTCACCGAATTCGGCTACACAGTCTTCGCGAGAGGCATATTTCGGCGCGGTACGTTCCGCTTCTTTGAGGGCGTTGTTATAGGCCGTCGTACACTCAGCGGCTTTACCGGTTGCGCTCGCGCAGTCGTCGGCGTTTTGATACAGCGAAACCGTTTCGTCGTTTTGCTCACAGCCTGCCAGCATAAAGACGGCGGTGACCGCCAGCGCGACAGGTGTCAGGTGGCGTGCGTTCCAGCTTTTGCGGAACGACGCGTGATTCATCGTTTTTGTCCGTTTCATATTTGTCTTCCAGGACCCAGTGGTAATAACGCTCAGGATAGAGGATGAGTGGTTGAAAATGAAGCGAAGAGGGGCGAAATGCGGGGGATCTTTACGTTGGCTTACGTTCAGGTGTGATTTTGCGCCGGGTGGCGCTGTGCTTACCCGGCCTACGGTTAAGTAGGCCCGATAAGCTCAGCGCCATCGGGCAAGGCTTAATGACGGAACGGATTCGTACCGCTGCTGGCAGGTGCGGTGCTACGCGCTGCCGCTGGCTGCGCAAGCGGGGCGCTGCTGTTAGGGGTGAAATTATCAACGGCGGCATCCTGCTGTGGATTTTCCGGCGCGACGCTGTCAGGCGACGTAGGGACCGGTTTGCCCAGCGTGCTGTTCAGCATTTGCAGATCCTGCTCGTTCAGCGTACCCAGCGCCTGCTTGATGTTCAGCTGGTTAATCAGATACTGATAACGTGCGCTGGAGAGCTGCTGTTTCGCGTTATACAGCGTGGTCGTTGCGTCTAACACGTCCACGATGGTACGCGTACCTACGGAGTAACCCGCTTCGTTCGCATCCAGTGAGCTCTGGGCAGAGACGACGGCCTGTTTATAGGCGTTGATGCTGCTGATAGAGGCATTTACGTTGTTGTAGGAAGAACGCACGGTCTGCACCACGTTGCGGTGTGCGCTTTCCAGCTGCTCGCTGGCGCCCACAAAGTTGTACTGCGCCTGTTTCACCTGAGAGTTAACCATCCCGCCCTGGTACAGCGGCAGAGAGAAGCTGAGACCCACTTTGTTCTGGCCAACGTTGCTGTCGTCATAGGCCTGAGAGGTCGTTTTAGACCCGCTGTAGCTGGTGTCCGATACGCCGGTAGAGGCGCTCAGGCTCAGAGTTGGCAGGTGACCATCCTGTGCAAGACGGATCTGCTCGCGCGCCAGATCCTGGCTCAGGCGTGCCTGCAACAAGGTCAGGTTGCGGTTTTCCGCTTCTTTCAGCAGGGCGTTAACCGCCTGCGGTTTGTCCGTTTTGAAACTGTCCACGTTCAGAGAGGCCAGCTCAGGATAGTAGTTACCGGTGACCTGACGCAGTGCTTCCAGGGCGTTGTCGAGGTTGTTACGTGCGGTCACTTCGTTAGCCAGTACGGTATCGTACTGTGAACGGGCGTTCTGCACGTCAGTAATGGCGACCAGGCCCACGTTAAAACGCTGGGTGGTTTGATCTAACTGACGGTAAACCGCCTGTTTCTGCGCTTCGGTGTAGGAGAGGGCGTCAATCGCGCTCAGAACCTGGAAATAGGCGGTCGCGGTATTCAGGATCAGCGTCTGCTGATCGGTCTGATAGGTGACATCCTGAATGCCGGCGCTCTTTTCCTGCAAGCTCAGTTCACGCCATTTGGACATGTCGAACAGGGTTTGTGTAAGCTGTAAAGAGGCGCTGGTGGCATTCGAATCGATGCCATTGTTATCGCGAAAACCGTTAGTGTAGGTATAATCTGCACCTAAGCCTAACTGCGGCAGCAGTGGACTACGTGCTTCGTTAATCTTTTCAAACGCAGCATCACGATCGGCCGCTGATTTACGTAAATCAGGGTTGCCCAGACGTGCCTGCTGGTAGACCTGTAACAGGTTTTCTGCCTGGCTCATTGCACTGAAGCCCGTCAGGCTCAGGCCGATAAGGATGGGGAGCAATTTCTTCATTTGCATTCCTTGTTGTGAAGCAGTATTAGCGCTGATCTAATTAAAAATAATTGCCGATTCTAACAGAATCATCCACACCAAAAGGTTGGCGTAACGTGCCATCTGGCGGTAATTTGCTCCAATCTACCATATAGCCATACAAACGGCAGCCAAACAGCCTTGAAATTCACAATTTCATCACCATTGCTACCAGGACTCGACCGATGCAAAAACCAGAAAACGTGCCTGTCACCTTCGCCAAAAACGATGTAGAAATTATTGCACGAGAAACGCTTTATAGCGGTTTTTTTTCAATGGAACTTTACCGTTTCAGGCATCGTCTGTTTAACGGTGAGATGAGCGGTGAAATCAAACGCGAAATTTTTGAGCGCGGGCATGCGGCTGTGTTGCTACCCTATGACCCAGTGCGTGATGAAGTGGTGCTGGTCGAACAGGTGCGTATTGCGGCTTATGATACCAGCGATACGCCGTGGTTGCTGGAGATGGTGGCCGGGATGATCGAAGAAGGTGAGTCGGTCGAAGACGTCGCTCGCCGTGAGGCGCTGGAAGAGGCGGGCCTGGCGATCGGCCGGACGAAACCGGTGTTGAGCTACCTGGCAAGCCCGGGTGGGACAACGGAACGTTCATCTATTATGGTGGGCGAAGTGGACGCCAAGACAGCGGAAGGGATCCACGGTCTGGCAGATGAAAACGAAGATATTCGGGTTCATGTGGTGAGTCGGGAGCAGGCTTACCAGTGGGTAGAAAAGGGGAAAATCGACAACGCAGCGTCTGTCATCGCCCTGCAATGGCTACAGCTGCATTATCAGACATTACGACACGAGTGGAAAAAATGAAGCGTTATACACCTGACTTCCCAGAAATGATGCGCCTGTGCGAAACCAATTTCGCCCAGCTGCGCCGCCTGCTGCCGCGAAACGACGCGCCCGGCGAAACGGTGAGCTATCAGGTGAGCAACGCGCAGTATCGGTTAACGATAACAGAATCAACGCGCTACACTACGCTGGTGGAGATTGAGCAAACGGCGCCGAGCATCAGCTACTGGAGCCTGCCGTCGATGACGGTACGTCTTTATCATGACGCGATGGTCGCTGAAGTGTGTTCAAGCCAGCAGATCTTTCGCTTTAAAGCGCGGTATGATTACCCGAATAAAAAGTTGCATCAACGCGACGAAAAGCATCAAATTAACCAGTTTTTAGCCGACTGGCTAAGATATTGTTTAGCACATGGAGCAATGGCGATTCCGGTTTGTTAGCGTCATAAACCTACCTAAGGACACCATTTGGAAAGCCTGTTGAACCTGACTGTTGCTGGTGGGGCGCCAGTCAGGATATTACAAATCACCGACACCCACCTTTTTGCCGAAAAGCATGAGACGCTTCTGGGCGTGAACACCTGGGAGAGTTATCAGGCTGTTCTTGACGCGATCCATGCTGAAAAGCGGCCATGCGATCTGATCGTCGCGACGGGCGATCTGGCGCAGGATCAATCCTCCGCAGCCTATCAGCATTTTGCTGAAGGGATTGCGAGCTTTAGCGTGCCTTGCGTCTGGCTACCGGGCAATCACGATTTTCAACCCGCTATGTACAGTTCGCTTCAGGATGCGGGGATTTCACCGGCAAAATGTGTCTTTGCGGGGGACCAGTGGCAAATTCTGCTCCTCGACAGTCAGGTGTTTGGCGTTCCGCACGGTGAGTTGAGCGACTATCAGCTTGACTGGCTGGAGACAAAACTGGCCGCCGAACCGAATCGCAATACGCTGCTGTTGCTGCATCATCACCCGCTGCCGGCGGGCTGTAGCTGGCTCGATCAGCACAGCTTACGCAACTCTGCGGCGCTGGACGGCGTACTGGCGAAATTTCCGCGCGTGAAAAATTTGCTGTGCGGGCACATTCACCAGGAGCAGGATCTCGACTGGAATGGTCGCCGCCTGCTCGCGACGCCCTCTACCTGCGTGCAGTTTAAGCCGCACTGCGCCAACTTTACGCTGGATACCATCGCACCGGGCTGGCGCTGGCTGGAGCTGCATGCCGATGGCTCGCTGACCACCGAAGTTTGCCGTCTGACCGGGGCTCAATTCCGCCCGGATACCGCTTCGGAAGGCTATTGATGTCGACGCTTCTCTATCTGCATGGGTTTAACAGCTCACCACGATCGGCGAAAGCGACGCAGCTTCGCCAGTGGCTGAGCGCGAATCATCCCCACGTGGAGATGATTATTCCGCAGTTGCCCCCTTATCCGGCGGATGCGGCAGAGATGCTGGAATCGATCGTGCTTGAACACGGCGGCGAATCGTTTGGCGTTGTCGGGTCGTCGCTCGGCGGCTACTACGCCACCTGGCTGTCGCAGTGCTTTATGTTACCCGCTGTCGTCGTCAACCCGGCGGTCCGGCCATTTGAGCTGTTAAGGGACTTTCTTGGCGAAAACGAGAACCCCTACACCGGCCAACAATATGTGCTAGAGTCACGCCATATTTACGATCTCAAAGTTATGCAGGTCGACCCGCTTGAAGCGCCCGATCTTATCTGGCTGCTGCAACAGACGGGAGATGAAGTGCTGGATTACCGCCAGGCAGTGGCGTATTACGCATCCTGCCGCCAGACTGTAGAAGAGGGCGGTAACCATGCTTTCACGGGCTTTGAAGATCATTTCACCCAGATTGTCGATTTTCTTGGACTGCACAGCCACTGACAATCAATGCGAATTGCTAGCTTAAATCATGACGCAAACCTATAACGCTGATGCCATTGAGGTACTCACCGGGCTTGAGCCGGTTCGCCGCCGCCCGGGGATGTACACCGATACGACGCGCCCAAACCACCTGGGCCAGGAAGTAATTGATAACAGTGTGGACGAAGCGCTGGCAGGCCATGCCAGACGCGTGGACGTTATCCTGCACGCCGATCAGTCGCTGGAAGTTATCGACGACGGCCGCGGCATGCCGGTAGATATCCACCCGGAAGAGGGTGTTCCCGCCGTTGAGCTGATCCTCTGTCGTCTGCACGCGGGCGGTAAGTTCTCCAACAAAAACTACCAGTTCTCCGGCGGCTTGCACGGCGTGGGGATCTCCGTGGTTAACGCCCTGTCAAAGCGCGTGGAAGTGAACGTTCGTCGCGATGGCCAGGTGTATAACATCGCGTTTGAAAACGGCGAAAAAGTGCAGGATTTGCAGGTCGTCGGGACGTGCGGTAAACGCAACACCGGCACCAGCGTCCATTTCTGGCCTGACGAAAGCTTCTTCGACAGCCCACGCTTTTCCGTTTCTCGCCTGACGCACCTGCTGAAAGCCAAAGCGGTGCTGTGCCCGGGCGTGGAAATCACCTTTAAAGATCACGTAAACAACACCGAACAGAGCTGGCGCTACGAAAAGGGTCTGAACGACTACCTGTGCGAAGCGGTTAACGGCCTGCCGACCCTGCCGGAAAAACCGTTCGTCGGGAATTTCGAAGGTGACACCGAAGCGGTGGACTGGGCGCTGCTGTGGCTGCCGGAAGGCGGTGAGCTGCTGACGGAAAGCTACGTCAACCTGATCCCAACGCTGCTCGGCGGGACGCACGTCAACGGCCTGCGTCAGGGGCTGCTGGATGCGATGCGCGAGTTCTGCGAATACCGCAACATTCTGCCGCGCGGCGTGAAGCTTTCCGCAGAAGATATCTGGGACCGCTGCGCCTACGTGCTCTCCGTGAAGATGCAGGATCCGCAGTTTGCCGGTCAGACTAAAGAGCGCCTGTCGTCACGCCAGTGCGCGGCGTTCGTCTCCGGCGTGGTGAAAGATGCGTTTACCCTGTGGCTGAACCAGAACGTTCAGGCCGCAGAAATGCTGGCTGAAATGGCGATCTCCAGCGCCCAGCGTCGCCTGCGCGCGGCGAAGAAAGTGGTGCGTAAAAAGCTGACCAGCGGCCCCGCGCTGCCGGGCAAGCTGGCGGACTGTACCGCCCAGGATCTCAACCGCACCGAGCTGTTCCTGGTGGAAGGGGACTCGGCAGGCGGATCGGCCAAGCAGGCGCGCGATCGTGAATATCAGGCGATCATGCCGCTCAAGGGTAAGATCCTCAACACCTGGGAGGTCTCGTCTGATGAAGTGCTGGCCTCGCAGGAAGTACACGACATCTCCGTGGCGATCGGCATCGATCCGGACAGCGACGATCTGAGCCAGCTGCGCTACGGCAAGATCTGTATCCTCGCGGATGCGGACTCCGATGGTCTGCACATCGCCACGTTGCTCTGTGCGCTGTTCGTGAAGCACTTCCGCACGCTGGTGAAAAACGGTCACGTCCACGTGGCGCTGCCGCCGCTGTACCGTATCGATCTTGGCAAAGAAGTCTACTATGCGCTGACGGAAGAAGAGAAAGCGGGCGTGCTGGAGCAGCTCAAACGCAAGAAGGGCAAACCGAACGTTCAGCGCTTTAAAGGGCTGGGCGAGATGAACCCGATGCAGCTGCGTGAAACCACGCTGGATCCGAACACCCGCCGTCTGGTGCAGCTGACCATCAGCGATGAAGACGAACAGCAAACCAACGCCGTGATGGATATGCTGCTGGCCAAGAAACGTTCTGAAGACCGACGTAACTGGCTCCAGGAGAAAGGCGATATGGCGGATATTGAGGCCTGATGTCCCCTCACCCTAACCCTCTCCCACAGGGAGAGGGTTAGGATCGTAGGCCCGGTAAGCGTTAGCGCCACCGGGCTTTTTTACGTCAAAACTCCATCTTCACCGTAAACTGCACTTCACGCGGGTCGCCAATCTGGTTGCCCAAGTTGTTGGTCGCAATCGACGACGTGTAGTAGGTCTTATCGAACAGATTCTTCACGTTCACCTGTAGCGTCACCGGATATTGCAGCTTCATTTTGTACGCCGCAAATGCATCCGCCACGAAATAGCCCGGCAGATAATAATCCGCACCGTTAGTCGCTGAGCGGCGGCTTACGCCGTGCCCGCCGCCGCCAATTGTCAGCGTATTCCCGGCAAACGCATTGTGAATATCGTACGTCAGGAACAGGGAGCCGGTATGGCGCGGTACGTTCGGCAGCGGTTTGCCCGCGTAGTCCGGGTCTTCCAGCACCTTCGCATCGGTATAGCCGTAGCTGGCGATAATGTTGGTGTTCTCGGTCAGCGATCCGGCGAGATCCACTTCGACACCCTGCGAGCGCACGCGGCCCGCAGTTTTGGCGACGGTTTCATCACCGACGCTTTCGGTGTACAGCACGTTGCGCTTGTGGATATCAAACAGCGCGATGTTGGCGGTAATGCCGTCGAACAGGTCGAACTTAGCGCCTATTTCATACGCGTTAGACGTTTCCGGCGGCAGGTCGCCGATGTAGCTCGCAATGGACGACTGCGGCATAAACGTCTGGGAATAGTTGGCAAACAGGGAGACTGCCGGCGTGAGCTTGTATACCAGGCCCAGCTTCGGCGTCCACTGGTCGTCGCGGCTGTCGGTGTTGACGTTAAACGGACGGCCTTTGCCCGCGTACTGGGTGTAATACTGGTAGCGCAGTCCGGCAACGGCGATCCATTTATCGGTCAGGTACAGCGCGTCCTGCGCGTAGGCGGAGTAGCTCTCCTGCTTGATGGTTTGATCGCTGTCGGCTGCCGAGACGGTGGTGCACTTGCCGAGGCTGCCGTAGCTCGGGTTGTAAATATTGAAATCCTTAACGTTCTTACAACGGATCATGTCCGTGCGCAGCAGATCGTAATTTTCATACGACACGCCGGTCAGTATCTCATTGTAAAAGCCCGCGATGTCCACGTTCCCCTGCAAATCTGCCCGCGTTGTGTGCATACGCTGGGTCGAACCCTGGGTCGCATCCACGCGGCGGGTCAGGTTGCCGGTTTTTGAATCGTAGGCCATCACGCGAGCCTGGTTATCGCTGTACTTATCCTGGCTGTAGCTGTAGTCGAACTTCGCGGTCCACTGGCTGTTGAGCCGATACTCCGCGTTAAGCTGAGCGAGGTCGGACTGACCGTCGGTCACGTTAAATGGCTCATCAAAGCGGGTTTTGCGATCGACGTCGACGGCCTTTTTGGTGTTGAGATCGAAGATCGTTCCGCGATCGAACGGCGTTTTATAGTCGCGATGCGAATAGAGCACGGTCACGGTGGCATCATCGCCGAACCAGGTCAAAGACGGGGCGATAAAGGTGCTGCGTTCGGTGCCGAAATTACGCCAGTAATCCTCGTCCTGATACTCCCCCGTCAGGCGATAGGCCAGACGCGTACCTTCAATTGGACCGGTGACGTCAAACTGTCCGCTACCGCCGCCAAAGCTGGTTGATGTGGCAGAAATCGAGCCGCCGAAGGTTTTCTCCGGGCGTTTGGTCACCACGTTAATCAGGCCGCCGGGGTCGAGAATACCGTAAAGGGTCGAGGCAGGGCCTTTTAGCACCTCCACGCGCTCGGTTGCGGCATTGAAGCTGCGCGGCAGCACGGTGCGCAGGCCGTTGGTCATGATCGAGCCATCGCGGTTTGCGCCGAAGCCACGGCGCACGAAGGCATCCTGCGTGCCGCCCAGGGTGTTGGTCTGCACCACGTTGCTGACGTTATACAGCGCCTCGTCTAGCGTGGTCGCGTTTTGGTCTTCCAGCACTTTATCGCTGACGGTATTGACCACCTGCGGGATGTCTAGCATCGGCATGTTGGTCAGCGTGGCGGTGGAGGTGTTCAGGGGCTGATAGCCGCTGGTGGCGTCGGTGGAAGCGTAAGGATCGGCAGTGACGGTAAGCGTCTCACTGTCTTTTGCTGCTGCGTGCACCAGAGGCGCCATGAACAGGAGTGAAAAGAGCGCGCGCCCTTTTACCCCGGCGAATGAAGGTGTGAACTTAGCCATTACATCTGTTTTCCCAAAATATCCTGCGATGAAATGCTCGCGGAAGAATGTGTGAGTCATTGCCCTTACGGTCTGTCCGTTAGCCTCTATGGCATCGGACTTGTAATTGAGAATCATTCAAGCATGAGGGCATGTAGTAGTAAATGAAATAAATAAAAATTTCGCTACAGAGGTTTCTCTCTGACTAATACGCATCATTTTCTGGTTTAAGATATTGAGAATAATTAATAAAAATGAATTTTAGTTTGTGTGTTGATGCTCAATTATCCCTGGGGTTTACAGGGTGTATCTTCGCTTGACTACTACATGGAGCGGCGGCAAACTCACAAAAGAGAATGAGTTTTATTTTTATTTGTTGGTTTTTTTTCTTACGTTGGCGTTCACGTGGCTCACTACATCAAAAAGCCGGGACTGGTTCTTGAGAACCTCTCCGCGGGTTACCAGAAAAAAATCATCGTTGATGATATCTCCCTTGCGATCCCCCAGCAGAAAATGACTGTTCTGGTGGGCGCAAACGGCTGCGGAAAATCGACGCTGTTAAGTACCCTCGCACGGCTGCTTCAGCCGCTCGGCGGCAGCGCGGTGCTGGACGGCAAAGCCATCCACTCGCAACCAACCAAAGCGGTCGCCCGCCAGCTCGGGATCCTGCCGCAGTCTCCGCTGCTTCCAGAAGGGTTAACCGTATTTGAGCTGGTCTCGCGCGGACGTTTCCCCTGGCAGAACGTGATGCGCCAGTGGAGCGAGGAAGACGAGCGGGCCGTGGAAGAGGCGTTACGCCTGACCGGAACGGCAGAGTTTGCCCATCATCTGGTTGAAAGCCTGTCCGGCGGCCAGCGCCAGCGCTGCTGGATCGCTATGGTGCTGGCGCAGCAAACGCCCTATATCCTGCTGGATGAACCCACGACGTACCTCGATCTTCGCTACCAGGTGGAGATCCTCGAACTGCTGCACACGCTGACGCGCCGGCACGGGCGCACCGTGGTGGTGGTTCTGCACGATCTCAACTTCGCCGTGAATTACAGTGATTCGCTGGTCTTTTTACGTCAGGGAAAGGTCGAGGGGGTACTGCATGAGGGCGACGCCTGCACGCCGGAGCTAATCAAAGCGGTGTTTGACGTCGACGTGCATATGTCGGTTAACCCGCTGACCGGCAAGCCGTTCTTTATGCCGTTCCGTCAGGCTGACGACAAACCATGATGCGCACATCTGTGGCCTTTATTCTCTTTACGCTGCTGCTTCTGGCAGGCGCAATTGCGCATCTGAGCATCGGGGCGCGCGTTATCGCCCCCCGGACGGTAGTAGACGCATTTTTCCACTTCGACCCGCGCAATTTTGAGCATAGCGTGATCGTCAGGCTGCGCTTGATGCGGCTATGCGCCGCCCTGGTGACGGGCGCGGCGCTCGGCGTCGCGGGCGTGCTGCTGCAATCAGTGATCCGCAACCCGCTCGGCGAGCCGCATATCCTGGGGCTGAATGCAGGGGCGGCGCTGGCGGTGGTGCTGACGAGTGCCCTCGGGCTGTCGCTGCCGTTTGGCCGCCCTCTGATAGCCGCAGCTGGCGCCGCCGCGCTCTTTTTGCTGGTGCTAACGTTCTCCTCATCCGGGCGTACCGGTCTCACGCCGATGAAGGTCACGCTGTGCGGCGTGGCGATGTCGGCATTTGCCTCATCGATAACCGCCACGGTGTTGATTCTGGATGAACAGACGCTGCTGGCCATGCGGACCTGGCTTGCGGGGGATGTGGCGGGAGTCATCGGCGAGACGATCGCTAGCGCCGCGGGGGCCGCTGCCGTGGGTTTTGCGCTGGCGCTCTGGCTGTCGCCGTCGCTGAACATGCTGGCGCTGGGCGAGAGAATGGCGCAGGGGCTTGGCGTGTCGCTGCTGAAAACGCGCCTGCTCGCGCTGCTGGCCATCGCCCTGCTGTGCGGCGCGGCGGTTTCAGTTGCCGGACCGATCGGGTTTATCGGACTCGTGGTGCCGCAGCTGATTCGCCGTCTGGTATCGGTGGACCTGCGCGTGATGGTGCCGCTTTCAGCCCTCTGCGGGGCGCTGGTTCTGCTGATGGCGGATATCGCCGCCCGTACGCTGTTTACGCCGTATGAGCTGGCAACCGGCGTGATGACTGCGCTGGTCGGCGCGCCGGTCTTTATCCTTATGGCGTCAAGGATGTTCAAATGAACCGGGCTGGATTGAGGGCAGTACGATTTTTCTCCTTCTCGGCGCTGGTTCGCCCGAGGGCGCTGCTGTATCTGGCCGTATTATCGCTTGCCGCTCTCCTGCTGCTAAGTTTTGGCCTGACGCACGGTTCGCTGCCCATTCCTGCTTCCGCCATCGGACGTGCGCTGTTTTATCCTGAACGTCTGACGGCGGATGCGCATTACATTGTGATGGATATCCGCCTGCCGCGCCTGCTGATGGCGGTGCTGTGCGGCGCGATGCTCGGCATGGCGGGGGCGGCCATGCAGTCCATTACCCGCAACGGCCTTGCTGACCCCGGTCTTATCGGCGTGAAAGAGGGCTGTAGCGCGGCGGTGCTGCTGCTGATTTTTCAGTTTCCGGGATTGGGGCCGTACTGGCGTCCACTTATCGGCATGGCCGGTGGGCTGCTGACCGCGCTGCTGGTAGTGGCGCTGGCGCGTGATATCTCGCGCCCGCGATTCATCCTGATCGGCATCGGCGTGTCATGGGCGTTTGCCGCCGCGATGGGGGTCTTTATGACGACCGCCGACGTGCGCGACGTCCAGACGGCGATGCTGTGGCTGGCGGGGAGCCTGCATACGGCAAGCTGGACGCTGGTCAGCATCGCTGCTGCCTGGACAGTGCCAGCGTTTGCGCTGCTGCTCTTTACCGCACGCGCCGCAGACGTAGCCTTGCTCGGCAACCACACTGCGACGGGGCTGGGCGTGCGGACTTCACGCCTCGCTCTGCTGCGCGTGTTTGCCCCCGTGGTGCTCACCGCGGCCTGCGTCTCCTGCGTGGGGAGTATCGGCTTTGTCGGGCTAATTGCTCCGCACATGGCGCGCCTGCTGCTGCGCGGAGGGCAAACGGCACTGCTGACGGGAAGTGCCGTACTGGGCGCGCTGCTGGTGCTGCTGGCGGATAACGTCGGGCGGCTGGCATTTCTCCCGTTGCAGCTGCCGGCGGGAATTGTCATTTCACTGATTGGCGGACCGTTTTTCCTGCTGCTGCTCTGGCAGCGTCGGGATCGATTTTAGGGGATAAAAATGCGCGTATTTTTTGCAATGCTGGTGCTGGTGGGTTTTGCTGTAGGAGCCGCAGAGCCAACGCAGACGTTTACTGACGACCTGAACCGCAACGTGGTGGTGCCGGTTAACCCGAAGCGGATTGTGTCCCTGCACGACCTGGATATCACCATTCCGCTGATCGAGCTTGGCGTACCGCCGGTTGCCAGCCATGGCCGCACCCGACCGGACGGCAGCCATTTTCTGCGTTCCAGCGGTATGCTGACGGGCATCGATTTTGATAATTCCGACATCACATTCATCGGCACCGCGGATATCGATATTGAAGCCATCGCTGCGGCGAAGCCGGATCTTATCATCACCGAGCCGACCCGCAACACGCCGGTCGAACAGCTGGAAAAAATTGCCCCGACGGTGAGTATCGATCACCTCGACGGCGGTGCGCCGGAGATCTACCGCAAGCTGGCGCAGCTTACCGGGACAGAGGCGCGGCTGAAGATTCTGGAGCGTCGCTATCAGGAGCAGATCGAGGCGCTAAAGGCGACCATCGATACGAGCAAACTGACCGTCTCGGTGATTCAGGCCAATCAGGGCAAAATCAACGCCATGCACAGCTACCACTCGCTTGGGCGCGTGCTGCGCGACGCAGGGTTCAGGTTCCCGCCGCTGATTGAGAGCATCCCGGAGGGCGGGCGCATCGACGTCAGCGCCGAGCGCCTGCCGGAGCTGGATGCTGATTTTGTCTTTGCCACCTGGCGCGGGGACACCGGCGGAAAACCGCAGGACGAGCTGGCGGCGATGGATGCGGTGATGCCGGGCTGGTGTCAGTTTCTCAACGCCTGCCGAACCGGGCATTACGTGCTCATCTCCCGCGAGGAAGCGATCTCAAATTCATTTGCCTCGCTGGGGCTGATGGCCGCGCAGGTGCAGTCGCAGATAGCGGGCCGTCCGCTGCCGGAGGCCGCACGATGATCCGAAAAATTGATGTCTACGGCGACCGCCTCCGCTCGCGGGCGCACCAGCTGACGCCGCGTCTGCTGCAGGTGGCGAGCTATATCAATGAAAATCGTGAAGCGGTTATGGAGCAGACGGCAATGGAGATTGCCGCTGTGCTACACACCTCGGACGCCACCGTGGTGCGTGCCATTCAGGCGCTTGGGTTTGGTGGGCTGCGGGATCTCAAGCAGACCCTGGAGCAGTGGTTTGGCCCGGTGGTCACCTCCAGCGAGAAGATGTCCACCACGGTAAACACGCTTACCAGCGACGTCGACGCGAGCATCGATTTTGTGCTGGAAGGCCATCAGCACACCTGCGCGGTGTTGTCCGAACCGGGCAACCGCTACGCGATGGCGCAGGCCGTGTCGCTGCTGGCGCAGGCGAGACAGGTCGCTATTTTTGGCATTGGCGCATCCGGCATTCTGGCCGAGTACACCTCGCGACTGTTTAGCCGTATAGGCCTGCCTGCGATCCCGCTCAACCGCACCGGTATTGGCCTCGCCGAACAGCTGATTGCCCTACAGCGCGGTGACGTGCTGGTAATGATGGCGCAAAAATCCGCGCACCGGGAGGGGCAGACCACGCTGCGCGAAGCGAAGCGCTTGGGTATTCCCACCATTTTGCTGACCAACGCCACGGACTCGCGCTTTAGCAAAGAGGCAAGCGTAGTGATCCACGTCCCGCGCGGCGGCGAGAAGGGCAAAATCCCGCTGCACGGCACGGTGCTGCTGTGCCTGGAGATGATTATTCTGTCCGTCGCCTCCACTGAGCCGCAGCGCACCATCAAGTCGATGAAGCGCATCAACGAGTTACACCGCGGATTAAAGCCGGGGAAGAAGAGCGGTTGATCTTCCCCCTCTCCCCGTGGGAGAGGGCGGGGGTGAGGGCGTCAAACCGCACGATGGTTCTTCCTGTACTGCAACGGCGTCTCGCCAATCCCCTTTTTAAAAGCGCTGATAAACCACGTCACGTCGGAAAATCCCGCCTGTGCGGCAATGTCACGCACGCTCGAATCCGTGTGGAGTAAACACTCGCACGCCTTACGCAATCTTAGCGTGTTCAGGTAGTCGTGAATTTTTTCGCCCGTTTCCGCATGGAATCTTCGCGATACGTAACTGCGTGATTTACCCAGCTCTTCGGCCAGCGCATCCAGACGAAATTTCTCCTGATAATGCTCGTCGAGCCAGAACATTACCTGGCTGGCGATCCCCTGGCTGTTGCCCGGCTCACCGTCGCGATCGTCGGGGAGCATCGCGAACAGGCCGATCAGCAGGCTGGCGATGCTCTCGCCGTTCATCGGCGGTTTATAGCAGCTAAACAGATGGTCGATATGGTGGTGACAGTGGGCTAAATCGGCGACCCACGCTTCGCCGCCACGGCGTGACAGCCGCTCCAGGCGCTGCCGGGTCTGGGGAAAATCTCGCAGGATCTTCAGCACCGCGTGCTGGTCGAGATGAATAATGGTGCGGCGGTAAATTGCCTCCGCCTGTTCGTCCACCATGACCTTGTGCAGCGTAAAAGGCGGGAAGAAAAACAGTCGTCCGGGGCGCATGGTGTAGTGACGATTATCGACAATCGCCACGCCAAAGCCCTCTTCCACATAGAGGATCTCCAGACACTGATGCCAGTGATGGTAGCGCACCGTATTGGCAAACAGGCGGCTGAACGAGGCCACGGTATCATTCAGGGCGATCAGTTCCAGAAGGTCGGATGTCGGCGTGTCGCGCATAGTGCAATAAAACTCAACTTTTTCCCGTCTGATCGTCTTTATAAACCACCTTTTTAAATTTTCTCAACTGGAGGTTTATTCATCGTTCATGCCTGTGACATGGCTAACATTTCTGCCCCTTGCGGATTCACTATGCTTTGCCGCAGTTGATTACGAGGGCGAACCGATGTGGGCGGCAAACAAAGAAAAATCAAATCCGTTGTCTTCACGCCAGGAGGTAGTGGCGTCGTTGAATGCACTTTTACAGGCGCTGGACACGCAATTTCCGGCGAACCGTTCACGATTCCCGCTGGGCGACACCTGCGCCCATTACACAGCGGATATTGCGCAGATGGAGGGACTTTCCCGCGCGCTGTGGGGGCTGTTTCCGCTGATGGCATCTGGCGAAAGCACGCCGTTCAGCGAGAAGTACCTTACTGCCATTAAGCTTGGTACCGACCCGCAAAGCAGCGGCTACTGGGGTGAAACCGGCCCGTACGATCAGCGTCTGGTGGAGATGGCGGCCTACGGTCTGGGGCTCGCTCTGCTGGGGGATAAACTCACCGCGCACTTTACCGGGCGCGAGGTGATGAACCTGCACGCGTGGCTCAACCAAATCACCGACGCGCAGATGCCGGACAGCAACTGGAACTATTTTGCCATTATGGTCCAGCTCGGCTTTAAGCGCGCCGGCCTGCCGTACGATCGGGCCGCCATTGACCACCGCTTTGCGCTGATGGACGCCTACTACCTCGGCGACGGCTGGTATTCCGACGGTCCCGGCCGCCCGAAAGATTACTACATCTCCATGGCTTTCCATTTCTACGGCCTGATTTACGCCACGCTGAGTGACGACGAGGCGAGGGCGAAGGTGCTGCGCGAGCGCTCGCGTCTGTTCGCGGAAGACTTTATCTACTGGTCCGCCGCCGATGGCGCCTCGGTGCCGTTTGGCCGCAGCCTGACCTACCGCTTTGCCATGGTTGCCTTCTGGAGCGCGGTGGCCTTTTCTCAACTGGACGTCTTCACCCCGGGCATCGTGAAGGGCATTGTGCTGCGGCATCTGCGCTGGTGGCAGCAGCAGTCGATTGTCGATCGCGACGGTATTCTTACCTTGGGGTTTGCGTATCCGAACCTGGCGATGTGCGAGGATTACAACTCCCCCGGTTCACCGTACTGGGCGCTGAAAACCTATCTGATCCTGGCGCTGCCGGAAGCACACCCGTTCTGGCAGGCGGAAGAACAACCGCTGCCCGCGCTTGCTGAAAAACATGTGATTACGCATGCGCAGCAGATCCTGATGCATTCGAAAGATTCGCAGCACGTCGTCATGCTCACCGCCGGTCAGCTGGAGCTGAACAACTACGTCAACACCGAAGCGAAATACACCAAATTTGCCTACTCCAGCCGCTTCGGATTCACCCTTGAGCGCGGGCGTTTTGGCCTGAAGCATGCCGCCTGCGATTCCATGCTGCTGCTGGCGAACGGAGATGACTATTTCCGCGGTCGTCGCGAGTGCGACGAGGTTCGGGTGGATGAAAATTACATTTTCTCGCGCTGGTCGCCGTGGCGCGACGTGCAGATTGCGACCTGGCAGATCCCGTTCGGGGAGTGGCACCTGCGCCTGCACCGTATCAACAGCGCGCGCACTCTGCAAACCGTCGAGGGCGGCTTTGCGGTGATGAAAACCGCCCATCAGGTGCGCGAACGCGGTTGTTATCTGTTGGCTGAAAACGGCAGCAGCGTCATTGTCGATCTTTCGCCGATCATTCAGCGCCAGCCAGACAGCATCGTCACGCCGCCGAACAGCAGCATTATGTTTGCGGAGTGCGCCTCCATTCCGCTGTTAAAAGCTGACCTCCCGCAAGGGGAAAGCTGGCTCTGTTGCGCCGTTCTGGCTGGCGGAAAACAGCCCGCTGCGGCGACGCCGCAGCTGAATATAACCCATAACCAGATCGTGATTAGCGAACCCGGAAGCGAACGTAAGCTGGCGTTCACATTATAAAAATCTGGCCCTACACCCCGGCGAGGATGATATGAAAAGCACATCGACAACCAACAGAACTGAATATTACAAAATCAGCAGCTTTATCTTTCTCTATTTCTTTACCTGGTCTGCCAGTATTGGTCTGCTGGCGATCTGGCTCGGTCAGAAAGCCAACCTGAGCGGATCGGTGATTGGAACCGTCTTTGCGGTGAATGGGATATTCTCCGTTATTCTCAAGCCGATCTACGGCTATATTCTCGATAAGATCGGCATGAGCAAATATCTGCTCTATTTTGTGGTGATCATGTCGGCCCTGATGGCGCCATTCTTTATTTATGTTTACCAGCCGCTGTTAATGTCTAATACCCTGCTGGGGATTATTATCGGCGCGCTCTATTTAAGCTTTGCCTGGTACGCGGGCGTGGCGGCGTGTGAATCTTATTCCGACCGCTTTAGCCGTTTGAATGGCATGGAGTTCGGGCAGATCCGTATGTGGGGATCGCTCGGCTGGGCGGTGGCGTCATCTTTCTCCGGCCTGCTGTTCAACCTCTCACCGGCGTATAACTTTATTCTCGGCAGCGTGGCGTCGGTGGTAATGCTGATTGTCCTGCTGAGCCTGAAAGTGAACACTAACTCCGCTCACGCAGGCGAGGTGCTGACGAAAGAGAAAATAGCCCCGTCTGACGTTTACGCCCTGCTGCGTAACCGCAAATTCTGGGCCTTCTGCCTGTACGTGGCGGGCGTGGCGTGGATGATGTTTATCGCCGAGCAGCAATTCTCGCGCTATTTCGTCACCTTCTTCGATGATATTCATGAGGGCAACGCCGTATTCGGCTATCTCGGGACTGTACAGTCGGGCATGGAATTTGTCATGTATATGGTGGTCCCGCTGTTTGTGAACTTTATTGGCGCCAAACGCGGGCTGTTAATTGTCGGGCTGGTGGTTGGGGCGCGTCTGATTATTTCCGGCATGTGTGATTCACACCTGTTAATTTCAGTGCTTAAGCCGCTGTACGGTCTGGAAATTTGTCTCCTGCTGGTGTCGGTATTTAAATATATCGCCGAGCATTTCGACAAGCGCGTCAATGCCACCATGTATTTACTCGGCTATCAGGCGATGCTCTACGTTGGCAACGTGGTGGTCTCTTCCCCTGCCGGCTATATGTATGACCGTATTGGCTTTGAGCACACCTATATCATCATGGGCGCAACGGCGCTGACCTTTACCCTTATTTCTGCTTTTACGTTATCCGCCTGTCAGAGCAAATGGCGCGGGGCTCGTGCGCTGAACGTAGCAGAAACGTCAACTCGATAAATTACGCCGTCAAAGAAGGAACCGAAATATGTTAAGTCGTATCAAAGAAGAACGTCTGCCTGTTATCGCTGCGCCCGTTGACTCCCGCGCATTCAGCGATGAACTGAATTCGGCGCGCAGCCACGTTCTTGACCTGATTAGCCGTCATTTAACGGAGTTCGGCGACAAATTCCCGGCGGAAACCTGCCAGAACGGTTTTTATCCGCTGACTGACAACGTGGAGTGGACCACCAGCTTCTGGACCGGGCAGCTGTGGCTGGCATGGGAGATGAGCGGCGAGGAAAAATTCCGCGCGATGGCGGAAAAACACGTGCGCTCGTTTGGCCTGCGCATCGCCGGGCGCAACGACACCAACACCCACGATTTAGGCTTCCTCTACACGCTCTCCTGCGTAGCCGCGTGGCGGCTGACCGGAAACCGCGAGGCGCGCGGCTTCTCGCTGCTGGCGGCGGAAGCCCTGCTGGAACGCTTCCACGAGAAGGCGAAAATCATCCAGGCGTGGGGCGATCTCTCCGATCCGGAGCAGGCCGGGCGGATGATCATCGACTGCAACATGAACCTGCCGCTGCTCTACTGGGCAACGGAGCAGACGGGCGATCCGCGCTTTGCCGACGCCGCAAAAGCGCACGTCATGCAGGCCGCGACGTACCTCATTCGTGACGATGCCTCCACCTTCCACACCTACTATATGGATGTGGCAACCGGCGCACCGCGCTACGGCAACACCCAGCAGGGCTACGCCGACGACTCCTGCTGGTCGCGCGGGCAGGCTTGGGGCATTTACGGTTTCCTGCTGAGCTATATCTATACCGGCGACGAAACGATGATCGCCCTGTCAAAACGGCTGGCGAACTACTTCCTCAATCGCCTGCCGGAAGACTACGTCTGCCACTGGGATCTGGCGCTGGTGGGCACCGACGCACTGCGTGATTCTTCCTCGGCGGCAATTGCGGTGTGTGGACTGCTGGAGCTGGTGAAACATCTGCCGGTTACAGATCCGGATCGCGAACGTTACCTCGAATGGGCGAAAGGGATTATGTCCTCGCTGACAAAGCACTATCTGATGGGCAAAGAAGAGAAGGGCAACGGGCTGCTTAAGCACTCGGTGTATCACCTGGCGAGCAATAAAGGCGTGGATGAGTGCGCGAGCTGGGGCGATTACTTCTACGTTGAGGCACTGGTGCGTTTTACGCAGAGCTGGAAACTGTACTGGTAAAAACAGTCGGGGGTTAACCCCCGACTTATCGATCACGCTTTCGGAATACGCAGCGTCTGACCGGGATAGATCTTATCCGGGCTGGAGAGCATTGGGCGGTTAGCCTCAAAAATCTTATTGTACTGGTTGGCATCGCCGTACACGGTTTTAGAGATTGCGCTCAGGGTATCGCCGGATTTCACCGTATAGTAGGTGGCTTCATCTTTGGCATCTGTCGCGGTGATATTGTTCTCCACTTCGCTGACGCCCGCGATGTTGCCGACGGCGACCTGGATTTTTTCTTTCTGCTCCTGCGTCAGCCCGTCGCCCGTCACGCTGGCCTTGCCGTCGGTAACAGTGACCTGGACGTTATCCGCGCCAGGAATATTCAGCTTTTTCAGGTGCTCGGTGACTTTGTCGCTCTGACCTTTATGATCGGTCAGGTTATCCCACAGCTTTTCGCCTGCTTCTTTCACGAAGTTAAAAAGACCCATTCCATCCTCCTGTTAACAATGAAGTCAGAATAAGCATAGCAGTTGAGTATTAAGATGATACAAAAAGCCCGGTGGCGCTAGCGCTTACCGGGCCTACGAGTCAGGTTTTGTAGGCCGGGTAAACGCAGTGCCACCCGGCAAATTTCACGGAACTTAAACCCCTTGCTCCAGAATTCGGATATGGGTATCCAGAACGTCCCCTTTCACCGCGTCGCTCCACGCTTTCATATGCGCGGTCTGCAAATGCGCTTCAAGGTGCGCGACGGTTTCCCACTGCTCAACCATGATGATTGAGTCTGGCGCGGTCGCCTGGAAGCTTGCGCTGGTGGCGGCGTCCACCATCGGCGCGTAGCCGTGGCAGCCTTCTTCTTTCAGTACGGTCGGGATGATCTTCGCGAACTCATCCAGTACCGCCTGGCGGTGATGTTGGCCAGGACGCGTACGGATTTCAGCAATAACGGTAAGCATAATTAACTCCTTCTAATTCCAGGCTACCAGTTAAGCAAAAATTTCCGCGAGATGCTTGCGATATTCTGCGATATAGCGCGGGACGTCCGGCATTTTAATTACGTCGTTGACGATAAAGGTCGGCAGCGGCTCCATACCCAGGAACTGATTCGCCTTGTGGAACGGCAGATACGCGCCGTCTACGCCCACGCCTTCGAAGAACTGATCTTGCTCAGTGAACGCTTCTAGCGGGGCATTCCAGGTCAGGGAGAGCATGTATTTCTTGCCCTGAATCAGGCCGCCGGAACCGTATTTTTTAGACGCGTCTGAGCGGGTGCGGCCGTCGCTGGCATACAGCGAACCGTGACCTTCGGTAAACACATCGTCCATGTATTTTTTCACGGTCCACGGTGCGCCCATCCACCAGCCCGGCATCTGCCAGATAACCACGTCGGCCCACAGGAAGTTCTGCACTTCGGCTTTAACGTCGTAATCGCTGTCCGCGCGCACGACCTTAACATCATGTCCGGCGTCGCGCAGGAAACCATCCGCGACCTCGGTCAGGGTGTCATTGAGCTGGCCTTTAGAGTGCGCAAATTCTTTCGCGCCGTTGATAATCAGAATGTTGCTCATTATTTGTCCTCGATGCTGAGAGTATGCCGGGTATTCTACGCGCGAGGACGGAGCGGAAAAATAAGCAGAATGTGCAAAGTCTTTTGCGCTCAGCGCAATAATGGCTGCCAGCTGACGGTCACCTCAAAGCCCCCTTCCGGCGCATTGCCCAGCGAGACGCGCATCCCATGTAACGCCGCGATACGCTTGACGATAGACAACCCCAGACCGCTGCCGGTGGCGTCCTGGCCCGGTGGACGATAAAAGCGCTCGCCGAGACGCGCCAGCGCATCGGATGAAATGCCCGGGCCGTTGTCGCGCACGGTAAAGCTTTGGGTATGCAGCGTCACGTCCACCACGCTGCCGCGCGGGCTGTAACGAACGGCGTTGTCCAGCAGGTTACGCGCCAGAAGGCTCAGCAGTAGCGGCTGTCCGTGACGCATCACCTCGGGCGCGTTGACGTTGAGCCGAATATCAATGCCCGCCTGCTGCGCCGGATGCCAGATATCCAGCACCGCGGATTGCAGCAAATCGGCCATCATCACGGGTTCGACGTCATCAAGATTATCCAGTGAATCCAGGCGCGACAGGGTGAGAAGCTGGTCCACCAGCCGGGAGGCGCGGTCGATGCCCGCATGCAGCTGCCCCAGCGCTTTAGACTGCGCCCTGGGATCGTCCAGGGAAAGCTGCGCCACGTCGGTTTGCACCTTCAGCGCGGCCAGCGGGCTGCGCAACTCATGGGCGGCATCCGAGGTGAAGCGGCGCTCGCGGGCCATCATCTCCTGCGTACGGGCGAAAAGATGGTTAAGCGCATCAAGCAGCGGGCGAACCTCCGTCGGCACGCCGTGGGTGGGCAGCGTATCGGTCGCATCCGGCGAGCGCGAGCGCAGGGTCCGCGCCAGATTTTTCAGCGGTTTCAGTTCCCGGCTCAGCAGAACAATCAGCAACAAAAGCATGACGGGCAGCGCCACCAGCCACGGCGTCAGCTGCGAGCTGACCACGTCCAGCGCCATATCCTGTCGGTACTCCCACTCCTGGCCAACCACCACGCGGTATTTCCCGTCCGGAGAAGTCAGCCACAGGAAACGCCATTCGTCGTTGTCATCCTGCAACCGACCGTCATCAAACCCGTCCCGGCGGTAGAGGTAAGGTATGTCGCGCCCGTTTTCGCCGTCGTTAAGCACCATGCTGCCGTCGGCGGTGAAGATTGCGAAGGCCAGCGCATCGTCGTCCAGATGGCCGTGTTTGGCTTTTTTCGGTACCTCGCGCATGCGTTCCGGGGCGCGAAGTTCGTCCACGTCCATCGTCAGCAGCCGTTTGGCAAACAGCATCTGCTGGGTATCGAACAGCTTATCGAGCTTGTCGGTCGTCTGGTGCCAGGCCACCACGCTTGCGGCAAACCAGGCCGCCAGGGACAGCAGCAAAAAGAGGAGCGTCAGGCGCAGCTTCAGGCTCAGGCGTTGGGTCAGTTTCATGCGTCACCCAGGGTATAACCGATGCCGTGCACGGTGCGGATAAATTCGCTGCCGAGCTTGCGGCGTAAATGATGAACGTGGACTTCGACGGCGTTGCTGGAGACGTCATCATCCCAGTTGTAGAGTTTCTCCTCGATGGTCTTGCGCGGCAGCACGCGGCCCGCGTTGCGCATCAGCAGCTCCAGCAGGGCGAACTCTTTGGGTTTGAGCACCAGCGTTTCGCCCTCCAGCGTGGCGACAAGGCTTGCCGGATCGAGCGTGACCTTGCCGTGACGCAGCTCGCTGCGCGCCTGCCCGTGGCTGCGGCGCACCAGCGCTTCAAGGCGGGCCGCCACTTCAATCAGCGCGAACGGCTTACACAGGTAATCATCCGCCCCCAGGCGTAACCCTTCGACGCGCTGATTCAGCGCATCCCGCGCGGTCAGGATCAGCACCGGTTCGCTCTTACCGCTTTCGCGCCAGGCGCGCAGGATCTCAAGCCCGTCGATTTCTGGCAGCGTCAGGTCCAGCACCACGGCATCATACGGCGCGGTGTACAGGGCCGCCTGCCCGGTTTTACCGTCGGTAAACCAGTCCACGTTAAAGCCCATTTTGCTTAAGCCCGCTTTGATGCCGTCGCCGATGAGCCTGTCGTCTTCTACCAGTAAAATGCGCATATTTCCTCCTTGATGCCGTCAGTAAACCTTCTGCAAGCGCCTGCTGTACAGTAAAAATAAATAAATTTTCCCCTTAAGAAGTTGTTAAGGTTTACCCTGTTTAATGGATTGTGAAACGACATTAAAGGGAGAGATAAAGATGAAAAAATTCGCTGCAATTGCTGCCATCATGATGATGACCACGGCCCCTGTCTTTGCTGCACAGGGTGGCTTCTCTGGCCCATCTGCGACACAGAACCAGACGCAAACCCAGCAGGGTGGCTTTGTCGATAACAACGCCAACCTCACCACCGCGGCTAAAGTGAAAGACCTGAAGGACGATGCCTGGGTGAAGCTGCGCGGGAACATTACCGAGCGCCTGTCCGATGACCGTTACACCTTCCGCGATGAGAGCGGCACGGTGGTGGTGGAGATCGACCACAAGCGCTGGAACGGCGTGACCGTCAGCCCGCAGGATAAAGTCGAACTCCAGGGTAAAATCGATAAAGACTGGAACGAGTTTGAAATCGACGTGAAGCAGGTTATCAAGCTGAACAAATAACCCGGAAAGGGCCGCTTATGCGGCCCTTTTTCTTTGTGACTCAACTCGCCAGATGAGGTAGTATCTGCGGCAATATTGCCTGAAACCCATCGGTTTCTGAGTTGAGGAATCACACGTAATGAGCGATATGGCAGAGCGCCTCGCGCTACATGAATTCACGGAAAACGCCTACCTGAACTACTCCATGTACGTCATCATGGACAGGGCGTTGCCGTTTATCGGGGATGGCCTGAAGCCCGTTCAGCGCCGCATCGTCTATGCGATGTCCGAACTGGGACTGAATGCTACCGCCAAGTTTAAGAAATCCGCCCGTACCGTCGGCGACGTGCTGGGTAAATACCATCCGCACGGCGACAGCGCCTGCTATGAAGCGATGGTGCTGATGGCCCAGCCGTTCTCTTATCGCTATCCGCTGGTGGATGGCCAGGGGAACTGGGGGGCGCCGGACGATCCGAAATCCTTCGCGGCAATGCGTTATACCGAATCCCGCCTGTCTAAATATGCCGAAGTGCTGTTGGGCGAGCTGGGGCAGGGGACGGTCGACTGGGTGCCAAACTTCGACGGTACGATGCAGGAGCCGAAGATGCTGCCTGCGCGTCTGCCGAACATCCTGCTGAACGGCACGACCGGTATCGCCGTGGGCATGGCGACGGACATTCCGCCGCACAACCTGCGTGAAGTGGCAAAAGCCGCCATCACCCTGATTGAGCAGCCGAAAACCTCGCTGGACGATCTGCTGGATATTGTGCAGGGGCCGGACTATCCGACCGAAGCCGAGATCATCACCTCGCGCGCGGAAATCCGCAAAATCTACCAGAACGGCCGTGGCTCCGTGCGCATGCGCGCGGTGTGGACCAAAGAAGACGGGGCCGTGGTGATCACCGCACTGCCGCACCAGGTGTCCGGTGCGAAGGTGCTGGAGCAGATCGCCTCCCAGATGCGCAATAAAAAGCTGCCGATGGTGGACGACCTGCGCGACGAATCGGACCACGAAAACCCGACCCGTCTGGTGATCGTGCCGCGCTCTAACCGCGTGGACATGGAGCAGGTGATGAACCACCTGTTCGCCACTACCGATCTGGAAAAAAGCTACCGCATCAACCTGAACATGATTGGTCTGGACGGTCGTCCGGCGGTGAAAAACCTGCTGGAGATCCTCACCGAATGGCTGGCCTTCCGCCGCGATACGGTGCGCCGTCGTCTGAACCATCGTCTGGAAAAAGTGCTTAAGCGCCTGCATATCCTCGAAGGTTTGCTGGTGGCGTTCCTCAACATTGACGAAGTGATCGAGATCATTCGTACCGAGGACGAACCTAAGCCTGCCCTGATGTCGCGCTTTGGCATCAGCGAAACCCAGGCCGAAGCGATCCTCGAACTGAAATTGCGCCATCTCGCCAGACTGGAAGAGATGAAGATCCGCGGCGAGCAGAACGAGCTGGAAAAAGAGCGCGATCAGCTTCAGGCGATTCTGGCATCCGAGCGCAAGATGAACACCCTGCTGAAGAAAGAGTTGCAGGCCGATGCCGACGCCTTTGGCGACGACCGTCGTTCTCCGCTGCACGAGCGCGAAGAGGCGAAGGCGATGAACGAGCACGACATGCTGCCGTCCGAGCCGGTGACCATTGTGCTTTCCCAGAGCGGCTGGGTACGTAGCGCCAAAGGCCACGATATCGACGCGCCGGGTCTGAGCTACAAATCCGGTGACAGCTTCAAGGCGGCGGTGAAGGGCAAGAGTAACCAGCCGGTGGCGTTCATCGACTCCACGGGCCGCAGCTACGCCATCGACCCGATCACGCTGCCGTCTGCGCGCGGCCAGGGCGAACCGCTAACTGGCAAGCTGACGCTGCCGCCGGGCGCCACGGTGGACCATATGCTGATGGAGGCCGACGATCAAAAACTGCTGATGGCGTCTGATGCGGGCTACGGCTTTATCTGTACCTTCAACGATCTGGTGTCGCGTAACCGTGCTGGTAAGGCGCTGATTAGCCTGCCGGATAACGCACACGTCATGCCGCCGCTGATCATCGAGAACGAAAGCGACATGCTGCTGGCGATCACCGCTGCCGGACGCATGCTGATGTTTCCGGTCAGCGATCTGCCGGAGCTGTCGAAAGGGAAGGGCAACAAGATCATCAGTATCCCGTCAGCGGAAGCGGCAAAAGGCGTCGATGGCCTCGCGCATCTCTTCCTGCTGCCGCCGCAGAGCACGCTGACCATTCATGTCGGCAAGCGTAAAATCAAACTGCGTCCGGAAGAGTTGCAGAAGGTGGTGGGTGAGCGTGGACGTCGCGGCTCACTGATGCGCGGCCTCCAGCGAATTGACCGCGTGGAGATCGACTCGCCGGCGCGCAGCAAAGCGGACGACAGCGAAGAGTAACCTGTTTCATCCCCCCTCTTTCCGGAGGGGGAATTACCATAAAATTTCCCGTAAAAACGTTGTTAATTCGTGCGTTGCGATTAACAATACGCGCTCGTAATAAAGTCCTTACCTGGCCACAGGTGAAGTATAATTGTCAGCTGTCAGGGCTTCAGAGGTCGCTATGCTATACATTGTTCGTCTCATTCTTACCGTTATTTATTGCATTCTGGTCTGTATTTTCGGATCGATTTATTGCCTGTTCAGCCCGCGTAACCCAAAGCATGTCGCGACGTTTGGCCACATGTTTGGTCGTCTTGCGCCGCTGTTTGGCCTGAAGGTTGAAAAGCGTCTGCCTGAAGGGGCGGAGAATTTCGGTAATGCCATCTATATCGCTAACCATCAGAACAACTACGATATGGTGACGGCCTCAAATATTGTTCTTCCGCCGACCGTAACCGTGGGTAAAAAAAGCCTGCTGTGGATCCCGTTTTTCGGTCAGCTGTACTGGCTCACCGGTAACTTACTGATTGACCGTAACAACCGCGCCAAAGCGCATGGCACCATTGCGGAAGTGGTGGATCAGTTTAAAAAGCGCCGGATTTCCATCTGGATGTTCCCGGAAGGGACGCGCAGCCGTGGTCGCGGCCTGCTGCCGTTTAAGACCGGCGCGTTTCATGCTGCAATTGCGGCAGGCGTTCCAATTATTCCCGTGTGTGTTTCCAATACATCGAATAAGATTAATCTTAACCGTCTGAATAACGGACTGGTCATTGTCGAAATGCTGCCGCCGGTAGATACCTCAAAATACGGTAAAGACCAGGTGCGCGAGCTGGCCACGCACTGCCGCGAGCTGATGGCTCAGCATATTGCGCAGCTCGATAAAGAAGTTGCAGAGCGAGAAGCCGCCGGTAAGATTTGACCCGGTGTCGTGTAAGGGAAAACGAATTCCCGCGTTGTTAGTCGTTTCAGATGGAGCTTATATGTCACTCAGTCGGCGTCAGTTTATTCAGGCTTCGGGTATCGCCCTTTGTGCGGGTGCGATGCCGCGGACAGCCAGCGCCGCCGGGCAGCAACAGCCGCTGCCTATTCCGCCGTTGATTGAATCCCGTCGCGGGCAGCCGCTATTCCTCACGCTTCAGCGTAGCCACTGGTCCTTTACCCAGGGAACGCGCGCGCAGGTATGGGGCATTAACGGACGCTACCTCGGGCCGACCATTCGCGTGTGGAATGGCGATGACGTTAAGCTCATCTACAGTAACCGTACGACGGAAAATGTCGCGATGACCGTCAGTGGTTTGCAGGTGCCGGGGCCGCTGATTGGCGGCGCGGCACGCATGATGTCGCCGAATGCCGACTGGGCGCCCGTCCTCCCGATTCGTCAGAGCGCGGCGACATTGTGGTATCACGCCAACACCCCGAACCGCACCGCCCAGCAGGTCTACAACGGCCTGGCCGGAATGTGGCTGATTGAAGATGAGGTCAGCAAAACGCTGCCGATCCCGAATCACTACGGCGTTGATGATTTCCCGATCATTATTCAGGACAAGCGGCTGGATAACTTCGGCACGCCGGAGTACAGCGAGCCGGGCAGCGGTGGTTTTGTGGGCGATACGCTGCTGGTTAACGGCGCGCAAAGCCCGTATGTCGAAGTGTCTCGTGGCTGGGTGCGCCTGCGTCTGCTGAATGCCTCTAACTCGCGCCGCTACCAGTTGCAGATGAGCGACGGCCGCGCGCTGCACGTGATTTCAGGCGATCAGGGGTTATTACCTGCGCCGGTGTCGGTAAAACAGCTGGCGCTCGCACCGGGCGAACGTCGTGAGATCCTCGTGGATATGACCAACGGGGATGAAGTGTCCGTGACCTGCGGCGAAGCGGCAAGCATTGTTGACCGTATTCGCGGCTTCTTTGAACCGTCGAGCGTTCTGGTCTCCACGCTGGTGCTCACGCTGCGCCCGACCGGCCTGTTGCCGCTGGTGACCGACAGTCTGCCGATGCGCCTGCTGCCGCAGGAGATTGTGACCGGCCCGGCAGTACGCAGTCGCGATATCAGCCTTGGCGACGATCCGGGCATCAACGGTTCGCTGTGGGACGTAAACCGCATTGATATCACCGCCCAACAGGGAACATGGGAGCGCTGGACCGTCCGCTCGGAGATGCCGCAGTCGTTCCATATTGAAGGGGTGTCATTCCTGATCCGCAACGTCAACGGGGCGATGCCGTTCCCGGAAGACAGGGGCTGGAAAGATACCGTCTGGGTGGATGGCCAGGTCGAACTGCTCGTCTACTACGGTCAGCCTTCCTGGCCGCACTTCCCGTTCCTGTTCCACAGCCAGACGCTGGAGATGATGGACAGGGGATCGGTAGGGCAGATGCTGGTGAATCCGGCACCATAAAACGCTTTCTCCCTCTCCCTGTGGGAGAGGGTTGGGGTGAGGGCAACAGGCCGCACAATACCCCTTCATTTCCCCCGGTAAACCAGCGTATAATCCCGCTCCTTTTGTCTATTTTTTCTTCGGAAGCATTATGAGCGCTATTTCCCTGATCCAGCCGGATCGCGACCTCTTCTCCTGGCCCCAGTACTGGGCAGCCTGCTTTGGACCGGCGCCGTTCCTGCCGATGTCCCGGGAAGAGATGGATCAACTGGGCTGGGACAGCTGCGATATCATTCTGGTAACGGGCGATGCGTATGTCGATCACCCGAGCTTTGGCATGGCGATCTGTGGCCGTATGCTTGAAGCCCAGGGCTTCCGCGTGGGGATCATCTCCCAGCCTGACTGGAACAGCAAAGACGACTTTATGCGTCTGGGCAAGCCTAACCTGTTCTTCGGCGTGACCGCGGGCAACATGGACTCGATGATCAACCGCTATACTGCCGACCGTAAGCTGCGCCATGACGACGCTTACACGGCTGACAACGTGGCGGGTAAACGTCCCGATCGCGCGACCCTCGTCTACACCCAGCGATGCAAAGAAGCATGGAAAGACGTGCCGGTGATCCTGGGCGGCATCGAGGCGAGCCTGCGCCGCACCGCACACTACGACTACTGGTCTGATACCGTGCGCCGTTCGGTGCTGGTGGATTCGAAAGCCGACATGCTGATCTTCGGCAACGGCGAGCGGCCGCTGGTGGAGGTGGCGCATCGCCTGGCGCAGGGTGAATCGGTCAGCGAGATCCGCGACGTGCGCAACACCGCGATCATGGTGAAAGAGGCACTGCCGGGCTGGAGCGGGGTGGATTCCCGCATTATCGATATGCCGGGCAAAATCGACCCTATCCCACATCCGTACGGTGACGATCTGCCGTGCGCGGATAACAAACCGGTTGAGCCGAAGAAAGCGGAAGCAAAGGCCGTGGTGGTGCAGCCGCCGCGTCCGAAGCCGTGGGAAAAAACCTATGTGCTGCTGCCGTCTTACGAAAAAGTAAAAAGCGATAAAGTACTCTACGCTCACGCGTCGCGCATCTTACACCATGAAACCAACCCCGGCTGCGCGCGAGCGCTGATGCAAAAGCACGGCGAGCGCTATATCTGGGTTAACCCACCGGCGATCCCGCTCTCTACCGAAGAGATGGACAGCGTCTTTGCTCTGCCGTACAAGCGTGTGCCGCATCCGTCATATGGCAACAGCCGTATTCCGGCGTACGAGATGATCCGTTTCTCAATCAACATCATGCGTGGCTGCTTCGGCGGGTGCTCATTCTGTTCGATCACCGAACATGAAGGCCGTATTATTCAGAGCCGTTCCGAAGAGTCGATTGTTAACGAGATCGAAGCGATTCGCGACACGGTGCCGGGCTTTACCGGCGTGATCTCCGATCTGGGTGGTCCAACGGCCAACATGTACATGCTGCGCTGTAAATCGCCGCGCGCCGAGCAGACCTGCCGTCGTCTCTCCTGCGTCTATCCGAGCATTTGCGAGCATATGGACACCAACCACGAGCCGACTATCAATCTTTACCGTCGCGCCCGTGACCTGAAAGGCATCAAGAAGATCCTGATCGCCTCCGGCGTGCGTTACGACATTGCGGTGGAAGATCCGCGCTACATCAAAGAGCTGGCGACGCACCACGTTGGCGGTTATCTGAAGATCGCCCCGGAGCACACCGAAGAAGGCCCGCTGTCCAAAATGATGAAGCCAGGCATGGGCAGCTATGACCGCTTTAAACAGCTGTTTGATACCTATTCAAAACAGGCGGGGAAAGAGCAGTATCTGATCCCATACTTCATCTCCGCACATCCCGGCACCCGTGATGAAGACATGGTGAATCTGGCGCTGTGGCTGAAGCAGCGTCGATTCCGTCTGGATCAGGTGCAGAACTTCTACCCGTCGCCGCTCGCCAACTCGACGACCATGTATTACACCGGCAAAAACCCGCTGAGTAAGATTGGTTATAAGAGCGAAGACGTGGTGGTGCCGAAAGGGGATAAACAGCGCCGTCTGCATAAAGCGCTGCTGCGCTATCACGATCCGAAAAACTGGCCGCTGATCCGTCAGGCGCTGGAAGAGATGGGGAAAAAGCACCTGATCGGCTCGCGTCGTGATTGCCTGGTGCCAGCGCCAACGCTGGAAGAGATGCGCGAAGCGCGCCGCCAGAACCGCAACACGCGCCCGGCGCTGACCAAGCACACGCCTATTGTGCATCAGCGTTCGAACGGTGTTGCGGGAACGAAGAAGAACGTAAAACGTAAGACCGGTTAAACCTGTAACAATGCCCGGTGGCGCTGCGCTTACCGGGCCTACAGGTCTAACCCTCTCCCCTCCGGGGAGAGGGCAGGGTGAGGGGATCACCCGCCAAACTGATCCGGGTCCGGCCCAAGCCGTTTGCCCTGATCCAGCTTCGCAATTTCACCCAGCTCGTCTTTATCCAGGCGGAAATCCCAGACGTCGAAGTTCTCGGCGATACGCGATGGCGTGACCGATTTCGGGATCACCACCAGACCGCTATCCAGATGCCAGCGAATGACGATCTGCGCCGGGGTTTTACCGTACTTATCCGCCAGTTCACGGATGATTTTCTGGTCAAACACCCCTTCGCCGCCCTGGGCCAACGGGCTCCAGGATTCGGTCTGGATCTTGTGCGTGGCGTTCCATGAATGAAGCTGGCGCTGCTGCATCAGCGGGTGCAGCTCAATCTGGTTAATCACCGGCGCGACGCCCGTTTCATCAATCAGGCGTTGCAGATGATGAACCTGGAAATTACAGACGCCGATGCTTTTTATCAGCCCCTCTTTTTGCAGTTCAATCATCCCTTTCCAGGCATCAACGTAATGGTCGATAGCCGGTACCGGCCAGTGCATGAGATAAAGATCGACGAAATCGAGCTGGAGTTTCTCCAGACTCTCCTGCAACGCTTCGCGGGGACGCTTTTGATCGTCGTTCCACAGCTTGGTGGTGATGAAAAGCTCATCCCGGGGAACGCCGGCGCTGGCAAGCGCTTTTCCCACGCCGTCCTCGTTTTTATAGGCGGCGGCGGTATCGATGGACCGATAGCCGACTTCCAGGGCTTTATGAATGGCGGAGACGACCTCGTCGTTACCGGCTTTCCATACACCTAGCCCCAGCTGGGGCATCACGTTGCCGTCCTGTAGCTTGATTACGGTTTGGTTTGCCATTTTTCCTCCTTCAGGTGCTCATCGCCGGAGGGAACCTCCGACGATGTGATGTGCATTAAGTCTGGACGAAATGTCAAAAAACGAAAGTCAGGATCCTAAAAACGCTTAGCGTGCCGCTTCGTAAATACGACGGCTGACGTCCAGGGTGATGTCGCCATGCTCGCCGATCTGCGTCATACCGTGTGCTTCCAGTTTCGCCAGCAGGGCAGGGATGGAGCTGCCGTCCAGGCCGTAGCCAGAGAGACGCGTTGGCACGCCCAGGCTTTCAAAGAAGTGACGGGTGGCTTCAATCGCGGCATCGATACGCGCATCGTCGGAACCGTCGGTGATGTTCCACACGCGTTCGGCGTACTGGAGCAGTTTGGCGCGTTTAGCGTCACGTTTTTCGTTCCACAGCGCAGGCAGAACCACCGCCAGCGTCTGGGCGTGATCCAGGCCGTGCATCGCCGTTAGCTCGTGGCCGAGCATATGGGTAGCCCAGTCCTGCGGCACGCCTGCGCCGATCAGGCCGTTCAGCGCCTGGGTGGCAGCCCACATCACGTTGGCACGCACGTCGTAATTTTCAGGCTCTTTCAGCGCTTTTGGACCTTCTTCAATCAGCGTCAGCAGAATGCCTTCCGCGAAACGATCCTGAATTTTGGCGTTTACCGGGTAAGTAACGTACTGCTCAACGGTGTGAACAAAGGCGTCGACCACGCCGTTCGCCACCTGACGCGCAGGCAGGGTATAGGTGTAAACCGGATCGAGGATCGCGAACACGGGCTGAACGTGTTCGTTCATAAAGGCCTGCTTGTCACCGGTGGTTTTACGGGAGATGACCGCGCCTTTGTTGGACTCTGATCCGGTGGCCGGCAGCGTCAGCACGGAGCCCATCGGGATCGCACTGCTGATGTCGCTGCCGCCCGTTTCCAGAATATGCCACGGGTCGATGTCGTCAGCGTAATGGGCCGCCGCCGCGATGAATTTGGTGCCGTCCAGCACGGAGCCACCGCCCACCGCCAGCAGGAAGGTGATTTGCTCATCACGGGCGATTTTCACCGCGTTCATCAGCGTTTCATAAGACGGGTTAGGCTCGATACCGCCGAACTCGCGCACGTCCAGACCTTCCAGAGCGCTGTACACCTGATCCAGTACGCCGGTTTTTTTCACGCTGCCGCCGCCGTAGGTAATCAGGACGCGGGCGTCAGCGGGGATTTGCGCGCGCAGGTCGGCGATGGCGTCTTTACCAAACAGAATGCGGGTTGGGGTATGAAGATTAAAGTTGTTCATGGCTTGTTCCCTGTAGTGGGTAAAAAATCGTGGTGGCGCAGAAGGCAACCTGATGCTGCTCATTGTGGCGGGCAGGCGCTATCCTCTCAATGCACATTCCTGCCGATGTCTTGCCCATTTCTACAGCGCGCTGGAGAAACGGTAAGAAAATGCGCACACTGTCAGCGTCGGAAACCGTACCCGGAGTAACTGAAAATGAACCGTGATGCCATCTGCCGCCAGCTAACGTCGCAGATTAAAAGACTGATAGATAACGGAAATGATTCGGCTGAGCTGTTGCCGGATATCCGATTGCTGTACGGTACCCAGCCCGGGACGCGCACCCCGGTGATGTATCAGCCCGGCATCGTGTTTCTCTTTTCTGGCCATAAGATTGGCTATATCAATGAGCGCGTGTTCCGTTACGACACCAATGAATATCTGCTTCTGACAGTACCTTTACCCTTCGAATGTGAAACTTTCGCGACAGAGGAGGTACCGCTGGCCGGGATCCGCGTCAACGTCGACATCCTCCAGTTGCAGGAGCTGCTGATGGAGATTGGGGAGGACGAACTTTTCCGGCCGTCAATGGCGGCAAGCGGTATCAACTCCGCGACCCTGTCGGAGGAAATTCTCTGCGCGATTGAACGCCTGTTAGACGTGATGGAAAGGCCGCTGGATGCGCGTATTCTCGGAAAACAGATTATCCGCGAAATTCTTTACCATGTGCTGCTGGGACCGGGCGGCGGGGCGCTGCTGGCGCTGGTAAGCCGGCAAACGCACTTCAGCCTGATTAGCCGCGTGCTGAAGCGCATCGAGAGCCAGTACACGGAAAACCTCAGCGTTGACCAGCTGGCGGCGGAAGCCAATATGAGCGTCTCGGCGTTTCACCATAACTTTAAATCTGTCACCAGCACGTCACCGTTGCAGTACCTCAAAACCTACCGTCTGCATAAGGCGCGGATGCTGATGATCCACGATGGCATGAAGGCCAGCGCCGCGGCGATGCGGGTCGGGTATGAAAGCGCGTCGCAGTTTAGTCGGGAGTTTAAGCGCTACTTCGGCGTCACGCCGGGGGAAGATGCGTCACGTATAAGAACCATGCAGGGAGCCTGAGGGGAAACGGAGGCCGGGTAAGCGGTAGCGCCACCCGGCTTTTATTTATGCGCTGCAATACTTTTTCTTAATCACCACCGCAATGGTACCCACCAGCCCTGCAACCAGCAGGAAAATCGGCAGGATCATCAGGAAGGTCATCACCTGGTCTTCATGGCGCTTAACAAAGGGGATCATATTCAGCGCGTAGCCGAGCGTGGTGACCACGCCTACCCAGAGCAGGGCGCTCAGCCAGTTGAAGAACTGGAAGCGGCGGTTAGAGAGGCCTGAAATACCCGCCATGGTAGGCAACAGGGTACGAACAAACGCCAGAAAACGCCCGGCAAGTAACGCCAGCAGGCCGTGACGGTCAAACATGCAGGTCGCGCGCTGGTGATATTTATGCGGCAGCTGCGCCAGCCAGCCTTTCACCACGCGAGTGTTTCCAAGCCAGCGCCCTTGCAGGTAGCTCAACCAACAGCCGAGACTGGCCGCAGAGGTGAGGATCACCATTGTCGGTGCGAAGTCCATCACGCCCTTGCCGATTAACGCCCCTGCGAGCAGGAGCAGGCTGTCACCGGGTAAAAATGAGGCTGGCAGTAATCCATTTTCCAGAAACAGCGTCGCGAACATCACGAAATAGACAATCCCGACGACATGCGGGTCCGCCAGCGCGGCAAAATCGTGTTGCCAGAGCGCCGTGATGATATTTTGAATAACAGCCATGGACTTTCCTGTGGAACAGCAGATATAACGCTATTGTACTCCCAATTTTGCCTGTCGGGGTTGATCGCAGGCGCATCTCATACAGACTTTTCTGCTTGCGGTGTTCAGAATAGCGTCCGGGGAGTACATTTCAGCCAGCACTTTACACGATGCGCTCAAATCCTGCCGATAAATCCGCAATTAAATCGTCCACATTTTCCAGCCCGATATGCAGGCGGATTAAGGTCCCCTCGAAGTCCACCTCGCCGCCTGGGCGCAGGGCCGCAATCTGCTCCGGCTGGTTGGGCAGGATCAGCGATTCAAACCCACCCCATGAATAGGCCATGCTGAAGAGGGTAAAGTTATCCAGATAGCTTGCCAGTTCGGCGTCATTCAGGCGCTTTTTAAGAACAAATGAGAACAACCCGCTGCTGCCCGTAAAGTCACGTTGCCAGTATTCGTGGCCCTTGCTGCCCGGCAGCGCCGGATGGTTAACGCGCTCCACCTGCGGATGCAGCGCCAGCCACTGTGCAATTTGCAGGCTGCTTTCGTGATGCTGACGCAAACGTACGCCGAGCGTACGGATGCCCCGGCTGGTCATGTAGGCGGTATCGGCATCCACCATCTGGCCCATCAGGTAGGCGTTTTCACGCAATTGATCCCAGCAGCGGGCGTTAGACACCGCCGTACCGATCATGCCGTCGGAATGGCCAATCAGGTATTTGGTCGCCGCCTGAATGGAGATATCGATGTCAAATTCCAGGGCTTTAAACAGCACACCTGCCGCCCAGGTGTTGTCGATCATGATGATCGCTTCCGGCGCTATGCTGCGCACCGCCTTCACGATGGCCGGGACGTCATGCACTTCCATGGTGATGGAGCCGGGAGATTCCAGGAACACAACGCGCGTGTTGGGCTGAATAAGCCCGGCAATACCGGCTCCAATCAGCGGATCGAACCAGCTGGTGGTGACGCCGAGCTTGCTGAGTATTTTGGTGCAGAAGTCCTGGCTTGGCTCGTAGGCGGTATTGGTCATCAGGACGTGGTCACCCTGTTCCACAAACGCCAGAATAGTATTGGCGACCGCCGCCGCGCCGCACGGGAACAGCGCGCAGCCCGCGCCGCCCTCCAGTTCGCACATGGCTTCCTGCAACGAGAAATGGGTTAATGTGCCACGACGACCGTAAAACAGCCCGCCCTTCGCGCGATTACGCGTAGCGATTTTTTTATCTTCAACGGTATCAAACACCAGCGAGGAGGCGCGCTGGATCACGCTGTTGACCGAGCCCTGCGTGTATTTCTTACTGCGTCCTGCCTGCACCAGCGTGGTCTCAAGCTGCTTTTTAGTCATGTTCGCTAACCCTATTTTTATACGTCTGGACGTCCAGACTACCACGATTGTCAGAATGTGCATCCGGATGCTTATCGAATAAGCAGAAAATATTATCAAAAATTCGCATAAGAAATTTTTACTGCGTAAGCGCAAGGAAAGTGAGCGAAAATTACGGCACTATGTAAATACTAATGAGAACTACTATCAATTCGACGACGTTTTGATATTATTACGTTCAGATTTTGTGATTTGCGTCCTGGAGATACAGAGTGGGTAATAATTTGATGCAGACGGATCTCTCCGTTTGGGGCATGTATCAACATGCTGACATCGTAGTTAAGATTGTGATGATCGGCCTGATTCTGGCGTCCGTGATCACCTGGGCTATCTTCTTCAGCAAGAGCGCCGAACTTCTTTCACAAAAACGCCGCCTCAAGCGTGAGCAGAAGCAGCTGGCGGAAGCCCGCTCTCTGGATCAGGCTTCTGATATCACCTCATCCTTCCATGCGAAAAGCCTGACTACCCTGTTAGTGAACGAAGCGCAGAACGAGCTGGAACTCTCCGCAGGCAGTGAAGATAACGAAGGCATTAAAGAGCGTACCGGCTTCCGTCTGGAGCGTCGCGTTGCGGCCGTGGGTCGTCATATGGGCCGCGGTAACGGCTACCTGGCGACTATCGGCGCCATCTCCCCGTTCGTCGGCCTGTTCGGTACCGTCTGGGGCATCATGAACAGCTTTATCGGTATCGCCCAGACGCAGACCACTAACCTTGCGGTCGTCGCGCCGGGTATCGCAGAAGCGCTGCTGGCCACGGCTATCGGTCTGGTTGCCGCTATCCCGGCGGTTGTTATCTATAACATCTTCGCGCGCATGATTGGCAGTTATAAAGCCACACTGGGTGACGTTGCCGCGCAGGTTCTGCTGCTGCAAAGCCGCGATCTGGACCTGAACGCCAGCGCCGTTAAACCGGTTCATGCGGCGTCCAAACTGCGCGTAGGTTGATTGTATGGCAATGCGTCTTAATGAAAATCTGGACGATAACGGTGAAATGCATGAGATCAACGTGACGCCGTTTATCGACGTCATGCTGGTTCTGCTGATTATCTTTATGGTTGCCGCACCGCTGGCGACGGTGGACGTGAAGGTGAATCTGCCTGCGTCCTCCAGCCAGCCGCAGCCGCGTCCGGAAAAACCCATTTACCTGTCCGTGAAGGCCGATAAGTCCATGTTCCTGGGCAACGATCCGGTAACGGATGCCTCGGTTATTCCGGCGCTGGACCAGCTGACCGGCGGCAAGAAAGACACCACCGTCTTCTTCCGCGCGGATAAAACCGTCGATTATGAAACCATGATGAAGGTAATGGACACGCTGCATCAGGCGGGATACCTGAAGATTGGTCTGGTCGGCGAAGAGAAAGCGGCCGCGAAGTAAAACGAAGGCTTTTGCAGCCTTCCCTGCCGGGTGGCGGCGTCGCCTTACCCGGCCTGCATTCCGCAACAATCATTGTTGACTCACACTGAAGGCGCCGTCGGCGCCTCTTCATCAAGCGCTACACAGGTCACGTTTGAAGTTCGGTAATGACCTTCCGAGAGTTTACGGGTCAGGCGCAGGGTGGCTGTCTCGCGTGCCAGCAGGTACTGATAGTTCGCCTCCAGTCGCCCGAGGATCTTCTCTTTAAGCTCAGGGCGCTGTTCAATAATGGCGTTCATCACCGCGCCGTAAATCTCCTCCTTGGCCTGCAAGGCGTAAATCTCCCGACGATTCTGCCATTTCAGGCGCACCAGCGTGGCCGGAATCGAAACCAAATCCTGCGTAATTCGCGTCATCTCGTCATTTTTTATCTTTTTCAGGGCGTCGAGATTCTGCTTTAAGATAAATTCATCGCTTTGCTTATCATCTAAAGTCAAATAAACGTTATTACCGCTGTCATCATTCACGTTAATCTTCCCCCAGGTTATAAAAAATGGGATTGTTTTTTTCACGCGTAATTAAATTAAGCCAAATTTCATTGCCGGCCTCATTTATTTGCTGCGTTTTCTCGGTCATTATTTGACTGAGCCTCTGGGCGTCTATTTCCCCTTCGGCCTGTAAATCATTCAGCAGATGAACTAAGGCTTCAATCTTGATGGCGCGAAATAAACGCTCTTTTAAATGGCGATCGTGCTCTTCCAGCACCATATTACGGGATTTGCCGGTGCGTGAAACACCAATTAATATGTCGGCTTCATAGTCGGAGAGTTTTCTTTTTCCTTGAGTGAAATTCGCCTCTTTATCTGCTTCCGTCGAAGGCTGTTCCACAGGCGTAATGTGGTACTTTGCCGGGACAAGATTGTCGGGCAGCATTTTAATTTCCTTTAATTTCAAAAAAGGTGGGGGTGGAAAAAGGGTGAGATTCGTTGACAATAACATGAGGCAATTTTAAAATCAAAAAAAATGGAGCCTACCCATGAACAGCATTTTCTTTACGGTCATAACGTTACTATTACTGACCGCTGGCGTGCTTTTATTGATGCAAGCGTTAAATAAAACGAAAGCGTCAAAAGACGCCAGTGAACCGCCGCAGCCTGAATTGATGTCGAAAGAGGAGGGGGAAGATCATTTCTCCGTATTGATGAACGCCGTGACGCCGGTCTGGTACTGGCGGGTAAATCACGAATATATCGATTTTCTCCATGCGACAATTAAGCGAATGAAAATGGCTGAAATTAATGATACGCCCGGCCTGTTCGACGCGCAGCGCCGTTGTAGCGACCTTAATTCGGCGGTTTATAAATATTACGACAATATCAAAAAGCGCTGTCTGAATGGCGAGAAGGTGTCGTACTCCGATTTAGACGTATTAAATCTGCGCCAGTGTTTTCGCGAGTTTAGCCTGGAAGCCTACCCGGAACTGGTCGCGCTGGTCTGGCCGGAGTATGCGCGTCCGGATGTGGATCCCAACGAGGTATAGTTGAGATATACTGAGCGCTGGTTTCGTTTGCAGACAGGATTTTATGGAACGCTTCTTTGAAAACGCAATGTATGCCTCTCGCTGGCTGCTCGCACCCGTCTATTTTGGTCTCTCCCTGGCGCTGGTCGCCCTGACGATCAAGTTCTTCCAGGAGATATTTCACGTCCTGCCAAACATTTTCTCCGTGGCAGAAGCCGATTTGATTCTGGTTCTGCTGTCGCTGGTGGATATGACGCTGGTGGGGGGGTTACTGGTGATGGTGATGTTCTCCGGTTATGAGAATTTCGTCTCTCAGCTTGATATCGCCGAGCACAAAGAAAAGCTCAACTGGCTGGGGAAAATGGATGCCTCATCGCTGAAGAATAAAGTCGCGGCGTCGATTGTGGCGATTTCGTCTATACACTTGTTACGCGTCTTTATGGACGCGAAAAACGTCCCGGATAATAAGCTGATGTGGTATGTGATTATCCACCTGACGTTTGTGCTGTCGGCGTTTGTGATGGGGTATCTGGATAAGATCAGTAAGAAATAATTTTACAGCGCCCCTCACCCTGCCCTCTCCCCTCTGGGGAGAGGGTTAGGGTGAGGGGCGAAAGCATCGGACCGCACTATTTATCCGACGACGCCTGCCACAAATTCAGCTCACCATCCGCAACGTGCTGGTCAATCCGCGTCAGTTCATCTTCGCTAAAGCGCAGGTTATTCAGCGCCTGAACGTTCTCTTCCAGCTGCTCCGGGCGGCTCGCGCCAATCAGCACCGACGTTACACGCTCATCTTTCAACAGCCAGCTTAGCGCCATCTGCGCCATCGTCTGCCCGCGCGCGTGCGCCATCTCGTTCAGCAAACGAAGGCTGCTCAGGTTGGCTTCCGTCAGCATTTTCTCCGTCAGGCCGCGCACTTTTTTCCCTTCGCGTTGCATACGTGAACCGTCCGGAATACCGTTCAGGTATTTTCCGGTGAGCAGGCCCTGTGCCAGCGGGGTAAAGGCGATACAGCCCGTTCCATTTTTCTCCAGCGCGTCCAGCAGGCCGGTCTTGTCGACCCAGCGGTTAAGCAGGTTGTAAGACGGCTGGTGGATCAAAAGCGGGATCTTCCACTCGCGCAGCAATTCGGCCATTACCGCCGTGCGTTCCGTGGAGTAGGACGAAATGCCGACGTACAGCGCTTTTCCGCTCTGCACCGCGTGCGCCAGCGCGGAGGCGGTCTCTTCCATCGGCGTGTTTTCGTCTACGCGGTGAGAATAGAAAATATCCACATACTCCACACCCATGCGTTTCAGGCTCTGGTCGAGGCTGGCGAGCAGGTATTTACGTGAACCGCCCGAACCATACGGCCCTGGCCACATGTCGTAGCCCGCTTTGGTGGAGATGATCAGCTCGTCACGATACCCGGCAAAATCCTCCCGCAGCAGACGGCCAAAATTCTCTTCAGCGCTGCCTGGTGGGGGGCCGTAGTTGTTGGCAAGGTCAAAGTGGGTAATACCGAGATCGAAGGCCTTACGCAGCAGCGCGCGCTGGGAATCGAGCGGCTGAACGTGACCGAAGCTGTGCCACAGGCCCAGCGACAGTGCCGGTAAGCGCAGGCCGCTTTTGCCGCAGTATCGGTACTGCATGTTTTCGTATCGGCCGGTGTAAGGGTGCCAGGACATGATGTCTCCTTTCTTGTCGGTGAATTTTCGAAACAACGTTTTCATTCTATGCCGACTCGATAACAAAAAAGTATATTTTCTGCGGTATCTGCCGATAAAGAGGGTAGTACTCGCCTCTGGGCGAATTCACCCTCACGGCAAGGAATACTCAATGAAGATGCTTCGTAATTTCACCATCCGTTTCGTCATGCTGACGATACTGGGGATCTTTTGTGTCATGTGGGCAGGCGTGGGGCTTTACAGCACCTGGTCTCTGTCTCGTGTTTCTGATGGTAATGATGTTGACCGCCAGCTGGTCCGGCAAATGACGGTGCTGAGCCAGGGCAACGATCAGTATTTCCGTTTCGTCACCCGCCTGAGCCGGGCGATGGAAGTCAAAGCGGCGGGCGGCACGCCGGACCTGGCTCCTGCTCAGCAGGCGCTGGATAACATGAGTAAAAAGCTGGCAGAGATGAAAGCTATCTCCCCGGGCCCGATGGATGAAAAGGTGTCTGCGCAGGTGATTTCCACCTGGCAGGCGCTGCTCGATCGTGGCGTGACGCCGCAGATGGCGCAGGCGAAGCAGGCGACGCTCGAAGGCTATCGTCAGCATGCCAACAACGTCACGCCGCCGCTAAGCCGTGCATTCGGGTCAGCGGCTGAGAACTTTAACAACACCGCGGCGAAGGCGCTCGACAGCACGCGCGTGGTGGTCGACGGCCTCACCAGCATGACCCGGACGGTGATTATCACCGCCACGATCGTGGGTCTGTTGATCCTGCTGTTCACCGACCGCTACCTGGTGGCGATACTGGTAAAACCGCTGGATCGTATCCGTCAGCAGTTCCGCCAGATTGCGCAGGGCGATCTCAGCCAGCCGATTGAATCCTTTGGCCGCAACTGCGTGGGGCAACTGGTGCCGCTGCTGAGCGCCATGCAGGACAGCCTGCGGGAAGCGGTCAGCACGATTCGTTCCGGCAGCGAGAATATCTGGCGCGGGGCAACGGAGATCTCCAGCGGGAATAACGATCTCTCTTCGCGTACCGAAGAGCAGGCCGCCGCGCTGGAAGAGACCGCGGCCAGCATGGAGCAGCTAACCGCAACGGTGAAGCTGAACGCCGAAAGCGCGCGCCAGGCCAGCCAGCTTGCGGATGTCGCCTCCAGTACGGCCAGCCGCGGCGGCTCGCTGGTGGAAGATGTGGTCACAACCATGAGCGGCATTTCGGACAGCTCGAAAAAAATCGCTGAAATCACTACCGTCATCAACAGCATCGCCTTCCAGACCAATATTCTGGCGCTGAACGCCGCGGTGGAAGCGGCCCGGGCCGGGGAGCAGGGGCGGGGCTTTGCGGTCGTGGCGGGTGAGGTGCGTAATCTGGCCAGCCGCAGCGCGAATGCGGCAAAAGAGATCGAAGGGCTGATTGCAGATTCCGTTGCCCGCGTGGAGCAGGGGGCGCAGCTGGTGAACGATACCGGCACCACGATGGAAGCGATCCTGCGCGACGTGACGGAAGTGACCGTCATTATGAAGCAGATCGCCGCCGCGTCAGAGGAGCAGAGCAAAGGTATTTCTCAGGTCGGCGTTGCCATCACGCAGATGGACGGCGTGACCCAGCAGAACGCCTCGCTGGTGGAGCAGGTTTCCGCCGCCGCCGCCGCACTGGAACGGCAGACCGAAGAACTCCAGCGCTCAGTGCAGAAATTCCGTCTCACCGCGTAACCTCATCGTGTCAGGCCGTCTCTGGCGGCCTGACGTTTATCGCTCTGAATAATCTGTGTCACCTGCGACAGCTGACCAATTTTCACTTCACTTGCCCGCATAAATTTACTTTTGTCGATCAGCAGCAGCGACTGGCTGGCGCGGTTTAACAGCAGCGCCTTAAAGCCCGCGTTGTGCTCGGACGGATCCCAAAGGACGCCACGCTCATCGACCCCTTCACACGAGAAGATGAACAGATCGATCTCCAGCCCTTTTAGCTGCGTCACCAGCGCCGGGTTAACATAGCAGCGATACTTACGCTCAAGCGTTCCGCCGGAGCAGATAAGCGTGATCCGCTCGCGCTTTGCCATCTCGTGGCAGATAGGCAGACTGTTGGTAAATACGGTGAGGTTGATGTCCGGCAACTGGCGCGCCAGATGAAAGCAGGTTGAGCTGGCGTCGAGGGCGATGGTCATCCCTTCGCTGATCCAGCCCAGCGCGTGGCGGGCAATATCGGCTTTGTCGGCATAATGGCTTTTCAGGCGTGCGCCAAAGGGTTCACCGCTGTCGCGGCTGTCCGGGTGAATCAGACGCGCACGCCCGTGCTGGCGCAGAAGCTTCCCCTGCTGCTGCAACGACTTCAGATCCCGGCGGATGGTCTCTTTGCTGACGGAGAGCTTTTCAGCCAGCACATCGGTAGTCAGCCAGTCGCTTTTACTCAGCAAGGTGATAAGACTCTGCTGTCGGGTCGCTTTTAGCGTCTGGTCTGACATACGAGGCTCCTTGCGCACGCGTGCTGACGCATTTTTCTCATCGCGGAAGAAGGGCGGCGAACCGCCCGGTCATGGATCAACCCTGACGTTTATCTTCCGTCTGGGTATCGAAGTCGCTTGCTGAATGACGCTCATGTAACTGCTCGTTCAGCTCGCCGTTGGTACGGTTAACAATGCGCCCGCGTTTAACAGCCGGACGATTCGCCACATCTTTTGCCCAGCGCTGCACGTTGGTGTACTTCCCGGCATCCAGGAACTCGGCGGCGTTATACACGCTGCCCAGCGCCACGCAGCCAAACCATGGCCAGACTGCCATATCCGCAATGGTATATTCCTCACCCGCTACGTAACGACCGCGCGCCAGCTGTTTGTCCAGCACGTCGAACAGGCGTTTAGCTTCCATGGTGAAGCGATCGATAGCGTACTCAATCTTCACCGGTGCGTAGTTATAGAAGTGGCCAAAACCGCCGCCGAGGAACGGGGCCGCACCCTGTAACCAGAACAGCCAGTTCAGGGTTTCCGTTCGTCCTGCCGGATCTTTTGGCAGGAAGTGACCAAATTTCTCGGCCAGGTAGAGCAGGATATTGCCGGATTCAAAGACGCGCGTCGGCGGGGTGGTGGAGTGGTCACGCAGGGCCGGGATCTTCGAGTTCGGGTTCACGTCGACAAAACCGCTGGAGAACTGATCGCCCTCACCAATGCGGATTAACCATGCGTCGTATTCCGCGCCCGTCACGCCCAGCGCCAGCAGCTCTTCCAGCATGATGGTAACTTTCTGTCCATTCGGCGTACCGAGAGAGTACAGCTGGAGCGGGTGCGCGCCCACAGGTAGCTCTTTCTCATGCGTCGCGCCCGAGACGGGACGGTTGATATTGGCGAACGCGCCGCCGTTATTCTGTTTCCATTCCCACACTTTCGGTGGCTGATAGGTGTTATCTGACATGTTGGCCTGCCTTTTTGGTGTTGTGTTGAGGCAGTGTAGCAGGAGATGCAGGAACCGTTTAACGATGCGAGCGTAATGGGCAGGGCGGGTGTATGATAACGCCACCTCTGTCAGTTAATTACAACGTGCAGACGACGACAACCCCACAAAAAAATTGCCGCCTGCCTGTTTTAGGTTGGACACATGCGTAAAGGAACGTTAAGCAGTGACGCACCCTTCGGGACGTTATTAGGTTATGCGCCGGGTGGCGTGGCGATTTACTCTTCAAATTACGGCAGTCTCGATCCGCGTCACTACCCGGAAGACGCGGAATTCCGCAGCTATATCGGCAACGAATACATGGGCCATAAATGGCAGTGCGTTGAGTTTGCGCGCCGTTTCCTGTTTCTCAATCACGGGTTTGTTTTTACCGACGTCGGGATGGCGTGGGAGATCTTCTCCCTGCGTTTTTTGCGCCAGGTGGTAAATGACAATATTTTGCCGCTACAGGCCTTTGCTAATGGCTCAAAACGCGCGCCGCAGGCCGGTGCGCTGCTCATCTGGCAAAAGGGCGGTGAGTTTCATGAGACCGGCCACGTCGCCGTCATTACCCAGCTGCTGGATGACAGAGTGCGCATTGCCGAGCAGAACGTTATTCACTCCCCGCTGCCGATGGGGCAGCAGTGGACGCGCGAGCTTCGTCTGAGCGTGGAGGACGGTTGCTATACGCTTCATGACACGTTCAACGATACCGAGATCCTCGGCTGGATGATCCAGACGGAGGAGACGGAACACAGTATTCCTCAGCCGGAGATCGACGGTGAACTGCTGAAAATCAGCGGCGCGCGATTGAAGAACAACCGTCAGTTCGACGGAAAATGGCTCAATGAAAACGACGCCCTGCAACAGGCGTACGTTCGCGCCAACGGCCACGTTATCAACAACGATCCCTGCCAGTACTTCACCATTACCGAAAGCGCCGAGCAGGAGCTGATCAAAGCCACCAACGAACTGCACCTGATGTACCTTCATGCCACCGACAAGGTGCTGAAAGACGACAGCTTACTCGCGCTTTTCGACATCCCGAAAATTCTCTGGCCGCGTCTGCGTCTTTCATGGCAGTGGCGTCGTCACCATATGATCACCGGTCGTATGGATTTCTGCATGGATGATCGCGGCATCAAGGTTTACGAGTACAACGCGGATTCCGCCTCCTGCCATACCGAGGGCGGGCTCATTCTTGAAGAGTGGGTGAAAAACGGCTATCGCGGCACCGGCCACAATCCGGCGGAAGGCTTGCTGGAGGAGCTGACCGGCGCATGGAAGCACAGCCACGCGCGGCCGTTCGTCCATATCATGCAGGACAACGATACCGAAGAGGATTACCACGCGCTCTTTATTCAGCGCTCGCTGATCCAGGCCGGGTTTGAAACCAAAATCCTGCATGGACTGGGGGCGCTGAGCTGGGATGCCGCCGGGCAACTGATTGATGATGAAGGCCGTCACGTCAACTGCGTATGGAAAACCTGGGCGTGGGAAACGGCGATTGAGCAGATCCGCGAGGTGAGCGAAACCGAGTACGCCGCCGTGCCTATCCGCACCGGTCATCCGCAAGGTGAAGTGCGCCTGATTGACGTCCTGCTGCGCCCGGAAGTGCTGGTCTTTGAACCGCTGTGGACGGTGATCCCAGGTAACAAGGCGATCCTGCCGGTGCTGTGGCAGCTGTTCCCGAACCACCGTTACCTGCTGGATACCGATTTTGAGGTCAACGATCTGCTCAAACGGACCGGTTATGCCGTTAAACCGATCGCCGGACGCTGCGGGAGCAATATCGATCTGATCGGCGCCCAGGACGAACTGCTGGACCAGTCCAGCGGCAAGTTTGTTGACCGCAAAAATATCTACCAGCAGCTATGGTGCCTGCCTAAAGTTGACGGCAGATACATTCAGGTCTGCACCTTTACCGTGGGCGGGAACTATGGCGGAACCTGTCTGCGCGGGGATGACTCGCTGGTGGTGAAGAAAGAGAGCGATATTGAACCGCTGATTGTGGTGAAAGATAAATAACGTCTCCCTGTTATAAAAACGCCCCCGCAGGGCATGTTGCGGGGGCGTTTCATTACTGCTCTTCCTCTTCCTGCTGCTCGCTGATCTTCAAATCAATGATCCGGCCAATCTGGTCATGGTAAACCGTCAGCAGGTTGTACTGGCTCATCTCGGACATAATTTGCGGCGTGACGTTAAAACTTTGGGCAAGCTCGTCATGGCGCAACATTTCCGGATGACGCCGCCTCACATGCGCGCGGCGGCGATTGTACTGATACCACAGGATCAGCAGCCAGCCGTTGAACGCCGCAATCAGCAGATAGACCAGCACCGTATTAAAAGAGGCGATAATCACGCTCCAGCGGTGATCGCCCTCCTCGGTTAACTGCATCCACAGCCTGGCGTAAAGGAAAAACAGGAATCCTCCCCAGGCTATCAGCGTTAATGCGGCATCGAAAAGGCGCGGTGCCAGCCGATGTTCAGTCAAAATTAACGTATTCTCGTTCATTGAATGCTCCCTTTACCCCGGTCCGGACTGATCCAGCGCGCGCGGGCGCGTTTACGTTTAAGCATGACTTTCGGAAATGCCACGAGGGTGGTGAACAGGCCAATCATCCAGTACACCATCGGGAACCAGATTACCCAGAACAGCGAGCCTGCCACTTTCCGCTCGTAGCGCCGCTCGATATACAAACTGACGAGGAATTGCAGCAGGCACATCACGCCCAGCAGCAGCCCGGTAAACGCCGGGGGAAACAGGCTCGCAACGGCCAGGTTCGCGGGAAGAGGGATAATATGGCTGAGAATGAACAACACCACGGTTGCCCCATAGGCAAACGCCCACAGCGTTGATAGCGCGTACTCAAGAAACAGGGGCCACATGCGATGATGCTCCCAGCGGACCATCTTGCGCAGGTTAACCAGAAACACCTCTGCCCCCCCCTGCGCCCAGCGCAGACGCTGTTTCCACAGCCCCTTTAGCGTCTCCGGCATCAGGATCCAGCACAGTGCCCGCGGCTCGAAAAAGATATCCCAGTGGCGAAGCTGAAGCTTCCAGCTTATGTCGATATCCTCTGTGATCATGTCCGGGCTCCAGTACCCGACATCCGCCAGCGCCTGTCGGCGAAAGGCGGCGATGACGCCGGAGACGGTAAAGACCCGGCCATAGATCCGCTGCGTTCGCTTGATAAGGCCAATAATGGAAGAAAACTCGCCCACCTGAATGCGGCCAATCAGCGTTGAGCGCGTGCGAATACGCGGATTCCCGGTGACGGCCCCAACGTGGGGATACTGAATCAGCGGTGCCACCAGATACGCCGCGGTGTCGCGGTCGAGCAGGGCGTCGCCGTCAATGCAGACCAGCAAATCGCCCCGGGCCGCCGCAGCGCCGGCCTTGAGCGCCACGGCTTTCCCCTGGTTCTCCGCGAGATTAATCACCCGCAGGCGCGGTTGCTCTCGCGCCAGCTGTTGCAGTACCTCCGCCGTGTTATCAGAAGAACCGTCATTGATGGCGATAACTTCCACATTCCAGTACCGCTGACCCAGCGCGGCGCTAATGGTCTCCCGTGCGTTGCGTTCCTCATTGAAGCAGGGAATAAGAATCGAGATTAACGGCTCACCGGCTAAGGCGGGGGCGGGTGTTGCGTTATCCCACGACCAGTGCCGTTCAAGCTGAAACCAGAAATAGAGGCCGCCGGTTACCCAGAGCACGGACATAAACAGCGGCCAGAAAAAGACAAAGTCCAGAATCAGTTCGCCGGTAAACAGCGCGGCTACGCCTAACGGCAACCCGAATACCAGACACAAAATAGAGAAGGCGATAATGCGATCAGTCATTGTCAGGATACCAGTACGAAGAAAATTCAGGTCTGATACGTGAAATATCAGGTTGGTTGTTGAGGAAGTCGTCGGGGTAATAACCGTAATTTTTGATGCCGTTCAGCTGGAGCACCCGCATCCACTCCATCAGACGTTCATCGGCTACGGCACGCTGCGGTTTCTGTGCCCAGTCCCTGGCCTGTAGCTCAAAAATCGTTTTATTCAGCGCGCCGGGGCGTGCGGCGACGGCTTTGACTAAACGCGTCAGCCAGGCATTGCTCTCTTCTGCCGGGACGGACTCCATCAGCGGCATTGCCATCGGCACCGTCCAGTCGTAGGCCGCCAGAAAATCATCGAGATTTTGCGCAAACCATGCCTCGCTTTCCGGCTCGAGAATGGGCAACGCGAACATGTTCCGCGCGGTTTTGATCTGCGGGCCACGGATGTTTTTCACCGCCTGGCTCAGGGTGCGGGTAAAGCAGATAAGTCGCTGACTCTTCTGTCGGGTCGTGTCCTGTCCGGCATCGTCAACGTCCGTCAGCACCGCGTCGTCATGAAATAAGATGCCATTGAAGCTGGCATAGCGGGCCAGATCTTCATAGATCTCCGTCACCTGCTGGCGAACCTGCGGACTCCTGGGGGAGAGCCTGATATAGGGCTCGGCGGCCACGGTCAACTCTCCCGTTTGACGATCCCGGCGCTGCACGCGCGGCAAGGCTGGACTGAGATCGAAAGAGAGAACCGGCATCCACGCGAAGACTTTCACTCCCGCGCGGGTTTGTAGCTGCCAGGCGACAAAATTAAAGAGATCGGCCCGGACCGGGAGCCGACGGTTGGGGAAATAGAGCGCATCGATCCTGCCGTCGCCCCGCGGATCCGAAAACGCCTGGAGAAACACATGGCTGATTTTCATGTCGTAGACCCGCTGGACGAGTTTGTTGATGTTTTTCGTCTGCTGGGCCGGATCGGGATCGTAGACGTAATCGAGATCAACATGCATGACGCGCACCGGGTCAAACTCCTGAACGCGGCTAATCGTGTTGGCAAAGGTTTTTATCGACGGATTTCCGGCGATCAGCAGGCGCGGGATGTTGCCGAGGTCGCGCACGTTTCCCAGCCCGTCCTCCAGGGTAAAGGCCAACTGATAGCCCTGTTTTTGGGCGATAGCGAGCGACGTACCGTTGGCAGCCCCATAGGGCCACACCCAGGCACGCGGCGCTTTTCCCGTCACCTGGGTGATTTTATCGGTGACTTTGCGTACGTCTGCGGCGATCCGCTGGTTGAAGTGTTCATCGGTTTCGTAATGCCCCGTCGCGTTATCGAAAAAACGGTTGGCGATGGCGGGTTCACGGCTTCCCTGCGGGTTGGCCGGAATGCCGTAATGCGAGGCCCAGGTATGCGAGCCAATCTCAATCAGCGGGGACTGGCTGAGCTCGTGAACCATATCCCAGGTGGCAAAGCGATCGCGGGGCGTCATCAGACCGCCGAAGTTAACTTTTTGATTTGCCGGCGTATCCACCCAACTGCCCACCGGCGCCCACAGCGCAGGAACGTTCCAGGCTTGAAGCAGAGGCCAGACCCGGGTGTAAAAGCTGCTGTAGCCGTCGTCAAAGCTGAGCAAAACGGCTTTCGGCGGCAGCGCTTTTTTCCCTTCATGCGCATCCAGAATGTCCTGCACGCTGATGGCGTGATAGCCGTTGTGCAAAAGCCAGCTTATCTGCTCGTTTAACGCGCTGGTGCGAACGGAGAGGTAGCGCTGATCGGCGGCATCATCTTCAACGTCGTGGTAGGCCAGGACCAGAAACTGATTCTCCGGCCAGGGTTTGCTGGCCTCCAGCTGCGGCCTCTTTTCAGGGGCCATAAAGGAGAGCGGCTGCGCGCAGAGGCTCGCGCTGAGGCAGAGCCAGCCGATGACGATCAGGCTTACAGAAAAACGTGTGTTCAGCATATTCATCCTTAAAAGCGTAAAGTCGCATCTAACGTGACGGAGAGATTGCTCTCGCGTTTGCCGTCGTAAGGGCGCTTATCCCAGTTCAGCATCACGCCAGTATCGACAACGTTGTTCCACTGGATGCGTTGCCCGTAACCCATCAGGGTAATGGCGCCAGGTGACTGATTTTTCTGCCAGTAGCTGCCCCCTCCTGCCACGAACTGCTGGCTCCAGAGGGTGTCGTAGTGGCGGTACATCTCATGGTCAACGGACAGGGCAGCCGTCACGGACAGATCCCGTGCCGGGTTGTAATAGAGCGTATTCCGCAGGCTGTTTTTACTGGCGGCGATCCCCGGTTCGAGATCCAGCGTCAGGGTCGGGGTCTGCCAGAGACGCTCTTTCCCGGAGAGGGTGTATTCCTGACGGCGGTTGTGGTCTGAGAAGCGGCTGACGGCGGCGTTGAACTGGTATTCATGTCGCTCGTTTTGATACCAGCGCACCCCCCCTTCACCCCGGTTGGCGCTGATCCCATTGCGTAATGCCCGTAAGGGTGTGGCGCGTGACAAGCGTTCGAGGTTACCGCTGACCTGCCAGTGATCACTCAGGCTGTAGGTTGTTGAGAGCCGTGCGCCCGGCCTGTTTGTACCGTGATAGCGGTTGCTGGAGAGCTCGGCTTCGAGCGTGAGGTCACGGGGGCGCCACTCAACGCCGCCCAGCAGGTGGCGGCTGATGCCTTTACCTTCGTCGAAATTCCCCTGGGCATAGCGGGCGCCGGCAAACAGCCGCCAGTTATCCGCCACGGGCGGGCCATAGAGCGTGGCGTCCCAGCTCATATCGTGGCTACCGCTGACGGGGTTATCTGAGTGCAATCCTTTACCCGCATTCAGACGCAGCTCAGACATGTGGTGGACCGCTCTGAGCCTGTCCAGGCGACGGGCGCTGCGATCGGCGGGGGCGCGAGCAATCACGTCAGCAGCCAGTAAATCCATCTGGCGCCACTCCTGAAGGTCCATTGCGACGTAAGCCTGCTGTTTTTCAAGCTCCAGATTCGCGGGTTCAAGCGCCTCTGCTCGTTTAAGCTTTTGCTCGGCCGCGCGCGGCAGGCCTCTGGCCTGAAGCAGGGCGGCATAATCAATCTGTAACCCCTGATTTCCCGGCGCCGTTGATGCCAGACGATACGACAGCTTTTCGGCCTCCGGCAGGGCGTTGGTCGCCAGCAAATAGTTAAGTTTGAGAGACTGTCCGGTGAGCCACCGATCGTTCGGCTGAGCGGTCGGGGATCCGAAATCGTAGCGGGTCCAGGGAACGCTGCGGGTCTCGCGCTCAACGTAGCGGCGGGCGGTCTGATACTGCCCCGTATCCAGCCAGGCGTAGAAAAGCGCATGCTCCTCATCCTGCGGATCGGAGGCGTAGTGTGGATAGCGTTGCACAAGCGAGAAGGCGGCGACGGTGTTTTTCTCCTGCAAATATGCCGAGATCACCCAGCCGATGGCCCAGTCCGGTACCGGATGCTGTGCGGCCGTCAGCGCCTCATATTCGCTAATGACCTGCCGGTAATTACCCTGCGCATACAGGGCGCCAAGCCGATCGATACGGGCAAGGACGACGTCTTCAGCCGCCTGCGGTTCGTTTTGCCAGCGGGAAAGCAGGGTGTGATAGCGATCTAACGCGTTTTGTGCCAGCCGCAGGCGCTCTTTCTCCGTTCTGCCAGGCACATCCGCCAGGCGTACCCTTTCAGCCGCGGCGTTACGCTCAAGGCGGCGGCGCTCCGCGGGAGACATCGCCGCGCTTTGCGACAGCCAGAGTGCAGGCGTGCTTACCCGGTTTTCCGTTAACGCATCGATCGTCTCGCGAAGAAGGGCATTATTCCCGGGTGCGGCGTTCAGCGCGCGCATGTCCGCCAGCAGCCGGTCCCCGTTTTTTCCCTGGCGCATCCAGACATAGGAGAGCGTCTCAACGTGCGCGGGAGAAGGATTGTCCTTAACCAGTCGCCGGGCTTCCGAAAGCGCGAGGCGATCTCTGCGGGCATCGGCCAGGGTCTTAACATAGCCGATGCGGTAATCGTCGTTATCTGGCGCAAGGCTGAGCGCCTCTTTCCACAGCGATAAGGCGGATGGCCAGGCTTTTTGGTTTCTTCTGGACTGGGCGACGGCAGCGATGGCGCGAGCGGGCAGCGGCATATAAATACCATAACGCTGCCAGACCCGGATAACCTCATCATCGCGTCCTGCCCAGGAGGCTACCTGTAACCAGTCCGCAACCTGTCCGGGTGTTAAAGCATGCTGTTGCTCATAGCGCTGTAGGTAATCAAGAAACAGAGCGTAATTACCGTTACGTGCCTGTTGTATCTGATGCTCATAAACGGATTCATCAGCCTGAACCAGAACAGGAAAGAGTAAAAGCAGGAGCAATAATATTGTGGTGCGATAAAAGAATAACGTAGTGAAGCTAAGCGATCTTTCCATATCTATTTGCCATTTGTTTATCGTGAATCCATTGCATAACACGGCCGCCTTTTAACTCTGTGTTAAAGGGCATAAAGGAGAACATTAAATCTGAATGATGCTACGTTATGGGGTACTTACTTAAAGGTAATTATGAGCCCTCATCTCAGTGGTCTGATTGGGCTTAATGTACACCCGATATGTTGGGGGATAAATAAGTTGAAAAGCGGCTGGGAGGTTTTGAGATAATTCTGGAAGAAGTAAGTTTTTTAGATAATTCAGTGCAGGATTGTTCTTTTTAACTGATTGATGTTAAATGTTTTTTCTTTTGCTGCTTCCTGTTTTTTTATATTAGAAATGAAGTTCTGCTGAGTTAATTAAAGTACTTTCTGGTGCATGTTTGGGAAGTTTCATGACAAAAATTCTTAATGTTCAGAGAAGTGACTTTTCTGAAATTCTTTTTTATTTATAATTAACGCCAGGCATTGAGTGATAGTCTACAAAAAGTCTAGCTCACCAATGTCATATTGAGGGATGATCAAAGCCAGAAAACATTTGCCGTTAATGTAAAACGCTATAAACGAAAGCGTTCTTGTTTCTTAAGAGGCGGGCTTGCTTTAATCTAAAAGGGATGGTTAGTGGCGACTTCAATAGTGTTAGTGACTCAGGATTGTTTCCTTGTCAGGGGGATGCGGCTATTTTTCCCGGATATAATTTGCCTCAGTTCGATAGACAGAAACATATTTGATACCGACGCAAATGAATATACTGTACTGATTGATAGCCGTACGCCGCTCCGTTTATATGATTACCTGATACGCCATCCGGCCAGAACGAGAAAAACGATCTGCTGCGTTATGCTGGATATGCGTCCTCGAGAGGAGGATCTTCTCAGTATGAAGCTGTTTATGAACACGTCGCTTACGGCTCCGGATATGGCGTCGTTATTCAATCTGGTGCTTGATATGAAAGGCAGGCGTCTGACAACCAAATGGCTGCTTAACTTACGGCTGAGTCGACACGAAGCGATAATGATCAGGTTGCTGAAGGCAGGGAGGTCAATGGAAGAGATTGCAGATAAGCTGAATATGTCGGTTAAAAGCCTCTATCGCAAGCGAACGGTGCTGTCGGAGCGGTTAGGAGCAGGTAACTTCAACGAGGCGTGTTTGTTTATCTTTAAAAACAAACTGCTGGACGCGGTTGGGAACGATCCCTAGCTTCGTCAGAAGCCAAAAGCAGAAACCCGCCACGAGGGCGGGTTCTTTTAATGGAAATAATTCAGAACGACCAGCGCAGATTGGCGTTAACAGAGTTGACGCGGGTATCCGCACCATATTGTCCCTGGTAACCCACATCCAGCGTCGCAGCACGCGACAGCTGTACGCTCACGCCGATATCACCGACCATCACATCCTCATCCACGGCCTGTCCCTGAGTAATGAACGCCTCGCTGCCCGCAAACGCCATGCGCGAAGAGGTATTCTTATCGCCATAGGCGTGCTGCCAGCCCAACGAACCGTAGAGGTTAACGTGCTTCGGCAACTCGGTCACACCGCGCAACCCGAGTGTCGTATAGAAGGTGTTCATCGTTTCGTTACGGACGCTCAGCGCAGCGGCACCGCCGTCTTCCCTGAAGCTGTCGGTATGCAGCCGGATGTACGATAAATTGACGAACGGCTCAATATTCCTGTCTGGCTGGCCGAAACGGTAGCCCGCTTCGGTGAACGCCAGCAGGGAGTTCGCGTCGTAATCTGACTTCAGCCGATCCGAGAAGCCGCTGAAATCAACATTGCGCTCGCCTTCGATCTTGTGCCAGGTGTAACCCAGCGCGCCGCGAAGGGAGAACGCATCCTGTTGACCCGCCGCATACAGACCAAGGTGATAGTTGTCGGTATCCGTTGAGGAGCGACGGCTGTCGACGTCATAATCACCCCGGCTGTAGCCGAAGTAGCCGCCGACACGCACGTTATGGTCCGCCAGTTTGCGATCTGCCCCCAGCAGGAAGCCGGTGGTGTTGCCGTCCAGCTTGCCCACGTTACCGTCGCCGCTGTTTCGGCTCCAGGAGCTGAAGGTCTGGCCCCAGACGCCATTGTTTTGCGGCTCCGGCTGCTGCACCAGCGACATGGCTAACGGTGGTATCGGCAGGCTGTCGTTATCAAACGCGCGCTGCATCCGCTGGTTTAACACGTTAAACACCTGCGTGCTGCCAGCGATCAGGTTGGACTGCATTGACGGATAAACTTCACCAGAAAGCTGGTTGAACGCCTCGCGCGCTTCCGGTGCGCTTAGCAGAAGCAGCGAGTTATACAGCGCCAGCGACGGGCCGCTTTGCGTCAGCGTGGAGAGCGCGCCAGCGGTATTCCACTGGTTGCTGCTTTGGGCCACGGTCTGGAAAATGCCCGGCTTGCCGCTGCCCGGGTTTTCACCGCCAGGATTCTCACCGCCCGGGTTTTCACCACCAGGATTTTCGCCTCCGGGGTTTTCACCACCAGGATTCTCACCACCAGGATTTTCGCCTCCGGGGTTTTCTCCTCCAGGATTCTCGCCACCGGTTTCTTTCTGCGCGATGGTCAGATCGACGGCGTTGGTGCTTTGCTTAAGCGCCACGTCGAGGAATGCGGATTTGGAGATCGCTCCGGCGAACTCACCGTCGATTCCCCCGTCGGAGGTCAAAATGCGGTAGCTTTGGCCCGTTTTATAGCTGGTTTGCGGATCCAGCGCGGTGACCTGTACCTTAGCCTGATTGCTGATGGTGGTTTTGCCCGATACCAGTAGCTGGTCGCTGCGGCCATCTCCTGCGATATCCACGTCATAGAAGGATTCGCCGATAAAGTTCAGATAGCGTTTCAGCGTCAACGTACCGATATTGCCGTCGCCGGGCGAGATATGTCCGCCGGACAGGATCTCGGTCTGGCCCAGCGTCCCGTTGCCGCCCAGCGTGCCGCCGGACTTGATTGACGCGGCGCTGCTGTAACCCACCCCGTTGCTGACGTCTGAACCCGCCGTCGCATTGAGGATCAGCGTGCCGCCGTTCTCCGCGCTAAGGGTCTGGACGTCAAAGATATCGTCTTCTGGCTGGGTATTAATATTGCTGGCAATGATGACTTTACCGCCCCGCGCGGTTACGTTCGCCTTGAGTGCGGAAAGATCGCCGTTCAGCGTCGTCTGCCCGGAGGTGTTGATCACATCACCTTCACCGCTCATCGTGTTGCTGAAGAGGTAATTTCCGTCGGTATGGTTGAAGTAGACATAGCTGCCGAACAGTCCGCCACGCAGGCTGATTGCCGTCTTCGCATCGAGGGTACCTGCGCCGCCCGCCGTGCCTGGCGTTGGCTCAGTTAAACCCGTGCCGGTGTCCATATTGCCGCGGCTGCCGATAATGAGCGCACCCCGGTTCGAGCCGGAACCCGATGTCCCCACGATTAGCGCATTGCTGCCTGCGGAAAATGAACCGCCGTCAATCACAGACAGCACGCCATTGCCGTAATCGCCCACGTTCACGCTGCTGCCGCTGGTAAAGCGCGAGTCCTTGCCCGCAATAACCAGTTCGGCGGTTTTCCCTGCGCCGGAGACGCCCGCCACCTGCACGCCGCCAACGTTAACCACCCCGCCGTTCAGCACGTCCAGGTCGCCATAAAGCGTCAACGTACGGCCAACGTTCCACTGTGACCCGCTCCCCATGACGGTGGCTTTCGGGCTCAGCGTGTCGGTTTCACCCGGTCCGGTACCGTTGCCGATGCGTGCATCGTAAGCGGTATTGAGCGCAGCGCCGTCTCCAATCGCAAGCGTAGAGCGTGCGCCCAGATCGGTGCCTACGCTAAGAAAATTACTGGTCACACGAGAACCGGCACCCGTGGCGATTAGGTGGCTGTCGTAGCCGCGGGTGGTGCCGACAACGATCTCCTTCGCGCTCGCAAGCGCGCCCTCTTCGACTCGCAGGGTGCCGAGGCCAAGATTCAGGTCGCCGCGCAGGACGTACCGATCGTTCACCGCGTTAAGCTCAGCGTCTGGCCCACGGACCGTGACCACGCTTTCATAAATTTTGCCGTCGAACAGCCGACCGATATTGATGTTATAGGCGGTGATTTTGCCATTATCGATCAGCAGGTTTCCGCGTTGGTTACGTCCAACATAAACATCTCCGGTGTAACCCAGCGTTTCGGTAATACGCGACTCGCCATCAAAAAAGGCATCGGCTGCACGCGCGACATCGGCAGGTAAAAAAAGTAACAGCGGCGCGGAAAATAGAGCGAGGTAAAGTCTGGAAAGCGGTGTCTTAACCGCTAAAGAATGTGATGTAGAGTTATTCACGGGCTATCTCCGTACTCATTAGCAAGATGTCAGGAACATCGTTTTTATATGAAAACTCAGATACGTCAGATAACGTAAAAGGCGTTATTTCAGTACGCCTTTTAATGCGGTGCTAATTATTTATGTGTGACAACTGGTGTACAGGTTGGCGCGCTCAGCGTCGGTGCAGATCCTAAAATTCCCGGCATCATCATCGATGAACAATCGAAAATACGCCCTTTTTCTGTCGTGGCGCGATAAGAGAGTTTTTGTCCTCCCAGTGCGTCCGGCTGGGCGCCATTAACGTTGGATACGGTTATTTCATCCGATGAGCCCAGTCCCAGCATTTTAGCGGTCTCCGCCTGTAGGAGTGGAATAGCCTGATCGGTTTTCAACGTGGAACAACCGGCTAGCATCAACGTAACGGTTAAAACGATGAGTGGTTTTTTCATAAATTATCCTTGATATCCAACCAGTTAATTTCACTGATTGTATTTATGTTTTCTTTTACCCAAATCAGCGAATAATATATTTCTCTTTCCTAATCGAAAAAACCCTCCTAAAGTAGGGTGGGTAGATAATAATTCATCTGTACTCTAAGATATGCGAAGGTAAAAGGAGGCTCCTTTGGGACAGAATTATGCGTTAGTCGTTGATGACCATCCATTGGTAGCAAGCGGCATCGCCAATTTTCTGATTACACATTGCCATTTTAAGCAGGCGTGTGTGGTGACGAATGAGGATGATTGCTACCGCCAAATTAGGGATCATGGCCCGCCACGTTTGCTGGTAATCGATTTTTGGCTCTCTTCCGGAACGGCCCTGAAATTACTCAAAGAAGTAAAGCAACTTTACCCACAGGTACGACTCCTGGTGGTCAGCGGGGATGACAATAATGATATCTGGCGCAAAGTTAATGCCGCCGGGGGACACGGTTTTGTATTGAAAAGCGAGCCACCTGAGATGTTCTCGCGGGCCGTTTTCGCACTCACTGATAATCAGACATGGTTTCCTGAGGGAAACGAAATTTCCGTTAAGACGAATAATGAGAAGTTAAGTAAATTTAACTTAACGCCGCGACAAATAGACGTGTTAAATATGATTATGCGCGGCCTGCCAAATAAACGCATCGCCGCCCAGCTTTCAATTTCTGAGCCCACGGTCAAAGAACACATCAGCAATATATTGAAAAAGATAGGCGTTAACAGCCGGGTCGAAGCCATCACGCTTCTGCATGGCAAGCAGGAACCGTCGGAATGAGGTTTTTTCAGAGCTTACAAAATGATGGTATCTCTCCTCCGGCGCAGATCCGTTTGCTAAACAACACCTTTCTGCGGCTGGTATTTAGCTTTAGTGCAGTGCCCTTTGTTGGTATTCCTTTCGCCATCTGGATTTATATGCTTGGGGACGACCTCGGCCCAACGATTATCTGGATAATTATTTATCTGCTATGTGCCGTGGCGATACGAATATTGCACCGACGCTATCAGCGTGAAGCGAAAGAAAACGGTGAAAGGGACGTTCTGCGACGCTGGCTTCCGCGTATTAATAATATTGCCTTTATTCACGGGCTGGGAATTTCATCACTCTATTTAATTACGCCACAGACGCAGAATTTTGACTTTTTCCTGTTACTTAATATCAGCATTGCCGCCATCGTCGCCGCCAATGCGACGCATCTGACGCCTGTCATCAGTACCTTTACGCGTTTTTTCTTCGCCTCCTGGGGGGTGCTGAACCTCGGTATTATCTGGCGGCTGGATGAGTTGATGTTCATCGTGCTCATGCTGAATCTGCTTTACGGCTTCGCGATTTACCGCCATGCGTTAACTTCCCATGCGTTCTTTATTCAGCAAGCGCTGCTTGAGGAAAAAAGCTCACGCCTTGCGGAACAGTTTCGTCAGGCCAAAGAGGACGCGGAGCAGGCACTGCTGGATAAAAATCAGTTTCTGACCACCGCCAGTCACGATCTGCGCCAGCCCGTACACGCAATGGGCTTTCTGATCGAAGCCATCCTCCACCGAAACCGGGACGACAGCCTGACGCCGCAACTCCTTGACCTTCAGCAGAGCGTTCGCTCGGTGCATTTAATGCTCAATTCTCTGCTCGATCTGAGCAAAATAGAATCCGGGAATGCCCTCTCTGCCCCGACCAAAGTGGATATCGGTGCTCTGCTCGACTCGGTCATCACGCTGTTTCGTGAAGAGGCCAACAGCCGCGCGCTTAGGCTGTGTATCCGGCGGCCTAAACGCCGTATCGACGTGATGGGCGATCCGCTGCTGGTGCGACAGTCCCTGATTAACCTGATTCAAAACGCCCTTCGCTACACGCTCCAGGGCGGGGTGCTGGTCGCCATCCGACCGCGCGGTGACGAGTGTATGGTGGAGGTGTGGGACACGGGAGTCGGTATCGCCGATGAAGAGAAGGGCAAAATCTTCTCACCTTACTACCGCCCCGAGCTGGCATGGAAGATCGACAGCGCCGGACACGGGCTGGGGCTGGCCGTCGTTGCCCGTTGTGCCAAGCTGATGAAGGTGAAATACGGAATGCAATCCATTGAAGGTAAAGGCTCACGCTTCTGGATGCGCTTTATCCAATATGCTGGCGAAGATAGCGTGCTGGACACCCCGCCCGCCGCTGACAACACCGCCACGCCGGTACGCTATGCGCCGCTGCACGGTTCCTGCCTGGTCGTTGATGACGACCCGCTGGTGACGTCTGCCTGGGAGAGCCTGATGAGCGTCTGGGGAATCGACGTACGCTGTGCGGCCTCGGCTGAAGAAGCGTTTGCCATAATCGACGACGGCTTTACGCCGTTCGCCGTGCTGTGCGACCAGCGTCTGCGATCGGGCGAAAGCGGCTTCGATATCCTGAAAGCGCTTTTTGAACGTCTGCCGGATATGAGCGGCGCGATAGTCAGCGGCGAATTTAATTCTCCGGTTCTGCTGGAGGCGGAGCAGGAGGGGTACCTGGTGCTCCGCAAGCCTCTGGAGCCGGCTAAACTGCATGCGCTGCTGACGCAGTGGTCGGGATGTCATTAAGGGAATGCAGAAGTGTCGATTCTGGCGGGTTCATAATGCAAAAACGGACCTCCGTGGAGGTCCGTTAATATAAATTTGGTGCCCGGACTCGGAATCGAACCAAGGACACGGGGATTTTCAATCCCCTGCTCTACCGACTGAGCTATCCGGGCAACGGGGCGCATTAAACCCGATCCTCCCTCCGGCGTCAACGAAATTTGTTGCTTTCGGTGCAGACTGCACACTCTCTCACCATTTCGTCGCAAACTTAAGCGAAAAAGCGCGTCCAGAGCGCGGAAAGCGGCATCGCGAGCAGCAGGGCAGGGAGCATGTTCACCACTGCAAACATCTTAATGCCACAGATGCGCAGCCCTGTCGCCAGCAGCAACAGGCCGCCGACGGCGGTAAAGTCTGCCATCATCGCTGGCGTTGTCAGCGGCAGGATCAGCGTGGCGCAGGTGGCCAGCGCCAGCTGAATAAGCAACATAGGCACACAAATCGCGGCGACGGCGATGCCGAGGGTGGTGGCAAAAATGGTGGCAGTAAAGAAATCCAGAAACGCTTTCGCAATCAATATGCTGGGATCGCCGGTCATCCCTTCCTGCATCGAACCGAATATCCCCGTGCCGCTGGCGCAGAACAGAATAATGATCGCAACGTAGTTCTGAATAAACGACTCGTGTGTGCCGTGCTTTGCCTTGCCTGGTCGGGCAATCAGATTTTTGGCTTTGCCTACTGCGTGATTAATACCTTTTTCCAGATAGCAAAACTCGCCGATGAGCGCGCCGAGCAGCGTCGCCAGTACCATCACCGGCAGGTTGGCGCATTTCACCACTAAAAGGATACCAATCCCTAACGACGCCAGGCCAAAAATAGAAGGCATGGAGACGCGAATACGCTCCGGCAGGCGCTGACTTAATACTGCCCCAAGTACACCGCCCAGCAATACGGCTCCCGCATTGATAAAGGGTCCAATTACCACGTTTAACTCCTGTTATTTAAGCACTGGCATTGCATGATTATGGCACGTTCGTCCCTGATTACGCTTAGCTTTGGGAGGCGTAACGCATACTGATTCCTTCTTGCACCTGAAAATAAAAGGTGACATGATTGCGCGAATTTTCTCCTTCCTGTCTCGCCGTTCGGTGAGGGTATTTGCGCCTATGAAAACCATGAAAATTGCCGTCAGCCGTGAGCTGGTATCCAAAGTTTCTACGCATCGCGAAAAAGTTATGCTGGATAACACCGATTTCACCGATGTGGCGGCAGTCGTCATTACGGTTGTTGAAAGCTACAGCGGCATTCTCGCGTTGCTGAAGCGTACGGGCTTTCAGCTACCGGTATTTATGTTCTCAACAGAGCCAGGAGAGGTGCCAGAGGGTGTCACGGCGATCATCTCAGGTAAAGCACAGGAATTGCTGGAACTGGAATCTGCCGCCTGCCGGTATGAAGAGAACCTGCTGCCACCCTTTTTTGACACCCTGAGCCAGTATGTGGCGATGGGAAACAGCACCTTTGCCTGTCCGGGTCACCAGCACGGTGCCTTTTTCAAAAAACACCCGGCGGGGCGGCAGTTCTATGATTTCTTCGGTGAGAACGTTTTTCGCGCCGACATGTGCAACGCCGACGTTAAGCTGGGCGATCTGCTGATCCACGAAGGCTCCGCCAAGCACGCGCAAAAGTTCGCGGCGAAAGTATTCAACGCGGACAAAACCTACTTCGTGCTGAACGGCACGTCGGCGGCCAACAAGGTGGTGACCAACGCGCTGCTGACCCGCGGCGACCTGGTACTGTTCGACCGCAACAACCACAAGTCCAACCATCATGGGGCGCTGATCCAGGCCGGGGCAACGCCTGTCTATCTTGAGGCAGCCCGTAATCCGTTTGGTTTTATCGGCGGGATTGATGAGCACTGCTTTGATGAGGCCTGGCTGCGGGAACTGATCCGTGACGTCGCGCCGCAGAAAGCCGCCGAGGCGCGCCCGTTCCGCCTGGCGATCATTCAGCTCGGCACCTACGATGGCACGATCTACAACGCCCGTCAGGTGATAGACAAGATCGGTCACCTTTGCGACTACATCCTCTTTGACTCCGCCTGGGTCGGCTACGAGCAATTTATCCCGATGATGGCGGAAACGTCTCCGCTTCTGCTGGAACTGAACGAGAACGATCCGGGAATTTTCGTGACCCAGTCGGTCCACAAGCAGCAGGCCGGGTTCTCGCAAACGTCGCAGATCCATAAAAAGGATAACCATATTCGCGGTCAGTCGCGCTTCTGCCCGCACAAGCGGTTGAACAATGCGTTCATGCTGCATGCCTCCACCAGCCCGTTTTACCCGCTGTTTGCTGCGCTGGACGTGAACGCCAAGATCCACGAGGGCGAGAGCGGACGCAGGCTGTGGGCGGAGTGCGTCGAGCTGGGCATTGAAGCACGCAAGGCCATCATCGCCAACTGCAATATGATCAAACCGTTTATCCCGCCGGTGGTGGCGGGGCGGCCATGGCAGGATCACCCCACACAGGCTATCGCCAGCGAGCGTCGCTTCTTTAGTTTTGAACCGGGTGCAAAATGGCACGGTTTTGAAGGCTATGCCCGCGAGCAGTATTTCGTCGATCCGTGCAAGCTGCTGCTGACCACGCCGGGCATTGATGCTGAAACAGGTCACTATACCGATTTCGGCATTCCTGCGACCATTCTCGCCCACTACCTGCGCGAGAACGGCATTGTGCCGGAGAAGTGCGATCTCAACTCCATCCTGTTCCTGCTGACGCCAGCCGAGAGCGCGGAGAAGCTAATGCAGCTGGTGGCAATGCTGGGGCAGTTTGAACAGCATATTGAAGACGATACGCCGCTCGCGGATGTGCTTCCGACCATCTGTCAGAAATACCCGGTGCGTTACCGCGACTACACGATCCGTCAGCTGTGCCAGGAGATGCACGATCTCTACGTCAGCTTTAACGTGAAGGATTTACAGAAGGCGATGTTCCGTCAGGAGAGCCTGCCTGCCGTGGTGATGAACCCGCAGGATGCCAACCAGGAGTACATTCGCGGGAACGTCGAACTGGTGCATATTCGTGACGCCGAAGGACGCATTGCCGCCGAAGGTGCGCTGCCATACCCGCCGGGCGTGCTGTGTGTGGTGCCCGGGGAAGTCTGGGGTGGAGCAGTACAGCGCTATTTCCTGGCGCTGGAAGAGGGCATTAATATGCTGCCGGGTTTCTCGCCAGAGTTGCAGGGCGTTTACAGCGAGAAAGATGCGGACGGGATTAAGCGGCTGTATGGATACGTATTGAATGTCTGAACGTAGGCCGGGTAAGCGTTAGCGCCACCCGGCGAGTACCCGGCGGCGCAAGCTTACCGGGCCTACAATACTGCGTCAGGCTTCTGCGCGGCGGTACATCCTTCTCGGATGCCCAATCTTCCCGTACAGCATCTCCACCGTCAGAAAACCCACCTCCACGCAGTGTTCCAGATAGCGCCGGGTGGTGGTTTTACTCAGGCCCGTCTCGCTCACCACCTCATCCACCGTAAAACAGTGCGCCGCCTTGTTGTTAAACAGCATTTGCACCCGCGCCAGCGTGTTCTCCTCTATCCCTTTGCTGCCGTTGTCCAGGCGATAGTTTTTCGCCTGCAATTGGTAGAGTGAATCTACGTTCTGCTGGTCGACGATCTTCCAGACGCGCTGCTGTTCGGCAAACTGCACAAAACGTTCCAGCGACTGGCTCAGGCGCTTCCAGGAAACCGGCTTGAGGATGTAGTCGAACGCGCCGTTACGAATTGCCTGGCTACAGGTGTCCATATCGCTGGCGGCGGTGATGAAAATCACCGAGCAGTTGGCGCGGGTGAGCATCGGGTTGCTGATAAGGGTGATGCCTTTGCCGTCCGGCAGGTAGTTATCCAGCAGCATCAGCTTCGGCTGTTTGCTCTCCAGTTGTACCTGCGCGTCGGCCAGCGACGCGGCAATCCCCACCAGCCTCAGGCGCGGATGTTTACCGATAAGCTCCGCGTGCAGTTGCGCCAGTTCGTTCTCGTCTTCAACAATCAGTACGTCGATAAGTTCATGTTGCATAGTCGGTATCTTCCAGTTCCTGTACGGGGTGCCGGGCCGTTCCCGTGGCGGGAATAAACAGTGAGAAAATGGCACCGCGTGGGGTGTTATCGGCAACTTCAATTGCACCGCCAGCCTGTGTGACATAGCTTTCAATCAGATACAGGCCAATACCATGATCGCCGCGCGTTTTGGTGGTGATGCCGCGCTCAAAGATCCGGTCGCGGATCTCCGGTGTGATGCCGACGCCCTGGTCGGCGACTTCAATAATCAGTTCCTGCTCGTTCAGCTTTATCAGCACGTCCACCGGGGCATGCGGGAGCGGTGCACGCTGGGTCGCTTCAATGGCGTTATCCAGCAAGTTCCCGATGATCGAGATAAGTTCCGATTCGAGCAGCGGCAGGAACGGTTTATCCACCCGGCAGGCCGGGTCGAAACTCAGCTCAACGCCTTTTTCACGCGCGCGGGCGGCCTTTCCAAGCAGCAAACCACACAGCGTCGGAGAGCTAAAGCGGGACGAGATAAAGTCCAGCAGCTCCTGAGCGTGTTCCGACTGCGCCTGTATGTAGCGAATCGCTTCGTCATAACGGCCCATATGCAGCAGGCCGGACAGCGTAGTCATGCGGTTCAGCTGTTCATGGCGCATGATGCGCAGGTTATCAACGTAGCGCTTCACCTGGCTGAGCTGGGCGCTGAGCGAGTCGATCTCGTTGCGATCGCGAAAGGTGATCACCCAGCCCTGCAACGCATCTTCCAGCATGATCCGCACCCGGCTGGCAATGACCGTGAGATCGTTAAAGCGACAGATCTCATCGTGGGTGTCTTTCGCAAGCATGGTTTGCGCGTTGAAGAACGGGACGGGCGCGATCACCTGGCTGATGAGTTGACCCCGCAGTTCGCGGGCGGGCTGACGTAAGCCTAATAATTTACGCGCCGCCTGGTTAATCACCTCAATGCGAAGATCGTCGTCGATGGCAATCACCCCTTCATAAATGGATTCCATCATCGCCTTTTGCTGGCGCACCAGCAGGCCGATTTCGCGCGGCTCCAGAGAGAATATCTGCTTCTTGATGCTGCGGGTGAAGAACCAGGAGAAAATAAACAGGGCGATAAGCAGCAGCACGGCGGCAATCAGGATATTAACCACCTTGTTGACGGTGATGGTGTCCAGATAGCTCGTGAGATAGCCTACCGAAACAATCCCCACCACCTGCCCGGCATCATTAAAAATGGGCGCTTTGCTGCGCAGCGAAATGCCTAACCCGCCCTTGCGGATGGTGATGGTGCTTTTGCCGTGTAATACCTCGTCGTTATCTCCGCCAACCAGCGTTTTGCCTACCCGGTCGGCAAACACGGAGTGGAAAAGATGCAGCCCCTTATTGTCACCAATCACAATAAAACTGGCGTCGCTGCGGGCGGCTATTTTCTGCATAAAGTCATGGATACCCAGGATATCCTTTTGTTCGACTTCTTTTCGCAGGGTAGGAATAAGCGCAATTTCTTCGGCCTGTATTTTTGCGCGCGCGCTCATTTCCTGATAAAGCTGCCTGCCGACATCGACATAATAATATCCGCCCAGTAATGCGAACAGCACTGAGAAAAAGGCGACCAGCGAAATAAACAGCTTGATCTGAAACGATACTTTCATAACTATCACGCGAGATATCAACAGGTCGGCTGAATATATCATCTTTTAAGGCCAGGATGCCCGCTTTGCCGAAAACTTGTGATCCCTTGCACAGCGCAGCCTGTAAAAGATTTTTCCGAAAGTCTCATCCTCTTAAGGTTAAATGAATAAATGTTATTTCTTTGTTCAGTTAAGAAAAGAAACCATAAAAACCACGGCAATAAATAAGGCGTAAATCACATTAAATAAAAGAAACCATTAAAACCATAGCGTCCATTAAAACTTCGCTTTTAATATGCCATCCCTCACATAAAGTAAGCCTTTGTGACTCTAAGCTGAACGCACAAAATAACTAAGGGGCTTATTATGAGCACAACTGACGATTCATTCTCTGTTACCCACGACCCGATTGATATTCAGCGGCCATCGCTCAAAGAGCGCTGGTGGCATATTATGGATACCTGGAAAATCGGCATTATTCCTCTGCCGCTGTTCGTTCTGGCGGGCGCGCTGATTGCGATTGATTGCCTGGGCGGAAAACTGCCGAGCGACATTGTGGTCATGGTGGCCACGCTGGCCTTCTTCGGCTTTGCCTGCGGTGAGTTCGGCAAACGCCTGCCGATTGTCGGCAAGCTCGGTGCGGCGGCAATTTGCGCCACCTTTATCCCTTCCGCGCTGGTCTATTACGGCCTGCTGCCGGACGTGGTGGTTGAGTCCACGACCAAATTCTATAAATCCACCAATATTCTCTACCTCTATATCTGCTGCATTATCGTCGGCAGCATCATGAGTATGAACCGCACCGTGCTGATCCAGGGCTTCCTGCGCATCTTCTTCCCGATGCTGTGCGGTGAAATCGTCGGCATGATTGTCGGCATGGGTGTTGGGCTGGCGCTGGGCCTCGAGCCGTTCCAGATCTTCTTCTTTATCATTCTGCCGATCATGGCGGGCGGCGTCGGGGAAGGGGCGATCCCGCTCTCTATCGGCTATGCCACCCTGCTGCATATGGATCAGGGCGTGGCGCTCGGCCGCGTGCTGCCGATGGTGATGCTCGGCGGCCTGACGGCGATCATTATCTCCGGCTGCCTCAACCAGCTCGGTAAACGCTACCCGCACCTGACCGGTGAAGGCCAGCTGATGCCGAATCGCGCCAACGCTGATGCCACTGTTTCCCAACCTGCGTTCTCCGGCAAAGCGGACGTGACGACCATCGCCTCGGGCGCGCTGCTGGCGGTGCTGCTGTACATGCTGGGCATGCTCGGTCACAAGCTGATTGGTCTGCCAGCGCCGGTGGGCATGTTGTTTATGGCGGTGCTGGTGAAGCTCTGCAACGGCGCCTCTCCGCGTCTGCTGGAGGGTTCCCAGGTGGTGTACAAATTCTTCCAGACCTCCGTGACCTACCCAATCCTCTTCGCTGTCGGCGTGGCGATTACCCCATGGCATGAACTGGTGGCGGCGTTCACCGTCAGCAACCTGCTGGTGATTGTCAGCACCGTTTCCGCGCTGGTGGCGACCGGATTCTTCGTTGGCAAAAAGATTGGTATGCACCCGATTGATGTCGCCATCGTCTCCTGCTGTCAGAGCGGGCAGGGTGGCACCGGTGACGTGGCGATCCTGACCGCAGGCAACCGCATGAGCCTGATGCCATTCGCCCAGATTGCTACCCGTATCGGCGGCGCGATTAACGTCTCTGTCTCACTGCTGATTCTGGGCAACTTCCTCGTTTAAGTTTTCAGGAAAGAACAATGAAACTCGCAAGCTTTTTATACCAGGGAAAACGCAGCTACGGCATCGTACAGGCCGAAGGCGTGATTGATTTGGGCCGCCGCCTGGGCGACCGCTATGGCGACCTTAAAGCGCTGTTGCAGGGGAACGGGCTGGCGCAGGCCACCCGTTTTCTGAACGACGCGGTGGATGTACCGCTGAACGCCATCACCTTCTTACCGGTGATTGTCCAGCCGGAAAAAATCCTCTGCGTGGGCATGAACTATGCCGACAAGCGCAAGGAGTTTGACCAGCACAACCCGGCCCCGACGCTGTTTGTCCGCTTCCCGGATTCACAGACCGGCCACAACGAGCCGGTGCTGAAGCCGCGCCACTCCAGCGAGTTCGACTACGAAGGCGAGCTGGCGGTGATCATCGGCAAAGGCGGGGAGAACATCAGCCGCGACGACGCCCTGCGCCACGTGGCGGGCTACAGCTGTTACATGGACGGCTCCGCCCGCGACTGGCAGCACACCTGGTTCACCGCCGGGAAAAACTGGCGCCAGACCGGGGCGTTCGGCCCGTGGATGGCGACGGCGGATGAGATCCCGGACCCGCACAGCCTGGCGATCCGCACCTGGCTGAACGGCCGCATGGTGCAGGATGACAACACCAGCAGCATGATCCACAAGGTGGCGGAGCTGATCGAGTATATCAGCACCTTCACCCGTCTCAGCCCGGGCGACGTGATCATCACCGGCTCGCCTGGTGGCGTGGGTAAAAAGCGCAACCCGCCGCTGTTTATGAAGGAGGGGGATCGCATTGAGGTGGAGATCGAGCATATCGGTCATCTGAGCAACGTGATCGTGGAAGCGCCAGCCGTCGGGCTCGCGGCAGCGCACTGAGTAAGGCGGCAGCATGCAATCGCAACCCATTGATTTTCGGCACACCGTTGTGGCGAAACACCCGGAACGCTTAAGCCAGATCCGCTACCTGTTGGCAGACAGCGGCCTTGGCCTGGACAACGACATCACGCTGTTTGTCGAAGCCTGGTCCGGCGCGCAGCTGGTGGGTTGCGCCGGGCTGGCTGCCAACGTCATCAAATGCGTGGCGGTCAACGAGCAGCTTCGTGGGGAAAACCTCAGCGCGCGTCTGCTTGCAGAGGTGGAAAACGCGGCGCTGGAGCGCGGCCATTTTCACCTCTTCCTCTGCACCCGTCCGTGCAATAAGGAGCGCTTTGGCCGCAGCGGTTTCTGGCCGATTGCCCAGAGCGGGAACAACGCGGTGCTAATGGAGAACACTCCGCAGGGGATCGCGCGCTACTGCCGATCCCTGCGCGCGAAGCGCCGGTGTGGGGAAAAAACGGGCGCGATCGTGATGAACGCCAATCCCTTCACCCTCGGCCATCGTCATCTGGTGGAGCAGGCGGCGACGCAGTGCGATGCCCTGCATCTGTTTGTGGTGCGTGAAGACGCCTCGTTCTTCCCGTTCAGCGCGCGCCTCGAGATGGTGCGTGCGGGCGTGGCGCATCTGCCGAACGTGGTGGTGCATGAAGGCTCGCAGTACATCATCTCCCGCGCCACCTTCCCGGCCTACTTCCTGAAGGAGACCGGCAAAGTGCAGCAGGCGTGGAGCGAGATCGACGTGCTGATCTTCCGGGACTATATCGCCCCGGCGCTGGGCATCACACACCGCTTCATCGGCTCGGAGCCGTTCTGCGACATCACGCGGCAGTACAACCAGACGCTGCACGACCTTCTGGCCTCGCATATTGAGGTGGTGGAGATGCCGCGCATCAAGGCCACCGGCAACGCCATTTCGGCCTCGGAAGTGCGCCGTTTACTCAAGACACAGCAGTTTTCCCGGATCCGGGAGATTGTCCCGGACTCCACCTTCGCGCACCTCGAAGCACATTATCGTGCGAGTGCGGAAGTCGCATAACTATCAGGAATTTATCATGAATATTGTAAGGGAGGCGCTGGCCGGAACGCAGGAGTCCAGCGACCTGATGGTGAAAATCGCCCCCGCTCACGGTGAGCTGGAGATTGTCATCCACAGTGAAGTGATTAAGCAGTTTGGCGAGCAAATACGCCAGGTGGTCAACGACACATTGCGCGCCATGAACGTGCACCAGGGATTAATCATTATTGAAGACAAAGGGGCGCTGGACTGTGTGATCCGCGCTCGCCTGCAAAGCGCGCTTCTGCGTGCCGCCGATGAACAGGCCATCAACTGGGGGGCGCTAAAATGAGCAAACTCCGCCGCAGTATGCTGTTCCTGCCAGGCGCCAATGCCGCCATGCTCTCTACCGCCTTTATCTACCGCCCCGACTCCATCATGTTTGACCTTGAGGACGCCGTGGCCCTGCGCGAGAAAGACACCGCACGCATGCTGGTGTTCCACGCGTTGCAGCACCCAATGTATCAGGATATCGAAACCGTGGTGCGCATTAACCCGCTGAGCACGCCGTTTGGTCTGCTGGATCTGGAGGCCGCCGTGCGCGCGGGCGTGGACGTGATTCGCCTGCCGAAAACCGACACCCCGGACGATATTTACGAGCTGGAAGGCCACCTCGAGCGTATCGAGAAGGAGTGCGGGCGTGATGTGGGTTCCACCCGCGTGATGGCGGCGATTGAATCGGCCATTGGCGTCATCAACGCCGTGGCGATTGCCCGCAGCTCCCCGCGCCTGATCGGCATCGCGCTGGCCGCCTTTGACTACGTGATGGACATGCAGACCGAGCGCGGCGACGGCACCGAGCTGTTCTATGCCCGCTGCGCCGTGCTGCACGCCGCACGCGCCGCCGGTATCGACGCCTTCGACGTGGTGTGGTCCGACGTTAACGACGAAGCCGGGTTCCTGCGCGAGGTCGACCTGATCCGCAAGATGGGCTTCAACGGCAAATCGCTGGTTAACCCGCGCCAGATAGACCTGCTGCACAACGCCTACGCCCCGACTCAGGAAGAGGTGGATCACGCCAAAAGGGTGATTGAGGCGGCAGAAGAGGGCGAGCGTAACGGCCTGGGCGTGGTGTCGCTCAACGGCAAAATGGTGGATGCACCGATTATTAACCACGCGCAGGTGGTGCTGGAGCGCGCGGCGGCCTCTGGCGTGCGTCGGTAAGGATGACATAATGAATCAGACAGAACTTCTCCATGTAAATTTCCCCCATCTGCGGGATCTGAAACCCTTTGATACCGCCCACAGCGCGACGCCGTGGCTGGCGGACAGCGAGGCGAAGCACAGCCGCAAGCTCTGCGCCTCTATTGAAGAGGCGGTGATGCGAAGCGGCCTGCAGGACGGGATGACCATCTCCTTCCACCATGCGTTTCGCGAAGGCGACCGGGTGATCAACACCGTCGTGGCGCTGCTGGCGCGGATGGGCTTCAAAAATCTGACCCTGGCTTCCAGCTCGCTGATGACCTGCAATGACGCGCTGATCGAGCATATCGAGAGTGGCGTCATCACCCGGATTTACACCTCCGGCATGCGCGGCAGGCTGGCGGATGCCATCTCCCACGGGCTAATGGACGAGCCGGTACAAATTCACTCCCACGGCGGGCGCGTGAAGCTGCTCCAGGACGGCGAACTGAGCATCGACGTGGCATTTCTTGGCGTGCCGTGCAGCGATGAGTTTGGCAACGCCAACGGCACGCACGGAAAATCGTGCTGCGGTTCGCTGGGCTACGCCATGGTGGATGCGCACTTTGCCCGTAAGGTGGTGCTGCTTACGGAAGAACTGGTGCCGTTTCCGAATATGCCCGCCAGCCTGGTGCAGGATCAGGTGGACTACATCGTGCAGGTGGAGAGCGTGGGCGACCCGGCGAAAATCAGCGTCGGCGCGGCGCGCGTCACCAGCAACCCGCGCGAGCTGATGATCGCCCGCTATGCGGCGGACGTGATTGAACACTCTGGCTATTTCAAACCAGGCTTCTCGATGCAGACCGGCTCCGGCGCAGCGGCCACCGCCTGCACCCGTTTTATGGAAGAGAAGATGGAGCGCGGCGGCGTGAAGGCGCGCTTCGCCCTTGGCGGCATCACCGGCAGCCTGGTGGATCTGCACGAGAAGGGGCTCATCGAAAAGCTGCTCGACACCCAGTGCTTTGACGGCCAGGCAGCGGCCTCGCTGGCGCGCAACCCGAACCACGTGGAGATCTCCACCAACGTCTACGCCAACCCCGGCAGCAAGGCGGCAAGCTGCGACCAGCTCGACGTGGTGATCCTCAGCGCCCTGGAAATCGACGTCGACTTTAACGTCAATGTCATCACCGGCTCCGATGGCGTGATGCGTGGCGCATCCGGCGGACACTGCGACGTGGCGGCGGCAGCCAACCTGACCATTGTGGTCGCGCCGCTGCTGCGAAGCCGCATCCCGACGGTAGTGAAGCGCGTTACCACCCGCCTCACGCCGGGGGAGAGCATTGACGTGCTGGTCACCGACCACGGTATTGCGGTCAACCCGGCGCGCCCGGAGATCCGCGAACGACTTATGGAAGCAGGGCTGAAGGTTGTAGATATCAACGCGCTGTATGAGCGAGCGATTTCGTTGACAGGCGTACCGAAACCGATTGAGTTCACCGACAAAATCGTCGGGGTGATCCGCTACCGCGACGGCAGCGTGATCGACACCGTTCGACAGGTAAAGGAGGAAGTGTGACTATTGCGACACCCGTGCGGACGGGTGTCAGCCTGGACGAACTGCTGGCGGCGAAAGAGCGCCGCGCAGCGCGCCAGGCTGACATGCTTGCGCACTATCAACAACCGGTGATCTCCCTCACGCTGGTTACGCCCGGGGAAATCAAAGACAGCCTTCGCTATCGCAACACCATGGGCGTGGCGCTGCAAATGTGCGACCAGCTGCTGTGGGAAAACCGCTGGCAGGTGCTGGACCGTAAGGTGCTGTGGCTACCCACCGGACCTGAAGCCTTGTGGTGCATCGCGCATCCGGCGGCGGAAATTAAGGCGCACTGTGCAGAACTGGAGCAGACGCACCCACTCGGCAGGCTGTGGGATCTGGATGTGATCTGCCCTGAAAACGGCCACGTCGGGCGTCAGTCGCTGGGGGCGAATCTCAGACGCTGCCTGATCTGTGACGAGCCCGCCCACGCCTGTTCCCGTTCGCGCAATCACCCCGCTGAGCAGGTGGTATCCCGCGTGGAGAAGATGATCGATGACTGGTTTGCTCGCGACTGAACCGCGCCCGGTTGATCTCCCTGCGCTTGCCGCAGAGGCGCTGTGGCAGGAGCTGGAGCTGACGCCAAAACCGGGGCTGGTGGACAGGCTCAATAACGGCTCCCATCGCGATATGGACCATGCCTTGTTTGTCCGCAGCATTATGGCGATTACGCCGTGGTTTGCCCGGTTTGCGGAACTGGGTGAAGCACATGCGGCCAAACCTGCCGATCGGCAGTTGCGGATTCTTCGCCCAATGGGAATGGCCTGCGAGCAGGCAATGTACGCCGCCACGGGCGGGGTAAATACCCACAAGGGCGGGATTTTTGCCCTCGGTTTGCTCTGCTTCGCCGCCGGGCGTGTGAAAAATATCTCTGCGGATAGCCTCTGTTGTGAGGTAAGTAACATCTGTCGTGGGCTGGTGGCGAGGGAGCTGGCCGGGCGCAGCGGGCAGGCAACGGCGGGGGAGCGGCAGTTTCAGCTGTACGGTTTAACCGGCGCGCGTGGCGAGGCAGAAAGCGGCTTTGCCACGGTGCGTAAGGCTTTGGATGCGTGGAACGGTCAGTCGCTTCACGGCCTGCTGTTGCGCCTGATGGCGGTAAATCAGGACAGCAATCTCGTTTCGCGCGGCGGCATTGAGGGGCTGCGCTACGTTCAGGGCTACGCGCGGGAATTACTGGCTAACGGCTGGGACTGCAAGGCGTTGCTGAAGATGGATAAGGCATTGATTGAACGCAATCTGAGCCCGGGCGGCAGCGCGGATTTGCTGTCGGTGGGGTGGGTGCTTTCTGGAATAAAATAGCCGGGTGGCGGCTACGCCTTACCCGGCCTACGGTCTGGTTTTCCAGGCCCGGTAAGCGCAGCGCCACCGGGCACAACAATCAATGCGCGATCGGCTGCGCACCGTGCGGCTCGCGCACGTGCTTGTACTTGAACAGCGCGATGAACGCGAAGAACAGCACCAGCGAGTACCCGGCGAAGATCAGCCACACTGGTTGCCAGTTGGTGATGCCGTTAGTGGTATACATCTCAACCACTTTGCCGCTCACCACGCCACCCAGAATACAGCCGAAGCCGTTGGTCATCATCAGGAACATGCCCTGCGCACTGGCGCGGATTTCAGGCTTCACCTCTTTTTCCACAAACACCGAGCCGGAGATGTTGAAGAAGTCGAAGGCACAGCCGTAAACAATCATCGACAGAACCAGCAGCACGGTGCCGAACGCGCTTGGGTCGCCAAAGGCGAACAGACCGAAGCGCAACATCCAGGCGGCGATACTGATCAGCATGACGTTCTTGATACCGTAGCGGCTCAGGAAGAACGGGATGGTCAGGATGAACAGCGTCTCGGAGATCTGCGAGATGGACATCATCACCGACGCGTGTTCGACGATAAAGCTCCCGGCAAACAGCGGATCGTTATCGAAGCTGTGCAGGAAGGTATTACCGAACATGTTGGTGATTTGCAGTTCCGCGCCCAGCAGCATGGAGAAGATAAAGAAGATCGCCATGCGCTTGTTTTTAAACAGTGCGAAGGCGTCCAGGCCAAGCATGGTGCTCCAGCTCTGGTTTTTCTGCTGATTAGATACCGGAATGGTGGGCAGTGTCAGGGTGAACAGCGCCAGCAGTACGGAGAGCGCCGCGCCGATGTAGAGCTGCATATGGCTCAGCTCGAAGCCCGCGAAGCTCACGCCCCACATCGCCATGATAAAGCCGATGGTGCCCCAGATACGGATTGGCGGGAAGTCGGTGACGATATCCAGACCGGCAGATTTCAGGCGATAGTAGGAGATGGTGTTGATCAGGCCAAGCGTTGGCATATAGGCCAGCGAGTTAAGCAGGATCACCATGAACATCGCCCCCGGCGTGGTCACTTCGGCCGCCATAAACAGCGTCCCCGCACCCACCAGGTGGCAAAGCATATACAGCCATTTCGCGCTTAGCCATTTATCCGCCACGATACCGAGCAGCGTTGGCATGAAGACAGCCGCAATACCCAGCGAGCTGTAAACGGCACCGATCGACGCACCATCGAACTTGAGCGTCACAAACATATAGGAGCCGAGTGTAGTCAGCCAGCTACCCCACAGGCAGAACTGCAGAAACGACAAGATTTTAAGCTGCAGCTTAAGGTTCATGTTACTTTCCTCACAAGTGAGCGGGAGATATGTTGTTTTGGGAACATTCAGGGTTGTTATTTGATGCAATTCTATCAGTTGGCAACGATATGTTTTGTTACCTCCCGCAAAAAAATGCAATCCACATTAATTTGCAGTCTGGATTGTGATGCAAATAGCATTTTCGTATGGGTGGGATGAGATGGGTGCGGTCTGATGCCCTCACCCTGGCCCTCTCCCACAGGGAGAGGGAACTTGAATACCCTCTCCCTCTGGGAGAGGGCAGGGTGAGGGGTAGTTTTCTAGCGGCGACGGTAGTTCTTCTGCGCCGTATTCACCTTATACAGATAGCGGCGTGATTCCGCAGACGGGTGACGAGTGGTGAGGGTTGAGTAGACATCCCCCGGCGCCATGCTGTTGATGATGTTCGCGGCCTGCACTTTGTCATTTGAGAAGACGCGCAGCACGCTGCCCGCGCCACCGTTATAGGCGGTGATCACCGCATAGCGGCGTGAGGTTGGGTTATCAATCCCGCCCAGGTAGACATTGTTCAGCATCGCCAGGTAGGCCGTACCGGTATCAATGTTGCTTTGCGGATCGAACAGGTAGCTGCGGCTCGGCGTGCCGGATTTCCCCTGTGCGCGGAACACGTCTTTACCGGCGCTGTGCTGTACAACCTGCATCAGCCCCAGCGCGTCGGAACGGCTTACCGCGTAGGGGTTGAACGAGGACTCGGTCTGCATAATCGCCAGGATCAGCGACTCATCCACGCCATACTTACGCGACGCCTGACGCACCATGCCCAGATACTTATGCGCACGCTTGTCGAGGTGGTTCGGCACCAGGTTGATCGTGACGCTGTAAATCACTTTCAGGCCGTTGGTGCGGCTTTTCAGGCGCGTTTGCAGCAGGTAGTCGGCAAATTTCGTGGCGCGGCCTTCCCAGCGGATCGGCTGACCGGTCTGGTCAACGACCTGGCCATACAGAAACGGCTCTTTGGAGATGGTGATGTCATCGGCATCAGAGTAGAGGTCGATAGACCCCGGATCGTCGCCCATCAGCAGGGTTTTGATGATGGCCTGACGTAAATGCGCCGCAGGTTCAGTCCCTGCGATGGTTTCAACCGTAATCGTACCGTCATCGAAGTTGATGTGGCTACGGGTCTGATAGGCGTCGGTGTACTTAACGTAGTCCTTCGGTCCGGCAATAAGAACTTCGTTAAATCCCCATATGTTCTCGATGTTGTGGGCAAACTGCCCCATCAAAATGTCAAAACCGTTGGTGTCCTTGACCCAGGCTTCGTTGTATTCATCGCCTTTTTTGGAAGAACAAGACACAAGCAACGGCGCAATAAGGGCTAGCGCTAAAAGTTTTTTCATCATTCCGGGAGTGCGTGTTGTGTTTGCTTTGGGGTTGCTGTTGCCGGGTGGCGCTGCGCTTACCCGGCCTACGAAACCGTAGGCCCGTGCAAGCGCAGCGCCGCCGGGCAGCAGCCGCAGAGTATTATTTTTCCGGTGGCGTATAGCCTTCGATATGGACGTCTTTACCCTCGAACAGGAAGTTCACCATCTCCTGCTCCAGCAGTTTGCGGTGTTCCGGGTTCATCATGCTGAGCTTTTTCTCGTTGATCAGCATGGTCTGCTTCTTCTGCCACTGTCCCCAGGCTTCTTTGGAGATCTCGTTGTAAATGCGCTTACCCAGGTCGCCCGGGTAGAACTGGAAATCCTGGCCTTCAGCGTCGCGCTGTAGGAAAGTACAAAAAATGGTTCTGGCCATACTCATTCCTCTTTGTCTTGCCGATGCTAAACCATTGCACCGACACGTAATTGCTGTAACAGGCGCTCCACGGGAGCCGCCAGCCCGACTGATGGCGGTTGCGCTAAGTTATACCAGAGAGCGGTGCCTTCATCCATGCACGACGTGAATGAGGACACGGGAAGCCACATCGGCACAATATCCAGATGGAAATGGCTGAAGGTATGACGGAACGCGTTGAGTTGCGTCAGGGTATCGGCCGCAATGCCGCGCTGTTCAAGCCATGCCCGAAGCGAGGCTTCATCCTCAAACTGTGGGAAGCAGTATAGACCACCCCACAGGCCACTCGGCGGGCGCTGAGCGAGAAATACCTCGTCGCCATGCTGCATCAGCAGCATGTACCCGGTGCGTTCAGGCAGCGTCTGCTTCGGTTTTTTCCCCGGATACTGCGCCCAGGTGTGGTTCGCATACGCCACGCAGAGGTTGTTTACCGGGCAAAGTTCGCACTTCGGTTTTGAACGGGTGCAGACCATCGCGCCCAGATCCATCATCGCCTGGTTAAAACGCTCCACTCCTTTCGCCGGAGTGACCGCTTCACTGATCTCCCACAGGCGTTTCTCAACCTCTTTCTTGCCCGGCCAGCCATCTACGGCGTAGCAGCGTGCGAGCACGCGCTTGACGTTGCCGTCGAGAATAGGGAAATGTTTGCCTAAAGAGAGGGAGAGGATTGCGCCTGCGGTTGAACGCCCGACGCCGGGCAAATCCGCCACCTCGTCAAAGGTTTCCGGGAATTTACCGTTGTGGCGGGTGGCGACCTGCTGTGCGGCTTTGTGCAGGTTGCGCGCGCGGGCGTAATAGCCGAGGCCTGTCCACAGGTGCAGTACCTCGTCCAGCGGCGCGTTGGCCAGATCGGTGATTGTCGGGAAGCGCGCCATAAAACGCTCGAAGTAAGGAATGACCGTCGCGACCTGCGTTTGTTGCAACATCACCTCGGAGAGCCATACTTTGTAAGGCGTTTTTTCAATTTGCCAGGGCAGGGTTTTACGCCCGTATTTGTCGTACCAGTCCAGCACCTGGGCTGAAAATTGAGAGGCTTGCATGGTCATCGATTCGCTTAATCAGGGACGCAGATTGCAGCACAGCGTCAATCTGCTGTAAACCGGATCTTTCCCATGCTTGCATAGAAGCCTTAACTTTGGATAATGCCCGTTTCCCGAACATTCTCACAAGCAGACAACTCTTTTATGAAAAACGACGTCATTTCACCGGAATTTGATGAAAATGGTCGCCCGCTGCGCCGTATTCGCAGCTTTGTCCGCCGTCAGGGGCGCCTGACAAAAGGGCAGCAACACGCGCTGGACAACTACTGGCCGGTGATGGGCGTTGAGTTCAGCGAGCAACCGCTCGACTTCACCGACCTGTTTGGCCGCGACGCGCCAGTGACGCTGGAGATTGGTTTTGGCATGGGCACCTCGCTGGTGACCATGGCAAAAGCGCGCCCGGAGCAGAACTTCCTCGGTATCGAAGTACACTCGCCGGGCGTCGGCGCGTGCCTGGCAACGGCCCACGAAGAGGGCGTTGAGAACCTGCGCGTCATGTGTCACGACGCGGTGGAAGTGCTGCACAAAATGATTCCTGACAATTCTTTGAACATGGTTCAGCTCTTTTTCCCTGACCCATGGCACAAAGCGCGTCATAATAAACGCCGTATCGTTCAGGCGCCGTTTGCCGAGCTGGTGAAAAGTAAGCTCAAGCTGGGCGGCGTTTTCCACATGGCAACCGACTGGGAACCTTATGCGGAACATATGCTGGAAGTGATGTCGTCCCTGGACGGGTATAAAAATCAGTCTGAAAGCAACGACTACGTACCGCGTCCGGATTCACGTCCGGTGACAAAATTTGAACAGCGTGGCCATCGTCTTGGTCACGGTGTATGGGACTTAATGTTCGAGAGGGTGAAATAATGGCAAAGAATCGTAGCCGTCGTCTGCGTAAAAAGATGCACATCGAAGAATTCCAGGAAGTGGGTTTCTCCGTTGCCTGGCGTTTCCCGGAAGGCACCAGCGTTGAGCAGATCGATCAGGACGTTGATGCATTCATCAACGAGGTGATCGAGCCAAACAAGCTGGCCTTCGACGGTAGCGGCTATCTGGCGTGGGAAGGTCTGATTTGCACCCAGGAAGTGGGGAAATGCACCGAAGAGCATCAGGCGCTGATACGCAAATGGCTTGAAGACCACAAACTGGAAGATGTCCGCGTTAGCGAACTTTTCGACGTTTGGTGGGACTAATAAAGCAAGAACGGGGCCAGCATTAGCTGGCCCATTTTGTCTGAGGGAGTGTTAAAGATGCGCAAAACGTTGCTGGCTGTTGCATTACTGGCAATCGGATCCACCGCCCATGCGGAGTATAAATGTAGCGTCACCCCGCGTGATGACGTGGTGCTGAGTCCGCAAACCGTGCAGGTTAAGGGCGAGAATGGCAATCTGGTGATTACGCCGGATGGCAACGTGACCTTTAACGGCAAACCGCAAAACCTGACGGCCGCTCAGCGCGAGCAGGCGATGGACTACCAGGCCGAGTTGCGTACCGCGCTGCCCTGGATCAACGATGGCGCGCTGACCCGCGTCGAGAAAAGCCGCGTGGCGCTGGATAAAATCATCACCAAAGAGGTGGGGGAGAGCAGCAATATGCGCACCCGCCTGACGAAGCTGGATAAACAGCTGAAAGAGCAGATGAACCGTATTATCGAGACGCGCTCTGATGGCCTGACGTTCCACTATAAGGCGATCGATCAGGTGCGTGCCGACGGTCAGCAGCTGGTGAACCAGGCGATGGGCGGCATTCTCCAGGACAGCATCAACGAGATGGGCGCCAAAGCGGTGCTGAAGGGTGGCGGTAATCCGTTGCAGGGTGTACTGGGTAGCCTGGGCGGACTGCAAACCTCGATTCAGAACGAGTGGAAGAATCAGGAAGCCGATTTCCAGCAGTTCGGCAAAGACGTGTGTAAACGCGTGGTGTCGCTGGAAGACAGCCGGAAGGCGCTGGTGGGGACGTTGAAGTAACGCCTCTGCGCGAAGGACCCCTCACCCCGGCCCTCTCCCACAGGGAGAGGGAGTAACCAGTTCCCTCTCCCTGTGGGAGAGGGTTAGGGTGAGGGCATCAGGCATTGCAATCGTTGCAAAATAGCCATCAGCACCTGCTCCTCATTAGTCCTGAATTCATTATTCCAGAACCGTACGACTTCCCATCCGTTCGTATTCAAAAACGCGGTACGACGTGAATCATAGTTCTCCTCATCCTGATGCTGCCCACCGTCCAGCTCAATAATCAGCTTCGCCTTAAAGCAGGCAAAATCCACGATATACGGCCCAACCGGCATCTGACGACGAAACTTATACCCGAAGAAACGACGACCTCTGAGCAAATACCAGAAGCGTAATTCTTCGGGTGTCATTTGTTTGCAGAGTTGTTTTGATTTTTCCATCCCCACACTCTGCCAGCCTTTCCCTCAGCCAGCAGAACGGGATGTAAAATCCTGAATCAGCCTTCAGGATTTTCAGCGAGGAACAGCTCAAGAAGGGAGTTTAAGAACAGCTTGCCGTGCTCGGTGATCTGCCAGGACTCATCACACTCGGTCAGATACCCCTGCGCCAGCGCCTCGTCAATCTGCGGACGAATCACCGACTCCGGCAGCCCGGTGTAGAGCGCAAACTCCGCGCGCGGTGCGGCTTCCAGCAGACGGAAGCGGTTCATAAAGAACTCAAACGGTTTATCCGCCGCCTCGACGTCGTGCTGACGCTCCAGGTAGCGGCCTTCCATATACCCGCGCGGGTGACGCGTTTTGGCGGTACGCAGAATGCGTCCGTCCGGGAAGGTCACTTTGCCATGTGCGCCGCAGCCAATTCCCAGATAATCACCAAAACGCCAGTAGTTCAGATTGTGCTGACACTGATAGCCCGGCTTCGCATACGCCGACGTTTCGTATTGCTGATACCCCGCCGCGGTCAAAAGCTGGTGGCCCTGCTCGAAGATATCCCACAGCGCGTCGTCATCCGGCAGCACCGGCGGGCGCGAGCCAAACAGGGTGTTTGGCTCGATGGTGAGCTGATACCACGACAGGTGCGGCGGGTTCAGTTCGATCGCCTGACGCAAATCGTCCAGCGCTTCTTCGAGCGACTGATCCGGCAGGCCATGCATCAGGTCGAGGTTAAAGCTGCGCAGCCCAAGCCCCGTTGCCAGGTTTGCCGCGCGCTTTGCCTCTTCCGGGCCGTGGATACGCCCCAGACGCTTCAGCTTTGGCTCGCTAAAGCTCTGCACGCCGATAGAGATACGGTTCACGCCCGCACGCTGATACTCGACAAAACGGTCGGCCTCAACGGTACCGGGGTTGGCTTCCATCGTAATTTCAGCATCCACTGCCAGGTTCAGGCGTGCGCGCACGCCATCCAGCAGCGTCTGCATCGCCGGGCCTGACAGCAGGCTCGGTGTACCGCCACCAATAAAAATGGTCTTCACTTCACGTCCCTGCGCGTACGGTACATCGGCATCCAGATCGGCCAGCAGATGCGCGACGTAATCATCGTGCGGCACTTCGCCCTTCAGCGCGTGCGAGTTGAAATCGCAGTACGGGCATTTCTGCACGCACCATGGGATGTGAATATAAAGACTCAGAGGCGGCAAATTAGCCATTACGCAGTGCTTCCAGTAACAGTTTCAGGGCGCGTCCACGGTGGGAGATCGCGCTTTTCTCTTCGCGGGTGAGTTCCGCAGCGGTTTTTCCCTCGGTCGGGACAAAGAAAATCGGGTCGTAACCAAAGCCGCCGTTGCCCGCCGCTTCACGGGTGATCACGCCCGGCCAGCTGCCGTGACAGACAATCGGCGTGGGATCTTCCGCGTGACGCATGTAGACCAGCACGCAGTGGAACTGCGCGGTACGCTGTTCGTCAGGGACGTTTTTCAGGGCCACAAGCAGCTTTTCCAGATTCTGCTGGTCGGTGGCGTCCACCCCGGAATAGCGGGCGGAGTAAATCCCCGGCGCACCGCCCAGAAAATCCACGGCCAGACCGGAGTCATCGGCTATCGCGGGCAGCCCGGTGATCTGCGCCGCATGGCGCGCTTTCAGAATGGCGTTTTCGATAAACGTCAGGCCGGTCTCTTCGGCGGAGTCCACGCCCAGCTCGGTCTGGGCCACCACGTCCAGCCCAAAATCATTTAATAGCGAGGCCAGCTCGCGCACTTTACCGGCGTTACCGGTGGCGAGAACAACTTTCTGCATGGTTTAGTCCTGTTCTTTCAGAGCCGCGACTTCCGTCGGGATAGATTGCGGGTTAAGGATTTTTACCTGTTTATGCCGGCCAAGTTCACCTTTCTCAATGATGACCTGGCTTTTAGCGACGCGAAACTGTTTAGCCAGATATTTGGTCAGATGCGCATTCGCCTGGCCGTCAACCGGCGGGGCAGTGATGGCGACTTTTAGCTCGTCGCCATGCAGCCCAACAATACTGTCGCGGCTGGCTTTCGGCTGAATGTACAGCCGCAAAACCAGCCCGTCGGCGCAGGGGCTAACTGCACTCATAACGCCATCCACAGCCCCGGCAGTAGCATATTACCCGTCGCCTGTAACAGTTCCGCGATACCCATATTCAGCACGTACAGCAGCAGAACGAGAAGCATCGGGGAGAAGTCGATTCCGCCCATTGCAGGCAGCAGGCTACGAATCGGACGCAGCAACGGTTCAGTCAGCTGAATCAACGCGTACTCCACCGGGCTACGGCCCCGGCTTACCCAGCTCATGATCGCCATCACCAGCAGGACCCAGAAGATCAGCGAGCCGACGGTTTTAACCAGGATCAGAACGGCTGAAATCCAGATAATCGGCTGGAAAGTGATGACCATAAACAGCACGATCGCTTTGATAACGCTCAGAATAAACGCCATCAGCAGAGATGAACTGTCAATTGGCCCCATTGCCGGAATGACGCGGCGAAGCGGCCCCACAACGGGCTGCGTGATTTTCACGATAAATTGTGAGAATGGATTGTAAAAATCACAACGGGCCCACTGCATCCAGACGCGCAACAGCAGCGCCATCGTATACAGTTCAATGACCGTTGAAAGCAGGAAAGTCAACGTCTTCATGGCGTTCCTCAGGTTTCCTTATTATTGGGGGTAATCGCGCGCACCGAAAATTGCTGTGCCGATGCGCACCATGGTGCTGCCTGCCGCGATGGCGGCTTCCATATCGTCCGACATGCCCAGAGAAAGCGTGTCTACCGTGTCATAGCGCGCCTTAAGCGCCTCAAATGCTACAGCCATTTGCTGTGCCACGGCAAACTGCCTTTCATAACTTGACTCTGGCGCCGGGATAGCCATCAGCCCGCGCAGGGTTAAGCGCGGCAGCGCCGCCACGTCCGCCGCCAGCGCATCCAGTTCGCCCAGCGTAATGCCGGACTTGCTGTTTTCATCACTGATGTTGATTTGAATCAGCACGTTAAGCGCTGGCATCTCCATAGGGCGCTGGTCGCTCAGACGGGTAGCGATGCGCAGACGATCGATGGTGTGGCACCAGTCAAAGTGCTCTGCTACCAGACGGCTTTTGTTCGACTGTAGCGGACCGATAAAGTGCCATTGCAGGTCTGTATTTCCCCGTTCACGGAAAACGCGAATTTTATCCACGCCTTCCTGCACATAGTTTTCACCAAAGGCACGATGACCGGCGGCTATCGCTTCTGCGATGGCGTTCGCAGGCTTAGTTTTGCTGACTGCAAGCAACGTAATTTCTTCTGGAGCACGGCCGCAACGCGTTGCCGCGGCTGAGATTTTGTCCCGGACCTGTGCCAGGTTATGCGCAATGTCGTTCATTTTCCGAGGAGTAGTCTATGGATGTGGAAGAAATTGTGGCCCTTAGTGTAAAGCATAACGTCTCCGATCTACACCTGTGCAGTGATTCGCCACCGCGCTGGCGCAGGTCAGGCCGTCTTGAACCTGCGCCGTTTCCGCCCCCGGATGTGGAGGCGTTATTAAAAGCGTGGCTCAACGACGAACAGCAGGGCGCATGGTGGGCAAACGGGCAAGTGGATTTTGCCGTTACCCTCGCAGGCCGTCAGCGGCTGCGCGGCAGTGCGTTTAAGCATATGCACGGCGTTTCGATTGCGCTGCGGCTGTTGCCGCTGACGTGCCCGCAGCTCTCTGCGTTAGGTGTGCCGCGAGCGATCCCGGAGCTGCTGTCCAATGACAATGGCCTGATTCTGGTCACCGGCGCCACCGGCAGCGGGAAATCGACCACCCTGGCCGCGATGGTCGATTTCCTCAATCACCAGACGGACGGGCATATTCTGACCCTGGAAGATCCGGTGGAGTTTATGTACCAGAGCGAACGTTGCCTGATCCAGCAGCGGGAGATAGGCCAGCACAGCCCGTCCTTTGCCGAGGCGCTGCGCAGCGCGCTGCGTGAAGATCCGGATGTGATTCTGCTTGGTGAGCTGCGCGACAGCGAGACGATACGCCTGGCGCTGACGGCGGCGGAAACCGGCCATCTGGTGTTAGCCACGCTGCATACGCGCGGCGCGGCGCAGGCGATCGAGCGCCTGGTCGACACCTTTCCGGCGCAGGAGAAAGATCCGGTGCGTAATCAGCTGGCGGGAAGCCTGCGTGCGGTCCTGGCGCAGAAGCTACGTCAGGATGTCCAGGGCGGGCGCGTGGCGCTGTATGAGCTGCTGGTGAATACCTCGGCGGCGGCAAACCTGATCCGCGAAGGCAAAACCTGGCAACTGCCGGGCATTATTCAAACGGGGCAGCAGGCGGGAATGCAGAACTTTGAGCAGAGTCTGGCGGAGCGACGGGCGCAGGGGCGGCTGTAGCCCCGGCGCTCAGTAACCCTGTTCGAAATAGCTTTCGAGGATAATGACGGCTGAAGCTGAATCCACGCTGCCTTTGTTCAGCGCCCGGAAGCCACCGTGCTCGAACAGGCCAGCGCGTGCCTCGACGGTGCTCAAACGTTCATCGTGCAGCTTAACGGAGACGCCAAAGCGGCCATGGATTTTGTTCGCGAATTTGCGCGCGCGGGCGGTAAGCGGTTGCTCGGTGCCGTCCATGTTTAGCGGCAGGCCGACAATCACGTCGTCCGGCTGCCACTCTTTGAGCAAGCGCTCAATAAGGTTCCAGTCCGGCGTGCCGTCGTTAGCTTTCAGCGCCGTGAGCGGGCGAGCGGTGCCGGTGATCCGTTGACCCACAGCGACGCCGATGCTTTTGGTGCCGAAGTCGAAGGCGAGAAGGGTGCCGCTCATTACGCGTGCCCCGCAACGCCAGGCATGGTCAGAATATCAATGCCAATCAGTTTTGCCGCGTCACGCCAGCGATCGGCGATAGGGATCTTAAACAGGATATTCATATCCGCAGGGGCTGTCAGCCAGGCGTTGTCCAGAATTTCTTGTTCCAGCTGCCCTTTTTCCCAGGAGGCGTAGCCGAGCGCAACCAGCACCTCAGAAGGCTGACTGGCAGTGCCCAGCGTTTCAAGCACGTCGCGAGAGGTGGTGACGACGGTGTTATCGGAGATACGAATGCTGGACGAGAAAACCGGCGGGGTATGCAGGATAAAGCCACGATCTTCTGCAAGCGGGCCGCCGAGCATCACCGGTTTATCGAGACGGATTTCCGGCAGCCGCGCTTCAGCAGGGATTTTCAGCTTGTCCAGAATGCCTTCCACCTGGAGGTTTTCCAGCGGCTTATTGATGATAATCCCCATCGCGCCGTCTTCGTTGTATTCGCAAATATAGACCACGGAGCGGCGGAAAATTGGATCCTGGAGAGCAGGCATGGCAATAAGAAAGTGATGCTGTAAATTCATTGTCAGAGGTACTGTTTCCTGGTTTAAAAAGCGACAGCGCCCAGTATGGGGATAAACACAGGCGCTGTCACAGGTTATTTCTGTAAACGTTTTTCGATAGCGTCCATCAGCATTCCGGTGATCGAGATCGGGAATTCCGCTTCGATTTCACGAATGCAGGTCGGGCTGGTGACGTTCACTTCGGTCAGGCGATCGCCGATGATATCGAGGCCGACGAAGATCAGGCCTTTGGCTTTCAGCGTAGGGCCGACGCGGCGGGCAATTTCCCAGTCGCTTTCGCTTAACGGACGCGGTTCGCCACGGCCGCCAGCCGCCAGGTTGCCACGGGTTTCCCCTCCCTGCGGGATACGCGCCAGGCAGTAAGGCACCGGCTCGCCGTCTACGACCAGCACACGCTTGTCGCCGTCTTTAATGGCCGGCAGATAGTTCTGCGCCATGCAGTAGCGGGATCCCAGTTCGGTCAGCGTTTCGGCAATCACGCCAATGTTCGGGTCGCCCTCTTTCACGCGGAAGATCGACGCGCCGCCCATGCCGTCCAGCGGCTTCATGATGATATCGCCGTGCTTCTGCCAGAATTCTTTCAGCTGCGTTTTGCTGCGGGTGACGAGCGTTTCCGGCGTCAGGTCAGAGAACCATGCGGTATAGAGCTTCTCGTTGCAGTCGCGCAGGCTCTGCGGCTTGTTGACGATCAGCGTTCCTTTCTCTTCGGCACGCTCAAGGATATAGGTGGCGTAAATGTATTCGGTGTCGAACGGCGGATCTTTACGCATCAGGATCACGTTAAGGTCGGCCAGGGCAATATCCTGTTCGGTGCCGAATTCGTACCATTTTTCGTAGTTCTGCTCGACGTTAACGATGCGGGTGCGTGCGCGGGCTTCACCGTTGATCAGGTAAAGATCGTTCATCTCCATATAGTGGAGTTCATAGCCGCGACGCTGCGCTTCCAGCAGCATAGCGAAGCTGGAGTCTTTCTTGATGTTAATGTTTGCGATGGGGTCCATCACGATGCCGAGCTTAATCATCTTCTTCTCCGGTTATGGGTCAGGCTTTGCTTCAACCCAGATCGCCAAATCGCACCTGTAGCGCGGTAATGGCGGTGAGTGCCGTTGTCTCAGTGCGCAGAACGCGAGGTCCCAACAGAATATCAGTAAACTGGTAACGCGCCGTCATGGCAATTTCGTCAGCCGACAGGCCGCCTTCCGGGCCAATGAGCAGGCGTACACGCTCAACGGGCAGCGGCAGCGTATTGATGCTGGCGCTGGCGCGCGGATGAAGATTGAGCTTAAGCCCGCTTTCCTCTTCTGCACACCAGTCCTCCAGATCCATCGCCGGGCGGATCTCAGGGATACGGTTGCGGCCGCTCTGTTCGCAGGCCGCAATGGCAATTTTTTGCCACTGCTGGATCTTTTTGTTCAGACGTTCCGCATCCAGTTTAACGCCGCAGCGCTCAGAAAAAAGTGGCGTAATGAGGCTTACACCCAGTTCAATGGATTTCTGAATGGTGAACTCCATCTTTTCCCCACGCGACATCACCTGGCCCAGGTGAATGTGCAGCGGGGATTCCCGGTCGTCCACGTCGCCACGCAGCACCTTCACGTGCACGCTTTTTTTATCGGCGCGCGTAATTTCAGCGTCGAAAACCTGATTAGAGCCGTCAAAGAGCTGAATCGCCTGGCCTGCCCCCATGCGCAGCACGCGGCCTACATGGTTTGCGGCATCATCAGACAGGGCGATTTCGCCGCCTGGGGTAATCAGTTCAGGGTGATAGATGCGAGGGATGCGCATAGTCAGAAATTCCATGTGTCATGCGATATAAGCGAATTGCCGTAGTGTAGGTTAGCTCTTTTGCGCCTGGCAAGCCCGCTGGACGTAAGGGTTGTGATTCCCCTGGACTTTGGCGATACGTTCATCGCGCTGGCATTCCCAGTCCGTCACCGGGTAGAGCTTGTCCCAGGCATTGAAGAGCTGCGTCTGCTGGCGGGAAAGATTGAGATCGTAGCGGTCGCGCATATAGAAATAAGTGCGGGCGATGCTGCCGCGTGCGCGGGCAGGTGGTTCGGCGACTTTCTCTTTGAAATCGACCTTCATGGCGCACTGACCGTACTGGCCTTCGCCACCGTTCCACTGGCTGTACATGAAGTTTCCGCGGTCGCCATTAACCTCACCCACGGCGGGTTGCAGGTTGTGCATATCGCTTTCCATCTGGCGGTAGACCGGATCTTTTGCGCAATTTTTACGTCCACCGTCCTGCCAGCACTGGCGCTGGTGGCCAAACTGCCAGGCCGGAACAACGTGTTCCCATTCGATTCGGCTGGCGCGATTCTCGTTCTTGCGCACCTTATAGCCGCAGGATCCAAGATCCACGACCCCTTTCTTACCCTGCCAGTTAATTTTACAGCCGCAGTAGAAATCACCCGGTACGTCGGCGTTAATCTTTACGCCCGCGGTTTTTGCCTGAGAGAAACTGTGAATACCGTCGGCCAGAGCATGGCCGGAGAGCGCTGTCGCCAGAAAAGCGACCGCGAGAGAAACATTACGGGACATCTTACACTCCGTGTCAAAACGAGCCCGCAACGTAACGAATGTTGTTCCCGTATGCAATCAGTCAGATCAGGAAAGTTCCTGAAAGTTCGAGTGATTATTCCGCAACCAGCGGTTCGCCGCATTTAACGCAGCGATAGGTCGCTTCGCCGCGCACCACGCGGTTATGGCGGCGGACGGTAAGCTGGTGCTGCTGACACTGGCAGCGGTAGGGGAAGGTATTGCGGCGTACCGATTCCAGCTCGAACTGATGGGTGCGGCGGGCCGGAACCCCGAGCACCGCCTCCATCATCCATTTCCACTCTTTGCCGTGCGGTGCGACGCGGCCAAAGTGCTTCCACACCAGAAGGTGGGCCAGCTCGTGCGGCACCACTTCGTCGATAAACGCCTGCTGGTTTTCCATCATCAGCACCGGATTCAGGCGGATCTCATACGATTCCAGCCAGGCGGTGCCTGCCGCGGTGCCACGCTGCTGATAGACCAGCTTCGGTTCAGGATAATTGCGGCCGAGCTTCAGGTTGGCCTGGGCGAGTTTTTCCCGCAGGCTGCGCATGACGGCTTGCTGAATGGCGATGGGGAGACGGGGAGCTTTCATAGGGGCAGAGCATAAAGCGGGAAGCGGGGAGGCGCAAGAGGCGCCTCCCGCAGGAGGATCAGTCGTGTGCGCCGATTTCGCGCAGAGGACGACCTTTCATCAGGTTACGTTCAATGTGTTCCAGTGAAACATGTTTGGTTTCAGGAACCAGCCAGATAGTGAGAACGATAAAGAACAGGTTCAGACCGGCGTAGACCCAGAAGGTATTGGCGTTACCCAGGGTATTGAGCATGGTCAGGAACGTTGCGCCGACGATCATGTTGGCAATCCAGTTGGTCGCGGTAGAACAGGTGATACCAAAATCACGCCCTTTCAGCGGCTGGATCTCAGAGCACAGCACCCAAATCAGCGGACCGGCGCTCATCGCAAACCCGATGATAAACATCAGCAGCATCGCCACGGCGAAGTACTGTGCCGTTGGGGAATGAATGCCCATGTGCATCATGGTACCCAGCACGCCCATCCCGACGGCCATCACCAGGAAGCCCAGCGTCAGGGTTGGCTTACGTCCCCAGCGGTCCACCAGACCGATAGCGATAAAGGTCGCCAGCACGTTGGTCAGGCCGACGATCACGGTGCCCCACATCTGCTCGGTGGTGTTGGTGTAGCCCGCCAGTTCGAAGATTTTCGGCGCGTAATACATGATGACGTTCATCCCGGTGAACTGTTGCATGATCTGTAACAGCACACCGAGGAACACCGCGCGGCGGAAGTTGCTGTTCTCTTTGAACAGCGCCCAGCCGGACTGTTTGACCTTCAGGCTTTCGCGGATCTCTTCCAGCTCGTTTTTGGCTTCGGCGCTGGTATCACGCAGGCGTAAGAGCACGCGTTCGGCATCATGGAAGCGGCGTTTGGCGGCAAACCAGCGCGGGCTGTCTGGCAGGAAGAAAACGCCAATCAGCAGCAGGATGGCAGGAATGATGATTACGCCCAGCATCCAGCGCCATGCGCCGCTGTAGCTGAATGCGGTATCCGAGAGATAAGCCCCCAGAATACCGATGGTGATCATCAGCTGATACATGGAAATCATGCTGCCGCGGATTTTTTCCGGAGCGATTTCAGACAGGTACAGCGGGGCAGTATAAGACGCCACGCCCACTGCCAGACCGAGCAGCACGCGGGAGATGATCAGCACTTCAACGTTAGGTGCAGCGGCAGAGAACAGTGAGCCGGCAACGAACAGGATCGCGCCGATCATCAGGCTCTTTTTACGCCCGAGCTTAAAGGAGAGCCAGCCGCTGCCGACCGCGCCGACGGCGGCACCGAACATCATGGAGCTAACCACCCATTCCTGAGTGTGTGCGCTAATCTGGAACTCATCGGTGATGAAAGGTAATGCACCGGCAATTACGCCAATATCCAGGCCAAAGAGTAATCCTGCCAGAGCGGCGAGGAAGCAGACGAAGAACGTCATTGCCTTATTGGACGTACGCCCCTGTTTATTATTGTCAGGCATTATGCCCTCCAGTTGGGTTATCAGTTTTTACGATATTAAGAGTAGGTGAGCGGCTCATAAAAATATGTGAGTCAAATCACAACGGTGTAATCGGTTACACTGGCTTGTAACCGTAAAAATAATTAAAGCTTTGAAAATATAGAGGTAAATTAATTGATGTGCATCGCGTTTGCACAAATTTCAGACTTAACTGAAAGGGAATGTAACAGCAGAAGAAATGCGATCATGCAAAGAGAATATTCTGAAAGCGGGGTATAGAGAGTGAGGTGTAAACGGTTCCAAACATTGCCGGGTGGCGGCTGCGCCTTACCCGGCCTACAAAAACTCACTACCCGTAGGTCGGGTAAGGCATAGCCGCCACCCGACATAAAAAAGGCCAGCACAAAGGCTGGCCTGTTTAAGCTACTGGCAGTCGATTATTTCAGACCGGCAGCATCACGCAGCAGGGCGGCTTTGTCGGTTTTTTCCCATGGGAAATGTTCGCGGCCAAAGTGACCGTACGCTGCGGTTTCCTGGTAGATTGGGTGCAGCAGATCCAGCATCTGAATCAGACCGTATGGACGCAGGTCGAAGAACTCACGCACCAGCAGGGTCAGCTGTTCAGAAGGCACTTTTTCAGTACCGAAGGTTTCCACCATGATGGAGGTTGGCTCAGCCACGCCGATGGCGTAGGAAACCTGGATCTCACAGCGGTCAGCCAGACCGGCAGCAACGATGTTTTTCGCCACATAACGTGCAGCGTACGCCGCAGAACGGTCAACTTTAGACGGATCTTTACCGGAGAATGCGCCGCCGCCGTGACGTGCCATGCCGCCGTAGGTATCTACGATGATTTTACGACCGGTCAGACCGCAGTCACCCATTGGGCCGCCGATAACAAAGCGTCCGGTTGGGTTGATGAAGAATTTGGTCGCAGAGCTCAGCCATTCAGTTGGCAGAACCGGCTTGATGATCTCTTCCATCACCGCTTCTTGCAGGGATTTCTGGTCAATCTCTTCAGCATGCTGTGTGGAAAGAACCACGGCATCAATACCGACGATTTTCCCGTCGTCATACTGGAAGGTCACCTGGCTTTTCGCATCCGGACGCAGCCACGGCAGGGTGCCGTTTTTACGTACTTCAGCCTGACGCTGCACCAGGCGGTGGGCGTAGGTCACCGGCGCTGGCATCAGCACGTCGGTTTCGTTGGTTGCGTAGCCGAACATCAGGCCCTGGTCGCCCGCGCCCTGTTCCAGCGGATCGGCACGGTCAACGCCCTGGTTGATGTCTGGAGACTGTTTGCCAATCGCGCTCAGTACGGCGCAGGAGTTGGCATCAAAGCCCATATCAGAATGTACATAGCCGATCTCACGCACCGTGTTACGGGTGATCTCTTCGATATCAACCCATGCGCTGGTGGTGATCTCACCGCCAACCAGAACCATGCCGGTTTTGACATAGGTTTCACACGCTACGCGCGCCTTTGGATCCTGCGCGAGGATCGCATCCAGCACCGCATCGGAGATTTGGTCAGCAATTTTATCAGGATGTCCTTCTGATACGGACTCGGACGTAAACAGGTGTTTTGCCATGTTTTATTTCACCTAAGAGGAATTTGGTTAGCTCAAGCTGCTGTGTGGAATAGCCATAGGAGATAATTCTACCAAGGCCTACAGGATTTTGACACTGGCAGTCTGAGTGTTAATCGGTATGGATGGATTAACATCTGGACGTCTATTTTAGGTCACTTCTTCACCCGATTTCCAGTTTTTTTTGACTCACCTCTCACTGCGTTGAAAACACGGCTGGAAATTTTTCCTGACGACGCTGGCAACCTGCGCATTTTTGTTTTGCTTTTTAGCGACCTTCTCGGTATAAAACGCGGCGCGCGGCTCATATAAAATAAGCGCTCGATGAACACATCGTGTCGCCACTTCCAGCCGGGTTAAGCAGTGAACTTTTAGCTTTGGCTTGTGGTCCGTTTCAGCAGAGGCGGCCGTGGAGGTGATACGAGATAATGAACCATCGTTTTCCGCTCATTCAGCGCAGCCGTTCTGGCGCGCATTTGATTCCCACCCGCACTTCTGGTCTAAACACCTGCCGATGTTATACCCATCTCGGTGCTTCTCAGGATTCCAGAGCCGGTCACGCTTTGTGAAAACTGAACAAGGGCGCTCTTGTTAATACAGGAGTTTTCTCGTGGTTTCGCCGAACCTTGTCATACAGAGTTCGGATACGTGTTTTACAATGATATGAATAAGAAACCGGTCGCACGGTCTGGATTTCAGCATACTCTGCTGGGAAATGGAGCCGTTAATGGGTTGTTATCGCCGTATAACGCTGCGATAGTAGTCAACTGTTTTACACTTAATACAAAGAGTTGAGGTTCGCTATGTCTGACGACATGTCTTCGCTTTCGCCTTCGTCAGCAGGCGAACAGGGTGTACTACGTTCTATGCAGGAGGTTGCGATGAGCTCCCAGGAAGCCAGCAAGATGCTGCGCACTTACAATATTGCCTGGTGGGGCAATAACTACTACGACGTTAACGAGCTGGGCCACATCAGTGTCTGCCCGGATCCGGACGTCCCGGAAGCGCGCGTGGATCTCGCTAAACTGGTGAAAACCCGTGAAGCGCAGGGTCAGCGCTTGCCTGCACTGTTCTGCTTCCCGCAGATCCTGCAACATCGCCTGCGTTCTATTAACGCCGCGTTCAAACGCGCGCGGGAATCGTATGGTTATAACGGCGACTATTTCCTCGTTTACCCGATCAAGGTCAATCAGCACCGTCGCGTGATTGAGTCCCTGATCCACTCCGGCGAGCCGCTGGGCCTGGAAGCAGGCTCTAAAGCGGAGCTGATGGCGGTTCTGGCGCACGCGGGCATGACCCGGTCGGTGATCGTCTGTAACGGCTATAAAGACCGCGAATACATTCGTCTGGCGCTGATTGGCGAGAAGATGGGCCACAAGGTCTATCTGGTGATCGAGAAGATGACCGAAATCGCGATCGTGCTGGAAGAGGCCGAGCGTCTGAACGTGATCCCACGCCTTGGCGTGCGTGCGCGACTGGCGTCGCAGGGTTCCGGTAAATGGCAGTCTTCCGGCGGTGAAAAATCCAAGTTCGGCCTCGCGGCGAACCAGGTGCTTCAGCTGGTGGAAATTCTGCGCGAGCGCGGTCGTCTGGACAGCATTCAGCTGCTGCACTTCCACCTCGGCTCGCAGATGGCCAATATTCGCGACATCGCCACTGGTGTGCGTGAATCCGCGCGTTTCTACGTTGAGCTGCATAAGCTCGGCGTAAACATTCAGTGCTTTGACGTGGGTGGCGGCCTGGGCGTGGACTACGAAGGGACCCGCTCGCAGTCTGACTGCTCGGTAAACTATGGCCTGAACGAATATGCCAACAACATCATATGGGCGATTGGCGATGCCTGCGAAGAGCACGGCCTGCCGCACCCGACGGTGATCACCGAATCCGGCCGCGCGGTCACCGCGCACCATACGGTGCTGGTCTCTAACATCATCGGCGTTGAGCGTAGCGAAATCACCGAAGCCACGCATCCGGCAGACGATGCCCCACGTTCCCTGCAAAGCATGTGGGAAACCTGGCAGGAGATGCACGAGCCGGGCACGCGTCGTTCCCTGCGCGAATGGCTGCACGACAGCCAGATGGACCTGCACGATATTCACGTCGGCTACTCGTCAGGCACCTTCAGCCTGCAAGAGCGCGCGTGGGCCGAGCAGCTCTATCTGAATATGTGCCACGAAGTGCAGAAACAGCTCGACCCGAGCAACCGCGCGCACCGTCCGATTATCGACGAGTTGCAGGAGCGTATGGCGGACAAAATGTACGTCAACTTCTCCCTGTTCCAGTCGATGCCGGATGCCTGGGGTATCGACCAGCTGTTCCCGGTTCTGCCGCTGGAAGGGCTGAACCACGCCCCGGAACGCCGCGCCGTGCTGCTGGACATCACCTGTGACTCCGACGGCGCAATCGACCACTACGTCGACGGCGACGGTATCGCAACGACGATGCCAATGCCGGAGTACGATCCGGAGAACCCGCCAATGCTGGGCTTCTTTATGGTGGGTGCGTATCAGGAGATCCTCGGCAACATGCACAACCTGTTCGGTGATACCGAAGCGGTTGACGTGTTTGTCTTCCCTGACGGCAGCGTGGAGGTTGAGCTGTCCGACGAAGGAGACACCGTGGCGGACATGCTCGAATACGTTCAGCTGGATCCGAAAAAACTGCTCACCCAGTTCCGCGATCAGGTTAAAAATACCGGTCTGGACGATGCCTTGCAGCAGCAGTTCCTGGAAGAGTTTGAAGCGGGTCTGTACGGGTATACGTATCTGGAAGACGAGTAAGAAAACCTCCCTCTCCCTGTGGGAGAGGGGCGGGGTGAGGGCATCAGGCCGCTGTGCCGCCGATGCCCGGTGGCGCTGCGCTTACCGGGCCTACGAATGTAGGCCGGAGAAGGCGAAGCCGCCATCCGGCAGAATGCTATACTCACTTGAACCCGTATGAATTAACGGCGATAATTCGCCCCAATATGCGATTTACGAATCAATCCCTTCCTCGTCGGGTTTAACGACGCGGAGGGGATTTTTTTTCATCTGTTTTTAATGTATCGACTTTATAAGAGGTCAGGACATGAGCACTTTAGGTCATCAGTACGATAACTCTCTGGTATCTAACGCGTTTGGTTTTTTACGCCTTCCGATGAACTTCCAGCCGTACGACAGCGATGCGGACTGGGTGATCACCGGCGTACCGTTCGACATGGCAACGTCCGGTCGCGCGGGGGGACGTCATGGCCCGGCGGCGATCCGTCAGGTTTCCACCAACCTGGCCTGGGAGCACAACCGCTTCCCGTGGAACTTCGACATGCGCGAGCGCCTGAACGTGGTGGACTGCGGCGATCTGGTATACGCCTTCGGCGACGCGCGCGAGATGAGCGAAAAATTGCAGGCGCACGCTGAGAAGCTGCTGGCGGCCGGTAAACGCATGCTCTCCTTTGGCGGTGACCACTTCGTGACCCTGCCGCTGCTGCGCGCCCACGCGAAGCACTTCGGCAAAATGGCTCTGGTGCACTTCGATGCGCACACCGACACCTACGCGAACGGCTGTGAATTCGACCACGGCACCATGTTCTATACCGCGCCGAAAGAAGGCCTGATCGATCCAAACCACTCCGTGCAGATCGGCATCCGCACCGAGTTCGACAAAGACAACGGCTTCACCGTACTCGACGCGGGCCAGGTGAACGATCGCGGCGTGGACGATATTCTGGCTCAGGTTAAGCAGATCGTCGGCGACATGCCTGTCTATCTGACCTTCGACATCGACTGCCTGGATCCGGCATTCGCACCGGGTACCGGTACGCCGGTGATCGGCGGCCTGACATCAGACCGCGCCATCAAGCTGGTGCGCGGCCTGAAGGATCTGAACATCGTCGGGATGGACGTGGTGGAAGTAGCTCCGGCCTATGACCAGTCCGAGATCACCGCGCTGGCCGCGGCGACCCTGGCGCTGGAAATGCTCTACATCCAGGCGGCGAAAAAAGGCGAATAAGCCTTACGCGCTGATTGCTGCTGCGCGCCGCATGCGCAGCAGCAACATTCCCCCGGCAAGCAGGGTGACAACCTGCGAGACGACCAGCACCGAAAAGCCTGAACTGACCGACCCCACCGATCTCATCACCATCCCCATCAGCAGCGGAATAAACGCCGCGCAGATATTGCCGATCCCATTGATAATGCCGTAAGCGCTGCCCACCGCTTCCCGCGCGGCGTGATGCTGGATCACCGCCGGAATAGCCGCTCCCTGTAGCCCCCAGAAGACGTTAGCCGAAAGCATAAACAGCGCCAGCCAGGCAGGCTGATGGCTGAGCATCAGCGCGACCACGGACAGCGCCGTCATCGCCCCGCCCACCACAAACAGCACCGGTGCCTGTTCCGGACGCATTTTGTCGAGCAGCACGCCACCCAGAAACTTTGACCCCAGACTGAGCAGGAAGGGGATCGCCGCAAGCCAGCCCGTGGCATGCAGCGAGAAGTGGTGCTCGTCACGCAGCCACGCGGGTAACCAGGCGCTGCTCCCCCAGAGATAGCTCAGGGTGGCGATTTCAACCAGCAGGATCCAGCCCAGCAGCGGCGTCTGCCAGGCCAGCGTGAAGGTGTGAACAAAACCCGGCTTTTTCGCGGTCGGGAGCTTGCGCGGCGCGGGCAGAAAACGCCAGATTAAGCCGCCGCCGAGGAGAAGGTTGATTGCCGCCAGCGCGTAAAACGACCCGGCCCAGCCCAGATGCGACATCAGCCAGGTCACCAGCGGAAAGCCCACGGCCAGCCCGAGCGAGACGCCCAGCGCGGTCACGGCGTTGGGTTTGCCGATCTCTTGCGCGCTAAAGTTATCGCTGATAAAGCGCGTTTTCAGTGAAAAAAGCGGTCCCTCCGCGATCCCCAGAATCACGCGGGCGATGAGCATTCCCGTCAGCGAGCCGAGCAAAGGTGAAGCCGCGCAGACCGCGGCCCAAATCGCAATGCTGCTTAATAATCCTTGCCGATAATGAAGTTTGCTTTCAATAACTGGCGTTAATAATAAAGCGGAAAACCCATAACCCAGAAGAAAGCAGGTCATGAGCAGGCCCTGTAACATTCTGTTTTCATTTAACTGAAAATGTTCGGCAAATTCCGGGTTTAAAATCATTACCGAGATATTTACCCGATCGACGTAGGAAATAATAATGAGTAATAAAAGCGCAATCGTGCCTTGCCATCTTGCCGTCATCATGTCCGCCTTACGTTTTTTGTAACTTATATTTTTCATCAATGTGATTGTCACGGAGCTAAAATGATTCACCTATGAAACTCTTTGTTTATTAAAGATAAATTAAAAATTCGTTTCACAGGTGAAACGCGAAAGAGGTGACGTTCATTTATTTTTAGAGAGTAAAAAGAAAAGAAGTCAATCTGTTTTATTGAAAATAAGAGACCATTAAAAAAACCTATTTCTCACGCTGCAATAATGAAAATTTCATATCGCTGCATTTTTTCGTGATCCCTTGCACACTTAGTTAATTAATTGCCGATCGATTAACAAATTCGTCACATTGTCGCTTGACGAAACATTCATCGCTTTTATATTGACCGTATTAAATAAGAAACAGAGTTTCATATATGAAACAAAAGCCTGGAGGATCGTGATGAGCTGGATAGGCGTATGTGACGCAGAACAAGTACAGGAAGATTTCCCTTTTAGCGGCAACGTCGACGGTAAAGAGATCGGCGTTTACCTGATCGACGGTGAATATTACGCGCTGGAGGACGTATGCCCGCACGCCTATGCCCTGCTGAGTCAGGGCTTCGTGGAAGACGGCAAGGTGGAATGCCCGCTGCACGAGGCGGTGTTCGACGTCAAAACCGGCCAGTGTCTGCACGGCCCCGGAGGACGCAACCTCAATCGTTACCCGGTTCGGGTTTTTGAAAACCAGATTCAGATTACCTTCGTTGAGGAGACCGTGGCATGAGCGACACGCTGAACTACAACCCGGCGCTGCCGGAAAGCCGCCAGTTTACCCCGCCGGCAGAGGGCGGTAATGGCGCCATTCATAAGCCGGGTGATTACACCAACCTGATCTGGCAGACCCGCAGCCGCGAGCCGGAAAGCTGGGAAGTGAAGCTGATTGCGACGCTGGAAGATCTCTTCGAGCAGGGCGTTGAAACCTTGCCGGAGCTGGTAAGCGGGCTGAACGCAGTGCGTATGCACGACCAGCAGGGCGAGCCGTGGAGCGACGCCAGCTTCCAGGCATTCTTACAGGTTAACGGCTACTGAGGGCAACGCGATGACGACGACCGTACAACATTATCTGGATAAAGGCCTGCGCGGCCTCTGGTATCCGGTGCTGGCGAGCTGGGAAGTGCAGTCTGCGCCGGTGGGCATCACCCGCCTGGGCGAGCAGATTGTGGTCTGGCGCAATAAAGATGGCCAGGTTCAGGCGCTGGAGGACCGCTGTCCGCATCGCGGTGCGCGCCTGTCGATGGGCTGGAACCTCGGGGACCGCATTGCCTGCTGGTATCACGGCGTAGAGGTGGCGGGCAACGGCGAGGTGAAAGACGTGCCCGCCGTGGATAAATGTCCGCTGGTCGGCCAGCAGTGCGTGCGCAGCTATAACGTGCAGGAGGCGCACGGCGCTATCTTCCTGTGGTTTGGCGTCACCGCTGACCAGCAGCCGGACGCGCTGACCTTCCCGGATGAACTTGCCGATACGGAGAACTTCAGCAACTTCCTCTGCACCGCCGCGTGGAAGTGCAACTACCAGTACGCGCTGGAAAACGTGATGGACCCGATGCACGGCACCTACCTGCATTCGTCCTCGCACTCAATGGCGGAAGGGGATCGCAAGGCCGACATGGTGCTCCAGCCGACCAAAACCGGCTTTATTTTCGAGAAGAAAGGGCAGAGCGGCGTCAACTTCGACTGGGTTGAGCTCGGCAACAGCGGCACCTGCTGGATGCGCCTCTCCATTCCGTACAAGAAGCGCTTCGGACCGGGCGGCCACTTCTTTATCGTCGGCATGGTGGTGCCGGAAGATAACGACAACTGCCGCGTCTTCTTCTGGCGCATCCGCCGCGTGCAGGGCTGGCAGCGCGATATGTGGCGCTTCATGTACCGCAACCGTCTGGAAAAACTGCACTGGGAAGTGCTGGAGCAGGACCGTGTGGTGCTGGAAAGCCTGGCCCCAAACGCCCGCGACCATGAGTACCTGTACCAGCACGACGTCGGCCTTTCCCGCCTGCGCCGCATGATGCAAAAGGCCGCCAAAGAGCAGCTGGCGATGCGTGAAGCACAGCAGGGAGCCGCCTGATGAACGGGGTGCTGAGCGGCAAGCGCATCGTGGTGACCGGCGCCGCGCGCGGGCTGGGCTACCACTTTGCCAAAGCCTGCGCGGAGCAGGGTGCGAAGGTAGTGATGTGCGACATCCTTCAGGGCGAGCTGGCCGAAAGCGCCCACGGGCTGAGCGAGCAGGGCTATGCGATCGAATCGCACGCTATCGATCTGGGCGATCCGCATTCTATTGAGCAGGCGTTTAGCGCCATTGGCGAGCAGGGGCCGATTGACGGCCTGGTCAACAACGCGGCGATGGCGACGGGCGTGGGCGGCAAAAACATGCTTGATTACGATCCGGATCTCTGGGATCGGGTGATGAGCGTCAACGTCAAAGGCACCTGGCTGGTGACGCGCGCCGCCGTGCCGCTGCTGCGCGAAGGGGCAGGCATTGTGAACGTGGCGTCCGACACCGCGCTGTGGGGCGCGCCGCGCCTGATGGCCTACGTTGCCAGCAAGGGGGCCGTGATTGCCATGACCCGTTCAATGGCGCGCGAACTGGGGGAAAAACGTATCCGGATCAACGCCATCGCACCGGGGCTAACCCGCGTCGAGGCGACGGAATATGTCCCCGCCGAACGGCATCAGCTCTACGAAAACGGACGCGCGTTAACCGGCGCGCAGCAGCCGGAAGATGTCACCGGCAGCGTGGTCTGGCTGTTAAGCGATCTGTCACGGTTTATCACCGGACAGCTGATCCCGGTCAACGGCGGTTTTGTCTTTAACTAAGGTAGGGCGATGATGGCAAACGATCAGGAAGTGAAGTATCTGGTGCCGGGGCTGGAGCGCGGTTTACAGCTGCTGTTGGCCTTTGGCGAGCAGCATCGCGATCTGACCTTTGCCGAACTGCACCGGCTGGTGGATATGCCGAAGGCCACCGCCTATCGCGTGGTACAGACGCTGGAGTACATGGGATTTCTGGAGCGCAACACGCGCACCAATACCTTTTCGCTGGGCATGAACGTGCTGCGTCTTGGCTTTGAGTACATCGCCTCGCTGGACGTGGCGCAGGTCGGCCAGCCGGTGATCGAGCAACTGCGCGACGTGAGCCAGTGCAGCAGCCATCTGGCGATCCGCGACGGGCGCGACATTATCTACATCGCCCGCGTCAGCGCCGCCGGGTCGCGCATCAACCAGGTCAGCATTGGTACCCGCCTGCCGGTGCACTGCACCTCGCTGGGCCGCATGCTGTTGACCGATATTTCCCGCGCTGATTTCGAACAGCTGTTCCCGCACGAGCGCCTGCCGGGCAACACGCCGGGGCAGCTTCACGACCGCGAAGCCCTGTGGCAGATGGTGCAGCAGGACAAAGCCCGCGGGTACGTTATCGGCGAATCCTTCTTCCGCCACGGCATCTCCTCCATCGTTTACCCGGTGTATGACCGAAGCCATCGCGTGGCGGCGGTGGTCAGCATTCTGGTGCCGTCGGAGGAGATCCCGCAGAGCGACCGCGAGCGCCTGCAAAACGAGGTTCGCCTCGCGGCGGATAAAATTTCTGGCTTCTTAGGGTATTTGTCACAGGCCAGTTAAATCAGTGAGTTAACGTCAGGCGCTTGACTGCGTCGGGCATGTTTTACGCCCAATCTGGGCCAGATGAGGCAACGAACGATGAGTGTAACCGGAATTGAAAAGCTGGAATTTGGTGTGGAAGACCTGACGCACTGCGCCAAATTTATGCGTGATTTTGGCCTGACGGGCGATGCCAGCGGCCAGCGTTTCACCACCCTGAGCGGCGCGCGCGTGGAGCTTAACCCGATCGACAGCCTCGACCTGCCGCCCGCGTTTGAAGCGGGTAACACCCTGCGCCGCATGACCTGGGCGGTTGCCAGCCAGTCAGATCTGGATGCGCTGCGCCCGAAGCTGGCGCAACAGCCAGGTTTTCGTGAAGTGGGCGACGCGCTGGAGTGCCTGGACCCGAACGGCATGACGCTGCGCGTGCAGGTGACCCAGCAAACTGACGTGGAGCTGAACGTCGAGCCGATTAACCAGTGGGGCGATGCCCGCCGTATCGACACCCCCAGCCCGGTTTACGATCGCGCCCAGCCGATCAACGTGGGGCATGTGGTGTTCTTCGTGGAAGAGCTGGCGGCAGTGGAGAAATTCTACCGCGAGGTGCTCGGCTTCCAGGTCTCGGACCGCTATATCAACCGCGCCGTGTTCCTGCGCTGCGGCGTGCGCGGCGGCCATCACAACCTGTTCCTGCTGCAACTGCCGAACCGCAAGCGCGGCCTCAACCACGTGGCCTTCACCGTGCGCGACATCCACGAGGTGATCGGCGGCGGTATCGCGATGAATAAACATGACTGGAGCACCTTTATCGGGCCGGGCCGTCATCCGGTGTCGTCGGCGTACTTCTGGTACGTCAACAGCCCGACCGGCGGGGCGTTTGAGTATTACACCAACGATGATTACCTGACGGAAAACTGGCAGCCGCGTGAGCTGGAGCATTCCCTGGTCTCCTTTACCGAGTGGGCGGTGGAAGGTGGGATTGACCACGACACGCGCCGTCAGCAGAAAAAGCCGGAGGCGGTATGACATCGCGCATTGTCATTATCGGCGGCGGCCAGGCGGGCGGCTGGGCGGCGAAAACCCTGCGCGATGAGGGTTTCGACGGCGAGATTTGCGTGGTAGCGGAAGAAGAGTGGGATTTCTACGAGCGCCCGCCGCTGTCAAAAGCGTCTTTGCTGGAGCCGGACGCGGCGCTCCCAAGGCTGTTTAGCGACGAGGTGCAGCAGGCGCTGAACCTGGCCTGGTACCGGCCGCTGCGCGCTGAATCTGTCGATCGCGATGAGAAAAAAGTCGTTCTTAGCAACGGCGAGCATCTTAGTTACAACATCCTTTTAATCGCTACCGGTGGTCGGGCGCGCCTGCCTTCGCAGGCGTGGGCCAGCCATCCGCAGGTCTACACCCTGCGCCACTGGCAGGACGCGCAGCGCCTGAAAAGTCGGCTGGCGGAAAGCCAAACCCTGGCGATTGTCGGCGGCGGCTGGATCGGACTGGAGATTGCTGCCTCGGCGCGGAAAAGCGGCGTGGCGGTCACCCTGTTCGAGCAGCAGCCCGCGCTCTGCATGCGCTCGGTGAGCGGCGAGGTGTCGCAGCGCCTGGAGGCCATCCACCGCGAGCAGGGGGTGGAGATCCGTACCGGCTGCGGTGCGCTGGAGCTGGAGGACGATAACGGCCTGCCGGTTATCCACTGCGACGGCCAGCGTGAAACCTTTGATGCGGTGGTGGTCGGGATCGGCGTCGATCTCAATCTGGAGCTGGCGCGCGATGCGGGGCTGAAAACCGGGCGCGGGATCGTGGTGGATGCCCAGGGACGCACGTCGGATCCGTTCATCTTTGCCGCAGGAGATGTCGCCCAGCACCATCACTACGGGCTGTGCATCCAGTCCTGGGCCTTCGCCCAGAACCAGGCGGTGGCGACGGCGAAAGCGATGCTCAACCCCGATGCGCCGGGCTATGACGACGCGCCGTGGCTATGGTCGGATCAATACCAGCACAACATCCAGATCCTCGGCATTCCGCAGCCGGGCAGCAGAACGGTCGTGCGTGAAGAGGCGCTGTACTTCTCGCTGGACGACAACGGGAGGCTGACGCAGCTGGTGGCGTTCGACGATGCGCGTACCGTCAAGCTGGCGAAGCGCTGGATGGCGGCGGGGCGGGATCTGTCCGACGTGCCGCTCGCCGACCCGACCTTTTCACTGATGTCACTGCGATAGCTAACCCGCACCCGTAGGGGGAGAGATGACCACACTAGAGACTAACACCGCACCGGTTGAGGCGAGCGGTGAGGGGACCCGCACGCCCGAAAAAGCGGTGCGCTGGGCCATCCCGCTGTCGCTGCTGGCCTGCGTGCTGCTGGCGTTTTTCGACAAAATCAGCATCGCGGCGCTCTTTTCGGATACCCATTTCCAGCAGGCGATGGGCATTGATTTCGACACCACGCGTCTCGGCATTTTGATGAGCGCTTTCCTGCTGAGCTATGGCTTCTCATCGGTGTTTTTAAGCGGTTTAGGCGACAAAATCGCGCCGCTGCGCCTGCTCACCGGGATGATGGCGGTGTGGTGCGTGCTGATGGTGGCGATGGGCTTTACCCATAACTACACGCTGATGATCGTCCTGCGTATTCTGCTGGGCGTGGCGGAAGGACCGCTGTTCCCGCTGGCCTTCGCCATCGTACGTCACAACTTCCCCCAGCATTTGCAGGCGCGCGCCACCATGCTGTGGCTGCTGGGGACCCCGGTGGGCGCGGCGATTGGTTTCCCGCTTTCCCTCTGGCTGCTGAACACCTTTGGCTGGCAGAGCACTTTCTTTGTGATGGCCATGCTTACCGTGCCGGTGCTTATCTTTGTGCGCATTGGTCTGCGCGGGATCCGCCTGGAGGCAAAACCCGGCACCTCGCAGGCGTCCCGGGACGAGCGGCGCGCGGCGCGGCGTGAGCTGTTCGTCAGCCCGCACTTCTGGATCATCTGCATCTTTAACATCGCTTTCCTGACCTATCTGTGGGGCATCAACGGCTGGCTGCCGGGCTACCTGATCAAAGGCAAAGGCATTCATCTGGAGCACGCGGGCTGGCTGTCGTCGATGCCGTTCATCGCCATGCTGGCAGGGGAAGTGATTGGCGCGTGGCTCTCGGACAGGGTCGATAAGCGCGCGGCGGCATGCTTTATCTCCATGGCGGGGGCGGCCGTCGGGCTGGCGGCGGTGATGCACCTTGATACCCCGCTGGCCGTCATCGCGGCGATGAGCTTCAGCACCTTTATGTGGGGCACCGGCGCGCCCAACATTTTCGCCCTGCTGGCGAAGGCCACCCATCCCCGGGTGAGCGCCACGGCGGGCGGTATCTTCAACGGGCTGGGAAACTTTGCGGGCGCGCTGTCGCCGGCGGTGATGGGTGCGCTTATCGCCTTCACCCACAGCATGGATTCCGGGCTGATTTTTCTGGCGGTGATGGCGGCGGTGGGCTGCGTCCTGTTACTGCCGCTGCTGAGACGTTACTGAGGAGAGTGTCATGACTGATTCAACCGTAACCAACAAAACGGGCATCAAACCTGACCATCTGACGATGGAAGAGTGGGTCGAGTCGCGCATCGCGCGCTTCGAAGGACGTAAATACGACTGGAACGCGCTGAAGTTCCAGGCCGATTTTGACCCGAAATACCGCCGGGCGCAGATGCGCTACATCGGCACTGGCGCAACCGGCGTGGCGAACGACACCAACACCGTGCAGGCGGACCATTTTACCTTCTCCACCATGGTGCTGCCGTCGAAGTGCGAAGGACCGCTGCACCTGCACGACGACGTGGAAGAGGTGTTCTTCATGCTCAAGGGGCAGATCACGCTGATGATCCAGGACGGCGACAACTACACAGAAACCGTGCTGCGTGAGCGTGACCTGATCTCCGTTCCGCCGGGCATCTATCGCGGCCTGTTTAACCACGGCGAAGAAGAAGCGCTGATGTGCGTCATGCTGGGGACCAACAAGCCGGAAATCCCGACCTATCCGTCCGACCATCCGCTTTCCAAAGTGAAGCGGAACTAAGGGGGGCATGATGACGGGTTTTCGTGAACAGGGAAGCGGCATTCCGCTGATGCTGCTGCACGGGATCAGCTCCGGCGCCGCTTCCTGGCACAAGCAGATGGCGCTGAACGATTTTCGCGTGCTGGCGTGGGACATGCCCGGTTACGGCGAAAGCCCGATGCTGGCCGTAGCGCGGGCAAACGCGGGGGATTACGCCGACGCGCTGGCGGCCATGCTGGATCGCGCCGGTGTCTGGCAGACAGTGCTGGTCGGCCATTCCCTGGGGGCGCTGGTGGCCAGCGCCTTTGCGGCAAAGTTCCCGGATCGCGTCATTCATCTGGTGCTGGCCGACGCCGCACAGGGGTACGGCAATGCCGCGCCGGAGCAGCGGGAGCAGGTCTGGCGCAACCGCGAGCAGCAGATGGCGCTGGGGGGCGACATCCTCGCCCAGACCCGCGCCGCGAAGCTGCTGCGCCCCGGCGCGCGCGCGGAAGATATCGCCACCGTCGCGGCGGGCATGCGGGCGCTGCGCCCGGAAGGCTACCTTGCCGCCGCGTGGATGCTGGCGCATGACGATATCCACGGCTGGCTTAAACGCTACTCCGGCACGTTTGAAGTCTGGTGCGGCGAGCAGGATGCCATCACCCAGCCGGAACTGGTTCAGGGTCTGGCGCTGCGCTACGGCATGCCGTTTATCGCCATTCCGCAGGCCGGGCACGCCAGCTATCTCGATAACGACGCGTTTTTCAACCAACAGCTTTTACGCATTAACGAAGAGGTGCGCGATGAATGCACAAATTGACGGGCGCGTAGCGGTCGTTACCGGCGGTTCTTCCGGCATTGGCTTTGAAACGCTGCGCCTGCTGCTGGGTGAAGGGGCGAAAGTCGCCTTCTGCGGCCGTGACCCGGACCGGCTCGCCAGCGCCCATGCGACGCTGCAAAACGAATTTCCTCACGGGGAGATTTTCGCTTACCGCTGCGACGTGCTGAACGCCGACGAAGTTCAGGCCTTCGCGGATGCGGTGCAGGCGCGCTTTGGCGCGGCGGATATGCTGATCAACAACGCCGGGCAGGGCTACGTGGCGCACTTCCATGACACCCCGCGCGAGGCGTGGCTGCACGAAGCCGAACTCAAACTGTTCGGGGTGATTAACCCGGTGCAGGCGTTTCAGCCTCTGCTGGAGCAGTCAGACATTGCCTCTGTTACCTGCGTGAACTCCCTGCTGGCGCTACAGCCGGAGGAGCACATGATCGCCACCTCCGCCGCTCGTGCCGCGCTGCTGAACATGACGCTGACGCTGTCGAAAGAGCTGGTGGGCAAAGGCATTCGCGTCAATTCCATTCTGCTCGGCATGGTGGAATCCGGCCAGTGGCAGCGCCGCTTTGAAAACCGGGCGGACAAAAGCCAGAGCTGGCCGGAGTGGACGGCGGATATCGCGCGCAAGCGCGGCATTCCGATGGCGCGCCTCGGCAAGCCGCAGGAGCCCGCGCAGGCGCTGCTGTTCCTCGCTTCGCCGCTGGCCTCGTTTACCACCGGCGCGGCGCTGGACGTTTCCGGCGGCTTCTGCCGCCATTTGTAAGGACACATCATGAAAAAGGTAATGTTGATTGGTTTTGGCGCCATGGCACAGGCGGTGATTGAGCGCCTGCCCGCCGGCGTGGCTATCGGCTGGATCGTGGCGCGCGCGTCTCACCATGCCGCCATTCACGACCAGTTTGGCGATGCGGTTGAGGCGCTGACGTCGCCGATGGCGTGCGCACAAACGCCGGATCTGGTGCTGGAATGCGCCAGCCAGCAGGCGGTGGCCCAGTACGGGGAAGAGATCCTGCGTCGCGGCTGGCATCTGGCCGTCATTTCCACCGGCGCGCTGGCGGACAGCGCGCTGGAGCAGCGTCTGCTCGCTGCGGGCGGAAAAATGACCCTGCTTTCCGGTGCGGTGGCCGGTATCGACGGGCTGGCGGCGGCGAAAGAGGGCGGCCTTGAGCGCGTTACCTATCAGTCGCGCAAAAGCCCGGCCAGCTGGCGCGGCAGCTATGCCGAGCAGCTTATCGATCTGAATGCGGTGTCAGAGGCAAAGGTCTTTTTTGAAGGCAGCGCCCGCGAGGCGGCGCGCCTGTTCCCGGCGAACGCCAACGTGGCGGCGACCGTGGCGCTCGGCGGCGTCGGGATGGACGACACCCGCGTGCAGCTGATGGTTGACCCGGCAACGAAACGCAATACCCACACGCTCCATGTGGAAGGATTGTTCGGCGAGTTTCATCTGGAGCTGAGCGGACTGCCGCTGGCTTCTAATCCTAAAACCTCCACCCTGGCGGCACTGAGCGCGGTGCGCGCCTGCCGCGAGCTGGCCCTGAGCTGAGGAGAGACGATGGACGATCTGAAGATTTTTATCGGCGGCCAGTGGCGACACGGCGGCGGCAACCCGATGCAGAGCCACTTCCCGGCAGACGGGTCGATCAACGCGACGCTGAACGCCGCCAGTCTGGATGACCTGGAGGAGGCGGTAGACGCCGGAGAGCGCGCCTGGCGCGATCCCGCATGGCGTAACAGCCTGCCGCACATGCGCGCGAAGATCCTGCATAAGGTTGCCGATCTCATTGAATCCCGCGTCGACGCGCTGGCGCAGATGCAGAGCCGTGATAACGGCAAGCCGCTGGCGGAAGCGCGCGGGCTGGTGATGAGCGCGGCGGGAACGGCGCGCTACTTTGCCGCCGCCTGCGAGCTGCTGGAAGGGGAACTGCCCACGCCGCGCCAGCCGGATCTGCTGACGCTGAGCCGCTATGAGCCGCTCGGCGTGGTAGCGGCCATCACGCCGTGGAACTCGCCGATTGCCAGCGAAATGCAGAAGGTCGCACCGGCGATTGCCGCCGGAAACGCGGTGATCCTCAAGCCGGCCGAAGCCACGCCGCTGATGGCGCTGGAGCTGGCGCGGATTTTTGAACAGGCCGGGCTGCCTGCCGGGCTGCTGAGCGTCCTGCCGGGCAAAGGCTCGGTGATTGGCGATGCGCTGGCGCGCCATCCTCGCGTGCGCAAAATCTCCTTTACCGGTGGAACCACCACGGGCCGCCATCTGGCGCACGTGGCGGCGGAAAAACTGATCCCGGCCTCGCTGGAGCTGGGCGGCAAATCGCCGACCATCGTGCTGGAGGATGCTGATATCGAACAGGCCGCGCGCGGGATCTGCTATGGCATTTTCAGCTCGGCGGGGCAGGCGTGTATAGCCGGGTCGCGGCTGTTTATCCACGAGAGCATTTACGCCCCGCTGATGGCGAGGCTGCTGGAATTAACTCGCGGGCTGCGCGTCGGACACCCGTTTACCGACGGCGTGCATGTCGGACCGCTGATCGGCGAAAAACATCGCCAGAGCGTGATCGAGTACGTCGAACTGGCGAAGCGCGAAGGGGGCCGCGTGCTGTGCGGCGGTGAGATACCCGCCGATCCCGCTCTGGCAAACGGCAGCTTTTTCCTGCCCACGATTATCGAAGGGCTGAGCAACAGCGCCCGCGCCTGTCAGGAAGAGATCTTCGGCCCGGTGCTGGTGGCGATGTCGTTTGGCGATGAAGCCACGCTTATCCGCGAGGCGAACGACTCGGTTTACGGCCTGGCGGCGGGGATCTGGACGCGCGATACCGGGCGCGCCCTGCGTCTCAGCGAGCAGCTGGAGGCTGGCACGGTGTGGATCAACACCTACAAAGTCTTTGCGATTTCGCCCCCGTTCGGGGGCTTTAAAGAGAGCGGTCTGGGCCGCGAGAAGGGTATTCAGGGGCTGAAAGCCTGGATGCAACAAAAGAGCATTTATCTGGCGACGGGTAACAGCGTCAACCACTGGTGCGACTGAGAAAGGGTGAGCAATGAGTGAAATGATAACCGTCGGCGACGCCATCGCCAGAACGCTGGAGCAGTATCAGGTTGAGGCCATCTACGGCGTCATCTCTATTCACAACCTGCCGATCGCGGATGCGGTTGGGCAGCGGAGCAATATCCGCTTTGTGCCCGCGCGCGGTGAAGCCGGTTCCGTCACCATGGCCGATGCCCACGGGCGCTTTTCCGGCCTCGGCGTGGCGCTGACCAGCACCGGCGCGGGGGCGGGTAATGCGGTAGGCGCGCTGGTGGAAGCCATGAATGCCTGCACGCCGCTGCTGCATTTAACCGGGCAGGTTGAGAAAGCCTGGCTGGACGCCGACACCGGGTTTATCCATGAAACCCGTGACCAGCTGACCTTCCTGAAGGCCAGCTCAAAACGGGCGTACCGCATCAGCAATGCGAATCAGGCGATAGCCATTCTGCATAAAGCTATCCAGGACGCGCAGACCCCGCCGTGCGGACCGGTCTCGGTGGAAATCCCGATTGATATTCAGGGCGCCAAAATTCCGCTGTCGCTGGTGACTAAACCGGTTAAACCGGCATCGGTTCCAGCCGTGGATACCGGAATGGTGGACGCGCTGTGGGCGCAGCTCAAACAGGCGAAACAGCCGCTGCTGTGGCTGGGGGGCGGGGCGCTGGGCAGCGCAGACGCGGTTAAAACGCTGGCGGGTGCGGGCATCACCGTGATTTCCAGCACCCATGCGCGCGGCGTGCTGCCGGACAGCCACCGCGCCAGCCTGCGGGCGTTTCACAACTCGCCGTCGGTTGAGGCGCTGATTGCGCAGTGTGATTTTACGCTGGTGGCCGGTTCTCGCCTGCGCAGCAACGAAACCCGTTCCTGGACGCTTGAGCTGCCTTCCCCGCGGGTGCAGATCGATATCGACCCGGCGGCAGCAAGCCGTAACTACCTGATGGATAGCACGTTGATAGCCGATTGTTCAGCGGTGCTTGGCGCGCTTGCAGACAAAATTCAGGGCCGCGAGTGGGGCAACGCACAGTGGGATATGCAGGTGCAGCAGGCGGTTGAGCAAGCCGAACAGGGGCTGCGCGAGCAGTGCGGCGCCTACGCGAAGCTCAACGATGCCATCGAGAAAGCGCTGCCGAAAGATGGCCTGCTGGTGCGCGATATCACCGTGTCCGGCAGCCTGTGGGGTAGCCGCCTGTTCAGGGCTAACGGTCCGCTGATGAACATTCACTCCCTCGCCGGGGCGATTGGTATGGGGCTGCCGATGGCGATCGGCACCGCGATTGCCAACCCGCAGCGCAAGGTGGTGGGGCTGGTGGGCGACGGCGGCCTTAGCCTCAATTTAGGCGAGCTGGCGACGCTGGCGCAGGAGAAAGCCAACGTGACGCTGCTGGTCATGAACGACGGCGGCTACGGGGTGATGCGCGGTATTCAGGATAAGTATTTCGGCGGGCGTCAGTATTATAACGCGCTGCATACGCCGGACTTTACCCTGCTGGCGCAGGCGATTGGCCTTCAGGCGTGGAGCGTTGAGCGGGCAGAGGATTTTGATGCGGTGATGACGGAGGCGCTGGCGATGCCGGGGCCGTCGGTTGTGGAAGTGCGGATGGGGCAGATTGGCACCCTTAAGTTTGCGGGGCCGCCGCAGAAGACGCTTTACTAGCAGTGCAGTGCGGTCTGAAGCCCTCACCCCAGCCCTCTCCCAAAGGGAGAGGGTGACAGCGTTCCCTCTCCCTTTGGGAGAGGGTTAGGGTGAGGGGGTAAATCAGAACACGTTAAACGGGTATTCCACGTAAGCGCGGATCTCGTCCCCGCCCACGTTGTACTCGCTGGCGTTGCTGGAGACGCGCAGTACGGAGTAGCGCAGCTTCAGCTTCAGATCTTTCGCCGGGCCATCCTGCACCTGGTACTGGATCTGGTTAAACCACTCGTGCTCTTTGCCATTGCTGGTTTCAGAGGTTTTGATGTTATCGCCGCGCACGTAGGCGGTGGTCCAGCTCAGGCCCGGTAAACCAAGGCCGCCAAAGTCCAGACCGTAGGATGCCTGCCAGGAACGTTCATCTTCGCCGTTGAAATCAGACCAGTAGGAGTTCGCCAGCCAGATGGTGTTACCGCCGTCACCCACGCCGCCTTTGTCGCGATAGCCGCCGTAGTTGTAGCCGGTACTGCCGCTGCTCTGCTGGTACGCCACTTTGAACGTGTGAATGTCCCAGATATAGCTCGCTGCCAGGCTCCAGATGGTGTTGCTGCGGCCCGTGTTGAGGCTGTCCGCGTAATGCTGGTCGAGACGGGAGTTATAGCCGTTGAAGTCGAGCACCAGCTGCTGCCCGGTACTGAACGGCTGTTTGAAGTTCATGCCCAGGTACTGCTTGTTCATCACCTCTTCGTTATGAGAGGCGTACAGCGCGCCGCTGAAATGGTCGTTAAACTGATAGCTCGCACCGCCGAAGGAGAGGCTCTTCAGTCCGCTGTCGTGGCGGTCATCGCTTTTACGCTGCTCGTCGGTGAAGTAACCGGCGTTGACTTCCAGACCGTCGATCTCTTTCGAGGTCAGCATGGTGCCGGTGTAGCTTTCAAACAGCAGGCGGGAGCTGTCGGCATTCACGATGGGCAGCTCAGGGCGCTGATTCCCGTAGCTCAGTACGGTATTGGAGATGCGCATTTTGGCGGTTGCGCCAAACTTTGCCAGATCGGATTTTGCCCGGCCGTCGTCTTCCTGCTTAAAGAAGTCGATGCCGCCCGCGCCGCTCTTGCCGCGGCCACCGTCCAGACGCACGCCATACTGCGCGATACCGTCCACGCCGAAGCCCACCAGCCCTTCGGTATAGCCGGATGCAAACGTGGCGATGATCCCCTGACCCCATTCGGCTTTGTCCTGCTGGCCCTGATGGTAGTCGCGGCTGATATACGCATTGCGTAAAAACAGATCCAGATGGCTGTCGTCAATAAAACCCTTGCTGTCGGATTGCTGGCTTGCGGCGGCAGGTAATGCGGCAAATAAACTTAAAGCAATTAATGATAATTCTTTTTTCACGGAGGGAACGTCTCTGTCTGGATATATTAATTTGAATAACTGCGGAAGAGATAATTACCGGAAAAAGTTACCTTTGCAATAATTATGTGACCAGACATTTCAGTGTGGCAGGGCAGATTTGGCGGGCCTTTCAGGGGTGTTATCGATACGTGCTTTTAAGTTAACAATTCATGCGAAATAAAAAGGAGGCAAAACTGCCTCCTTCTGAAATTATTTAATTCCGTCTGCCGCCATACGGTCGCGAATATGCTGCGCACGCTCTTCCGAAGCCGGGTGATCGTCAAACATGGAGCTTTGACGGCCCTCCTCCAGTTTCGCCAGTTTTTCGAAGCTGGTAGCTAAACCCGATGGATTGATGCCGCGTTTGCGCAACAGATCGTAAGAGTAGTCATCCGCTTCCGACTCCTGACGCTGGGAGAACTGCGAGTTCACCAGTTTTTCGCCCACGTCGCCCAGCTGCGACTGGGACAGGCTGCCGACGATGCCGCCCGCAGAGGCCGCCGCTGCGCGCACGGCATTGGTGCCCAGCGCAACCTGCATCCCTTTCTTCACGTGACCCAGTGCAACGTGACCCATTTCATGGCCGATCACCGCTTCCACTTCGTTGTCGGTCATCATGTCCATCAGGCCGCTGTAAACGCGGATACAGCCGTTTGCCATCGCAAAGGCGTTGACGTCTTTCGCCATATACACCTTGTAGTTCACCGGCTGACCGTTAATGTTGTCGCCCAGCGCGGAAGCAATCTTGTTCAGACGCTGCGTGTAGGTGCTGTTTGCCGGGGCAAGCGTAGCTTTTCCATCCATATCCTTACAGGCCTCGTCGCTCAACGCTTTCACCTGCGCATCGCTCAATGAGTAGGCCTGAAAAGCTTCTGCGCCTGAGGTCATCAGGCCGTTAGAATCCATATTCTGACAGCCGCTTAGCAGGAGCGTTGTTCCCACAGCCAGCCCGATTGCACGCATTTTCATGATGTTGCTTCCGTACTCGTTAATCTGAATTAATTCCGAAAAATGCACCGTCAACGAAGCCGGTGTCGGGCTAAGTATAAGGAATATCGACAGAGGCGGGCGAGCAGATTGCGCAACATGCGAGCATGATCCAGAGATTTCTTAAGCTGCAAAAGAATGGTCCATGTACATGCCCTGCGGCTTGGGTTACATTGTTGGCACTTTTTTCCGGCGTAGCCCAAAACGCGCTGTCGTCAAGGGCATGGCCTTTAACAGTCCGATCTGGAGTTAAAATGTCCTCACGTAAAGAGCTTGCTAATGCTATTCGTGCGCTGAGCATGGACGCAGTACAGAAAGCCAAATCCGGCCACCCGGGCGCCCCTATGGGCATGGCTGACATCGCCGAAGTCCTGTGGCGTGATTTCCTTAACCACAACCCGCAGAACCCGGCATGGGCAGACCGCGACCGTTTCGTGCTGTCTAACGGCCACGGCTCTATGCTGATCTACAGCCTGCTGCACCTCACTGGCTACGATCTGCCAATCGAAGAGCTGAAAAACTTCCGTCAGCTGCACTCCAAAACTCCAGGTCACCCGGAAGTGGGCTACACCGCTGGCGTTGAAACCACTACCGGTCCGCTAGGTCAGGGCATCGCTAACGCCGTAGGGATGGCGATTGCAGAGAAGACCCTGGCGGCGCAGTTTAACCGTCCTGGCCACGACATCGTTGACCACTTCACCTACGCCTTCCTGGGCGACGGCTGCATGATGGAGGGCATTTCTCACGAAGTGTGCTCCCTGGCAGGCACCCTGAAGCTGGGTAAACTGGTTGCGTTCTACGACGACAACGGCATCTCCATCGACGGTCATGTTGAAGGCTGGTTCACTGACGACACCGCCGCACGTTTCGAAGCCTACGGCTGGCACGTTGTGCGCGGCGTTGATGGCCACGATGCTGACTCGATTAAACGTGCCGTTGAAGAAGCGCGCGCCGTGACCGACAAACCGTCCCTGCTGATGTGCAAAACCATCATCGGCTTCGGTTCTCCGAACAAAGCGGGCACTCACGACTCCCACGGCGCACCGCTGGGCGACGCGGAAATTGCACTGACCCGTGAAGCGCTTGGCTGGAAACACCCTGCCTTCGAAATCCCGTCTGAAATCTACGCTCAGTGGGATGCGAAAGAAGTGGGCCAGGCGAAAGAAGCGGCCTGGAACGAGAAGTTCGCGGCATACGCGAAAGCCTTCCCTCAGGAAGCGGCTGAATTCACCCGTCGTATGAAAGGCGACATGCCGTCTGACTTCGACGCGAAAGCGAACGAGTTCATCGCGAAGTTGCAGGCGAACCCAGCCAAGATCGCCAGCCGTAAAGCATCTCAGAATGCGATCGAAGCGTTTGGCCCTCTGCTTCCAGAATTCCTCGGCGGCTCCGCTGACCTGGCGCCATCAAACCTGACCCTGTGGTCCGGATCTAAGCCAATCAACGAAGATACCGCCGGTAACTACATCCATTACGGTGTACGTGAATTCGGGATGACCGCGATTGCCAACGGTATCGCTCTGCACGGTGGCTTCCTGCCGTACACCTCTACCTTCCTGATGTTTGTGGAATATGCACGTAACGCCGTGCGTATGGCTGCGCTGATGAAACAGCGTCAGGTGATGGTCTACACCCACGACTCCATCGGTCTGGGCGAAGACGGTCCTACCCACCAGCCAGTAGAGCAGGTGGCTTCTCTGCGCGTGACCCCGAACATGAGCACATGGCGTCCATGTGACCAGGTTGAATCTGCGGTGGCGTGGAAATACGGCGTTGAGCGTCATGATGGCCCGACCGCACTGATCCTCTCCCGTCAGAACCTGGCGCAGCAGGAGCGTACCCCAGAGCAGCTGGCAAACATCGCGCGCGGTGGTTACGTGCTGAAAGATTGCGCAGGCCAGCCTGAGCTGATCTTCATCGCGACCGGTTCTGAAGTTGAACTGGCCGTTGCCGCATGGGAAAAACTGACTGCCGAAGGCGTGAAAGCGCGTGTGGTCTCCATGCCGTCTACCGATGCGTTCGACAAGCAGGATGCCGCGTACCGCGAATCCGTACTGCCTAAAGCGGTCTCCGCTCGCGTGGCAGTGGAAGCGGGTATCGCTGACTACTGGTTCAAATACGTAGGTCTGAACGGCGCTATCGTCGGTATGACCACGTTTGGTGAGTCTGCGCCAGCTGAACAGCTGTTTGAAGAGTTCGGCTTCACCGTTGAGAACGTTGTCGCTAAGGCGAAAGAACTGCTGTAATTGCCGTTTTGCCCGGTGGCGCTAACGCTTACCGGGCCTACAAATGGCATAAAATGTAGGCCGGGTAAGCGTTAGCGCCACCCGGCTTTTTTGTATGCACGATTCCTCAGACATGTAACTGCTCTGTAAATTATTCCACCGAAAATGTGATGCAAGTCATATAGCTCGCTTATTCATCTGGACAGAGATTCCTTTTATTCCCCGATTCGCTTATTCTTGCTGAAGCGTTTCAGTCGATTAAATGTTCGACAATTGACCAATCAATCGCAGTTTGTGACAGCAAGGATTCCCCTTCGGGCGTCGCTGGATTACTCTTTCAGCCACCTCAAACTCAGGGATAGCTTTGCAGGAGATCTATGACCGTACGCGTAGCGATTAATGGCTTCGGTCGCATCGGACGCAACGTGGTTCGTGCTTTATATGAATCCGGGCGTCGTGCGGAAATCACCGTGGTGGCAATCAATGAACTGGCGGATGCTGCGGGCATGGCGCATTTGTTGAAATATGACACCAGCCACGGTCGCTTTGCCTGGGACGTTCGCCAGGAAAGGGAACAGCTGTTCGTCGGTGACGATGCCATCCGCGTGCTGCATGAGAACAGTATTGAAGGGCTGCCCTGGCGCGAACTGGGTGTGGATGTGGTGCTGGACTGTACCGGCGTGTACGGTAACCGTGAACATGGCGAAGCGCATCTGAATGCTGGCGCGAAAAAAGTGCTGTTCTCCCATCCCGGCAGTAACGACCTCGACGCCACCGTCGTGTTTGGCGTCAACCAGCACGAGCTGCAAGCTGAACACCGCATTGTCTCCAACGCCTCCTGCACCACCAACTGCATTATTCCGGTCATTAAACTGTTAGACGATGCGTATGGCATTGAATCCGGCACCGTGACCACGATTCACTCCGCCATGCACGATCAGCAGGTCATCGACGCCTACCATCCGGATTTACGACGCACTCGCGCGGCGAGCCAGTCCATCATTCCGGTGGATACGAAACTGGCTGCCGGGATCACCCGTATTTTCCCGCAGTTTAACGACCGTTTCGAAGCGATTGCCGTGCGCGTGCCGACGATAAACGTCACTGCAATCGATCTTAGCGTGACGGTGAAAAAACCGGTAAAAGCCTGTGAAGTCAACCTGTTGCTGCAAAAAGCGGCACAGGGAGCATTTCATGGTATAGTTGACTATACGGAATTACCGTTGGTCTCAGTAGATTTTAACCACGACCCGCACAGCGCCATCGTGGATGGCACGCAGACGCGAGTCAGTGGTGCGCACCTTATCAAGACGCTGGTCTGGTGTGATAACGAATGGGGCTTTGCTAACCGAATGCTCGACACCACGTTAGCCATGGCCGCAAAAGGTTTCAGGTAGAGCGCACCTTGCGCTTGCAAAACTTTAAGAATCAACGAGAGGATTCACCATGTCTGTAATTAAGATGACCGATCTGGATCTGGCAGGTAAACGCGTTTTCATCCGTGCCGATCTGAACGTACCGGTTAAAGATGGCAAAGTGACCAGCGACGCGCGTATCCGTGCATCTCTGCCAACCATTGAACTGGCTCTGAAGCAGGGCGCTAAAGTGATGGTCACCTCCCACCTGGGCCGTCCAACTGAAGGCGAGTACAACGAAGAGTTCTCTCTGCTGCCGGTTGTTAATTACCTGAAAGACAAACTGTCCAGCCCGGTTCGCCTGGTTAAAGATTACCTGGACGGCGTGGAAGTTGCCGAAGGTGAGCTGGTTGTTCTGGAAAACGTTCGCTTCAACAAAGGCGAAAAGAAAGACGACGAAACCCTGTCCAAAAAATACGCTGCGCTGTGCGACGTATTCGTGATGGATGCATTCGGTACGGCTCACCGTGCGCAGGCATCTACCCACGGTATCGGTAAATTCGCAGACGTCGCCTGTGCAGGTCCGCTGCTGGCTGACGAACTGGAAGCGCTGGGTAAAGCTCTGAAAGAACCTGCTCGTCCAATGGTCGCTATCGTTGGTGGTTCTAAAGTTTCTACCAAACTGACCGTACTGGATTCCCTGTCCAAAATCGCTGACCAGCTGATCGTTGGTGGTGGTATCGCGAATACCTTCGTTGCTGCGCAAGGCCACAACGTGGGTAAATCCCTGTACGAAGCGGATCTGGTTGACGAAGCCAAACGTCTGCTGAGCACCTGTGATATTCCGGTTCCAACTGACGTTCGTGTAGCTACCGAGTTCTCCGAAACTGCTACTGCAACCCTGAAGTCTGTTAACGACATCAAAGATGAAGAGCAGATTCTGGACCTGGGCGACGTTTCTGCACAGAAACTGGCTGAAATCCTGAAAAACGCAAAAACTATCCTGTGGAACGGTCCTGTCGGCGTGTTCGAATTCCCGAACTTCCGCAAAGGGACTGAGATCGTGGCTAACGCTATCGCAGACAGCGAAGCGTTCTCTATCGCAGGCGGTGGTGACACCCTGGCAGCTATCGATCTGTTCGGTATCGCTGACAAGATCTCCTACATCTCCACTGGTGGCGGCGCATTCCTCGAATTCGTGGAAGGTAAAGTCCTGCCAGCAGTAGCAATGCTCGAAGAGCGCGCTAAGAAGTAAGCCATTCAGGGGCAGGGAAACCTGCCCAATTTTCAGCGCGCTTATCAGAGCTCGCACCTTTTCTAACGGCCGAAGATACAGGACTAAGCAACATGTCTAAAATTTTTGATTTCGTAAAACCTGGCGTTATCACTGGTGATGACGTACAGAAAGTGTTCCAGGTAGCTAAAGAAAACAACTTCGCTCTGCCAGCAGTTAACTGCGTAGGTACCGACTCCATCAACGCCGTACTGGAAACCGCTGCAAAAGTTAAAGCACCGGTTATCGTTCAGTTCTCTAACGGCGGCGCTGCGTTCATCGCAGGTAAAGGCGTGAAAACTGACGTTCCTCAGGGCGCTGCTATCCTGGGTGCTATCTCTGGCGCACATCACGTTCACCAGATGGCTGAGCACTACGGTGTTCCGGTTATCCTGCACACTGACCACTGCGCGAAAAAACTGCTGCCATGGATCGACGGTCTGCTGGACGCAGGTGAAAAACACTTCGCAGCAACCGGTAAGCCACTGTTCTCTTCTCACATGATCGACCTGTCCGAAGAGTCTCTGGAAGAAAACATCGAGATCTGCTCTAAGTACCTGGCGCGTATGTCCAAAATGGGCATGACCCTGGAAATCGAACTGGGTTGCACCGGCGGTGAAGAAGACGGTGTGGACAACAGCCACATGGACGCTTCTGCTCTGTACACTCAGCCAGAAGACGTTGATTACGCTTACACCGAGCTGAGCAAAATCAGCCCACGCTTCACCATCGCAGCGTCCTTCGGTAACGTACACGGCGTATACAAACCAGGTAACGTGGTTCTGACCCCGACCATCCTGCGTGATTCTCAGGAATACGTGTCTAAGAAACACAACCTGCCGCACAACAGCCTGAACTTCGTCTTCCACGGCGGTTCCGGTTCTTCTGCTCAGGAAATCAAAGATTCCGTAAGCTACGGCGTAGTGAAAATGAACATCGATACCGACACCCAATGGGCAACCTGGGACGGTATCCTGCAATACTACAAAACCAACGAAGCTTACCTGCAAGGTCAGCTGGGCAACCCGAAAGGCGAAGACCAGCCGAACAAGAAATACTACGATCCACGCGTATGGCTGCGCGCTGCCCAGACTTCTATGATTACTCGTCTGGAGCAGGCATTCAAAGAACTGAACGCGGTTGACGTTCTGTAATTTGAGCTGTTCATAGCGTCAAGAAGGTCCGCATATGCGGGCCTTTTTTTATGCCTTTTCAATAGCCTGATGCCTCTGTTTTTGTGATCTGTTTGGCAATATCATGGCTTTTTGTTTACCCTTTACTGACCTGCCTGTCTCCGTGTGGGATAGATTTTGTGGTTTTTATGAGCATAAGGAAAGATAAATGGAAGATCTCGGTGTTGTAGATAGCATCAATAACGCTGGCTCCTGGCTGGTGCGCAACCAGGCGCTCCTGATTAGTTACGCTGTGAATATTGCGGCGGCAATTGCCATCATTGTCGTGGGGATGATTATTGCCCGCACGGTTTCCCGGGGCGTTAATCGCGTAATGCTATCCCGTCATATCGATGCAACCGTTGCTGATTTCCTTTCTGCGCTGGTGCGTTACGGGATTATTGCGTTTACCCTCATTGCGGCAATGGGGCGGGTCGGTGTACAAACCGCTTCGGTCATTGCTGTACTTGGTGCCGCTGGTCTGGCCGTAGGTCTCGCTCTTCAGGGCTCGCTGGCTAACCTTGCAGCTGGCGTACTGTTAGTGACGTTCCGTCCTTTCCGTGCCGGAGAGTATGTTGATCTCGGTGGCACTGCGGGCACCGTGCTGAACGTGCAGATTTTTTCTACCACGTTGCGTTCGGCAGACGGCAAAATCGTCATTGTGCCAAACAAGAAAGTGATTGATGGCAACATTACTAACTTCTCTCGTGAGCCGGTTCGCCGTAATGAACTCATTATCGGGGTTGGCTATGATTCAGATACTGAGCTTGTGAAAAAGCTGATTACCGATATCATCGAATCAGATGACCGCATTCTTAAAGATCGCGAAATGACCGTTCGCCTGAACGAGCTGGGCGCGTCATCGATTAATTTTGTGGTGCGCATCTGGAGTAAAAGCGGCGATCTGCAAAACGTTTACTGGGACGTGCTGGAGCGCATCAAGCGTGATTTCGATGCCAACGGTATCAGCTTCCCTTATCCGCAGATGGACGTAAATCTCAAACGCGAGAAAGCAGCCGAATAATTTGCTTTAACGTAGGCCCGGTAAGCGTCAGCGACACCGGGCTTTTCTTATATTAGCCCGGCTAATCCCCAATTAATATTATCAATTTCCTCTAATGTCGTTCCCGCAGTATAGTCTGCCTCCAGGACAACTCTGCGAGAATTACGTCATGTTATCTTATTATTTTCAGGGGCTTGCGTTAGGCGCGGCCATGATCCTTCCCCTTGGTCCACAAAATGCGTTTGTGATGAACCAGGGCATTCGCCGCCAGTATCATCTGATGATTGCCCTGCTGTGCGCGGTGAGCGATTTGCTACTGATTTGCGCCGGGATTTTTGGCGGCAGCGCCTTGCTGATGCAGTCGCCGTGGCTGCTGGCGCTGGTTACCTGGGGCGGCGTAGCGTTTCTGCTGTGGTACGGGTTTGGCGCCCTGAAAACGGCCATGAGCAGCAATCTTGAGCTGGCGAGCGCCGAAGTGATGAAGCAGGGGCGCTGGAAGATTATCGTCACCATGCTCGCCGTGACGTGGCTTAACCCGCACGTTTATCTTGATACGTTCGTGGTGCTCGGCAGCCTGGGTGGACAGCTGGACGTTGAGCCCAAGCGCTGGTTTGCGCTCGGTACGGTCAGCGCCTCCTTCCTCTGGTTCTTTGGTCTTGCGATCCTGGCGGCATGGCTGGCGCCACGTCTTCGCACCGCTAAAGCGCAGCGCATTATCAATACCCTGGTTGGGCTGGTGATGTGGTTTATTGCCTTCCAGCTGGCGAAAGAGGGCATTCATCACGTACAGGGACTGTTCAACTAAGCGTTGTCTTATGGACATCTGAACAAGACCCGCTAAGCTTGCTGGCATGAGCCCTGTTAACAGGGCACTCTTCGCAACATGGAGGAATGACAGTGAAGTTTAAGGTGATGGCCCTGGCGGCATTAGTAAGTTTAGGTACGGTGTCGGTGCAGGCGAATGAACTGCCAAACGGCCCGCACATTGTCACTTCAGGCACGGCAAGCGTGGATGCGGTACCGGATGTTGCAACTCTGGCAATTGAAGTGAACGTGGCGGCGAAAGATGCTGCTTCCGCCAAGAAACAGGCAGACGATCGTGTTGCGCAATACCTCTCTTTCCTGGAACAGAACGGTGTCGCGAAAAAAGACATCAGCTCTGCGAACCTGCGTACCCAACCGGATTACGACTACCAGAACGGCAAAAGCATCCTGAAAGGCTATCGCGCCGTGCGTACTGTGGAAGTGACTGTACGCCAGCTAGATAAGCTCAACGGATTGCTGGATGGTGCGCTGAAGGCTGGGCTGAACGAAATTCGTTCCGTCTCGCTGGGCGTTGCGCAACCGGAGAAATATAAAGACGAAGCGCGTAAAGCGGCGATTGATGATGCCATTCATCAGGCGCAGCAGCTGGCATCCGGCTTCAAGACCAAGCTCGGTCCGGTTTACAGCGTGCGCTACCACGTTTCAAACTACCAGCCAAGCCCGATGGTTCGGATGATGAAGGCGGACGCCGCGCCGGTTTCTGCTCAGGAAACCTATGAGCAGCCAACCATTCAGTTCGACGATCAGGTTGATGTGGTGTTCCAGCTGGAGCCGACTGAAAAGCCAGCTCAGTAACCCGTAGGCCGGGTAAGGCGAAGCCGCCACCCGGCTAGTTTTTCAATCCTGTCTTAACACCTTATGCCCAAACGCCAGCAGCGCGTCAGTGACGTTGCGCATCATGCGGCTTTCCGGCGCAAAACGGTGCCAGTACAGCATCCGGCGCTGATACAGCCCCGGGGTTAAATCAATCAGCTCACCGCTTTTCAACTCTTTCTCAATCTGCAAATGCGGGATCATGCAGCAGGTGGTTCCCTGACGCGCGAGCTGTACGAAGGCTTCGGACGAGTTAACGATATGACACGGCACGCTGCCCGGCGGCAGATCGAAGTTTTGTTGCAGGAAGGCCTGATGCATATCGTCCAGATGGTCGAAAGCGACGGCAGGCGCTTTCAGCAGCGCGGCGCGGGTCACACCGTTCGGGAAGTAGCGCTCGGCAAAGGCTTTTGAACCGACAAACAGGTAATCCAGCGCGCCCAGCTGATCCACCAGACAGCTTGGCAACGCCTGAGGCTGAATACTGACCGCACCAACCACTTCGCCACGGCGCAGGCGCTCCTGGGTGCGGGTTTCGTCTTCAACCTGGAGATTCAGGCGGATAGGGGAGTCGGCCAGCACCGGCGCAAGGGCCGGCAGCAGCCAGGTTGCCAGACTGTCGGCGTTCACCGCCAGCGACAGCAGCAGCGGCGTGGAGCCGGTCTGTTCATCGCCCAGCCACTCATCTTCCAGCAGTTCAACCTGCCGCAGCAGGGCGAGGAGCTTTTGTCCTTGCTCCGTCGGACGCGGCGGTACGGTACGCACCAGCAGCGGCTGCCCGAACATGTTTTCAAGCTGTTTGATACGCTGTGATACGGCGGACTGGGTGATGCACAGCTTTTGCGCCGCGCGCTCAAAACCGCGTTCACGAATAACTGCATCAAGTGCCTGTAGTGTTCTGTAGTCCGGACGTTTCATTGCTCTGGCTGACTCCTTAATTTTGCTTAATCTGCACTATGACACAATTTTCCCTTCGTGGCAGACGAAATCCATTCGACGTGTTCTATAATGCGCCCTGAGTTTTCACACCACAGGCAAAACGATCATGACGCAGGATGAACTGAAAAAAGCAGTAGGATGGGCCGCTCTCCAGTACGTACAGCCGGGTACCATTGTCGGTGTTGGTACGGGGTCGACGGCGGCGCACTTTATCGATGCGCTGGGCACGATGAAGGGGCAGATCGAGGGCGCGGTTTCCAGCTCCGATGCTTCCACGGAAAAGCTGAAAAGCCTCGGCATCACCGTTTTCGACCTCAACGAAGTGGACCGTCTGGGCATTTACGTTGATGGCGCGGATGAAATCAACGGCCATATGCAGATGATCAAAGGCGGTGGCGCGGCGCTGACCCGCGAGAAGATCATCGCTTCCGTGGCGGATAAGTTCATCTGCATCGCGGACGCCTCCAAGCAGGTCGACATTCTGGGGAATTTCCCGCTGCCGGTCGAAGTGATCCCGATGGCGCGCAGCGCCGTGGCACGTCAACTGGTGAAGCTGGGTGGTCGTCCGGAATACCGTCAGGGTGTGGTGACCGACAACGGCAACGTGATCCTCGACGTTCACGGCCTTGAGATCCTCGATGCCATTGCGCTGGAAAATGCGATCAACGGCATTCCAGGCGTCGTTACCGTAGGGTTATTTGCCAACCGTGGCGCGGACGTGGCGCTGATCGGCACGGCTGACGGTGTAAAAACCATCGTAAAATGATCTGACGGGGGGAGCACTCCCCCCGCTAAAAAATTTTTGAAAAGCTAAATTCGGTGACTTGTGTCACGTTTTTCCGCCTCTTTTGCCGATCCTGCCACGTTCGTAATTTTCCGCAGCATTTTCCTCTGCCATTTTGCTCTGTATGACTTTTCTTCAGAGTGCCGACGCAAACGTTCATATTGCTGCAATAGTTTTTTTTGATATGTTGGCTGCACGGGATTTATATCCAGCACAACATCAGTTCAGATAAAAACAGGGTCGGGTAAATGGCAAAGGTATCACTGGAGAAAGACAAGATTAAATTCCTGCTGGTTGAAGGCGTGCACCAGAAAGCGCTCGATAGCCTTCGCGCAGCAGGCTACACCAACATCGAATTTCACAAAGGCGCGCTGGACACTGAAGAGCTGAAAGCGTCCATCCGTGATGCCCATTTCATTGGCCTGCGATCCCGTACCCAACTGACTGAAGACGTTATTGCTGCGGCGGAAAAGCTGGTGGCGATTGGCTGTTTCTGCATCGGCACCAACCAGGTTGATCTGAATGCCGCCGCAAAACGCGGTATCCCGGTCTTTAACGCGCCGTTCTCTAACACCCGTTCCGTGGCGGAGCTGGTGATTGGCGAGCTGCTGCTGCTCCTTCGCGGCATTCCGGAAGCTAACGCCAAAGCACACCGCGGCGTGTGGAATAAGCTGGCTGCGGGCTCCTACGAAGCGCGTGGTAAAAAGCTCGGGATTATCGGTTACGGCCACATCGGTACGCAGCTCGGTATTCTGGCGGAATCCCTCGGCATGCACGTGTTTTTCTACGATATCGAAAGCAAGCTGCCGCTGGGTAACGCGACGCAGGTGCAGCATCTTTCAGACCTGCTGAACATGAGCGACGTGGTCAGCCTGCACGTGCCGGAAAATGCGTCCACCAAAAACATGATGGGGGCGGAAGAGCTGGCGCTGATGAAGCCGGGCGCTCTGCTGATCAACGCCGCGCGCGGCACTGTGGTTGACATTCCTGCGCTGTGCGATGCGCTGAAGCGTAAGCATCTGGCGGGTGCGGCGATTGACGTATTCCCGACGGAACCGGCCACCAACAGCGATCCGTTCACTTCTCCGTTGTGCGAGTTCGACAACGTGATCCTGACGCCGCACATCGGCGGTTCTACTCAGGAAGCTCAGGAGAATATCGGCCTGGAAGTGGCGGGTAAGCTGAGCAAATATTCCGACAACGGTTCAACGCTGTCTGCGGTGAACTTCCCGGAGGTGTCTCTGCCGCTGCACGGTGGGCGTCGTCTGCTGCACATCCACGAAAACCGTCCTGGCGTGCTGACCGCCATCAACCAGATCTTTGCTGAGCAGGGTGTTAACATTGCCGCGCAGTATCTGCAAACTAACTCGCAGATGGGTTATGTGGTGATTGATATCGAAGCGGATGAAGACATCGCCGAGAAAGCATTGCAGAGCATGAAGGCCATTCCGGGGACGATTCGCGCGCGCCTGTTGTACTGATGATGCAGTTTGTGGCGTCGGGTGGCGGCTGCGCCTTACCCGACCTACAATGGTTGTGCGGTCTGTGTGTCGGGTGGCGCTTACGCTTACCCGACCTACAATGTTCGAGGATTTATGTAGGCCGGGTAAGGCATAGCCGCCACCCGGCTTTGTTCTACCAGGTCCAGGTTTTACTGGGCGTCACCACCGCCGGCAACGGCACATCCCATTTCTCTACGGGTAATGCCTCCACGCCCTGGCAATCATGCGCATACCCCACCGGCTGCAATCCGTACTGCTGCCAGTTTTGTAGCGTCCTGTCGTAGAACCCCCCGCCCATGCCTAATCGCTGGCCCTGCTCGTCAAACGCCACCAGCGGCGTAATCAGCACATCCAGCCCGGAAAGCGGGAGCACGTCGCGCACGTCCAGTTTGGGTTCGGTGATTTTCAGACGATTTACCACCAGCTCGCTGTGCGGATGGTAGTGCAGAAACAGCAGATTGCCCGGGCTAAAGGGATGCAGAACCGGCAGGTAAACTTTTTTCCCGGCGCGCCAGAGCTGGTCGATAAGCGGTTGGGTATCCAGCTCACCATCAAATGAGAGAAACAGGGCGACGGTGTTTGCCATCACCACAGGGGGATAGGCCATCATGCGGGCGGCGGCCTGCTGAGCAAACTGTGCCTGTTGCTCGGCGCTTAGGGCGCGACGACGCTGGCGAATAAGCTGACGGATGTCCTGGCGTGAAGCAGAAACTTCAGGGAGTTGAGTCATGGTAGTCGGTAGAAGAAAAGAGAGGGAATCTCCGAGATGCCGCCGCAGGCTGTAACCCTTGAACCCTTGGTTCAAGGTGAATGTGTCGTCATAGTTTTAAGGCTTCTCGGACGAACCGAGCATGCTCACCAACCATGGAGCGCCACATTCTTGTGGTATGAAATATCGGCTCAGGGGACTGGCCCGCTTGCGAACATCTCAGAGAAATTTTGTCTTCACAGTTACTCTACCATAGTCAACTGAGAAGTGTTATTCAAACTTTGGTCCCGGTCTTTCGGGACTGCGACCTTGATCAAGCAATGCCTGTTCTATGGTCTGCTGGAGCATTTTAATGCGCTGCTCCATGCTTGCCGCGTAATCGCGGGTCTTCGCTTTTTCCTGAGTCAGTTCATAGCTGATGTTCAACGCGGCGATGAAAACCAGCTGCTCAGTATTTGTGACTCTAGTGCGTTCTTTTAGATCTTGCAACCGCTGATTCAAATCGTCCGCAGCCTGATTCAAGGCATCCCTTTGTTCAGGCGGACAATTCACTCGCAGTGAACGGCCAAAAATCTGGAGATCGACGGGTTGTGCAGACATGCCACCTTCCTGCTGATTGACTGCGCTGCCTTCGCTTACTGCCCCGGGGGCTGCGAAGGGGCGACACTATAGCTACCCTGATGTGAAGATACAAGCCCTTTTCTGGTATCACCAGGGTCCAAAGTGGTAGCATATCATGAATATCCTCCCTTTGATGACGAATGCGTATGTCTATACAGAACGAAATGCCTGGTTACAAGGATTTAAACCAGTTACTGAACCAGCAGGGAGTCGGTCTGACCCCTGCCGAAATGCACGGTCTGATCAGCGGCATACTGTGCGGCGGAAACAGCGACAGCTCATGGCAGCCGCTGATCCACGACCTCACCAACGAAGGGCTGGCGTTTGGCCACGAACTGGCGGAAGCGCTGCGTAAAATGCACGCCGCAACCAGCGATTCCCTGGAAGACGATGGCTTTCTTTTTCAGCTTTATCTGCCTGAAGGCGACGATGTCAGCGTCTTCGATCGCGCTGATGCGCTCGCGGGTTGGGTAAACCACTATCTTCTTGGCCTGGGCGTAACCCAGCCTAAACTGGATAAAGTGACCGGCGAAGCGGGTGAAGCGATCGACGATCTGCGCAACATCGCCCAGCTCGGCTACGATGAAGACGAAGACCAGGAAGAGCTGGAGATGTCTCTCGAAGAGATTATCGAGTACGTACGCGTGGCGTCTCTGCTGTGCCACGACAACTTTACGCGCTCGCAGCCGACCGCGCCGGAAGTTCGCAAGCCAACATTACACTAAGAAAAATAACGCACAGGAGGGTGTCATGGTTATCTCCAGTCAAGAGTATTCTCGCCGTCGTCAGGCGCTGCTGGCAAAAATGCAGCCGGGAAGCGCTGCCCTGATTTTCGCCGCGCCGGAAGTGACGCGCAGCGCCGACAGCGAATACCCCTATCGCCAGAGCAGTGATTTCTGGTACTTCACCGGGTTTAACGAGCCGGAAGCGGTACTGGTGCTGATTAAAAGCAATGACACCCACAACCACAGCGTGATTTTTAACCGCGTGCGCGATCTGACCGCGGAAATCTGGTTTGGTCGCCGCTTAGGGCAGGAGGCGGCGCCAGAAAAACTGGGCGTGGACCGCGCGCTGGCCTACAGCGAAATCAACCAGCAGCTCTACCAACTGCTGAACGGTCTGGACGTGCTCTATCACGCCCAGGGCGAATACGCGTATGCGGATGACATTGTTTTCACCGCGCTGGATAAGCTGCGTAAAGGCTCACGTCAGAATTTGTCTGCACCCGCCACCCTGACGGACTGGCGACCGATGGTGCATGAGATGCGCCTGTTCAAGTCTGAAGAAGAGCTGAACGTGATGCGCCGCGCGGGCGAAATCAGCGCCCTGGCGCATACCCGCGCCATGGAAAAGTGCCGTCCCGGTATGTTTGAGTACCAGCTTGAAGGGGAAATTCACCATGAATTTAACCGTCACGGCGCGCGCTTCCCGTCCTATAACACCATCGTAGGCGGCGGGGAAAATGGCTGCATTCTGCACTACACCGAAAACGAAAGTGAACTGCGCGACGGCGATCTGGTGCTGATTGACGCTGGCTGTGAATATCAGGGTTACGCGGGCGACATCACCCGTACCTTCCCGGTGAACGGTAAATTCACCACCGCGCAGCGTGAAATCTATGACATCGTGCTTGAGTCTCTGGAGACCGCGCTGACGCTGTTCCGCCCTGGCACCTCCATACAGGAGGTTACGGGCGAGGTGGTGCGCATCATGATTACCGGGCTGGTGAAGCTCGGCATTCTGAAAGGCGATGTGGACACCCTTATAACCGAAAACGCCCATCGTCCGTACTTTATGCACGGCCTGAGCCACTGGCTGGGGCTGGATGTGCATGACGTCGGGGCATACGGTCCGGAACGTTCGCGCATGCTGGAGCCAGGCATGGTGCTGACCGTTGAGCCGGGGCTGTACATCGCGCCGGATGCCGACGTGCCGGAACAGTACCGCGGGATCGGCATTCGTATTGAAGATGACATCGTCATCACCAAAACCGGTAACGAAAACCTGACCGCGACCGTGGTGAAAAAAGCCGACGACATCGAGGCGCTGATGGCGGCGGCACGCGAATGAGCGTAATCATCGTTGGCGGAGGCATGACCGGCGCTACTCTGGCGCTGGCTATTTCGCAGTTAACCCAGGGCCAGCTTCCGGTGCATCTCGTTGAGGCGGTCGCGCCGCAGGCGGCCGATCATCCCGGTTTCGACGCCCGCGCTATCGCGCTGGCGCAGGGGACCTGTCAGCAGCTTGCGCGTATTGGGATCTGGCAGGCGATAGCGGATTGCGCAACGGCGATCGGCACCGTTCACGTCAGCGATCGCGGGCATGCCGGGTTTGTGACGCTGGATGCCCACGATTACCGGATCGAGGCGCTGGGGCAGGTTGTCGAGCTGCATAACGTAGGGCTGCGGCTGTTCCGTCTGTTACAGGACGCGCCTGGCGTCACGCTGCACTGTCCGGCGCGCGTCGCCAGCTTTAGCCGTCGTGACGAGGCCGTCAGCGTGACGCTGGACAACGGCACCACGCTGGAGGGGCAACTGCTGGTGGCGGCGGATGGTTCACGCTCCGCGATCGCCACGCAGTGCGGCGTCGAATGGCGCTCTGAACCCTATGGGCAGGCGGCGGTCATCGCTAACGTCTCTACGGCTGGCGCGCATAACGGCAGGGCATTTGAGCGCTTCACGGAACACGGCCCGCTGGCCATGCTGCCGATGTCGAACGGGCGCTGCTCGCTGGTATGGTGCCATGCGCAGGATCGGGCCGATGAGGTTCTCTCCTGGTCCGACGAACGTTTTTGTTCCGAGCTGCAAAAAGCCTTCGGCTGGCGGCTTGGGCGCATCACCCATGCCGGAAAACGCGTGGCCTATCCGCTCGCGCTGACGACCGCATCGCAGACTGTCTCCCATCGCGTCGCCCTGGTCGGCAACGCCGCGCAGACGCTGCACCCCATCGCCGGGCAAGGCTTCAACCTTGGCCTCCGTGACGTGATAAGCCTGGCAGAGCTCCTGGCCCGGACGTGGAGCGAACAACAGGATTGTGGCGCATACTCAGTGCTGAGCCATTACCAGAAACGACGCCAGGCGGACAAAGCGGCGACCATTGGCGTCACCGACGGTTTAGTCCACCTGTTTGCCAATCGCTGGGCACCGCTGGTTGCGGGTCGCAACCTTGGGCTGATGGCGATGGAACTGTTCATTCCGGCACGTGATGTGCTGGCGCAGCGGACCCTGGGTTGGGTCGCGCGTTAAGGAGTATTGACCGTGCAAAATGTTGATGTCGCCATTGTGGGCGGCGGAATGGTAGGACTGGCGCTGGCCTGTGGTTTACAGGGCAGCGGCCTGCGCGTGGCCGTGCTTGAGCAAAAAGCGCCGCAGCCTGTGGCGCAGGATGCACCGCCGGAGCTGCGCGTCTCGGCGATCAATGCCGCCAGCGAAAAGCTACTGACGCACCTTGGCGTCTGGTCTGAAATCGTGGCGCTGCGTGCCAGCTGTTACCATGGCATGGAAGTGTGGGACAAAGACAGCTTCGGGCATATCGCGTTTGACGATGAAAGCATGGGTTACAGCCACCTTGGACACATCGTTGAAAACGCGGTGATCCACCACGCGCTGTGGCAGAAAGCACAGCAGTGCAGCGACGTCATGCTGATCGCACCGGCGAAACTCCAGCAGGTGGCGTGGGGCGAAAACGACGCGTTTATCACTCTTGAAAGTGGCGACATGCTGACCGCGCGTCTGGTGGTGGGTGCCGACGGCGCCAATTCCTGGCTGCGTAACAAAGCGGATATTCCGCTGACCTTCTGGGATTACCGCCATCACGCGTTGGTGGCCACAATCCGCACCGAAGAGCCGCACGGCGGCGTGGCGCGCCAGATTTTCCACAACGACGGCATTCTGGCCTTCCTGCCGCTTGCCGATCCGCATCTCTGCTCCATCGTCTGGTCCTTAGAGCCGGAGAAAGCGCAGCAGATGCAGGAGGCGACGCCGGATGCCTTCAGTCAGGCGCTATGCGTGGCGTTTGATAACCGTCTGGGCCTGTGCACGCTTGAAAGCGAACGCCAGACGTTTCCGTTAACCGGTCGCTACGCGCGTCAGTTTGCCGCGCACCGTCTGGCGCTGGTGGGGGATGCGGCGCATACCATTCATCCGCTGGCCGGGCAGGGGGTGAACCTCGGCTTTATGGACGCGGCTGAGCTGGTTGAAGAGCTGCGTCGCCTGCATCGGGAAGGCAAAGATATTGGCCAGCATCTGTATCTGCGTCGCTACGAGCGCAGCCGCAAACACAGTGCGGCGATGATGCTGGCGGGGATGCAGGGTTTCCGCGAGCTGTTTGCCGGAGCGAATCCGGCGAAAAAACTGCTGCGCGATATTGGCCTCAAGCTGGCCGACACCCTTCCCGGCGTAAAACCGCAGCTTCTTCGTCAGGCAATGGGCCTCAACGATCTTCCCGACTGGTTACGTTAATCTCGATCCCCGTCACACTTTATTTTCCCGGCCTCCGCGCCGGGGAAATTTCCTCGTTTGAAATAATCTAATTTCACGTCATTTTTCGCATTAGAAAATCTAATCTAACTATTTTTATGTTACGGAAATTCGGCCCGTTTTTCCGCATGAAATATCACCATCTGCTAAATCCTGTTAGATCATTGTTAATTTTATGCGGGTTTAATCGCATTTTCCCAGTGAATAACTCTGTAGGCTTTTCAGCGATTTTTGGTCATAAGCTAATGTGATGACCCGTTTTACCTTATGGTTAACCGCCGGTTTCGGTGGTAAGTTCAGGTAAAAGAGAACGTTTGCGTCGGCCCCCGATCGCGAGGCCGACACCGGGTTTCACGGTGAATTTTTCAACGAGGAAAAGATGGCTCAACAGACTCCTTTGTACGAACAGCACGTGTTGTGCGGCGCCCGCATGGTGGACTTCCACGGCTGGATGATGCCGCTACACTACGGCTCGCAGATTGATGAGCACCATGCGGTGCGCACCGATGCCGGTATGTTCGACGTGTCTCATATGACGATTGTCGACCTGCGCGGTAGCCGCACCCGGGAGTTTTTGCGTTATCTGCTGGCAAATGACGTCGCCAAACTGAAGACGCCGGGCAAAGCGCTCTATACCGGCATGCTCAATGCCTCTGGCGGCGTGATTGACGACCTCATCGTCTACTACTTCACCGAAGATTTCTTCCGCCTCGTTGTAAACTCCGCCACCCGCGAAAAAGACCTCTCCTGGATCACCCAACACGCCGAACCTTATGCCATCGACATCGCCGTCCGTGACGATCTGTCGCTGATTGCGGTGCAGGGGCCAAACGCCCAGGCGAAAGCCGCCTCTCTGTTCAGCGACGAGCAGCGCAAAGCCACCGAAGGCATGAAGCCATTCTTCGGCGTGCAGGCGGGGGATCTGTTTATCGCCACCACCGGCTACACCGGTGAAGCGGGCTACGAAATTGCGATGCCAAACGAGAAGGCCGCTGATTTCTGGCGTGCGCTGGTGGAGGCGGGCGTGAAGCCTGCGGGGCTGGGCGCGCGCGATACGCTGCGTCTGGAAGCGGGGATGAACCTCTACGGTCAGGAGATGGACGAAGGCGTCTCTCCGCTGGCGGCCAACATGGGCTGGACCATTGCGTGGGAACCGGCTGACCGTGATTTTATTGGTCGTGAAGCGCTGGAGATGCAGCGCGAGAAGGGCACTGAACAGCTGGTCGGCCTGGTGATGAAAGAAAAAGGCGTTCTGCGCGGCGAGCTGCCGGTGCGCTTCACCGATGCCGATGGCAATCATCGCGAAGGCGTGATCACCAGCGGAACGTTCTCCCCGACGCTCGGCTACAGTATTGCCCTGGCACGCGTGCCGGCGGGGATTGGCGAAACGGCGGTGGTGCAGATCCGCAACCGCGAAATACCGGTCAACGTGACCAAACCGATTTTTGTTCGCGCCGGTAAGCCGGTCGCCTAACTATTTTTATCAGGAGAACTTCAATGAGCAATGTGCCAGCAGAACTGAAATACAGCAAAGAACACGAGTGGCTGCGCAAAGAGGCGGACGGCACTTACACCGTTGGGATCACCGAGCACGCGCAGGAGCTGCTGGGCGACATGGTGTTTGTTGACCTGCCGGAAGTGGGCGCAACCGTGAGCGCAGGCGACGACTGTGCGGTGGCGGAATCCGTTAAAGCGGCCTCTGACATCTACGCCCCGGTGAGCGGTGAAATTGTTGCCGTGAACGACGCGCTGAGCGACTCCCCGGAGCTGGTCAACAGCGAACCGTATGAAGGCGGCTGGATCTTCAAGATCAAAGCCAGCGACGAAGCGCAGGTTGCCGCGCTGCTGGATGCGACCGCGTACGAAGCACTACTGGAAGACGAATAACGTTGTGCCGGATGGCGCTGCGCTTATCCGGCCTACAGGTCAACGTAGGCTCGGTAAGCGTTAGCGCCACCGGGCAACAGCGTTACAGATAACTACGATTCACTGCACGTTTCAGGAACCATCGCTCATGACACAGACTTTAAGCCAGCTTGAAAACCGTGGCGCCTTCATTGAACGTCACATTGGGCCGGATGCTCAGCAACAGCAGGAGATGCTGAAGACAGTTGGCGCGGATTCATTAAACGCACTGATCGGCCAGATCGTGCCAAAAGACATCCAGCTTGCTACGCCGCCGCAGGTAGGCGAGTCCACGACGGAGTTCGCCGCGCTGGCGGAGCTGAAGGCCATCGCCGGCCTTAACAAGCGCTATAAGTCTTATATCGGCATGGGCTACACCAACGTGCAGTTACCGCCGGTGATCCTGCGTAATATGCTGGAAAACCCGGGCTGGTATACCGCTTATACCCCGTATCAGCCAGAAGTCTCCCAGGGCCGTCTGGAAGCGCTGCTGAACTTCCAGCAGGTGACGCTGGATCTGACCGGTATGGATATCGCCTCTGCCTCGCTGCTGGATGAAGCGACCGCCGCCGCCGAAGCGATGGCGATGGCGAAGCGCGTGAGCAAGCTGAAAAACGCCAACCGCTTCTTCGTGGCGGCGGACGTGCATCCCCAGACGCTGGACGTGGTGCGCACCCGTGCGGAAACCTTTGGCTTTGAGGTGATTGTCGACGACGCGGAAAAAGTGCTGGATCACCAGGACGTCTTCGGCGTGCTGTTGCAGCAGGTGGGCACCACCGGGGAAGTGCACGACTACGGCGCACTGATCGCCGAGCTGAAATCCCGTAAGGTTATTGTTAGCGTCGCCGCTGATTTTATGGCGCTGGTGCTGCTGACGGCGCCAGGCAAACAGGGCGCGGATATTGTCTTCGGCTCAGCCCAGCGTTTCGGCGTGCCGATGGGCTACGGCGGCCCGCACGCGGCGTTCTTTGGCGCGAAAGATGAATTTAAACGTTCCATGCCAGGCCGTATTATCGGCGTATCGAAAGATGCCGCTGGTAACACCGCGCTGCGCATGGCGATGCAGACCCGCGAGCAGCATATCCGCCGCGAGAAAGCGAACTCCAACATCTGTACCTCGCAGGTGCTGCTGGCTAACATTGCCAGCCTGTACGCGGTGTTCCACGGTCCGGCTGGCCTGAAACGTATTGCCAGCCGCATCCACCGTCTGGCCGATATCCTGGCCTGCGGTCTGCAACAGAAAGGTCTCAGACTGCGTCATGAGCACTACTTCGACACCCTGTGCGTCGAGGTAGCAGACAAAGCGGCCGTGCTGGCGCGCGCCGAGGCAGCGCAAATCAACCTGCGCAGCGACATTCACAATGCGGTCGGCATTACGCTGGACGAAAGCACCACCCGTGACGATATCCTGACCCTGTTCAACGTATTGCTGGGTGACGCACACGGTCTGGACGTTGATACGCTCGACAAAGAGGTTGCGCTCGACAGCCGCTCCATTCAGGAAAGCATGCTGCGCGACGACGCGATCCTGACTCACCCGGTGTTCAACCGCTATCACAGCGAAACCGAGATGATGCGTTACATGCACTCTCTGGAACGTAAAGATCTGGCGCTGAACCAGGCGATGATCCCGCTGGGCTCCTGCACCATGAAGCTGAACGCCGCGGCTGAGATGATCCCAATTACCTGGCCTGAATTCTCTGAGCTACACCCGTTCTGCCCGGCTGAGCAGGCGGAAGGTTATCACATGATGATCAACCAGCTCTCCGACTGGCTGGTGAAGCTGACCGGGTACGACGCGCTCTGCATGCAGCCGAACTCCGGTGCGCAGGGTGAATACGCTGGTCTGCTGGCGATCCGTCACTATCACGAAAGCCGCAATGAAGGCCATCGTGATATCTGCCTGATCCCAAGCTCTGCCCACGGTACCAACCCGGCTTCTGCCCAGATGGCAGGAATGGAAGTGGTGGTTGTGGCGTGCGACAAAAACGGCAACATCGATCTGGCCGACCTGCGCGCCAAAGCCGAGCAGGCGGGCGACAAACTCTCCTGCATCATGGTGACCTACCCATCCACCCACGGCGTGTACGAAGAAACTATCCGTGAAGTGTGTGATGTGGTGCATCAGTTCGGCGGCCAGGTTTACCTCGACGGCGCAAACATGAACGCCCAGGTGGGCATCACCTCTCCGGGCTTTATTGGCGCGGATGTGTCGCACCTGAACCTGCATAAAACGTTCTGCATTCCGCACGGCGGTGGCGGCCCGGGCATGGGTCCTATCGGCGTGAAGGCGCACCTGGCACCGTTTGTGCCGGGCCACAGCGTGGTGCAGATTGAAGGCATGCTGACCCGTCAGGGCGCGGTCTCCGCGGCACCGTTCGGCAGCGCCTCTATCCTGCCAATCAGCTGGATGTACATCCGCATGATGGGCGCGGAAGGGCTGAAGCAGGCCAGCCAGGTGGCGATCCTCAACGCCAACTACATCGCAACGCGTCTGAAGGACGCCTATCCGGTGCTCTATACCGGTCGCGACGGTCGCGTGGCGCACGAATGCATCCTCGATATTCGTCCTCTGAAAGAAGAGACGGGCATCAGCGAGCTGGATATCGCCAAGCGTCTGATCGACTACGGCTTCCACGCGCCAACCATGTCGTTCCCGGTAGCGGGTACGCTGATGGTTGAGCCGACCGAATCTGAAAGCAAGGTGGAGCTGGATCGCTTTATCGACGCGATGCTGGCGATCCGCAGCGAAATCGACCGCGTGAAAGGCGGGGAGTGGACGCTGGAAGATAACCCGCTGGTGAACGCTCCGCATACACAGAACGAACTGGTGGCAGAGTGGAACCACGGTTATACCCGCGAGCTGGCTGTCTTCCCGGCAGGTGTGGCAAACAAATACTGGCCAACCGTGAAACGTCTTGATGATGTTTACGGCGACCGTAACCTGTTCTGCTCCTGCGTACCGATGAGCGAATACCAGTAACGTTGTTCCTGTAGTAACGTAGGCCGGGTAAGGCGAAGCCGCCACCCGGCTTTTTTATTGGGAGAAAAGAATGGCAATAGCACTGGTCACCGGCGCCAGCCGGGGTATTGGTAAAGCCACCGCGCTACAGCTGGCAAGCGAAGGCTACACCGTTGCGGTGAATTTTCATCACAACATCAAAGCCGCGACGGACGTCATTAATCAGATCGTGGACGCGGGCGGTAAAGCCTTTGCCGTACGCGCGGACATCAGCGATGAAGCGCAGGTGATGGCGATGTTCGACAGCATCGATCGCGAAGGTGAGCCGCTCGCCGCGCTGGTGAACAACGCCGGGATTTTGTTTGAACAATCCACCATCGAAAACCTCTCCGCTGAACGTATTAACCGCGTGCTGGCTACCAACGTCACCGGCTATTTTCTCTGCTGCCGTGAAGCGGTTAAGCGCATGTCGCATAAACACGGCGGCAAGGGCGGCGCGATTGTGAATGTCTCCTCGGCGGCATCACGGCTGGGCGCGCCGGGGGAATATGTGGATTATGCCGCCTCAAAAGGGGCGGTGGATTCCCTGACCACCGGCCTCGCGCTGGAGGTGGCGGCGCAGGGCATTCGCGTTAACGGCGTGCGGCCAGGCCTGATTTATACCGATATTCACGCCTCCGGCGGCGAGCCGGGGCGTGTGGATCGGGTGAAGTCGATGTTACCGATGCAGCGTGGCGGTCAGCCGGAGGAGGTCGCCCAGGCCATTGTCTGGCTGCTGAGCGACAAAGCCTCCTATGTCACCGGTAGCTTCCTGGAGCTGGCTGGCGGGAAGTAACGCTACGACGCCAGCCACAGCCGCAGGCGCATTCCCCAGCCGCTGGTCCAGCCGGTGGTGATCGACTTCACCTCACCGTGAGAGATCACCACCAGCGTTGGCGTAACCTTAACGTCCCACTCACGCGCCAGTTCTCCGCTGGCGTCGTTGACCGTGGGCATCGTCGCCTTCTTCTTCCTCATCCAGGTTTCGAGCGTCGCGTTATCGCCCGAGCGCAGCGCAACCGACATCACGTTACCCCCGTCCGCGGCAAGCGCCGCCACCGACGGCGTGGTGTAGCGGCAGACGCCGCACCATGTCGCCCAGACGTAGACCAGCAGCGGTCGCTCCTTACTCATGGCGATAAGATCGACGGGCTGGCCGTCGAGGGTGTGCAGTGCCGTCGCGGAGAAATTCTGCGGCAGCGCGGGCTGGCGGAAATAGTCCACCGCCAGGCTCACGGCTACGCCAATCAGCAGCCATACGCCCAGCTCGCGCAGCAGGCGCGGAAGCTTACTTGCCACGGGCGTTTGCCAGCTGTTCTTTGACCAGCCCCTCCAGGTCGTCATACGGAATTGCGCCCGCCACCATCTGGTCGCCGATAATGGTCGCCGGGGTACCCTGAATATTCAGCACCTGCGCCAGGATGAGGTTCATCTTTAGGCTGTCCATGGTTTTATCATCCTTTTTAATGCTGTCCGTTCCGGTCTTTACCTTCGCGGCGGCGATGCTGGCGTCATCGTGATAGCCCTTTTTCATCATCAGCCGCTGGTGGAGCGCCCAGAATTTATCCGGCGCCTGCTGCCACGTTGAGAGTGCCGCTTTCGCGGCATTTACCGAGCTTTGTCCCTTGAACGGCAGCAGTTTGACGATGAGCTGCACGTCGGGATTTTCCTGCACGATTTTCTCAAGCATTGGGTCGAACTGCTTGCAATACGGGCAGTTGTAGTCAGTGAAGGAGACGATGGTCAGCTTCGGCGATGTCGCGCCGGTTCGCGGGCTGTTGGGGTCGTTAAACAGCAGTTTTGCCAGCTGGTCGCTGGAAGCGTCATCAGAAGGTGCGGCGAAACCGAACGTTGATAACGACAGCAGAAGTAAGGCAACGAAGGCTCTCATGTTATTTTCCTTTTGCATCGGACAGGGTGCTCAGCAGCGCTTCGCGGCTTAACAACGCAGGCAGCACGTGGCCCTGCGGTAATCCCGGTCCGTAGATCTGGTTAAACGGCACGGCGGCGCTGCCGCGCGTGGTTAAGAACTGGCTGATGGTATCTGAGGGGCGGCTCCAGTCGCCGCGCAGGGCGACAACGTCCGGGGCGGAGAGCGCATCCTGCACGTCGTCGCGCAGCAGCACGTTGTATTTATTGGCTTTACAGGTCACGCACCAGTCGGCGGTCACGTCGACGAACACCCGTTTGTTCTCCGCCAGCGCGCGGGCAATGGCCTGCTCGCTGAGCGGCTGCCAGTGAATACGATCGCGGCGGGAACCCTCGCCGCCGGAACCGGATACAAACGCGACCGCCCCGGCCACCACTACAGCTAATACCCCGGCGCGCAGTGCCGTTTGCCAGCGGTAGCGCCAGGCGGTGACCAGCAGCAGCGTAAGGATCAGGAACACGCCCAGCGTGATGACGGGCAGGCTGCCAATGTGCACCGTCAGCAGGCTCAGCAGCCACAGCGATGAGCCGAGCATCATCATCCCCAGCACTACGCGTACGACGTTCATCCAGCGTCCCGGACGCGGCAACCGCTGGGCCAGCCCCGGCCAGGCCGCCACCAGCAGCCACGGCAGGCTCATGCCGATACCCATCGCCAGGAAGATCCCCCACAGCAGGGGAAGCGGCGCCGCCAGCGCGACCGAGACCGCCGTACCCAGGAACGGCGCGGTGCAGGGTGTCGCCAGCAGCGTGGCAAACGCGCCTTGCCAGAAATGACCCGCAAGCCCGTTGCCGCCGCGCGTGGCGAGGAAGGTGCTGGCGCCGGAAGGGAGACGGATTTCAAACAACCCCAGCAGGCTGGCGCTGAAAAGCACCATCACCAGCGCCATCGCGCCAATAAACCACGGATTCTGGAACTGGATCCCCCAGCCGAGCGCCTGATTGCCTAAGCGTAAAACCGTCATCATCAGCGCCAGCGCGAGGAACGAGATCACGATCCCGGCTACCGACGCAAGAAACTGTCGGCGTACCTGACTCCGCGCCTGCCGTTCGGTTTGCATCAGCGTGCCTAGCTTCATGGCCAGCACGGGCAGTACGCAGGGCATGACGTTAAGGATCAGACCGCCCGCCAGCGCCATCAGCAGCACCCAGCCTAACGAGAGCGTCGGCGCGGCGTTCCCCGGCTGAATGCTCAGGCTGAACTCCTGCGCCTGCCCGCTATCGGCCAGAACCAGCGACAGGGTTTTGCCGCTGAGGTTGGGCGCGGCCTCGCCCCAGTTGTCCGTCACGGGCACGGTGGCGACCAGCGAGTCACCGCGAACGGTGAGGGCCGGTTTGCCGAAATCAACATCATCCATACCGTCGATAAACAGGGACGGTGCCTGCCAGCCTGCGTCACGCTGCGCCGTTACGGTCAGCTTGCCGGGGGCATAGGTGGCGTTAAGCGTTGAGGTCAACCCGCCGCTGAGCGGAAGGGTGCCCATGGCCCGACTGAAATCGTAATCAAAACCGGCGCCTGCGGATGCGGTCATGTTCAGCGAAAACGGGTAGTCGGTAAGAATACAGACGTTGCTACAGGTGGAGAGCGTCAGTACGCCGCTCAGGATCTTCGGGACGTCGCCCCGCAGAGTGATGGGAAAGCTGACATCGCCGTGGTAGCCCTGCGTGGTGATGCCCGCGACGTCGAAACGCTGCGGCACAGGCCAGCGCCAGATCGCCTCGACGGGCTGATGCCATTTAATCGCGGGTGCGACGCCGCCTTCACCCGGCGAGCGCCAGTAGGTTTTCCAGCCTTTTTGCAGGGCGACGTCCAGCAGCAGGCGGGTTTCGCCAGTGCTTTCGGGTTGCGCACGCAGCCTGACGCTGGCGTGCTGATTATCGGCGGCGCGCAGCCAGCCGCTGTCGGCAGCCTGGCTGAGGGGCAGCCATAGCCAAAGCAGGCAGACCAGCAGTCGCCTGAATACAGTAAACATAAATTTTCTCCGTAAATGATGAATTAACCTGAAGTAACAGGCGAAGGCTCATTCACGGAAGACGCATAATCGCAGATGCACCCTTAACCGGGGCGGGGAGATAACGCGGGGAGGCCACTGCCGTTCGCGGCGCGGTGGACTGGCTGCCAGCAACGCCAGCAGCAGGGTGACGGCAATCAGGGCGCCTTCAAACAAAACAGGCGGGACCGACATCAGCGACTTGGCGCTAAGCTCACACGGGGTTACCGGTGCGTCGGCACTCTCCTGCCCCTGCTGGACAGACTGGCTCGTGGCGGTGACGTTCATGACAAGCGCGTGCATCCCGGCCATCCGCTGGGCGGTGCATATCAGCACCACCAGGCAGGCCAGGGCTACAAGCAGGATAGCGTTGCGTTGTCGCTTGATCATGTTCGCCTCAAATATTCAGGACGCCTATATTATCGGGCGAACATATTTTGGCAACGCAAAAGCTGTAAAGAAGTGTCTGGAAGATAAGCGGTTTGCCCTCTCCGCTTGCAGAGAGGGCGAGCCATTACAGCGTTTCGCCGTTGCTGGCAATGACGGTTTTATACCACTCAAAGCTCTTCTTACGGGAGCGGGACATGTCACCGGTACCGTCGTCGTGCTTGTTGACGTAGATAAAGCCGTAGCGCTTACTGTACTGGCCGGTGGTGAAGGAGACGCAGTCGATGCAGCCCCACGGCGTGAAGCCCATCAGATCCACGCCATCCCAGGTCACCGCCTTCATCATCTCTTCCACGTGGGCGCGCAGGTAGTCGATGCGATAGTCATCGTTGATGCTGCCGTCCTCTTCCACGGTGTCGTAGGCGCCGAAACCATTTTCCACGATAAACAGCGGCTTCTGATAACGCTCGTACAGTTCACACAGCGAATAGCGCAGGCCTACCGGATCAATCTGCCAGCCCCAGTCGGACGCCTTGACGTGTGGGTTCGGCACGCTGCCCTCGAAGCCGGAAATGGCGTCACCGGTACCGCCTTCCGCTTTGACCGCGTTGGTCATGTAGTAGCTGAAACCTAAGTAATCGCAGGTGCCTTCACGCAGGATCTGCTCGTCGCCAGCTTCCATTTTGATGGAGAAGCCACGGCGCTCCCACTCGTTCAGCACGTAAGACGGGTAATAGCCGCGCAGCTGTACGTCGGTAAAGACGTAGCGCTCGCGCATGGATTCCTGAGCGAACATGACATCTTCTGGCTTGCAGGAGTATGGATAGAGCGCCACCATCGCCAGCATGCAGCCGACTTTCATTTCCGGGTTAATGCGGCGTGCGGCTTTCACCGCCAGCGCGCTGGCCACGAACTGGTGGTGCAGCACCTGGTACATGGTCTCTTCCGGGTTGTCGTGCTCGGTATAGACCACGCCAGAGCAGCAGTAGCCGAACAGCGGCGCACGCCAGTTGCGCTGGTTGTTGATTTCGTTGAAGGTCATCCAGTATTTGACCTTATTTTTGTAGCGCTCAAATACCACTTCCGAGAAGCGCACAAAGAAATCGACCACTTTACGGTTGGTCCATCCGCCATATTCCTGAACGAGGTGCAGCGGCATTTCAAAGTGGGAGAGGGTGATCACCGGCTCGATATTGTACTTCAGCAGTTCATCGAACATGTCGTCGTAAAACTTCAGCCCCTCTTCGTTTGGCTGAGTTTCGTCGCCTTTCGGGAAGATGCGCGTCCAGGCGATGGAGGTACGGAAACATTTGAAGCCCATCTCGGCAAACAGCCTGATGTCTTCTTTGTAATGGCCGTAGAAGTCGACGGCTTCGTGGTTGGGGTAATATTTGCCTTCAATCACTTCCTGCGTGATTTCTCGCGGAACGCCGTGTGCGCCGCCGGTGAGCACGTCGCAGATGCTTGGCCCTTTGCCGCCTTTGTTCCAGCCGCCTTCAACCTGGTGCGCCGCTACCGCGCCGCCCCATAAAAAATCTTTCGGTAAGGTGAGTTTTTTCATCTTTGCTATTCTCAATTCAGGACTTATTGATTTCGAGTCTAGCAAAGCGGAATTAAATGTCACGATATAACATTTTGCGGAAATTGTAATTTGTCACATCAAAAAAACAGGATGTTTTATTATGTTAATTTCTTCGCCAGTTTCCGGCCTAATGATTCCAGAATATAGATGACGGGAATTTGCGTGGTGATGTCGTAAACGCCGCCAATGCGCGTTTGCGGGACATGCCAGGAGAGGTTAAAGTCCGCCAGCTTTGCGAGACGTGAATGTTCATGGCTGGTGACAGAGAGCACCTTGCAGTGGTGCAGGCTGAACTGGCTGGCGAAGCGCAGGATCTCCTCGGTTTCGCCGGAGACGGAGAGTACAATAGCCAGCGCATTTTTAGCCATGTCGTTAGTGACCGGGAAATAAGGATCGTCGATATGGTTGCTGAATTTCCCGATATTTGAAAAGAAACGTGCGCCATATTTTGCCAGCGATCCGGAGGTGCCCGCACCGACAAAAATAATTCGTTCAGATGATAAAATAATATCGACCGCGTTATCTAATAGCGCATCAAACTCTTCGTTATTTACGCTTTTAAAGAAGCTGATGATTTCACTGGCACCAAAATTCGCCTGCTGCGGCTCGTTCTGCTCCAGATAGAGTTTAAAGCGCACCCGAAATTCCGAGTAGCCATCGCAGTTAAGCTTGCGGCAGAAGCGCAGGATGGTAGTAGTGGAAATGCCCGCCGCATCCGCCAGCTCGCGGATGGTCATGTACATCACTTTATCGCGGTTCTTAATGACATAGTTGTAGACCATCATTTCCAGATTGTTGAGGCTGGCAATGGCGGAATGGCTGAACATACTCACAATGGCTAAACTCGCTGTCGGACACTATTCCTGAAGCATACCATGATGACGAAGGGCGGGAGACGGATTTATCTCCTTGATTACTTAGATGTTAATGAAATCATTTACACCTGTGCGGTGGATTGTTTTTACATTATGCTGATTTGTAAGGATAAATCTTGAATGTGGATTTATTTTAGCTAACAGGTGTTCACTGGAATCATTCTCAGTTAGCATAGACTGGCGATGAATAATCATCTTTTGTTTTCCCGGAGTTAAGTATGGTGAGCAGACCATTAATCACACAGGGATATTCGCTGGCTGAGGAAGTAGCCAACAGTATAAGCCACGGCATTGGCCTGGTTTTTGGGATTGTCGGCTTAGTGTTATTGCTGGTACAGGCAGTGGATACCAACGCCAGCGCGATGGCCATTACCAGCTACAGTCTGTATGGCGGGAGTATGATCCTGCTTTTTCTGGCCTCAACGCTGTATCACGCTATTCCGCATCAACGGGCGAAGATATGGCTCAAGAAATTTGACCACTGCGCTATCTATCTTCTTATTGCGGGTACCTATACGCCGTTTTTGCTGGTGGGGCTCAACTCACCGCTGTCGCGTGGCCTGATGATTGTGATCTGGAGCCTGGCGCTGCTGGGGATCCTGTTTAAGCTGACTATTGCGCACCGGTTTAAAGTGTTGTCGCTGGTTACCTATCTGACAATGGGCTGGCTGTCGCTGATTGTGGTGTATCAGTTAGCCATTAAGCTGGCGGTGGGGGGCGTGACGCTTCTGGCGGTGGGCGGGGTGGTCTACTCGCTGGGCGTTATTTTCTACGTCTGCAAGCGTATTCCGTACAACCATGCCATCTGGCACGGCTTTGTGCTGGGCGGCAGCGTGTGCCACTTCCTGGCAATTTATCTGTATGTTGGGCAGGTGTAGTTTTTTTGTAAGGTGCGGTCTGATGCCCTCACCCCGACCCTCTCCCACAGGGAGAGGGAGAATATCAACACCGTAGGCCCGGTAAGCGCAGCGCCACCGGGCGATACAGCATCAATCTTCCAGAGAATACGGTAGCGGCTCAATGCTGAGCGTGTTTGCATCATCCCGCACGCGGAATACGCTGTCGGGCTCCATATCATTATTCATGACAACCTGCACCAGCAGGCGGCCATCATCGAGCTGGACGGCGGCTAACACGGTGCCGGTACGGCGCCAGTTTTCGCCCATCTTCATCTCAAGATCTTCACCCGCTTCCGGCACACGGCTGGCGTGACCAGCCAGCGTCCACAGGGCGCGTTTGTTCGCGCCGCGGAATTTCGCACGCGCCACCATTTCCTGACCGGTGTAGCAGCCCTTCTTAAAGCTGATACCGCCCAGCGCCTGGATGTTTGTCGCCTGCGGGATAAACTGCGCGCTGTTTGCCGCGTCAATGACCGGCAGACCCGCTTCGATATTCAGCGCCAGCCACTGCTGGCTGTTGTTGAGCTGTGCTTCACCGCGCAGGGCGTCAGTGACGCGTTCCGCCGTTGCTTCGTCGGTTACCAGCAGGAAGCGCTCCGCCGGGTGTTCGAACCACAGAATGGAGGTCGCTCCCTCGCTGACCAGCTGTTTTTCAGCATCCGGCAGCTGGGCAAACAGGTTTTTCAGCGCTGCACGCGCCTGGAAACCCGCGACCCCCAGCAGAACGTGTTCATCGTCCGGGGCGATGGTGACTTTAGAAAAGACCGCGTATTTTTTCAGCTCTTTAAGCTGGGCGTCACGCAGGCTGCGGCGCTCAATAAAGGCGAATCCGTCCTGACGGCGGAACAGACGCAGGTTGCTCCACATTTTGCCTTTTGGATCGCAATGCGCGGCCAGCAGATGCTGGTGCTCAGTCAACTGCGCCACGTCCGCCGTGACCTGGCCTTGCAGGTATTTTTCACTGTCCGCACCAGTCAGTGTCGCCAGTGCCCAGTCATCAAGAGTAATCAGCGTCAGCGGCAGACGCGCAGAGGCGGCGGGCTGGCGAGGAGAAAATGGTGTAAATGCCATAGTGATGTCCTGAATTGCTTAACGCTTTGATAATACCTAATGGTAAAAGAGACTGTATTCAATGCAAGCGCTTTCAGCAGGCCATTCGTGCCATTACGCGGTTATGCGTGGCGCTACGCAAAATAGTGTAATCCGCTGTCTTTATAAGGATTATTCAGGGAGCCTGCTCGAGGTTCGCAATATTCCAGTAAAGAAACGGTCAAAAACACGTTACACTAGCAGGTGTTCCCGGAGAGCAATAATGAATACCAAACGGGATACCGACTGTGCCAAACGTAATGCAGGAAACAGAACATGGATATTAACAACAAGGCCCGTATTCACTGGGCGTGCCGTCGCGGCATGCGTGAACTTGATATCTCCATCATGCCTTTCTTCGAGTATGAGTACGACAGCTTAAGCGATGACGATAAGCGCCTGTTTGTCCGTCTGCTTGAGTCTGACGATCCGGATTTATTCAACTGGCTGATGAATCACGGCAAGCCCGCCGACACCGAGTTGCAACGGATGGTGCAATTAATTCAAACACGGAATCAGGAACGTGGTCCTGTGGCAATCTGATCTTCGCGTCTCGTGGCGCTCACAGTGGATGTCCTTACTGCTCCACGGGCTGGTGGCGGCACTGGTGTTATTGGTGCCGTGGCCGCTTAGCTATACCCCTCTGTGGTTGCTATTGCTGTCGTTTGTGGTGTTTGACAGCGTGCGCAGCCAGCGTCGAATCAACGCCCGCCAGGGTGAAATTAAGCTGCTGATGGATTCTCGCCTGCGCTGGCAGGGAAAAGAGTGGGAGATGATGGGCGCGCCGTGGATGCTTAACACCGGGATGATGCTACGGCTGCGTCGGGTCGAGGATAACCGTCGCCAGCACCTGTGGCTGGCCGCAGACAGTATGGATCCTGCGGAGTGGCGAGATCTGCGCCGGTTGATCGTGCAACAGCCGACGCAGGAGTAAATCAGCTGAACTGCTCGGCCATCTCACCCAGAATCTGCTCGCACCAGCTCTGGAGGCGCTCGTCGCTAAGATCGTACTGGTTGGTTTCATCCAGCGCGAGCCCGACAAACAGCTGACCGTCGGCAATAATCGGTTTTTGACTGGTGAACTCATAGCCTTCCGTAGGCCAGTAGCCGATAAAGGTCGCGCCCTTTGGCGCCAGTTTGTCGTGCAGCATGCCGAGTGCGTCAAGGAACCACTCCCCGTAGCCCAACTGGTCGCCCATGCCGTACATCGCAATGATTTTGCCTTCAAAATTGACTGAATCGAGCTGATCCCAGATGGCTTCCCAGTCTTCCTGAATCTCACCAAAGTCCCAGGTAGGGATACCCAGAATCAGCACATCGTACTGCTCCATCAAGGCAACCGCGTCATCTTTCAGGTTATGCAGCGTCACCAGTTCCGGGCCAATGATGTCACGAATTTTCTCCGCCGCCATTTCGGTGTAGCAGGTGCTGGAACCATAGAACAGACCAATATTCATCGCGTAACTATCTCAATTCTTGCTATGACTTTGCGCGTAGTGTACCAGAAACCGATGGCAATCAGGCATAATGGCCAGATTGCAGAACCAAAGGGGCTGATGTGGAAAAGGATCTCGCACTCATCGAACAGTTTCTCGACGCGCTGTGGCTGGAGAAAAACCTCGCTGAAAATACGCTCAGCGCCTATCGTCGGGATCTCACGCTGCTGGTCGAGTGGCTGGCGCATCGTGGGCTGACGCTTGAAAGCGCGCAAAGCGATGACCTGCAAGGGTTACTGGCTGAGCGGATGGAAGGGGGGTACAAAGCCACCAGCTCCGCACGTCTGCTGAGCGCCATGCGCCGCCTGTTCCAGCACCTGTACCGCGAGAAGATCCGCGCGGATGACCCTAGCGCACTGCTGGCATCGCCTAAACTGCCTCAGCGGCTGCCAAAAGATCTCAGCGAAGCACAAGTTGAGAGATTATTACAGTCGCCCGCAGTTGACCTTCCGCTGGAGTTACGCGATAAAGCCATGCTTGAACTATTGTATGCCACGGGCTTGCGCGTTTCCGAGCTGGTGGGCCTGACGATGAGCGATATCAGCCTGCGTCAGGGCGTGGTGCGCGTTATCGGTAAAGGGAACAAAGAACGGCTGGTGCCGCTGGGTGAAGAGGCGGTCTACTGGCTGGAGACGTATCTGGACCACGGGCGTCCGTGGCTGCTGAACGGCGTCTCCATAGATGTATTGTTCCCGAGCCAGCGCGCGCAGCAGATGACGCGACAAACGTTCTGGCATCGCATTAAACATTACGCCACACTGGCGGGTATTGACAGTGAGAAGCTGTCGCCGCACGTTTTGCGTCACGCCTTCGCGACGCATCTGTTAAACCACGGCGCTGATTTACGCGTGGTGCAGATGTTGCTTGGACACAGCGATCTTTCAACGACGCAAATATACACCCATGTCGCGACGGAACGCCTGCGGCAGCTACACCAACAGCACCACCCTCGCGCGTGAGTGCCGACGAATTGTTACAGGAACAAATATGAAAAAGTCTTTAGCGCTGTTCACCCTGCTGGCAGCTTCGGTTTCCGGTTTTGCCCATGCGGACGATGCCGCCATTAAACAGTCTCTGACGAAACTCGGCGTCGCCAGCAGCGAGATCCAGCCAGCGCCGGTGGCTGGCATGAAAACGGTGCTGACCAACAGCGGCGTGCTGTACGTGACCGAAGACGGCAAGCACATCATTCAGGGGCCTATGTACGACGTGAGCGGCGCGCAGCCGGTGAACGTCACCAACCAGCTGCTGATGAAAAACCTGAACGCGCTCGAAAAAGAGATGATTGTCTACAAGGCGGCGCAGGAAAAGCACGTGATTACCGTCTTCACCGACATCACCTGCGGCTACTGCCACAAGCTGCATGAAGAGATGAAAGACTACAACGCACTGGGCATTACCGTGCGTTACCTGGCTTTCCCACGCGCTGGCGTGCAGAGCCAGCCTGAGCAGGATATGAAAGCGATCTGGTGTGCGAAAGACCGCAACAAGGCCTTTGATGACGCGATGAACGGCAAAGGCGTGAAGCCCGCATCCTGCGATATCGACATCGCTAACCACTACGCGCTGGGCGTGCAGTTTGGCGTGAGCGGTACGCCAGCCATTGTGCTGAGTAACGGCTACGTGGTGCCGGGCTACCAGGGTCCAAAAGAGATGAAGGCGTTCCTCGACGAGCACCAGAAACAGATGGGTGGTAAATAATTCGCGTGAAAGCCCCGATAAAACTGCGCCGCCGCGATGCGGGTGAAACCGCGGATTTACCAGACACGCTTCCGCTGCTGCTAAAGCGGCTGTATGCCAGCCGTGGCGTGCGTACGGCAAGCGATCTTGAGCGCAGCGTCAAAGGCATGCTGCCCTGGCAAGCGCTGAGTGGCATCGAAAAAGCGACTGAAATGCTCTACGACGCGTTCCGGGAAGGCACGCGGATTGTCGTGGTGGGCGATTTCGATGCAGACGGCGCAACCAGTACCGCGTTGAGCGTGCTCAGTCTGCGTGCGCTGGGCTGCGATAATGTGACTTACCTGGTGCCGAACCGGTTTGAAGACGGCTACGGCCTCAGCCCGGAAGTGGTCGATCAGGCCCATGCCCGTGGCGCACAGATGATCATGACCGTGGATAACGGGATCTCTTCTCATGCGGGGGTTGATCATGCCCATGCGCTGGGGATCCCGGTACTGGTCACCGATCACCACCTGCCAGGCGAAACACTGCCTGCCGCCGAAGCCATCATTAACCCGAACCTGCGCGACTGCGATTTCCCGTCGAAATCGCTGGCCGGAGTAGGGGTGGCGTTTTATCTGATGCTGGCGTTACGCACGTTGCTGCGAGATAAGGGCTGGTTCGAATCGCGCGGGATTGCCGTGCCGAACCTCGCGGAGTATCTCGATCTGGTAGCGCTGGGAACCGTGGCGGACGTGGTGCCGCTCGATACCAATAACCGTATTCTCACCTGGCAGGGCTTAAGCCGCATTCGGGCAGGTAAATGCCGTCCGGGGATTAAGGCGCTGCTGGAAATTGCCAACCGCGATCCGCTGAAGCTTGCGGCAAGCGATTTAGGCTTTGCCCTCGGCCCGCGCCTGAACGCGGCGGGGCGGCTGGATGATATGTCGGTTGGCGTTGCGCTGCTGCTGTGCGACAACATCGGCGAAGCGCGCGTGCTGGCCAGTGAGCTGGACGCACTCAACCAGACCCGTAAAGAGATTGAGCAGGGGATGCAGGCCGAAGCGCTGACCCTGTGCGAAAAGCTGGAGCGCAGCGGCGATACCCTGCCGGGCGGGCTGGCGATGTATCACCCTGAATGGCACCAGGGCGTGGTGGGCATTCTGGCGTCGCGCATTAAAGAGCGTTTCCACCGCCCGGTGATTGCGTTCGCCCCCGCCGGGGACGGCACGCTGAAAGGCTCCGGTCGTTCCATTCAGGGTCTGCATATGCGCGATGCGCTGGAGCGTCTGGATACGCTGCATCCGAACCTGATGATTAAGTTCGGCGGTCACGCGATGGCGGCAGGCCTGTCGCTGGAAGAGGCGAAGTTCGACGAATTCCAGCGTCTGTTTGGCGAACTGGTCACCGAGTGGATCGATCCGGCTCTGTTGCAGGGTGAAGTGGTTTCTGACGGTGAGCTTTCACCGGCTGAAATGACCATGGAGGTGGCGCAGATGCTGCGCGATGCCGGCCCGTGGGGGCAGATGTTCCCGGAACCGCTTTTCGACGGACGTTTTCGTTTGCTGCAACAGCGCATCGTGGGCGAACGCCATCTCAAAGTGATGGTGGAACCGGTCGGCGGCGGACCGCTGCTCGATGGCATCGCCTTTAACGTTGATACCTCCATCTGGCCGGACAACGGCGTGCGCGAGGTTGAGCTGGCCTATAAGCTGGATATTAACGAGTTCCGCGGTAACCGCTCCCTTCAGATCATCATCGACAATATCTGGCCAATTTAGCGTCAGTAATCTCTATAAAAAAGGGCGTGGATTCGGTACAATCCCGCTCTTATCACCGCATTTTGACAAGCTCATAAAAGAAAACAGACCATGTTTGAAATTAATCCGGTAAAAAACCGCATTCAGGACCTCACGGAGCGCTCTGACGTTCTTAGGGGGTATCTTTGACTACGATGCCAAGAAAGAGCGTCTCGAAGAAGTAAACGCCGAGCTGGAACAGCCGGACGTCTGGAACGAACCTGAGCGCGCTCAGGCGCTGGGTAAAGAGCGTTCCTCCCTCGAAGCCATCGTAGATACGCTGGATCAAATGGCGCAGGGTCTGGAAGATGTTTCTGGGCTGCTGGAGCTGGCTGTCGAAGCCGACGACGAAGAAACCTTTAACGAAGCCGTGGCAGAGCTCGACGTGCTGGAAGAGAAGCTGGCGCAGCTGGAATTCCGTCGCATGTTCTCCGGCGAATACGATAGCGCTGACTGCTATCTCGATATTCAGGCAGGTTCTGGCGGTACCGAAGCGCAGGACTGGGCGAGCATGCTGATGCGCATGTACCTGCGCTGGGCGGAAGCGCGCGGTTTCAAAACCGAGATTATCGAAGAGTCCGAAGGTGAAGTGGCGGGTATCAAATCCGTCACCATCAAGATTATTGGCGATTACGCTTACGGCTGGCTGCGTACCGAGACCGGCGTTCACCGCCTGGTGCGTAAGAGCCCGTTCGATTCCGGCGGCCGTCGTCACACCTCCTTCAGCTCCGCGTTTGTCTACCCGGAAGTGGATGAAGATATCGATATCGACATCAACCCGGCGGACCTGCGTATCGACGTTTACCGCGCATCCGGCGCGGGTGGTCAGCACGTTAACCGTACGGAATCTGCGGTGCGTATTACCCACATTCCAACCGGGCTGGTAACACAGTGCCAGAACGACCGTTCCCAGCATAAGAACAAAGACCAGGCCATGAAGCAGATGAAAGCGAAGCTTTATGAGCTGGAGATGCAGAAGAAAAATGCTGAGAAGCAGGCGATGGAAGACAACAAGTCCGATATCGGCTGGGGCAGCCAGATCCGTTCTTACGTCCTTGATGACTCCCGCATCAAAGACCTGCGTACCGGGGTTGAAACCCGCAACACGCAGGCGGTGCTGGACGGCAGCCTGGACCAATTTATCGAAGCAAGTTTGAAAGCAGGGTTATGAGGAACCAACATGTCTGAACAACAAGCACAGGGCGCTGACGCGGTAGTCGATCTTAACAACGAACTGAAAACCCGCCGCGAGAAGCTGGCAGCGCTGCGCGAGCAGGGCGTGCCGTTCCCGAACGATTTTCGTCGTGACCACACCTCAGACCAACTGCACGCAGACTTCGACGGTAAAGAGAACGAAGAGCTGGAAGCGCTGAACGTTGAAGTGTCCGTGGCGGGCCGCATGATGACCCGTCGTATCATGGGTAAAGCGTCCTTCGTGACCTTACAGGACGTTGGCGGCCGCATTCAGCTGTACGTCTCTCGTGACGACCTGCCGGAAGGCATCTACAACGAGCAGTTCAAAAAGTGGGACCTCGGCGATATCCTGGGCGCTAAAGGTAAACTGTTCAAAACCAAGACCGGTGAACTGTCTATCCACTGCACCGAACTGCGTCTGCTGACCAAAGCCCTGCGCCCGCTGCCGGACAAGTTCCACGGTTTGCAGGATCAGGAAGCGCGCTATCGTCAGCGTTACCTGGATCTCATCTCTAACGATGAATCCCGTAAGACCTTCAAAATTCGCTCCCAGATCATGGCCGGTATTCGCCAGTTCATGGTTAACCGCGACTTTATGGAAGTAGAAACCCCGATGATGCAGGTGATCCCAGGCGGTGCCTCTGCCCGTCCGTTCATCACCCATCACAACGCCCTGGACCTGGACATGTACCTGCGTATCGCGCCGGAACTGTACCTGAAGCGTCTGGTGGTCGGCGGTTTCGACCGTGTGTTTGAGATCAACCGTAACTTCCGTAACGAAGGTATCTCCGTACGTCATAACCCAGAGTTCACCATGATGGAACTCTATATGGCGTATGCGGATTACAAAGATCTGATCGAGCTGACTGAATCCTTGTTCCGCACCCTGGCGCAGGACATTCTGGGCACCACCCAGGTGCCTTACGGTGAAGAGGTGTTCGACTTCGGCAAGCCGTTCGAAAAACTGACCATGCGCGAAGCGATCAAGAAATACCGTCCGGAAACCAACATGGCGGATCTGGATAACTTCGACTCTGCGAAAGCGATCGCTGAAAGCATCGGTATTAAGGTTGAGAAGAGCTGGGGCCTGGGCCGTATCGTGACCGAGATCTTCGAAGAAGTGGCCGAAGCGCACCTGATTCAGCCGACCTTCATCACCGAATACCCGGCGGAGGTGTCTCCCCTGGCGCGTCGTAATGACGAGAACCCGGAAATCACTGACCGCTTCGAATTCTTCATCGGTGGCCGCGAAATCGGTAACGGCTTTAGCGAGCTGAACGATGCAGAAGATCAGGCGCAGCGCTTCCAGGATCAGGTTAACGCGAAAGCGGCAGGCGACGACGAAGCGATGTTCTTCGACGAAGACTACGTGACCGCGCTGGAGCACGGCCTGCCGCCGACGGCTGGCCTGGGTATTGGTATCGACCGTATGGTGATGCTGTTCACCAACAGCCACACCATCCGCGACGTGATCCTGTTCCCGGCGATGCGTCCGGTGAAATAAGCCTTTAAGACGTAAAAAAAGCCCCGTGCGTTTATCGCCGGGGCTTTTTTATTGCGCCGCGAAGGCGCTGAGTTTTTCACGCGCGGTGTTCGCTTCCTGCACCATCCACGGGCTAAATGCCCACGGTGTGGCGTCCAGCGCGCGGAATAGCGCGTCCAGCTCCACCCACTGATACTCAATCACTTCATCGTCATTGATTGCGAGGGTATTCGTTACGCGGGCGGCATAGACCGGGCAGATTTCGTTTTCAACGATCCCTGACGGGTCGGCTTCACGGTAGCGGAACTCCGGGGCAATGGGGGTGATGTCTGTGATTTCGGCGCCGACTTCAAAGCGGCAGCGGCGGATAATCGCCTGCTCTGTCGCTTCGTCGGCCTGTGGATGACCGCAAACGGAGTTGGTCCATACGCCGGGCCAGGCTTTTTTACTTAAGGCGCGCCGGGTGATCAGACATTCTCCGTTAGCGTTAAACAGCCATGAAGAGAAGGCCAGGTGTAGCGGGGTGTGTGACGAGTGCGCGGCGTACTTCTCCTGAGTGCCAATCACTTTTCCCTGGTCATTTACCAAAATAACGTGTTCTTGAATACTCATTGATGCTCCAGTGCCAAAATGCTTAATGGTTCAGCACCATCAGCGGAATTATTATACTGCATTCTTATGCGAACGGTTTGGCCCACAGAGCGGAAAAGGGCATGACCCGCATCAGTTTGGGCTGCTATCATAGTGCGCCATTCACGCTGACCGAGGAGCTGTTTTGTTTGCAGGAAGCCTGACGAGAAACCCGATCATTGCCGTTTTCTGCCTGACGCTGACGCTACTTGTAGCAGGATGCTCGGGGAGTAAATCTTCGGATATGGGCAGTTATTCCGGTGCAGTCTATACCGTTAAGCGCGGGGACACGCTCTACCGCATCTCACGCGCCACGGGAACCAGCGTGAAGGAGCTGGCGCGCCTGAATAATATCTCTCCACCGTATACTATTGAGGTAGGGCAGAAGCTCAAGGTTAACGGCGGTTCCTCCTCAGGGAAAAAGTCCTCAACGCGTAAAACAGCCAAAGTCACGCCATCCTATCAGGTGCCTAAATCATCCTGGCCGCCGGTCGGTCAGCGCTGCTGGATCTGGCCTGCAAGCGGAAAAGTGGTTGCGCCGTACTCGCTCTCGGAAGGTGGCAATAAAGGTATTGATATCGCTGCCGCACGCGGCACACCGGTTTACGCTTCAGGGGCCGGGAAGGTGGTCTATGTCGGTAACCAGCTTCGTGGATACGGTAACCTGATCATGATTAAGCATGGTGAGGACTACATTACGGCGTATGCGCATAACGACACGATGCTGGTCAATAACGGCCAGAACGTGAAGGCGGGGCAGAAGATTGCGACCATGGGCAGTACCGGGACGGATACGGTTAAGCTGCACTTCCAGATCCGCTATAAGGCCACGGCCATCGATCCGCAGCGTTATCTTCCGGCGCAGGGCAGTAAGCCGAAGTGCTAAGTGATTATTTAATCGCCACTTAGTGGAGTAAAGGCTTGTATGAAGAGGCGTAAGGTCTATAATGCCTTACGCACCTCAAAGCGGGCGTAGTTCAATGGTAGAACGAGAGCTTCCCAAGCTCTATACGAGGGTTCGATTCCCTTCGCCCGCTCCAGAATTTCCCCAAGTAGAACCGTTCAAAAACTTTCTTTATTTCAGTAGGTTGCTCAGTAGCGCTGACTAACTTGTTTAGGCGTTATGTCCTGTAGAGCATTGACGTCCTCCCTGCACACGAAATGCAGGTAACCCTCTGACAGTCTTATGAAATCGCTGTGCTTCGCTTGTCTTCTAACCTCTAAGGGGCTTAATGGTTTCTGTTGTCTAAAACCAGAAAAGAAAGAGCCAGCGTGGCAGCTGGCTATGTTTTTAGTATGGTGATGCGGTTAAATAGACAGGGACGGAGTAGATCGAGCCACCTGCCAGATAATCCGCAGGGCTGTGAAAGGTGTAAATGGTTCCCTTCACGGAAAGGTAGATCGCGTTATTCTCGACCTTCTTCAATGCATCTTTGTCCGTGGTGATCATGAAAGGCTGGTGATCGTTCTCCAGACTCGCCATAAACGCTTTATCATCTTTGGTTACATCATAGAGATAGAAACGGTAGGAAAAGCCTGTGGTGGCTCCTGCACTCGCTTCTGTGATGTAAAGATTAGCCAGATTGTTAACTTTCACCTTCTTAATAATCACTTGCTCAAGTGGTGAGAAGTGCAGCAAGTTGTATATCCCATAGGCGACAACAGCCAACAGGATCAGAAGTAGATACCGCTTCTTAAAAACCTGTGCGTTTTGCATAGTCGATACCCGCTCTTATCCAGTACTGGTCGTTAGGATCATCACCGTAAGGCGTTGAGCCAAACCAATCACCAAAAGCCGGATCCGTTGTTCCTGCGCGGCTTTGCGCCCATCCTGCGCCGTTCCTGCGCGGCTTTGCGCCCATCCTGCGCCACCGTCATCTTTAAGCCATAGGTAAGCTGGAATAGCCATTTTCACTTTTTCCTCATGCTGTTATAAAAAAAACCATAGAGAAAGTGTACCTATATGTGAGAGGGCAATAAACGATTAAATCTAACAAAATCATTAATTTAAATGTGATTAAATTTGAGTTAAGTTAAACTAAAGGGAAGGTAGGCATTGCACCCTCTCGATTATTGCAAAGCCCGTATGTAATCTGGCAAGGCTTTCAATTGGCTATCTTTCATCGCCGGAACAGGAATACCCCTATCAGTCTTTCCTGTACTGGCGTACCTGCTTCCCCCTTTCGTTCATTGTTATGATCGGTTGTCGGCATAACACGCTAAGTTGCACATTTCCTGTACCCTGGATACCCTGAGATTAATCCTAATAACTCAAGGGTGAGTATGGCTACCGGGAAGAGAAAGAACCAAAAGGAATCACCTGAAGAAGAGTTAGATCGCTTGCTGGATGAGCTTGAACTCACAGAGGAGCAACGGGAGTTTATCGAATCCATGCGGGAGGATAAGGGCGATCCCAGTAGTGAGTAACGCTTGCCTTCAGCCGAACGAATACGAATGGCCGCATAACGGCATTGTAAAGATCTTTTCTCCTCACGAGGGCTTTCCGTCAGCGTCGATGGCTCAGCGTACCGTGCCAGAAATTGTCCTGAAATGATGCGGTATTCAGACCGGATCGAACTACTATTCATTATGATTTATCAATGCATTATACCCTGACCATGTGCATGTAAAATCGCGGAGCCGGGAGAGTTGACGGCAATGTAAAAGAAATCATGAGGAAAGAAATATGGCTGCTACAAACGGTATGATTGATACTGATGACGCTGTAATTTTACTCATCGACCATCAGAGTGGCTTATTCAACACTGTACGTGATGTGCCTGTACCAGACCTTCGTAATTATGTGACAGCGATAGCCAAAGTTGCCACGCTTTTAAATATCCCGGTGATCACCACGGCCTCTGTTCCTGACGGTCCCAATGGCCCGCTCATCCCGGAAATTCACAAATATGCACCCCATGCCGTGTATGTTCCACGCACCGGGCAGATTAATACCTGGGATAATCCGGCGTTTGTGAAGGAAGTGGAAAAGACGGGCAGAAAGACCCTGATTATTGCCGGCACGCTCACCAGCGTCTGCATGGCGTTCCCTGCGGTTAGCGCTGTCCAGGAGGGGTATAAGGTTTACTGTGTTGTGGATGCCTCGGGGAACTGGTCCAAAATCGCGACCGATACCACCATCGCGCGCGTGGCTCAGGCGGGGGCGATCCCTACCGATACGTTTGCCATTGTCGCTGAATTAATGAGAACCTGGAACCGCGAGGAAGGTTCTCGCTTTGCTGAGATCCTGGCAGAGCATGTCTGTCCGGAATATAAGTGCCTGATTGAAAGTTTCGGCAAAGCTCAGGAAATTGCCAGAACGGGCCCGGAAACCAATCTGGAGCATTATAAGTAAGGCCGGATAAACCTGAACAAAATTCCTGGATTTTATCGTCCTGTACCTGAGAGTATTACAGGTGCAGGACGTAGCGGCGTCGTATTCCGGACGTCGCTGAATTGTCAGAGATATTAAGAGGGGCTGAACCACGCATAATTTAAAATTAAACCCTCTTCCTTTTTACGTCATCAGGCGCCCCTGTTATATCTGTCGGCAAATTTTTTATTTCCCGGATCGCAGATGAAAACACGACTCCTCCTGTGCGCGGGCTTATTTGCCGCCTCCAGTGCCCATGCCAGCGCCCTCTATTTTTATGAAGCCGGCACCGAAGATACCGCGCTTGCCGGAGCAGGGCAGGCGGCTCGTGCGCAGGACGCCTCGACAATCATGACCAACCCTGCTGGCATGACGCGCCTGCCGGATCATATGGTCACCGGTGGGTTACAGGTTATGGATGGCTCCATCGACAACCAGCTGGATAACCATGCCCATCAAAGCCCCGGCGACGTGATGAAAACCATCCCGAATGCCAGCGCCTTTTATAGCCAGAAGATAAACGATGATCTTTATGCCGGGATCGGGCTTTACGGTAATTACGGTCTGGGGATCGATTACGGTAGCTGGGCGGGCGACAGGCTGATTAAAAAGAGTACCCTGGTTGCAATGACGCTCAGTCCGTCACTGGCATACAAGCTCAACGACCGACTCTCAATAGGGGCGTCCGCCAACGTCAATTACGGTTATTTCTCGCTGACCCGCAACGTTAATGATAATGACTATCGGCAGCATGATGAGGACTGGGCCATGAGCTATCGGCTTGGGTTACTCATGCAACTGACCGACCAGACGCGAGCCGGTATTACATGGAGCAGCGAGACGAACTATCGCTACTCTGTTAACGGCAAAGCTCGAGTACAGAATGGTGCCTACGACCTCCCGGTGTCGGCACAAATCAGCGCGCCGCAGCAAATCATGCTCAGTCTTGTGCATGATATTAACCCTCGGTGGTCGGTTATGGGCGATCTCGGCTGGCAGGACTGGAGCCAGTTCGGTGCCCCGCAAATCGTCGTTGGGGATCGGCAACTGAACAACGTCAGCCGCCTGAAGGATACGTGGCACGGCGCGGTGGGCGTGCAGTATCGTCCAACACCTCAGTGGCGACTGAATACCGGTGTGGCGTTCGACAGCTCTCCGTATGAGAGTCAGAGTGATGTGGCCTTAACTTTACCCACCGGGGATGAGTGGCGATTTGGCACGGGAGCCCAGTATCAGATCACCCCGGCCAGCAATATTGGTATTGCCGTGTCGTATCTTCATATGCAGTCGTCGCATGTGAAATCCCCGACGGCGTTTGCCGGAAGTTACGATCATCCTTATCTTTGGTTTGCCAGCGTCAACTACAGCTATCAGTTTTGATCGGCTAACCGCTTAAAATATATCGTCTATAATGGCAGATATTGAATGTCAGAGGGTTGTACCATGCATATTTTACCGCCTGTTCGACCCGAAAAATCCATCGAAAGACTGACCGCCATCCTTGAGCCGATAGCGGAGAAAGTGCACGTTGTTCCGCGTAAGCGACTCACCTGGTTACGGAAGGGGAAACAGCAGATGTACCTCTTTCTGGAAGGAGAGCTGTCCCTGCTGCGGGCTTCGGATGGACTGGTGGTAGTGACCGTTTACGAGCCGCATTTGTTTGGTATTGCAGAGATGATCCAGCCTACGCAGGGGCACCTTCTCCGTGCTGAAAGAGAGTCGACTATTTTACGTCTCGATGCGGACAAGGCGGCTGAGTTGTTTCGTGCCGAGGGCGTCTGGGAGGATGTCGCCGCGCTGCTCTCATACCATACGGCCTATTTAATATTCCGTGATGCCCAGGTACTCCAGCAGCGTACCTATTCCGTTATTCGTAACCACCTTCAGGAAATGATTTTGCTCCCGGAAGAGACGCGTTTGCGTACCACGATTCTGGAATATATCCAGGATCGTACGCTGCTCTCTCGCAGTAGTATACTCAATGTATTATCTGCCCTTAAGCAGGGGGAATATATCGCCTTTAAGCGCGGTGGATATCTGCTTGAGGTCAGACATTTACCCGAGTCATTCTAGCGGAAGTTTAAAATTAAACAGAAATGCAATTAACGCTACCGTTAATTTTCTATATCGTTTGCTTTCTCAGATTTAACATTATCAAGTAAACGGTATATTTATGAAAAAGACAGTTATCGCATTGATTATGGCTAATGCATTTACCGCCACTTCCGCGTTCGCCGCCGCTGATGCGGGCACCTGGTATAGCGGGGCTAAATTCGGCTGGTCTCACTATTTTGATACCAATATGGGTTCAAAAGCGTTTGAGAACACGTATTCCGATCACTTCGATTTTAACCATGATAATGTCGGCGGGGGTGTTTATACGGGTTATCAGATTACCCCATGGCTTGCGGTAGAAGGTGGTTATGATTATTTAGGTAACATGCAGATTAAAGGTCAGCATGGCGCCGGGGCGCAAATGAAGACGCAGGGCCTGCAAATGTCTCTGAAGGCCAGTTATGCCCTGACCAGTGACTGGGATATTTACGGCCGTGCCGGCGCAATGGGCTATCGCGCTGAATCCGATGTAAGTGGTCACAATCGTTTTGAAACCGGTGTGCGCCCGCTTGCAGCCGTGGGTACTGAATACGCTTTCAATAAAAACTGGGCGGGCCGCCTGGAATATCAGTGGGTAAGCAACGTGGGCAATGTTAACCAGATCGGCGTGAGCAGCGACCTGAGTTCCGTCACCGCAGGGCTTAGCTATCGCTTTGGTCAGTACGACTGATGCCCGTGATATGCCCATTAATAAAAACCCGGCTGCTTATGTTGCCGGGTTTTTTATTTTCAGCTGGTGAATAACGGTTCAAGAATGATATGAATATTTTGCAGGCCCGTGACATTATTATCTTTCAGGTATTGCTGATTAACCATATCTAACTGTTCCAGTTTGGTCAGCGAGGCATAGACGCGTTGAACGTCACTGTCCGCAAAAAAAATTTCTTTTGCGGTGGTGTCCTGTAGATACTGTGATTTTACGCTGCGCGTTAAGGTCTCGATCTGCTGTTTATTTTCCTGATAAAGAGACGCGATATGCGATATCTGTGCCTGCGGCGGTTTTTCCCCCGGCAACACCAGTGGAATTTGCAGATGATTAATTTTTTCAACATTGTCTGGTTGGGGAGAACTACAGGCTGATAATGTGCTGATGGTTAATACAGCGAAAAAGAACGGCAGGCTCTTCATCGAATCACTCCGGGGAAATAACTGGACTCAGCATTATCCCTTAAGGACGCAGCGACGAAAGAATAAACTAATTTATTTATAAACGTTATTTCCATAGGTTAAAGATAAGCCTGGTGATAGCCTCCTTTCCCCCCATATACCGCCAGCGTGAATATAACTCCTCGAGGAAGTATGAAATTTAAAACTCTCGTTAGTGCGATGGCCGTTGCTGGTCTGCTATTAGTGTCGTTGACCTCATTGCCTGTCCTGGCACAAAAGGAAGGGAAGGGAGCCACTGCCCATACGAAAGAGATGAATGATGCACTTTATGGTCAACTGCCCTTCTTTGATAAGACCGATTTCCGAAATGCGCACAAAGGCTTTATTGCCCCGCTGCCACCCGCGGTGATTAAAGGCGAAAAAGGCGCCGTTATCTGGAACCCCCAGAAATACGCTTTTATCAAAGAAGGGCAAAAAGCGCCGGATACCGTCAACCCGAGCCTGTGGCGTCAGGCGCAGCTGAATAATATTGGCGGTCTGTTTGAGGTCACGGAAGGCGTCTACCAGATCCGTAACCTCGATCTGTCGAATATGACGATTATAGAGGGCAAAGAGGGGATCACGGTTATCGATCCGCTGGTGTCTGCGGAAACGGCCAAAGCGGGCATGGATCTTTACGTTCAACATCGTGGCAAACGCCCGGTTGTTGCCGTTATTTATACCCATAGTCATGTCGATCATTATGGCGGCGTGCGTGGCGTAGTCGATGAAGCGGGAGTGATAACCGGCAAAGTGAAAGTCTATGCTCCAGCAGGTTTTATGGAAGAGGCGGTATCGGAAAATATCATGGCCGGAAATGCCATGAGCCGCCGTGCCAGTTATATCTACGGAAACCTGTTAAAGGCCAATGTAAAAGGTCAGGTAGGGGCGGGTCTGGGGACGACCACCTCAGCCGGGACGGTCACGCTTATCGCGCCCACTCACGCCATTACCGAAGACGGGCAGAAAGAGATCATCGACGGTCTCACCTATGATTTTATGCTGGCGCCGGGGTCGGAAGCGCCGTCTGAAATGCTCTGGTATGTGGAAGAGAAAAAGCTGATTGAAGCAGCAGAGAACGTCACTCACACCCTGCACAATACTTACTCGCTGCGCGGGGCGAAGATACACGATCCGCTGGCATGGTCAAAATACATCAATAACGCCCTCGATCGTTGGGGGGATAAAGCGGAAATTATTATCGCGCAGCACCACTGGCCCACATGGGGTAATAAGAAAGTGGTGAAGCTGATGAAAAGCCAGCGTGATATCTACCGCTATATCAACGACCAGACGCTGAGGCTGGCGAATTGAGATAGCCGCTAATTTCGCCCTGCCTTACGGGCTGGCAAAATCCTGGGCAGGCCGTGGCTATTACGGCTCGGTAAGTAACAATGTCAAAGCCACCTATGTCTACTATCTTGGCTGGTTCGACGGAAATCCGGCGACGCTCAATGAACTGCCTCCGGTCGAGGCAGCGAAAAAATATGTCGATTACATGGGCGGAGCCCGCGCGATCCTTGAAAAAGCCCGGGTTGATTATGCCCGGGGAAATTACCGCTGGGTGGCGCAGGTAGTGAGTAAAGTCGTTTTTGCCGATCCAAATAATAAGGCGGCGCGCGAACTGGAAGCGGACGCGGTTGAACAGCTGGGATACCAGGCCGAGTCAGGACCCTGGCGTAACGCCTACCTCACCGGTGCGCAGGCGTTGCGTAACGGCGTGAAGAGGATGCCGACGCCCAATACCGCCAGCCCGGATGCGGTTCGTGCCATGTCGACTGAGATGATTTTTGACTACTTCGGCGTTCACCTTAACGGCGTCAGAGCTGCGAATGCCAGAGGGATTTTTAACGTTGATCTGGGTCGCGAGGGCGGCAGGTACAAGCTGGAGCTGGAGAATGGCGTGCTGAACCATATCGCCAACGCTCAGGCAGAAGATCCGGATGCAACCATCACGCTCAGCCGCGAAACGCTGAATAAAATCATCCTCAAAGAGACCACGTTGAAAAAGGCGCAACAGGCAGGAGAGGTGACGATCGTCGGCAATGCCGCGAAGGTAAACGAAATGCTGCGCTGTATGGAGAGCTTCAGCTTCTGGTTTCCTGTCGTCACCCCTTAAACGTAAAAAAGGCTGCTTTCGCAGCCCTTTAGCTTTCGCCTGCAACAATTTGCCGGGTGGCAGCTTCGCCTTACCCGGCCTACACTCTGCGCGCCTTGAGCGCTAGATGACGCCATCCCCGCCGTCTGAACACCACACCTGCCCGGAGGTGTATGAACACTCATCCGAGGCCAGGGTGACATACAGCGGTGCGATCTCCACGGGCTGTCCCGGGCGTCCCAGAGGGGTACTCTCGCCAAAATGTTTCACTTTTTCCTGTGGCTGCCCACCGCTGGGCTGAAGCACGGTCCAGTAAGGTCCCGGCGCTACCGCGTTCACGCGGATCCCCTTCGGTCCCAGCTGTTTCGCCAGCGCTTTGGTGAACACCGCGAGACAGGCTTTGGTCTGCGCATAGTCAAGCAGTACGGCGCTCGGTTTAACCGCCTGAACGGAGGAGGTGTTAATGATGGAAGCAGGGGCTTTCATATGGCGCAACGCCGCCTTTGTGATCCAGAAAGGCGCATAGACGTTGGTCTTAAAGGTCGCGTCAAAATCTTCCGTGGTCAGTTCTTCCAGCGATTCACGGTACTGCTGGCGGCCTGCGTTATTCACCAGGATATCCAGCCCGCCCAGTTTTGAGACGGCCTGCTCCACCAGGTTCTGACAAAAAGTTTCGTCCCGCACATCGCCCGGAAGCGCGACGGCATTCCGTCCTTCCGCTTTAATCAGGGCGATGACTTCCGCTGCGTCTTCTTCCTCTTCCGGCAAATAGTTAATCGCGACATCTGCCCCTTCGCGGGCATAGGCAATGGCTACCGCGCGTCCTATGCCGGAATCGCCCCCGGTAATTAGCGCCTTCTTACCGGCAAGACGACCATGCCCTTTGTAGCTCTTCTCGCCGTGGTCGGGTACGGGTTCCATCTCAGAGGCCAGACCCGGTGGCGTCTGGGGCTGCTCCGGGAAAGGTGGCGTTGGGTAAGCGTTCGTACGTTGTTCATTATCACTCATAGCTAACTCCTTGTTAGGGGTGAGATTTGATGGATAGTTACAGCGTTAACGCTTCGCTGAATTATTTTTGCAAGTGGCTGACCCGCACTACGGGTGGGGATGATTTTTTATCGAGCGAGCCGCTAATACTGATCATGTTGTCAGGTTCCACGGTTCTGTCGTCAAATACGGCTTTCGGGATAATAACGTCGATTTTCCCGGTTTTATCCTGGAATACGTATTTATCGCCATTGCCATCAATAAGATTGCCGCGCAATGAAATAGAGGCACCATCATGCATCTCTTTCGCCTGAGTAATGGTCATAATGCGCGCATCATCGGTACCACGATAACCGCTGTCCAGCGCATGCGGCGGTGGCGGCGCATCACCCTTTTGTAACCCGCCGTTATTATCTGCCCATGCAGTAGGGATAATTAATATAAACAAGGCTGAAATCACTGATAATTTCATCTGATATCCTTCATTTTGGATGTCTTGACTTATTAAGTATTGTTGCTATTCCTTTATGTGGCAAATGTGATAAGTCTTAAAAGCATTTGCACAGAAAAATCAAAAATTTCGGCAATTAAGCGAAACGGTGACCACAGCCATGGAACCAAAAAAAGAAAAAGTGCCTGGGATAAAAGAGAGTAGCCGTTTACTGACGTTTGAGTATGCATTTCGCCAGGTGGGTTTTATTGTGCTGTTAGCTATTATCGTGGCGGCGATAGCCGGCCTGTTTTCCAGCGGCGCGGTCAGCGACGTGGAGAAAACAAACGAAGCAAAATCCCTGACCCTGAGCTATGAGCGCTTCGGTCGCCGCCAGACCGAATCGCGGATGGCACTAACGTTTCCGGTGACGTCTGAGGGGAAATATACCCTCAGCATGACCAGCGAAAGCAGCGACGCGTATGAGCCAGGCAGCGTTTGGCCACAGCCGGACAGCATGTACAGCCGGGGGAATACCCTGTTTCTCGTCTACGATCGTTTACAACATACCGATAAATTTACCGTTTTGTTATTTATCACGCCGTCAAAAGCAGGGAAGTGGACAAACAGCATCCGCGTAAACAACGAGCCAGATATCCGTTTCTGGCAGTTTATTTACCCCTAGGAGTCGAATATGGACATGGTTTTTCGTGCCCTGGCAATCTACCTGTTTCTGGTCATTGTGTTTAAAGTTGCCGGGCGACGCGCTCTGCTACAAATGACCAGTTTTGACCTTATTTTGCTCTTAATTATCAGTGAGGCGACACAACAGGCGCTGCTTGGCGAAGATTTCTCCGTCACCGGAGCAATGATTACAATAACGACGCTGGTGGTTGTGGATATTATTTTTGGCCTGCTGAAAAAATATTTTTCCACTGTTGAGAATATTCTTGATGGCACGCCGGTGATATTGGTGGAGAACGGTGTTCCCCTTGCCGATAAACTGAAAAAGGTCGATGTATCCTGTGATGATATATTGGTATCAGCCCGCCAGAATCACGGTATTACAGAATTGAAGGAGATTAAATACGCTATTCTTGAGCGTAATGGTCATATTTCTATTATTCCTGACGAAAATTAAGGGCAACGCGATGAGCAACCTTATTCACGACAGCAACAGCACCATCAGCGAGCTGACGAAAAAGCTCGCCACTCAGCTTACGGACAGAGGTTTGCGGTTAACCACCGCAGAGTCCTGTACCGGTGGCAATCTCGCGGTTGCGCTTTGTGCCGAAGTGAACACGGCGGAATTTTATGACGTTGGCATGGTGGTGTTCAGCGATGCGGCGAAGGAGAGGATCCTCGGCGTGCGGCACGAAACCATTGAGCGCTTCACCGCCGTCAGTGAACAAACGGTGACCGAGATGGCCGCTAAAATTCGCGAAATTGCCGAGGCGGATATCGGCCTTGCCATCAGCGGCTATGCGGGACCGGAAGGCGGCGACGATGGCACCGCAGCCGGTACGGTCTGCTTCGGCTGGAATATTCGCGGAAAGACGGAAACCCGCACCGTGCTGTTTTCCGGTGAATGTCAGGATGTGGTGGATAAAGCGGTGCGTTATTCCCTGTCTGAACTGATCGAAATACTCTCCGGCTGGGATAACGTCTGAAACAAGGGGAAAGGCTATGGCTGTGATCGTTATTACCGGCGGTACGGCGGGCGTGGGGAAAGCCACGGCGCTGCACTTTGCCAAAGCGGGCTACGATGTGGGCATCATTGCCCGCGACGAGCAGAGCCTGCGCTCCACAGAAGAGGAGTTGCGCCGTTTTGGGATCAACGCCCGTGCCGTTCAGGCCGACGTGGCCGACAGCAAGGCGGTGACCGATGCTGCTAACGAGATTGAATACCGGCTTGGGGCCATCGATGTGTGGGTGAATAACGCTATGGGCGGGATGCTGGCGCCGTTTCGCACCATGTCCCCGGAGGAGTTTCGCCGCGTCACCGAGGTGACCTATCTGGGCTATGTTAACGGCACCCGCGCCGCGCTGGAGTTAATGACCCCACGCGATCGCGGAACGATTATTCAGGTTGGCTCCGCGCTGGCCTACCGTTCCATTCCCTTGCAGTCAGCCTACTGCGGGGCGAAAGCCGCAATCCGCGGATTTACCGATGCTGTGCGCACCGAACTGATGCATGAAAACAGCCGGGTGCAGATCGCAATGGTACAGATGCCGGGCCTCAATACGCCGCAGTTCGAGTGGGCGAGGAATAAATTTGCCTGGGCGATGCGCCCGGTTCCTCCCGTTTTTCAGCCGGAAGTAGCTGCCAGCGCTATTTTTAAGGTGGCGCAGAAACCGGTGCGGGAACTGTGGGTGGGCAGCAGCACCGTCCAGTCGATTGTCGGGCAATTTCTTTTCCCCGGCTTTCTGGATCGGCTGATGGTTAAAAAGGCCTGGGAAGGGCAGATGACCGATACGTTAAATGCGGATGACCGTCAGGACTATCTGGATCAGCCGGTTAACGACCTGCATAAAATCCACGGGCACTTCACCGACGAAGCAAAAGAGCGCGCTATCAGCGTCACCTCCGGCATGCCGGGGAAAGTGCTGCTCGGCTCCCTTGCCGTCACGGGCGCGATCGTGGCCCGTCTGCTGCTCTCGCGGAGACGATAATCAGCGCAGTGCGGTACGATCGGTCCAGAACCAGCGGTAGCCATAGCCGCTGAGGTTAAGCGCGACGGTTTTGCCGCACACCAGCGCGTCGTCGTAGCGTTTGTCCGCCAGGCAGGCGGTCCAGGTCGCATGCCGGATCCCTCTGGCGGTAAAATTAACGGGCTTATCGCTGAAGTTTACGAAGGTCAGAATGCTGCGCGTGTCGGTTTCGTAATAGATCCCCAGTACCGCATCGCTGTCGATATTAATAAGACGAAACGGCGCGACGCCGATCTCAGGGAACTCCGAGCGCGTATTGGCGATATCGATAATGCAGTGCAGGAGTGAGTTGCGGTGCAACAGCGAATCCGCCACGTTGATTTTTTGATAGCGGTACGGGCCGTGGTCAATCATCGGGGCGACAAAAGTTTCCGGGTCGGCATCTGAGAAACCGCCGCCTTGCGATCCGGCCCACTGCATCGGGGTGCGTACGGCGTAACGCTCCTCCAGATCCAAATCATCCCCCATGCCAATCTCATCCCCGTAGCGCATGACCGGTACGCCCGGCAGCGAAAACAAGACCGCATGGCAAAAGGCCAGCCGCTTTCGATCGCCATTAAGCATCGGCGCCAGACGGCGGCGGATACCTCGCTGATACACACTCATCTCTTCGTCAGGGGCAAAGGTATCGATGACGGTCTGCTTCGCTTTTTTTCCTATCCCTTCCAGATCCAGCTCATCATGATTGCGCAGCCAGTTGGCGAAGCAGCAGGAGTCCGGTGGCACAATCATCTTCTTCACCGCGTTGCGCAGCGGTCGTGCGCTCTTCTCTGCCAGGCTGACGTAAAAGTACTTATTGAGCCAGAAATTCAGCACCAGGTTGAGCCGGTCGTTCTGACCAAAATAATCTTTGTAGGCCTCGACCTCCACGTCGACTTCGCCGAGCAGGATCGCGTCCGGGTTACGCTGCCCGATAAGACGGCGCAGATGCTCCAGGATCCACAGGCCGCGTTTTTCATCCCCATGTCCGGCCTGTTTTGTCAGGTGCGATGCCGCATCCAGGCGAAAGCCCGACACCCCGAGCTTTAGCCAGAAGATGATGATGTTCTCAATCTCCTTTAGCACCGCAGGGGAGGCCAGATTGAGATCCGGCTCGTGGTGATAAAACATATGCCGGTAGTATTGCCCCGCCTCGTCGTCCCATGTCCAGATGCTCTTCTCCACACCGGGGAACATCGGTGGCGTATCGTCGTCGTCCGTGTCGGACCACAGGTAATAGTCACGGTAGGGTGACTGGGGGTTGCGGCGGGCCTGTTGAAACCAGGGATGCGCATCCGAGGTATGCTGGATCAGCAGCTCAATAATGACCTGCATCCCCAGCTCCCGCGCCTGTTCAATAAAGGCGATGATATCGTTGAGCTTGCCGAAGCGGGGATCGACCTGCAAATGGTCGCTCACGTCATAGCCTTCATCGAGAAAAGGCGTGAGGTAAAACGGGGTGATCCAGATAACCGTCGCGCCCATCCGGCGGATGTAGCGCAGCTTCGCGGTGATTCCGGCGATGTCGCCACAGCCATCGCCGTTAAGATCGTAAAACAGGGCGGTATCAATCTGGTAAATAATGGCGCGTGTATGCCAGCCTGCCATAGCAATCCTTAATGATAACCTTCGGTATCAGACACTTTGCCCCGGAAGACGTAATAGCTCCAGGCGGTATAAACCAGGATCACCGGGATGATTAACAGCGTACCAATCAGCATAAACAGCTGGCTGGCAGGCGGCGCGGCGGCTTCCCACAGGGTGATGTGCGGCGGAATAATGTGTGGCCACAGGCTGATGCCCAGGCCGCTAAAGCCGAGGAAGATCAGGCCCAGCGTTAACAGGAACGGACGGGCATGGCTGTCAGGATTGCGCGTCAGCCGCCAGATCCACAGGCTGAATACCGCGACCAGAACCGGAACTGGCAGGAACCAGAAGAAGTTAGGCAGAGTAAACCAGCGCTCGGCGACAAACTGCCAGCCGAGCGGGGTCCAGATACTTACCACCGCAATAACGGCAATCAGCGCCAGCAGCACGTGGCGGGTCAGCTCGCGCATCCGGTTTTGCAGCGCGCCTTCGCTTTTCATGATCAGCCACGTGGTAGCCAGCAGGGTATAGGCGACAATTAAGCCCAGCCCGCAGAACAGATTAAACGGGGTGAACCAGTCCAGCGAGGAGCCCACAAAGCGACGCCCTTCCACGTCAAAGCCGTTGATCATCGCGCCAACCACGATCCCCTGGCTGAAGGTTGCCAGCAGGGAACCGCCGGCAAAGGAGTAGTCCCAGAATTTGCGGTGGGAAGGGGTCGCCTTAAAGCGAAACTCAAACGCCACGCCGCGGAAAATAAGCCCGATCAGCATGGCCGTCAGCGGGATGGTCAGGGCATCGATTATTACCGCGTAGGCCAGCGGAAACGCGCCGAACAACCCTGCGCCGCCGAGGACCAGCCAGGTTTCATTTCCGTCCCAGACCGGGGCGACGCTGTTCACCATCACGTCGCGCTCTTTGGCATCGCCCACAAAGCTGAACAGCATGCCGATACCGAGATCGAAACCGTCCATGATGATGTACATCAGCGTGGCGAAGACAATAATGGCAAACCAGATGACCGGGATATCGACGCCCATCAGATCTTCTCCTCTTCCGGAACAGACTCGGCGGCGGACAGCGGACGGGCAGGGGTGCCCGACGTATTAGACGTTAGCGTGCCCACAGGCTGCGGACCTTTCTTAATCAACCGGGCGAGATACACATAACCCACGCCAAACACCGAACAGTAGACCACGATAAAGGCCAGCAGGCTGATGCTCATCTGCAACGTGCTGTGCAGAGACACCGCATCTATCGTGCGCAGATAGCCGTAAACGACCCACGGCTGGCGGCCCACTTCGGTGGTGACCCACCCGGCGAGCAGCGCGAGCAGTCCGGCAGGCCCCATACAGAGGGCAAACCAGTGGAATGGCCGCGAGTGATAGAGTCGACGGCGATAGCGCAGCCAGACGCTCAGCACGCCAAGGGTAATCATCAGCAGCCCCATGCCGACCATAATGCGGAAGGACCAGAAGACGATGAGCGAGTTAGGGCGGTCCTCTTTCGGGAAATCCTTCAGCGCCGGGACCTGTTTATCCAGGCTGTGCGTCAGGATCAGGCTGCCGAGCGCGGGAATTTCAAGCCCGTATTTGGTGCGCTCCTCTTCCATATCCGGTACGCCAAACAGCAGCAGCGGGGTGGCCTCGCCGGGCGGGTTTTCCCAGTGGCCTTCAATAGCGGCGATTTTGGCAGGCTGGTGCTCAAGCGTATTCAGGCCGTGCATATCCCCAACCACGGCCTGAATGGGCGCGACCAGCAGCGCCATCCACATGGCCATGGAGAACATTGTGCGAATAGCGGGCGTATCGTTACCGCGCAGCAGATGCCATGCCCCGGACGCGCCCACAAACAAGGCGCTGCACAGGAAGGCGGCGATGGACATATGGATCAGGCGGTAAGGGAATGAGGGGTTAAAGATAATGGCCAGCCAGTCTTCGGGAATGACCTGACCGTTCTGAATACTGAAGCCCTGCGGGGTGTGCATCCAGCTGTTGGAGGCGAGGATCCAGAAGGTGGACATCAGCGTGCCCAGCGCCACCATGCAGGTGGCAAAGAAGTGCAGGCCGGGGCCGACCTTATTCCAGCCGAACAGCATTACGCCTAAGAAACCAGCTTCCAGGAAGAAGGCGGTTAGTACTTCATAGGTGAGCAGAGGGCCGGTTATGCTGCCTGCGAACTGGGAAAAGCCGCTCCAGTTAGTCCCAAACTGGTAAGCCATGACCAGCCCGGAAACCACGCCCATACCAAAGTTGACGGCGAAAATTTTCAGCCAGAAATGGTATAGCGAGCGCCAGACATCATTTTTGGTGCGAAGCCACATGCCTTCGAGAACCACCAGATAGCTCGCAAGCCCGATGGTGATCGCCGGGAAGAGAATATGAAAAGAGACGGTAAAGGCGAACTGTATCCTGGCCAGATGAAACGCATCAAGCTCGAACATGCTCCGTACCTCTGGAACTGATAACGCACAAGGCATTGCCAGACAGCCTCAGGCTGCCTGGCAAAACCGGTTACGGTTTTTTCTTACCTGCGCCAAGCTCGGCACCGGTAAGCGGATCGGCATTGGGGTCGGATTTCGTGCGTGCGCACATCGCTTTGACCAGCGTTTCCTGCTCTGTAGTGAGCGTTACGCTTGCGCCGCCGTCACCGCCATCGACCGCTGGCTGAGGAGATTCCACGTAGTCGAAGTGCTTATCGCTGTTCCAGCTGCCGCGAACTTCTCCCCCCTCAGACATATTGTAGTACTTGTTGGTGTACTCTTCGATTGGCGGCAATTTACCTGGTGGGAAATTGTTACGGATCGACTGGAGCGCCTTCTCAAACGAGAGCTGGTGTGCTGCCTCACGCGTCATTAAAAACGCCAGCGCATCTTTAACACCCGGATCGTCCGTTACGTTAATAAGCCGTTCGTAGATAATTTTGGCGCGCGCCTCGGCCGCTATGTTAGAGCGCAGATCCGCGGTCGGTTCGCCAATGGTATCCACGTACGCCGCCGTCCACGGTACGCCTGCGGAGTTAGTAAGCGGAGTACCGCCGCCGTAGAGCAGGGAGGTGATATGACTGTCGTTGCCGTTCTCGGTCATGGAGCGGTACAGTTCCGCTTCATTTTCAACGCCTTCCGCCAGTTCGCCTTTCGCACCCTTATTGAGCATACCCACCAGGGTGCCGATAATTTCCAGGTGACTTAACTCCTCGGTCGCGATATCCATCAGCATATCTTTACGACCGGGATCGTCGTCGCTTAATCCTTGCGTAAAGTAACGACATGCCGCGGCAAGTTCGCCCTGTGGCCCGCCAAACTGCTCAAGCAGAAGATTGGCCAGGCCCGGATTCGGTTCGGCTACGCGTACCGTGTATTGCAGCTGTTTTACGTGTCGAAACATACATTCTCCCTATTTCGTTATTTTTTCGCTTCAACGCCGTCCGCGTCGGAGCGCAGCAGGAACTGTTCCGTCGTCTGTGGAATATGCTGGAGCAGCCAGTCTGCCATCTGGCGCTCTTCTTCCAGAATGGATTCAAGGGCTGGAATGGAGGCGGTATCGCCTGCTTGTTTGGCCGCAGCCAGCAGAGAGGTGTAGCAGGCAATTTCAAACTGCTCAAAAACGTAGCCGCTGATGGAGCCTTTAACAATTTCGTCGGAAGGGAACATGCCGCCAATGGACTGGCCGAGCGCCGCCATTTTGCTCATGGAATCTTTTATGACCGAACGGGAAATATCATTGCGGTCGAGAATTTCTTCCAGCATGGTAATTTGGTGTTTAGTTTCATTAACGTGTTGTTCAATTCGTGCACGTAAGTCGGGATAATTATCAATACGGCTGGCCATTGATTCCAGCATGGATTCGGCTTGCTTTTCCATCGCATGGGCATCGCGTAGCCAATCATGGTAGTGTTCTACATGATTCATAATTAACTCCTGTGATTTATTTTCTGGTTAATTTTTGGTGCTGATGCTCATCAGATATTAATTATCCTTTCTGGGCTTTTTGATTAATATTACCGACAGCCAGATCGGTTAATTTGAGATCGGTTTCTTTTTCTTCTTCCAGCGTTTCGGCAAGAAGTTTAACGGCTTTTTTATAGCCTAATTGTTCAGCCAGGGTGGCCAGGGTGCCGTAGCTGGCAATTTCGTAGTGTTCAACTTTCTGAGCTGCGGCAATTAATGCAGCGTCACGCACTTCATTTTTCTCAGTGCTCTCAATAACTTCGTTGGCTTCTTCAATTAAGCCTTCCATCGCAACGCATTTCATGCGCTTCAGTTTGAGGCCGGATTCCTGCTCAATAATCTGATCGATACGTTCGATCTGTCCCTGCGTCTCTTCGAGGTGAGCCGTGAACGCGGCACTCAGCTTCTCGCTGGATGCGGCGCGAGCTAATTTGCTTAGCGCGCGGGTCAGCTGCTTCTCAGCGCTGTAGGTGTCGGATAACAGGTGAATAAATACATCTTCAACAGTTTTCATATTCATATTTTCGCTCCAGTGAAATAAAGGGAAGGTACTGCGAGCCGACGGGCCCGCAGCATGCTCTCGGTATATTTATAAGAGCTTTAAATAAGATCAGGAGTTATCAGATTTACGGCCTCCGCCGTGACTGCTCTGTCCCCCTTTCTTACCCGCTTCAGATGCGCGTTGCGGATCGTTTTTGAAATTACCGCCGCTGTGCTGGCCGCCTTTACGTCCAGCTTCTGATGCCTTTTCACGGTCTTCAGCGAAATTACCGGAACCACCACGATGTTGCTCTGCCATATATCAACCCTCATGTTGCGTTTATGTCAGGAGATACGATAAGTAATTCGTATCAGTTGTCGTTCAGAAATTAACATTAGTCGTTATGTGAGAAGAGTCAAATTTCTTGTCTGGGTTGTTTTACGGTAATTTTGCAGGGAATGAAGAAATACCGCTTCGTTACGAGTTTTAAAAACGAATGGGAAATCCATCAGTTAGATGAAAATAAATCCGGAGGTTAAGGTTGCGCTTAGCTAATAATCCTAATGTGAACGTGGCGTGAATTATTACAAGAATTGACACAGCGCAAAAATATATCTTCGCAACGGGTGTTCTTGTATTCGGAATAATCCTATGAACGTGAAGAAGTCATGCGCTGAAAAGAGTGTGGCTAAACCTCGTTTTTGACGTGGTCAGGCGGATCGGGTGAGGGTATGCTTCTTTTGTCACCACAATAATTACAGAGGCAATGTCATGGATCAGGAGCTACTGGATGCGGGGTACCGGGCCTATACCGGTGAGAAAATCGATGTCTACTTCAACACCGGGATCTGCAAACACTCGGGCAACTGCGTGCGCGGCAGCGCGAAGCTGTTCGATCTGAAGCGTAAACCATGGATCGCGCCGTATGAAGTAGATGCAGAAACGGTTATGCGCGTAATTGATACCTGCCCGAGCGGTGCGCTGAAGTACCGCCAAAAATAAGCGAGGAACCATGGAAATTCTTGAAGGCCATAACAAGTTTTACGTCAACGACGCCGAAGGCAATCAGGTAGCGGAGATCGTCTTTGTCCCGACCGGCGAGCATCTGAGCATCATTGAGCACACCGATGTGGATCCGAGCCTGAAAGGGCAGGGTGTGGGTAAACAGCTGGTGGCGAAGGTGGTAGAGAAGATGCGCGGTGAGAATCGTAAAATTATCCCGCTGTGTCCATTTGCGAAGCATGAGTTTGATAATACGCGGGAGTATGACGATATTCGGGCGTAAAACAGATGCCCGGCATTGCGCCGGGCAGCATACTCAACCCACAAACATCACCGACACACACAGCACACCCACAATCAGCGTCAGCAGGTTACCGATGGAGCGGTACGGTTTTAATGACGGGATCAGGTACGTCGACAGCGTCGGCATGATGAACAGGATCATGGCGATAAGCGGACCGCTGATGGCATAAATCATTGAGATCGCATTCGGGTTGATGCAGCAGACCGCAAAGGTAATCAGCGACACGCCGAGAATCGAAATCGCGCGGTTAAAGGCGCGGCTTTTCTTCACACCCACCTGATTCAGCGACGATTTCACAATTTCCGTTGCCCCTTCAATCACGCCAAAATAGGTGCCGAGGAACGATTTCGACATCGCAATAATCGCCACGATAATGCCGGAAATGCCCAGCCATGCCGGGGACGATGGCATCATCGACAGCGCGGACAGGATCGTCACCCCTTCCTCTTTTGCCGCCACGATATACGACGGTGGAATCGAAAGCAGGCAGCTGAACACAAAGAACAGCACGCTGAGGCAGATGATCAGGTACGCCACTTTCATGATTTTTTTGCATTTACCCATCGCCTCTTCACCGTATTTCTCGCGACGGTCTACGGCGAAGGTCGAGATGATCGGAGTATGGCTAAAAGCGAAAACCATCACCGGGATCGAAATCCACACCTGGTGCAGCGTATGCTGGTCGAAGGCCATCTGGCTGGTCAGCAGCGACGGCTGCCAGCTGCCCGTCAGATACAGCGAGACAAACAGGAAATAGGCGATCAGCGGAAAGACAAGGAAACCCATCACCTTAATGGTGATGTGCCGCCCCATCAGGAAGATCAGATTCAAAATCAGCACTACGCCAAAGCTCACCAGCATCCGCATGCCGGTATCCACCGTCATCCGTTTCGCCAGCTGTTCAGTGAGTGAGTTGGTTATCGCCACCGCGTAAATCAGAACTACCACAAAGAAGGCCACAAAATAGAGTGTGGTGATCAGGTTGCCGATCTTTTTGCCGTAGTAATGCGAAACGGCACCGGTGATCCCTTCGTTGCCTTTCGTCTTCGACGACAGAATAAATTGCGCCAGCGCTTTATGCGGCCAGTAGGTTAAGGGATACGCCACAAGGGCGGTGATCAGCAGGACAATCGCGCCAGCAGAGCCGAGCTGAATGGGCAAGAACAGGGTTCCTGCGCCCACGGCAGTGCCGTAGAGGGCGAAACTCCAGAGAGTCTCTTCTTTTGACCAAATTTTCGACATTAGAGCAACGTATCAACTATAAAACGAACAAAAAGGAGTGCAATTTACCATAATTATGCGTTGAGGTCGCCGTTGCTTCGCAGGGGGTGGGCCGGAGCAGGTCTCCGGCCGGAAGGTTATTCGCTTGCCAGGGCGCGTCGTTGCTGGCGGCGCTTGATGATTTTCTCCCGCAGGGTGTCGTACGCCCAGTTGTAGAGCATGGTGTACGGCAGGAAGAACAGAAAGAAACCAATTTCCAGGGTAAAAGCCTGGAGCAGCGTCACGCCCAGCACGGCGGCAACGATGGTTACGCCAATCACAATAAAGCCGCATTCAAAACCCAGGGCATGCAGGGCGCGCACTTTCGCCGTGCGCTTCACCCGCTGGACGGGCCAGAAACGGTCGAAGCCAAAGTTATAGATAATGTTCCAGAGCATTGCCGTGGTCGCCAGAATAATGGTGAGCCCCCCCATTTCAACCACCGAGCGCTGCATTAGCCACGCGGCCGTCGGGGCGAGGATCGCCGTAGCAATGCCTTCAAAACAGACGGCATGGAAGATCCGCTCCGGCAATTTACGTTGGAGTGCATCCTGATATTGCATATTTACCTCATATAGACGCCAGTATGGGCGTTGATGCCGCCTATTCTTATCGTTTAAGGTGATATATAAAAGATGGTATCCATCGATAAAGTAGATACATCATGCGTTACTCTCCCGAAGCACTGACCGCGTTTGTTGAAACTGTCGCCGCAGGTTCGTTTTCTGCTGCGGCACGGCGGCTGCGTAAAAGCCAGTCCACCATCAGCACCTCCATTGCCAACCTTGAAGCTGACCTTGGCTTTGAGCTGTTCGATCGCTCGGCGCGTCACCCGGTATTAACCGCCCAGGGTGAACAGGTGCTGGGCTATGTCCAGTCGATACTCGCCGCCAGCGCGCGCCTGGATGAGCTGGCCGTATCGTTAACCGCGCAAACGGAGGCGCGTTTTACCTTTGTTCTCTCCGATACGCTTAACCCGGCCGTGCTGGAAGAGATGATGAGCCAGTTCGACCAGCGTTTTCCGCACACGGAATTTGAGTGCCTGATTGGAGAAGAGGAGGACGTGATCGATCTGCTGCAAAAGGAGCGGGCGCAAATTGGCCTGACGGAAGCGCGCGACAGCTACCCGACCGATATTGGCGCGACCCGTCTGCCTGTGCAGACGCGGATGGCCATCTACGTTTCTGCCGGACATCCTCTGGCAGGGCAACATGAGACGCAGGCGGACGAGCTGCATGGCTGGCGCGAGCTGCGGCTGAGCACCTATCTTGAACGGGAAGCGCCCCTTTCGCGCGGGCCGGTCTGGTCTGCGCCGAATTACCTGTTACTGCTGAGCATGGCGGTACAGGGCTTTGGCTGGTGCGCGTTACCCTGCGCGCTGGTCGACGAATTTGCCGCGTCGAAATCGCTGGTGCAGCTGAACGTGCCGGGCTGGCCGAGGTCGATTGCCATCGATCTGGTATGGAACAAACGAACCCCGCCCGGCGTCGCCGGAAGCTGGCTGCGCCAGTACTTACAGGACGCACGATAATCCTGTGACTAAACTCACTAATTTTAAACATTTGCGTCAATTGTTGATAACAATCCTCTACTATCGTCATGTCATTTTGCACAGAGGTCGTGATGAAAGATGTCGTTATAGTGGGTGCGTTACGTACGGCTATCGGCTGTTTTCAGGGAGCGCTTGCGCGTCACTCTGCGGTTGATCTTGGCAGCGTGGTTGTAAGAGCGCTGGTGGAACGCAGCGGGGTTGCCGCACATGAAATTGATGAGGTGATCCTGGGCCAGGTGCTGACCGCTGGCGCGGGACAAAACCCTGCGCGCCAGGCGGCGCTGAAGGGCGGCCTGCCTAATACCGTTTCGGCAATTACCATTAACGACGTCTGTGGTTCAGGTTTGAAAGCGCTCCATCTTGCAACGCAGGCCATCCAGTGTGGTGAAGCGGATGTGGTCATTGCCGGCGGGCAGGAGAATATGAGCCGTGCCCCGCATGTCCTGACCGACAGCCGGACCGGCGCGCAGCTCGGAAACAGCCAGCTGCTTGACAGCCTGGTTCACGACGGGCTGTGGGACGCCTTCAACGACTACCATATGGGCGTAACGGCGGAAAACCTGGCGCGGGAATACGGTATCAGCCGCGAGCTTCAGGATGCATATGCCCTCAGCTCACAGCAAAAAGCGCGTGCAGCGATCGACTCCGGGCGTTTTCGCGATGAAATTGTCCCGGTCAGTACCCAGCGCCAGAACGGCGAAGCGCTCATCGTCGATACCGACGAGCAGCCGCGCACCGATGCCAGCGCAGAAGGGCTGGCAAAACTCGATCCGGCCTTTGAAACGCTCGGTTCCGTAACGGCAGGCAACGCCTCATCCATTAACGACGGTGCGGCGGCGGTGATGATGATGAGTGAAAGCAAAGCCCAGGAGCTGGCGCTGCCGGTGCTGGCGCGGATTAAAGCGTTTGCCAGCGTGGGCGTTGATCCCGCGTTAATGGGGATCGCCCCGGTCTATGCCACGCGCCGCTGCCTGGAGCGGGCGGGCTGGGAGTTGAACGATGTGGATCTGATTGAGGTCAACGAAGCTTTTGCTGCACAGGCGATCTCGGTCGGGAAAATGCTGGAATGGGATCCGCTGCGGGTCAACGTCAACGGCGGAGCCATCGCGCTGGGCCATCCCATTGGCGCCTCCGGCTGCCGCATTCTGGTGTCGCTGGTCCACGAAATGAAAAAGCGTAACGCCCGAAAAGGGATCGCAACGCTCTGTATTGGCGGGGGGCAGGGGGTGGCCCTGGCTATCGAACGGTAATTTCTCCCTCTGCGCACAGAAAACCTCCCACGGGAGGTTTTTTTGTGTCCGCAGAATCCTTTTTTAACACTTATGCGTTCTTTCTGAAGCCCGCAATAATTATTGCGCGGTTAATTATTGGCTTTGTGAAGTGCTTAATGTGATCTCACGCCTGAAATTTACGGTTAATACCCTTTTTTTGTTGATGGGGTTCACGTCAATCTTTGCCAAAAAAAATGAAACAAATAATTTCGATCCTTGTCACTAAAATAACGGTGCATAAAAAATAAACTCAAGTTTCATAAAAACGAAACGTTATTTTAATTGAGGGTTTTTTCATGTTTAAGAAATCTCTGCTCCTTGCTTCCCTTATTAGTGCCTCTTTTGCGGCTAGCGCCGTTACCGTCGATCTGCGTCACGAATATATTGACAGCGGCTCGAATGCCGACCGTGTTGCCGTCTCGCACCGCTTTGATAATGGCTTTGGTTTTTCAGTCGAGGCGAAGTGGAAATCAGGCGGGGACAAGGCAGATCAGCCATTCGCGGATGTAGTGGGGAACGGTCACGAAGATCAGATTAGCTGGCGCTGGAAAGCGACAGACAATATCGCCCTGACCCCTGCGTTTACGATTGAAAGCACAGACAGTCGCACCATTTATAAACCGAATCTGCATGTGCAATATAGCTTCGATAATGGCTTCTACGTGGCTGCGCGTTACCGTTACGAATATACCCGCTACCCGTCAAGCTCAAATAAGGACGATGATAAAGTTAACCGTGGCGATGCGTGGGTCGGTTGGGTATTAGGTGACTGGCGTACCGAGCTGAACTATGTTTACGCGAAAAGTTCTGAAGGCGTGGCCCGAAATAACAATAAAGATTATTCCAACGAATATAACGCCAAGCTGGCCTACAAATGGGATAAAAACTGGGCGCCGTATGTGGAGGTGGGCAACGTGGGGGTTAAAGACACGGACGAACGCCAGACCCGGTTCCGTTTAGGCGTGGCGTACTCCTTCTGATAATTTATCTTCTTCGCTAAAACCGCCGGGTGGCGCTTCGCTTACCCGGCCTACACCTTCCTTCCACTCCGTCGTTTCGTATGTCGCGTAATCACTCAAAAAAAAGCCCTCCGAAACGGAGGGCAAGGCCAGTTACAGAAACACTAACTCAAATCAGACATGCAACATTTCAGGTTGCTCGGGGAGTTTCGCGATATAGAGGGCCGGTTTGCCGTCTTTATCGGAACTGTACAGCACCGCTTTTTCGTCCGGCGTGAAGGACGGATGCGGGTGGGTTACCTGGCGGCTGTTCGCCACCGTAGCCCATGAGGTGTCATGACGGGCGATGCGGTAACAGGCTTTCTTCGCCACGTCAAAGGCATACAGATAAGGATCGTTATCAATGGTGTAGCCGCCGGTGTCTTTCACATCGACAGGCGTACCGGAGCCGTCGCCAACCAGCAGGGTGCCGTCGACGTTGCTCATCAGGTGCGAACAGGCGGGCATATTCATTACCGCTTCATTCACGCCGGTGTCCGGGTTGAAGCGGGAGATGGTGCGCCCTTGCTGACCTTTCAGGTAAGAAACGTAGATCAGCGCGGACCCGTCCGGCACCCAAAATTCATGTGTACAGCTTTCACCTTCCGCGTGCGTTTTCACTTTCCGCACGTTGCTGCCATCTTCGTTCACCAGCCACATGCGGGCGCCGACCAGGTCGTGCGGCCCTTCATGACAGAAGGCCACGGTATTGTCATCGAACGGGCGATATATCGGATGTCCCAGCCAGATCTTCTCGTCATGAATGGTGGTGCTTTCACCCGTTTTCAGATCAACGCGCAGCAGGCGGCAGTGCGGCCCTTTGTGGAAGAAGTCGTGGAAAATTTTCCAGTCGTTGAGTGGCGTCCAGTCACGTCTGGCAATCTCAATACCCACCAGTTTGGTGCAGTCGCTGTTCGCGACCCAGGTGCCGTAGCCGACCCACTCTTCCGGTACGCGGTACACTTCGCGCTCTGCCAGCGTCTGTAAATCCACCTCCAGCAGGGTGCGATCGTTCTTCACATAGTAGAGGGATTTATCGTCCGGAGAGAGAAACCCGCCAAAGGTGTTATCGCCCGCGCCTTCGGTCAACTGTACCGCTTCGGCGTTTTTCAGATCCAACAGGTAATAGTTCCAGTGACCGTCGAACTCCCCGGCGAACAGCAGGTGGCTGCCATCGTTAAAGAAGCACTTCTGATAAAAGTAGTTGCGATGACAGGTTACTTCCGGTGGGGTCAGGCGGGTGACTTCCACGCCTGTATCCGGATCGCGGCTGACCTCATAGTTCAGCTTGACCCGCATACCTTTAGCCATAATGCACTCCTTTGAACGCGTAATGTAGGTTGAAAACTAGGTGATAAATTATCAAAACGTTGTTTCATTATGTGTGACTGACAGCGCACTTTCTCAGTTTCATTAACCAGATTGAGGGTCTTAAAGATTTATCGTGATCGAAACACCATTTCTGGCATAAACAAGCAGAAAAAATGAAACGTTGTTTTAAATTCAATTGAAAACCCCGTGGTCAGGGGATAATATGTGTTCATCACGAAAACGGAACGTTGTTTCGTTAATTATCTTTGCCTTCGGGCACGATCAATTCTGGAGGTTTACGTGGACGTCAGACAAAGCATCCACAGTGCGCACGCTAAAACGCTGGATACTCAGGGGCTGCGCAGTGAGTTTTTAGTTGAGCAAGTGTTCGAAGCCGACAAGTACACCATGCTCTACAGCCATATTGACCGCATTATTGTGGGCGGGATTATGCCGGTGGCGAAAACCGTCTCCGTGGGCGGTGAAGTGGGCAAACAGCTGGGCGTGAGCTACTTCCTCGAACGCCGTGAACTGGGCGTGATTAACATCGGCGGGCCGGGCACCATTACCGTTGATGGCCAGTGCTACGAAATTGGTCACCGCGACGCGCTGTACGTCGGCAAAGGGGCGAAAGAAGTGGTGTTCGCCAGCATTGATGGCAGCAAACCGGCGAAGTTTTACTACAACTGCGCCCCGGCTCATACGACTTACCCCACCAAAAAAGTCACGCCAGCGGATGTTGCCCCGGTGACCCTTGGCGATAACCTCACCAGCAACCGTCGCACCATCAACAAATACTTTGTTCCGGATGTGCTGGAAACCTGTCAGCTCAGCATGGGGCTGACCGAACTTGCGCCGGGCAACCTGTGGAACACCATGCCTTGCCATACCCACGAGCGCCGCATGGAGGTCTACTTCTATTTCAACATGGATGAAGACGCCTGCGTGTTCCACATGATGGGACAGCCGCAGGAGACGCGCCATATCGTTATGCACAACGAGCAGGCGGTCATTTCGCCGAGCTGGTCCATCCACTCTGGCGTGGGAACGAAAGCCTATACCTTTATCTGGGGTATGGTCGGTGAAAACCAGGTCTTCGATGACATGGACCACGTCGCTGTTAAGGATCTGCGCTAGTCGCAGGCAGTTAAGTATATATCTGCCTGTTGCTGACAGGCGCTGAACGATTAAGGAATAAACATGATTCTGGATGCATTTTCTCTGCAAGGTAAAGTGGCTGTGGTTTCCGGTTGTGACACCGGGCTGGGGCAGGGTATGGCGTTAGGTCTGGCTGAAGCGGGCTGCGATATCGTCGGGATTAACATCGTTGAGCCAACGGAAACCATCGAGCGCGTTACCGCACTGGGCCGCCGTTTCCTGAGCCTGACCGCGGACCTGCGCAAAATCGATGCGATCCCTGAGCTGCTGGATCGCGCGGTGGCGGAGTTTGGGCATATCGATATTCTGGTCAACAACGCCGGCCTGATCCGTCGTGAAGACGCGATTAACTTCAGCGAAACGGACTGGGACGACGTGATGAATCTGAACATCAAGAGCGTGTTCTTTATGTCCCAGGCGGCTGCGAAGCACTTCATCGCCCAGGGGAAAGGGGGCAAGATCATCAATATTGCCTCCATGCTCTCTTTCCAGGGCGGCATCCGCGTGCCGTCTTACACCGCATCGAAGAGTGCCGTGATGGGCGTGACCCGTCTGCTGGCGAACGAGTGGGCGCAGCACAACATCAACGTCAACGCGATTGCGCCGGGCTACATGGCCACCAACAATACCCAGCAGCTGCGTGCGGATGAAGAGCGCAGCGCGGCAATCCTGGAGCGTATTCCAGCGGGTCGCTGGGGTCTGCCGAGCGATCTGATGGGCCCGGTTGTGTTCCTGGCGTCCCCGGCTTCGGATTATATTAACGGCTACACCGTTGCCGTTGACGGCGGCTGGCTGGCACGATAATTCACCCCGAATAAAGAACCTCTGCCCTCGGGTGGAGGTTTTTTTTGCGCCAAAATTGGCTTTATCCATATCCTTAAAGATGAAAAATCCATACTGAAAAGGAATGAATGACAGGTATCACACATTTATTGCTTAAATATTAACTAATTAATAAAAAATAAGGTTAAACCACCCTGATTTGAAATTGTAATGTCCATCACAGATCGGTATGTCGTAGCGAAATAATCCATATCTTCACCAGTTCCGGCCTGACACTTTCTTCCGGTATCTCGTAATTTCACTTAACGAATTTCGCTGTTGAGGCAGGAAACTATGACATCTGTAAATGACTCTACCCTTATGCCCGCTGCGCTGCGCGATACCCGACGCATGAACCAGTTTGTTTCTGTTGCGGCCGCCGTAGCCGGTTTACTGTTTGGTCTGGATATCGGCGTTATCGCTGGCGCACTGCCCTTTATTACCGACCACTTTACGTTAAGCAACCGCCTGCAAGAGTGGGTGGTAAGCAGCATGATGCTGGGTGCGGCCATCGGCGCACTGTTTAATGGCTGGCTGTCGTTCCGTCTCGGGCGCAAATACAGCCTGATGGTTGGGGCGATCCTGTTTGTTGCCGGTTCCATTGGCTCGGCGTTTGCCATCAACGTTGAGGTGCTGCTGCTCTCCCGCGTGCTGCTGGGCGTGGCGGTGGGTATCGCGTCCTACACCGCGCCGCTTTACCTCTCCGAAATGGCGAGCGAAAACGTGCGCGGGAAGATGATCAGCATGTACCAGCTGATGGTGACGCTCGGTATCGTGCTGGCGTTCCTGTCGGATACATACTTCAGCTACAGCGGCAACTGGCGGGCAATGCTTGGCGTGCTGGCGCTGCCTGCGGTGCTGCTGATTGTGTTAGTCATTTTCCTGCCGAACAGCCCGCGCTGGCTGGCGCAAAAAGGGCGTCACGTGGAGGCGGAAGAGGTGCTGCGCATGCTGCGCGACACGTCTGAAAAAGCGCGTGAAGAGCTGAACGAAATCCGCGAGAGCCTGAAGCTGAAGCAGGGCGGCTGGTCGCTGTTTAAGGCAAACCGCAACGTGCGCCGCGCGGTGTTCCTCGGCATGCTGTTACAGGCGATGCAGCAGTTCACGGGGATGAACATCATCATGTATTACGCCCCACGCATCTTTAAAATGGCCGGTTTTACCACCACCGAACAGCAGATGATCGCCACGCTGGTGGTAGGGCTGACTTTTATGTTCGCCACCTTTATCGCGGTGTTCACCGTTGATAAGGCCGGACGTAAACCGGCCCTGAAAATTGGCTTTAGCGTGATGGCGCTCGGCACCTTAATACTCGGCTACTGCCTGATGCAGTTCGATAACGGCACGGCGTCAAGCGGCCTCTCCTGGCTCTCCGTCGGCATGACCATGATGTGCATCGCCGGTTACGCGATGAGCGCCGCGCCGGTGGTGTGGATCCTGTGCTCTGAAATTCAGCCGCTGAAATGCCGTGACTTTGGTATCACCTGTTCCACCACCACCAACTGGGTGTCGAACATGATCATTGGCGCGACCTTCCTGACGCTGCTGGATGCGATTGGCGCGGCAGGCACCTTCTGGCTCTATACGGTGCTGAACGTGGCATTTATCGGCGTGACCTTCTGGCTGATTCCGGAAACCAAAGGCGTGACCCTGGAGCATATTGAACGCAAGCTGATGAGAGGGGAGAAACTACGTAATATCGGCGTGTAATGTCATTGCCCGGTGGCGCTTCGCTTACCGGGCCTACGATAGCCTGTAGGCCGGGTAAGGCGTAGCCGCCACCCGGCTTTGTGTTTACCGCATCGCACGTCTCAAAATACGCTCCGCCTGACGCTGGAAGTCAGCGGCCGTCTCTTCCACGGTTTTCTGCCCGTAGTCGATATACTGCAAAGAAGTACCGAACTGCGCCACAATCTGTGGGTCGTCAAAGTATGGCGAGACGGTGAGTTTCGCCGGCAGCGACTGCGCCAGGCGCAGGCCCGCCAAGGATGGATCGTCCTCTTTAATGGTGCCGTCTTCGGTCAAGTACTGCACCGCCACTTTGCTCAACGGCACGCCGCGCTCAAGACCCAGCGTATCGACCCCTTCTTTGCTGTTGAGCAGGAAGTTAATCAGCTTCGCTGCCGCTTCCGGGTTTTTGGTCGTCTTACCAATCGACAGCATCTGCGCCGGTTTGAAGAACAGACCCGCGTCGGTGGCGCCCGGCAGCATTGGGTAGCTGCCCAGCTCCAGTTTCGCCGGTGGCTTCAGGTTGTCGGAATATTTGTTGATGGTGGAGTTCCACATGTAGGTGCCGCCCCATTCACCCTGGATCCACGGCTTCATCTCATACATGTTGCTCTTACCGAACGAGGCATAGTATTTGGTGTCCGGCATGACGTGGCTGTCGATCAGCTTTTTGTAGGTCTGGAAAAACTCCACCCACTGTTCCTTTGTGTAGCTGAACTTTTTGGTTTTCTCATCCACCGCAGGAATGTTGTACTTCTGGATCATGTACGAATTGAGCAGCGCCAGCGTATCCTGGTGCTCCAGGATCACCGGATAGTATTGCTTGCCGAGCTTGCTCTCGAAGGTTTTACCGGCCGCCATCAGCTCGTCCCAGGTTTTCGGGTACGCAATACCCGCTTTTTTCCAGGTTTCGTCATTGAAGTAGAACACGCGCGCCGTCACCGAGATCGGAATGCCGTTCAGCTTGCCGTCCACGGTGGTGGTTTGCAGCTCTTTGGGATCGAACTGCGACAGGTCGATCACGTCCTTCATCTTGTTCAGATCGTAGAAGCCGTCACCGGTTTTGGAGAAGATCGGCAGCCAGTTCCAGTTGGTCTGCATCACGTCCGGCTCGGTGCCGCCCGCAATCTGGGTGGTCAGACGGGAAAGGTGACCGTCCCAGCCGGTGTATTCCGCTTTCACGTTGATGTCCGGGTTCTGCTTATGGAACTCTTCCAGCGCTTTCAGAGTAACCTGGTGACGGCCATTGCCGCCCCACCAGGACATCCGTAAATCCACATTCTGCGCCATCGATGGCAAAGCGGTAAGGCCGAGGGTCGCGGAGATTGCTGCGCTTAAAAGCACTTTTTTCATTTTTATCACTCCATCAGAGAGAGAGGTTCTGTTCAGTTTTTGCGTCAAAAATATGACACTTGTTCATCTCAAACGTGAAATACACCTTACGATGAAGTCCCTTATCAATCATTGGTTTAGCTTCATCGGACGGGATTCGGGCGGTCAGTTCATAGTCCGCGACCTTCAGGTACACAAAGAATTCGTGGCCCATGTTCTCAACGCGCACCATCTCCCCGCTACAGCCGCCGTCCGGGAAGGGCTCATCAGAGAGCGACACAAATTCCGGGCGCACGCCGTAGAAGATCTCCTGACCCGCGTAAGCCGCGACTTTCTCCTGCTTCTCCGCATTCAGCGGCATGGTTTCATCGCCAATGGCGATGTGCAGCTGGCCCGCTTTTTCGACCAGCACGCTTTTGCGTATATTCATCTCCGGCGCGCCGATAAAGCCCGCCACGAACATGTTCTTCGGCTTGTGGTAGAGGTTGTCCGGCGTATCCACCTGCATGATATGGCCGAGCTTCATCACGCAGATGCGGTCGCCCATGGTCATCGCTTCGGTCTGGTCGTGGGTCACGTAAACGGTGGTCGCCGGTTTTCCTGACTTCTTCAGCTGCTTGTGCAGGTCAGAAATACGGATACGCATCGAAGCGCGCAGTTTGGCGTCGAGGTTTGAAAGCGGCTCATCGAACAGGAACACATCCGGCTTTTTCACAATCGCACGGCCTACCGCCACGCGCTGCGCCTGGCCGCCGGAAAGCTGGCGCGGCAGGCGGTCGAGCAGCTCTTCCAGCTCAAGAATTTTGGCGGCTTCATTCACCTGAGACTCAATCTGATCTTTCGGCAGTTTGCTCAGCTTGAGACCAAAGGCCAGATTCTCGCGCACCGTCATGTGCGGATAGAGGGCGTAGTTCTGGAACACCATTGCAATACCGCGCTCTTTCGGCGCGAGGTTGTTCACGATCTTGTCGCCGATGCGCACCTCGCCGCCGCTGATGGTTTCCAGCCCCGCCAGCATGCGCAGGGTCGTGGATTTGGCGCAGCCGGATGGGCCGACGATCACCATGAATTCCCCTTCAGCAATTTTAAGATCGATAGCGTGTACCGCTTTAAAGCCGTTGGAGTAGACCTTTTCCAGCTTGTTGAAAATAACTTCAGCCATGGTATTTCCCTCTTAACCTTTAATTCCGCTGCTGGTGACGCCCTGTACGAAGTAGCGCTGTGCCAGGAAGAAGACAATGATGGATGGCAGAATGGAGATGCTCGCCATTGCCAGAATTTCGTTCCACGGCGCGCCTTCGGTGACGTCGATGGACATTTTCAGCGCCAGTGCGATGGGGTATTTATCCACGCTGTAGACGTAAATTAGCGGCCCGATAAAGTCGTTCATGGACCACATGAACTGGAACAGGGCGACGGAGATAATGGCCGGTTTCAGGATCGGCACCACCACGTACCACAGCACCTGAATGGAGTTACAGCCGTCTATCTGCGCCGCCTCTTCCATGTCTCGCGGGACGCCGCGCAGGAACTGGATCAGCATGAAGACGAAGAACCCCTGAGTGGCGAAGGCCAGCGGCAGGTAAAGCGGCATATAGCTGTTGAGCATGCCCATTTCACGGAACATCAGGTACTGCGGGATCAGCAGCACGGTGCTGGGCAGCAGCATGGTGGTGATGAGCGTGGCGAACCAGAACTTCTTCCACGGGATCTCGAAGCGGGCAAAGCCGTACGCCACGATGGTGGAGGAGATAATGGTCAGGATCACTTTCGGGATCACATACTTAAAGGTGTTCAGCATGTAATGGCCGAAGTTGTACTCGGTGCCGGTTTTCCAGCCATTTACGAAACCATCCCAGGTGGCGTGGGCAGGCCACAGGCTCAGGGTGGTGAAGATCTCGTGGTTCGGTTTGAACGACGCGGAGAACATCCACACCAGCGGGTAAAGCATCAGCAGGCCGACAACCAGCAGGATCACATAGCGAACGGAGGCGTTGATTTTCTCTCTGCGCAGCGTGCGGGCCACTTCGCGTTCGGCGACGCTTCTTGCCGTGGAGAGTTGTTGAATATCAGCCATTTTTGCCTCCTTTATCGGCGGAGTAGAACACCCAGTATTTCGACGACTTAAAGGCGATACCGGCGAAGACGGCCACCACCAGGAACAGGACCCACGCCAGCGCCGCGCCATAGCCCATATCGAAATACTTAAACGCGGTGTCGTAGATGTAGAGCGAGAACAGATAGGTCGAATAGGTTGGCCCGCCGCCGGTAATCACGTACGGCCCGGTAAATTCCTGGAACGCCTGCGTGGTCTGCATGATGAAGTTGAAGAAGATCACCGGCGTAATCAGCGGCACGGTCACCTTCATGAACATCTGCCATTTCGATGCGCCATCGATCATTGCCGCTTCATACTGGGACTGCGGTACGTTTTGCAGCGCGGCCAGGAAGATGACCATCGCGGAACCGAACTGCCAGACGCGCAGCAGGGTAACGGACATCAGCGCCAGCGACGGCTCGCCCAGCCAGTTGACCGGATCAAAGCCAAATACACCGATAAAGCTGTTCAGCAGACCATCAATGGCAAATAAGGCGCGCCACAATACGGCAATGGCGACGGAGCTGCCGAGGATCGACGGAATATAGTAGGCCGTTCGGAAAAAGCCGATGCCGCGTAATTTAAAGTTCAGGACAAAGGCAATTCCTAATGCAAAGGCGAGCTTTAACGGGATGGTTAAAAATACATAGGCAAAGGTCACGCCCATGGATTTCCAGAAGAGCGTGTCTTCGGTAAACATGTAGCGATAGTTTTCAATGCCGTTAAACACCGGCGGACTCATCAAATCGTAATCCGTAAAGCTGAGGAAAAACGATGAGACGAAGGGGAATGCCGTAAAGAGTATCAGCCCGATGATGTAGGGTGATATCCATGCGAGCCCCAGCAGCTTGTTTTCATTCATACATACCTACCTGGCAATCAATGGTTTAATACGAAATCTGCTTTGTTACATTTTCCCAGGCCTGCGATGCGCGGCATGAGAGCTGAAATTCAGGGTGCAACGTCTGGAAAAGGCGAAATCTACGTTTGTTTTTTAACGCTTTTTTGTCTTTCTTTGTGCTGTAAGCGCTTCTGGTTTCAAAAGAGCTGAACCGGTGTTCTTGGATACTAAAACATCGTTTTATTTTATATTATTGCGATTTATTTCTGCGTCATTCGCTTAATGGTGGAAATGTGATCGGTGTCGAAACGCTGTTTCAATATAGTGAGGGAGGTGGCATTTTTGACTTTTCACGAAGCTTTGCCGCCGGCCATGAGGAAGAGATAACGAAGCAAAAAGGGAGCGGGAATAAGAATAGTCACGCAGCGTGGCTAACTACCAGATCTGATAGCAGGTCTACAGATGTACCAATTCGTCATTCAGATAATTCTTACATTCTTGTATGATTTGTTACACCGGAACCAGTCAGGCAGAATTTCACTGCATCCTTAAAAGAAGAACAGTTATGTCAGCGATGGATTTCAAAAAACATACGGATCTCAACTTTCCTCACTATGCTCCCCCGGCGGTCAGCGCTAAAGAAATAGATCTTCTGGGTCTGCTGGACGTCCTGCTGGCAGCAAAAAAACGCATCATCACCATTGTCTTTGCATTTGCACTGGTCGGCCTGGCAATCGCCTTTCTGATACCGCAAAAATGGACCAGTAAAGCGGTCATTACGCCCGCGGAACAGACGCAGTGGAGTTCGCTACGCCAGATGATGGTGGCGCTCCAGGTGCTTGATGTCGACGTGAAAATTACCCGTGCGGATGTGTTTAATCTGTTTGTTAAAAAGTTTCAGTCCCAGTCTCTGCTTGAAGAGTACATGAAGAGCTCACCTTACGTGATGGCTCAGCTCGATGGCGCTCAGGTTGACCCGCTGGAGCTGCACCGCGCGGTGGTCAATATTGCCGAAAAGATGAAAGCCGTTGATAACACGCAGGAAAAAAATGCCGATAAAGCACCGTACCTCTCCTGGACGTTAAGCTTCACTGCCCCAACGGCAGAGGACGCGCAGAAAGTGTTGAATGGTTACATTCAGTACATCTCCCGCATCGTCGAGCAGGAGACCATGCAAAACATTCGCGATCAGCTGATCCTGAGAACCAAAACGGTTCAGCAGCAGCTGGAGCTGGATCGGGTCCGTCTGACAAATATCCATAATACCAACCTGCAACGCCTGAACTACTCGCTGGAAGTGGCGAACGCGGCAGGGATCAAAAAGCCGGTCTACAGCAATGGACAGGCGGTGAAAGACGATCCGGATTATTCCGTCGCCCTCGGTGCGGACGGGATTGCGCAGAAATTGCAGATTGAAAAAAATCTGAAGGACGTTTCTGAGCTGAACGCCGATTTCCAGAACCGCGAATACTATCTGGCACAGCTGCAAAAACTTTCCTTCGAAGATGTGAGCCTGGAGCCGTTCAAATACCAGCTTTCACCTTCTATGCCGGTGAAAAAAGATGGCCCGGGCAAAGCCCTGATCGTGCTGCTGGCGTGTATTCTGGGTGGACTGTTCGCCTGTGGCAGCGTGCTGCTGCGCGAGGCAATGAGCACCCGCAACCCGCTGCCGGAACAACTTCCTGAGCCGGTTACGGAATAACTTCAAAAAAGGCGCTCAACTGAGCGCCTTTTTTTATTTCAGGAAATCTTCGCGAACCGGCGTAAAGGTATCCAGCAGGGTGCCGGGTTTCAGGCAAACGCAGCCGTGCATCACGTGCGGCGCTTTATAAAGGGTGTCGCCCGCCATCACCACATGCTTCTCCTCGCCGATGGTGAACTCAAACTCCCCCGAGAGAACGTAGGTGAGCTGCTCATGCGGGTGGTTATGCATCGGGCCAATCGCGCCTTGCTCGAAATTCACTTCCACCGCCATCATCCTGCCGTCGTGCGCCAGAATACGACGCGTCACGCCGTTGCCCAGATCCTCAAGCGTGGTCTCTTTATGGAAAATAAACATATTTTCGCCCTGTTATGTAATGAAACATTGTTTCAATTAATTTATCTCACCCGCGGCGAAAAGGAAACGTTTAGCCAAATAACTGGAAAGGCGATCACAAGTTTGCTTCACTGGGTGAAACGCACAGGAGGAAAGATGAAAACGATCGGTCTGTTAGGGGGCATGAGCTGGGAATCAACGATCCCGTACTACCGCCTGATTAATGAAGGTGTCAAACAGCGTCTGGGCGGTCTGCATTCGGCCAGCCTGCTGCTGCACAGCGTGGATTTCCATGAAATAGAAGCCTGCCAGTCGAGCGGGGAGTGGGACAAAGCGGGGCAGATGCTGGCGGACGCCGCGCTCGGGCTGGAGCGTGCGGGCGCGCAGGGTATTCTGCTGTGTACCAACACCATGCATAAGGTGGCGTCGCAGATTGAAGACCGCTGTTCGCTGCCGTTCTTACATATCGCGGATGCCACCGGGCGTGCCATACGTGCCGCCGGCATGACGCGCGTGGCGCTGCTGGGGACGCGCTACACCATGGAGCAGGATTTTTACCGCGGGCGGCTGAACAGCCAGTTCGGGATTGAAAGCCTGATCCCTGAAGAGGCTGACCGGGCGCGCATTAACCAGATTATTTTTGATGAGCTGTGTCTGGGCACCTTCAGCGAAACGTCGCGCGCATGGTACGTCAGCGTGATTGAGAAACTGGCGCAGCAGGGGGCGGAAGGGGTTATCTTCGGCTGTACCGAAATTGGCCTGCTGGTGCCGGCAGACCAAAGCCCGATAACGGTCTTCGATACCGCCGCCATCCATGCCGCGGATGCGGTGGAGTTCATGCTGTCATAGTGGTTTTTGCAGGTCAGGTAAGCGAAGCGCCACCTGACGCGCGTGCGCAATCAGGTGTTCACTAAAGGCATCAACCAGCGCTGAGGCGGGCCGGTGCAGCGGGCGGATCAGGCTCACGGTAAAGGGAACAGAAACGCTAAAACGGCGCAGAACCACGCCGCTGCTGGCGTAGTCCATGGCCGTGAGCGGGTTCACCACCGAAATACCCACGCCCGCGCGCACCATCGCGCAAATAGACGCCGCACTGTGCGTTTCCATCACCATCCGCCGCTTCACCTGATGTTCGGCAAACAGGCCATCCAGAAGCTGCCGGTAGCTGTCGGTCTGCGACAGGCTGATATAGTTCTCACCGTGAAAATCCGCCGGCGTCAGCTCCGCTTTGTGGGCAAGCGGGTGGCTGGCAGGTAGCACGCAGACCTCATCCAGCGACAGCAGCTCCGTGCGTTCCGTTCCCGCTGGCGTGACGAGGGTTTCGGTCAGACCCAGATCGTGGCGCTGGGCCGAAAGCCACTCCTCCAGCAGCGGCGACTCCTGCGGCACGATGGTCAGGCTGACCTCCGGATAGCGGGCCAGAAACGGCTGTAACAGTACCGGCAGGAATGACTGGGAAAAGACCGGCAGGCAGACGATGGACAGCTCGCCCTGGCGGAACTCCCTCAGGCTCTCTGCCGCGCTCACGATCCTGTCCAGCCCGTACCAGGAGCGCTGAACCTCCTCAAACAGGCGTAAACCCTGCACCGTTGGATGTAGCCGGCCGCGGGTGCGTTCAAACAGCTTCAGCCCCAGCACTTTCTCAAAACGCGCCAGCTCGCGGCTGACCGTCGGCTGCGAGGTGTGCAGCATGTGCGCGGCTTCAGTGAGATTGCCGGTGGTCATTACCGCATGAAAAATCTCGATATGGCGTAGGTTAACGGCGGGCATAGGGCACCTGATGGCTGAGCGTAGTCCATATCATTTTTGCATAGACTCAAGATAAAACGATATTTTTTATTCTCTTCAGGCTATGGCGTAATGATAAAAAACAGATTTCCGGAGACGACCATGCCACGCCCACTCAACCAGACTGAGACCGATTTAAACGCCGATAACCTGCTGCGCCTGCCTGCCGAATTCGGCTGCCCGGTGTGGGTCTACGATGCGCAGATTGTCCGCGAGAAGATCGCCGCGCTGCATCAGTTTGACGTGGTGCGTTTTGCGCAGAAGGCCTGCTCCAATATTCATATTCTGCGCCTGATGCGCGAGCGGGGCGTGAAGGTTGACTCCGTATCGCTGGGTGAAATCGAACGTGCGCTGGCGGCCGGGTTTGATCCGAAAGCTGACAGCGACGCGATCGTCTTCACCGCTGACCTGATAGACGACGCCACGCTGGCGCGCGTGCACGAGCTGCAAATCCCGGTCAATGCCGGTTCGGTGGATATGCTGGAACAGCTTGGGCAGGTCTCTCCTGGCCATCGCGTCTGGCTGCGCATCAACCCGGGCTTTGGGCACGGCCACAGTCAGAAAACCAACACCGGGGGCGAAAACAGCAAGCACGGGATCTGGTATGCCGATATGCCTGCGGCGCTGGAGGTTTTACAACGCTACAACCTCAAGCTGGTGGGCATTCACATGCATATCGGGTCCGGCGTGGATTACGGCCATCTTGAGCAGGTCTGTGGCGCCATGGTGCGTCAGGTTATCGATTTTGGTCAGGATCTGGAGGCGATCTCCGCCGGGGGAGGGCTTTCGATTCCTTACCGCGAAGGGGAAGAGGCGATCGACACGGATCACTATTACGGCCTGTGGAGCGCCGCGCGTGACAGCATCGCCGCCCATCTGGGCCATGCGGTGAAGCTGGAGATTGAGCCGGGTCGTTTCCTGGTTGCCGAGGCCGGCGTGCTGGTGGCGCAGGTGCGGAGCGTGAAGGAGATGGGAAGCCGTCACTTTGTGCTGATTGATGCAGGCTTCAACGATCTGATGCGCCCGTCCATGTACGGCAGCTATCATCACATCACCGCACTTGCCGCCGATGGCCGCGATCTGGTTAACGCCCCGCGCATCGAGACCGTTGTTGCCGGCCCGCTGTGTGAATCCGGTGACGTCTTTACTCAGCAGGAAGGCGGGAAAGTCGAAACCCGTTCGCTGCCAGAGGTAAAACCGGGAGATTATCTGGTGCTGCATGATACCGGTGCGTACGGGGCGTCTATGTCTTCCAACTACAATAGCCGCCCGCTGCTGCCGGAAGTATTGTTTGATAACGGCGTGGCGCGGCTGATTCGCCGTCGCCAGACCATTCAGGAGCTGCTGGCGTTAGAGCTGGTCTGATTAAACCAGGGCCCCGTCGTCACCGAATCGCGTAACACCAGCGTGCCGGTGAACGGCGGGATCGCTTCAACCGGCTGGTTTTTTGCCAGCCGGATCGCCTGGTCGATCGCCGTGACGATCATGTTGTCGATCGGCAGATACACCGACGACAGGGCAGGCTCCAGCCACTTTGCGCTGGGGGCATCGTCAAAACCAAACAGCGAAATATCCTGCGGGATCTTCAGCCCGGCCTGGTGTAATGCTTTGGAGGCGCCCAGGGCCATATCATCGTTACAGGCAAACAGGGCGCTGAACGATGTCTTTTCCGCAATCAGCTCCTTGCACAGCTCGTAACCCCGCGTCATGCCTGCGTCGCCGTATTTAATCCGCCGCTCGTCGAGACGAATACCGTGCTTCTCCAGCGCCTTACGGTAGCCCATCAGTCGCGCTTTACCCGTTGGCGTGTGGATCGGGACGGTGATACAGGCGATCTCCCGGTGGCCCTGGCTTATCAGGTAATCCACCGCTTTGAAGGCCGCGTCCTGCTGTTCAAAGAACACGCAGCGATCCGCCGCCTGGCTCACTTCACGGTTAATGATCACCAGCGGCGTCTGCACGCTGTTGATCAGCTTCAGGATCGTCTTTTCGCTCATGTAACGCGTATACAGCACGATGGCGTCGCACTTGCGATCGGCGAGCATCTGCACCGCCTGTTCTTCCTGTTCAGGGGCGTCGTGACCGTCGGTAACAATCAGCTGTTTTCCGTGCTTTTCGGTCTGCCGTGACGCCTGCTGTAGCAAACGACCAAAGTAAAAACCGTCGAACGTCGAGACGACCAGACCAATGCTGTTGCTGGTCTGGTTAGCCAGCGAACGCGCGAGAAAGTTCGGACGATAGCCCAGCTCCTCCATCGCGCGAAATACCTGCTGACGCGTGCTCTCTTTAACCTGACCTGTGCCGTTCAGCACGCGCGAAACGGTGGCCTTCGACACGCCCGCACGCAGTGAGACATCCAGCATTGTTGCCATTCGAAATTCCTGTTTCCACGTAATGGTTTGCAGTTTAACACAGACCATCCGGCGCATAAGCGACGTGGGAAGGGCAAAACCCCATAACGATCACGCTTTTCGGTAACGATCCTCGCCCGCGGGATAAATGCCTGTCATTGGCATGCCAAAATGGTGATAAATCGCAATCTGGAATACCTCTTACCTCATTGAGAGCTTAATCACAGAACAAAGCGCCTGTGGACGCTATTTTTGGCATACCAATAGTATCCGGCTGTCCATCTTATTCAATAAAAGCCCTTTTACTGAGGTATTACCCTATGGCATTTCAGGAAAAACTGATCGACGCTCTGGGCAGTTTTGCCACCACCTTCAACAGCTATCGCTATATCCAGGCGATTAAGTCTGCGTTTATTACCTTAATGCCGGTCATCATTGTGGGGGCGTTCTCGGTATTGATCTCCAATATGGTGCTGGATCCGAAAAACGGCCTGGCGAGCTTTCAGTCGCTGTCGTTTCTGGCGGCGTTAAAGCCGATCACCAGCGCGCTCAACTATGCCACGCTCAACTTTCTCAACATCGGCGCGGTGTTTTTAATCGGCATTGAGCTGGGGCGTATTAACGGCATTAAGTCCCTGTTCCCCGGCCTGCTGGCGGTGATCTGCTTTATCTGCGTGACGCCGACCACGGTGGAAATGCTGGTGGACGGCGAGATGCACGTGGTGAAAGACGTGCTGCTGCGCCAGTTCTCGGATACCCGCAGCCTGTTCCTCGGCATGTTTATCGCCATCCTGTCAGTGGAGATTTACTGCTGGCTGGAAAACCGCAAGGGACTGAAAATCAGGATGCCAGACACGGTGCCGCCAAACGTCGCCGCGTCGTTCTCTGCGCTGATCCCGGCCATTATCACCACCACCGCCATCGCCACCTTTGGCTTCGTGTTTCATCGGGTTACCGGAATGTATCTCTACGACGCGGTTTACCAGGTGGTGCAACAGCCGCTGGAGCGCGTGGTGCAAAGCCTGCCGGGGATCCTGCTGCTGATGTTTGTCGCCCAGCTGTTCTGGGTGATTGGTATTCACGGCAACCAGATGATCAAGCCGATCCGCGAGCCGCTGCTGCTGGGGGCAATCACCGTTAACATGAGCGCGTTCGAGCAGGGCAAAGAGGTGCCAAACATCATCACCATGCCGTTCTGGGACGTCTATATGAGCATCGGAGGCTCCGGCCTGACCATCGGCCTGCTGATAGCCGTCATGATTGCCACCAAACGTAAAGAGATGAAGGAGATCGCTAAGCTCTCCATCGGCCCGGGTATTTTTAACATCAACGAGCCGGTGATCTTCGGGATGCCAGTCATGCTCAACCCGATCCTGGCTATCCCGTTCATCATCACGCCGCTGGTGACTGGCTCGATTGGCTACTTTGCCACCGTGACCGGATTTGCCGGGAAAGCCGTGGTGATGGTGCCCTGGACCACGCCGCCGCTGATCAACGCCTGGCTGTCAACCGCGGGCTCCATGGGGGCGGTGATCACCCAGTTTATCTGCATCGTGACCGCGGTGATCATCTATCTGCCGTTTGTGAAAATTGCCTCACGCCGCGCAGATCAGGCCGCACTGCTACAAGCCACCGATAACGCATGAGGACAGGATGAGCATAAAACAGATAACCATACCGCCAGATTTTATGCTGGGCGCGGCGGCATCGGCCTGGCAGACCGAGGGCTGGAGCGGCAAAAAGCCGGGGCAGGATTCGTGGATCGATCTCTGGTACAAGAACGATCGTCACGTCTGGCACAACGGCTACGGCCCGGCGGTGGCAACCGACTTTATCAATCGCTTTCGCGAAGACGTGGCGCTGATGAAGCAGGCGGGACTGACGCACTATCGCACCTCGATCAACTGGTCGCGCTTTTTGACCGACTATGAAAACGCCACCGTAGATGAAGAGTACGCCGCCTATTACGACGCGCTGTTCGATGAAATGCACCGTCAGGGCATTGAGCCGATGATCTGCCTGGAACACTACGAATTGCCGGGCGTGCTGCTGGAGACCTACGGCGGCTGGGCGTCGAAGCACGTCGTCGAGCTGTTCGTTCGCTATGCGGAAAAGGTGTTTGAGCGCTTTCACGGCAAAGTCACCCGCTGGTTTACCTTCAACGAGCCGATTGTGGTCCAGACGCGCGTCTACCTTGACGCACTGCGCTGGCCCTATGAGCAGAACACCAGCACCTGGATGCAGTGGAACCACCATAAGGTGCTGGCGACGGCGAAAGTGGTGAAGCTGTTTCGCGAGAAAGGGTATGACGGCACGGTGGGTTGTATTCTCAACCCGGAGGTGACCTACCCGCGCTCGCGCGCGCCGCATGACGTGCGGGCGGCAGAGATGTACGATCTGTTCTATAACCGCGTCTTTCTTGACCCGCTGGTGCACGGGCGCTATCCGCAGGCGCTTTTTACCCTGCTGGCGCAGCATCAGGTGCAGTGGGATTACACGGCTGACGAGCTGGCGCTGATTGCCGACAACACCGTCGACGAGCTGGGCATTAACCTCTATTACCCGCATCGCGTCAAAGCCCCGTCCCGCGCCTGGCACCCGGAGACGCCGTTCCACCCGGCGTACTACTACGAGCCGTTCGAACTGCCGGGGCGGAGGATGAACACCTCCCGCGGCTGGGAGATCTTCCCGCGCATTATTTACGACATGGCGATGCGGATTAAAAATGACTATCGCAACATTGACTGGTTTGTAGCGGAAAGCGGGATGGGCGTGGAGAACGAAGCGCAGTTTCGCAATCGCGACGGCATTATCGATGACGCGTACCGCATTGCGTTTCTCAGCGAACATCTTTATTACACGCTGCTGGCGCGGGAGGCGGGGGCTAACTGCCACGGCTATATGCTGTGGGCCTTCACCGACAACGTCTCCCCGATGAACGCGTTTAAAAACCGCTACGGGCTTATTGAGATCGACCTTGAAAACCATCGCGCACGGCGGGCAAAGAAATCAGCGTCCTGGTTCCGCCAGCTGCGCGATGAGCATGTGCTGACGCTCAGGGTTGACGATGAATGGAAGTAAGCCTTCTGGTAAAATAGCGCACAAACTGGCCGGGAGGACGTCCGGCCCGCGCATTAACTGAAAAACACAGGTGAAAACGTGGATAAGGCTGTCATCCTGCCGGAAAAAAAACAGTACCAGGAGATTGGCGAGGATTTACGGGCGCAGATTATCCAGGGGCATTATCCCGTGGGATCGCGTCTGCCGCCGGAGCGCAACATTGCCGAGACGTATGGCGTGAGCCGCACTATCGTGCGCGAGGCGCTGCTGATGCTTGAGCTACAGGGGACGGTGGATATTCGCCAGGGGTCTGGCGTGTACGTGATGCGCATTCCGGAGGAGCATGAAAACGAGGAAGAACGTTTTCTGAACAGTGACGTGGGTCCGTTTGAAATTCTTCAGGCGCGCCAGCTGCTTGAAAGCAACATTGCCGCCTTTGCCGCAAAAATGGCGACGCGGGCGGATATTGACAACCTGCGCCGCATCATCGAGCAGGAGCAACGGGCAATTGCCGCCGACGATCGCAGCCAGGACAACAACAAAATGTTCCACCTGGTGCTGGCGGGGGCCACACAAAACCAGATGCTGCTGGCGACCGTTGAAAGCGTCTGGCATCACATGGACAGCAGCCCGCTGTGGCAGCAATTCAACGGCCACATCGCCAGCCGCGCATGGCGGCTGAAATGGCTCGGCGACAGGCAAACCATTCTCGCTGCGCTCCGCCGCCGCGACGTGATGGGGGCGTGGCAGGCGATGTTCCAGCATCTTGAAAACGTCAAAAAGAGCCTGCTTGAGCTGTCAGACGAAGACGCGCCCGATTTTGACGGCTATCTCTTTGAATCGGTCCCCCTTTTCCAGGGGAAGCTGGTGTGAATATACTGCCGCTTCACGCTGCGCCGCAGTTTACACAGCGGGTGATCGACTGGATCTGGAACGCGTTTGGTGAAGGTATGCCGCGTGCCTTTTTCCAGAGCATTGTTGAGCACAGCCTGACGCCGGGCGAGTTACCGCTCACCTTTATTGCCGTTGAGGATGACCAGCTGCTGGGCACCGTTGGGTTGTGGCGTTGCGATTTAATTTCCCGGCAGGATCTCCACCCCTGGCTGGCTGCGCTGTATGTCGATGAAGCCGCCCGGGGAAACGGGCTGGCGGGAAAACTTCAGCAGCATGTTATCGGCTACGCGCGACGCGCCGGGTATCACGAGCTTCATCTCTGGTCTGCCTGCCGCGACTTCTACGAACGTTACGGCTGGCACTACATTGGCGATGCGCTGGAATACCCGGATAAAACCGTCCATCTCTATCGCTGTTCGCTCACGGCTTCCGCGGGCGATACCACCGAGTGACGGCGCACTAAGGTTGGGCTGAACAGGTGGGTAATTTCCGGTGGCGGGCGATGCTCGGCCAGCGCTAACGCCAGTTCTGCCGCCTGCGTTGCCATGGTCACAATCGGGTAGCGCACGGTGGTCAGGCGAGGGCGCACGTAGCGCGACACCAGCACATCATCAAAGCCAATCAGCGAAATTTCTGCCGGGACGTCAATCCCGTTATCATTCAGCACGCCCATTGCGCCGGCGGCCATGGAGTCGTTATAGCTGGCCACGGCGGTGAAATTCCGCCCGCGGCCCAGCAGCTCCGTCATCGCCTGCTCGCCGCCACTCTCATCCGGTTCTCCGTACGCCACAAGACGATCGTTGCACGGCAGACCGGCTTCGCGCAGCGCGTCGTAATAGCCCTGAAGGCGATCTTCCGCATCGGAAATTGGGTGGTTGGAGCACAGATAACCAATTCGGGTATGGCCCTGCTGGATCAGATGACGGGTTGCGAGCCATGCGCCGTAACGGTCGTCGAGCGCCACGCAGCGGGTTTCAAAACCGGGAATAATACGGTTGATAATCACCATCCCCGGCATCTGTTTCATCAGATGGATCAGTTCGGCGTCGGGGATCATTTTTGCATGGACCACCAGCGCCGCACAGCGATGACGGATCAGCTGCTCAATGGCCTGGCGCTCTTTCTGTTCATTGTGGTAGCCATTACCAATCAGCAGGAAATTACCGGTGTGATAAGAGACTTGTTCTACGGCTTTGACCATTGCACCGAAAAACGGATCGGATACATCCCCGACCACCAGCCCGATGGTTTCTGTCGACTGCTGGGCAAGGGCGCGCGCGTTGGCGTTAGGGTGATAATTCAGGTTTTCCATGGCGTCCTGCACGGCCTGGCGCGATGCATCACTCGCTTTAGGGGAGTTGTTGATCACGCGGGAGACGGTCGCGACGGAAACACCGGCCAGACGAGCCACATCCTTAATTGTCGCCATTCAATACCTTCTTATTGGGGTAAGCGTTTACACACTAACTAGTGTTGCGGAAAAGCGGCGCGCATTCAAGGGGAGCGGGTGAGCGTCCTCTGCAAACGTGAAGCAGAACATCCCTCGCGGTGTAATCGTTACACAGCCAGTCATGTCTGAATAATGTCAATCTGAACCTTTAGTTACACTTTGCCTCAGGCTGTTGCGATTGTCCGTTAGCAACGATGCGTAGTGAATTGCTAGAGTCGAGATCCCAGAGGTATTGATAGGTGGAATCAACTTCGGTTGATTAACACGATTTACACCAACCTGCGTTTTACGCAGGTTTTTTTTTGCCTGTAAGTTCAACCTGTAACAGCAAAAGAGAATATTCACACCTGGTTGCACTTCGGCTCATTCCCTTGCGTTTTCCCGCTGGCGAAGCCTGTCGCCGGAGGCCACAATCAAGATCCCAGAGGTATTGATTGGTGAGAATTCCTGGTACGTTTTCGTACTCTTCTCTTGCACCAACCTGCGCGGATGCGCAGGTTTTTTTTCGCCTCTGTTTTTGCTATCGCTCCCTCACTACTTCTCGTGTAATCTGCCACCATTTATACCTTTCACACTGGCTGGCAAAGGGAGTTGAAATGCTTTTTGGGTTCTTCCGCACACTGTTTCGTGTCCTGTTTCGCATCCGCGTGACTGGCGATACGCAGGCACTCTATGGCGAGCGTGTGCTTATCACACCGAATCACGTCTCTTTTCTTGATGGCGTATTGCTGGCGCTGTTTTTGCCCGTGCGGCCCGTCTTCGCGGTTTACAGCTCCATCAGTGAAAAATGGTACATGCGCTGGCTCAAACCGCTGATTGATTTTGTCCCGCTCGACCCAACCAAACCGATGATGATTAAACATCTGGTGCGTCTGATTGGGCAGGGGCGCCCGGTGGTTATCTTCCCGGAAGGGCGTATTTCAGTGACGGGCTCCCTGATGAAAATTTACGACGGGGCTGGTTTTGTCGCGGCGAAGTCTCAGGCCACCGTCGTGCCGCTACGCATCGACGGGGCTGAGCTAACCTTTTTCAGCCGTCTGAAAGGGCTGGTGAAGCAGCGTCTGTTCCCGAAAATTACCCTGCATATATTACCGCCGACGTCACTGCCGATGCCCGAGGCGCCGCGCGCGCGTGACCGCCGTAAAATCGCCGGGGAAATGCTGCACCAGATTATGATGGAAGCGCGCATGGCCGTTCGCCCGCGCGAAACGCTGTATGAATCGTTGCTGTCGGCGCAGTATCGCTACGGTGCGAAGAAAAACTGCATCGAAGACATCAGTTTTACGCCAGATACCTACCGTAAGCTGTTGACCAAAACGCTGTTTGTCGGGCGTATCCTGGAAAAGTACAGTAAACAGGGCGAAAAGATCGGCCTGATGCTGCCAAACGCGGGTATCAGCGCGGCGGTAATCTTTGGTGCCGTCTCCCGGGGCCGCATTCCGGCGATGATGAACTACACGGCGGGCGTGAAAGGGCTCTCCAGCGCGATTACCGCAGCACAAATCAACACCATCTTTACCTCCCGCCAGTTCCTGGATAAAGGCAAGCTGTGGCACCTGCCGGAACAGCTGACGCAGGTGCGCTGGGTGTTCCTGGAAGATCTGAAAGCAGACGTCACGACCGCCGACAAGCTGTGGATTTTCGCGCACCTGCTGATGCCGCGTCTGGCGCAGGTTAAGCAGCAGCCGGAAGATGATGCCATTATCCTCTTTACCTCTGGCTCTGAAGGTAACCCGAAAGGTGTGGTTCACAGCCACAAAAGCATTCTGGCGAACGTCGAACAGATTAAAACTATTGCTGACTTTACCGCCAACGATCGCTTTATGTCAGCGCTGCCGCTGTTCCACTCATTTGGTCTGACCGTGGGTCTCTTTACGCCGCTGCTGACCGGTGCCGAGGTGTTCCTCTACCCAAGCCCGCTGCACTACCGCATTGTGCCGGAACTGGTTTATGACCGTAACTGCACGGTGCTGTTCGGAACGTCCACCTTCCTCGGTAACTACGCGCGCTTCGCCAACCCGTATGATTTCTTCCGCGTACGCTACGTGGTGGCGGGCGCGGAAAAACTCCAGGACAGCACGCGCCAGATCTGGCAGGACAAGTTTGGCCTGCGCATTCTGGAAGGCTATGGCGTGACGGAGTGCGCGCCGGTGGTCTCCATCAACGTTCCGATGGCGGCTAAACCGGGAACGGTTGGCCGCATTCTGCCGGGGCTGGACGCACGTCTGCTGGCGGTGCCGGGTATTGAAGACGGCGGACGTCTTCAACTGAAAGGGCCGAACGTCATGAACGGCTATCTGCGTGTGGAAAACCCGGGCGTGCTTGAGGCGCCGACGGCCGAGAACGTCAATGGCGAGGTTGAAATGGGCTGGTACGACACGGGCGATATCGTGCGCTTCGACGATCAGGGCTTCGTGCAGATCCAGGGACGTGCAAAACGCTTCGCCAAAATCGCCGGGGAAATGGTCTCTCTTGAAATGGTCGAAACGCTGGCGACCGCAGTCTCGGCGGAGAAAATGCATGCGACCGTGGTGAAAAGTGATGCCAGTAAAGGCGAGGCGCTGGTGCTCTTCACGACAGACGGTGAACTGAAGCGTGATGCGCTGCTCAGGTATGCACGCGAACACGGTATCCCCGAGCTGGCGGTCCCCCGCGATATTCGTTACCTCAAACAGTTACCGGTGCTGGGCAGCGGTAAACCCGATTTCGTGACCCTGAAGGGCATGGTTGAAGAGGCAGAACAGCAAAATGCGTGAGTCAGTGCACACTAACACTTCAATCTGGTCGAAAGGCATGATGGCGGTTATCGCCGCCCAGTTTCTTTCCGCGTTCGGCGATAACGCGTTGCTGTTTGCCACGCTGGCATTGCTGAAAGCTGAGTTTTATCCCGACTGGAGCCAGCCGATCCTACAGATGGTGTTTGTGGGTGCTTACATCGTATTTGCGCCGTTTGTCGGCCAGGTGGCGGACAGCTTCCCGAAAGGTCGGGTCATGATGTTTGCCAACAGCCTTAAGCTCCTGGGCGCGGCAAGTATCTGCTTTGGTATCAATCCGTTTGTCGGCTACACGCTGGTGGGCATTGGTGCGGCAGCCTACTCCCCGGCGAAGTACGGTATTCTGGGTGAGCTCACCACCGGTGATAAGCTGGTGAAGGCCAACGGCCTGATGGAGTCCTCCACCATTGCGGCTATTCTGCTGGGTTCGGTGGCGGGTGGCGTACTGGCAGACTGGCATGTGCTCGCCGCGCTTGGCATCTGCGCCCTGATGTACGGTGGCGCGGTGATCGCCAACCTGTTTATCCCCAAACTGGCCGTGGCGCGTCCGGGGCAATCCTGGCGCTTCGGGCCAATGACCGGCAGCTTCTTCAACGCCTGCCGCGTACTGTGGCGTAACGGTGAAACACGCTTCTCGCTGATGGGCACCAGCATGTTCTGGGGGGCCGGCGTTACGCTGCGTTTCCTGCTGGTGCTGTGGGTGCCGGTGGCGCTGGGCATTACTGACAACGCCACGCCGACTTACCTGAATGCCATGGTCGCCGTCGGGATTGTTGTCGGGGCCGGGGCTGCGGCAAAACTGGTGACGCTGGAAACCGTCGGGCGCTGCATGCCTGCGGGGATCCTGATCGGCGTCGGCGTTCTGTTCTTCTCCCTGCAACATGCCCTATTGCCTGCCTATGCCCTGCTGTTGCTGATCGGCATGTTAGGCGGTTTCTTTGTGGTGCCGCTAAACGCGCTGTTGCAGGAGCGCGGCAAGCAGACCGTTGGGGCGGGTAACGCCATTGCGGTGCAAAACCTTGGTGAAAACATGGCGATGTTACTGATGCTGGGGATTTACTCGCTGGCGGTAAAAGCAGGTGCGCCGGTCGTGGCAATCGGGGTAGGATTCGGCGCGCTGTTCGCGCTGGCGATTAGCGGTCTGTGGGTCTGGCAGCGTCGTCGTTGAATTGTGCGGCCTGATGCCCTCACCCCGGCCCTCTCCCACAGGGAGAGGGTGAAAACCCTAAAAACGGCAACGTGCGTTGCCGTTTTGCTTTTATTACGGTGCCGGGTAGGTGTATACCTGATGCACCGCTTCAATCTCCGCTAATACCTCTTCACTCAGGTTCAGATGGAAACTCTCAATATTGGTTTTCAACTGATCCATCGTCGTGGCGCCGAGCAGGGTACTCGCCACAAACGGCTGGCGACGCACGAAGGCCAGCGCCATCTGCGCCGGATCGAGTCCGTGACGTTTCGCGATATCCACATAGGCCGCAACGGCTTTTTGCGTCTGCTCGCCGCTGTAGCGGGTGAAGCGGCTGAAAAGCGTGTTACGCGCGCCAGCCGGTTTCGCGCCGTTCAGGTATTTGCCCGTCAGGGTGCCGAAGCCCAGGCAAGAGTAGGCGAGCAGCTCCACCTCTTCGTACTGCGTCACCTCCGCCAGACCCACTTCATAACTGCGGTTCAGCAGGCTGTACGGGTTCTGAATGGTCACGATGCGCGGCAGATCGTGTTTATCGGCCAGATGCAGATAGCGCATCACGCCAAACGCCGTCTCGTTGGAAACGCCGATGTAGCGGATCTTACCCGCCCGCTGGCACTCCGTGAGCGCTTCCAGCGTTTCCAGCAGGGTAACTGCCGGAGCACTTTCGTTCCAGGTGTAGCCAAGCTTACCGAAGCAGTTCGTCGGACGCTGCGGCCAGTGCACCTGATAAAGATCGAGATAGTCGGTTTGCAGGCGCTTGAGGCTGGCATCCAGCGCGGCACGGATATTCTTCCGATCGAGGATCTGGTTAGGGCGGATCCCGGCATCGTTATTACGGGAAGGGCCGCTGACTTTGGAGGCGATGACCAGCTTTTCGCGATTACCGCGTTTCGCCAGCCAGTTGCCGACATACGTTTCAGTAAGACCTTGTGTTTCCGGGCGGGGAGGAACGGGGTACATCTCCGCCACGTCAATCAGGTTAATGCCCTGGCTGACGGCGTAATCGAGTTGTGCATGGGCATCGGCTTCGCTGTTTTGTTCACCAAATGTCATGGTGCCCAACCCCAGTTGGCTAATCTCCAGAGCGCTGTGGGGGATACGGTGATAATGCATAGCCGGTTTCCTTTTTTAGACATACAGACTGCGTCAGGAACCTCCCGACAAAGGAATATAAACATGGCAGAGGGAAGGCAAAAGGGGAAGGAAAAAATCAAAAAGGCCAGCAAGCTACTGACCTTTATCTGTTTAACGCTCGATGATCTGGGAGACTTCGTCGCGATTAATCTGCATTTGATTGCCTTCGCGATCGCGGTAACTCACCAGACCGGTATCGTCGTCGACTTCGGGTTTGCCATCGGTCAGGATCATACGACCATCTTTCGTTGACATGACATAGTCGCTGCTGCAACCCGATACCGCAAACGCTAAACCGACTGCTGAGATAATTACTGCCCATTTTTTCATCGTTCTCATCCTCACCTGGCTCGTATCAAATCATAGTGTAGTAATAACCTGATATTACGACAGGTGAAAGGGGGGAAATCTTAAAAAGGAGGAGATTATGTTAGCCGGAGCGCAAAATTAGTAAAAAACTATGTTTTCAACAGGAAGTGGCGTGCCAGCAGCGCCCCGGTGAAATTCTTTTTAAGATAGAAACCGCGCGGCAGCGTCAGGATCGGTTCGCCCTGTGCGCCTACCGCTTCAGTGAGCGCTTTGCTGTTGGCGGCTTTGGGACGAAGTTGCAGCACTTCGCCATGCCGGGCGGTGATACGCTCAACCTGTCCCAGCACAATCATGTCCATCAGCTCTTCCCAGTCCTGGGAAAGCTGTCTCTCCTCTTCTTCATTCGGGCTCCAGAGCAGCGGGGCGCCAACGCGACGCTCAGCCAGCGGGATCTGCCTGTCGCCCTCAACGGGTACCCACAACACCCGCTTCAGCTTATGCCTGACGTGGCTGGTTTCCCATGTCACTCCGCTGTTACCCGTGAGCGGCGCAACGCAGACAAAGGTGGTTTCCAGCGGCCGTCCCTGGCTATCGATGGGGATCGTCTTCAGTTCCACCCCCAGCGCCGCAAAATCTTGCTCGGGTTTACTGCCCGCGCTTGCGCCCAGCCAGCGTTCCAGCAACACGCCGATCCAGCCCTTATCACGCTTTAGATCGTTGGGTATCGTCAACCCCGCCATCACGGCCAGCGCGCCCAGTGAATAGCCTGCCAGACGTTGCGCCTGCTGGAGCAACTGGGCTTCACTGACGGGAGGAGAGAGCAGTGGGGCGAGAGAATGCATGCTAACGACCTTTTGATTAAAAAACGAGCTGATATTTTATCCCTTGTGGACAGAGTTTACCGTTTTCTGAGTGAATATCCCATGCATATGATTTATTTGATCTTTTTTAGACTATAACTCGTCGCGCCGCGGCTAAAAAACAGGTTGTGCAATTCTGGTCACTGACAATAAACAGGATCTTACACCATGTTATCCACAGAAAAATGGGATAACTGGGAATAACGGCCACTACTGTTTCAATTTACAGCCTTGACGTGCGATGAAAATCGAATTTTCACACAAATTGTGCCTAACTTATTGGCACAAACTGTGGATAAAACCGACGCTGTTCGATCTTTCATCAGCAGGAGGATCTTTGATGTGATGATCGTCACGTTTATCGCCCTGGATACCCTTAATTTCAATATAATCATATGAATTTAAATGATTTGTTATAAGCGGGGTAAATTGGCGGCTCGTCGGGCTACAAGGTTGTTCATCGGTAATTCCGCACTTCTTCACAACTATATCCACAGAAAAGGTGAATAAAAATGGTCTCTGTCGGCCGCATCTGTTTATAACTCCGCACTAAATTGTGAGTTATTCAAATGTTATTAGGTTGCAGGCCTGTAAGAGAGTGGTTTACCGCCTCCCTGTAGTGTGAAACAATCATTCATATATCAGATTTAGTTTGGGGTAGTCCGGTGATTGATGACGATGGCTACCGCCCAAACGTAGGAATAGTAATTTGTAATCGTCAGGGCCAGGTGATGTGGGCCCGGCGATATGGTCAGCACTCCTGGCAGTTCCCGCAAGGCGGGATCAATCCCGGAGAGTCCCCAGAACAAGCGATGTACCGGGAGCTGTTTGAAGAGGTTGGTTTAAGCCGAAAAGATGTTCGCATCCTGGCTTCGACCCGCAACTGGTTGCGTTACAAGTTACCGAAACGTTTGGTGCGTTGGGACACAAAGCCGGTTTGTATCGGCCAGAAACAGAAGTGGTTTCTTTTGCAGTTGGTGGGCAACGATTCAGATATCAATATGCAAACCAGCAGCACGCCAGAGTTTGATGGCTGGCGCTGGGTAAGCTACTGGTATCCGGTTCGTCAGGTCGTGTCATTTAAGCGCGATGTATATCGTAGGGTGATGAAAGAGTTCGCAAGTGTCGTGATGCAGCTTCAGGAGACGCCTCCGAAGCCACAGAGCGCACCTGCCTGGCGACGTAAAAGAGGTTAAGCTACGCAAATCATGCTCACCCGCTTGCGAGAAATAGTTGAAAAGGTTGCCAGTGCGCCTCGCCTCAACGAGGCGCTGAATATTCTGGTGACGGACATCTGTCTTGCGATGGAAACCGAGGTCTGTTCGGTCTACCTGGCCGACCATGACCGACGTTGCTACTACCTGATGGCAACCCGCGGTTTAAAAAAACCACGGGGACGTACCGTCACGCTCGCGTTTGATGAAGGTATTGTTGGCCTGGTCGGGCGACTGGCGGAGCCAATCAACCTTGCCGATGCGCAAAAACATCCCAGCTTCAAATATATCCCTTCCGTCAAAGAGGAGCGGTTCCGCGCTTTCCTTGGCGTGCCGATTATTCAGCGTCGTCAACTGCTTGGCGTGCTTGTTGTCCAGCAGCGAGAGTTGCGTCAGTACGACGAAAGCGAGGAGTCTTTCCTCGTCACGCTGGCAACGCAGATGGCTGCGATCCTCTCCCAGTCTCAGCTGGCAGCCCTTTTTGGGCAGTATCGTCATACCCGCATCCGCGCGCTTCCGGCCTCGCCGGGCGTCGCGATTGCCGAAGGCTGGATGGATGCCACGCTCCCCCTGATGGAGCAGGTCTATGAAGCCTCGACGCTGGATGAAGCGCTTGAGCGCGAACGGCTTACCGCTGCGCTGGAAGAGGCGGCGAATGAGTTTCGTCGCTACAGCAAACGCTTTGCCGCTGGCGCTCAAAAAGAGACGGCGGCCATTTTCGACCTCTACTCACACCTGCTTTCCGATGCGCGTTTGCGTCGTGAGTTATTTGCCGAGGTCGATAAAGGTTCGGTGGCAGAGTGGGCGGTTAAAAAGGTCATTGAAAAATTTGCCGAGCAGTTTGCGGTGCTGACTGACGGTTATCTGAAAGAGCGCGCCGGCGATTTACGCGCGCTTGGGCAACGTCTGCTGTTCCACCTTGATGATACTATTCAGGGGGCGAATGCCTGGCCGAGCCGGTTTGTACTGGTGGCCGATGAACTCTCGGCGACGACGCTGGCGGAATTACCGCAGGACAGGCTGGCGGGCGTAGTGGTGCGCGATGGCGCAGCTAACTCCCATGCCGCCATTATGGTGCGCGCGCTCGGTATTCCGACCGTGATGGGGGCGGATATTCAGCCCTCCGTACTGCACCGCCGTACGCTGGTGGTGGACGGATACCGCGGTGAGTTGCTGGTGGATCCTGAGCCGGTTCTCCTTCAGGAGTACCAGCGTCTTATCAGCGAAGAGAATGAATTAAGCAAGCTGGCGGAAGATGACGTCAACCTGCCCGCGCAGCTCAAGAGCGGTGAGCGTGTGAAGGTGATGCTCAATGCTGGCTTAAGCCCTGAGCATGAAGAGAAGCTCGGCAGCCGCATCGATGGCATCGGCCTCTACCGCACCGAAATACCGTTTATGCTGCAAAGCGGCTTCCCGTCAGAAGAGGAGCAGGTGGCGCAGTATCAGGGCATGTTGCAGATGTTTAACGACAAACCCGTCACGTTGCGCACCCTGGACGTCGGCGCGGATAAGCAACTGCCCTATATGCCCATCAGTGAAGAGAATCCCTGCCTCGGCTGGCGTGGGATCCGCATAACCCTCGATCAGCCGGAAATCTTCCTTATCCAGGTTCGTGCGATGCTGCGTGCCAACGCGGCCACGGGGAATCTCAGCATTTTGCTGCCGATGGTCACCAGTATTGACGAGATCGACGAAGCGCGGCGGTTGATAGAACGTGCAGGGCGCGAAGTGGAAGAGATGATCGGCTATGCGATCCCTAAACCCCGTATTGGCGTGATGCTTGAAGTGCCTTCGATGGTCTTTATGTTGCCGCAGCTGGCGACCCGCGTTGATTTTATCTCCGTTGGCACCAACGACTTAACGCAATACATTCTGGCAGTCGATCGCAACAATACGCGCGTTGCCAGCATCTACGACAGCCTGCATCCGGCGATGCTTCGTGCCCTGGCGATGATCGCCCGCGAAGCCGAGCAGCATAATATCGACCTGCGCCTGTGCGGTGAAATGGCCGGCGATCCGATGTGCGTGGCGATCCTGATTGGTCTCGGTTTCCGTCACCTGTCAATGAACGGACGTTCCGTTGCGCGTGTGAAATACCTGTTACGTCACATCGAACAAGATGAGGCGCGCGAACTGGCCGCGCGTAGCCTGGAAGCACAGCTGGCAGCCGAAGTGCGCCATCAGGTGGCTGCGTTTATGGAGCGACGCGGCATGGGCGGTTTGATCCGGGGCGGCCGCTGATCCCCACAAAATAATGACGGCTCCGACGACCCCCTCTCCCTTGAGGGAGAGGGATGGGGTGAGGGGGAACAGCGCGCATGAAACCCTATACACATCTTTTACATCTCAGGCGCATCCTCCACGCCTGCCTTATGCTATGATTCGCAACTTTGGAGCACCTGCCAACGGCGGGAATGCAATTCACCCGCTGTCCACTTTCAGCGGAATAACAACATCTTGTGGTGACAGATGAACAGTGGTTATCTGCATTTTCCGGAATTCGATCCGGTTATTTTCTCAATAGGACCTGTAGCGCTGCACTGGTACGGTCTGATGTACCTGGTGGGCTTCGTCTTTGCCATGTGGCTTGCTGGCCGTCGCGCCAGTCGTCCAGGCAGCGGCTGGACGAAGAACGAAGTGGAAAACCTGCTTTATGCCGGCTTCCTAGGCGTGTTCCTGGGCGGTCGCATCGGTTATGTCCTGTTCTATAATTTCCCGGTATTCCTGAACGACCCGCTCTATCTGTTCCGCGTCTGGGACGGTGGCATGTCTTTCCACGGCGGGCTGATTGGTGTGATCCTGGTCATGGTGATCTTCGCCAGACGCACCAAACGCAACTTCTTCCAGGTGGCTGATTTTATTGCGCCGTTAATCCCGTTTGGGCTGGGCGCAGGGCGTTTGGGCAACTTCATCAACGGTGAACTGTGGGGGCGTGTCGATCCGAGCGTGCCGTTTACCATGCTGTTCCCGGGTTCCCGCGCGGAGGACATCGCGCTGCTGCCTTCGCATCCTGAGTGGCAGTCCATTTTCGATACCTACGGCGTTCTGCCGCGCCATATGTCACAGCTCTATGAGCTGGCGCTGGAAGGCGTGGTGCTGTTCATCATCCTGAATCTGTATATCCGCAAACCGCGCCCAATGGGGGCTGTCTCCGGTCTGTTCCTGATTGGCTACGGCGCGTTTCGTATCATCGTCGAGTTCTTCCGCCAGCCGGATGCGCAGTTTACCGGGGAATGGGTACAGTACATCAGCATGGGGCAGATCCTCTCCATCCCGATGATTGTCGCGGGTGCCATTATGATGATTTGGGCGTATCGTCGTCGTCCACAGCAACAACTTTCCTGAGGAATCATGAAACAGTATCTTGAATTGATGAAAAAAGTGCTCGACGAGGGCACGCCGAAAAACGACCGTACCGGCACCGGTACGCTCTCCATTTTTGGCCACCAGATGCGCTTCAATCTGCAAGAAGGCTTTCCTCTGGTGACAACGAAGCGCTGCCATCTGCGCTCGATCATTCATGAACTGCTCTGGTTCCTGCAAGGCGATACCAACGTTGCTTATCTGCATGAAAACAATGTCTCCATCTGGGACGAGTGGGCAGATGAGAACGGCGACCTGGGGCCGGTCTACGGCAAGCAATGGCGCGCGTGGCCTACCCCGGACGGCCGCCATATTGACCAGATCACGACCGTCATGAACCAGCTGAAAAATGACCCGGACTCGCGCCGTATCATTGTCTCTGCCTGGAACGTGGGGGAACTGGATAAAATGGCGCTGGCGCCTTGCCACGCGTTTTTCCAGTTCTATGTGGCGGACGGCAAGCTCTCCTGCCAGCTCTATCAACGCTCCTGCGACGTGTTCCTCGGCTTGCCGTTTAACATCGCCAGCTACGCGCTGTTGGTGCACATGATGGCGCAGCAGTGCGATCTTGAAGTGGGCGATTTTGTCTGGACGGGCGGTGATACCCACCTCTACAGCAATCATATGGAACAGACGCATCTCCAGCTGACCCGCGAACCGCGTGCATTGCCGAAGCTGGTGATCAAACGTAAACCGGAATCGATCTTCGATTACCGTTTTGATGATTTCGAGATTGAGGGTTACGACCCGCATCCCGGCATTAAAGCTCCTGTCGCCATCTGATACGGCAAATCCTGACACAACCGGTGCTCTTTAGCGCCGGTTTTTTTTCTCGCCCGTTTTGTTTTTCGAGCCTGTTTCCAGAGATGATGCAACGCGTTGCAACGGGTGAAAATCTCCGGAAAGCGGCTCGTAAAGTTCTGGTTTGACGCTCGTACCGTTTCTGCTATTCCGCCACACTCCCGCCATGAAAAACGAACAAGGCTTTACGCTTATCGAAACCCTTATCGCCGTTTCGCTGACAGTGATCCTCAGCGCCACAGGGCTCTATGGCTGGGACAGTTGGCAGCAGCGGCAGCGGCTTTGGCAAACTGCCTGCCAGGTGCGGGATTACCTGGTGTTTTTGCGCAATGACGCCAACCGTCACAACAGCGAGCACAGGATCGCGCTGTATAACGACGGTGAAAAGAACTGTCTGGCCAGTTCAGCGGTGACCGGTTGTGACAGCGGCGGACCGTTCGTGATGAAGCCGATGTGGCCCGAGGTCACGATAAGCGACATAACCCCTGCGCTGGGATTTTACGGTTTAAGGGATACCGCATGGGCCGGACATATCCGCGTGCAGAGCCGCGCTGGTGGGTGGTGGGTTATTGTCTCAAATGGCGGACGTATCAGGCTGTGTAATGCCGCAGGAGAAGGTGCATGCCAGTAAATCGAAAAGGGTTTTCCCTGCTGGAAGTGCTTATTGCGATGACGATAAGCAGCATTCTGTTACTCAGCACGTCACGTTTTTTACCGGGGCTACAGCGGGGTGTTTTACTGCAATCCGGACAGCAGGAGCTGGAGGATGAGGTCTGGCAACGTCTGTTCGCGATCGGTAAACAGTTTCAGAGGGCAGGATATTGTGCAGGGCATTGCCAGGGGCAGGGGATGATCATCGGCAGGCAAGGACGATGTGCGATTGTGCTATGGGATGCGAACAGCAACGGCCAGTGGGATAGCACCGCGTCAGAAAACGACAGTACGGGATTCCGGCTTGAGTCCGGATCGCTTGAAACGCTGCGGGGCGCCACATCCTGTGACGGTAAGGGATGGGATAAGCTCACCGACCCGGATCGGGTCCTGATAGAGCAATTTATGGTCACTAAAACCGATCATGATGGCTTTGCGCCGGTCATCAGTATCGAGCTGCGTGCCCGCCGCAAAGGTGAACTGGCCGCACCCTTTTCGGCTCGCCATACCGTAACGGGGTTTAATCTGTGAATCGTCAGCGGGGCATGTCATCGCTGGCACTGGTCCTGCTATTACTGGTGCTCGGCACGCTGATCCTCACCGGATTAAATCAGCAGCTGCAAACCTTTAGCACGCTGGTAAGTGGCGAGAGTTTGTCTGTTCGCCAGCAGGCTGCCGTGCAATCTGCACTGGAGTGGGGGCGCGTTCAGGAATGGGCTTTACAGCCAGAGGTTCAGTGCAAACAGACACAACGTTTGCGGGTCTGTATAAGGCTGTTTGGGGCGCGTGTGTTGCTTATTGCCGGCAATGACAATCTATTGCTATGGCGAGGCGGGGACATCTCGGAGGGGCAGATACGCTTTTCCGTCCACGGCTGGAGTGATTTCTGCCCCCTTAAGGAAAGTACGCTATGTCAGTTACCCTGAGCAGACAAAAAGGATTTAGCATGGTTGAGGTTTTGCTGGCAATGATGTTGCTGGTTGTGGTTGTGATGGCGTTATCCGGCTATCATCGCGCGCTGGCAGCCCGGTATGCGGCGCTTAGCCAGTATCGTCAGCTATGGCATCATGCGTGGAATCAGTCGCAGATCTCAACATTAACGCTCCCGCCGGGCTGGCAGGTCAGTCGGGGGCAGACAACACAGTCCGGATGTGTCAGCATCACGGTCACACTTATTTCTCCTATGGGGCGGCAGGGCGCGTTGACGCGTCTGCATTGCCCGGTTAGCCGCTAGTCGGGAGCGTTTATGCTAAGGGTTTACCACTCAAATCGTCTGGATGTGCTGGAAGCACTGATGGAGTATATCGTTGAGCAAGAGCGTCTTGACGATCCGTTTGAGCCAGAAATGGTGCTGGTGCAGAGCACCGGTATGGCGCAGTGGCTGCAAATGTCCCTTTCGCAGAAATTTGGCATTGCGGCGAACATCGATTTTCCGCTGCCCGCGAGCTTTATCTGGGAGATGTTTGTTCGCGTCCTGCCGGATATTCCTGAGCAGAGCGCCTTCAACAAACAAAGTATGGCCTGGAAACTGATGACGCTGCTGCCGGACATGCTGGCGCATGATGAGTTTGCCATGCTGCGGCACTACCTGAATGACGACACTGACAAGCGTAAACTTTTCCAGCTTGCCTCACGTACTGCCGACCTTTATGACCAGTATCTGGTTTACCGTGCAGAATGGCTGATTCGCTGGGAAGCGGGAGAATTAGTCGATGGGTTACCGGAAGCGCAAATCTGGCAGGCGCCGCTCTGGAAAGCGCTGGTCGAGCATACCGGGAAACTCGGTCAGCCTAAGTGGCACCGTGCTAACCTGTACGATCGCTTTATCTCAATACTTGAGAACAGCGCAGAACGGCCAGCCCGTTTGCCGTCACGCGTGTTCATTTGCGGTATCTCCGCGCTGCCGCCTGTCTACCTGAACGCGCTAAAAGCGCTCGGTAAGCACACTGATATCCATATCCTCTTTACCAACCCGTGTCGGCACTATTGGGGGGATATTCAGGATCCGCGCTGGCTATCACGGCTGGTCACCCGTCAGAGAAAACGCCTCTTTGAGGAACGCGCCGTGCCGCTGTTTAAAGACAGTGAAAATGCGGCGCAGCTTTTTGATGAAGAGGGGATTCAGAACCTGCCGAACCCGCTGCTTGCCTCGTGGGGCAAGCTCGGACGCGACTATATTTATCTGCTTTCTGAAATCACCTCTTCGGGAGAAGGGGATGTGGATGCGTTTGCGGATATTACGCCGGACAGCCTGCTGCACAATATTCAGCTTGATATTCTGGATTTGGAAAACCGTGCCGTTGCCGGGATCACTGCCGAAGAGTTTGCGCGAAGCGACAAGAAGCGAAAACTGGATCCTGACGATCGCAGTATCGCGATCCACGTTTGCCACAGCCCACAGCGTGAAGTTGAAATTCTTCATGACCGCCTGCTGGCCATGTTACAGGACGATCCAACCCTGACACCGCGCGATATCGTGGTGATGGTGGCGGATATCGACAGCTACAGCCCGTTTATTCAGGCGGTATTTGGCAGCGCAACGGGCGACCGCTATCTGCCCTACGCAATCTCTGACCGTCGCGCTCGTCAGTCACACCCGGCGCTACAGGCCTTTATCAGCCTGCTTTCGCTGCCTGATAGCCGGTTTATCTCTGAGGATGTGCTGGCACTGCTGGATGTGCCTGTTCTGGCCGCACGTTTCAACATTAACGAAGAGGGGTTGCGCTATCTGCGCCAGTGGGTCAACGAATCTGGTGTCCGCTGGGGTATCGACGATGATAACGTCCAGGAGTTCGAACTGCCTGCGACCGGCCAGCATACCTGGCAGTTTGGCCTGACGCGCATGCTGCTGGGGTATGCTATGGAGAGCATCCACGGCGAATGGAATGACGTGCTGCCGTACGATGAATCCAGTGGGTTGATCGCGGAACTGGTTGGTCACTTAGCCTCGCTGCTTATGCAGCTCAACCGCTGGCGCCGTGCGTTGATGCAGCCCCGCCCGCTCGAAGAGTGGCTGCCGATTTGCCGCGAAATGCTGAATGATTTCTTTCTGCCGGACAGCGAAACTGAAGCCGCCATGGCGCTTATCGAGAAGCAGTGGCAGGCCATCGTTGATGAGGGGGTTAATTCGCACTATCACGAGGCGGTTCCTCTTTCGCTTCTTCGTGATGAGCTGACGCAACGTCTCGATCAGGAGCGCATCAGCCAGCGCTTCCTTGCGGGGCCGGTGAATATTTGTACCCTGATGCCAATGCGTTCAATCCCGTTCAAAGTGGTCTGTCTGCTTGGCATGAACGACGGTATTTATCCGCGTGCGCTTCCACCTCTGGGTTTTGATCTCATGAGCGCACAACCGAAGCGGGGCGACCGCAGCCGCCGCGATGATGACCGTTATCTCTTTCTTGAGGCGCTGATGTCTGCGCAAAGCAGGCTGTATATCAGCTATATCGGACGTTCAATTCAGGATAACAGCGAGCGTTTCCCGTCTGTGCTGGTGCAGGAGCTGGTGGACTACATTGGACAGAGCCACTATCTGCCGGGCGATGAAGCCTGCAACTGCGACGAAAGCGAACGTCGGGTAAAAGCGCATATCACCTGTCACCATAGCCGTATGCCGTTTGATCCTGTCAATTACGTTCCTGATGAACTGCAAAGCTACGCCCGCGAGTGGCTTCCCGCCGCGAAGAAAGCGGGGACGCCGCAAACCGATTTTATTCAGACGCTCGAACCGCGCGTCATAGATACCCTCTCGTTTGAGCAGCTACAGCGCTTTTGGGCGCACCCGGTCCGGGCTTTTTTCCAGCAACGCTTGCAGGTGAATTTCCGCTCTGAAGAGAGCGAAATCCCCGATGCGGAACCGTTTATTCTTGATGGGCTGGAGCGTTTTAAGCTTAATTCCCAGCTTCTGAATGCGCTGGTTGACGAAGAAGACGCCAGTAAACTGTTCCGACGTTACAGGGCGTCGGGATTACTTCCGTATGGTGCATTCGGCGAAATCGTCTGGGATGCCCAGTGCGAGGAGATGCGAGCGCTTGCTGACCGCGTTATCGCGTGTCGGCAGCCGGCGAGCAGCATTGAAATCGATCTCGATTGTAACGGTATGCACCTCAGCGGCTGGCTCACGCACGTGCAGTCTGACGGGCTGCTGCGCTGGCGGCCATCCATGCTCAGCGTTTCACATGGCCTGCAACTCTGGCTCGAACATCTTGTCTACAGTGCAAGTGGTCACGAAGGTGAAAGCCGGTTGTTTGTACGTAAGGACGGCGAATGGCGTTTCCCGCCGATGGAGCCTGAGCAGGCGTTGACGTATCTGTCGCTTTATATTGAAGGTTACCGTCAGGGCATGAACAAACCTCTGCTTTTGCTGCCTGAAAGTGGGGGGGCGTGGATAAAAGCCTGTTACGACGCGCAGAATGATGCCATGTTAACGGATGAGGCTTCGCTCCAGAAAGCGCGCAGCAAGTTTTTGCAGGCCTACGAAGGGAACATGATGGTACGTGGCGAAGGTGACGATGTCTGGTATCAACGTTTATGGCGCACGCTGGAGCCAGAATATTTCGACATTATCACCCTGGAGGCGCAACGCTACCTGTTACCGTTGTTCAAATTTAATCAGTCCTGAGTGCTGTATAAAAATTGCGCAGTATGAGGTGTTCATTTATGATGCACCTCTTATCACGGACTGATGTACCCAAAGAAAGAGATGCTGGCGTGTCCAGCACGCACGTTGTTAATGATGTAGCCGTGATAAAGAGGTCGTAATGCCAGGCAGCACCTTGTTCAAAGCGTTTGTTTTGTTTATCGCCCTTTGGGCTCCCGTCACTCAGGCCGATTCCGGTTGGCAACCAGTCAAGGAAACAATCCGTAAGAGCGATAAGGACGCCCGTGAGTATCAGGCGATTCGTCTTGATAACGGGATGACCGTGCTGCTGGTTTCCGATCCTCAGGCGGTGAAATCGCTCTCCGCGCTGGTTGTGCCGGTGGGTTCGCTGGAGGATCCTGACGCCCATCCTGGACTGGCGCACTACCTTGAGCACATGACGCTGATGGGCTCTAAAAAATACCCACAGCCTGACAGCCTGTCCGAATTTCTGAAAATGCATGGCGGCAGCCACAACGCCAGTACCGCGCCGTATCGCACCGCGTTTTACCTGGAAGTGGAAAATGATGCGCTTGATGGGGCGGTGGACCGTCTGGCGGATGCCATCGCCGCACCGCTGCTGGATAAAAAATACGCTGACCGTGAACGTAATGCCGTGAACGCCGAACTGACGATGGCGCGCACGCGAGACGGTATGCGCATGGCGCAGGTTAGCGCTGAAACCATCAATCCGGCGCACCCGGGTTCGCGCTTCTCAGGCGGCAACCTTGAAACGCTGAGCGACAAGCCAGGTAGCCCGGTGCTCGATGCGCTGCATGCGTTTCGTGAAAAATACTATTCCGCCAATCTGATGAAAGCGGTTATCTACAGCAATAAACCGTTGCCGACGCTGGCAAACATCGCCGCGCAGACCTACGGCAGGGTGCCAAATAAAAATATCGATCTGCCGCAGATTAACGTGCCGGTTGTCACAGACGCGCAAAAAGGCATTGTTATTCACTATGTGCCGGCCTTGCCGCGCAAGGTGTTACGCGTTGAATTCCGTATTGATAACAACACGGCGCAGTTCCGCAGCAAAACCGACGAGCTGGTGACCTATCTTATCGGCAACCGCAGCCCGGGTACGCTCTCCGACTGGCTGCAAAAGCAGGGGCTGGTGGAAGGTATTCGCGCTGACTCCGATCCCGTCGTAAACGGGAATAGCGGTGTGCTGGCCATCTCCGCGACGCTGACCGATAAAGGGCTGGCTCACCGGGACGACGTCGTTGCGGCCATTTTCAGTTATCTCTCTCTGCTGCGCGACAAAGGGGTCGATAAACGCTACTTTGACGAGCTGGCGCACGTGCTGGATCTCGATTTCCGCTATCCCTCTATCACGCGTGATATGGACTACGTTGAGTGGCTGGCAGATACCATGATCCGCGTGCCGGTGGAACATACGCTGGATGCAGTAAATATTGCCGACCAGTATGACGCCGGAGCGCTCAAAGCGCGTCTGGCGATGATGACTCCGCAGAATGCCCGCGTCTGGTATATCAGCCCGAACGAACCGCATAACAAAATGGCCTACTTCGTTGATGCCCCGTATCAGGTTGAAAAAATCAGCGAACAGACCTTCGCGGGCTGGCAGAAAAAGGCGGGGGAAATTGCGCTGACGTTACCGGAACTTAACCCCTACATCCCGGACGATTTCTCGCTAATCAAACCCGCAAAGGCGTATCCGCACCCGGAGCTGATTGTTGCTGAGCCGACGCTGCGCGTGGTCTACACCCCAAGCCGCTATTTCGCCGACGAGCCAAAAGCGGATGTTAGCGTGGTGCTGCGTAACCCCAAAGCAATGGACAGCGCCAGAAATCAGGTGCTGTTTGCGCTTAACGATTATCTGGCCGGTATTGCTCTCGATCAGCTCAGCAACCAGGCTGCCGTTGGTGGTATCAGTTTCTCCACCAATGCCAATAACGGCCTGATGGTGAATGCCAACGGCTATACCCAGCGTTTGCCGCAGCTGTTCCAGGCGCTGCTGGACGGTTATTTCAGCTATACGCCTACGGAAGAACAGCTCGAGCAGGCTAAGTCCTGGTATGCCCAGATGATGGATTCTGCCGAGAAGGGTAAAGCCTACGATCAGGCGATTATGCCAGCACAGATGCTGTCGCAAATTCCGTACTTCCAGCGCGAAGATCGCCGCGCGTTATTGCCCTCAGTCACCTTAAAAGAGGTGCTGGCTTACCGTGATGCGCTGAAAACCAATACCCGTCCGGAGTTCCTGGTTGTAGGGAATATGAGCGAAGATCAGGCTAAAACGCTGGCGCAAAACGTCCGTGCGCAACTGGGTTCAAAAGGCGATGAGTGGTGCCGTAACCAGGATGTGCTGGTAGAGAAAAAGCAGAACGTGATCTTCGAAAAAGCGGGAAGCAGCACGGATTCCGCGCTGGCCGCGGTGTTTGTCCCTGTCGGTTATGACGAATTTACCAGCTCTGCCCAGAGTGCGGTGCTCGGTCAAATTATTCAGCCGTGGTTTTACAACCAGCTGCGCACCGAAGAGCAGCTGGGCTATGCGGTATTCGCTTTCTCTATGAATGTGGGCCGTCAGTGGGGGCTGGGCTTCCTTCTGCAAAGCAGCGACAAGCAACCCGCTTACCTGTGGCAGCGTTATCAGGCGTTCTTCCCGCAGGCGGAAGCAAAACTGCGCGCCATGAAGCCGGAAGAGTTTGCCCAGATCCAGCAGGCGGTTATCGCCCAGGTGATGCAGCCGCCGCAGACGCTGGGTGAAGAGGCCTCGCAGCTGAGCAAAGATTTTGATCGCGGTAATATGAAATTTGATTCGCGTGATAAAATAGTGGCCGAAATAAAACAGCTGACGCCACAAAAGGTTGCCGATTTCTTCCATCAGGCGGTAGTAAAACCGCAGGGTATGGCCATCCTGTCTCAGGTTTCTGGCAGCCAGAACGGGAAAACGGACTACGTAAAATCAAAAGAGTGGACCGTCTGGAAGAGCGTCAGCGCGCTGCAACAAACTATGCCCTGGAGTAAGAAAGAATGACCCATACCGCTGAGCCGCTTGATCCCCTAAGTTTACCTCTACAGGGTGAGCGACTGATTGAAGCCTCAGCGGGAACGGGAAAAACCTATACCATCGCCGCGCTCTATCTGCGTCTGCTGTTGGGGCTCGGCGGCAATGCCGCTTTTTCGCGCCCGTTAAGCGTGGAAGAGCTGCTGGTGGTAACCTTCACCGAAGCGGCCACTGCCGAGCTGCGTGGCCGTATTCGCAGCAACATTCATGAGCTGCGCATCGCCTGTCTGCGTCAGACGACGGATAACCCCCTCTACGCGAGCCTGCTGGACGAGATTGCGGATAAACAACAGGCTGCGCAATGGCTGCTGCTTGCCGAGCGGCAAATGGATGAAGCGTCCGTCTTCACCATTCACGGTTTTTGTCAGCGCATGTTAAGCCTGAATGCGTTTGAATCCGGCATGCTCTTTGAGCAGCAGCTTATTGAAGATGAATCCGAGCTTCGCTATCAGGCCTGTGCGGATTTCTGGCGTCGTCACTGTTATCCGTTGCAGCGCGACATTGCCGAAGCGGTTCACGCCCTGTGGAAAGGTCCGGAAGAGCTTCTTCGCGCCATCGACCGTTACCTGCAAGGCGAAGCGCCGGTCATTAAATCTCCGCCGCCTGCCGATGAAACGCTGGCCTCGCGCCATGAAAAGATCGTCGCCAAAATTGCGGCGCTTAAGCAGAAGTGGAATGAGTCGGTTGGTGAAATTGATGCAATCATCGAAAACTCAGGCATCGACAGACGCAAGTTCAACCGTGGGAACCAGGGGAAGTGGATCGAAAAGATCAGCGCCTGGGCCCAGGAGGAGACGCGGGGCTACCAGCTTCCGGACGCACTGGAAAAATTTTCGCAGCGCTTTTTGACTGAGCGAACCAAAGCCGACGGCATTGTGCCTGAGCATCCCCTGTTTGTGGCGATTGATGCGCTGCTTGCGGAGCCATTAACGCTCAATGACCTGATGATCACACGCGCTATGACGGAGATCCGCCAGGCCGTCGCGCGCGAAAAACGTCGCCGGGGAGAGCTGGGGTTTGATGACATGCTGAGCCGCCTGGACGAGGCGCTGTCCAGCGAGAATGGTGAAGCGCTCGCCAGCGCGATCCGTACCCGTTTTCCGGTGGCGATGATTGACGAATTTCAGGACACCGACCCTCAGCAGTACCGCATTTTTCGCCGCATCTGGCGACAGCAGCCCGACACTGCCCTGTTGTTGATAGGCGACCCTAAACAGGCGATTTACGCCTTCCGTGGGGCAGATATCTTCACCTATATGAAAGCCCGTAGTGAGGTTGTCGCGCATTACACGTTAGACACTAACTGGCGTTCCGCTCCGGGGATGGTTGAGAGCGTCAATGCGCTGTTCAGCCGTATGGAGACGGCGTTCATGTTCAATGAAATCCCTTTCCTGCCGGTGAAATCCGCCCCAAAAAACGCATCCCTGCGCTTCGAAGTCAGTAGCGCGGTGCAACCCGCCATGACCTTCTGGCTGCTGGAAGGGGAAGGCTATGGGGTTGCCGACTATCAGGCGGCGATGGCGCAGCACTGCGCCGCGCAAATCCGTGACTGGCTGAGCGCAGGCGCGCGCGGCGAGGCGCTGCTTTGGCAGGGGGAACAGGCAAATCCTGTTAAAGCCTCTGATATTACCGTGCTGGTGCGCAGTCGTCAGGAAGCGGCGCTAATCCGCGATGCGCTAACGTTGCTGGATATTCCGTCAGTGTATCTTTCTAACCGCGACAGCGTGTTCGACACGCTGGAAGCCCAGGAAATGCTCTGGCTGCTTCAGGCGGTGCTGGCCCCGGAGCGCGAAAATACGCTTCGAAGCGCGCTGGCCAGCTCTATGCTGGGGTTGAACGCGCGCGATATTGATGAGCTCAACCATGACGAAAACGCATGGGATACGGTGGTGGAAGAGTTTGTCCATTACCGTGAACGCTGGCAAAAACGCGGCGTCATGGCGATGCTGCGCGAATTGATGACGCGGCGCCAGATTGCCGAAAATATGCTGGCGTCATCGGGCGGTGAAAGGCGTCTTACCGATATTTTACACATCAGCGAACTGTTGCAGGAAGCCGGCACCCAGCTTGAAAGTGAACATGCCCTCGTGCGCTGGCTGGCGCAGCAAATCGCGGATCCAAACAGTAACGCCTCAAGCCAGCAGATGCGTCTTGAGAGCGATAAGCATCTGGTGCAAATCGTCACCATTCACAAATCGAAAGGTCTCGAGTATCCGCTGGTCTGGCTGCCCTTTATCGCCAACTACCGCGTTCAGGATCAGGCCTATTATCATGACCGCGAGACTTTCGATGCGGTGCTCGATCTCAGCAAGGCGGAAACCAGCGTTGAGCTGGCGGAAGCGGAGCGTCTGGCGGAGGATTTGCGCCTGCTTTACGTGGCGCTGACCCGTTCTGTCTGGCATTGCAGCCTGGGCGTCGCGCCGGTTTTCCGCCGTCGCGGGGAGAAAACAGGGGAGAGCGATTTCCATTTAAGCGCCTTAGGGCGGCTTATTCAGCGTGGTGAGCCTAAAGATGCGGCGGGGTTGCGCCTCTGTATTGAGTCGCTTTGCGGAGACGATATCGCCCTCCATATCCCTTCTCTGCCAGACAACAGCCGCTGGGAAATGGCGCAAGAGCCCGCGACCGATCTTAACGCGCGCCAGATCACACGGGTGCTTGCCGACGACTGGCGCGTCACCAGCTATTCTGGTCTGCAACAGCACGGGCAAAGTATTGCGCAGGATCTCATGCCGAAGCTGGACGTGGATGCCGCAGGGGTGGGCGATGTTCCGGTTGAACCGACGTTAACTCCACATCAGTTCCCACGCGGCGCGTCGCCGGGCACCTTTTTGCACAGCCTCTTTGAAGAGCTTGATTTCACCCAGCCTGTCAGTGAGGAGTGGGTGCTGAAGATGTTGCAGAGCGGAGGCTATGACGCGCACTGGCAGCCCGTTCTCACTGACTGGATCAACGCCATTTTGCAGGCGCCGCTGACGGCGCAGGGCTTCTCTCTTCGTCAGTTAACGGCCAAAAATAAGCAGGTTGAGATGGAGTTTTATCTGCCCGTCGCAGGCCCGCTTAAGGCCGACGCGCTCGATGCGCTTATCCGTCAGTACGATCCGCTCTCAGCCGGTTGCCCGCCGCTGAACTTCCGTCAGGTGCAGGGCATGCTGAAAGGGTTTATCGACCTGGTCTTCCGTCACGAAGGACGGTACTACCTGCTGGATTACAAATCAAACTGGCTGGGCGAGAACAGCGAAGCCTATACCCAGCAGGCGATGGCGGCCGCCATGCAAATGCATCGCTACGATCTGCAATATCAGCTCTATACCCTGGCGCTGCACCGCTATTTGCGCCACCGTATTGCGGATTACCGCTACGACGATCATTTTGGCGGCGTCATCTACCTGTTCCTGCGCGGGGTCGACGCTGCCGATCCGCGCTCCGGGATCTTCAGCACCCGTCCGGATGCGGAATTGATTAATAAAATGGATAACCTGTTTGCAGCAAACACGGAGGAGATGGCATGACGATGCAGGACTTATTGCTGGATGCGGTAGAGCAACGCGTGCTGCGTCAGCTGGACGTGCAGTTTGCCATGATGATTGCCGCTGACCAGCCCGCCGTGATGCTTGCCGCTGCCCTGTTGAGTAAAGACGCCGGAGAGGGGCATGTGTGTCTGCCGCTCTCGCGTCTGGTGGTTGACGAGAAAATGCCGCCTGTCCTCCAGTCCTGCTTTGCGCTGCTGGGGGAAAGGGTGGACTGGCAGAAAATTTTGCGTGAATCGTCAGCCGTCGGGCCGGGAGACAACCAGGCACCGCTGATCCTTACGGGGGAGCGCTTATACCTGAACCGCCTGTGGCGAAACGAACTGACGGTAGCGCGTTTCTTTAGTGAGACCAATGCGCCGCTTCCCTGCGACGAAGCACAGCTTCGCCAGACGCTGGACAGGCTGTTTGACTCCGGTGAGGCCACAGACTGGCAGAAAGTGGCGGCAGCCGTCGCCCTGACGCGGCGGATCTCGGTGATATCCGGCGGCCCGGGAACGGGGAAAACAACGACCGTCGCAAAGCTGCTGGCAGCCCTGATACAGCTTTCAGGCGAGCAGCGATGCCGTATTCGTCTGGCGGCGCCCACCGGGAAGGCCGCGGCGCGTCTGACCGAATCACTGGGCGGTGCGATGCAACGGCTGCCGCTCACCCAGGAGCAGCTTGCGCTTTTCCCGGGTGAAGCAAGTACTCTGCACCGTCTGCTCGGCGCGCAGCCGGGTAGCCAGCGGCTGCGCTACCATGCGGGCAATCCGCTGCATCTGGACGTGCTGGTGGTGGATGAAGCCTCCATGATCGACCTGACCATGATGTCGCGCCTGATCGATGCGCTACCACCCCATGCGCGCGTGGTTTTCCTGGGCGATCGCGATCAGCTCGCCTCTGTAGAAGCCGGGGCGGTGCTGGGAGATATCTGTACCTACGCCAGTTACGGTTATACCGCCGCGCGGGCGCAGGAGCTCGCCCGTCTGACCGGTTGCTCGCTTGAACCCGATCACACGCCGATCGCGGGCGCACTGCGTGACAGCCTGTGCCTGCTGCAAAAAAGCTACCGTTTCGGTAGCGACTCCGGCATCGGCCAGCTGGCTGCGGCGGTCAACCGTGGCGACAGGCACGCCACGCGCACGGTGTTTGACGGTTCCTTCACTGACATTGAAAAGAAATCGCTGCAAAGCGGGGAAGAGTATCAGGCTATGCTTGAGGAGGCTCTCCAGGGATACCAGCATTTTCTGAGCTGCGTGCAGCAGCGCAGTCAGCCCGGGCAGGTCATCGCCGCATTTGGCGAATACCAGCTTCTGTGCGCATTGCGGGAAGGGCCGTTTGGCGTCGCGGGCCTGAACGACAGGCTGGAGCAGCTGCTGGTGCAGAAGCGCAAAATTAACCGTCAGCTGCATTCGCGATGGTATGAGGGCCGGCCAGTGATGATCTCCCGCAACGACAGTGCGCTGGGGCTGTTCAACGGGGATATCGGCATTGCGCTCGATCGCGGTAACGGTCTGCGCGTCTGGTTCCAGCTACCGGACGGTAGCGTGAAGTCCGTCCAGCCCAGCCGCCTGCCAGAGCATGAAACGGCATGGGCGATGACGGTACATAAATCTCAGGGCTCCGAGTTCAACCATGCGGCGCTGATCCTGCCGACACAGCTGTCGCCGGTTGTGACCCGCGAGCTGGTCTACACCGCCATTACCCGTGCGCGCCAGCGTCTTTCACTGTATGCGGATGAGCGCGTGTTGAGTCAGGCGATTGCCACTCGTACCGAGCGCAGAAGCGGATTAAGCGCGATATTTGAATCTGTCTGAGTGAACGCCCTCTCCAGCAGGAGAGGGTGACTGTTATCCCAGGTCCGCCATTAACACCTTCGAGCGGCGCTGGTAGTTGTACATCTCTTTCTTACTTTCCGGCAGGGAATCAATATCCACCGGCGTGAAGCCGCGCTCCTGGAACCAGTGAATGCTGCGCGTGGTAAGCACGAACAGCTTGCTCAGACCCATCTGGCGCGCCTGTGCCGCCACGCGTTCAAGCAGCAGCTCCCCCCGTGAGGAGCTACGGTAATCAGGATGCACGGCGACGCACGCCATTTCGCCAATCTGCTCTTCCGGGAACGGATAAAGCGCCGCACAGGCAATGGTCAGGTTATCCCGCTGAATGATGGTGAACTTGTCGATCTCCATCTCCAGCTGCTCGCGGGATCGGCGAACCAGAATGCCCTGTTGTTCCAGCGGACGGATCAGCTCCAGAATGCCGCCGATATCGTTGATGGTGGCACGGCGGATCTGCTCGGCGCTCTCCATGACGATCTGCGTACCGATCCCGTCACGGGAGAACAGCTCCTGCAACAGCGCGCCGTCTTCCTGATAGCTGATCAGGTGGCTGCGGCGCACCCCGCTACGGCACGCTTTAACGGCGCCGCGCAGAAAACGCACGGTACCGGAATAGTAATCGCCTTCTGCTTCCAGCGCTTCGACGCGCGCCTGGGCTTCATTCGGAAAAAGTTCTGGCACAATCACGCCCTCATCGTTCACGACACCCTGTGAGGAGCAAAAGCCGATCATTTTTTCCGCTTTCAGCTTGATGGCCAACTGGGTGGCAATCTCTTCTGAGGTCAGATTAAAACTTTCACCCGTTACGGAGACGGCAACGGGTCCCATCAGGACGATCGCGCCATTATCTAACTGGCGGTGAATGGCTTCTTCATCAATACGGCGGATGCGGCCGCTGTGGCAGTAATCCACGCCATCGTCCACGCCGAGCGGCTGAGCGATGATAAAGTTGCCGCTCACCACGTTGATGTGCGCGCCCTGCAACGGCGTATTATTCAGGCTCATCGACAGGCGGGCGGTGATATCGAGCTGCAACAGACCCGCCGCCTGTTTGACCAGCTCGAGGGTTTTCGCATCCGTCACGCGCGTGTGTTTGTGGTAGATCGGCTCATGGTGATGGGCGGCCAGGTTGGCTTCAATTTGCGGACGTGCGCCATACACCACCACCAGACGGATGCCGAGGCTGTGCAGCAGGCCGATATCATTGACGATGCTGGAAAAGTTTTCATGCTCAATGGCTTCGCCGCCAAGCATGATGACAAACGTTTTTCCCCGATGGGTGTTGATATAGGGAACAGAATGGCGGAATCCCTGGACCAGTTCGGTTCTGCGTTCCTTAACCATGACACAACCCTTAGTGAATGTTTATTCGTAATTTCTGTATTTTTATTCGATTGTGGCCGCGTGTGCAAGCCTAAATTTTCTGCGACCCACAGAAAATAATAAGTAATCCGTGCGTTAACGTATGATTGTTTACCCTTTTATAGATGACAGTTTATGCGTCATTCGTTAAAGTTTTCGGTCAATTTGGGCGTTTTGTTCATCAATCAGATTTCTTGCTCGGGAGAAGCATGTCGGGATCCAATTCAGCAATAAGCCGCCGCCGCCTGTTAAAAGGGGCCGGGGCGATGTGGTTGCTTAGCGTCAGCCAGGTGGGTCTTGCCGCCACAAGCCAGGTAGTCGCGGTGCGCGTCTGGCCGTCGTCGACCTATACGCGCGTGACGGTCGAGTCCAATCGCGTGCTGAAATACAAGCAATTTGCCCTCAGCAATCCTGAACGTGTGGTGGTTGATCTCGAAGGTGTGAACCTCAACTCCGTGCTTAAAGGCATGGCAGCTCAGATCCGTGGCGACGATCCGTTTATCAAATCGGCGCGCGTCGGGCAGTTCGATCCGCAAACCGTGCGCATGGTGTTTGAGCTGAAGCAGAACGTGAAACCTCAGCTCTTTGCCCTTGCGCCTGTAGCCGCCTTTAAGGAGCGTCTGGTGATGGATCTCTATCCGGCGAATGCGACGGATATTCAGGATCCGCTCCTGGCATTACTTGAGGATTACAACAAAGGCGATCTCGACAGCCAGGTTCCGCCAGCGCAAAGTGGCCCACAGCCGGGCAAGGCGGGGCGCGATCGCCCGATTGTGATCATGCTCGATCCTGGCCACGGCGGAGAAGATTCCGGCGCCGTCGGGAAATATCGCACCCGCGAAAAAGATGTGGTGCTGCAAATTGCCCGTCGTCTGAAGGCCTTGATCGACAAAGAGGGCAATATGCGCGCCTACATGACGCGTAACGAAGATGTCTTTATCCCGCTGAAGGTCCGCGTGGCAAAAGCGCAAAAGCAGCGCGCGGATCTGTTTGTCTCTATTCACGCGGATGCCTTCACCAGCCGCCAGCCGAGTGGATCTTCAGTGTTTGCCCTGTCAACGAAAGGGGCGACCAGTACCGCCGCGAGATACCTGGCGGACACGCAGAACGCCTCGGATTTAATTGGTGGCGTGAGCAAAAGTGGCGACCGTTACGTCGACCATACGATGTTTGATATGGTGCAGTCGCTGACCATTACCGACAGCCTGAAGTTTGGTAAAGCGGTGCTGGGCAAGCTGGGCCGGGTCAACAAGCTGCACAAAAACAGCGTCGAGCAGGCCGGATTTGCGGTACTGAAAGCGCCAGATATTCCATCCATTCTGGTCGAAACCGCGTTTATCAGTAACGTGGAAGAGGAACGTAAGCTCAAGACGGCTAAATTCCAGCAGGAAGTGGCGGAGTCGATTCTGGCGGGGATCCGGGCCTACTTCTCAGACGGGGAAACGCTGGCGCGGCGGGGGTAGGGCATTAAGCCGGGTATCATGCCCGGCATTTTCACAAACGCCAGATACAAAAAAACACCCTTCAGGGTGTTTATTGTTTTAAGAAGTGTTGGTTGCGGGGGCCGGATTTGAACCGACGACCTTCGGGTTATGAGCCCGACGAGCTACCAGGCTGCTCCACCCCGCGTCCGTGGAAGCGCACTATACTCGGATAGGTTTGTGATGCAACCCCTTTTTCACATAATTCATTATTTTGTATGCAAAATGAACGGCAAAAGCCACTTTGGACTATTTTTTGTGCAGAATTTGCCAAAGGGAAGGTGATTGCATTTCATTAACACGGTGGGTTTGTTATCTTCATCTCGCGGAATTGGGCAACTAAAAGACGAGATATAATGAAAGGACGTTGGGCGAAGTATCTGATGACAGGCGCAATGGTGGCGATTCTTGCGGCCTGCTCTTCCAAACCGACCGATCGCGGTCAACAGTATAAAGACGGGAAGTTATCCCAGCCTTTCTCTTTAGTTAACCAGCCAGACGCCGTGGGCGCTCCGATCAATGCCGGAGACTTCTCCGAGCAGGTCTACCAGATCCGCACTGCTTCTCCGCGTTTATACGGTTCGCAGAACAATGTCTATAGCGCCGTCCAGGACTGGCTGCGTGCAGGCGGTGATACCCGCAATATGCGCCAGTTTGGTATCGATGCCTGGCAGATGGAGGGGGCGGATAACTACGGTAACGTCCAGTTCACCGGTTACTACACCCCGGTTGTCCAGGCGCGACACACACGCCAGGGCGAGTTCCAGTATCCCATTTACCGTATGCCGCCGAAACGCGGTCGTCTGCCGTCCCGCGCCGAGATCTACGCTGGCGCGCTGAGCGAAAATTACGTGCTGGCCTACAGCAACTCCCTGATGGACAACTTCATTATGGACGTGCAGGGCAGCGGCTATATTGATTTTGGCGACGGCTCGCCGCTGAACTTCTTTAGCTACGCCGGGAAAAATGGCCATGCCTATCGCAGCATCGGTAAGGTGCTCATCGACCGTGGCGAAGTGAAACGAGAAGATATGTCGATGCAGGCGATCCGCGAGTGGGGCGAAAAACACAGCGAAGCGGAAGTGCGTGAGCTGCTTGAGCAGAACCCATCGTTTGTCTTCTTCAAACCGCAGAACTTTGCGCCGGTGAAAGGGGCGAGCGCCGTCCCGCTGATTGGCCGCGCTTCTGTGGCATCGGATCGTTCGATTATCCCGGCAGGTACTACGCTGCTGGCGGAAGTTCCACTCCTCGACAACAACGGCAAATTCAACGGCAAGTATGAATTACGCCTGATGGTGGCGCTGGACGTGGGTGGGGCGATCAAAGGCCAGCACTTCGACATTTATCAGGGCATCGGCCCGGATGCCGGCCATCGTGCAGGCTGGTATAACCACTACGGACGCGTGTGGGTGCTGAAGGCAGCGCCGGGTACCGGAAACGTATTCAGCGGCTGATTGTGGTATTCTGAGGGCAAGACGGATTACGGTTCAGGGTGAGGAATACCTCACCCTTTTTACATCTGAGGTTTTATGTCTGTGGTAATCAGCGATGCCTGGCGCCAGCGTTTCGGCGGCACGGCACGGTTATATGGTGAAAAAGCCCTGCAACTGTTCGCGGATGCGCATGTCTGCGTGGTGGGCATTGGTGGCGTGGGGTCGTGGGCGGCAGAAGCGCTGGCGAGAACCGGCATTGGCGCAATTACGTTGATTGATATGGATGATGTCTGCGTCACTAACACTAACCGTCAGATCCACGCCCTGCGTGATAACGTCGGTCTGGCGAAGTCCGAGGTGATGGCGGAGCGTATTCGTCTCATCAACCCGGAGTGTAGGGTGACGGTGATCGACGACTTTGTGACGGCAGATAACGTCGCGGAGTACATGAGCAAAGGCTACAGCTATGTGATTGATGCCATCGACAGCGTGCGGCCAAAAGCGGCGCTGATCGCTTACTGTCGTCGTTACAAGGTGCCGCTGGTGACAACGGGCGGCGCGGGTGGACAAATTGATCCGACGCAGATCCAGGTGGCGGATCTGGCGAAGACCATTCAGGATCCGCTGGCCGCTAAGCTGCGCGAGCGCTTAAAAAGCGACTTCAACGTGGTGAAAAATAGCAAAGGCAAGCTGGGCGTGGACTGTGTGTTCTCGACAGAAGCGCTGGTTTATCCGCAGGCGGATGGTTCGGTCTGTGCAATGAAAAGCACGGCGGAAGGGCCAAAGCGGATGGATTGTGCCTCAGGGTTTGGAGCGGCCACCATGGTGACCGCCTCCTTCGGCTTTGTGGCGGTCTCTCACGCCCTGAAGAAGATGATGGCGAAGGCGGAACGTCAGGCCTGAGCCTGACGGGCGGCATCCAGTACCGCGTCGTTTAGCGCAATCAGTCCCTGACCGCGCGAGGCGCTAAGCTGCGCGCGAAGTCCCAGCTCATCAAACAGCGCCAGCGGAGAATGCGCCAGCAGCTCTGCGGCGCTTTTCCCTTCGATTGCGGTCAACAGCACCGCCAGCAGACCGCGAACAATGCGTCCCTCGCTGTCGCCGAAGAAATGCAGTTTCTCACCGGATACGCTAAACCCAAGCCAGACGCGGTTCTCGCAGCCTGCGATCTCCTTCGCCTGTGATTTCAGCTCGTCTGACAGCGTGGGCAACTGTTTACCCAGCAGGATCAGCTGACGATATTTATCTTCCCACTGCGTGAGCGGGACGAAGGTCTGTTTTAACGTCTCTTCAGTAATAACGGTGCCGAACGGGTGTCCGGCTAAAGCTGAACTTGTCATTAATCCACCAGTAATTCCAGGGCGCGGTCGACGGCGGAAACCAGCGCATCGACGTCGCTTTTTGTATTGTACGGTGCAAACGAGGCGCGCAGGGTACCGCTCACGCCAATAGCCGCCAGCAGCGGCTGGGCGCAGTGCTGTCCGGCACGCAGGGCAATGCCGTATCCGGCAAGCAACGTCACCATGTCGCTATGGTGCACGCCCGCGAAATCAAAGGCGAGCAGGCTGGAGTCCTGGACGCGGAACGAGCGAAAACCCGGACGTTTTTTCAGTTCTTCTTCCGCCAGCGTCGCCAGACCCCGGCTCCAGCTTTCAGCCTGAACCACGTCCGTTTCTGCCAGCCATTCGAGCGCTGCGCTCAGACCGATAACCCCGGCCACGTTTGGGGTACCGGCTTCCAGGCGGTAGGGCACATCCTGCGTTTTAAAACCGTCGAAGGTGACTTCGGTAATCATCTTGCCGCCGCCGAGCCACGGCGTCATCCGGGCCAGCAGTTCAGCTTTGCCGTACAGCGCGCCGATACCGGTTGGCCCGTACAATTTGTGTCCTGAGAAGGCATAGAAGTCGATATCCAGCGCCTGAACGTCAGCCGGAAAATGCACCACACCCTGCGCACCGTCGACCATCACCACCACGCCGCTGGCATGGGCAATCTCAACGGCACGCGCCAGATCCGGGCAGCCGCCGGTGACGTTGGACATCTGCCCCAGCGCCAGAATACGGCTGCGCGGCGTAATCAGCTCAGGCAGACGCGCCACGTCAGGCAGGAAGTCCGCACCCAACGGGAGCTTTACAACCTGTGCCCCGGTTTGTTCGGCCACCATCAGCCAGGGTACCAGGTTGGCGTGGTGTTCCGCCTCGCTGACGATGATCTCATCCCCGGGCTGCAACAGCGGACGCGCGTAACATTGCGCCACCATGTTAATGGCCTCTGTGGTGCCCCGCGTCCAGACGATGTTCTTACCGCTGTCAGCATTGATCAGGCGCGCGACCTGATCCCGTGCGGCTTCGTATTGCGCCGTTAAGCGCTGCGCGTCGGCATACTGGCTGCGGTGCACGTTCCCGGCGCTCAGGCTGTAAAACTGGCGGGTTGCCTCAATCACCGCCTGCGGTTTAAGGGCCGTGGCGGCGCTATCAAGATAAATGCCGGCATCGGCCAGCGCAGGAAACTGTGCGCGAAACTGCGCAGGACTGAAAGCGTTCATGGAATTCCTCATATCGATTCTACGATCGTCGCGCAAATTCATCGGCAGGGCAAGGAAGTTGATATCTATCAGATTTGTCTGCTTATCCTGGCGAGTCTGAAAAAGCAGGTTATGCTAAATAGTGTTAGGCGGATGTTTTAGCCTGTTATAAATCGAGGTTTGAATAGCATTAATTGCTAAAGGAGATAATCATGAAAAAGACAGCTGCAATCATTTCTGCCTGTGCGTTGACCTTTGCCCTGAGCGCCTGTTCTGGTAATAACTACGTAATGCATACCAACGATGGTCGATCTATCGTCTCTGAAGGGAAACCGACAACCGATAATGATACCGGGATGATTTCATACAAAGATGCTAACGGGAACAAACAGCAGATCAACCGCAGTGACGTGAAAGAGATGAAGGAAATCGAGCATTAACAGTTAGATAAGCGAAAAAAAAGCACCGCAAGTTGGCGGTGCTACATTAATCACTATGGACAGACAGGGTAAATGTACAGGAAGTGAAAAATTGGTAGCGTTGCTACCGTGGTCTGAATCGCAGACCAATTGCAAACACAACAACACAACATCACAACCGTAAGCCAAAAGCCCTTCAGAACACGCATTCCAAAAAAAGCTTTTCGTTCCGGCTCAGGAAGTGCCGCCACTATAGGTATTTGCTGGTAGTTCCTCAACGGACAAATTATAATAGCTCAGATAAAAAAAACTAATAGGTTAAACGTTGTTTCCTATATGTTAAATCTCGTTAACATCTAAGCCAGATAACCATGTCCAAGCGATTGCCACCCCTAAATGCATTACGTGTTTTTGATGCAGCAGCACGCCACCTCAGCTTCACCCGCGCAGCCGATGAGCTTTTTGTGACACAGGCCGCAGTAAGTCATCAAATCAAGTCTCTGGAGGATTTTCTGGGGCTTAAGCTGTTCCGTCGACGCAACCGTTCGTTGCTGTTGACCGAAGAGGGGCAGAGCTATTTTCAGGATATTAAAGAGATTTTTTCCCAGCTGACGGAAGCCACGCGCAAGCTTCAGGCCCGGAGCGCAAAAGGCGCTCTGACTGTGAGTTTATTGCCCAGTTTTGCCATTCAGTGGCTGGTGCCGCGACTCTCAAGCTTTAACTCAACTTATCCGGGAATCGATGTCCGAATCCAGGCGGTGGACCGTCAGGAAGACAAGCTGGCAGATGATGTGGACGTGGCGATTTTTTACGGTCGCGGTAACTGGCCGGGCTTGCGTGTGGAAAAATTATACGCAGAATATCTGTTGCCGGTCTGTTCACCGCTGCTGCTGACGGGGGATAAAGCGCTCAAAACGCCCGCCGATCTGGCGCAACATACGCTTTTGCACGATGCTTCGCGTCGCGACTGGCAAACTTATACCCGCCAGTTAGGTCTTAATCATATAAACGTGCAGCAGGGGCCCATTTTTAGCCACAGCGCGATGGTGCTACAGGCTGCCATTCACGGGCAGGGCGTGGCGTTGGCAAACAACGTTATGGCGCAGTCCGAAATTGAGGCAGGCCGTCTGGTTTGCCCATTTAACGATGTACTGGTCAGCAAGAATGCATTTTATCTGGTTTGTCATGACAGTCAGGCAGAACTGGGTAAAATAGCCGCTTTCCGGCAGTGGATACTGGCGAAAGCGGCAAGCGAGCAAGAAAAATTCCGCTTCAGGTATGAACAATAACGTTTGTGTGCCGGGCACGCATCAATTCAGGACTTAAACATGACCAGCCGATTCATGCTGATTTTCGCCGCGGTGAGTGGCTTTATTTTTGTAGCTCTGGGCGCGTTTGGCGCGCATGTCTTAAGCAAATCTCTGGGCGTTGTGGAGATGGGCTGGATCCAGACCGGCCTTGAATATCAGGCGTTCCACACGCTGGCAATTTTTGGGCTGGCGGTGGCGATGCAGCGCCGCATCAGCATCTGGTTTTACTGGAGCAGCGTCTTTCTGGCGCTGGGTACCGTACTGTTCAGCGGCAGTCTTTACTGTCTGGCGCTGTCGCATTTACGCCTGTGGGCGTTTGTTACACCTGTCGGCGGCGTCAGCTTCCTGGCGGGTTGGGTGTTAATGTTTATCGGAGCTATCCGTCTGAAACGCAAGGGCGTTGTTCATGAATAAGGTTGTTTTATATTGTCGCCCGGGGTTTGAGAAAGAGTGCGCCGCGGAAATCACCGATAAAGCGGCGAAGCGTGAAGTCTTCGGATTCGCTCGCGTCAAAGAGAACGCGGGCTATGTGGTATTTGAATGCTATCAGCCTGATGATGCCGACAAGCTGGCGCGCGAACTGCCGTTCAGCTCATTGATTTTCGCCCGTCAGATGTTTGTCGCGGGCGAACTGCTGAAAGATCTTCCGCCGGAAGATCGCATCACGCCGATTGTTGGCCTGTTGCAGGGCGTGGTGGAGAAGGGCGGCGATTTGCGCGTGGAAGTGGCCGACACCAACGAAAGCAAAGAGCTGATGAAGTTCTGCCGTAAGTTCACCGTGCCGCTGCGCGCGGCGCTGCGTGATGCGGGTGTGCTGACAAACTACGAAACGCCAAAGCGCCCGGTCGTGCATATCTTCTTTATTGCGCCAGGATGTTGCTACGCTGGCTACTCGTATACCACCAATAATTCGCCGTTCTTTATGGGGATCCCGCGTCTGCGCTTCCCGGCAGATGCGCCGAGCCGTTCAACCCTGAAGCTGGAAGAGGCGTTTCACGTCTTTATCCCGGCGGACGAGTGGGACGAACGTCTGGCAAACGGCATGTATGCCGTCGACCTTGGCGCATGCCCGGGCGGCTGGACCTATCAGCTGGTGAAACGCAATATGTGGGTTTCGTCTGTGGATAACGGCCCGATGGCGCAAAGCCTGATGGATACCGGGCAGGTCACCTGGCTGCGTGAGGACGGCTTCCGCTATCGCCCGAACCGCAACAACATCTCCTGGTTGGTGTGCGACATGGTAGAAAAACCGGCGAAAGTCGCGGCGCTGATGGCCTCCTGGCTGGTGAACGGCTGGTGTCGTGAGACGATTTTCAACCTCAAGCTGCCGATGAAAAAGCGCTACGAAGAGGTGTCGCAGAACCTGGCCTATATTCAGCAGCAGCTGGACGAACACGGGATTAACGCGGAAATCCAGGCGCGTCAGCTTTATCACGACCGCGAAGAAGTGACGGTCCATATCCGTCGCTGGTGGGCGGCAGTGGGTGGGCGTCGCGACGAGCGATAACGTTTGTAACGCCCGGTGGCGCTGCGCTTACCGGGCCTACAAAATCGTGTAGTTGTTTTAACGTTCTAACCTTAACTGCTGTAAATTCCCGTCCAGCTGTAAATCCGTCTGTAGCGTCGCCACCTCCCGGCAGATAAACGCCATCTCTTTATGCGCCTCCAGCTTTTTGCGCCATTTTTCCGGCACTTCATCAAGCCTGGCGTAAATTCCTTCCAGACTCTGAAACTCCGTCAGCAGCTGTGCGGCGCTTTTGGGTCCAATACCGGCGACACCCGGCACTTTAGAGCTGCTGATCCCCGCCAGCCCCCAGTAATCCGGCAGTTGCTCAGGCGATACGCCAAACTCGCTGGCAATGAATGGCGCGTCCAGCCAGCGTTTTTGAAAGTAGTCCCGGATGCGGATCGTTGGAGAGAGCAGCTGGCAGTAGCCTTTGTCGGTTGAAACGATAGTCGCCTGATGCCCGGCGCTCGCGACTTTAACCGCCAGCGTTGCGGCTAAATCGTCAGCCTCATTACCGTGGGCGCCCCAGCACGGAACGCCGCGCTGCTCAAAGGCCGCGCGGATAGCGGGCATTTCTGCGTGCAGATCGTCCGGCATCGGCGCACGTCCGGCTTTGTAGTCCGGCAGGCGCTGGTGCCGCCAGCCGGTATTGCGTGCTTCATCGTCGAATACGGCAACAGCGTGGGTGGGTTCGCTATGGCGAATGAGCTGCTCCAGCGCGTGTAAACAGGTGTCCTTGCAGGGGGTGCCCTGTACCGCATGAATACGGCGAATCAGGTTAAGTGCATCGACGATAAGCAAATGAACGGCCACAGATAATCTCCCTTCTGTCTAATGGGTGAAGGGTAACACTGAGCGCAGCATGAAACTATGAATGGTGGGGAAAACAGGAAGAAGCCTCGCAAAACGAGGCTTCCTGAGAGGCTTAATCGCAGGTGACGATCTTCATCGCCAGGCCACCGCGGGAGGTTTCGCGGTATTTGGCGTTCATATCTTTACCGGTTTCGTACATGGTTTCGATAACCTTGTCGAGGCAGACGCGCGGTTCGCTGGTACGACGCAGCGCCATACGGGCCGCGTTCACCGCTTTCACAGAGGCGATGGCGTTACGCTCGATGCATGGCACCTGGACCTGTCCGCCGACCGGATCGCAGGTCAGCCCCAGGTTATGTTCCATGCCGATTTCCGCCGCAATACAAACCTGCGCAGGACTTGCGCCCAGTAGTTCGGCCAGACCCGCCGCCGCCATAGAGCAGGCGACGCCCACTTCACCCTGACAGCCCACTTCCGCGCCGGAAATCGAGGCGTTCATCTTGTACAGTGAGCCAATCGCACTGGCGACCAGCATATACCGCGCGAGTGAGTTTGCATTCACTTCACGGATAAACTTGTCGTAATACGCCAGAACCGCCGGAACAATTCCGCACGCCCCGTTGGTTGGCGCGGTGACGACGCGGCCACCCGCGGCGTTCTCTTCGTTCACCGCCAGCGCGAACATGTTGATCCAGTCGACGACGGCCATCGGGTCGGTGGTGGTTTTGTCGGTGCTGACCAGCATGCGGCGCAGCGCAGCCGCACGACGCGGAACACGCAGTTTACCCGGCAGCACGCCTTCGGTGGTGATCCCGCGCTCAATGCCGCTGCGCATCACTTCCCAGACGTTAGCGAAGTGCTGTTCCAGCTCCTCTTTGCTGTGCAGGGCCAGCTCGTTTTTCATCATCAGGCCGGAGAGAGAAAGCCCTGTCTCCTGGCAGTGACGCTGTAAGTCGGCCGCGTTTTTGTAAGGGTACGGCACATCAACGGCAGAATTGGTGCTTTGACCAAAATGGTCCTCGTCGACGATAAACCCGCCGCCGATGGAGTAATACGTCTGGCTGTAAACCGCTTTGTCGCCGGCCAGCGCGGTAATGCGCATGCCGTTTTCGTGCAGCGACAGGTTATCCGCATGGAAATTCATGCAGTGATCAACCGGGAATTCAACCTCATGCTCGCCGTTCGCCAGCAGCAAACGACCGTGGGTGTTCACGTCCTGGATAAAGCCAGGTATTGCATCAATATCAACGGTATCCGGCAGATTACCCGCCAGCCCCATGATAATGGCAATATCGGTATGGTGGCCTTTACCGGTCAGGGAAAGGGAACCATATACATCGACAACCACGCGGGTGATGTCGTGCAAAATGCCGCGTGCAATCAAGTCATCCGTGAATTGTTTACCGGCTTTCATTGGTCCGACGGTGTGAGAGCTGGAAGGACCAATACCGATTTTGAAGATATCGAATACGCTAATCATGATGCGTCCATTGCTTCAGTCAGAGGGGAGAAGTGCGCCGTCCGCAGACGGCGCAGGAGGTATTAGCTGAACAGCGAGTAGAAAATAGCGGAGATGGCAATCAGGCCCATCACAACAACGAACACGTTGCTGATATGGCCGCTGTATTTACGCATCGCAGGCACTTTCTGAATCGCGTACATCGGCATCAGGAACAGGATCATCGCGATAATCGGGCCGCCCAGGGTTTCAATCATGCCCAGAATGCTTGGGTTCAGGGTGGCTACCGCCCAGGTGGTCACCAGCATGAACAGCGCAGTGATTTTGTTCAGACGGTTGATTTCAATGGTCTTGCCTTTACCACGCAGAGATTTAATCACCATGCCGTTGAAGCCTTCACGTGCGCCCAGGTAGTGGCCCAGGAAGGATTTGGTGATGGCGATAATTGCGATGATCGGCGCCATCCACGCAATCAGCGGTGCGTTAAAGTGGTTTGCCAGGTAAGACAGAATAGAGATGTTCTGCTCTTTCGCCGCCGCCAGATCCGCCGGGGAGAGGCTCAGCACGCAGCTGAACACGAAGAACATTACGGTCAGTACCATCATGATGTGCGCGCGAGCCAGGATGCTGGAGCACTTCTTCTCTGCGCCATTGCCGTACTCTTCACGCTTCGCTACTGCGAAGGAAGAGATGATTGGCGAGTGGTTGAAGGAGAACACCATCACCGGGATCGCCAGCCACAGGGTCAGCAGCAGACCGTTGCCGGTCGTGGATGCGCTGCTCAGAGACAGGGTTTCCAGCGCAGCGCCGTTCCACTGTGGGATCAGGTACAGAGCCAGCACCATCAGAGCCGCAACAAACGGGAACACCAGCACGCTCATCGCTTTCACAATCATCTGCTCGCCGAAGCGCACGATGGTCATCATACCGACGATCAGGATCAGGGACAGAATCGCACGCGGCGGCGGGGTCATCTGAAGCTGGTGCATCATAAAGCTTTCTACGGTGTTGGTGATAGCAACGCTGTACACCAGCAGAATCGGGTAAATCGCGAAGAAGTAGAGCAGGGTAATCAGCTTACCTGCGCCGACGCCGAAGTGTTCTTCAACGACTTCAGTGATATCTTCGCCCGGGTTTTTACCGGACAGCACGAAGCGGGTCAGGCCTCGGTGCGCAAAGAAGGTCATCGGGAAGGCGATGAGAGCCATGATGATCAGCGGGATCATACCGCCGACACCTGCGTTGATAGGAAGGAACAGTACACCAGCGCCGATTGCTGTGCCGTACAGGCCAAGCATCCACATGGTATCCGTTTTGCGCCAACCGCTTCGGGATTCAATCGAAGCAACGGTGCTGGTTTGAGTGGTTTCCATCTGTATCTCCTGGAGGAAGCAAATTGTCAGGTTTTTAGTCAAATCCGATGAAAAAGCGCCTGACGGTAATATGAAATTCGTTCAGTGACGGTTTTTTAATAATTTTTGCCCGTAACTATTGGCGGGCGGAAAGATACATTCTAGTTATGAATCTATCAGTGATCGCGATCCCAAATGCAATAATCCACTTGTGATGTGGGTATCTTTAGACCATTTATCTGTTAAAAAAACATCAAAGAGAATTTACGGGCGCGAAGGCTACCATTAACGACATGTTTTCGAAAAGGTCGACCCGCGAGATAGGTGTCTTTCGCTGTAAAGAAATGGGATTTTAGGATTTTCTGGCGGGTAATTTCGATTAAGGCTGATTATTTATGGTTTCAAAAACGAGGTAATCGTTTGCGCAGGCGTCAGATTTGTTAATAACATTGAAGATCGCTATGAATTGCAACACGAATAAAAAAGCCGGATGACGATCCGGCTTGAGAGGAGAGGAATGTCGCTTTACTTGATGATTTCGTAACACGGAATATAGGCAGAGCCTGGAAGCTTCATGCGGTGCTGAGCGACAAAGCCCTGCAACATATCATCCATGCGGCGCATCATCTCCGGATCACCGTGGATCTTATACGGGCCAAACTCTTCAATTGCGCGTATCCCCACCTCTTTCACGTTCCCCGCCACGATGCCAGAGAAGGCGCGACGCAGGTCGGCAGCCAGCACTTCCACCGGCTGATCCGGATAGAGTTTGAGGTTCGCCATGTTCTCATGCGACGGCTCGAAGGGGATCTGAAGATCCGGTGCGATACGGATGGACCAGTTAAAGCTGTAGGCATCACCGGTATCACGACGATTCTCTTTCACCAGCGGCATTGCTTTTTTCATCTGACGGGCCACTTCTGCGGCATCGTCAATAATAATGCGGTAGTGACGGCGCGCGTCTTCGCCCAGCGTATGCACGATAAACTCGTCCAGCACGCGGAAGTAGTCGGCGCTCTCTTTCGGGCCGGTCAGGATCAGCGGCAGAACCTGATCTTTGTTGGCCGGGTTCATCAAGATCCCGAGCAGATAAAGCAGCTCTTCCGCCGTACCTACGCCGCCCGGGAAGATAATAATGCCGTGCGCGATACGGACAAACGCCTCAAGACGTTTTTCGATATCCGGCATAATAATCAGTTCGTTAACCAGCGGGTTAGGCGGCTCAGCGGCGATGATCGACGGCTCGGTCATGCCGATAAAACGGCCTTCTTTATAGCGTTGCTGCGCGTGACCTACTGCCGCGCCTTTCATTGGTGCTTCCATCGCGCCAGGACCGCAACCGGTACAGATATTCAGTTCGCGCAGGCCGAGCTGCGTCCCCACGCGGCGGGCATACAGGTATTCGGTTTCGTTAATAGAGTGACCACCCCAGCAGACGACCATGTTCGGCGCTTCGCCCACGTGCAGGGCGCGGGCGTTACGCAGAATGGAGAAGACCAGGTTAGTGATATGAACGGAACTTTCCAGGTCAAGATGCTGGAAACGTCCGGCGTTGCTGATCTGTCCGTTAACGAACAGAATGTCGCGCAGCACGGCAAACAGGTTGGCCTGAAGTGAGCGAATAATACGCCCGTCGACAAAAGCGTCTTCCGGCGGGTTGATCACTTCCAGCTTCACCCCGCGCTCGCGGCGCAGCACGTTGATATCAAAACTTTCGAAGCGGGACAGCAGCTCTTTACTGTTGTCGGTCAGGCTTCCGGAGTTCAGTACGGCAAGTGAACAGTTACGAAACAGTTGATAAAGGTCGCTACTGGCGGTGCGTTTAAGCATGTCCACTTCCAGCTGCGACAACATATCCATAGAGCCAAGCGGGCTAATATGTGTAATCAAGTGAGCTCCTTATGGGACGATTATCGTCTTTCCCTGTTGATTACAATAGCCCTGGCTTATGACGTTTCACAACACTTCGGGCGGAATACCGCCCGCATATTGTGAAAATATTTATCTTACTGGCGCACCAGCCGTCCGGTGGCAGGCACAAAATCGGTATTGGTGCGCCACGGATTGATATCCAAACCGCCGCGACGGGTGTAGCGGGCATAAACGCTCAGCTTTTCGGGCTGGCAGAAACGCTGGATGTCGTTGAAGATGCGCTCCACGCACTGCTCGTGAAATTCGTTGTGATGACGGAATGACACCAGGTAACGCAGCAGCTTTTCACGGTCAATCTGCGGGCCGCGGTACTGGATCTGTACCGAGCCCCAGTCCGGCTGATGGGTGATAAGGCAGTTGGATTTCAGCAGATGGCTGACCAGCGTCTCGCTGACCACTTTTCCGCCCGCCGCGTTTTCCAGGTAGTCGGTGCTAAATTCATAGCTTTCCACCTCAATGTCCTGATCGTCGATGCAGGTGCCGTGGAAATGGGCAATGGGCTGTCCTTCCAGCTCATGCAGACGGTATAACGAGACGGTTACGTTGCCCTGCGCGCACGCGCTTAAATCACGTTCAAGCGTCTGTTGTACCTCGTCCCAGCTGTTGAATTTGGTCTGGTTAAAGCTGTTGAGATAGAGCTTAAAGCTCTTGGATTCGACCAGGTTTACGCTGGCGTAATCCAGCTCGACGTGGCCCACGGCCACCTGCGGCAGACCGCGCGCATTCAGCCAGGAGAGTTCGTACAGCGTCCAGATGTCGCCGCCGACAAACGGCAGCGCGTCAGCGTGCAGCCCGAGCGGATCGCGGTTCAGACTGCGCGGCACGCCCTGCAACAGGCTTGCATCGTAGGTGTCGCGGTAATCGGTCGATTTACCCAGCGTTAAGCCCGTTAACGCCTGATGATTTTCGTAAGACATGTTTCATAGCCACTTTACAGGTACACTTATGGGCTGAGTTTATCCTGTCTTACAAGAAGAGAGAAATCGGTGGATATCGAAACTGCAAATGCCCTGACGTCCTTCACGACCCGCTATTGCGATGCCTGGCATGAAAAGCGGGGGACGTGGCCGCAAAGTACTGACTTATATGGCGTGCCGTCACCGTGCATTATCGCTTCGCAGGATGATTACGTTATCTGGCAACCGAAACCGTTCACGGGCGAGCAGAATGTAAATGCGGTTGAACGCGCGATGGACATTGTGATACAACCTGCGCTTCATGCATTTTATACCACGCAGTTTGCCGGGGATATGACTGCATGTTTTGCAGGACAGCCGTTGACGCTGCTGCAAACCTGGAGCGAAGACGATCTGCAACGCGTTCAGGAAAACCTCATTGGTCACCTGGTCACGCAAAAACGCCTTAAGCTCTCTCCGACTCTTTTTATTGCGACGCTCGACAGTGAACTGGACGTCATTTCTGTCTGCAACCTGTCTGGTGAGGTCATCAAAGAGACGCTCGGCACCCGCAATCGCGACGTTCTCGCGCCTTCACTTGCGGATTTTCTTACCCAAATTGAGCCGCTTCTGTAATCCATGATGCTATTGGACGTGTGAGAGATCTCTTACACGCTCTGTGAGACATCGCCGAAACAGTTAGCGTTGCCTTAGGAATTTCAGATTAATATTAACTTTTCTTTCAACAGGTTAGTGGTTTTCTGAAAGGGAATCCCCCGTTTCGCCTGGCTTACATTGCTTACAAGGTGGGTTGTAAGACGAAGCAGAATAGCGGAATCTATCTGTGTCGACAGGATGCCGACACGAGAAACGAACATCAGGATGATGGCGTTTCTTACCAGGGACACGTCAGGATGACGCCGCAGGAAGGCTTCAGGATGAAGCAAAGTGGATCACGCAGGATGCGTAAGGGACACCTCCAGGAAGGAGAACGAGAGCCGGTCAGGATGGTCGGTGGGTCAGGATGGCCAGGACGTTTCAGGATGAAACCTACACATCAGGACGATGTGAGCAGGAAGCAAAAGGTAAAGGGATGACCAGGCCTTCGGGCATCAGGAAAAGTTGTCACGGATGAGCAGGGAGCACGTATTGTAGCTGGAATGCTGCGAAACGAACCGGGAGCACTGTTTTTACAGTGCTCCCTTTTTTTATTTCTGTCGTCCGCAATGCTATGCTTCGCGCCATTCCGTTTTTCAGTTGAGGTATATATGTCGCATCATGACAACGTTCGTGCGCAGTTGCACGCCATCGAAGCCCTTATGCGCCAGCATCAGCTGTGGCAGGATAACGCGCCGCAGCCAGACGCGTTCGCCAGCACCCAACCGTTTTGTCTGGATACGCTGGCCCCGTTCGAGTGGCTCCAGTGGGTCTTAATTCCTCGTATGCACGCGCTACTGGAAGGTGGTCACGCGTTGCCCGCGTCTTTTGCCGTCTCTCCCTATTACGAAATGGCGCTGGAAGCGACCCACCCGGCGCGTGCCATGATGCTGGTGGAGCTGGAAAAGCTCGATGCGCTTTTCGCCGGTGACGATGCATGACGCTTGAGATCCTTTATCAGGATGAGTGGTTAGTGGCGGTGAATAAACCGTCCGGCTGGCTGGTGCACCGTAGCTGGCTCGATCGCGATGAGAAAGTCGTGGTCATGCAAACCGTGCGCGATCAGATCGGTCAGCACGTCTTTACTGCTCATCGTCTGGATCGGCCAACCTCTGGCGTTCTGCTGATGGGGCTTTCCAGTGAGGCGGGTCGACTGCTTTCGCAGCAGTTTGAGCAGCACCAGATGCAAAAGCGCTACCACGCCATCGTGCGTGGCTGGCTGACGGATTCCGCCACGCTTGATTATCCGCTGGTGGAGGAACTGGATAAAATTGCCGATAAATTTGCCCGCGAAGATAAAGGCCCGCAGCCTGCGGTGACCGACTATCGCGGTATGGCGACCACAGAACTGCCGGTGGCGACCAGCAAATTTCCGACCACGCGATACAGTCTGGTTGAGCTTTTGCCCAAAACCGGGCGCAAGCACCAGCTTCGCCGCCATCTTGCACATCTGCGCCACCCAATTATCGGCGACAGCAAGCACGGCGATCTGCGCCAGAACCGCAGCGCGGCCGAGCACTTTGGCTGTAACCGGCTGATGCTGCACGCCAGCGAGCTACGCCTGACGCACCCGTTTACCGGCGAACCGCTGACTATTCGCGCAGGGCTGGACGAGGTCTGGATGCAGGCGCTGTCACAGTTTGGCTGGCTGGGACAACTCCCCGAAAATGAAAGGGTTGAGTTTGCCGCAGGCAACGTTCAGGATGAACAGCAAGCGCAATAATTACGGGAGCAAAGCATGGCTGAAGTAGGCATTTTTGTCGGCACGATGTACGGCAACTCGCTGCTGGTGGCGGAGGAAGCGGAAGCAATCCTTGTAAACCAGGGCCATAAAGCAACGGTCTATGAAGATCCGGAGCTGGCGGACTGGGAAAAGTATAAAGATAAATACATTCTGGTGGTGACCTCCACCACCGGGCAGGGCGATCTGCCGGACAGCATCGTCCCGCTTTTCCAGGGCATTAAAGACCAGCTTGGCTATCAGCCAGATGTTCACTATGGCATCATCGCCCTCGGCGATAGCTCTTACGCTAATTTCTGCGGCGGCGGTAAGCAGTTCGACGCGCTGTTGCAGGAACAGAGCGCTCAGCGCGTCGGAGAGATGTTGCTGATTGATGCGGGTGAACACCCTGAGCCAGAAAGCGAGTCAAATCCCTGGGTTGAACACTGGGCAACGCTCCTGAACTAACCCTGTACTATACAAACGCCAGGCCGGGTCAGGCGTAGCCGCCACCCGGCATTACACCCCGCCCCAAACGCCATTTCCGTGAACCACCTTCCACTCCTCTGGGCTTATGCCCTAAACAACCTCCCTCACGCCCTTCAATACTGTGTTTTTGCACGGTGAGGTGAAGAGGCACTCCTTCATATACTTTTCCCGTCACTATAAAACGGCTTCTGGCCGTACCAAAACCAAACACAAATCTCTCATTCTGATTACCCTACAGGTGCTGTACAGAATGAACCAGGCGAAAGCTATGTTTCAGGAGTGCAACAATGAGTACATTAAGCCACGCGGCGAGCAGCGCTGAGAAGCGCACCAACGCCCGCTACTGGATAGTGGTGATGCTGTTTATCGTCACCTCTTTCAACTACGGCGACCGTGCCACGTTATCCATTGCCGGCTCTGAGATGGCAAAGGACATCGGACTTGATCCGGTAGATATGGGTTATGTTTTCTCCGCATTTTCATGGGCCTACGTAATCGGCCAAATCCCTGGCGGCTGGCTGCTGGACCGCTTTGGTTCAAAACGGGTCTATTTCTGGTCCATTTTCATCTGGTCGATGTTTACCCTGTTACAGGGCTTCGTGGATATCTTCAGCGGCTTCGGCATTATCATTGCGCTCTTTACCCTCCGCTTCCTGGTGGGCTTAGCGGAAGCGCCATCATTCCCTGGCAACAGCCGTATTGTGGCCGCCTGGTTCCCGGCGCAGGAGAGGGGAACGGCGGTAGCCATCTTTAACTCGGCGCAATACTTTGCGACGGTTATTTTCGCGCCAATCATGGGCTGGCTGACGCATGAGGTGGGCTGGTCGCACGTCTTCTTCTTCATGGGCGGGCTGGGGATCGTCATCAGCTTCATCTGGCTGAAAGTGATCCACGAACCAAACCAGCATCCGGGCGTGAACAAGAAAGAGCTGGATTACATTGCTGAAGGCGGGGCGCTGATCAACATGGATCAGAAAACCCAGAAAGCAAAAGTCCCGTTCAGCCAGAAATGGGGGCAGATCAAACAGCTCGTCGGCTCACGGATGATGATCGGTATCTATCTCGGCCAGTACTGCATTAACGCCTTAACCTACTTCTTTATCACCTGGTTCCCGGTTTACCTGGTGCAGGCGCGTGGGATGTCGATTCTGAAGGCGGGGTTTGTCGCCTCCGTGCCGGCCATCTGCGGCTTCGTGGGTGGGGTGCTTGGCGGGGTCATCTCCGACTGGCTGATGCGTCGTACCGGTTCGCTGAATATTGCGCGTAAAACGCCAATCGTGCTCGGCATGCTGCTCTCCATGACCATGGTGTTCTGTAACTACGTCAGCGCGGAGTGGATGATTATCGGCTTTATGGCGATGGCCTTCTTTGGTAAAGGCATTGGCGCACTGGGCTGGGCGGTGATGGCAGATACCGCGCCGAAAGAGATCAGCGGCCTGAGCGGCGGTCTGTTCAACATGTTTGGCAACATTTCCGGCATTGTCACCCCAATCGCTATCGGTTACATCGTCGGCATCACTGGCTCCTTCAACGGCGCGCTGATTTATGTAGGCGTCCATGCGCTGGTGGCGGTACTCAGTTATCTGGTGCTGGTGGGTGACATCAAACGAATCGAACTGAAACCTGTTGGGGAGCGCGGATGATGACAACGCAATCAAGCCCGATCGTGACGGAGATGAAGGTCATTCCGGTGGCGGGGCAGGACAGCATGCTGCTCAACATTGGTGGCGCGCATAACGCCTGGTTCACCCGCAACATTGTGGTGCTGACCGACAGCGCAGGGAATACCGGCGTCGGGGAAGCGCCTGGCGGAGAGGTGATTTACCAGACGCTGGTCGACGCCATCCCGCAGGTGGTTGGGCAGGAGGTCGCCCGTCTCAACAAGGTGGTTCAGCGGGTGCATAAGGGCAACCAGTCGGCGGATTTTGATACCTTCGGCAAAGGGGCCTGGACGTTTGAACTGCGCGTTAACGCGGTGGCGGCGCTGGAGGCGGCTCTCCTCGATTTACTGGGCAAGGCGCTGAACGTGCCGGTCTGCGAACTGCTGGGGCCAGGCAAACAGCGTGATGCGGTAACGGTGCTGGGCTATCTGTTCTACGTTGGCGACCGGACGAAAACCGATCTGCCGTATCTGGAACGCTCGCCGGGCAGCCACGCGTGGTATCACCTGCGTCATCAGGAGGCGCTCTCTGGCGAGGCGGTGGTACGCCTGGCAGAGGCGGCGCAGGATCGCTACGGCTTTAAAGACTTCAAGCTGAAAGGCGGCGTTCTGCCGGGTGAGCAGGAGATTGACAGCGTGCGCGCGTTGAAAAAACGCTTCCCGGAGGCACGCATCACCGTCGATCCGAACGGCGCCTGGCTGCTGGATGAAGCTATCGCGCTGTGCAAAGGGCTGGGCGACGTGCTGACCTACGCGGAAGATCCGTGCGGCGCCGAGCAGGGCTTTTCTGGCCGCGAGGTGATGGCCGAATTCCGCCGCGCTACCGGGCTGCCGGTTGCGACCAACATGATCGCCACCAACTGGCGTGAAATGGGCCATGCGGTGATGCTGAATGCGGTGGACATACCGCTGGCGGACCCGCACTTCTGGACCCTTTCCGGCGCGGTGCGCGTGGCGCAGCTGTGCGATGACTGGGGGCTCACCTGGGGCTGCCACTCCAATAACCATTTCGACATTTCGCTGGCGATGTTTACCCACGTTGGCGCGGCGGCGCCGGGCAACCCGACCGCCATCGATACGCACTGGATCTGGCAGGAAGGCGAAGCGCGCCTGACCAAAAATCCACTTGAAATCAAAAACGGCACAATTGCCGTACCGGATACGCCGGGGCTGGGCGTGGAGCTTGACTGGGATCAGATCCACAAGGCGCATGAAGCGTATAAAAAACTGCCGGGCGGCGCGCGCAACGACGCAGGCCCGATGCAGTACCTTATCCCCGGCTGGACATTTGACCGTAAGCGCCCTGTATTTGGACGTCACTGATAAAAGGATCGAACGATGAGCACATTTTCTACCCCTGTAGTCACCTCCATGCAGATCATTCCTGTCGCGGGACATGACAGCATGCTGATGAACCTGAGCGGCGCCCATGCGCCGTTCTTCACCCGTAATATTGTGGTGATCAAGGACAACTCAGGGCATACCGGTGTCGGTGAAATCCCGGGCGGGGAGAAGATCCGTAAAACGCTGGAGGACGCCATTCCGCTGGTGGTGGGTAAAACGCTGGGCGAGTACAAAAATGTGCTGACTCGCGTGCGTACGACCTTTGCCGATCGTGATGCGGGTGGCCGTGGTCTGCAAACGTTTGATCTGCGCACCACTATCCATGTGGTCACGGGCATTGAAGCCGCGATGCTGGATCTGCTGGGCCAGCATCTTGGCGTCAATGTCGCCTCCCTGCTGGGCGACGGCCAACAGCGCAGCGAAGTGGAAATGCTCGGCTACCTGTTCTTTATCGGCAACCGCAAACTCACCCCACTGCCGTACCAGAGCCAGCCGGACGAAAAATGCGACTGGTATCGTGTGCGTCACGATGAAGCGATGACCCCGGATGCGGTAGTGCGCCTGGCGGAAGCCGCGTATGAAAAATATGGCTTTAATGACTTCAAGCTGAAAGGCGGTGTACTGGCGGGTGAAGAAGAAGCAGAGGCGATCGCCGCGCTGGCGAAGCGCTTCCCGCAGGCGCGCGTCACGCTGGATCCGAACGGTGCCTGGTCGCTTGATGAGGCGATAAAAATCGGTAAGCAGCTTAAAGGCGTGCTGGCCTATGCGGAAGATCCGTGCGGTGCAGAGCAGGGGTTCTCCGGACGTGAAGTGATGGCGGAGTTCCGTCGCGCCACCGGGCTGCCAACCGCCACCAACATGATCGCGACCGACTGGCGTCAGATGGGGCACACGCTCTCGCTGCAATCGGTGGACATTCCGCTGGCAGACCCGCACTTCTGGACGATGCAGGGCTCGGTTCGCGTGGCGCAGATGTGCCATGAGTTCGGCCTGACCTGGGGCTCGCACTCCAACAACCACTTCGACATCTCGCTGGCGATGTTCACCCACGTGGCGGCTGCCGCGCCGGGCAACATTACCGCCATCGACACCCACTGGATCTGGCAGGAGGGCAACCAGCGCCTGACCAAACAGCCGTTTGAAATCAAAGGCGGTATGGTACAGGTTCCTGCTACGCCGGGTCTGGGCGTAGAACTGGATATGGACCAGGTCATGAAAGCACATGAGCTGTACCAGAAACACGGCCTGGGTGCGCGTGATGACGCGCTGGCGATGCAATACCTGATCCCAGAGTGGACATTCGACAATAAACGTCCGTGCATGGTACGATAAGCACATTGGGACCGCTCCCATGAGTGGTCCCTTACGTGGTGTATGCTTAACGTAACTAACATGCGTAAGGATGGCTTATGAAAATTGTTATCGCTCCGGACTCGTATAAGGAAAGCTTGAGCGCGCTGGAGGTGGCGACAGCGATAGAGGTCGGTTTTCGCGACATTTTCCCGTCAGCGGACTATGTCAAATTACCGGTTGCCGATGGTGGCGAAGGGACGGTGGAAGCGATGGTGGCAGCCACGCATGGGCGTCTTGTCCATGTTCCCGTTACCGGGCCTTTGGGTGAACGCGTGGAAGGGTTTTTCGGGTTATCCGGAGACGGGAAAAGCGCCTTTATCGAGATGGCGGCAGCGAGCGGTCTGGAGCTTGTTGCTCCCGCAAAGCGTAACCCGTTAATCACCACCTCCTGGGGAACCGGGGAACTGATCCGTCATGCGCTGGATGCGGGCGTTAAGCATATCATTATTGGCATTGGAGGCAGCGCGACCAATGACGGTGGCGCAGGCATGGTGCAGGCGCTGGGCGTAAAACTGCTGGATGCGAAAGCGCAGCCCGTAGGGCCGGGCGGCGGCGAACTGGCAAGCCTTGCGCATATCGATCTTAGCGGGCTGGATAAGCGGCTGGCAGACTGTCGAATTGAAGTGGCCTGCGATGTGACCAACCCCCTGATCGGCGAAGCTGGCGCTTCTGCGGTATTTGGTCCGCAGAAAGGGGCGACGCCGGAGATGGTCAGGACGCTGGACAACGCGCTGGCGCATTACGCAAAAATTATCGCCCGGGATCTGGATATTGACGTCTTAAACCTGGCGGGCGGCGGTGCGGCTGGCGGAATGGGGGCGGCGCTGTATGCATTTTGCGGCGCACAGCTCCGTCAGGGGATTGAGATTGTCACCGATGCCCTGCATCTTGATGAACAGGTCGCGGACGCCGATCTGGTGATCACGGGCGAAGGGCGTATCGACAGCCAGACGATCCACGGCAAAGTGCCCGTTGGCGTGGCGAGAGTTGCGAAACGCTATAACAAGCCGGTTATCGGCATTGCCGGCAGCCTGACGGCGGATGTTGGCGTGGTGCATGAGCACGGACTGGATGCCGTATTCAGCGTGATTTACACCATCTGCTCGCTGGAGGATGCGCTGGAAAATGCGCAACAGAATGTACAGATGGCCGCAAGGAATATTGCAGCGGTGATAAAGATGGGGCGGGGGATGTCGCGTTAACGTTCGTGCTCCTTTAAGCCCGGTAAGCGAAGCGCCACCGGGCTTTTGTCTTAGCTCCCCAACACCTTCATTGCTTCCCGCGTCACGTTGTCCATCTCGTCCAGCAGCTCCAGGAACTCCGGTTCGAGATCGGATTCTGGCGTACCGGCGCGGAGCTGCTGTTCAAGCAACTGGCAGAGATTTTTCAACCGCGGTACGCCGCTGTAGCCGCAGCTGCCATGCAGTTTATGAATGGCTTCCAGCAGTCCTTCGGGGTTTTCACCCACCAGCTGTTCTTCAACCTTGTTACGGATCTCAGGCAGGAAGTCCACCAGCATTTGCAGCATATCGCGGGCCAGATCGGGTTTGCCTGCCGCCTGGCGCAGCGCCAGTTGCCAGTCAAACGTGGCATTCTGGTTAACGCTGATCTCCGGCGATTCAGCTGTAATGGTGTATGTCCCGCCAATGTGCCCCGGCTTGTAGCGCAGCAGCAGGCTGTGCAGCTTCTCTTCGTCGATCGGTTTCGCCAGATAATCGTTCATGCCCGCACCCAGCAGTTTCTCCTTTTGCCCCGCCATCGCGTGCGCCGTCACGGCAATCACCGGCGTCTGCTGCTGGTGCGGAAGCTGGCGAATCAACTCGCAGGCGCGGATGCCATCCATGCCCGGCATCTGAATATCCATCAGGATCAGGTCGAACTGCATCTGTTTGGCTTGTTCCACGGCTTCGGCGCCGCTGGTACACAGCTCAACATGCTGAACCTGATCCTCAAGCAGCACGCCAATCAGCTTCAGGTTCGCCGGGTTATCGTCCACGGCCATCACCGTCATCGGCAGCTTATGTTCGTCGTTTTCCAGCGGCAGGGACTGATGCGTCAGACGGCAATATTCGGTCAACGCAGGTAACAGTCGTGTGGCGGTGAGGGGTTTCAGCAGACACGCCGCCGCTCCGTCGTTTTTCAGCTCTTCGGCGTTGATTTGGGCGTGGCACGGCAGCGCCAGCAGCAGGTAGTCCGTCATTGAGGCCGCCTTCGCCAGGCGTTCCTGCTGCATGGTCAGTTCTCCGGTAAACGTCACCGGAATCCCCAACAACAGGATATCGTAATGATCGTTAGCCAGCGCGGAGAAGGTCGGGCTGTAGATGACCTCCAGCGGCGTGCTGCTTAATACATCCAGCGTACACTGCGCCGCCGCGGCGTTCGGTTCCACATAGGCCAGACGCATCCCTTTCAGGCAGCCGGTGACCGGGCCGTCGGTCTGCACGTTCGGGTTAAGATCAAGGTTGATATGGAACCAGAAGGTTGAGCCCCGGTTAGGCTGGCTGTGGAAGGAGATATCGCCTCCCATCTCCTTCACCAGCTTTTGGGTGATCACCAGCCCCAGGCCCGTTCCGCCGTGACGACGGGAAATGCTCGCATCGGCCTGGCGGAAAGCCTGGAACAGACGCGTCTGATCGCGCTCCGGAATACCGATGCCGGTATCCCGGATCTGCACTTCAATCTGGACTTTGTTATTACTGAGCGCCCTTTTTTCGACCAGAATGTCGATGTTGCCGCTCTCGGTGAACTTAATCGCGTTGCCCACCAGATTGGTAATGACCTGTTGCAGGCGCAGCGGGTCGCCAATGACGTTATCCGGCACATCATTTTTAATATTGAGCGTCAGTTCCAGACCCTTATCATGCGATGAGTGGGCAAGAAGCGTGACCACGTCATCCAGCGTGCTGCGCAGCGGGAAGGGAATACTCTCCAGAATCAGCTTGCCCGCTTCCAGCTTCGAGAAGTCCAGTACGTCGTTAATAATGGTCAGCAGGTTGTTGGCTGAGCGTTCAATGGTATGCAGATGGTCACGCTGGGTCGGGTTCAGCTCGCTTTTGAGCGTCAGACGGGTGAAGCCAATCACCCCGTTCAGCGGCGTGCGCAGCTCGTGCGACATGTTCGCCAGGAACTCAGACTTAATACGTGCCGCCTCCTGCGCACGTTTTTTCGCCAGATCCAGCTCCACGTTCTGGATCTCCATCTGCTCCAGCGTTTCGCGCAGGTCAGAGGTGGCCTGGTCAACGTTGTGCTGCATCTCTTCGTGATAAGCCGCCAGCGACATCGCCATTGAGTTGATGCCATTTTTCAGCATATCCAGCTCGCCGAGCATAAAGCCTTCCACGCGGCTGTCGAGCTGACCCCGGCGGATCCGGTCAACGGTATTCACCATGTTGCGGATAGGCCCCGTGACGTCGCGCATCAGTCGCCAGCCGAAGATCAGCGCGATGCCGATACAGAACAGCATCATCACGCCGGAGATGAATATTTCTTTGTACTGCTGGAGCCGTACCGACTTAAGATCCAGCTCCAGCGCCACATATCCCAGCATATTATTGCTGGACTTCGCATCGGACTGGGCGGATTCATCGGGTGAATAGCTTTCGGAGATAATCGGCGTGCGCAGGATCATGATATCGCCGCGCCGCAACACCGTAAGGTGACGCGGGAAGGGGGTACCATCCGGGATTTTCAGCGACGTGGGATCCAGATGGAAATTCGAGGTGACGAACAGACGGTTATGCTCATCGTAAACGGAAATGGCGCGCACAATCTCTGAATGACGGCGGTGCAGCACGCTGATTAACTGACCAATGGATTCACGGTTTTGCAGGTTCATACCGTACTCGCTGGAGACGGCCAGCGGTTCGATAATGCTGGCCCCGGCATCTTCAAGCTGTCTCTGCAAATCGTTATAGCGATGCACCACAAAGAAAATGCTCAGCAGCAAACCGATGAGAACGGTAGGAGCGAGGATCAAAATCATCATGCGCGCGCGCAGGCTGTAGTTGGTCATGGAGTTCCGTTATGGGACAATCAGGCTAATTATGTTTATTTGAGAACAATCTCGGCGATGGCGCAATTCTACTCTGCAAAACGACGCGTGACGACGCGTCAGATCATAACTGTTGAAGCCACGGACCTCGATCCTTTTGGACAGGGGGTGGCGCGTCACAAGGGTAAGACACTGTTTATCACAGGTTTGCTGCCAGGAGAACGCGCAGATATTACGCTGACGGAAGAAAAACGTCAGTATGCGCGCGGTCAGGTCAAGCGCCGTCTTAATGATAGCCCGGAGCGCGTGATGCCTCGCTGCCCCCATTTTGGCGTCTGCGGTGGCTGCCAGCAACAGCATGCCAGCACAGAATTACAGCAAAAAAGTAAAAGCAGCGCGCTGGCCCGCCTGGTCGGACACGACGTGAATGACATCATTGCCGATCGGCCCTGGGGCTACCGTCGCCGCGCTCGCCTGAGCCTCAGCTACCAGTCCAAAACCGAGCGGCTGGAGATGGGTTTTCGCAAAGCCGGCTCCAGCGATATCGTCTCTGTCACGCAGTGCCCTGTTTTGGTGCCCCATCTTGAGGCGTTGCTCCCGGACGTGCACCACTGTCTTGCATCGCTGGATGGCGTGCGTTCGCTGGGCCATGTCGAACTGGTGCTGGCCAACAGTGGCCCGCTGATGGTACTGCGCCACACCGCGCCGCTGCCAAAGGCAGATCGCGAAAAACTGGAACGCTTTTCGCATTCTCATGAGCTTGCGCTTTTCCTCGCGCCGCAAAGCGAGATACTTGAGCAGGTCAGCGGAGAAGCGCCCTGGTATGCGTCAGACGGGCTACGCTTAACGTTCAGCCCGCGGGATTTTATCCAGGTTAACGACGGCGTGAACCAGCAGATGGTGGCGAACGCGCTGGCGTGGCTGGACGTACAGCCCACCGATCGGGTGCTCGATCTGTTCTGCGGTATGGGGAACTTTACCCTGCCGCTGGCCCGCAAAGCAGCAAGCGTGGTCGGGGTGGAAGGCGTTGAGGCGCTGGTGGTGAAAGGCCAGGAAAACGCCCAACAGAACGGCTTGCAAAATGTGACATTCTTTCATCAAAATCTTGAGGATGATGTTACTCAGCAACCGTGGGCTAAGCAGGGCTTTGATAAGATCCTGCTCGACCCGGCGCGCGCAGGTGCGCCGGGCGTGATGCAGCATATAATTAAACTCGCGCCTGAACGCGTGGTCTATGTTTCCTGTAACCCGGCGACGCTTGCCCGTGACAGCGAAGCATTATTGAGCGGGGGTTACCAGATTCGACGTCTGGCAATGCTGGACATGTTCCCGCACACTGGTCATCTGGAATCGATGGTGTTGTTCGAGCACATCTAATGAGTTTGGCTTGTCGACTTCGACAGGCCCTTGTCCCTAAAGGAGAGGACGATGGTTGCGGTAAGAAGTGCACATTTAAATAAAGCTGGTGAGTTTGACCCTCAAAAATGGATCGCAAGTCTGGGGATTTCCAGCCAGCAGTCGTGTGAACGCTTAACCGAAACCTGGGCCTATTGTTTACGCACAACGCAGGGGCATCCGGACGCTGAACTGCTGTTGTGGCGCGGCGTGGAGATGGTTGAAATTCTCTCCATGCTGAACATGGATATCGAAACGCTACAGGCCGCACTGCTGTTCCCCCTGGCGGACGCCGACGTGGTGACGGAAGACGTCCTGCGTGAAAGCGTCGGCCAGTCCGTCGTGGCGCTTATCCACGGCGTGCGTGACATGGCAGCCATTCGTCAGCTTAAAGCCGCGCAAACGGACTCTGTCTCTTCCGAGCAGGTGGATAACGTCCGTCGCATGCTGCTGGCGATGGTAGATGATTTCCGCTGCGTGGTGATCAAGCTGGCCGAACGGGTTGCCCATCTGCGTGAAGTGAAGGATGCGCCGGAAGACGAGCGCGTCCTGGCCGCTAAAGAGTGTACGAATATCTATGCGCCGCTGGCGAACCGTCTCGGTATCGGGCAACTGAAGTGGGAGCTGGAAGATTACTGCTTCCGCTATCTGCATCCGGCGGAATACAAACGCATTGCAAAATTGCTGCACGAACGCCGCATTGACCGCGAGCACTATATCGAGGAATTTGTCAGCGGGCTGCGCCAGTCGATGAAAGAGGAGAATGTGCGCGCCGAGGTCTACGGGCGTCCAAAGCACATCTACAGCATCTGGCGCAAAATGCAGAAGAAACATCTCGCCTTTGACGAGCTGTTTGACGTGCGCGCCGTACGTATCGTGGCAGAGCGTCTCCAGGACTGCTATGCCGCGCTGGGGATAGTGCATACTCACTTCCGCCATCTGCCGGATGAGTTCGATGACTACGTCGCCAACCCCAAACCAAACGGCTATCAGTCTATTCATACCGTGGTGCTCGGCCCTGGCGGCAAAACGGTGGAAATTCAGATCCGTACCAAACAGATGCACGAAGACGCCGAGCTGGGCGTGGCGGCGCACTGGAAATACAAAGAGGGTACCTCCGGCGGCGGTCGCTCCGGTCACGAGGACCGTATCGCCTGGCTGCGTAAGCTGATTGCGTGGCAGGAAGAGATGGCCGACTCCGGCGAAATGCTCGACGAAGTGCGCAGTCAGGTCTTCGACGATCGCGTCTACGTCTTTACCCCGAAAGGGGATGTTGTTGATTTGCCGGCAGGCTCCACGCCGCTCGATTTCGCCTACCACATCCACAGCGATGTGGGGCACCGTTGCATCGGGGCGAAGATCGGCGGACGTATCGTACCGTTTACCTACCAGCTCCAGATGGGCGATCAGATTGAAATCATCACCCAGAAGCAGCCAAACCCAAGCCGCGACTGGCTGAATCCGAACCTCGGTTACGTTACCACCAGCCGTGGGCGCTCTAAAATCCACGCCTGGTTCCGCAAGCAGGATCGTGACAAGAACATCCTTGCCGGTCGTCAGATCCTGGACGACGAGCTGGAACATATCGGGATAAGCCTGAAAGAGGCGGAGAAGTTCCTGCTGCCGCGCTACAACTTCAACGAGCTCGACGAACTGTTAGCGGCGATTGGTGGCGGCGATATCCGCCTGAACCAGATGGTGAACTTCCTGCAAGCGCAGTTCAACAAGCCAAGCGCAGCGGAGCAGGATGCGGCGGCGCTGAAACAGCTCCAGCAGAAAACCTACGCTCCGCAGCAGCGCAGCAAGGACAATGGCCGCGTGGTGGTTGAAGGGGTGGGTAACCTCATGCACCATATTGCCCGCTGCTGCCAGCCGATCCCGGGAGACGATATTGTCGGCTTTATCACCCAGGGGCGTGGGATCTCGATTCACCGCTCCGACTGCGATCAGCTTGCAGAGCTGCAATCGCATGCGCCGGAACGTATCGTGGAAGCCGTCTGGGGGGAGAGCTACTCGGCGGGTTACTCGCTGGTGGTGCGCGTCACTGCCAACGACCGCAGCGGCCTGCTGCGCGACATCACCACCATTCTCGCCAACGAGAAGGTCAACGTGCTGGGCGTTGCCAGCCGCAGCGATACCCGCGAGCAGCTTGCCACCATCGATATGACTATCGAAATCTATAACCTTCAGGTGCTGGGCCGCGTACTCGGCAAACTGAACCAGGTGCCGGATGTGATTGACGCGCGTCGTCTGCACGGCGGCTAAACATCCTCTTCTGTAGGCCGGGTAAGGCAACGCCGCCACCCGGCTCAGGCATTTAATGGAATCTGTTATGACTCAAATCGACCGCCTGCTTGGCATCATGAAACGCCTGCGCGACCCGGAAAACGGCTGCCCGTGGGATAAAGAGCAGACTTTCGCCACCATTGCGCCTTACACGCTGGAAGAGACCTACGAAGTGCTGGACGCGATTTCGCGCGAAGATTTCGACGACCTGCGCGGTGAGCTGGGCGACCTGCTGTTCCAGGTTGTGTTCTACGCGCAGATGGCGCAGGAAGAGGGGCGCTTTAACTTTGACGATATCTGCGCCGCTATCAGCGACAAGCTGGAGCGTCGTCATCCGCATATTTTTGGCGATGCCTCCGCAGGCAACAGTGCGGAAGTGCTGGCGCGCTGGGAGCAGATAAAAAGCGCCGAACGCGCTGAAAAATCCCAGCACTCGGCGCTGGACGACATTCCCCTGAACCTTCCCGCGCTGATGCGCGCGCACAAAATTCAAAAGCGCTGCTCGGCGGTAGGGTTTGACTGGAACTCTCTCGGCCCGGTGCTGGAAAAAGTGCACGAAGAGATCGACGAAGTGATGCATGAAGCGCAGCAGGCCGTTGTGGATGAAGCAAAGCTGGAAGAGGAGATGGGCGATCTGCTGTTTGCGACCGTCAACCTTTCGCGCCACCTCGGTGTAAAAGCGGAAACCGCCCTGCAAAAAGCGAACATTAAATTCGAGCGACGCTTTCGCGAAGTTGAGCGGATTGTGGCCTCGCGCGGCCTGGAAATGAGCGGGATTGACCTCGACGCGATGGAAGAAGTCTGGCAGGAAGTAAAACGCCAGGAACATGATCTCTAACGAGATTTTGCGATCAAGCGCAATTTGTGTGATTTTTTAAATGACAAGCGCTTGATTTGCGTCAAAAACATTTACCCAAAAGGGGCTATTTTCTCACTCCTTATGTTTGTCATGGCCTGGAGTGGAGACGGAGAATGAAAGTTTGTGGCGCTCGTCGTGTTCGGGTATACTACTTTCCCGTCCTGGTTATTCCATCGTTTCACCCTAACTTCTCAGGTTCAGCATGACAACGAACTATATTTTTGTGACCGGCGGGGTCGTATCCTCTCTGGGTAAAGGCATTGCCGCAGCCTCCCTCGCAGCCATTCTTGAAGCCCGTGGCCTCAATGTGACCATGATGAAACTGGATCCGTACATCAACGTCGATCCTGGCACCATGAGCCCAACCCAACACGGGGAAGTGTTCGTTACTGAAGACGGCGCTGAAACCGATCTGGATCTTGGCCACTACGAGCGTTTCATCCGTACCAAAATGACCCGTCGTAACAACTTTACGACTGGCCGTATCTACTCTGACGTTCTGCGTAAAGAGCGCCGTGGTGACTACCTGGGCGCGACCGTGCAGGTCATCCCACACATCACTAACGCCATCAAAGAACGTGTCCTTGCCGGTGGCGAAGGGCATGACGTTGTGCTGGTTGAAATCGGCGGTACCGTAGGGGATATCGAATCCCTGCCGTTCCTCGAAGCGATTCGTCAGCTGGCGGTAGATATTGGTCGTGAGCACGCGCTGTTCATGCACCTGACGCTGGTGCCTTACATGGCAGCAGCAGGTGAAGTGAAAACCAAACCGACTCAGCACTCTGTTAAAGAGCTGCTCTCCATCGGTATTCAGCCTGACATCCTGGTTTGCCGTTCCGATCGCGCGATTCCGGCGAACGAACGCGCGAAAATTGCATTGTTCTGTAACGTGCCTGAAAAAGCCGTTATTTCAATGAAAGATGTCGATTCCATTTATAAAATCCCGGGCCTGTTGAAATCACAGGGTCTGGACGATTATATTTGTAAACGATTCAGCTTGAACTGTCCGGAAGCTAACCTGTCTGAATGGGAGCAGGTGATTTACGAAGAAGCCAATCCGGGCGGCGAAGTGACTATCGGTATGGTCGGCAAGTACATCGAACTGCCGGATGCCTACAAGTCAGTTATCGAAGCGCTGAAACACGGTGGTCTGAAGAACCGCGTCTCTGTGAACATCAAGCTGATTGATTCACAGGATGTGGAGACGCGCGGCGTTGAAATTCTTAAAGATCTGGATGCTATCCTCATCCCTGGCGGCTTCGGCTACCGTGGTGTTGAAGGCAAGATCGCCACTGCACGCTATGCGCGTGAAAACAATATTCCATACCTCGGTATCTGCCTGGGTATGCAGGTTGCGCTGATTGAATTTGCGCGCAACGTAGCGGGAATGGAAAACGCGAACTCTACGGAATTTGTGCCAGACTGTAAGTACCCTGTTGTGGCGCTGATTACGGAATGGCGCGACGAAGACGGTAACGTCGAAGTCCGTACCGAGAAGAGCGATCTGGGTGGCACCATGCGTCTTGGCGCACAGGCCTGCCAGCTGTCCGACGATAGCGTGGTACGCAAGCTGTACGGCGAGCCGGTCATCACCGAGCGCCATCGTCACCGCTATGAAGTCAACAACATGTTGTTGAAACAAATTGAAGCTGCGGGTCTGCGTGTTGCGGGCCGTTCCGGGGATGATCAGTTAGTCGAGATCATCGAAGTGCCTAACCATCCGTGGTTCGTGGCCTGCCAATTCCACCCGGAATTTACTTCAACGCCGCGTGACGGGCATCCGCTGTTTGCAGGCTTCGTGAAAGCCGCCAGCGAGTACCAGAAGCGTCAGGCGAAGTAAAAAAAGTTAGAACGGCAACGCGTACCTTTGGTACGCGTTGTTTGTCTGGAGTTTTAGTTTAACTTGTACTGAGGAAAATCTAATGTCCAAAATCGTTAAAGTCATCGGTCGTGAAATCATCGACTCCCGTGGTAACCCGACCGTTGAAGCTGAAGTTCATCTGGAAGGTGGTTTCGTCGGTATGGCAGCGGCTCCATCAGGTGCTTCTACAGGTTCCCGCGAAGCGCTGGAACTGCGTGATGGCGACAAATCCCGTTTCATGGGCAAAGGCGTACTGAAAGCGGTTGGCGCTGTTAACGGTCCTATTGCTCAGGCTATCGTTGGCAAAGATGCTAAAGATCAGGCTGGCATCGACAAGATCATGATCGATCTGGACGGTACTGAAAACAAATCTAACTTCGGTGCGAACGCAATCCTGGCCGTTTCCCTGGCGAACGCCAAAGCGGCAGCGGCAGCTAAAGGCATGCCACTGTTCGAGCACATCGCTGAACTGAACGGCACCCCAGGCAAATACTCCATGCCTGTACCAATGATGAACATCATCAACGGTGGTGAGCACGCAGACAACAACGTTGATATTCAGGAATTCATGATTCAGCCAGTTGGCGCGAAAACCCTGAAAGAAGCGGTACGTATGGGTTCTGAAGTGTTCCACAACCTGGCTAAAGTTCTGAAAGCTAAAGGCATGAACACGGCTGTTGGTGACGAAGGCGGCTACGCGCCAAACCTGGGTTCTAACGCAGAAGCACTGGCTGTTATCGCTGAAGCGGTTAAAGCAGCAGGCTACGAGCTGGGCAAAGACATCACCCTGGCGATGGACTGCGCAGCATCTGAATTCTACAAAGACGGTAAATACGTTCTGGCTGGCGAAGGCAACAAAGCGTTCACCTCTGAAGAGTTCACCCACTTCCTGGAAGACCTGACCAAACAGTACCCAATCGTTTCTATCGAAGACGGTCTGGACGAGTCTGACTGGGATGGTTTCGCATACCAGACCAAAGTACTGGGCGACAAAATCCAGTTGGTTGGTGACGATCTGTTCGTAACCAACACCAAGATCCTGAAAGAAGGCATCGAGAAAGGCATCGTTAACTCCATCCTGATCAAATTCAACCAGATCGGTTCTCTGACCGAAACGCTGGCTGCGATCAAAATGGCGAAAGACGCTGGCTACACCGCGGTTATCTCTCACCGTTCTGGCGAAACTGAAGACGCTACCATCGCTGACCTGGCTGTGGGTACCGCAGCTGGCCAGATCAAAACCGGTTCTATGAGCCGTTCTGACCGTGTTGCTAAATACAACCAGCTGATTCGTATCGAAGAAGCGCTGGGCGAAAAAGCACCTTACAACGGTCGTAAAGAGATCAAAGGCCAGGCATAAGCCTGAACCTTCGTTCTTATGAAAAAACCCGCTTCGGCGGGTTTTTTGTTTTCTATAGCAGAAGCGGCAACGTGGCGCTTGCCGTTTGCTGGCTGACGTCACCGTAATGGCTGTCTACTGCAATAAGGGAAGTGGTTAGCAGTTCAACCAGCAGCATCACGCCAACCTTGGCGTTGAGCGCACCCGCGCTCAGCGGTCCCTCTGGCTTGGCTGCAACCAGCTGTAAATCGCTCAGGGAGGCCAGCGGGCTGCGGGGCGTATTGCTGAGCGCCAGTACCTTAACGCCGCGCTTGCGGGCGAGTTTCACCACGTGAAGCAGATCCCGTGTAGAGCCGGAACTTGAGATGGCCACCACCAGCGTCTCTTTCGAGAGCGTCGTCGCATTCATGGCGGCGCGATGCATATCGCTAAACAGCTGTGCAGGTTTGCCGAGTCGCAGCAGCTTGTAATGCAAATACTCCCCCAGAATTGCGCTGGCCGCCACCCCGTAAATTTGCACTGACTGCGCCTGATGCAGGGCCAGTGTCGCCTGTTCAAGCTGGGCCCGGTCGAGGAGTTTTGCGGTATCTTGCAGCGCCTGGACAGACTCATCCACCACGTTATCTATTGCATCTCCTGCCTGACGCTCCGGCAAACCCTGCTGAATATCCAGCGCAAGCGCCATTTTAAATTCGTTATATCCCTTACAGCCCAGCGTGCGGCAAAGGCGTGTGACGCTGGCCTCGCTGGTGCCGCTTTCACGCGCCAGCTCGGTGATCGTCAGGTAGAGCACCCTGGCAGGATCGTTGAGGACAAACTCCCCCAGTTTTTGTTGCGTTGGGCTGTACCCGGAAGCCTCCTGGCGTAGCTTCAGCAGCAGGTTTTCATGGTCCGACATGCTAGATCCTTAATGCGTTTCTCTGCCAACTAGTGTGGCGGAAAGCGGGGGAGAGATGCCAGTCATTTCGAAAAAGTATGATCGGTGTCCTGGTTTTTGGTGGTAATTTTCACAACTAAAAATATATATGGTAAAAATTTTCATCAATAACCAGGGGGATAAAAAAATGATGCAAATGTTCAGCGGAGCGTCTTCCGGCGGATGGTTTGAAAAAGCGCAGCGCTTCGGCAAATCCTTTATGTTACCCATCGCCATACTGCCCGCAGCAGGTCTGTTGCTGGGGATCGGCGGGGCGCTATCGAATCCAAATACGCTTACTGCGTATCCATTTTTAGACGTTGGCTGGCTACAGGCCATCTTTACCATCATGAGCAGCGCAGGCTCGATTGTGTTTGCAAACCTGTCGGTACTGTTTGCTGTTGGGGTCGCCGTTGGGCTGGCGAAAAATGATAAAGGCACGGCAGGGCTGGCGGCGTTGCTCGCTTATCTGGTGATGAATGCCACTATCAATGCGCTGCTGATCCTGACCGGAAAACTGGCGCATGAGAACCCGGGCGCCGTAGGGCAGGGCATGACGCTGGGTATTCAGACGCTTGAAACGGGCGTGTTTGGTGGGGTAGTTATTGGGCTGGTGACCTGCGCACTGCATCATCGATTTAATAAAATCGCGCTTCCGCAATTCCTGGGCTTTTTTGGCGGCTCACGCTTCGTTCCCATTATCAGCTCACTGGCGGCGATACTCGTCGGCGCGCTGATGACCGTGGTCTGGCCGCATTTTCAGAAGCTGATCTTTGGCCTCGGCGGGCTGGTGGATGCCACCGGCTATCTGGGGACTTTGCTGTACGGCTTCATCCTGCGCATGCTTGGCCCGTTTGGTTTGCACCACATCTTCTATCTTCCGTTCTGGACCACCGCGCTTGGCGGCAGTGAAATTGTTAACGGTCACCTGGTTGAGGGCACGCAGCGGATCTTCTTCGCCCAGCTCGCCGACCCGAACACGCAGCATTTCTATGAGGGCACGTCGCGCTTCATGTCCGGGCGCTTTATTACCATGATGTTTGGTCTGCTCGGCGCCTGCCTTGCGATGTACCACACGGCCAGGCCGGAGAACAAAAAGCGGGTTGCCGGGCTGCTGCTCTCTGCGGCGTTAACCTCATTCCTGACGGGAATTACCGAGCCCATAGAGTTCTCATTCCTGTTTATTGCCCCGGTGCTGTACGTCATTCATGCGCTGTTTGACGGGCTGGCGTTTATGCTCGCGCACATGCTGCACATCACCATCGGACAAACATTCTCCGGCGGGTTTATTGATTTCGTGCTGTTCGGCATTTTGCAGGGGGAAGCGAAAACTAACTGGATGTTAGTCCCGCTGGTGGGCGTACCGTGGTTCTTCCTTTACTACTGTACCTTCCGCTATCTGATCAAACGTTTTGATTTTGCCACGCCGGGCCGTGAAAAGGAGGCGTTGGCTGACGAGGCTACCCTGCCGCAAAGCGAGCGCGCCGCGGCGGTGATCGCCGGGCTGGGAGGAAAAGACAATCTGGATGACGTTGACTGCTGCGCCACGCGCCTTCGCGTCACGGTGAAAGACGGTAGCAAAGTCAATGAATCTGCACTGAAAGCGACCGGCGCCCGCGGCGTAATCGTCCGCGGCAACGGTGTCCAGGTCATCTATGGCCCGCACGTCACCATTATCAGAAACGAAGTAGAAGAGATCTTATCGTAATGAAAACTGTACTGGATAACCTGAAAGGAAAACTGGTCGTCTCCTGCCAGGCGCTGGAAAACGAACCGCTGCACAGCCCGTTTATTATGTCGCGAATGGCGCTGGCGGCGGCCCAGGGCGGTGCCGCTGCGATCCGCGCCAATAGCGTGGTGGATATTGAGGCTATCAAAGGGCTGGTCTCACTGCCGGTAATCGGCATCATCAAACGAGACTATCCGGACAGCGAGGTGTTCATCACCGCAACGCTCAAAGAAGTGGATGAGTTGATGGCGGTCGGCCCGGAGATCGTTGCGCTGGATGCGACCGCCCGGAAACGGCCCGGTGGCGGATCGCTGGACATGCTGATCGCGCAGATCCGCACCCGTTACCCTTCGCTGCTGCTGATGGCGGATATTGCCACCGTGCAGGAGGCCGTGGCCGCGCAGGCGCTGGGGTTTGATTGCGTCGGAACCACCCTTTACGGTTATACGGCGGAGACTGCGGGCCATTCGCTACCGGAAAATGACTGCGCGTTTTTGAAAGAGGTGCTGTCTGCCGTCACGATCCCCGTGATTGCTGAAGGTAACGTGGATACGCCTGAACGCGCGGCCAGGTGTCTGGCGCTGGGGGCGCACACGGTTGTCGTCGGCGGGGCGATCACCCGACCACAGCAAATTACGGAACGGTTTATGGCGGCAATTGGCGCGCAAAGCACCGATGGAGCATGATCATCTGACGGGGATCTGCGATACTTATCGTTTATCCCCTTAACAGAGTTGACTATGCAGTACCCGATTAACGAGATGTTCCAGACCCTGCAAGGCGAGGGTTACTTTACCGGCGTTCCCGCTATCTTTATTCGTTTACAGGGATGCCCGGTTGGCTGCGCCTGGTGTGATACCAAACATACGTGGGATAAGCTCGCAGATCGGGAAGTGTCGCTATTCAGCATTCTGGCGAAAACCAAAGAGAGCGATAAATGGGGCGCGGGCAGCGCGGAAGATCTGCTTGCCATTATTGGTCGTCAGGGCTGGACGGCGCGGCATGTGGTGATCACCGGCGGGGAACCCTGCATTCACGATCTGATGCCGCTCACCGAACTGCTCGAGAAGAACGGCTATAGCTGTCAGATCGAAACCAGCGGCACCCATGAAGTGCGCTGCTCCCATTCAACGTGGGTCACGGTTTCACCAAAAGTGAATATGCGCGGCGGGTATGACGTACTTTCGCAGGCGCTTGAGCGAGCTGATGAGATCAAACATCCGGTGGGGCGCGTGCGTGACATCGAAGCGCTGGATGAACTGCTGGCGACGCTGACGGACGAAAAGCAGCGCGTGATCGCGCTACAGCCTATCAGCCAGAAAGACGATGCGACCCGTCTGTGCATTGAAACCTGTATCGCCCGCAACTGGCGGCTGTCGATGCAGACGCACAAATATCTGAACATTGCCTGATACTTTTGTGGCCCCGCTTAACGCGGGGCTTTTGTTGTTGGCAGTAAAGCCCAGGTCACGACTGCCGACCCAAGGCAAATCGCACTGTTGAAAAGCAAGGCATACTGCGCGGCACTGGCCGTTCCCATCGGCAGCCATAGCGCGTACAGCGATGCGGTGACCGCGATACCCATTGCGCCGCCCAGGGAACTGCCCATCTTATAGATCCCAGAAGCCACCCCCACTTTGTTTTCAGGGGCATTCATTACCGCCGTGTCCGTTGAGGGCGTGGCGTAACATCCGAGCCCCAGCCCGAATAAAATATTGCTCAGAAAAACGGTAACAATGTAGACCTCTTTGCTTAAGAAGGTGCATGAAATCAGCGAAATACCTGTTGCGGTCAGCAGCGGGCCGGTCATCATCGGCAGCCTGGCGCCATAGCGCTGAAGCAGTTTTTCACCCACCCGGATCATCGCCAGTACGGTAACCAGATACCCCAGCGTCATCATGCCGGTCTGTAGCGGTGACAGATGATGGCCCTGCTGCAACCAGATGCTGGCGATCATCATGGTGCCAATGCAGCCGTTGAGCAGGAAATTTGAGAATACCGAGGCGCTATAGGCCCGGTTTTTAAACAGGGCGAAATCGATCAGCGCCGCATCGCCTTTCCGCCGCCCGGTAACGATAAAGCACATCAGTGCAATCACGGCTCCACACAGTACAAGAAGCGATAAACTGCTGCTCCAGCCCCAGCTGTGTCCTTTGCTGATAAACAGATTGAACAGCACCAGCATAAGGACAAAACTCACCAGGCCGCTGATATCCAGTTTGTGTCGACACGCATCAGGGCTGCGGCTTTCCGGCGTGGCGCGGATAAGCAATAGCGCGACCAGAGCCACCACCATCGACAGAATAAAAATCCAGCGCCAGCCCAGCGTGGTGGCGATGGCGCCTCCCACAAGCGAGCTCAGGCCACTCCCGCCCCATGAACCGATAACCCAGAAACTGATTGCGCGCTGGCGTGCTTTACCTTCATACCAGGTTTTAATCAGCGCCAGCGTGGCGGGCATAATGCAGGCCGCTGATAGCCCCTGTATCGCTCGTCCCAACAGAAACAGGACGGGCTCCCATGAAATGAACAGCAGACCACTCCCGATCATGCTCAGGATCAGGCCAATCATGGTCAGGCGCATGCGCCCAAACTTATCGGCAAACCCACCGCAGGCGACGACAAAACAGCCGCTGAACAACGCGCTAAGGCTGACGGCCAGCGTAAGGGTTTCGAGGGCAATATCGAGGCTATTCTGCATGGCCGGAACCACGTTGATAACCGACTGGGCAAACAGCCAGAATGTCAGAACGCTCAAGACGATGCCCGCCAGCAGCCGATCGTTACCGGCGTAGGCGGATGCGCCTGTCAGGGAAACGGTACTCATAGTGCAGCCCTCCCGGGAAGGTGCGAATCAGCGCAGATAGTGTTCGGTCAGTGCGGCCCACAGCGCCGCGCCGGTGAGGAGAATGTTGTCGTTAAAGTCGTAGCCCGGGTTATGTACCATGCAGCGGTCAGGCTCATCCCCGGCGCCAAGCGTGAAATAGCAGCCATTGGGATTTTTCTCGAGCATGAAAGCAAAGTCCTCGCTGCCCATAAACGCATTCACCTCCGCGACGGCATCCTGACCGAACAGATCGGTGGCGACGCTGCGCACCATCTCGTTGGCTTGCGGATTGTTTTTCAGCACCGGGCTGCCGTTAATGTGTCGAATGGTGGCCGTCGCATTGAAACTTTCCGCCTGTGCAACGGCGATATCATGGATACGCTGTAGCACGGTTTGTCGCACGCGTTCATCCAGCGTGCGAACGGTAAGTTTCATCAATACCTTGTCGTTGATAATGTTGGGAGCGTGCCCGGCCTGAATGCTGCCTACGGTAACGACGGCTGGCTGGAAGGGGGTAATGTTGCGCGAAACAATCGACTGCAAAGCGATAGTGATATGGCAGGCAACCAGGGTGGCGTCAACGGTATGTTCTGGCACCGCGCCGTGCCCCCCCACGCCGTTAACCTCAATATGAAGGGTGTCGGAAGAGGCCATCATGGCGCCATCGCGCAGACCAATTTTTCCGAGGGGCTGTGACGGCATATTGTGCAGACCGAAGATGTGGTCGCAGGGGAACAGGTCAAACAAACCGTCCTCTACCATAACGCGTCCGCCATACAGAAGCTCTTCCGCGGGCTGAAAAATAAGGTGCAGCGTGCCGTTAAAATTACGGGTGCGTGCCAGGTACTCCGCTGCATACAGGAGCGTTGTGGTGTGGCCGTCATGACCGCAGCCGTGGAATTTACCCTCAACGGTACTGCTCCACGCCTTGCCGTTGTTTTCCTGCATTGGCAGCGCATCCATATCGGCGCGCAGGCCCAGGCGTTTATGCCCGTTACCCACCTTCAGTGTGCCGACCACACCGGTTTTCGCCAGGCCGCGATGAACCTCATATCCCCATTCCTGAAGCAGAGCTGCAACGCGATCGCTCGTGTTGTGCTCCTCAAAACCAATTTCAGGATGCTGATGAAAATAGTGACGTAATTCAGTGAACCGGGCTTCGTTGCCACGCAGAGCTTCGATAATTGGATGTGTCATTTTTGTTATCCTTTTTCTGCCAAACGATGATAATTTCGAGTCTATGACGATCGTCCCGCCTGAAAATGCATTTTTTTGTTGTAAAGCGACGGCTTTATTTTGATTGTTTTTCATACAATTCAGTTATGACAAAAAAGATCAGGTCATTTTTTGTCTTTGGTGAGGGGTAAGATGGCGCAACGGGGAGATGAGTTTTGGATAGAGATTCAGGACATTCGCCACTGCGTGGAGGATGAAGGCGATACGCTAACGTTGCTCTGGGTGCTGGAAGGGCGGGCAGAGCTGAACACCGATGTGGGACGTGACATCCTGGAGGCCAATACCCTTGCTATCATCAACCGTCATCGGCGCTGGCAGTTCACGAGCGAAACGGCAAATGTCACCCTGCGCGTAACCCTTTCCGGGCGCTGGGTCGTCCAGCTCTGCAATGATTTTTTTGCCCATGATTATGCTGTACCGGCAGAAGCCGGAGGCGTCTGGCCCCAATGCGATGCGCTTCGCGATCTGCTGCGCCAGCTTCTTGTGGTCACCCTCATCAACGACCCGCACCGCTACCGGCTGGAGGCGTACCGCTGGCTGAGCGAGATATTGCTGTTGCTGACCAGCCGCTTTCAACAGCCCGCCCGTATGCTGTCCCGGGAACTTTCCTCAGCGCACAGCAAACGCATCGCCCGGGTGATAGAGCGGATCAATGCCAGTTATTCCCGCCGTATTACGCTTGCGGAAATCGCCGCGAGTGAATATGTCTCTGAAGCCTGGCTCTCTCGTCTCTTTCGCAAGGAGGTGGGGATCAGTTTCATGCAGTACATCACCCACCTGCGGCTGGAAAAGGCGGCCGACGCTCTCCGGCTGACGAACCGACCGCTGCATCAGATTGCGCTTGAGCAGGGTTTCGCCAGCACGCGTATGATGAGCGATCGGTTCAGGCGTGTTCACAATATGTCTCCGGGTGAGTTTCGTAAGGCCCGGCGCCAGCACCCGGAGGCGGCACGTATTCGGACGGACAGGCGTGAGCAGCGCTATCCGGTCGCCGTGGACAAGCTGTTTAGCCTGCTCAATGAACCGGTGGCGCGCGGTTGGGGAGCCTCGCCGCTCATCGTTCATCCGCAGCAGGAGCAGAGCCTGGATCTTGAGCAGCTCAATCCTCTTTCTGCCTCGCTGCGCCGTATGCGGGTGGTCATTACCCTGCGTGAGCTCGACGATTTGCTGCGTGAGGACGTCCGACAAAATCTGGAGGCGATAAATGAGGCCATTCCCATTGAGGGAATTGATATCGCCGAACCTTTTCTCAGCAGTCGTCTGTTTGCCACCGGGTGGGATGACCCCCAGATGGCGGGCTACGCCTGCTGGTACAATCTGCATCAGCTCTTCACCTGGCTGGCAAAAAAGCAGTGGACGGTGCTACTGCACACCGGCGTAACGACCCGTCGCGATCTTCTTACCCGTTTTTTACAACAGTCGGTTAATCATTTTTCGCCAGAGATCACCGCGGGCTGGCACTTCGTCATGCACTGGTCAACACAGGCAAGTGAGGAGACCCGGGAGCAGGTCTGGCTGGCCCAGCAAAAGGCAATACGAACTTATCTTCCGCAGGCAAAGTTTGGTTTATGGCACCGATTTGCCCCCGTCAGCGCGGGCGTAAGTGAGGATACCCTGTTCAGTTCAGCCATCCTGATGCAGGCCGATTTTCTTGCCTGTTCGGCCGATGCCAATGAGCTTCTCGATCCCGCGCAGCTGGAGGCAACCCCTCTCTCCTCAACGGAAAATTATCCGATACTGAAGGTCCGCCAGATCCTCGCCGCCCTTCGCCTGCGAAAAAGTTCGCTTCCCGTCTGGCTTCTCTCCTGGAATACCCTCACCGGCAACACGCGGGCGACAAACGGCTGGTTTTTTCGTGGGGCGCTGCTGATGCAGAACCTGCTCGGGCTTTCGGAGCAGGTCTGGCTGGCGGGATTCTGGCTCAATTCAGGCCTTCAGGGAGAAGCTCGTGCGAACAACACCATCGATACCTCAAGCCTGGCGCTACAGTATAACCATGGTCTGCCGCGTCCGGTTTATTGGGTACTCTGGCTCTGGCAACGTCTGCGGGGCGAGGTGCTGGTCAATGATAAGCGTGTCCTGCTTACGCGCCATCGCAATGGTTATCAGCTGTTGCTGCGTAATGTGGTGGTTTTTAATCCGCTCCTTTCCAGTGAAGAAGCATTCATCCAGCGTTTTCGCCAGCAGTATCATTTACACCTGAAGGGAATGCGCGGTAAATGGCGAATTAAATGTCATCTGTTTGATCAGCACAACGGCGCGCTCTATCCGTTACTTGAAGGGGTTGGCAGCAAAAGCGGCCCTGATGAAGAGATGTGGCGCTGGATAGCGCATAAAGCGCGTCCAACGCTTTCCGTACGCGATGAACGCCTTTATGACGGCTGGCAACTGAGTGAATCACTGGAGAGTAATGCGCTGGTGCTCTACGAGTTTACGCCGCTCGTGCCTCGTGAGGCCGCAACGGAGGAGATTCACTCCCCGCGGTAGACGCAGCCTGCCGTGCAGGTCTCTTTGATCATCACTGCGCTCAGCAGCGGCACCAGCGGTTTCATCTGATCCCAAATCCATTTCGCCAGCACTTCGCTGGTCGGGTTTTCAAGGCCCGGAATATCATTCAGATAGTAGTGATCGAGACGATCGTAGGTCGGCTTAAACGCAGCCTTCAGTTCGGCAAAGTCCATGATCCAGCCCGTATGGGGATCGACTTCACCGGTGATTTCAAGACGCACCATAAACGAGTGTCCATGCAGGCGGCCACATTTGTGCCCGGCAGGAACGTGTGGAAGGTGGTGTGCGGCTTCGAAGGTGAAATCTTTAAACAGTGTGGTGGACATCATAGCTCTCAGGAATGCGGAAAAAACCGCCGCATAGTACCGGAAAGCACAATTTTTATCATTAACTAAAACGGCTCTGAACGGTCACCGCCTCGTATTCATGGTGTTTATCGGCCTTTATTGTTTTATTTCAGATAGTTATTTAATCGCTTTTATCGTTAAGAACGATAACTAAAACAGGTTAGTCCATTTGGTTATTTATTATTTCCATCCCTTCTTTAATTGTTATTATCCCCGCCGTTAACCTTATCTTCAGTTTGGATTTATTCGCTTAAAGTCCGCTTTGCTACTGGAACATAACGACGCATGACAACACAGGCCCCACCTTCAAATTTGCTTCCCCTTAACCCGGAGCAACTGGCGCGCCTCCAGGCCGCGACTTCCGATTTTTCACCCACCCAGCTCGCCTGGGTCTCCGGCTATTTCTGGGGAATGCTCAATCAGCAGCCGGGTGCTATGGCTGGCGTCCCGCCAACGGCCGTTGAAATTCCTGCCATCACGCTTATCTCCGCTTCGCAAACGGGTAATGCCCGTCGTGTGGCCGAAGCGCTGCGTGATGACCTGCTCGCCGCGAAGCTGAACGTCAACCTGGTCAACGCCGGGGATTATAAATTCAAACAGATCGCGTCAGAAAAACTGCTGGTGGTGGTGGCGTCAACGCAGGGGGAAGGTGAGCCTGCGGAAGAAGCCGTCGCGCTGCATAAGTTCCTGTTCTCGAAAAAAGCGCCCAGGCTGGAGGGCACCGCCTTTGCCGTCTTCGGCCTCGGTGATACGTCCTATGAATTTTTCTGCCAGTCCGGTAAAGACTTCGACAGCAAGCTGGCGGAGCTGGGTGCAGAGCGCCTGCTGGATCGCGTAGACGCTGATGTCGAATACCAGGCCGCCGCCGCCGAATGGCGGACGCGCATCGTTGAGGTGCTGAAGGCCCGCGTCCCGAAAGAGACGCCAGCGCAGGCCGCCGTTACCGCAGCGGGCACCGTCAACGAAATCCACACCAGCCCTTACACGAAAGAGGCGCCGCTGACGGCGAGCCTGTCGGTAAACCAGAAAATCACGGGCCGTGATTCGGAAAAAGACGTGCGCCATATCGAAATCGATCTCGGTGACTCCGGCCTGCGTTATCAGCCTGGCGATGCGCTGGGCGTCTGGTATCAGAACGATCCGGCGCTGGTGAAAGAGCTGGTCGAGCTGCTGTGGCTGAAAGGCACGGAGCCGGTCCAGGTGGAAGGTAAAACCTTACCGCTCTCTGAGGCGCTTCAGTGGCATTTCGAGCTGACGGTGAACACCGCCAATATCGTTGAAAACTACGCCACCTTAACGCGCAGCGAGTCCCTTCTGCCGCTGGTGGGGGACAAAGTGAAGTTACAGCATTACGCCGCGACGACGCCGATTGTCGATATGGTGCGTTTCTCCCCGGCACAGCTGGATGCCGACGCGCTGATCGGCCTGCTGCGTCCGCTAACGCCGCGTCTTTACTCCATCGCCTCCTCACAGGCGGAAGTGGAAAACGAAGTCCACATCACCGTTGGCGTGGTGCGTTACGACATCGAAGGCCGCGCGCGGGCGGGCGGGGCGTCGGGCTTCCTGGCCGACCGCGTGGAAGAAGAGGGCGAGGTGCGCGTCTTTATCGAACACAACGACAACTTCCGCCTGCCGGCAAACCCGGAAACGCCGGTGATCATGATTGGCCCGGGCACCGGCATCGCACCGTTCCGCGCCTTTATGCAGCAGCGTGCAGCGGACGAGGCGCCGGGTAAAAACTGGCTGTTCTTCGGCAACCCGCATTTTACTGAAGATTTCCTCTACCAGGTTGAATGGCAGCGCTACGTCAAAGAGGGCGTGCTGACCCGCATCGATCTGGCCTGGTCCCGCGATCAGAAAGAAAAAGTATACGTACAAGACAAACTGCGCGAACAGGGCGCAGAGCTGTGGCGCTGGATCAATGACGGCGCCCACATTTATGTCTGCGGCGACGCCAATCGCATGGCGAAAGACGTTGAGCAGGCACTGCTGGAAGTGATTGCCGAATTCGGCGGTATGGATGCCGAAACGGCGGATGAATTTTTAAGTGAGCTGCGCGTAGAGCGCCGTTATCAGCGAGATGTCTACTAATGAGCGAAAAACATCCTGGCCCACTGGTGGTCGAAGGCAAACTGTCTGATGCCGAGCGCATGAAGGTAGAGAGCAACTACCTGCGCGGTACCATTGCCGAAGATTTAAATGACGGCCTGACCGGCGGTTTCAAAGGCGACAACTTCCTGCTGATCCGTTTCCACGGTATGTACCAGCAGGACGACCGCGATATCCGCGCCGAACGTGCCGAACAGAAGCTGGAGCCGCGTCATGCGATGCTGCTGCGCTGCCGCCTGCCGGGTGGCATCATCACCACCAAACAGTGGCAGGCGATTGACAAGTTTGCCGGTGAAAACACGATTTACGGCAGCATCCGTCTGACTAACCGTCAGACCTTCCAGTTCCACGGCATTCTGAAGAAAAACGTCAAGCCGGTGCACCAGATGCTGCACTCCGTGGGGCTGGACGCGCTGGCGACCGCCAACGACATGAACCGTAACGTGCTTTGCACCTCGAACCCGTATGAGTCCGAGCTGCACGCCGAAGCGTACGAGTGGGCGAAGAAGATCTCCGAGCACCTGCTGCCACGCACGCGTGCCTATGCGGAGATCTGGCTCGATCAGGAGAAAGTCGCGACCACGGACGAAGAGCCGATCCTCGGTCAGACCTACCTGCCGCGCAAATTCAAGACCACGGTGGTTATCCCGCCGCAGAACGATATCGACCTGCACGCCAACGACATGAACTTCGTGGCGATTGCCGAAAATGGCAAGCTGGTCGGCTTTAACCTGCTGGTGGGCGGCGGTTTGTCCATCGAGCATGGGAACAAGAAAACCTACGCCCGCACCGCGAGCGAGTTCGGCTTCCTGCCGCTGGAGCACACGCTGGCCGTGGCTGAGGCGGTGGTCACGACCCAGCGCGACTGGGGTAACCGTACCGACCGTAAAAACGCGAAAACCAAATACACCCTGGAGCGCGTGGGCGTCGAGACGTTCAAAGAAGAAGTGGAGCGTCGCGCGGGGATCAAGTTTGAGCCGATCCGCCCTTACGAATTCACCGGTCGCGGCGATCGCATTGGCTGGGTGAAAGGTATCGATAATAAATGGCACCTGACGCTGTTTATTGAAAACGGTCGTATTCTGGATTATCCGGGCCGCCCGCTGAAAACCGGTCTGCTGGAAATTGCTAAGATCCATAAAGGCGAGTTCCGCATTACCGCCAACCAGAACCTGATTATTGCCGGCGTGCCGGAAAGCCAGAAGGCGAAGATCGAGAAGCTGGCGCGCGATCATGGGTTGATGAATGCGGTTAAACCACAGCGTGAAAACTCGATGGCCTGCGTGTCGTTCCCGACCTGCCCGCTGGCGATGGCCGAAGCGGAACGTTTCCTGCCGTCCTTCACTGATAAAGTGGAAGCGATTCTGGAAAAGCACGGTATTCCGGACGAGCATATTGTTATGCGCGTCACCGGCTGCCCGAACGGCTGCGGTCGCGCGATGCTGGCCGAGCTGGGTCTGGTGGGCAAAGCGCCGGGTCGTTACAACGTGCACCTTGGCGGCAACCGTATGGGGACGCGCATTCCGCGTATGTACCGTGAAAATATTACGGAACCGGAAATTCTTGATTCCATCGACGAGCTTGTCGGGCGCTGGGCGAAAGAGCGTGAAGCGGGTGAAGGCTTCGGCGACTTTACGGTGCGTGCGGGCATCATTCGCCCGGTGCTCGATCCCGCCAGGGATTTCTGGGAGTAACGCATCCTTTGCCCGGTGGCGCTTCGCTTACCGGGCCTACGGGTTTTGTAGGCCGGGCAAACGCAGTGCCGCCCGGCAAAACAGGCAAACGAGGTTCTTATGTCCGTACTCGATCTAAACGCCCTTAATGACCTGCCAAAAGTCGAACGCATTCTGGCCCTGGCAGAAACCAACGCCCAGCTGGAAAAACTCGACGCCGAAGGGCGCGTGGCGTGGGCGCTGGAAAACCTGCCGGGTGACTATGTGCTGTCGTCAAGCTTTGGCATCCAGGCGGCGGTCAGCCTGCACCTGGTGAATCGGATCCGCCCGGACATACCGGTGATCCTCACCGATACCGGCTATCTGTTCCCGGAGACCTACCAGTTTATTGACGAGCTGACGGACAAGCTCAAGCTGAACCTCAAAGTTTACCGCGCGACGGAAAGCGCGGCCTGGCAGGAGGCGCGCTACGGCAAGCTGTGGGAACAGGGCGTTGAGGGCATTGAGAAATACAATGAGATCAACAAGGTCGAGCCGATGAACCGGGCGCTGAAAGAGCTGAACGCTCAGACCTGGTTCGCGGGCCTGCGCCGCGAGCAGTCCGGGAGCCGGGCAACGCTGCCGGTGCTGGCGGTGCAGCGCGGCGTGTTCAAAGTGCTGCCGATCATCGACTGGGATAACCGCACGGTGTACCAGTATCTGCAAAAGCACGGGCTGAAGTACCATCCGCTGTGGGATCAAGGCTACCTGTCGGTAGGCGACACCCACACCACGCGTAAATGGGAACCGGGAATGGCGGAAGAAGAGACGCGATTCTTTGGGCTGAAGCGCGAGTGCGGGCTGCACGAAGGGTAATGTCGTTTCGCCCGGTGGCGCTGCGCTTATCGGGCCTACAACGGCACAAAACGTAGGCCCGGTAAGGCGTAGCCGCCACCGGGCTTTACGACATCAGGCTTTCCCTGCTTTCGCCAGCTCCTTCACCAGCGGCAGCATCACTTTAACCACATCCCGGCTGCGGTGCTCAATCCGCTGCGGCAGCGCTTTATCAATGTGCTGCTGATTATCCAGCCGCACATCATGCCAGCTGGTGCCGTCCGGAAAGGCTTTCGATTTGCTGCGCTGCTGATAGCCATCTTTTTTGCCCAGCGCCCAGTTCGTCGCCTCGACGTAAAGCACCGGAATGCCCGCCTTATCAAACACTTCACCGTCATTACAGCAGCCTGTGCCTTTAGGATACTGCGGGTTACCGCCCGGATTTGTCGCGGCATAGACGCCATGCGTGCGGGCAAGCGCCAGCGCGCGGTCGCGGGTGAGTTTACGTACGCTGCTCGGCGTGCTCTGTCCGCTATTAAAATAGAGCTTATCCCCCACGATCAGATTATCGAGGTTAATCACCAGCAACGTATTTTTCTTCTCCTCAGCGCTCATGCGCTTAAGGAGATTCTCAGCGCCGAGTTTTCCTTCTTCTTCGCCGCTGGTCGCAACAAAGCGAATGCTGTATTTCGTCGGAATATTCTTCAGGCGTTCGGCCAGCTCAAGCATCACGCCCAGACCCGCCGCATTGTCATCCAGTCCCTGAAGCGTCAGCCCGCCGAGGTTATTATCGACATCGGCGTCGCTCAACGGCGTGTAGGTATCAAGGTGCGCCATAATAATAATCTGCTCAGCCGCCTTTCCTTCGTGCGCCGCAATGACCGTGCTGCCGGTTACGTTATGCCAGTTCTGCGTTTTATTGCGTGTGGTATAGATGTAGCGGCTATGGAAAGCGCGAATGTCGCTCTCATAGCCCATATCCGCAAATTGCTGACGGATATAGTCTGCCGAGAGCATCTCGGCTGGGGTTCCGGTCATACGGCCCGGAAAGACCGTCGCAATATGCCGCGCCTGCATACTGGCTATTTCACCGTAAGATTGATTTTTTGCCTGAGCCGGAAGGATAAAGCAAACGCCGAGCGCCAGGGCAACGAATCGGTGGCGCATTGCGGAAAACATAGTGAGTCCTTAAAAACAGAGCAAAATTTTAACCCGCATAGTATGAAACTGTGATCGGGTAGACACAATTTGAATTGCTCCTAAATGCCCGAAATTTCGCGTGTTAAGCACTTTTTGATATTTGCTTTTCCACGGCGTTATTCCATTGAGTAACTACTCATTCCAATTCGTAATTTCATTCGATCTAAGCCGCCCCCTATAGTCCCTTTATTCGTGGTTGTTAGTGAGTTGTTGCCTGTGGACTATCTCCCCCTTTTTGCTGCCTTAAAAGACCGACCGGTACTGGTTGTCGGGACGGGTGAAATTGCCGATCGCAAAATCGCCTTCCTGCAACGCGCCGGGGCGCAGGTGCAGATCGTTGCAGAGGCGGATTTTGAAGAGTCTCAGATCGACAGCGTGGTGCTGGTGATTGCGGCAACCGAAGATCGGGCGCTCAACCGCCGCATCTCCGACGCAGCCCAGGCCCGTCACCGTCTGGTGAACGTGGTAGACGACCAGCCGTTATGTTCATTTATCTTCCCGTCGATTGTCGACCGCTCGCCGCTGCTGGTGGCGATCTCCTCCGGCGGCACCGCCCCGGTGCTGGCGCGCGTGCTGAGAGAAAAAATCGAAGCGCTGCTGCCGACCAGCCTCGGACGCATGGCGGAGAAGGCCAGCTACTGGCGCAACCATTTGAAAACGCGTCTGACCAGCGTGACGGAACGCCGTCGCTTCTGGGAGCGTGTGTTTCGCGGCCGCTTTGCCAGCCTGATGCAGGCCGGTAACGAGACGGCGGCGCAACAAATTCTCGAAGACGAACTGGATAACCCCGGCAGTACGGGCGGGGAGATCATTCTGGTGGGCGCCGGGCCGGGCGATGCCGGGCTGCTCACGCTGCGTGGCCTCCAGGTTCTTCAGGATGCGGATGTCGTGTTCTATGACCACCTGGTCACCGACGGTATTCGCGAGCTGATCCGCCGTGACGCGGAGCAAATTTGCGTCGGCAAACGTGCCGGCGAGCACTCCGTGCCCCAGCACGACACCAACCAGATGCTGATTGCCGCCGCGAAAGCGGGCAAGACCGTGGTGCGCCTGAAAGGGGGCGACCCGTTTATCTTCGGTCGTGGTGGCGAGGAGTTGCAGGCGGCAGCCGAAGCGGGCGTTCCGTTTCAGGTGGTCCCAGGCATTACGGCGGCGTCTGCCGTCACGGCCTACGCCGGTATTCCGCTGACCCATCGCGATTACGCCCAGAGCGTGACCTTTGTGACCGGGCACTATAAAGCCGACAGCACGCCGTTTGACTGGTCGCATCTCGCCCAGAGCCGACAAACGCTGGCGATTTATATGGGCACGATGAAAGCGGCAGACATCAGCGAACAGCTTATTCAGCACGGTCGCGATGCGGCGACGCCGGTAGCGGTGATCTCCCGCGGGACACGCGTCGATCAGCATGTCGCCATCGGCACCTTACAAGACCTTGCAACCCTGGCGAAAGACGCCCCAATGCCCGCCCTGATTGTGGTGGGAGAAGTGGTGCAGCTGCACAGCACGCTCGCCTGGTTCCAACACACAACCGACACAGAAGGCTTTGGCGCTTCTGTTATAAATTTGGCTTAAGGAACGGTTATGGACCAAAAACGACTTACTCACTTGCGGCAGCTCGAAGCGGAAAGTATCCACATTATCCGCGAAGTGGCCGCCGAGTTTTCTAACCCGGTGATGATGTACTCCATCGGTAAAGATTCCAGCGTCATGCTGCACCTGGCGCGTAAAGCGTTTTATCCGGGTACGCTGCCGTTCCCGCTGTTACACGTGGATACCGGCTGGAAATTCCGCGAGATGTACGAGTTTCGTGACCGTACCGCCAAAGCCTACGGCTGCGAGCTGCTGGTGCACAAAAACCCGGAAGGGGTGGCGATGGGCATCAACCCGTTCGTGCACGGCAGCGCCAAGCATACCGACATCATGAAAACCGAAGGGCTGAAGCAGGCGCTGAATAAATACGGTTTTGATGCGGCCTTCGGCGGCGCGCGACGTGACGAAGAGAAATCCCGCGCCAAAGAGCGTATCTACTCTTTCCGCGACCGCTTCCACCGCTGGGACCCGAAAAACCAGCGTCCGGAGCTGTGGCACAACTACAACGGCCAGATCAACAAGGGCGAAAGCATTCGCGTTTTCCCGCTCTCCAACTGGACCGAGCTGGATATCTGGCAGTACATCTACCTGGAAAATATTGAGATCGTTCCGCTGTATCTGGCGGCCGAGCGCCCGGTGCTGGAGCGCGACGGCATGCTGATGATGATCGACGACGATCGCATTGATTTACAGCCGGGCGAAGTGATCAAAAAACAGATGGTCCGTTTCCGTACTCTCGGCTGCTGGCCGTTGACCGGCGCGGTGGAATCCAGTGCGCAGACGCTGCCCGAGATCATCGAGGAGATGCTGGTGTCGACCACCAGTGAGCGACAGGGCCGCGTGATTGACCGCGACCAGGCAGGCTCCATGGAGCTGAAGAAACGTCAGGGTTATTTCTAAGGAGCCGCCATGAATACGACTATTGCCCAACAAATTGCCGATGAAGGCGGCGTAGAAGCTTATCTGCACGCCCAACAGTACAAAAGCCTGCTGCGTTTCCTGACCTGCGGCAGCGTGGATGACGGGAAAAGTACCCTGATTGGTCGTCTGCTGCACGACACGCGCCAGATCTACGAAGATCAGCTCTCTTCCCTGCACAATGACAGCAAACGCCACGGCACCCAGGGCGAAAAACTCGACCTGGCGCTGCTGGTGGACGGCTTGCAGGCGGAGCGCGAGCAGGGCATTACCATTGATGTCGCCTATCGCTACTTCTCTACCGAAAAGCGCAAATTTATTATCGCCGATACTCCGGGGCACGAGCAGTACACCCGTAACATGGCGACCGGCGCGTCCACCTGTGACCTGGCGATCCTGCTGATCGACGCCCGTAAAGGTGTGCTGGATCAGACTCGTCGTCACAGCTTTATCTCTACGCTGCTGGGGATCAAGCATCTGGTGGTGGCGGTGAACAAAATGGATCTGGTGGACTACAGCGAAGCGCGTTTCGACGAGATCCGCCAGAGCTACCTGACCTTTGCTGAACAGCTGCCGGGCAACCTCGATATTCGCTTTGTGCCGCTGTCGGCGCTGGAAGGGGATAACGTCGCCTCTCAGAGCGCGAACATGCCGTGGTACAGCGGCCCGACGCTGCTGGAAGTGCTGGAAACCGTTGAAATTCAGCGCGTGGTCGATACCCAGCCGATGCGCTTCCCGGTGCAGTACGTGAACCGTCCGAACCTCGATTTCCGCGGCTTCTCCGGTACTCTCGCTTCAGGCTCCGTGAAGGTGGGTCAGCGCGTCAAGGTGCTGCCATCCGGCGTGGAATCGACCATCGCCCGTATCGTCACCTTTGATGGCGATCTGGACGAAGCCGGGGCAGGTGAAGCGGTAACCCTGGTACTGAAAGACGAAATTGATATCAGCCGCGGCGACCTGCTGGTCGACGCGCAGGAAACGCTGGCGGCGGTGCAGGGCGCATCCGTGGATGTAGTGTGGATGGCCGAACAGCCGCTGACCGCAGGCCAGAGCTATGACATTAAAATCGCCGGCAAGAAAACCCGCGCCCGCGTGGACGGCATTCAGTTCCAGGTGGACATCAACAACCTGACCCACCGTGACGTGAGCGAGCTGCCGCTGAACGGCATCGGTCTGGTGGATATGACCTTCGACGAGCCGCTGGTGCTGGATCCGTATCAGCAGAATCCGGTGACGGGCGGGCTGATCTTCATTGACCGCCTGACCAACGTCACCGTCGGTGCCGGCATGGTCCGCGAGCCTGACGCACAGGCGAGCGTGACGTCTGAGTTCAGCGCCTTCGAGCTGGAACTGAACGCGCTGGTGCGTAAGCACTTCCCGCACTGGGGCGCACGCGATCTGCTGGGAGGCAAGTGATGGCCGCCCATGATGAGAACGTCGTCTGGCATCCTCATCCGGTCACCGTCGCCCAGCGCGAACAGCTCCACGGTCACCGTGGGGTTGTGCTGTGGTTTACCGGGCTGTCTGGCTCCGGTAAATCCACGGTGGCAGGCGCACTGGAAGAGGCGCTGCATCAGCAGGGGGTGAGCACCTACCTGCTGGACGGCGACAACGTGCGTCACGGCCTGTGCAGCGATTTAGGGTTCAGCGATGAAGACCGTAAAGAGAACATTCGTCGGGTAGGGGAAGTCGCCAGCCTGATGGCGGATGCCGGGCTGGTGGTGCTAACGGCATTTATCTCACCGCACCGCGCCGAACGTCAGATGGTGCGTGAGCGCGTGGGGCAGAATCGCTTTATTGAAGTGTTTGTGGATACCCCGCTGGCAATCTGCGAAGCGCGCGATCCAAAAGGGCTGTACAAAAAAGCCCGCGCGGGAGAGCTGCGAAACTTCACCGGCATTGACTCGGTTTACGAAGCGCCTGAATCCCCTGAGATTCATCTGGAAGGCCAACAATTGGTAACAAATTTAGTAAGCCAATTATTAGACCTGCTCAGACGGGACGATATTATCAGATCCTGAGACGGTATCGTTCGGGAGCTGTCTTCCCGAGCGATGAGTCACGGTCACAGGATTAGCTATGCGCAACAGTGAAAACTACATGATTACCACCGGGTCGGAACCGTTAACGACCGACGACGAGACGACCTGGTCCTTCCCTGGGGCGATAGTCGGCTTCGTGTCGTGGTTACTGGCGCTGGGTATCCCGTTTTTGATCTACGGTGGTAACACCCTCTTTTTTTTCCTCTATACCTGGCCTTTCTTTCTGGCGCTGATGCCCGTTGCGGTGGTTGTGGGCGTGGCGCTGCACTCCCTTTTCAACGGCAAGCTCCTGTATAGTACGTTCATCACTATCGCCACCGTTGTGGTCATCTTTGGCCTGCTGTTTTTATGGCTGATGGGCTAACTTACGGCATAATTAAAACCCCGCAGTAGAGTCCAGCGGAAAGTTATGGGATGATGATGCCGTTTTTTCAGGGGGCAGGATGGGTAAACTAACGCTGCTGTTGCTGGCTTTGCTGGTCTGGCTGCAATATTCGCTGTGGTTCGGCAAAAACGGACTGCACGACTACAGCCGGGTGAGCGATGACGTCGCGGCACAGCAGGCTACAAACGCCAAACTTAAAGCGCGTAACGATCAACTTTTTGCTGAAATTGATGACCTCAATGGCGGCCAGGAGGCGATTGAGGAACGCGCACGCAATGAACTCAGTATGACTAAGCCGGGCGAAACGTTTTATCGCCTGGTTCCGGATGCGTCTAAACGCAATCAGGGCTCCGCACAAAACAATCGATAATCAGGCCCAGGATTACGACATGGCAGCAACTTTTTCGGACGTCTGTGCCGTGGTGCCGGCCGCAGGTTTTGGCCGGCGCATGCAGACAGAATGTCCTAAGCAGTACCTCTCAATTGGCGATAAAACGATCCTCGAGCACGCCGTGGCAGCGCTGCTGTCGCATGCCCGGGTGAAACGCGTGGTTATTGCCATCAGCCCCGGCGATGCGCGTTTTGCACAGCTCCCGCTGGCAAATCATCCTCAGATTACCGTTGTTGACGGCGGCGCCGAGCGGGCCGACTCTGTTCTGGCGGGCATTCAGGCTGCCGGGAACGCGCAGTGGGTGCTGGTGCACGATGCCGCGCGTCCCTGTCTGCATCACGACGATCTGTCACGTCTGCTGGCCCTGAGTGAAACCAGTAACGTGGGCGGCATTCTGGCCGCCCCGGTGCGTGACACCATGAAGCGTGCCGAACCGGGTAAACCGGCGATTGCCCACACCGTCGAGCGCGTCGATCTCTGGCACGCGCTGACGCCACAATTTTTTCCCCTCCAATTACTCCACGACTGCTTAACGCGTGCGCTTAAAGAAGGTGCGACCATTACGGACGAAGCCTCGGCGCTGGAGTATTGCGGTTTCCACCCAACGCTTGTTGAAGGGCGCGCTGATAATATAAAAGTGACGCGCCCGGAAGACTTACAGCTCGCGGAATTTTATCTTACCCGTACGACCCCTCAGGAGAAGGCATAATGCGTATTGGACACGGTTTTGATGTACACGCCTTTGGCGGCGTTGGCCCAATTATCATTGGCGGCGTGCGCATTCCATACGAAAAAGGTTTGCTGGCGCATTCTGATGGCGACGTGGCGCTGCATGCGCTGACCGACGCGCTGCTGGGTGCCGCCGCGTTGGGCGACATTGGTAAACTGTTCCCGGACACCGATCCTGCTTTTAAAGGCGCAGACAGCCGCGAACTGCTGCGCGAAGCCTGGCGTCGTATTCAGGCCAAAGGCTACACCCTCGGCAACGTTGATGTGACGATCATTGCTCAGGCACCGAAGATGCTGCCGCACATCCCTCAGATGCGCGTGTTTATCGCTGAAGATCTGGGCTGCCATATGGACGACGTCAACGTCAAAGCGACCACCACGGAGAAGCTGGGCTTTACCGGTCGTGGCGAAGGCATTGCCTGTGAAGCCGTGGCGCTGCTGGTGAAGGCGGTCAAATGACGGATTTCGACAACCTGACGTATCTGCACGGCAAACCGCAGGGCAAGGGTCTGCTGAAAGCCAACCCTGAAGATTTCGTGGTAGTGGAAGATCTGGGTTTTGAGCCGGACGGCGAAGGCGAGCACATCCTGGTGCGCATTCTGAAAAACGGCTGCAACACCCGCTTCGTGGCGGACGCGCTGGCAAAATTCCTCAACATTCACGCCCGCGAGGTGAGCTTTGCCGGTCAAAAGGATAAGCATGCCGTGACCGAACAGTGGCTTTGCGCCCGCGTGCCCGGCAATGCCATGCCCGATTTAAGCAAATTTGAGCTTGAGGGCTGTAAGGTACTGGAGTATGCCCGCCACAAACGCAAATTGCGTCCGGGAGCGTTGAAAGGCAACGATTTCACGCTGGTGCTGCGTGAAGTGACCGACCGCGATGACGTTGAAAAACGCCTTAAGGCCATTACCGAACGCGGCGTGCCAAACTATTTTGGCGCACAGCGCTTTGGCATTGGTGGCAGCAACCTGCTGGGCGCGCTGCGCTGGGCGCAAAGCAGCGCGCCGGTGCGCGACAGGAATAAACGCAGTTTTTGGTTGTCGGCAGCCCGCAGTGCGTTGTTTAATCAGATTGTGAGCGAACGGCTGAAAAAACCGGACGCGAATCAAGTTGTTGTCGGCGATGCGCTACAATTAGCGGGACGCGGAAGCTGGTTTGTGGCAACGGCCGATGAGATGGCCGATGCCCAGTCGCGCGTGGACGCTAAATCGCTGATGATTACCGCCGCCTTGCCGGGCTCAGGCGACTGGGGAACCCAGGGCGAGGCGCTGGCCGCTGAGCAGTCAGCGGTGGCGGATGCGCCAGAATTACAATCATTGCTGGTGCGGGAAAAAGTCGAGGCGGCGCGCCGTGCGATGCTCCTCTACCCGCAACAGCTGAGCTGGAACTGGTGGGATGACGTAACCGTCGAGTTACGCTTCTGGCTGCCGGCAGGTAGCTTTGCCACCAGTGTTGTCAGGGAACTTATCAACACGTCGGGTGATTATGCGAATATTGCTGAGTAACGATGACGGGATCCATGCGCCAGGTATTCAGACGCTGGCGAAACACCTCCGCGAATTTGCGGATGTGCAGGTCGTGGCTCCCGATCGTAACCGCAGTGGCGCGTCTAACTCATTGACGCTGGAGTCTTCACTTCGCACCTTTACCTTTGAGAATGGCGATATTGCCGTCCAGATGGGGACGCCGACCGATTGCGTGTTTCTGGGCGTAAATGCGCTGATGCGCCCGCGGCCGGATGTTGTGGTCTCCGGCATCAATGCCGGGCCGAATCTTGGCGATGATGTGATTTACTCCGGCACCGTGGCCGCGGCGATGGAGGGGCGTCACCTGGGGTTCCCGGCGCTGGCGGTCTCGTTAAACGGCCACACCCACTATGACACTGCCGCCGCGGTAACCTGCTCTATTCTCCGTGCGCTTGGCCGCGAGCCGCTGCGTACCGGACGTATCCTCAATATTAACGTGCCGGATCTCCCGCTGGACGAGATCAAAGGGATCCGCGTGACGCGCTGCGGCAGTCGCCATCCTGCCGATCAGGTTATTCCCCAGCAGGATCCGCGCGGCAATACCCTGTACTGGATCGGCCCGCCGGGAGATAAATGCGATGCCGGGCCAGACACCGACTTCGCTGCGGTGGATGAGGGTTACGTTTCCGTTACGCCGTTGCACGTAGATTTAACCGCTTATAGCGCGCATGATGTGGTGTCGGACTGGTTAGATCGGGTCGGAGTGAACGCGCAATGGTAAGTAAACGTGTACAAACTCTTCTGGAACAATTACGCGCACAGGGGATCGCCAACGAGCAGGTGCTGGATGCGCTTGCCCAGGTTCCCCGTGAGAAGTTTGTAGATGAGGCGTTTGAACACAAAGCGTGGGAAAACGTGGCGCTGCCCATCGGGCAAGGCCAGACGATTTCGCAGCCTTACATGGTGGCGCGTATGACGGAGCTTCTGGAGTTAACGCCAGACTCCCGGGTGCTGGAAATTGGCACCGGTTCAGGGTATCAGACCGCGATCCTGGCCCACCTTGTGCACCATGTCTGTTCCGTGGAACGGATTAAAGGCTTGCAGTGGCAGGCGCGCCGTCGCCTGAAACAGCTTGATTTACATAATGTATCGACACGCCACGGCGATGGATGGCAGGGTTGGCAGGCTCGCGCCCCGTTTGACGCCATAATAGTCACGGCCGCGCCACCTGAAATTCCCGCTGCACTTCTCTCGCAGCTGGACGAGGGCGGCATTCTAGTTTTGCCCGTCGGCGATGAGCAGCAGCTTTTAAAGCGCGTTCGTCGACGCGGCGGCGAGTTTATTATCGATACCGTGGAAGCCGTGCGCTTTGTGCCCCTGGTTAAGGGCGAGCTGGCCTGAGACTCGGATTTTTCCAGGGTTATTGAGGCAAATTCAGCGTATGGTGTGGCGCGATAGGTTCGTGCCATCACGGTTATTTTTAAGTCACTGGTAGTTAACACATTCCTGGGGGATAAATGAGCGCGGGAAGCCCAAAATTCACCATCAGCCGTGTTGCGGCATTATCACTGGTTTCGCTCTGGCTGGCAGGCTGTACAAGTTCTGACAATGCACCTGCGCCCGTCAGTTCCGTCAATGGAACCAGCGGCTCGGGTAACACGTCCAGCGGAATGTTGATTACCCCTCCGCCTAAAATGGGCACGTCCACGGCGCAGCAAACTCCGCAGATCCAGCCGGTTCAGCGTCCAGTTACGCAGCCTTCGCAGATTCAGCCAGTGGATCAGCCTGTTCAGACCGAAAATGGCCGCATAGTGTATAACCGTAAGTATGGGAACATTCCGAAAGGTAGCTATACCGGCGGCAGCACCTATACCGTGAAGCGCGGCGATACGCTGTTCTATATTGCCTGGATCACCGGGAACGATTTCCGCGATCTGGCACAGCGAAACAACGTCCAGGCCCCGTATGGTCTGGAAGTCGGGCAAACGCTCCAGGTAGGCAATGCAACGGGTACCCCACTGACGCCTGGCAACACGGTTTCAGCGGCCGATGTGACGGCTCAAAATAACAGCGTTAAGCCTGCACAAAAATCCACCACGGTGGTTGCTTCACAACCTGTAATTACGTATTCTGAGGATTCAGGTGATCAGAGTGCTAACAAAATGTTGCCGAATAATAAAGGTACTGCGACTGTTGTCACAGCACCGACTACGGCACCTGTGGTTAGCTCTACTGTACCGACTGCAAGCAGTCAGAATGCCAGCTCGTCAATCACCACCTGGCGCTGGCCAACTGACGGCAAGATTATCGAGAACTTTGCTACCTCTGAGGGGGGCAACAAAGGGATCGATATCGCAGGCAGTAAAGGACAGGCAATCATCGCGACCGCAGACGGGCGCGTTGTCTATGCCGGTAACGCACTGCGCGGTTACGGTAATCTTATTATCATCAAACATAATGATGATTACCTGAGTGCCTACGCCCATAACGACACTATGCTGGTCCGGGAACAACAAGAAGTTAAGGCGGGGCAAAAAATCGCTACCATGGGTAGCACCGGAACCAGTTCTACACGCTTGCATTTTGAAATTCGTTACAAGGGGAAATCCGTAAACCCGCTGCAATATTTACCGCAGCGATAAATTGATGGGACATGCCAGCCAGGGTGTCTCGTCCAGGGATCACGGGTAGGAGCCACCTTATGAGTCAGAATACGCTGAAAGTTCATGATTTAAATGAAGACGCGGAATTTGATGAGAACGGAGCAGAGGCTTTTGACGAAAAAGCCTTAGTAGAAGAGGAACCCAGTGATAACGATTTGGCTGAAGAAGAGCTGTTATCGCAGGGTGCCACACAGCGTGTGCTGGACGCGACTCAGCTTTACCTTGGGGAGATTGGTTACTCCCCACTGCTAACGGCCGAAGAAGAAGTCTATTTCGCACGTCGTGCTTTGCGTGGTGATGTTGCCTCGCGTCGTCGCATGATCGAAAGTAACCTGCGACTGGTCGTGAAAATTGCCCGCCGTTACGGCAATCGTGGTCTGGCTCTGCTGGATCTGATTGAAGAGGGCAACTTAGGTCTCATCCGCGCAGTTGAGAAGTTTGACCCGGAACGCGGGTTCCGTTTCTCAACCTACGCGACCTGGTGGATTCGTCAGACCATCGAACGGGCTATTATGAACCAGACCCGTACGATTCGACTGCCGATCCACATCGTCAAAGAGTTGAATGTTTATCTGCGTACCGCGCGCGAGTTGTCCCATAAACTGGACCACGAGCCAAGTGCGGAAGAGATTGCAGAGCAACTCGATAAACCGGTTGATGACGTAAGCCGTATGCTGCGTCTCAACGAGCGCATTACCTCGGTTGACACCCCGCTGGGTGGCGACTCCGAAAAAGCGCTGCTGGACATCCTGGCCGATGAAAAAGACAACGGCCCGGAAGACACCACGCAGGACGATGACATGAAACAGAGCATCGTCAAATGGTTGTTCGAACTGAACGCCAAACAGCGTGAAGTGCTGGCACGTCGTTTCGGTTTACTGGGGTATGAAGCTGCGACACTGGAAGACGTCGGTCGTGAGATTGGCCTGACCCGTGAACGTGTTCGTCAGATTCAGGTTGAAGGACTACGTCGCCTGCGTGAAATCCTGCAAGGGCAAGGTCTGAATATCGAAGCGCTGTTCCGCGAGTAAGCAACCATTCGTCAGAAAAGGCCCGTCGTGAGACGGGCCTTTTTTATGCCTTACGGCTGCGCCGTTTCGTGCAGCAAACGCCAGGTGATGTTATCCCCTTCCTGATTAAGCACTGCGGTTGACCAGCGCACGTTGACGGGCTGGCCTGGCCGGGTTTGCGTCTCCCGGTAATGGAGCACTGCGCCGTTGTCCCATGTCTGAAGCGTTGTTAACGCATCAATGTCGATCCTGAGCCCCGGTCGGGTTCCCCGCTGCGCATATAAAAATTGGGCAAGCGCGTGATGATCTAAAGGGTTGCCACTCGGTGGAACCATCAGAAAATCCGGACGGAAACGGGCGAGCAGGGCGTCCCGATCGCCTTCGCCTGCACCTAACCAGTTTTCAAGGGCGACGTGAATGTCGAGGATCTCTTGTTCGAAATGGGTCATGGTTGCTCCTGTTGCAGTTGCGCAAGTAACTGCGTGTTGTTAAGACGGTAGACGTACAGTACGGGCAGTAGGGTGATGACTGCGGCAAAAACAAACATCCCGTGCCAGGCGGCCAGCGGCGCGACATAATCCTGCATGAAGCTCAGCGCCTGCGCCAGCAGCAGAGCGCCCGCAAAAAAGCTCAACTGACGATTCAGATTCCATAGCGCGCTGGCATCGGGCATATCTTCCGGTCGCATCGTCAAAAACGCGCTGCTCTGAGCCGTACTGCTGCAAAGGCTTCCCCCCGCGCCCATCAGCGCAAACGCAACGGCAGGTAGCAGCATTGCCGGGCCGACGTTAACTAAAAGCAGAATGCCCGTCGCCTGCAACAGGCAACCGATGACCACCAGCGGCCGGGGGCCGATACGGTTGAAATAGCGTCCTGTCGCGGTGATAGCCACAAACGAAGCCACAGACCACGGCAGCATAAGCATGCCCGTTGCGGCGGGTGTCATATTGGCCTCGCTCTGGAGGTAATACATGCCCGTTACGTTCACGCCGATAAAAATGCCGGGTACGCACACATAGATAAGCATGGATAAGCGCAACAGCGGATCCGTCAGCAAAGACAGGTTTACTGTCCTGGTGGTGTTTATCGGCGACGGTTCTGTTTTAAGCCACGCGCAGGCCAAAGCAAAGGTGACAATGGCGACGGGCAGGGTGGCAAAAAATATCCAGCGCCAGCTGAATGTCTGAACCAGCATACCGCCCACAGCCGGTGAGCACGCGGGGGCAAGCAGTGCGACCAGCATCACCGCCGAGGAGAGTCTGGCCCGCTCATGAGGCTTAAACTGTTGCCAGGTCAGCGCCTGACCAACCGGGATCAGTAAACCCCCTCCGGCGCCCTGTACGACTCGCCAGGCAATCAGACTTTCCAGCGAAGATGAGAGACCCGCCGCAACGGAGGCCGCGCTAAAGAGAAGCAGTGAGAGCAGGATAACGCGCTTCGGCCCGACGCGGCGCGTCAGGATACTGCTGAAAGGGATGACTAGCGTCAGCCCGGCAATGTATCCGTTACTTACCCAGGCAAGCGCGGAAGGTGTGGTATTGAAAGCACGAGCCATCGCCGGAAAGGCGATACTGGCAATAAACATGTTTATCAAATCAAGGAAAAAGCCGAGCAGAAAGACGACGGCGATTTTGCTGCGATACGTCATGGAAGTTCCTCCGGTGAGGTGGCGTATCGTATCGGCCCGCGCGTTACGGATAAACGCGACAAAGCACGATATACTGTCAACATTATTTTGACAGTTAACCAGGCAAGCGATGCTTAATTTACAGCGTACGGCGATGTTTATCGCCGTAGCGGACACCGGCAGTTTCACCGCCGCAGCGGAGGCGATGGGGCTGACAAAAGCGGTGGTCAGCTTTCATATTCGTCAGCTTGAAGAGGAGCTGGGCGTCACCCTGTTGCTGCGAACCACCCGACGCCTGACGCTGACCGAGGCGGGGAAGCTCTTTCATCAACGAAGCGTGATGCTGTTACGGGATGCAGAGCGATTGCAGGATGATGTTCGCGCCAACCACGCCGGGCTGACGGGAGAACTGCGGATCACCACCACGCCCGAATATGGCTCGCAGGTGGTGGTGCCTTTGCTGGCTGAATTTAGCCAGCTGCACCCGGATCTCCGCGTGCGGCATGTCTCTTCCTCTTTGCATGCCGATCTTATCGCCGAGCGCTTCGATGTCGCTATCCGGCTCGGCACGCTTGCAGATTCGCGCTACCACGCCGCGTTGATGACCTTCTTCACCATCCTGCCCGTGGCAACGCCAGGCTGGCTGGCAAACCATCCGGTTAACTCGCTGGAGCAGCTGGCGGAAGCGGACTGAATCATTCATGAGCGTTTAACGTCGCCGCTGCGCTGGCAGGTGAGAGGCGTTGATGAGCAGCCGGTTTCCTTTGAGATCAAGAGAGCGCCGCGCCTGTATGCAGACAGCGCCCAGGCGCTGATGGCTTTTGCCCTCGCGGGATGTGGAGTGGCGCTGCTGCCGGAGTGGCTGGTGCGAAACGCACTGGATGCAGGGGAACTGGTCTCGCTGTTACCGGCGTACACGTTCGCTCAGCAGGGCATCTATGCCGTTTATCCTGATGCCCGGCATGTGCCCGCGAAAGTGCGAACATTTATTGATTTTATGCGCGTCAGGGTTACTTAATCCTGCATCATCTTTTTAATGAGCGCTGAAAATTGCTCTCTTTCCGCGCCGTTAAGGCGCCCTAAAAACGCCTCATCCACCTCATTTCCAATCGGTTTACTGCTCTCAAGCAGGGCCTCACCTTCGGCCGTCAGAAAGACAAACCGACGGCGCTTGTCCGCCGGATCGTGCTCGCGCCTGACCAGGCCGCGTGCTTCCATGCGGCTCAGCATTTCTGCCAGCGTCGCTTTGGTGCTCACCGCGACTTCAGTCAGGGCAACCTGCTCAATGCCAGGATTTTCAGCAATTGACCGCATCACCGCATACTGTGGCTTTGTCAGTTCGGGCAATGCGTGCTGCCACTGGGCGGTATGCTGTTGAAAAAGCTGACGTAGCAGGTGGAAAGCTTCTTGTCTTAACTCCATGGACACTCCGACGGAAAAATACTCCCTCTATGATAGCCGCTCTCGGGCTGAATTTTAACGCGAGAGTTTTTTAGCGATTAGTGTGATCGTATACGAACGATCTTGTCAGCAGCAGGATCAAGGCGTAGTTTAATTAATATGTTCGTATACGAACAAACTAATTGAGGTGCTGAATGAGATTGATTGTGGGAATGACGGGCGCAACAGGTGCGCCATTAGGCGTGGCGTTGTTGCAGGCGCTGCGGGAAATGCCGGAGGTGGAAACGCATCTGGTGATGTCGAAGTGGGCAAAAACCACGATTGAGCTGGAAACGCCCTTCACTGCGCATGACGTTGCTGCCCTGGCGGATGTCGTCCATAGCCCGGCCGATCAGGCTGCCACCATCTCCTCCGGCTCGTTTCGCACCGACGGCATGATCATCATCCCGTGCAGCATGAAAACGCTGGCGGGTATCCGCGCGGGCTACGCCGAAGGGCTGGTAGGGCGTGCGGCAGACGTGGTGCTGAAAGAGGGACGCAAGCTGGTGCTGGTTCCCCGTGAGACGCCGCTCAGCACCATCCATCTCGAGAACATGCTTGCCCTTTCCCGCATGGGCGTGGCGATGGTGCCGCCTATGCCTGCGTACTACAACCACCCGCAAACCGCCGATGACATTACCCATCATATCGTGACCCGCGTTCTCGACCAGTTCGGTCTGGAGCATAAAAAAGCCCGACGCTGGGAAGGTTTGCAGGCAGCGAAACATTTTTCACAGGAGAATAAAGATGGCATTTGATGATTTGAGAAGCTTCTTGCAGGCGCTCGATGAGCAAGGGCAGCTGCTGAAAATTGAGGAAGAGGTAAACGCTGAGCCGGATTTAGCGGCGGCCGCCAACGCTACCGGGCGCATTGGCGATGGCGCGCCTGCGCTGTGGTTCGATAATATTCGCGGTTTCACCGATGCCCGTGTGGTGATGAACACTATCGGCTCGTGGCAAAACCACGCTATTTCGATGGGGCTGCCGGCGAATACACCGGTGAAAAAACAGATCGACGAGTTTATTCGTCGCTGGGACAAATTTCCCGTCGCGCCAGAGTGTCGTGCAAACCCGGCCTGGGCGCAGAACACGGTGGACGGGGAAGACATTAATCTGTTCGACATTCTGCCGCTGTTCCGCCTGAACGACGGTGACGGGGGCTTTTATCTCGATAAAGCATGCGTTGTCTCCCGCGATCCGCTCGACCCCGATCACTTCGGCAAGCAGAACGTCGGGATCTATCGTATGGAAGTGAAGGGCAAGCGTAAGCTCGGCCTGCAACCGGTGCCGATGCACGATATTGCGTTGCATCTGCATAAGGCAGAAGAGCGCGGCGAAGACCTGCCAATTGCCATTACGCTGGGTAACGATCCGATCATCACTCTGATGGGCGCCACGCCGCTGAAATACGATCAATCCGAGTATGAGATGGCCGGTGCGCTACGTGAAAGCCCGTATCCGATTGCGACGGCTCCGCTGACCGGTTTCGATGTGCCGTGGGGGTCGGAAGTGATCCTGGAAGGGGTGATTGAAGGCCGGAAACGTGAAATTGAAGGGCCCTTCGGTGAGTTTACCGGTCACTACTCCGGCGGGCGCAACATGACGGTTGTGCGTATCGACAAAGTTTCTTACCGCACTAAACCGATTTTCGAATCTCTCTACCTGGGCATGCCGTGGACCGAAATTGATTATCTGATGGGGCCCGCCACCTGCGTACCGCTCTATCAGCAGCTGAAGGCGGAATTCCCGGAAGTGCAGGCGGTGAACGCCATGTACACCCACGGTCTGCTGGCGATTATCTCCACTAAAAAGCGTTACGGCGGTTTTGCCCGTGCGGTCGGGCTCCGCGCCATGACCACGCCACACGGTCTGGGTTACGTGAAGATGGTGATTATGGTGGATGAAGATGTCGATCCGTTTAACCTGCCGCAGGTGATGTGGGCGCTGTCATCGAAGGTCAATCCGGCAGGCGATCTGGTGCAGCTACCGAATATGTCTGTGCTCGAGCTTGACCCCGGCTCCAGCCCGGCGGGGATCACTGACAAGCTGATCATTGATGCCACCACCCCTGTTGCCCCGGACAATCGTGGTCATTACAGCCAGCCGGTACAGGATCTCCCTGAAACCAAAGCCTGGGCCGAAAAACTGACCGCGATGCTGGCGGCACGTCAATAAGGAGGAAAAAATGATTTGTCCACGTTGTGCCGATGAACATATTGAAGTGATGGCAACATCACCGGTGAAAGGTGTCTGGACGGTATACCAGTGTCAGCACTGTCTGTATACCTGGCGCGATACCGAACCGCTGCGCCGTACCAGCCGCGAGCATTACCCGGAAGCGTTCCGCATGACGCAGAAGGATATTGATGAGGCGCCGCAGGTGCCGACGATCCCGCCGCTGCTGTAAAAAAAGCCCGGTGGCGGCTGCGCTTACCGGGCGATAATATTGTGCGGTCCTTTGCCCGGTGGCGCTACGCTTACCGGGCCTACGGGTTTTGTAGGCCGGGTAAGGCGAAGCCGCCACCCGGCAAAAAAGACCGCAGAGAACTAAACCAGACTCTTCAACCGATAAATCCACTCCAGCGCCTGTCGCGGCGTCAGGGAATCCGGGTCGAGATTTTCCAGCGCTTCCACGGCCGGAGAGGTCTCTTCCGGGACCGCCAGCAGTGACATCTGCGTACCATCTATCTGCGTCGCCGCCGCATTCGGTGACAAACTTTCCAGTTCACGCAGTTTCTGACGCGCGCGCTTGATCACCTCTTTTGGCACGCCCGCCAGCGCCGCGACGGCCAGGCCATAACTCTTGCTTGCCGCGCCGTCCTGCACCGTGTGCATAAAGGCGATGGTGTCGCCGTGCTCAAGCGCATCAAGGTGGACGTTAGCCACGCCTTCCATTTTCTCTGGCAGCTGTGTCAGTTCGAAATAGTGCGTTGCGAACAGCGTCAGCGCCTTGATTTTATTTGCCAGACTTTCCGCGCACGCCCAGGCCAGGGACAGGCCGTCATAGGTGGAGGTACCGCGTCCTACTTCGTCCATCAACACCAGACTGTTCTCTGTCGCGTTATGCAGAATGTTGGCGGTTTCGGTCATCTCGACCATAAAGGTAGAGCGACCGCTCGCCAGATCGTCCGCCGCACCCACACGGGTGAAGATACGGTCGATAGGGCCAATCTCAACCTTCTGCGCCGGAACGTAGCTGCCGATGTAGGCGAGCAGCGCGATAAGGGCTGTCTGGCGCATATAGGTGCTTTTACCGCCCATGTTGGGGCCGGTAATGATCAGCATTCTTCGCTGCGGTGACAGGTTCAACGGGTTGGCAATAAACGGTTCGTTCAGCACCTGCTCAACCACCGGGTGGCGGCCTTCGGTAATGCGAATGCCGGGTTTGTCAGTAAAGGTCGGACAGGTGTAATTCAGCGTATCGGCGCGCTCGGCCAGGTTTACCAGGACATCCAGCTCGGCCAGCGCAGCGGCGCTCAGTTGCAGGTCAGCCAGGTGCGGCATCAGGATGTCGAACAGCTCGTCATACAGCTGTTTCTCCAGCGCCAGCGCTTTACCTTTCGACGTGAGCACTTTGTCTTCGTACTCTTTCAGCTCGGGAATAATGTAGCGCTCGGCATTTTTCAGCGTCTGGCGGCGAACGTAGTGAATAGGTGCCAGGTGGCTCTGCCCACGGCTGATCTGGATATAGTAACCGTGTACCGCGTTGTAGCCGACTTTCAGGGTGTCGAGCCCCAGACGTTCACGCTCGCGGATTTCCAGCTTATCCAGATAATCCGTCGCGCCATCGGCCAGCGCACGCCATTCGTCCAGCTCTTCGTTATAACCTGGAGCAATAACCCCGCCATCCCGCACCAGAACAGGCGGCGCATCAATGATGGCGCGTTCCAGCAGTTCGCGAAGCTCGGTAAATTCGCCCATGGTTTCGCGCAGCTTCTGCACTGGCGCGCTGTCGATCTCTCCCAGCTGGGCGCGCAGTTCCGGCAACTGCTGGAACGCGTGGCGCATACGGGCGAGATCGCGTGGACGCGCGGTGCGCAGTGCCAGGCGCGCCAGGATACGCTCAAGATCACCCACCTGACGCAGCACCGGCTGCAAGTCGGTGTAACGATCCTGCAATGCGGCAATGGTTTGCTGGCGACCGATCAGCGTGTCGGTATTGCGGATCGGCATATGCAGCCAGCGTTTGAGCATACGGCTGCCCATGGGGGTAACCGTGCTGTCGAGAACCGACGCCAGCGTATTTTCCATGCCGCCAGCGAGGTTCTGAGTGATCTCCAGGTTGCGGCGCGTGGCGGCATCCATGATGATGCTGTCCTGCTGACGCTCCATGGTAATGGAACGGATATGGGGCAGGGCGGTACGCTGCGTATCCTTAACGTACTGCAACAGGCAGCCTGCGGCACACAGTCCGCGCGGGGCGTTTTCTACGCCAAAGCCAATCAAATCTCGCGTGCCAAATTGCAGGTTCAGCTGCTGGCGCGCGGTATCAATTTCGAACTCCCACAGTGGACGACGACGCAGGCCGCGGCGACCTTCAATCAGCGCCGTCTCGGCGAAATCCTCTGCATAAAGCAGTTCTGCCGGATTGGTGCGCTGTAGTTCAGCCGCCATGGTTTCACGGTCAGCCGGTTCACTCAGGCGAAAACGACCGGAGCTGATATCCAGCGTGGCGTAGCCAAACCCTTTACCGTCCTGCCAGATCGCCGCCAGCAGGTTATCCTGGCGCTCCTGAAGCAGGGCCTCATCGCTGATGGTTCCCGGCGTCACGATGCGTACGACCTTGCGCTCAACGGGGCCTTTCGACGTGGCCGGGTCGCCAATTTGTTCGCAGATAGCGACAGACTCACCCTGGTTCACCAGCTTCGCCAGATAGTTTTCAACCGCGTGATGCGGGATACCTGCCATCGGGATGGGCTCGCCTGCCGACGCGCCACGTTTCGTCAGGGAAATGTCGAGCAGCTGAGACGCACGTTTCGCATCGTCATAAAAAAGCTCGTAAAAATCGCCCATACGGTAAAACAGCAAAATTTCCGGATGCTGTGCTTTCAGCTTCAGGTACTGCTGCATCATTGGCGTATGCGCGTCGAAATTGTCGATTGTGCTCATGGAGTTATGATATCCATTTCTTTGAAAATATTACGCTTTGAGCGGCTCAATGGCCGATTGTTCCTTCTATTGTCGCATGAAAAAAAGGTGCGGCGCAGAAAAAAGTCACGACTTTACGAGGCATCTTCCACCATTAATTCAATGATGATTTTCCCGTGCTCGACGCCCACCCGAACCTGCGAGTTGGTGGTAAATCCCGCTTGCTCAAGCCAGTCGCCTTTCAGGCTCAGCGCTGCGTGTACGCTGTAGCGTTTTGGAATTTTCGTTTTACGGTCTTCATGACGTTTTCTGAAGTAACCCACTTTCAAGTGACGATAGGGTTTGGCGATCGCGATCTCTTGCATAAGCTCTCCGGTGAATGCGGTCAAAGGTGGTTATTTATGCCTGTATAAAATACCAGTAAAACGCAGCGGGGGGCGGGGTAATTCTGGAAGGGCGCTTCAGAAAATGGAATGCAATGACTGAAAATGTGCGGATAAAAGGGTATTATAAATGCACTTTATTGTTGAGGACGACGTTATGTCCGGTAAACGTATTTCACGAGAAAAAAAGACGATCGCCAGAATGATCGCCCTGTACGAAAACAGGTGTCCGCACGCCATAAAAGAAGAGGGGCACTATTCAGCGCTCAAGGCTTATGCCGATAAGCGGCTGGATAAATGCGTGTTTGGTGAGGAAAAACCTGCCTGCAAACAGTGCCCTGTGCACTGTTATCAGCCCGCCCGACGGGAAGAGATGAAGCAGGTGATGCGCTGGGCAGGGCCACGTATGTTATGGCGCCATCCGATTCTGACCATCCGTCATCTGATCGACGATCGCCGTCCGGTTCCGGAATTACCCGAAAAGTATCGGCCCAAAAAATAACCGGCTCCGCGCCGCAGTGGGCGACAAATTACGCGCAGGGCGACGTCGCCGGAATGACGGGTTAATTCAGGCTCTCTTTATCGATTCCCAGACGCTTCATGCGCGAGAGCAGGGTGGTACGCTTCAGCCCCAGCCGTTGCGCCGCACCTTTCGGTCCGGCTACCACGCCGTTGGTCTCCTTCAGCACTCGCATAATGAGCTGATATTCATCTTCTCCCTCTTTCGCAAGCTCGGTTGCGGTCACGGTCGTTTCAGAGAGAGTAACCTCTGGCAGGGAGAGCTGGAGCACGTTCCCGCGGGTCAGCAGGACCGCGCGCTCAATGACGTTTTCCAGCTCGCGCACGTTCCCCGGCCACTCCATCGCCGAGAGTGTGCGTAGCGTTTCGGCAGGAATACTGTCGATATTTCGCCCCATCCGGCGGGCAATCTTCGCGGTAAAGGCTTTTACCAGCAGCGGAATATCTTCCGGGCGCTCGCGCAGCGGCGGCAGGCAGATCGGGAAGACGTTCAGGCGATAGTAAAGATCGCTGCGAAACTCGCGGTCGGCGACCATTTTTTTCAGATCGCGATTGGTGGCGGCAATCAGACGCACGTCGGTCTGGATCAGCTTGTTGCTGCCGAGGCGCTCGAACTCCTGCTCCTGCAAAACGCGCAGCAGCTTGGGCTGAAGCTCCAGCGGCATATCGCCCACTTCGTCGAGGAACAACGAGCTTTTATCCGCCAGTTCAAAACGGCCCAGCCGCTGGCTGCTGGCGCCGGTAAAGGCGCCACGCTCGTGGCCGAACAGGTCGCTTTCCAGTAAGCCCGCAGGCATCGCCGCGCAGTTCATCTTCACCATCCGGCGGCTATTGCGGTTGCTCAGGTTGTGGATCGCCCGGGCAATCAGCTCTTTCCCGGTACCGGTTTCACCGAGGATCAGCACCGTGCTGTCGCTCTGCGCCACCATTTCCACCTGCTTAAGGACGCTGTACATGGCATCGCTGCGTCCGATGATTTCGCCAAACTCGCTGTCCACGTTGTTGAGCTGCTCGGTCAGCGCCAGGTTTTCGTCCACCAGCCTCTCCTTCAGGCGGTGGATCTCCTGATAGGCGAGGGCGTTATCCAGCGCAATGGAGATACGCTCGGCGATCTGGCGCAGCAGCTTCAGGTTGGCGGTGGTAAATACGGCCTCATCGCACTGCGCCAGTTTAAGCACGCCGAGCATGGTGTTGCCGGACATCAGCGGCAGCAGGCACAGGGTCTGGATCTTGTTGCCCCAGGTGTTGAACAACATCCGCTCGTAGGGGGCTACCGGATCCTGTTCATTGAGATTGAGCAGCAGGATCTCTTTGCTTTTAAATACCCGCTCGGACAGCGTTCCCGCTTCGTCCACTTCGCTCTGCTCGTGCGCCGGGTTGGCTTCATCAAGGTAGTGGGTGGAGTAGATGTTCAGCTTGCCTTTCCGGTTGCCGCGTAGCGCAATGCTGATGGCATCGATTTTAAAATAGTGATGGATCTCTTTTGACACTTCGCTGACCAGCTCATCCATGTCCAGGCGGGAGAGCACGGCGTTGGTGATGGCAACCAGAATGCGGAAGTTATCGCGCTCGCGGCTCAGCAGGTCGTAGTCCACGTTATTGGTGACGCGGCTTTGGATCTGCTCCGCGACAACGGCCACAATCTGGGTAAAGGTGTGCAGGCGTTCGTACTCCGCCTCGCTCCAGGGCTGGTCGGTATCGCGGATAAACTCGCAGCCGCCAAAAATTTGCCCTTCCACCGCCAGCGGCAGCATGCTGTAGTGGCCGAACGGGTGGTAAAGATTGCTCTCTGCCAGCTTCGGCCAGGCCTGGCGAAACTGGTCAAAATTGCAGTGCAGCGCTTCCGGGCGGGAGAGAATACGCCGCACCGGACCGTGGGCCAGAAACGTTTCATCTTCATATTCGAAGATTTTGCCGTTATCACGCGTTGAGAAATAGCTCGCGCGGTGGGTTGCGCTATGCCAGAGCACAATGGCGGCGCTGTCCGCCAGCGCTGATTGCCTGACCAGCCGCGTCAGGGCATCGCTCAGCGCGCCGAGATCGGGCTGTTGTAAAAGTGTGCGCGTGATGTCAAACAGGCCCTGCTGTCCAAGATCGCTCATCGGTGTATACGGCATTGTTGCTTTCCAATAGAAACTGGCAAAAAGAGAAATTCAGCGCTGACCGCTTTTGGCGCGGTCTAGCAAATTCGGGGTAACGGTTCAGCGTGCGGCAGATCCAGCGTGCGCTTCACGCCGTAAAGCCCGGTCATGCGCACCCCTTTGCGCTCAACCACGTCGCCGATGATGGCCGCGTCTTTCCCTAAAGGATGCGCGCGCAGCTGTGCAAGTACGGCTTCCGCCGCCGCGCGTTCCACGCCGATCACCAGCTTGCCCTCATTGGCAAAGTTAAGCGGGTCTAGCCCTAATAGCTCGCACAGCCCGCGCACGGCGGGCTTAACGGGCAGGCCGCGCTCGGTCAGCTCAATCCCGCAGCCGCAGCTTGCCGCGAACTCGTGCACGACGGCATTCACGCCGCCCCGCGTGGCGTCGCGCAGGGCTTTTACGCCCGGCATGTCGCGCAGCGTCTGGATCAGCGGCGTGAGTACCGCGCAGTCACTGCGCAGCTCGCCATCCAGCCCCAGGCCTTCGCGCAGGTTCAGGATGGTTGCCCCGTGGCAGCCCAGCGTGCCGCTGACAATCAGCACGTCGCCTGCGCAAAGCTGCTGCGCGCTCCAGTGAATGTCGGCGGGGATCGCCCCCATCCCGGCGGTGTTGATGAAGAGCTTATCCGCCGCGCCGCGCTGCACCACCTTGGTATCCCCGGTGACGATGGCGATCCCCGCCTCGCGGGCGGTGTGCGCCATGCTGTTGACCACCGCCGTGAGCGTCTCCATCGGTAACCCTTCTTCGAGGATAAACCCGCAGGAGAGGTAGCGGGGGATCGCGCCGCTGACGGCGACGTCGTTTGCCGTGCCGCAGACGGCGAGCTTGCCGATATCGCCTCCCGGGAAGAACAGCGGGTCAATCACGTAGCTGTCGGTAGAGAACGCCAGCCTGTCACCGTGGGCGGTCAGGGCCGCGAGGTCAATACGCGCCTGATCTTCCTGCTCGGCGAGCCAGGGGTTATTAAAGGCTTCCATAAACAGCCGGTTAATCAGCTGCTGCATCGCCTGTCCACCGCTTCCGTGCGCCATTTCCACCGTGTTCATGCTTCACACTCCTGGTTGCGATAGTGATACCACGCGGCGCATGCCCCTTCGGAAGAGACCATCAGCGCGCCAAACGCGGTTTGCGGGTTACAGGCGTTGCCAAATAACGGGCAGTGATGAGGTTTGCATTTGCCGGTGAGTACGTCGCCACAGCGGGCGCGGGGATCGTCGCACACCTGCTGCGGCTGCGGGCGGAAATGCGCTTCGGCGTCGAAGGCGCGATACGTGGGCGTCAGGTGCACGCCGGATTCGGCAATCAGCCCCAGTCCGCGCCACTCGCTGTCGCCTTCGACGCTAAACACGTCGGCTATGGCCTGCTGTGCCCGTCTGTTACCTGCATCGGGCACCACGCGACGATACTGATTTTCCACCGCACTCAGGGCCGCTATTTTCTGCTCAACCAGCATGGTCACGCCTTGCAGTAGATCAAGTGGCTCGAAACCAGCCACCACTAACGGACGATTGTACTGTTCAGCGATAAAACCGTAGGCTTCTGTGCCGATCACCATGCTGACGTGGCCCGGCGCCAGAAACGCGTCGATACCGTTATCCGGCGCTTCAAGCAGGCTGCGCAGCGTGGGAATAAGCGTGATGTGCTGGCAGAAAAAGTAAAAGTTAGTGACGTTGCGGGCTTTCGCCTGCTGGAGGGTAATGGCGGTGGCGGGCATGGTGGTTTCAAAACCCAGCCCGAAAAAGACGACCTTACGCTCAGGATTAGCCATCGCCAGCGTCAGGGCATCCATCGGTGAGTAGACGATCCGCACGTCTGCGCCGCGCGCCTTCGCCTGGAGCAGCGAGCCATTTTTTCCCGGTACACGCATGGCGTCGCCAAAGGTGCAAAAAATCACACCGGGGCGGCTGGCGATGTCGATACAGCTGTCGATGCGCCCCATCGGCAGCACGCACACCGGGCAGCCGGGGCCGTGGATAAACTCGATGTTCTCCGGCAGCAGCTGGTCGAGGCCAAATTTAAAGATGGCGTGGGTGTGTCCGCCGCACACCTCCATGATCCGCAGCGGTTTTTCTTTCGTGTAGTCCAGCAGCGAGGCGCGGGTTTTCAGGCGATCGATAAGCTGCAACACCTGCTCCGGCGCGCGATATTCATCAACGTAACGCATGTGTTATCGCTCCTCGCCATACAGCAGGGCGCCCACGTCCGGCTCGACGTCAAACATATTCTGTAGCGCATCCAGCGTGTCGCGGGCTTCTTCCTCATTAATCACGCTCATGGCAAAACCCACGTGGACCAGCACCCACTGGCCGAGACGCGTTGCGCCGGTCTCATCGTGGCTGCCTACCAGCGTCAGGTCGACATCGCGCAGGATGCCGCAGACCTCCACTTTGGCCTGATTGCCGTCGAGGGAATGAATTTGTCCGGGGACGCCTATGCACATCGTTCGTTCTCCAGCCAGTTCAGCCAGGCGTCCATCCCGTCGCCGCGCGTGGCGGAAACCAGCAGGATCTCAATGTCCGGGTTCACTTCCCGGGCGTAAGCCAGGCACTTATCCACGTCGAAATTCAGGTACGGCAGCAGGTCGACCTTGTTCAGCAGCATGAGGGAGGCGGCGGCAAACATATGCGGATATTTCAGCGGCTTGTCTTCCCCTTCGGTCACGGAGAGCACCGCCACTTTATGCCGCTCGCCGAGGTCGAAGCTTGCCGGGCAGACCAGGTTGCCGACGTTTTCAATAAACAGGATACCGTTATCCGCCAGCGGCAGGCGCGGGGCGGCGTCGGCAATCATCTGCGCGTCCAGGTGGCACCCTTTCCCGGTGTTGACCTGAATCGCAGGCGTACCGGTTTCGCGGATGCGCGCGGCGTCGTTTACCGTTTGCTGGTCGCCTTCGATTACGGCGCAGGAGACGTGTTCGTTCAGACGTTTAAGGGTTTCGGTCAGCAGCGTGGTTTTACCGGAGCCGGGGCTGGAGACCAGGTTCAGCACCAGCTGTTCGCGCGCGGCAAAGCGGGCGCGATTGCGGGCGGCGAGCTGGTTATTTTTGTCCAGCACGTTGATCTCCACCTCCAGCATCTGGCGCTGGCTGATGCCCGGCGCGTGCGTACCCGCTTCGCCGTGGCCGTAATGGAGGTCGCCCGCGTCGGAACGCTGCGGGGCAAAGGTGATGCCGGTCAGGGCCGCCGCGGGACGCGGGGCAGGGGAAAAGGGCGCGGAGCGAAACGCGGAGTGGGGACGGTGTTCATCCCCTTCTATATACAGGTTGCCTTCAGCGCAACCGCAGGTACTACACATACATTACTCCTTCTCGATTTCGAGGCGTTGGATCTGCATACCGTCATCCGCCACGATGCGCAGCCCGCTGCTCTGGCACTGCGGACAGCGCTGTACCTTCGATGACAGCAGCGTGACGTACTGCTGACACTGCTCGCACCAGCACTCTGCCTGCTGCTCGTCGATATGCAGCTCGCAGCCTTCTGCCAGCGTGCCGCGGCACACCAGCTCAAAACAGAAGGTGAGGGCGCTGGTCTCGACGCAGGAAAACGCCCCGACCTTCAGCCAGACGGCGGTGACGCGTTTCGCGTGGTTTTGCACTGCCTGCTGTTCGATAAGTTCCAGTGCCCGCTGGCAGAGGGTGATTTCGTGCATGACGCCTCCTTAATGAATTGCCCCTTCAATGCAATAACGGTGCCAGCTTGATTTGCGTTACGGCGTGACGATGTCAACGCTGTCGAAATGACACGTCGACACCGCGGCGGTGACAGTGCGCATCTCTTTAAAACCCATTTAAATCAACAAATTAAAAACTGGCACGAAATCTGCTTAACAGCCGCTAACTCCATTAACCGGATACCTTTTATGACTATTTGGGAAATTAGCGAAAAAGCGGATTACATCGCGCAACGTCATCAGCAGCTCCAGGAGCAATGGCACCTGTACTGCAATTCACTGATCCAGGGGATCACGCTGTCGAAGGCCCATCTGCATCACGCCATGAGCTGTGCGGCGCAGGGGGATATGCGTTTTGTCCTGTTCGGTCACTTTACGATTTACGTCACCCTGGCGGAGACCTTCAACAGCCACACGATTGAGTACTACGTCGAGACGAAAGAGGGCGACAGGCACTGCATCGCCCGGGCGCAGCTGATGGCGGACGGCATGGTGGACGGTCACGTCAGCAACCGCGATCGCCAGCAGGTGCTGGAGCACTATCTGGAGAAAATCGCGCCGGTTTATAACGGCCTCTACGCCGCCGTTGAGCATGACAGGCCAGTCAACCTGAAACAGCTGATCGACGGAAAATCCTCCGCGAACGTGGCCTGAAAAGCGAGTGTCGAGAAGTGTCGATAAGACAGTTTTTTTTCGTCAAAAATGACCATCACCAGAGGATGACCCGGTGAACCGTTTTGTAATTGCTGACTCGACGGTCTGTATTGGCTGTCGGACCTGTGAGGCGGCGTGCTCGGAAACGCACCGCCTGCACGGGCTACAGTCCATGCCGCGCCTGCGCGTCATGCGTAATGAGAAAGAGTCTGCCCCGCAGCTCTGTCACCACTGTGAAGACGCCCCGTGCGCGGGCGTCTGTCCTGTCAATGCCATCACCCGCGTTGACGGCGCGGTACAGCTGAACGAAAGCCTGTGCGTGAGCTGCAAGCTGTGCGGCATCGCCTGTCCGTTCGGCGCCATTGAGTTTTCCGGCAGCCGTCCGCTGCATATTCCGGCGAATGCTAATACTGCGAAAGCGCCGCCTGCGCCACCGGCTCCGGCACGCGTGAGTACGCTGCTGGACTGGGTGCCGGGCATTCGCGCCGTTGCGGTGAAGTGCGATCTGTGCAGCTTCGATGAGCAGGGTCCGGCCTGCGTGCGGACCTGCCCGACCCGGGCGCTGGTCCTGGTCAACATCCGCGACATCGCTCGCACCAGCAAACGCAAGCGCGAGCTGACCATCAATACCGACGTCGGCGATCTTTCGCTGCTGCGGGCGCTTAACGAGGGGGCGAAATGAACGCGATAGTTATGATGACCAGCGGTGTGGCCTGGTTTGCCGCCGCCGCTGTCCTGGCGCTGCTTCTCTCCTTCCATAAAACGCTGAGCGGGGTGATCGCCGGTATCGGCGGGGCGGTCGGCAGCCTGATGACGCTGGCGGCGGGCGGGGTTGTCCTGATCGACGGCCAGTCCGTCGACACCCTCATCCCGCTGATTCACCACGCCGTTGAGCTTACGCCGCTGAACGCCATCTGGCTGATAACCTTTGGCCTGTGCGGGCTGTTTATCAGCCTGTTTAATATCGACTGGCACCGACATCAGCACACCAAAGCCAACGGCCTGCTGGTTAACCTGTTGATGGCCGCCGCGGTCTGTACCGTTATCGCCAGCAACCTCGGCGCGCTGGTGGTGATGGCAGAAATCATGGCCCTGTGCGGCGTGTTCCTGACCGGATGCAGCGCCTCCGGCAAGCTGTGGTTTGCGCTCGGACGTCTCGGTACGCTGCTGCTGGCGCTGGCCTGCTGGCTGGTGTGGCAGCGTTTCGGCACGCTGGATTTTGCCGCGCTTAACGGTCAGCCGCTGGGCAACGACGTCTGGCTGTTGGGCGTAGTCGGTTTTGGCCTGCTGGCCGGGATTATCCCGCTGCACGGCTGGGTGCCGCAGGCGCATGCCAATGCCTCAGCCCCGGCCGCTGCGCTGTTCTCCACCGTGGTGATGAAGGTCGGTCTGTTCGGCATCCTGATGATAACCCTGACGGGCGGTCAGCCGCCGCTGTGGTGGGGCGTGGCGCTGCTGATTGCGGGGATGATCACCGCGTTCGTCGGCGGGCTGTACGCGCTGATGGAGCACAACATCCAGCGTCTGCTGGCGTACCACACCCTGGAGAACATCGGGATTATCCTGCTCGGCATGGGCGCGGGCGTCACCGGGCTGGCGCTCAACCAGCCGGCGCTGATTGCCGCCGGGTTTATTGGCGGTCTGTATCACCTTATCAACCACAGTCTGTTTAAAAGCACCCTGTTCCTCGGTGCGGGCAGCGTCTGGTTCCGCACCGGGCACCGCGATATTGAAAAGCTCGGCGGGATTGGCAAAAAAATGCCCGTCATTTCGCTGGCGATGCTGGTCGGGCTGATGGCGATGGCTGCGCTGCCGCCGCTGAACGGCTTTGCCGGCGAGTGGGTGATTTATCAGTCCTTCTTCGCCCTCGGCCAGAGCGAGGCGTTTATCGGGCGTTTACTCGGCCCGCTGCTGGCGGTGGGCCTGGCGATCACCGGCGCGCTGGCGGTGATGTGTATGGCGAAGGTTTACGGCGTCACCTTCCTGGGCGCACCGCGTACGCGTGAGGCTGAGAACGCCTGCTGCGCACCGCTACTGATGGGCGTAAGCGTGGTTGCACTGGCGCTGTGCTGCATCGCGGGCGGGGTTGCCGCGCCGTGGTTGCTGCCGCAGCTGGGCCACGCCATTCCGCTGCCGCTGGTCACGGCGCATACCGTCGTTTCCCAGCCGATGATGGCGCTGCTGCTGATTGCCGCGCCGCTCCTGCCGTTCGTGCTGATGCTGTTCTTCAGACGCGACCGTCTCGCCTCCCGCTCGCGCGGCGCGGCGTGGGCCTGCGGCTACGAACATGAGCAGTCGATGGTCATCACCGCCCACGGTTTCGCTATGCCGGTGAAGGAGAACTTCGCCGCCGTGCTGAAGCTGCGCCATTGGCTGAACCCGGTGGGCTGGGTGCCGGGCTGGCAGGGTGCCGCCGTGCCCGTGCTGTTCCGCCGCCTGGCGCTGATCGAGCTGGCGGTGCTGGTGGTGATTGTCATTTCACGAGGAGCCTGACATGAGTCTGTTACTGGCAATTCTTCAGGCGCTGGTGCTGTTCGCCGCCGCGCCGCTGCTGTCGGGCATCACGCGCGTGGCGCGCGCCCGGCTGCACAACCGTCGCGGGCCTGGCGTGCTCCAGGAGTACCGCGATCTCTTCAAACTGCTTTCCCGTCAGAGCGTCGCGCCGGACGCCGCAGGCTGGGTGTTCCGCCTGACACCGTTTGTGATGGTGGGCGTGATGCTGACCATCGCCACCGCGCTGCCGGTAGTGACGGTGGGCTCGCCGCTGCCGGTGCTGGGCGATCTGATTACGCTGATCTACCTCTTCGCCATCGCGCGTTTCTTCTTTGCGATTGCGGGTCTGGATACCGGCAGCCCGTTTACGGGTATCGGCGCCAGCCGCGAGGCGATGCTCGGCGTGCTGGTTGAGCCAATTCTGCTGCTGGGGCTGTGGGTTGCCGCACAGGTTGCAGGCTCGACCCATATCAGTTTTATCACCGACACCGTTTACCACTGGCCGGTTTCACGTTCTCTCCCGCTGGTGCTGGCGCTCTGCGCCTGCGCGTTCGCCACCTTTATCGAGATGGGCAAGTTGCCGTTCGATCTCGCGGAAGCGGAGCAGGAATTACAGGAGGGGCCGCTCACCGAATACAGCGGCTACGGCTTTGCGGTGCTGAAGTGGGGCATCAGCCTCAAGCAGCTGGTGGTGTTGCAGATGTTCGTCGGCGTTTTCTTCCCGTGGGGGCAGATGACGCACTTCTCTGCGGGCGGCCTGCTGCTGGCCGTGGTGGTGGCTGTGCTCAAGCTGCTTATCGGCGTGCTGGTGATTGCCCTGTTTGAAAACAGCATGGCGCGCCTGCGTTTTGTTGAAACGTCACGCATCACCTGGGCCGGTTTTGGTTTTGCATTTTTAGCGTTCGTCTCCTTGCTGGTGGCGTGATTAAAGAGAGTGTTTATGTCTGAAGAAAAGAAAGGTCAGCAGTATCTCGCCGCGTTGCATCAGGCTTTCCCGGGCGTGGTGCTGGAGGAGTCCTGGCAAACCAAAGACCAGATCACCGTCACCATTAAGGTGAACTATCTGCCGGAAGTGGTGGAGTTTCTCTATTACCAGCAGGGCGGCTGGCTGTCAGTGCTGTTCGGCAACGACGAGCGTCAGCTGTGTGGCAACTATGCGGTGTACTACGTGATGTCGATGGAGCAGGGGGAGAAGTGCTGGCTCACCGTGCGCGTAGAGGTCGATCCGGCTAAACCGGAATACCCCTCCGTCACGCCGCGCGTGCCTGCCGCCGTCTGGGGCGAGCGCGAAGTGCGCGACATGTATGGTCTGGTGCCGGTTGGCCTGCCTGACGAGCGTCGCCTGGTGCTGCCGGACGACTGGCCGGATGAACTCTATCCGCTGCGCAAGGACAGCATGGACTATCGCCAGCGCCCGGCCCCGACCACCGACAGCGAAACCTACGAGTTCATCAACGAGCTGGGCAGCAAGAAGAATAACGTGGTGCCGATTGGCCCGCTGCACGTTACCTCCGACGAACCGGGCCACTTCCGCCTGTTCGTCGACGGCGAGAACATTATCGACGCCGACTACCGCCTGTTCTACGTCCACCGCGGCATGGAGAAGCTGGCGGAGACCCGCATGGGCTACAACGAAGTCACGTTCCTCTCTGACCGCGTGTGCGGCATCTGCGGCTTTGCCCACAGCACCGCCTACACCACCTCGGTGGAAAACGGCATGGGGATCGTGGTGCCGGAACGCGCGCAGATGATCCGCGCCATTCTGCTGGAGGTGGAGCGCCTGCACTCGCACCTGCTCAACCTCGGCCTGGCCTGCCACTTCGTCGGCTTTGACTCCGGGTTTATGCAGTTCTTCCGCGTGCGCGAGGCGTCGATGAAGATGGCGGAGATCCTTACCGGGGCGCGTAAAACCTACGGCCTGAACCTGATCGGCGGGATCCGCCGCGACCTGCTGAAAGACGACATGATCCAGACCCGCCAGCTGGCGCAGCAGATGCGGCGGGACGTGCAGGAGCTGGTGGACATGCTGCTCAGCACGCCAAACATTGAGCAGCGCACCGTCGGGATTGGTCGTCTTGACCTGGAAATCGCCCGCGACTTCAGCAACGTCGGCCCGATGGTGCGCGCCAGCGGCCACGCCCGTGATACCCGCGCCGATCACCCGTTTGTCGGCTACGGCCTGCTGCCGATGACCGTGCACAGCGAGCAGGGCTGCGACGTCATCTCCCGTCTGAAGGTGCGCATCAACGAGGTATTCACCGCGCTGAACATGATCGACTACGGCCTCGATAACCTGCCGGGCGGCCCGCTGATGGTGGAAGGCTTCACCTACATTCCAAACCGCTTTGCCCTCGGCTTTGCCGAAGCGCCGCGCGGGGACGACATCCACTGGAGCATGACCGGCGACAACCAGAAGCTCTACCGCTGGCGCTGCCGCGCGGCCACCTACGCCAACTGGCCAACCCTGCGCTACATGCTGCGCGGCAACACCGTCTCTGACGCGCCGCTGATCATCGGCAGCCTCGACCCGTGTTACTCCTGCACCGACCGCATGACCGTCGTGGACGTGCGCAAGAAGAAAAGCCAGGTGGTGCCGTACAAAGAGCTTGAGCGCTACAGCATCGAGCGTAAGAACTCGCCGCTGAAATAAGGATTCGCCATGTTTACCTTCATCAAAAAAGTGATCAAAACCGGCGCGCAGACCAGCAGTTATCCGCTGGAGCCGATCCCGGTGGATAAAAACTTTCGCGGCAAGCCGGAGCACAACCCGCAGCAGTGCATCGGCTGCGCGGCCTGCGTCAACGCCTGCCCGTCGAATGCCTTAACGGTGGAAACGGACCTGAAAACCGGCGAGCTGGCCTGGCAGTTTAACCTCGGGCGCTGCATCTTCTGCGGCCGCTGCGAGGAGGTCTGCCCGACGGTGGCCATTCGCCTGTCTCAGGAGTACGAGCTGGCGGTGTGGAAAAAAGAGGACTTCCTCCAGCAGTCGCGCTTTGCGCTGTGCAACTGCCGCGTCTGCAAGCGTCCGTTCGCCGTGCAAAAAGAGATCGACTACGCCATCGCGCTGCTGGAGCACAACGGCGACGTCCGCGCGGAGCATCACCGCGAAAACTTCGAAACCTGCCCGGAGTGCAAGCGTCAGAAGTGCCTGCTGCCGTCCGACCGTATTGATATCACCCGCCATATGAGAGAGGCCAGCTGATGGAAAACCTACTGGGCCCGCGCGATGCTAACGGCATTCCTGTGCCGATGACGGTGGACGAATCCATCGCCAGCATGAAGGCGTCGCTGCTGAAAAAAATCAAACGCTCGGCCTACGTCTACCGCGTGGACTGCGGCGGCTGCAACGGCTGCGAGATCGAGATCTTCGCCACGCTGTCACCGCTGTTTGACGCCGAGCGCTTCGGCATCAAAGTGGTGCCGTCTCCGCGCCATGCGGACATTCTGCTGTTTACCGGGGCCGTCACCCGCGCCATGCGGTCCCCCGCGCTGCGCGCCTGGCAGTCCGCGCCGGACCCGAAAATCTGCATCTCGTACGGTGCCTGCGGCAACAGCGGCGGCATCTTCCACGACCTGTACTGCGTCTGGGGCGGCACCGACAAAATCGTGCCGGTGGACGTCTACATTCCGGGCTGCCCGCCGACGCCCGCCGCCACGCTGTACGGTTTTGCCATGGCGCTCGGCCTGCTGGAGCAGAAAATCCACGCCCGCGAGCCGGGCGAGCTGGACAACCAGCCAGCCACTATCCTGCACCCGGATATGGTGCAGCCGCTGCGGGTGAAGATCGACCGCACGGCGCGCAGGCTGGCGGGCTACCGCTACGGACGCCAGATTGCCGACGATTATCTGCTCCTGCTGAGCCAGGGCGACCATCAGGTGGCGCGCTGGCTGGAGGCGGAAAACGATCCGCGACTCAATGAGATCGTGGCGAACCTGAACAGCATCGTGGATGAGGCGCGTATCCGATGAGTGAAACGGTGGTGTTCAGCCAGCTGAGCCGTAAGTTTATTGATGAGAACGATGCCACGCCGGCTGCGGCGCAGCAGGTGGTCTATTACAGCCTGGCGATTGGGCATCACCTCGGGGTGATCGACTGCCTGGAGGCGGCGCTGAGCTGCCCGTGGGCCGATTACCTGGCGTGGATCGCCACGCTGGAGGAGGGCAGCACGGCGCGGCGCAAAATGGAAGGCGTGCCGAAGTACGGCGAGATCGTGATCGACGCCAACCACATTGCGATGCTCGCCAACGCCTTTGACGAGGCGCTGAGCAGGCAAACCCCCGAGCAGCAGGCGTGGAGCAAAACGCTGCTTAGCATGCTGCACGATATTCATCAGGAGAGCGCCATCTACCTGATGGTGAGGAGATTACGTGACTGACGTTTTACTGTGTGTCGGCAACAGCATGATGGGCGACGACGGCGCGGGTCCGCTGCTGGCGGAACTGTGCGCCGCAAACCCGCCGGGCAGCTGGGTGGTGATTGACGGCGGCAGCGCGCCGGAAAACGACGTGGTGGCCATTCGCGAGCTGCGCCCGGACAGGCTGTTAATCGTTGATGCCACCGATATGGGGCTCAACCCCGGTGAGATCCGCCTGATTGACCCGGACGACATCGCCGAGATGTTTATGATGACCACCCACAACATGCCGCTCAACTATCTGGTGGATCAGATTAAAGACGACGTGGGCGAGGTGCTGTTTTTGGGCATTCAGCCGGACATCGTCGGGTTTTATTATCCGATGACGCCGCCGGTGAAAGAGGCGGTGGACGTGGTGTATTCACGGCTAGCCGGGTGGGTTGGGGATGGGGGATTTTCTCAGCTCTGAGCAGTGCCGGGTGGCGGCTTCGCCTTACCCGGCCTACCAAACCCATCCCCCTCTCCCTGTGGGAGAGGGCTGGGGTGAGGGCAACAGGCTACTCCAGATCCCCCCCGTTACTCGCAATCACCTTCTTATACCACCAGAACGATTTCTTGCGCTTGCGGTCCAGCGTGCCGTTCCCGGCGTCGTCCCGGTCGACGTACACAAACCCGTAGCGCTTGCTCATTTCCCCCGTTGAGGCCGATACCAGATCAATGCAGCCCCAGGTGGTGTAGCCCAGCAGCGGTACGCCGTCCTCAATCGCGTCGCCCATCGCGCGGATATGCTCGCGCAGGTAGCTGATGCGGTAGTCGTCGTTGATCTCGCCGTTTTCATCAATAACGTCCTTCGCCCCGAGGCCGTTTTCCACCAGGAACAGCGGCTTCTGGTAGCGGTCGTACATCATGTTCATGGTGATGCGCAGGCCGAGCGGGTCGATGCCCCAGCCCCACTCGCTCACCTGAATGTGTGGGTTACGCAGGGACTTCACGATGTTCGCCGCGCTGGTGTTGCCCGCGTTCATGTCCGCCGACGCGCAGCGCGAGGCGTAATAGCTGAACGAGACAAAGTCGACGGTGTTTTTCAGCAGTTCATCGTCGCCGGGGTCTTTGACAATCACCACGCCTTTCTCGCGGAACACGCGGGCGGAGTAGGCCGGATAGCTGCCGCGCGCCTGCACGTCGATAAAGAACAGGTTCTCGCGGTCTTTCTCCAGCGCCATCCACACGTCTTCCGGCTTGCAGGACCAGGGGTAAAAATTGCCGCCCGCCAGCATACAACCGACCTGGTTTTCCGGGTTCACCTCGTGGGCAATTTTGGTCGCCAGCGCGCTCGCCACCAGCTCGTGGTGCGCGGCCTGGTACTTCACCTGGTCCTCGTTTTCACCTTCTTCAAATACCAGCCCCGCGCCGGAGAACGGGCTGTGCAGCATGATGTTGATTTCGTTGAAGGTCAGCCAGTATTTCACCAGCCCGTTAAACGCCTCGAAGCAGGTGCGGGCGTAGCGGGCGAAGAAATCCACCATCTTAAGGTTGCGCCAGGAGCCGTACTCCGTGACCAGGTGCATCGGCACGTCGAAGTGGCAGAGCGTCACCAGCGGCTCGATGTTGTACTTTTTACACTCCTCGAACACCGCGCGGTAGAAGGCAATGCCTTCCTGATTCGGCAGCGGTTCGTCGCCGTTCGGGTAGAGGCGGCTCCAGGCAATCGAGGTGCGGAACACCGTAAAGCCCATCTCCGCCATCAGGGCGATGTCTTCTTTGTAGCGATGGTAAAAATCAATCGCCTCGTGGCTCGGGTAGAATTCGTCGTCCCGCAACGAAAACCGTTTTTCCTTGCCGGCTTTTACCGCCAGACGGTTTGCGCCGTGGGGGATCATGTCGACCGTCGTCAGTCCTTTGCCGCCTTCACGGTAAGCCCCTTCACTCTGGTTGGCGGCAAGCGCGCCGCCCCATAAAAATCCTTGTGGAAAAACAGACATTCTTACCTCGCTTTCAGTTTATGCTTCTGCTGCTTTGTTCTGTACCGGTGCGGTTTGCAGGGCGCGTGCTTTTTCGGCTTCGTCTTCTACCGGGATATCCTCAAACCCTAACAGCAGGGTTAGCACAAACGACAGCACTACCGCCAGACCCATCACGCCAAACACCCAGACGATGGTCATCGGGTTGGCCGGGTCGAAGAACTGCACGCTGGTAAACAGCCCCGGCGCCGCCATCGAATGGCTGGCAAGGCCTGCCATGCCTGCCACCGCGCCGCAGATAAAGCCGCTGATCAGGCTCGCAATCAGCGGACGCTTCAGGCGTACCGCTACACCGTACAGGGCCGGTTCAGAGATCCCCGCCATGATGGCGGAGGCCGCCGCGGCCAGCGCCGTCTGGCGCAGCTCCGGATTTTTGGTTTTCCACGCCACCGCCAGCGACGAACCGCCGAGCGACAGGTTGGCGCCGATCTCCGACGGCATCACCATCCCTTCTTTGCCCGTTTCGGCAATGGTCTGGATGATGGTCGGCGTAAACACGCGGTGCATCCCGGTCATCACCAGCAGCGGCCACAGCGCGCCCATAATGGCAACGGAGAGCCAGCCCAGATAGCCGTGAATGGTGTAGACCAGCGCGGAGATGGCGCTGCCGATCCAGATCCCGAGCGGGCCAATCAGTACGATGGCGAGCGGGGCGGCAATCAGCACGATCAGCATCGGCTTGAGGAAGTTTTTGGTCACCGCCGGGGTAATGCGATCCACCCAGCGTTCGATGTATGACAGGCACCAGGTCATCACCAGGGCGGGGATAACGGTGTAGGTGTATTTCACCGCCGTCACCGGAATGAAGGCGAACTCAACGTGCTCGCCCTGCGCGGCTTTCGCCATCAGCTCGATAAAGCTCGGGTGAACCAGAACGCCCGCGATGGCGATTGCCAGCGACATGTTGGTTTTGAACTTCACCGCCGCGGACGCCGCCACCATCAGCGGCAGGAAGAAGAACGCGCCATCGCCGATAACGGTCAGGATCGTCAGCGTCGGGTCGCCTTTGCCCAGCACGCCGGTCATCTCAAGGATCATCGCCAGCAGCTTGACCATCGACCCGCCGATGATCGCCGGGATCAGCGGAGACATGGTGCCGATCAGCGCGTCGAGGATCCCGGCGCCAATCCGGCGCAGCGTGAGCTTCTGTGGACCTTCCGCTACGGCAGGTTGCAGGTTAGCGGGCAGCAGGCTCACCACTTCACGGTATGCCTGGGACACGGTGTTGCCGATGATCACCTGACACTGGTTGTCGTTGCGCACCACGCCGAGCACGCCGCTGATGCTTTTCAGGCGTGCGGCGTCGGTAAGGCTTTCGTCTTTAAGAACGAAGCGCAGGCGCGTCATGCAGTGGGTGACGGCGACGATGTTCTCTTTGCCGCCCAGCGCGCTAACGACGTCGGTCGCCAGCGCAGCGTAATTTTTTGCCATCGGATGTGATCCTGTTATCGTTGTGTGAAATGTAGGAAACCGGTTTCACATAATCATCATGAGTTTCTTTTAATGAAACAAGACCACTTTTTATGCATTTTTTCGTTTCGTGATGACGATCACTCGTGGCCGTAAAAAGCGTGATAACGCCGCTGCGACAATTTTTCTGCGGTGCAGTACACTGCGCCCATCAGGTTCAGACGGAATAATAATATGACCACGATGCTGGAAGTGGCGAAGCGGGCAGGCGTATCAAAAGCGACGGTCTCCCGGGTACTGTCGGGGAACGGTTACGTCAGCCAGGAGACGAAAGACCGCGTGTTTCAGGCCATCGAAGAGAGCGGGTATCGCCCCAATCTGCTGGCGCGAAACCTGGCGACCAAACGCACCCAGACTCTGGGGCTGGTGGTGACGAACACCCTGTACCATGGGGTCTACTTTAGCGAGCTGCTGTTTAACGCCGCGCGGATGACGGAAGAGAAGGGGCGTCAGCTGATCCTGGCGGACGGCAAGCACAGCGCCGAAGAGGAGCGCGAGGCGATCCAGTACCTGCTCGACATGCGCTGCGACGCGGTAATCATCTATCCGCGTTTTCTGAGCGTGGAAGCGCTGGACGAGATCATTGAGAAATGCGAGCAGCCGATCATGGTGCTCAACCGCCGTTTACGGAAAAACAGCAGTCACAGCGTCTGGTCCGATCATAAAGCGTCGTGTCAGGACGCGGTATCGAAGCTGATTGAGAAAGGCCACCGGGAGATTGCGTTTATCACCGGTTCGCTGGATTCCCCCACCGGGGTGGAGCGTCTTTCCGGCTACAAGGACGCGCTGGCGCAGCACGGGATTGCAGTTCGCGACGCGCTGATCGCCGAAGGGAAGTGGAACCCGGCCAGCGGCGCGGCGGCGGTCTCTCAGTTGCTCACCCGCGGCGAAACGTTTACCGCGCTGGTGGCGAGTAACGACGACATGGCGATTGGCGCCATCAGGCAGCTGCACGAGAGCGGCGTCGCCACGCCGGGCGCAGTGTCCGTCATCGGCTTTGACGATGTGGCAATCGCGCCCTATATCGTGCCGTCCCTCTCCAGCGTGCGTATTCCAGTAACGGAGATGATTCAGGAGACCATCAGCCGTATGATTTTCATGCTCGACGGCGGTGAGTTTAAGCCTCAGCAAACCTTTTCCGGCGAGCTTATCCTGCGCGGCTCCGTCATTGACGGCCCGCATCGCTGACGTCGACATCTGTCATCGTCACTAATGACGATGACAGATCCTTCTCTTTTAAATTTCCCTATAAAATCAATTCATTAAATATTGGCACGGTTTATGAATAGCTTCGCGCATAACAGTTATGCCGGAGAAGCAGATGAACCGTTTTATTATGGCCGATGCCAGCAAATGCATTGGTTGCCGTACCTGTGAAGTGGCGTGCGTGGTGTCCCATCAGGCAGAGCAGGATTGCGCCTCTCTCACCCCTGATACCTTCCTGCCGCGCATCCACGTCATTAAAGGCGTGAATATTTCTACCGCCGCTATCTGTCGCCAGTGCGAAGATGCGCCGTGCGCCAACGTCTGTCCGAACGGGGCGATTAAGCGCGAGAAAGGCTTCGTGCATGTGATGCAGGAGCGCTGCATCGGGTGCAAAACCTGTGTGGTGGCGTGTCCGTATGGCGCGATGGAGGTGGTGGTTCGCCCGGTGGTGCGCAACAGCGGTATCGGGCTGAGCGTGCGCGCGGAGAAAGCCGAAGCCAATAAATGTGACCTCTGCTACCACCGCGACGCCGGTCCGGCGTGTATGGAAGCCTGTCCGACACATGCGCTGGTCTGCGTCGATCGCGACAAGCTCGAACAGATGAGCGCCGAAAAACGCCGCCGCGCGGCGTTCGACACTTCGTCATCGCTGCTGTTTTAAATTGCGATGAGCGTTAACGGCGTACAGCTTCGGGTGCGCGGCAAGGTGCAGGGGGTAGGATTTCGTCCCTTCGTCTGGCAGCTTGCGCACCAGCTGGGGCTGGCAGGCGACGTCTGCAACGACGGAGAGGGTGTCCTGGTGCGTCTCGCGGGCAGTGGGGGTGACTTTACCGCGAGACTGCGCCAGGACTGCCCACCGCTGGCGCGCATCGATCGCATTGAAACGCAGCCGTTCAGCTGGACGACGCTGCCGGATGAGTTTGTCATCCGCCACAGCGAGAGCGGGGCGATGGACACGCAAATCGTCCCGGATGCCGCCACCTGTCCCGCATGCCTGGTGGAGATGCGCGATCCCCGCGAACGTCGCTACCGCTACCCGTTTATCAACTGCACCCACTGCGGGCCGCGGTTTACCATTATCCGCGCCATGCCCTATGACCGCCCGGCCACGTCAATGGCGCCATTCCCGCTCTGTGTGCCCTGTGAAACGGAGTACCGCAACCCGGCTGACCGGCGTTTTCACGCCCAGCCGGTGGCCTGCCCGGATTGCGGACCGCAGCTGGAGTGGCGAGCCGGGGAGGCTGCTGCCACCCGCGAATCGGCGTTAAGCGCGGCGGTGGCGATGCTGGAAGGCGGCGGGATTGTGGCGGTCAAAGGGCTGGGCGGTTTTCACCTGGTCTGCGACGCGCTTAACCCGCAGGCGGTTCGGAAATTACGGGCACGCAAGCAGCGCCCGACCAGGCCGCTGGCGGTGATGATCCCGCATGCGGACGATCTGCCGGAGGCCATCCAGACGCTGTTACGTTCACCCGCTGCGCCGATTGTGCTGACGCCAAAAGCCTGCCTTCCTGCGTTTCCTGAGGAGATTGCGCCGGGGCTGGATACGGTCGGCGTGATGCTGCCTGCGAACCCGCTCCAGCATTTGCTGATGCTGGACTGCCAGCGCCCGCTGGTGATGACCTCCGGCAACCTCAGCGGCCATCCACCCGCCATAAGCAACCAGCAGGCGCTGGAAGAACTCAGTGACATCGCTGACGGCTTCCTGCTGCACAACCGCGACATCCTGCAACGGATGGATGATTCAGTGATGGACCAGGAGGGCACGATGCTGCGTCGCGCACGCGGTTTTGTGCCGGATGCCATCACATTGCCCGCCGGATTCCGCGACATCCCGCCCATGTTATGCACCGGCGCGGAGATGAAAAACACCTTCAGCCTGGTGCGTGGCAACCAGGCGGTGCTGAGCCAGCATTTTGGCGATCTGAGCGACGAGGGGGTAGAGGTGCAGTGGCGCAGTGCGCTCTCGACGATGCAGGACATCTACGCCTTTCAGCCTGAGCGCGTGGTGTGCGATGCCCATCCGGGATATCACGCCCGACAGTGGGCCCGGACGCAGGCGCTGCCCGTTGAGACCGTGCTGCATCATCATGCGCATGCGGCAGCGTGTCTGGCGGAGAATGGCTGGCCGCTCGACGGCGGGGATGTTATTGCCCTGACGCTGGACGGGATCGGCATGGGCGAGAACGGCGCGCTGTGGGGCGGCGAGTGCCTGCGGGTGAACTATTGCGACTGCGAACGGCTGGGCGGTCTGCCAGCCGTTGCGCTGCCGGGGGGCGATCTGGCGGCAAAACAGCCGTGGCGCAATTTGCTCGCCCACTGTCTGGCGTTCGTACCTGACTGGCAGCAGTACCCGGAAACTGAGGTGGTACAGCGTCAAAACTGGCCGCTGCTGGCAACGGCTGTGTCGCGCGGTATCAATGCGCCGCGGGCCTCCTCCTGTGGTCGTCTGTTCGACGCTGTGGCCTGTGCGTTGGGTATTGAAACGCAACGCTATGAGGGCGAAGCCGCGTGCCGGCTGGAGGCGCTGGCCGAACGCTGCGCAGAGGTTGATCATCCGGTGACGCTCCAGACGGATAACCTTGCGCTGTTCTGGCAACAGTGGCTTACCTGGCGGGCGGAACCCGGCGAGCGTGCCTGGGCTTTTCACGATGCGCTGGCAAAAGGGCTGAGCGAACTGGCGGCAACGCATGCCCGCCGACGGTCGCTCTCTACGGTGTGCTTCAGCGGCGGCGTCCTTCACAACCGCCTGCTGCGCGCGCGCCTTCGTCATTACCTTTCTGATTTCACGCTTCTTTTTCCTTCGCGCCTGCCCGCAGGCGACGGAGCGATCTCCTTCGGGCAGGCGGTGGTTGCTGCCGCCCGATCATGTTCACAAGGGATTTAAAATGTTACGACTTTTACGCAATGAACCTCGTGCAGCGTGCCTGCTGCTGGCTCTCGGGATGGCTAACCTGCTGGCCTGGGGGCTGGCGTGGCACACCTTTAGCGGCAGTACGGTGCTGATGGCGGCCAGCCTGCTGGCCTGGTGTTACGGACTGCGTCATGCGGTGGATGCCGACCATATCGCCGCGATTGATACCGTGACGCGTAAAATGATGCAGCAGGGCAAGCGCCCGTCCGGCGTGGGCGCATGGTTTTCCCTCGGACACTCCACCATCGTGGTGCTGGCCTCCATTGCCATCGCCGCGACCGCCACGGCATTTCAGAAGAATATGGCGTGGTTTCACGAGACCGGCAGCCTGATCGGCACGGCGGTGTCGGCAACCTTCCTGCTGGCGATGGCGCTGGTGAATATGGTGATCCTGCGCGGCGTCTGGCGCAGTTTTCAGGCGCTGAAACACGGCAGGCCCGTGCAGGGCGACATCACGCTGCCTGCACAGGGCGGCGTCATGAACTGGCTGTTCGGCAAAACCTTCCGCCTCGTCAATAAAAGCTGGCAGATGTACCTGGTCGGTTTCCTGTTCGGCCTGGGGTTCGACACCGCCACCGAAATCGGCGTGCTGGGGATCTCCGCCGCCAGCGCCTCCAGCGGGATGTCGGTGTGGTCGATCATGATCTTCCCGGCGCTCTTCGCCAGCGGCATGGCGCTGGTCGATACGCTCGATAACCTGCTGATGGTGGGTGCCTACGGCTGGGCGTTTAACAAGCCGCAGCGCAAGCTGTACTACAACATGACCATCACCGGGACTTCGGTGGTGGTGGCGCTGTTTATTGGCGGCCTGGAAGCGCTGGGTCTGCTGATGGACAAGTTCTCCCTCAGCGGCGGCGTGTGGGATCTGATTGGCGCGGTGAACGATAACCTGGGCGACGCCGGATTTGTGGTGGTCGGGCTGTTTGTCGCCTGCTGGCTGATCTCGATGGCGAACTATCGCTGGCGCGGTTATGACGCGCTGGTGGTGCGCCCCTGACGCTGAAAGTGTAGCGATAAAAAAAAGCCCCGGGACATCGGGGCGGTGGACAATAAAATCCAAAGGTTAAGTAAGCGTGGCAGTACTGTAGGCCGGGTAAGCGGAGCGCCACCCGGCATGACGAGGGTTAAGCTGGTAGCGATTTCAGCAGCGCGAAGGCCTCCTTCATTCTGTCTTCGCTGACGACAAAGGCGCGCATCTGACCGTCGGTATCGGTGCCGCGCGCCACCATGCCCTGAGGCGAAAGGACAATCTCCCAGTCCAGATCCTGACGCTGCGTTTCACCTGCGAGATGCAGCGGTAGTTCCGGCGTTTTTACCTTCACCAGCATGGCGGGTAATTTCACCGGGGCGTTGCCGCCGAGCAGGTTTTTCGCCAGGAACATGGCGCTTAACTGAATCGGTTGCAGGAACGGCAGCACCTGGCCGTTAATTTCCGCGCAGTCGCCCAGGGCATAAATGTCCGGCCGGGTGGTTTGCAGGTAGCTGTCCACCTTCACGCCGCGATTGATCTCTGCGCCCGCGCGGTGCGCCAGCGCGGTTTCCGGGCGCAACCCCGTCGCCGCAATAACCACATCCACTTCAACGCTGCGGTTGCGGTCGAGCGTCGCACAAATGCCGGTTTCGGTTTTGCTCAGGCTCTGTAACTGCGATTTCAGCAGCAGATGCACGCCCATGTCGGTCAGACGATGCTGTAAGCGACTGCTTACTTCTGCTGGCATCAGCGCTGACAGAATGCTGGCCGCGTGGTCAACCAGGGTGACGGATTTTCCCGCCCGGCAGAAGTCCATCGCCAGCTCGGTGCCAATCAGTCCGCCGCCGACAATCATCACCCGCATGGCGTCGCGTAACAGGGTCTCGCTGGCCTGATACTCCTGCTGGCTGTTGAGCGTGACCATCAGCTCGCGGCCCTCAACCGGCGGCACAAACGCCGATGCCCCCGTCGCCAGCACCAGCTTGTCGTACTGCCAGGTTTTATCTTTCGCGTTCACCACGTGGGCGTCGGCGTCGATATCGGTGACCCAGGTGTACGGAAACAGACGCAGGTTAAACTGTTCTGCGAACTCCCCCGCCGTCTGGCGGGTGAGATCGTCGGCGCGCTGATTCTGGCTAATGACGTGGCTTAAATCAGGCTTGTTGTACTCATCCATGCTGTCGGCGGCGATCACCGTCAACGGCACGTTAGCATCCTGTTTGCGGATATTTTTCACCAGCTGGCGGGCGGCAAAGCCCGAGCCGATAATGACGATGCCGTGGCTCATTTTGCCTCCGTTGCCAGTTCATCAAAGACGTCTTTCCCGAGGGAACATTCCGGGCAGAGGAAGTTGTCCGGCACCTCGCTCCACGGCGTACCCGGCGCGACATCCTGCAACGGCTCGCCCAGCTCAGGATCGTAAATCCACTGGCAGACGCTGCACTGCATGCAAGGGCCGAGGTCGGCAGCGGCAGGAGCGGCTTCTGCTTCAGCTTCCGGCGTAACCGCCGCGGCGGGTGCGGTTTCCGGCAGCGGTGCAAGCGCCCACTGGCGGGCAATGTCGCGACCGTGCTGGCGACAGATTTCCAGCGCGTCGAGATCCGGACGCCATTTCGCCTTCAGGCTCAGGGACATCTCAAAACCGGCATCCTGTAAACGGGTGGAGAGACGGTCTACCGCGCCGCCGCTCCAGCCGTGTGAACCAAAGGCGCTGGCGCGTTTGTTACGAAAGCGCAGGCCGGTCATCTCTTCCACCAGTCCGGCAATTTTCGGCATCATCACGTTATTCATGGTGGAGGTACCCACCAGCACGCCTTTGGAGCGGAAGACGTTGGTCAATACCTCATTCTTATCGCTGCGCGCCACATTGAAGATTTTCACCGCCACGTTCGGGTCAACTTCGTTGATGCCCTGGGCAATGGCGTCCGCCATCATGCGGGTGTTGTTGGACATGGTGTCGTAGAAGATGGTGATGCGATCTTCCTGATAGTCCGCCGCCCACTTCAGGTACAGTTCGACAATCTGGGTTGGATTTTCACGCCATACCACGCCGTGGGAGGTGGCAATCATATCCACCGGCAGGTTGAAGCCGAGGATCTCGGTGATTTTTGGCGTGACCAGACGGCTGAACGGGGTCAGGATGTTGGCGTAGTAGCGCTGGCACTGTTCGAACAGCTCGGTCTGATCCACTTCGTCGTTGAACAGACGTTCGTCACAGTAGTGCTGGCCGAAGGCGTCGTTACTGAACAGCACCGCGTCACCGGTCATGTAGGTCATCATGCTGTCCGGCCAGTGCAGCATTGGGGTTTCCACGAAGATCAGCTGTTTGCCATTGCCGATATCCAGCGTGTCGCCGGTTTTCACGGTGTGGAAGTTCCACTCCGGATGGTGGTGGTGGCCGTTGATGGAGTCAATGGCGTTGGTGGTGCAGTAGATCGGGGTATCCGGAATGTGGGACATCAGCTCGGTCAGCGCCCCGGCATGATCCTCTTCCGCGTGGTTGATGATAATGTAGTCGATCTCATTCAGATCGATTTCGCTGCGCAGGTTCTGCACGAACTCGCGGCTGAATTTGTGATCGACGGTATCGATCAGGACGTTTTTACCTTCACGAATGAGATAGCTGTTGTAGCTGCTGCCGCGCAGCGTTTTGTATTCCGTCCCGTGAAAATCACGTACTTCCCAGTCACGTTGACCCACCCAATGAATGTTATTTTTAACCAGAATAGACATAGCAACCTCAACTTAATACGGCGTTTTCAAATAAGATGACTGTCATATATCAAGTTGCGTGCCAACTTTTTAACTTGTTGAAAATAATGTGTTTTCGTTTCGATGCTCCCTAATGGGTAGTCATTTTGACTATCTTAAAAATTGTCAATATGACACTATGTATTGTCAAAATGACAGTGAGGCAGAGATGAGCTTTTCCGTAGATGTGCTGGCGAAGATCGCCATAGAACTGCAAACCGGTATTGGTCATCAGGACCGCTTTCAGCGGCTGATCTCCACGTTGCGCCACGTGCTGGATTGCGATGCGTCGGCGCTGCTGCGTTACGAAGGGCGGCAGTTTATTCCGCTGGCTATCGACGGTCTGGCGAAGGACGTACTCGGGCGGCGCTTTACCCTGGAGGGCCACCCGCGTCTGGAAACCATCGCCCGCGCGGGTGACGTGGTGCGTTTCCCGGCAGACAGCGATCTGCCCGATCCTTACGACGGCCTGATCCCCGGACAGGAGAGCCTGAAGGTGCACGCCTGTATCGGCCTGCCTCTGTTTGCCGGGCAGAACCTGATTGGCGCGTTAACCCTCGACGGCATGTCGCCTGATCAGTTCGATACCTTCAGCGACGAAGAGCTACGGCTGATTGCCGCGCTGGCGGCCGGGGCGCTGAACAACGCCCTGCTGATAGAACAGCTGGAGAGCCAGAATATTCTTCCGGGTAGCCCGACGGCGTTTGAGCAGGTGGCGCACACCGAAATGATCGGCCTTTCGCCGGGCATGGCGCAGCTCAAAAAAGAGATTGAGATTGTCGCCGCGTCTGATTTGAACGTGCTGATCTTCGGGGAGACCGGCACCGGTAAAGAGCTGGTGGCAAAAGCGATCCACGAAGCCTCGCCCCGTGCGGTGAATCCGCTGGTCTATCTCAACTGCGCGGCGTTGCCGGAAAGCGTGGCGGAAAGCGAGCTGTTCGGACACGTCAAAGGGGCCTTTACCGGGGCGATCAGCAACCGCAGCGGCAAGTTCGAAATGGCTGATAACGGCACGCTGTTCCTCGATGAAATTGGCGAACTCTCCCTTTCGCTTCAGGCCAAACTGCTGCGGGTGTTGCAGTATGGCGATATTCAACGCGTGGGAGACGATCGCAGCTTACGCGTGGATGTGCGCGTGCTGGCGGCGACGAACCGCGATCTGCGCGAAGAGGTGCTGGCGGGGAATTTCCGCGCCGATCTGTTCCACCGTCTGAGCGTGTTCCCGCTCACGGTGCCGCCGCTGCGCGAGCGGGGCGAGGATGTGGTTCTGCTGGCGGGCTTTTTCTGCGAACAGTGTCGGCTCAAAATGGGGCTTTCCCGCGTGGTGCTAAGTCCCGGCGCGAGGACGCACCTGCTGAGCTACGGCTGGCCGGGTAACGTGCGTGAGCTGGAACATGCGATCCACCGCGCGGTGGTGCTGGCGCGGGCAACGCGTTCGGGGGATGAAGTGGTTATTCATGCGCGCCATTTCGCGCTGCATGAGGAAACGATGCCGCCCGTGAAGCCGGTGATACCTGAGAGCGTGAACGAAAACCTGCGCGAGGCGACGGATGCGTTCCAGCGTCAGATGATCGCCCGCGCGCTGGAGCAGAATAACCGCAGCTGGGCGGCGTGCGCGCGGGCGCTGGAGATGGACGTAGCCAACCTTCACAGGCTGGCGAAACGTCTGGGGCTGAAGGGTTAAATAATCCCCGCCTGGTAGAAGTCTTGCAGGTTGATCGCGCCGCACAGCCTGCCGTGCTCGTCCACCACCGGCGCGGCGGTGATTTTGCGCTTCATCAGCACCTCTTTGGCTTCAATCGCGCGGCTGTCGGCATTCAGCGTCAGCCCGCCCTGGGTCATTGCTTCGGATACCCGCGCCTCCAGCTTGCCGCCGCCCACCAGCCAGCGGCGCAGGTCGCCGTCGGTGAAGACGCCCTTCACCTGGCGGTCATTGTCGCATACCGCAACCAGCCCCAGCCCGGTGCGGCTCAGCTCCAGCATGGCGTCCATCACGCTGGTGTCGAGTTTGACCTGAGGAATGGCATCGTCCGTGCGCATCAGGTGGTGAACCTTGTTGAGCAGACGAGCCCCAAGCGCGCCCGCAGGATGGGAGCGGGCGAAATCTTCCTCATTAAAACCGCGCGCCTGCATCACCGCCATCGCCAGGGCGTCGCCCATCATCAGCGTGTTGACGGTGCTGGAGGTCGGTGCCAGGTGCATCGGACAGGCTTCGCGCTCAACGGAAATATCCAGCGTTGCTTTCGCGGCCAGCGCCAGCGGCGAACGGGATTTGCCGGTCATCGCTAACAGGGCCACCGATTTTTCTTGCAGGCGAGGGATGATGAGATCCAGCTCTTTGGCTGAACCGGAGTAGGAGATAAACAGCATCACGTCGCGGCTTTCGATCATCCCCAGATCGCCGTGCAGCGCTTCGGCAGGATGCACGAAGAACGCCGGGGTGCCGGTGCTTGCAAGCGTCGCGGCAATCTTCTTGCCGATATGACCGGATTTACCGATACCCGCCACGATCACTTTGCCCTCGCAGTGGATAATGGTGTTGGCTGCACGAACAAAATCCTCACCCAGACGTTCCGGCAGGCGGCTGGCTTCCTGTAGCTCCAGCAGCAGGGTCTGACGGCCTGCGTTTAACAGAAAATCACTCATTTTTCTCTCCGGTTACGATCACGTCGATGCCCTTCGCTTCCAGCGCTTTTTTAAATGCCGGATCGATACCTGCGTCGGTAATCAGCTTATCGACGCTTTCAAGGCTACAGACAATGTTGGGGCTTTTACGGCCAAATTTCGACGAGTCCGCCATCAAAATCACTTCCCGCGCGGCGTTGCACATCGCTTTGCTGACGCTGAACACCTCGTTGAAGGTGGTCACGCCCGCGTTGAGGTCGATGCCGTCCGTGCCCATAAACAGCTTATCGAAGCTGAAGTGGTCGAAGGCATTCTCCGCCAGCTGCCCGTGAAACGACGCGGATTTTTTACGGAAGGTGCCACCGGGCATCAGGATGGTCTGCTCGCTGTCGAACTCTGACAGGGCATTGACGATGTGCAGGCTGTTGGTCATCACGGTGATGTTATTAAAGCGGCTGAGCAGCGGGATCATCTGTAGGACGGTACTGCCTGCGTCGAGGATAATGGAATCGCCGTCCTGGATAAATTTGACGGCGGCTTCGGCAATCAGCGCTTTCTGGTGAGTATTGATCAGCGTTTTGTGGTCGATAGGCGGGTCGGCTTCGTCTTTATTGAGCACCACGCCGCCGTAGGTACGAATGACGGCGCCGGAGTTTTCGAGCAACACCAGGTCCTTGCGTATTGTCGTGCCGGTGGTGTCAAAGTAGTGGGCCAGATCCTCTACCGAGCACTTTCCCTGCTTTTGCAGATGCTCAAGTATGGCCGCCTGCCGCTGACGTGGTTTCATAGGCGCTTCGTTCCTTACGTTGCGAAATGATAATTCCGCAAGTTTATAACTTTCACAACGAAATTATCCATGTTTCAGATTAAGCGCTAATGATAGTGCATTCTGACAGAGTGAATCATGGGGGAAGATCACATCAGGTTGTAATTCATGCAGCGAAATGCCGTCGATCGCCTGAATTTTGGTCGTACGGGCAAACACCGTTACGCCGCGCATGATGAGGGAATCGCAGACCTTATTGTTTTCATCCAGCGCAACAGCGACGACTACCCGCGGCTTAAAGCGTCCGCCGGAACGCCCAACGCCCACGCGTCCCTTCTGACACAACGCATCAAAGGCGCGGTTAAACTGATGGATTTGCCAGCCGCCAAACGCCATCTGGCAAAGCCAGGCGAGGGCGGCGACGGTGATGAGTGCGGTGACCATATCGGCTCCTTAACTGCCGGGTGGCGGCTGCGCCTTACCCGGCCTACGGGGATTGTAGCACCGGTAAGCGCAGCGCCACCGGGGAATGAACTCAGAACATCACCTGCCCACCGGTGACGTTAATCGACTGCCCGGTGCAGTACGAGGCTTTCGGGCTGGCGTAAAACAGCAGCATGTTCAGCACGTCCTGATAATCGCACCCGCGCTTCAGCGGCACTTTGTCGATGTAGTACTGTTCGACGTCCTCTGCTTTGATGCCAAGTTTGGCGGCATACTGCGGCAGCAGGGACTGGAACATCGGGGATTTCAGCAGGTTACCCAGCATCAGCGCGTGCACGGTTATGCCGTATTCGGCCAGATCCAGCGCCAGAGACTGCGTCAGCCCGACGCCGCCAAACTTCGCCGCGCTGTAGCCGGAGTTGTGCTTGCTGCCCACTTTCCCCGATTTTGAGTTGATCTGAATGATGCGACCCTGAATACCGTCGCGGATCATCAGACGGGAAAATTCGCGGGCGCAGAGGAAATAGCCCACCAGATTCACCTGCAACGAGCGATCAAAATCCCCCAGTTCGAAATCGCTGATAAAGGCCGCTTTCGCAATCCCCGCGCTGTAGACCAGCAGATCGGTGCGACCAAAAATCTCATCCACGCCGCGGGCCAGCGCCATCACGCTCTGCTCGCTGGTGGCGTCGGCGCCAAATCCATACGCCATCCCTTCGCCAAATTCGGTGTTGATGGCGTCCGCTACGCGGGCGGCTTTCTCACTCTGAATATCCACGACCGCCACGCGGTAGCCCTCTGCGGCAAGCCCATGGCAGAGGAACTCGCCTAAGGTTTGTCCCCCACCAATGACAACGGCAACCTGACTCATGTGTCTCTCCTTTATTACGAAATAAATTTTAACGTGCAGCCTGGGGTGACAGCCTGCGGAACCGGCCCCTCAACGTGAACCGTGCCGGGATACTCCGCCCGCGGCTGGCCGTCGAAACGCAAGGTGATGTGCCCCAGCTCGCGCAGGTTTTGCTCGGCGACGTCACCGACGGCGGTTACGGCATAGCGCGCCTTGCCCAGCTCCAGCTGGCCACCGGCCTTCAGCTCGCCGTTTAACTCGCCGTGGCAGTGGATAAAGCAAAACTCTTCGATATCTGCCGGGGCGCCTTCGCGGAAGGTGATCAGCATCTGGTCGCTCAGCGCATCGGCCGCGCTCTGGCCGATGCGGGTAATGGTGGTCTGGTAAATCACGGTCATGGCAGGAACCTCTTATTGATAAATAAAGCCGGAGACAAACCAGGCAATTAGCACCGTTGGCGCGCCCGTCAGGAAGCGGCTCACCAGCACGGAGGGGACGCCCACGCGCACGGTCTCCTGGCGCGCTTCCGCCAGTGACAGCCCGACGGGGATGAAGTCGCACGCCGCTTGAGCGTTAATGGCAAACAGGGCGGGCAGGGCGAGGTGCGGGGGAATATTCCCCAGACCAATCTGCACGCCAATCAGCACGCCGATGACCTGGGCAATCACCGCGCCCGGGCCGAGAAACGGCGACAGCAGCGGGAAGGAGCAGATCAGCGCCAGCGTCACCAGGCCGAGCGGGTGACTGGCGAGCGGGGCGAGGCCGTGGGCAATCCAGTCGCCGAGGCCGGAGGCCATGATGATGCCGATCAGTGCCGAGACGAACGCCATAAACGGCAGAATGGTTTTCAGCACCGTGTCGATGGTGTCGCGCCCGGACTGGAACAGCACCGCCACGGCGGACCCCATCCCCATCCCGACCTTCGCCAGCAGGCCGTCGCTCTGCTCGGTGATTTTTTTGCTGGTGTCGTACTCGCGCGGGGCCGCTTTTTGCGGTGCGGATGTGCCATTCACCAGCGTGATGTTGTCCTCCTTCACGCCCGAGACATAAATGTCCTCAAGGATGTACTGCGCCAGCGGGCCTGACTTGCCCGTGGAGTGAATATTCACCGTCGGAATGCGGCGCTTCGGGTAGATGCCGCAGCGCAGGGTGCCGCCGCAGTCGATTACCGCCACGCCGATTTCCGCTTCCGGCGGCTCGCCCTCTTTGAAGCCGTCGACTGCTTCCCAGCCGGTCAGCTCGCGCAGCGTGTCGACGATCGCCGGGCGCGTGCCCGCGGTGATGTAGACGATCTTTTTGCCTTCGGTAGCGTCGAACTCCAGCGGGCCGCCCCAGCCGCCCGTGCCTTTCTCTATGCGGATCCGGTTCATACTGTGGCTCCCGAAAGCTGGACTTTCTCATCAAGCTGAATGCCCATTTTTTTCTCAAAAATGGCGGTAGTGAGGTCCGTTACCCAGCCGCGGAAGAAGTTGGTCACCAGGCCGACCAGCAGATAGCTCACCGCCAGCGGGCCGAGCGGCAGTCCCAGCGTAGTGAGACCGCTGGCAATCCCGAGGTAAACAAACAGCTCGCCGGGGTTAATGTGCGGGAACAGGCCGTTCATTGAATGGCAGCTGTAGGAGGCGGCGGCGTAATAACTCGGCTTGTACTTCTCTGGCATAAAGCGGCCGAGGCTTAAGGTCATCGGGTTGCAGAACACAAAGGTGCCGATGAAGGGCAGGATCAGGTAGCGGGACAGCGGATTGCCGGCACAGCGCTGGGCGAAGCGTTCAATACGCTGCTGGCCGATAAAGTTAATCAGGGCGTTCATGATCACCAGCAGGCTGATCAGCAGGGGCAGGATCCCGGTCACCATGCCGGTGAATACCTCGCCGCCTTTCTGAAACAGCCCGATGAACCACTCGGCGCCGTGGGTGATGGTTTCTATCATTCTTCTCTCCTGTAGGGCGTTTGTTTTTGTCTATCTGCGGCTAATAATAATCACTTTGAAAGGTTTTAAAGTGTTAATTAGATCTCACAATGAAAGAAAAATGTATTATTTTGAAAGTTTATTGGTGAGGTGAATAATTTTTAGTGGAAAAAAGCACGGATTTGCGTCGGGGAGGTGCGTACCGCTTCCTTGAGGAGTTGGGGATGCTTTACCATACTGGGTTCTTACCGAACTCGTTAAATGGATGCCACATGTTCAAGCGTCGTTATGCAGCGCTGTTGCCTGCGCTTATTCTCCTGTCCGCCTGTAGTAGCAAACCCAAGACCGAAGCCGCTCAGCCAACGGCGGGCGCGCCTTCCGGAGGATTCCTGCTGGAGCCGCAGCACAATATGATGCAGATGGGCGGCGACTTCGCGAATAACCCTGCGGCCGAACAGTTCATCGATAAAATGGTGAGCAAGCACGGTTTTGACCGCCAGCAGCTGCATGCCATTTTGTCTCAGGCGAAGCGTCTGGACTACGTGCTGCGCCTGATGGACAGGCAGGCGCCGACAGCCCAGGTGCCGACCGGGCCAAACGGCGCGTGGCTGCGCTATCGCAAACAGTTTATTACCCCGGACAACGTGCAGAATGGCGTGGTGTTCTGGAATCAGTATGAAGACGCCCTGAACCGTGCGTGGCAGGTCTATGGCGTGCCGCCGGAGATCATCGTCGGTATTATTGGGGTCGAGACCCGCTGGGGACGCATTATGGGTAAAACCCGCATCCTTGATGCGCTGGCGACGCTCTCCTTCAACTACCCGCGCCGCGCCGAGTATTTCTCTTCCGAGCTGGAAACCTTCCTGCTGATGGCGCGAGACGAACAGGACGATCCGCTCGATCTGAAAGGGTCGTTCGCCGGGGCAATGGGCTACGGCCAGTTTATGCCGTCCTCCTATAAGCAGTACGCGGTAGATTTTAACGGGGATGGTCACATCAACCTGTGGGATCCCGAAGACGCCATTGGCAGCGTGGCCAACTACTTCAAAGCGCATGGCTGGACGCCGGGCGGCCAGGTGGCGGTGCAGGCGAACGGCGAGGCGTTTGGTCTGGAAAACGGATTTAAAACCAAATACAGCGTAGCGCAGCTGGCAGCGGCAGGCTTAACGCCGTCGCAGCCGCTGGGCAATGTTGACCAGGTGAGCCTGCTGCGCCTGGATGTCGGAACCGGTTATCAGTACTGGTTCGGGCTGCCGAACTTCTACACCATTACCCGCTACAACCACAGCACGCACTATGCGATGGCGGTGTGGCAGCTGGGGCTGGCGGTGTCTCAGGCGCGTGTGCCGGCAGCGTCACCGTTTAGCCAGTAAGTTACCCTGACGGGTAGGCCGGTTAAGGCAACGCCGCCACCCGGCATGGCTGCATGCACGGTGCGGCCTGATGCCCTCACCCTGACCCTCTCCCACGGGAGAGGGAAGTTTGCAGAAACATTTCGCCACACTCCCATTTCACTCCCACCGTTTACATCTTAATCGACTTTCATTATTGTTATGTTATAACATTATTTTTGAATTGAGATATCCATGTCCCTGTTTTCTCTCTCATCCCCGGTTCGGCTGCTGCTGGCGCTGGTGCTCATTCTGTTTCTCGGCCTGGCCGTGCGCTGGGCGGTGGCGTTGCCATGATCGTGATGAACGACCTGGTGGCGGGTTACGATCGCCAGCCCGTTACGCGCGCGCTGTCCGGCGTGATTGAACGCGGGAGCATGACCGCCATCGTCGGGGCCAACGGCTGCGGCAAATCCACGCTGCTGAAAACGCTCGCCGGCTTTATTCCGCCCGTCAGCGGTACGTTTCGCTGGCAGGGGAGACGTCCGGTGGTGGGCTGGCTGGCGCAGCGTCACGCGCTGGAGGCGCAATTTCCTCTGACCGTGCAGGACGTGGTGAGTATGGGCTGCTGGCCAGCAATCTCTCTGTTTGCCGGTTTTCGTCGGGATACCCGCATGCGCATTGCTGGCGCGCTGGAGCGCGTGGGGCTGGAGTCCATGGCGTTCTCTACCATAGATGAACTTTCCGGCGGCCAGTTTCAGCGCATGCTGTTTGCCCGCGTTTTGGTGCAGCAGGCGCCGCTGGTGATGCTGGATGAGCCTTTCACCGGCGTCGATGAAGCGACCTGCAACGTGCTGATGGATCTGATGCTGGAGATGTATATGCAGGGGCAGACCCTGCTGGCGGTACTGCACGACAGCGAACGCGTCTCGCGCCACTTCCCACAAACGCTGCGGCTGGATGCTGATACGCCGCACTGGAAAACCGAGCGGGTGAGGGTGGCATGATCTGGCATCTCTTCTTCCAGCCGTTTATTGAGTACGGCTTTATGCGGCGCGCGCTGGTGGTTTGCCTGGCGCTCTCCGTCAGCACCACTGCGCTGGGCGTATTTCTTCAGCTGCGTCGGATGAGCCTGATGGGGGACGCCCTTTCTCACGCCATTTTGCCGGGTGTCGCGGTGGGCTATCTGCTCAGCGGGATGTCGCTGCTGGCAATGACTGTCGGCGGGTTTATTGCCGGGATCGCCGTTGCGCTGGTGGCCGGGCTGGTCAGCCGCCGCACGCCGCTTAAAGAGGATGCCAGCTTCGCGGGGTTTTACCTGGGCTCGCTGGCGCTGGGCGTCACGCTGGTGTCGCTGCGCGGTTCAAATGTCGATCTGCTTCATCTTCTGTTTGGCTCCATTCTCGCCGTGGATAGCGCGTCAGCCCTGTTCGTGACGGGCGTTTGCATGTTCACGCTCCTCACGCTGGCGATTTTTTATCGGGGGCTGGTCAGCGAAGCGTTTGATACCGCGTGGTTGCAGGTGAACGCGCGCTGGCTGCCCGGGATGTTACACGGTCTGTTTCTGGCGCTGCTGGTGCTCAACCTGGTAGCCGGTTTTCAGGTGCTCGGCACGCTGATGGCCGTCGGGCTGATGATGTTACCCGCCGTGGCGGCACGCTGCTGGGTGCGCACACTGTCAGGGTTACTTTTGATGGCGGGTATCAGCGGTATTTTTTGCGCGTGGCTGGGCTTAAGCCTTTCCTGGGCAGTGAGTCTGCCCGCCGGGCCCTCCATTGTGCTGACCGCCAGCGCAGTGTTCTTTATTTCAGTTTTATTTGGCACGCGCAGCAGGCTGGCGGATAGCCTGCGGGCGCTTTTTTAACGCAAGGGGAAACGATGAAACGTACAGGGTTAGCCGTGGCGCTCGCGCTCGGCATGATGACGCACGGCGTAATGGCGAAAACGCTTAATGTGGTGACCAGCTTTTCCATCCTGGGAGACATCACGCAGCAGGTTGGCGGCGATCGTGTGAAGGTGACGACGCTGGTGGGGCCGGACGGTGATCCCCATACTTTCGAACCCTCGCCCAAAGACAGCGCGGCGCTGAGTAAAGCTGACGTGGTGGTGGTCAATGGGCTGGGGCTGGAGGGCTGGCTCGACCGTCTGGTGAAAGCCTCCGGATTCAAAGGCCAACTGGTGGTTGCTTCGGACGGCGTGAAAACGCACACGCTGGAAGAGGACGGTAAAACCGTGACCGATCCGCACGCGTGGAACAGCGCGGCGAACGGCGCGCTGTATGCGCAAAATATTCTCTCAGGGCTGGTGAAGGCCGATCCTGAAGATACGGCGGCGCTTGAATCTACCGGTAAACCCTATATTGCGCAGCTCTCTCAGCTGGACGGTTGGGCTAAAAAGCGTTTCAGCGACATCCCACAGGCGAAGCGCAAAGTGCTGACCAGCCACGACGCCTTCGGCTATTTCAGCCGCGCCTACGGCGTGACGTTTATGGCGCCGCAGGGGCTGTCGTCTGAGAGTGAAGCCAGCGCGGCGCAGGTAGCGGAGATCATCAATCAGATTAAAGCTGACGGCGTGAAAACCTGGTTTATGGAAAACCAGCTTGACCCACGCCTGGTGAAGCAGATTGCGACCGCCACGGGCGCCCAGCCGGGTGGTGAACTTTACCCGGAAGCGCTGTCCGCGAAGGGCGGCGTGGCGGACACCTACGTCAAGGCATTTCGCCACAATGTGGACACCCTCGCTAACAGCATGAAATAAGCGTCTCTCTGGCCGATGCGCCCGCATCGGCTTTTTTCTGAAGCCCCCTCGTAAAACCCGACGCGCATCCCCATATTTGATGAGAAAGTGCTATCTTGTGCTGCATGTTTTTCTAAGGCCTGGAGCGAGAATGACTGACCATGAATTGATGCAGCTAAGCGAAGTGGTGGGGCTGGCGCTGAAACAGCGCGGCGCGACTCTCACGACCGCAGAATCCTGCACCGGCGGCTGGGTGGCGAAAGCAATTACCGATATTGCTGGCAGTTCCGCCTGGTTTGAACGCGGCTTTGTGACCTACAGTAACGAGGCGAAAGCGCAGATGATCGGCGTGCGTGAAGCCACGCTTGAGCAGCATGGCGCGGTCAGCGAGCCGGTGGTGATCGAGATGGCGATTGGCGCGCTGAAAGAGGCGCGCGCAGATTACGCTATCTCCATCAGCGGTATCGCGGGGCCGGACGGCGGCAGCGACGTGAAGCCTGTCGGCACCGTCTGGTTTGGCTTTGCCACCTCAAAAGGTGAAGGGATCACCCGCCGGGAATGCTTCAGCGGCGACCGCGAAAGCGTGCGTCGTCAGGCAACGGAATACGCGTTAAAAACGCTCTGGCAACAATTTCTACAAAATACTTGATACTGTATGACCATACAGTATAATTGCCTCAACAGAACAGAAGTCCATGGTGAAGCGCAGTTGCTTCTCCCGGCATGACAGGAGTAATAATGGCTATCGACGAAAACAAACAGAAAGCGTTGGCGGCAGCACTGGGCCAGATCGAAAAGCAATTCGGTAAAGGCTCCATCATGCGCCTGGGTGAAGACCGTTCCATGGATGTGGAAACTATCTCCACTGGTTCGCTTTCTCTTGATATCGCACTGGGCGCTGGCGGTTTGCCGATGGGCCGTATCGTAGAAATCTACGGTCCGGAATCCTCGGGTAAAACTACCCTGACGTTGCAGGTTGTTGCGGCGGCACAGCGCGAAGGTAAAACCTGTGCGTTTATCGATGCCGAGCACGCGCTGGACCCGGTCTATGCCCGTAAACTGGGCGTTGATATCGACAACCTGCTGTGCTCCCAGCCGGACACCGGCGAGCAGGCACTGGAAATTTGTGACGCGCTGGCGCGCTCAGGTGCGGTTGACGTGATCATCGTCGACTCCGTTGCGGCGCTGACGCCAAAAGCGGAAATTGAAGGTGAAATCGGTGACTCTCACATGGGCCTCGCGGCACGTATGATGAGCCAGGCGATGCGTAAGCTGGCGGGTAACCTGAAGCAGTCCAATACGCTGCTGATCTTCATCAACCAGATCCGTATGAAAATTGGTGTAATGTTCGGTAACCCGGAAACCACCACCGGCGGTAACGCTCTGAAATTCTACGCTTCTGTCCGTCTGGATATCCGCCGTATCGGTGCGGTGAAAGAGGGGGATAACGTAGTCGGTAGCGAAACCCGCGTGAAGGTTGTGAAGAACAAAATCGCAGCACCGTTCAAACAGGCTGAGTTCCAGATCCTCTACGGCGAAGGTATCAACTTCCTCGGCGAGCTGGTTGACCTGGGCGTGAAAGAGAAGCTGATTGAAAAAGCGGGCGCATGGTACAGCTACAACGGTGACAAGATTGGTCAGGGTAAAGCGAATGCTATCTCCTGGCTGAAAGAGAACCCGGCGGCGGCGAAAGAGATTGAGAAGAAGGTGCGTGAACTCCTGCTGAACAACCAGGACTCTAAACCTGATTTCGTGGTCGACGGCGCGGATGCTGAAGAAACCAACGAAGACTTTTAATCCTCTCGGATAAAAATGAAGGGCTGCTGATGCGGCCCTTTTTGCATTTCTGAATCGACAGGTTTTTTATGAGTGAACCGACATCACGCCGACCAGCCTACTCACGCTTGCTGGATCGGGCCGTGCGTATTCTTGCCGTGCGTGACCATAGCGAACAGGAGCTGCGGCGGAAACTGTCAGCGCCCGTCATGAGCAAAAACGGTCCGGAAGACATTGATGCCACCGCGGAAGATTATGACCGCGTGGTTGCCTGGTGCTACGAGCATCACTATCTGGATGACGGCCGTTTTGCCGCTCGCTTTCTTGCCAGCCGTGGTCGTAAAGGCTATGGGCCAGCGCGTATCCGCCAGGAGCTGAACCAGAAAGGCGTAGCCCGTGAATCGATTGAAAAAGCCATGCGCGAAAGTGAAATTGACTGGTGCGAACTGGCGCGTGAGCAGGCGGTACGAAAGTACGGTGAGCCGCTGCCGCGTGAATTTTCAGAAAAAGTTAAAATCCAGCGCTTTTTGCTCTACCGCGGCTTCCTGATGGAAGATATTCAGGATATCTGGCGTAATTTTACCGATTGAACGCATGCGGGATTTTACTTCCCACTAAAGAAAACTTATCTTATTCCCACTTTTTCCAGTAGCTGGTCCGTCCAACTGTTTACAGATACAGATCTGCTGCGACATTTCGTTAGCTTGATTTCAGGATAATTATGAGCAAGAGCACCGCTGAGATCCGTCAGGCGTTTCTCGATTTTTTCCATAGTAAGGGACACCAGGTTGTTGCCAGCAGCTCCCTGGTACCGAACAATGACCCGACTCTGCTGTTTACCAACGCCGGGATGAACCAGTTCAAGGATGTGTTCCTTGGTCTCGACAAGCGTAATTATTCCCGCGCCACAACCTCACAGCGTTGCGTGCGTGCGGGCGGTAAACACAACGATCTGGAAAACGTCGGTTACACCGCGCGCCACCACACCTTCTTCGAAATGCTGGGTAACTTCAGCTTCGGCGACTATTTCAAACACGATGCCATTCAATACGCGTGGGAACTGCTGACCGGTGAAAACTGGTTCAATCTGCCGAAAGAGCGTCTGTGGGTGACCGTGTATGAGACCGATGACGAAGCGTTCGACATCTGGGAAAAAGAAGTGGGTATCCCGCGCGAACGTATCATCCGTATCGGTGACAACAAAGGCGCGCCTTACGCGTCTGATAACTTCTGGCAGATGGGCGACACCGGCCCTTGCGGTCCGTGCACCGAGATCTTCTACGATCATGGCGACCACATCTGGGGTGGCCCTCCGGGAAGCGCGGAAGAAGATGGCGATCGCTACATTGAGATCTGGAACATCGTCTTCATGCAGTTCAACCGTCAGGCCGACGGCACCATGGAGCCGCTGCCAAAACCGTCCGTAGATACCGGTATGGGCCTTGAGCGTATCGCGGCCGTTCTGCAACACGTTAACTCCAACTATGAGATTGACCTGTTCAGCACCCTGATCAAAGCCGTTGCTGAGGTAACGGGCGCAACCGATCTGAGCAACAAATCACTGCGCGTTATCGCAGACCATATTCGTTCCTGTGCGTTCCTGATTGCTGACGGCGTTATCCCGTCGAATGAAAACCGTGGCTATGTGCTGCGTCGTATCATTCGTCGTGCGATCCGCCATGGCAACATGCTGGGCGCGAAGGACACCTTCTTCTATAAACTCGTTGGGCCACTGATTGGCGTGATGGGCTCTGCCGGCGATGAGCTGAAACGCCAGCAGGCGCAGGTTGAACAGGTTCTGAAAACCGAAGAAGAGCAGTTTGCCCGTACGCTGGAACGCGGTCTGGCGCTGCTGGACGACGAGCTGGCGAAACTCAAGGGCGACACGCTGGATGGCGAAACCGCTTTCCGCCTGTACGACACCTACGGCTTCCCGGTTGACCTGACCGCGGACGTTTGCCGCGAGCGCAACATCAAAGTTGACGAAGCAGGCTTTGAAGCCGCAATGGAAGAACAGCGTCGTCGTGCGCGTGAATCCAGCGGTTTTGGCGCGGACTACAACGCGATGATCCGCGTTGATAGCGCGTCTGAATTTAAAGGCTACGAAGAGCTGGCCCTGACCAGCAACGTGACCGCGCTGTTTGTTGACGGTAAAGCCGTAGACAGCATTAGCGCGGGCCAGGAAGCGGTTGTTATCCTGGATAAAACGCCGTTCTATGCGGAATCGGGCGGTCAGGTTGGCGATAAAGGCGAACTGAAAGGCAATGGCTTCAGCTTCAGCGTAAGCGATACCCAGAAATACGGTCAGGCGATTGGTCACCAGGGCAAACTGGTTTCCGGCTCTCTGAAAGTGGGCGAGGGCGTTCAGGCCAACGTTGACGAAGCTCGCCGCGCGCGCATTCGTCTGAACCACTCGGCAACCCACCTGATGCACGCAGCCCTGCGCGAAGTGCTGGGTACGCACGTTGCACAGAAAGGTTCTCTGGTTAATGACAAAGTGCTGCGTTTCGACTTCTCGCATTTTGAAGCGATGAAGCCGTCTGAAATTCGTGCGGTGGAAGACCTGGTGAATGCCCAGATCCGTCGTAACCTGCCAATCGAAACCCACATCATGGATCTCGAGGCAGCGAAGAAGAAAGGTGCGATGGCGCTGTTTGGCGAGAAATATGACGACCGCGTTCGCGTGCTGAGCATGGGCGACTTCTCTACCGAACTGTGTGGCGGTACTCACGCATCCCGCACCGGTGACATCGGCTTGTTCCGCATCGTTTCCGAGTCGGGGACGGCGGCAGGCGTGCGTCGTATTGAGGCGGTGACCGGGGAAGGCGCGATTGCCAGCCTGCATGCGCAGAGCGACCAGCTGCACGAGATCGCGCAGCTGCTGAAAGGCGATAGTCAGAACCTGGGCGAAAAAGTGCGTGTCGCGCTGGATCGTACCCGTCAGCTGGAAAAAGAACTCCAGCAGCTGAAAGAACAGGCTGCGGCGCAGGAGAGCGCAAACCTCTCCAGCAAAGCGGTAGACATTAAGGGCGTCAAACTGCTGGTCAGCGATCTGGCGGGCGTTGAGCCTAAGATGCTGCGTACCATGGTCGACGATCTGAAGAACCAGCTTGGTTCGACGGTTATCGTGCTGGCAACGGTCGCAGAGGGTAAGGTTTCTCTGATTGCGGGCGTCTCTAAGGATGTGACGGATCGTGTTAAAGCAGGGGAACTGATTGGCATGGTCGCCCAGCAGGTGGGTGGCAAAGGTGGCGGTCGTCCGGACATGGCGCAAGCCGGTGGTACGGATGCGGCGGCACTTCCCGCGGCATTAGCCAGCGTTGAAAGCTGGGTAAGCGCGAAACTGTAATAACTACAAAGCACAAGCAGACGCCATAGCGGTAACGTTATGGCGTCTTGCTCACTGCGCTATCGATAACGATAAAGTCAGGTTGAGTTTGTGTATATCGGCTAAACTTACGTTTAACAGAATGTGATGCCGTGACTGCTTACACTTTACGTGTTTGTCATCGCTTACTTTTTGGCGTTATATGATGGATAATGCCGGGATACAAGAGACCCGACTCTTTTAATCTTTCAAGGAGCAAAGAATGCTGATTCTGACTCGTCGAGTTGGTGAGACCCTCATGATTGGGGATGAGGTCACCGTGACAGTTTTAGGGGTAAAGGGTAACCAGGTACGTATTGGTGTTAACGCTCCTAAAGAAGTATCTGTCCACCGTGAAGAGATCTACCAGCGTATCCAGGCTGAAAAATCCCAGCAGTCCAGTTACTGATATTGTCGCGTCTCGCTGTCGGGCGAGACGCAACCCTCCTGCTATTTTTCCTGCATAAAGTTACCGTTCTATTTCAAACGCTTCGTTTTTGACCACTCTCATAATTTTATCTCATCCAAAAGACGCGCTTCTCTCAACACAATTCTGTGAAGATGCCTGCAAAATCCGCTTATAAAACACTCTCTTTGCGGCTTTTACATGCGAATTGGGTGCGAATTGTGCAAACGAAAAAAGCATGTGGAAAATTGTTTGACTTATAAGTCCCAGAAAGTAATATATGCGCCACGCAGCGACGAGAAGCTCTTAACGAGTTGCTCGAAGCACTCGAAAGAGGCGTTGTGTGGTGAGGTGGCCGAGAGGCTGAAGGCGCTCCCCTGCTAAGGGAGTATGCGGTCAAAAGCTGCATCCGGGGTTCGAATCCCCGCCTCACCGCCATTTTGCATCCGTAGCTCAGCTGGATAGAGTACTCGGCTACGAACCGAGCGGTCGGAGGTTCGAATCCTCCCGGATGCACCAT